>Ga0155053_127_pt1 | contig 5150 bp, 6 predicted proteins | sample RifCSPhighO2_01_FD_106021 | JGI IMG/M metagenome (GOLD analysis project Ga0155053, IMG submission 106021) | Candidatus Kaiserbacteria bacterium RIFCSPHIGHO2_01_FULL_54_36 | reverse complement strand
CCAGCCGCATTTCTACAACATGGTCGTGCAGGCAAAGACCGATCTGAACCCGCACGCGCTTCTTGATTATGTGAAAGGGATAGAGCGCGCGATTGACGAGCACGAGCACAATCAGCCGCGTGTCATCGATATCGATATTCTACTCTTCGGTGAAGACGTCGTCGAATCACCAGTGCTTTCGATACCGCATCCGCGTATGCACGAGCGCGCGTTCGTTCTCGTCCCACTATGTGAGATCGCTCACATGGCGCTGCATCCCAAGCTCGGCAAAGTCGCGGCGGACCTCGAAGAGGAACTCGGTTACTATCTCGACCGTTGTGAGCTTGCCGACGAACAGCTATGACATGCCCATTCTCTAATTCGCGCGAATAAGCGAACGCATCAATATGAAATCTGGATTTGAGTGGGGAGAGAGGACGTTCCTCATGGGCGTCATCAACGTGACGCCTGACTCTTTTTCCGGCGATGGTGTCCTCGACACAGATACGCTCGTCGCGCGTGGTGTGCAGATGGAAAAAGATGGCGCCGATATCATCGATGTCGGGGGCGAGTCTACGCGGCCGGGCTCGACCCCCGTACCGCTCGAAGAAGAATTGCGCCGCGTGATACCCGTCGTCAAAAAACTCTCAGAAAACGTCCGTATGCCGATATCGGTAGATACCTACAAAGCCGAAGTGGCGCGACAGGCGATAGCGAAAGGCGCACGGATGATTAACGACGTGTGGGGAGGGAGGATGGAGCCGGATATTCTGAAAGTCGCTGCCGAAGCAAACGTGCCGATAGTCCTCATGCACAACAGAAGTAAGCCAAGAGACGCGGTGCAGGAAGAAAAACTCGGGGGGCGATACGTGGGGGTCGAATACAGAGATTTGATGGAAGATATCAAAAAGGAATTGCAGGAATGTGTAGATGCGGCGCTCGGCGCGGGAATACAGAAAGAACATATTCTGATTGACCCAGGAATTGGATTCGGCAAGACGGTTGAGCAAAACCTTGAGCTCATACGCCGATTCGATGAGCTCAAAGAGCTCGGCTATCCGATACTTGTCGGACCGTCGCGCAAATCATTTGTCGGCTACACGCTCGACCTCCCACCGGAGGAGCGGCTCGAAGGCACGCTCGCTGCGGTGACTCTCTGTATACAAAAAGGTGCGGACATCGTGCGGGTACACGATGTCCGTGAGGCTAAACGAGCCGCCGCGCTCGCCGACGCCGTCGTGCGCGCTTAGCCGTACGATTGGTAGGAAGCGAGGAAGTCCTGGAGCGAGCCGAAGAAAGCTTTCTTCAAGCCGTCGCGCAGCTTCCAATGGCCGTGGAGGGCGATCTGCCACAGCGCTGCTTGTTCGCGATCGCTCGTGATCACATAACTCATCGGCAGGCTTTCGGGCGAGACATACCCTTTCCGCTCCCGCTCGGCCTTGAATACCGCGAGCGCGGAGCGCGCTTGATTGAGGGCCTTGATGTATCCAGCCATGTCCTCCTCCTTTGTCCGCGACCACGATATCCTATCCACACCCCCACAGTCAACGTGATTCGAGGTGCTACTATCAAGCTATGGCAAAAGACGATTTCCTCGGCACGCTTCTGGACAACAAAAACAGGGCCCTGCTCTTGCGGGTTTTTTTCCTCAACTCGAGCGAAATGATGACCCTCGCGCAGCTCGCGAAGCGCACCGGCGTACAGCCGCGGAAAGTAGCGCAGGAAGTCCGCAAGCTCGAGAAACTACGCATCATCAAAAGAGGCAGAGCGACTATCGTACTCGCCAATGGTTCGCAGCGCGAGGTTCAGGCCAAACAATCATCGCCGACGTGGAAGGTCGATGAGAGCTTCAGACACTACAGAGCGCTCTCTGTATTTATCCACGAGGTCGCTCCGGTCAAATTCGATAGCATCGTTGGGATGCTGAGGAAAACCGGCAAGCTCTCGACGGTCATCCTCTCGGGCAATTTCATGGGCGACTCGTCGCGTCCGGCCGATCTCATTGTTGCAGCGGATACCGTAAACGAGCGTCGGCTTGATTCTGCGATTCGCGCGATTGAGCCGACTTTTGGGCGCGAGATCAGGTATGCGGCCTTTTCGACCCCAGAGTTCCGCTACCGGCTCACCGTCCAGGACCGACTGCTGCGCGATACTCTTGACTTCCCGCACCTCGTACTGCTCGACAGGACACGTTTGCTCTAAATAGAGGCTTTTTTGAGCTCATCAATATCCACATGTGCCTGAAAACACCGCATTTTGAGCGGGATGGGTTGGTATCATGAAAGGGCAATCATTATCAACATTATTCTAATTGACCTAACACTATGTTAGTTACGCAATCCGTAGGCTCGGTCCAGGGCTCACTCTATGGGCTCTGGTACACAGTCTCGGAATACCTGCCCGCCATCCTAGCGGCAGTAATCGTGTTTATCATCGGCTGGATCGTCGGTATCATCCTCTATCGCCTTGTCGTAGAGGTCGTCCGGGTGCTCCGTATAGACGATGCTCTGAAGGCAGCTGGCCTCAATGACGCAGCGAAGAGCGCCGGCTTCAACCTTGATGTTGGCCGCTTCCTCGGCACGCTTGTGGAGTGGTTCGCGATCCTCGTCGGTCTCCTGGCGTCTCTCGACATCCTCAATCTCTCGAACGTCACAGTCTTCCTCCAGACCGTAGTGCTCCTGTACTTGCCGCAGGTCATTGTGGCGGTACTCATCCTCATCCTCGGCGCCATCGTCGCTGAAGTCGTCAAGGGTTTGGTCCAGGGCTCTGCCCGCGCAGCTGGCGCGCATGGCGCCAATCTCGCAGGCTCGGTCGCCAAGTGGGCAATCTGGATAACCGCGATACTCGCCGCGCTCAATCAGCTCGGCGTCGCGACGGAGTTCGTCCAGACGCTCTTCACGGGCATCGTGGTCGCCGCGTCGCTCGCGTTCGGTCTTTCCTTCGGCCTCGGTGGTAAGGAAGCTGCAGCGCGCACGATAGAGCGCATCCGCTCGGAGATATCGCACGGCCGCGACTAATTTTTTCGCACCGATTCAAGCAGCCCCACGCGGGGCTGCTTTGCGTTTGCCTGTCTGCGCAGGCAGGCTACAATTTCCCGCATGCAAGCAGTGATACTGGCAGCCGGCAGAGGTACGCGTATGGGCCCACTCACCGAGAAGAAACCGAAGCCCCTGCTCGAAGTGAATGGCAAATCGCTACTTGAACATAAGCTCGCCGCGCTTCCGGAAGAAGTCGACGAAGTGATCATTGTCATCGGCTATCGCGGGGAGATGATTCGGGACAAATTCGGAGCATCATACGGAAATATTACATTGCGCTACGTCAGGCAGGAGAATCCCACTGGCGGTACCGCCGAAGCCCTGTGGCTCGCCAAAGATCTCTTACGTGGCAAATTTCTCGTCATGAACGGCGACAATATCTACGCACGAGAAGATATCGAAAAGTGTATTAAGAGCGAGAATTGGAGCGTCCTCGTCGGGGCAGCAGAAGCTATCAGGACTGGGGCAGTCATCGCCGACGAATCCGGTCGTGTGCTGAGCATTGTCGAGAACACGGAACATTCAGGAAAAGAAAATTATGCAAATACCGCGCTCTATGTACTCGACACGCGCGTATTCGACTATGACCCAAAACCAAAAGCAGCCGGGTCCTCGGAGCTTGGACTGCCGCAGACATTCATACAAGCGGCACAAGACATACCTATAAAAACCGTGCAGGCTAGCGGCTGGGTCGAGATCAAAGAGCCCTCGGATCTCGAAAAAGCGTCTGTTTTCCTCACTCAAAGGCACCCTTAATCCCCATAGTTCTCCACCACCTCTCCACAGCTTATCCACTGCCGACGCTCATTTGGGCTTGGAATGAAGCCGAGATTTGACAGTGCAGAGCCAATCGAATATACTGCCGCCTACGTATGGCATCTGTTACAAGCTTCAAGAAGTGGCAACGGTAGCCGGATTTTATCTGTGCGACCCGAGCCGCTGTCAAGCGGCTTCTTTCATGGCCTTACGTACCGCACTTTGACATACGCATAACGAAAAAACGAAGTACAGGTCCGCAAGGATCTGTGCGAATCAACAACAATTGATTGGGTATAGCTTTGCCTAGACTCGTTCTAGACGAGGCTTGTCTACCCAGTCAGTTGCAGGAACCTGGCGCGCGAAAGCGTGCCGGGCAAAATTGTTCAGCACCGCTTTGCCCTCAACAAAGGATTTGCGTCATGTCGCAACAGGAGCCTCTGCTTAGAAAAAAAGCGATGTTCGTCTCAAACACGAACTATGGAAGCGACCAACCAGTCGAAATCGAGTTCGACGATGGAACGCGAATTCAAATGCGACCAAGCGAGTTGCGCCAAAAGCGCCAGTCCGGAGAAATCAGCGAAGAGAATTCTGGATTCATCTTCGGTGGAAGTCGACTCAAGGTAGTTTGAATGTTCTTTAGTCTCGTTCGCAAATGGTTGAGGCTAAAGTGGTGCTGAACAACAAAAAAGAAAGCAAAGTCGCATCTTTCTCTTGTAGGAAAGATGTGCAACGCGGTTCTCAGAGTTCCTGACAGGAGTTCTGAGAAAGGGCGTGTGGTGGATGCCTTGACTGAAGAAGGCGATGAAGGACGTGGTTTAGCTGCGATATGCTTCGGGGAGGTGCTAAGCAACCTTTGATCCGGAGATTTCCGAATGGGGAAACCCCTTAGAGCAAACCTCTAAGACTCTCTACTTAAACGATAGAGGGAGCAGACCCAGGGAAGTAAAACATTTCAGTACCTGGAGGAAAAGAGACTAATAAGCATTCCCTTAGTAGCGGCGAGCGAAACGGGAGAAGCCCAAACTCAGCCTCAATGTTTGGCAGGTTCCAAGGCAACGCCTTGGGATCTCTTAAGGCGTTGCCTTGAGGCCAAACATTGGGTATGGGGGTAATAAGGCTACAGCGCTAGCAATAGGTAGAGTCACAAAATGCAGAGTTAGAGGAACGTGCTGGGAAGCACGGCCCCAGAGGGTAATAGCCCCGTACTCGAAAACAATGCATCTCTATGGCTGTAGTTCTTGAGTATCTCGAGACATGAATAGCTCGGGTGAATTCGCCAGAACTAACTGGTAAGGCTACATACTTCTTCAGATCGATAGTGAACTAGTACCGTGAGGGAAAGGTGAAAAGAACCCCGGTGAGGGGAGTGAAATA
>Ga0155053_126_pt1 | contig 5658 bp, 6 predicted proteins | sample RifCSPhighO2_01_FD_106021 | JGI IMG/M metagenome (GOLD analysis project Ga0155053, IMG submission 106021) | Candidatus Kaiserbacteria bacterium RIFCSPHIGHO2_01_FULL_54_36 | reverse complement strand
TCGCTTCGTCTTTGTATCAGTTTCAGGTTTGCTAGCGTGCAGCAGGTCTCATTTATCCGCCGCTCCGTTTGCGTTCGTGCCTCGGCTTTTGGAACCTCCTAGCGCGCTGCAGCTCCCCCCACCCGCGGTCAGTATTTCACTTCCACTTTATTGGTACATAGTTGTAAATCCGCTTGCGCGGGCCGGCCTCGGTCCAGCGTTCCCTAGCGAGATACCCTGCCCGCCGGAAGGCATCCATTTTATGCATGCGCCTGGCATACAGGCGCATGGGTCAGCCGCGCTTCTCGCGGCTGCGCGTCGTTTGTATTTCGCATTCCACATCCGATTTTCTGCCTCCTTGCATGCAAAAACCAAAAACCACTTTAGCGACAATGCCCGAGGCGCAAGTGCACTTGGTCCATACTCCCGTCCGCGTGCAAACCGCGCCGTCTCAAAGAGCAGATGAGACGGCGCGGGCTCCTTCACAAATAAAATTCTAGTCAGTGCACAAGTCGAGCACGAAGCCGGTTTAATTTTCCGGGTGTTCATCTGCGTATTTTTCCCACATTTGTAGTTCTTCGGGTGATGGAGGAGAGGTCCGCCTGCCAAACCGCCGATCTCGTTCGACAGACATCACGGCCGCATCGATCATCCACGGCGAGGTTCGAAGACGGCTTCGTCCGTGTCGTCTGTAAAGACGGTACGCTTCACGGTCGTACTCTTCTGGAGTCGCGAACTGCGGGTAACGCCATTTCTTCTCGCCTCCATCAGGAGTGTCGCTTTGCGCTTGCGCATCCGTGGCACCCGCCACTGCCCCAAGTGCTCCTGCACCAATAGCCGCACCGAGCGTCGCGCTGGCTGATTTTATAAACTTTCGCCTATCCATTCCCTTGCCACCTTCAGGATTTTTCATAGCAACTACTAGAAGACTGCGCTGTCAGAGTTGTTTACTTTTGAGTATGTCCAATTCTGATCTAAGAGTGTCGTTCTGCAGCTTCAACTCCTTAAGAGCTTCTACGATTGGCGCGATGAGCGAGTAATAATTGACATACAGAACACCGCCGTTTTCGACCACCGCTTCGGGAAATACTTTCTGCACTTCTTGCGCGATGACACCCATTTGCTGCTCTTGAGATATTGAGTGGTCTTTCCAAGTGAAGAATATTCCGTTAAGTTGCGAAAGTTTTGCAAGTGCATCCGGAATTGGAGATATGTTCTCTTTAAGTCGGACGTCTGACTGGCTGAAAGTACACGGGTTGGACCATAAGTCATATGACACTGCGGTAGCGACACCATGACAGAGGCCTCCACAATACTGGCCGAGGGGTGTATTAGCGAACGTACAGGCGGGATCAGGATTCACGCTGCCGAGAGTGTTCACCCATTGCGCGTTTCTACATGCTTGAACATAACAGCCCATCTGATTACCGCATGTCCCACCACCTCCCAATCTAGTAGCCCCTTCGGTGCAAAAAGCGGTATTAGTTGTATTGCATCCATAATAATCAGGTGAGAGAAGTCCCGATTGGTTACATACGCTCACTCCGGTCCCACCGACCCATTGACCTGCCTTGCACGTGAGCGTTGGCGCTACGACTATCATCGAACATCCGTATGTAAAACAGGTTGGGCCATATGTCGTACTTCCTTCAGGTTTTGAGACTCCATTGAGCGTACACGAGCCGCTGGTGATTGGTGACGGTGTCGAAAAGTATATGCCACACGTTTGAGGTCGCGCTGCCGACTCTGTCGTGCATGCTGTACCCGTAGCCAGGCATCGGGGTGTGCCGCCTGGCGTGTCCCGTGAGCATGACCACCCGCACGAGCCCCATACTCTGCAACTCGAGTCAGAGGCTGGGTCTGAAGAGATGCTCGGCGCTGGAGCGGGAGTCTGAATTAGTGGCAGCTCCTTGCACGACGTGTATTGATACGCATCGCCACCAGAGAGAGCGCCATTGTTACATGTGCGCGATTGACTTACCGTCATGCATGTATTGCCACTCGTGGGATTAGTATGCGAATAGAATGTTTTGGATGCGCCATGCTCGATGGTCGTGCCACTTTGCGAGCACGAATGGCCGCGCACCTGCACCGCCGAGGTGATGCTTGCCGAATTGTGCGCAGTATCAGTGGCAGAAACTTTGACGGAGTACGTGCCGACTTTGCTGAACGCATGCGTTTTCGTGAATGCGCGTGCTGAAGTCGGATTTGCGAATTGCTCGATCACGTCTATAGCCGACTCGTCGCCAAAGAACATTTGAATGGAGACGTCATCTCCCTCGGGATCAGTCGCTTTGACGCTCCACGTGCCTTGCTCATTGAGAAAGAGCGAGCCGGGGCCGGAAAGTTCAAGACGTGGCGCGTTGTTCTGTACTACAGTACGCACTTCACACAGCCACCCGCGGTGGCAGCCGCCCGCATCATTGCCGAGTGATGAGAGCGTACCGTTGCCGCAGGCGGGCTGCGTAATGGCAGGACATTGATAAACAGCGGTTGGTGTTGGAGGCGGTGTCGTTTGAGTTGTGGAGCAACGAGTGCTCATGGCCGCTCTCGTGCGTGCGCCGACGAAACCGTATCCATTATCATCGGGTGTGCCTGAACAGGTAATATTATTTCGGCATTGAAAGCGCTGTACTGCTAATTCTGTTGCACTGCCGAAGAATCCGGTGATTTCTCCGTATGTATAGTCTCCGGTATTCAAAAGGAAGCGCTGCAATTCCTCAACATCGCTCCCGCGCATACTGCGCTGCAGATTTCGATACGGACGAAAACACTGCGAATTGTTTGCCGTGCTTATGATATTCGCGGTGTCTTGTGTGGTGACTTGCGCGATTTGCTGCTTCAGCGTCTCGAGTTGCGCGAGAAGTTGTGCGATTTGGGTGCGGATTTCATCGGCCGTGAGCGCGGACGCCGCGATCGGCAGCACAAGTGCAAAACCAACCAGCATCGAGATAGCCGTTTTCTTCATGTGGTAATGATACACCCGTGGACGACCATGTCGGTCTACTTGTGTGAATACCCAACATGTTTTAGGCACACACATTTGGCGGACTGATTAGCTTGTAATCGACGAGCGCTTCGTTCGGTGTTTTGCCGTTCAATCCGCAATGCTCTAGATCGTTGTACTCCATATTCCACCGACGAACTCCTTTTTGCAAATCGTTCAGTGATCGGAATGCGTGGTGTTCGTATAGCTTCTCCTGATCCTCTCGATGGCTCCTCTCCACGCGGCCGTTCTGTGCCGGTTTGCCCGGGTCGATGAGATAGTGAGCGATCCCGTTCACTGCGCAAAACTCGTCGAGCGCGTGTGGTGTCTTCACGATCATGTCGCCACGTCTGTTGGTGCCGAGATATCGGTTGGTGAAGGTTGAGTGGTTGTCGGTCTTCACGCCCGTGATGGGATACAGAAAACGAGCGATCACGTCCTTGAGAAATACGACCGAATGGTACGTTGACTCTTCCTCGAAGATGCGCAGATACCGCCACCGTGAGGCGTAGTCAATGGCGGTGTATTGAAAATATGGCTTGCCTCCGACGAGTCCCGGCACATGCTTCACATCGATCTCGACGAGCTCTCCGGGCTTCAGGGCGGCCTTCAGGTACTTGTACTTCACCCGCTTCACGCGATACTTCCGCACCAATCCTTCCGCCTTCAATATCTTTCCAACCGTCCGTTCATGGATACGTACCCCTTGTTTTTCAAGTCTCCAGTGGAGTTTGAGTGCACAGAGTTTCGTCTTCTTTCGCAGGGCGACGACGCCCTCTTTGATACCGATCGGTGTTTCTTTTGGGTTCGTCTTTGGTCTCGTCGACTTCGGCTCGAGTCCCTGTTCGCCGCCACGCTTGTATGCCGAAAGCCAGCGCTCGACGCTTCGCTTCCCGTGTGGGCAGACCTTCATTACTTCGCTGATGCTCGTTCGACCTTCGGCGATGGGGAGCACCCACCTGAGCCGCTCTTCCTTAATTGTTTCTGCCATATGGACTACCATCTCCCGACTTTAACGGGAACCGCCATATGTGTGTGCACATTACCAACATTCATTGACAACACACATAGATCGGCTATATTTAACATGCAAATGGCCACATAGGCCCCCGAGGAGCCCGCCGCAAGGCGGGTTCCGACTTTATGGCTTAGGGAAGAACTGCTGCACCGCGCTCACTATTTTCTTAAATTGTCCCTTCGGCAGTTTGTGCATATACCTCTGGAGCCGCTTCGCGCTGATGAGCCGGAGTTGAGAAAGAATTACTACTGAATTTCTGTCACCCACGGTAATCGGCACATAGTAGCGATTTTTCTTTTCGGTACGCGTGAGCGGCAAGACCCACATCACGTCACGATTGAATTTCCTGACGACGAGCACCGGCCGCTCGAATAGCTCGTTTGTTCCGTCCTGTTCAAATCCGATATTGACGCCGAGCGAGCACCACCATATTTCGCGCTCGTGAAATAGCACTTCGCGCTCGCCATCGTGCAGCTTTTTCTTCTGTTCATTCCAGCGGTCAAAATCCTTCGGTTGCATTCGCAGTATTGTACCAAAGGATTTTGCCAATTTTGAAACGCCCCGCCGCCCATTCAATAATTCAGAAACCCCCGCGAGAAAAATGAGGATGGGAATTCAGCGGCGGAGGCGGGGTGCGGCCCGCGCGGTACTCCGCGCGGGGGCGAGGGAGCCACCACGGAATCGGGGCGCACGATCAGGGTTGGAGCAACAGCGCACGCGGAGCGTGCGCAGTCAGTCAGGTACAAAGCCACCACGCACGCGGAGCGTGCGAGTCAGTCAGCGTTGGTGCTAAAATAGGTTCGAGCGGCGTTGTAGATACTCACAATAGAAGAGACAAGGTCGGTTTCGGATTGGTTTTCCGTTGCGGCAGCGACGGAAAACCAATGATTTGCGGGCACGCCGCGCGCTTCGCGCGTGTGGAGAGTGAGGTTCGCAAAATTCAAAAGCCGAAGATTTTTGGAGGGGATGATTTTTTGGAGGGGGAATGCGGATGCAGAATACAAATGCATAAATACATAGTGGAGTGCTTGTCCCACCCAACCCGTACGCGCACGATAGTCCATCCCTCGCCGTTTTTGGGGAACATTGTAAAACGGCGGGGATGGCTCCCCGAAATTCATTTCAGCAATGTATTGATCGGGATGTTAAAAACTTTTGCGAGTCGCTCCATTCCTCTTAATGATACATTTTGAACGCCGCGCTCGATTTGACTAATATAGCTCGGGTGTACGCCGATTTTCTTTGCAATGTCGCCCTGCGACATGCCGCGCTTTTTGCGCAGCTCCTTTACTTTCTTGCCAAATTTCTTTGATATGTCCATGTCTGGATATGGTAGCAATTCGCGCAGCATGATACTATATGGAGTAATAACTCTATGCGATATCTTCTCTACGCTCGCAAAAGCACCGATGTCGAGGACAAGCAGGTTATGTCCATCGAGGCGCAGCTCTTTGAATTGCGGACAATAGCAAGGCGAGACGAATTGGAGATCGTTGAGGAGTATGTCGAAAAGCAAAGCGCGAAAATGCCCGGCCGTCCCGTGTTTGAGGAAATGATGAAACGTATCGAGCGCGGCGAAGCTCGCGGCGTTATCTGTTGGAAGATTGACCGCCTTTCGCGCAATCCGGTGGATAGCGGACGTATCAGCTGGCTTTTGCAACGCGGCGTTATTCAG
>Ga0155053_122_pt1 | contig 6565 bp, 9 predicted proteins | sample RifCSPhighO2_01_FD_106021 | JGI IMG/M metagenome (GOLD analysis project Ga0155053, IMG submission 106021) | Candidatus Kaiserbacteria bacterium RIFCSPHIGHO2_01_FULL_54_36 | reverse complement strand
AATTGTTCAAACTCTCTTTTGTCCCGCATATGCAACACATCTTAGGTGTTGCATTTAGAATTAGAACTCAGGCTTCAAGTGTGTGAATGGCGGATTTGTTATACTGGGCACATGAACAAGCAACCCAAGAATACGATTTGTCTGTGGTACGAAAAGGACGCGCAAGCAGCGGCGGAGTTTTATGCTGCCACTTTTCCGGATAGCAAAGTAGGTTCCATTTATCATGCGCCTTCTGATTTTCCAGACGGCAAGAAAGGCGATGTGCTAATGGTGGAGTTTACGGTATGTGGTGTCCCGTGTGTTGGACTGAACGGCGGCCCGACCTTCAAGCAGAGTGAGGCGTTTTCTTTTCAGATCGCGACGGAAAATCAAGAAGAAACAGACCGCTATTGGAATGCGATAGTAGACAATGGTGGCAAGGAAAGCGCATGCGGCTGGTGCAAGGACAAGTGGGGAGTATCGTGGCAGATCACGCCACGCGTGCTGATGGATGCCATGGGGGCAGGGGGCGACGAGGCGAAACGCGCTTTTGAGGCGATGATGACAATGGGAAAAATCGACGTCGCCGCTATTGAGGCGGCGCGTTGCGGCTAGGTGCGATGATGCCCGTCCCTCGAATGCTACTATTGAATCTAAAAGGGGTATGAGAATGTTTTCTGCAATAGTATTCATCGTAGCAGGCATCATTGTCGCCTTCGGTTTGTGGGTCACATCGCAAGCTGTTCCAGACGCCGTTCCACCGGGTATGGCTGCGGGGACGCTTATCTTTCTCTTTGGGTTTGCAGGGTACCAGTTATGGATGCGTAAGCAGGGTAAGTAAGATCAAATTGCTCGGTCGTCTGAAATGCCGTTCATTTGTTTCCACTGCTCGATGGCCTCAGGAGGCCACAACAGAAACCACCCCTAAGGGGTGGTTTCTGTTGTTTGATTTCGCGTAATTCCCGACGCTTTCGGTCGGGACCCCGTACCCGCTTTTGCGACGTCGGGACTACTTTCGCACTGTGTAGTGCAGATCGTATTCTTTGCCGCCGAAGAATTTCTTCGCGAATTCGGCAACGACCGTCGGGTTGTAGTACTTGCACGAGAAAACGTCCAAGTATACCGCGTTGGTCTGGTTGGCGAAGTGGGCAGAGATGAGCGACGTTTCGATGAGCTGAGTCATCGAATAGCCCGCTACCCGCTCATCCTCACCGAAGTTTACGACGACGCATTCGCCGAATCGCTTCATCTCGATAAGGTCGCACAACTCGATTACGAACTGCTTAATCATATCCTTCGACCGTATGGCCTCCGGATTGCATCCGTGGATATCTATCCCCGAATGTAAACCCCAAGCATCGACGAGCCGGTACTCCTCTCGGAGCGACGCGTCGGTCGGTGTTCGTGTTTCCATCTCTGATGTAACAAGATTAATTTCTGACAAGTTTTGAAGGGCATCGACACCCTTTTTATAAAAGAACAGTTAATCGCATTTTACACATTTCTTGCAAAATGTATATAGTTGTGACGGAAACTGTGTATAAGTCTTACAGGTCGGTGAGAGCGAAACACAAAAAAGAAAGTGGCATCATCAGCCTCTTTTTGCTACCATCAGCCTGTTTGCAAAACGCGCGCGTAGCTCAGTGGTAGAGCATCCCTCTGATAAGGGGAAGGCCGAAGGTTCGATCCCTTCCGCGCGCACAAAAGACAGAAAGATCTGCCCTGCGGCAGATTTTCTGCTTTGTGCGGGCCGGAGCAGCTTGGCTGCGAGGCGGGGTCGCGCAACTTTTCAACAGGAAAGTATGCGTGACCACAGGGCTATTCTTCGTAGCCCGCTAGGGCGAAGTAGGGCATAATATCTGGATGAATTACAAAGTCATTGGCGGCAAGCAGCTCTCGGGGGTGGTGCAAACCAACATCTCGAAGAACGCCGCGGTGGCACTCTTGGCAGCATCGCTCTTGAATCGCGGCGAGACGATCCTGAAGAAGATGCCCCGCATCGAAGAGGTGAAGCGGCTCATCGAGGTAATGGAGAGTATCGGTGTAAAGATCGAATGGGCCGACGATGGCGACATGCGCATCAAACCGCCCGTACAATTTGATCTTGCAGGCATCAATCGCGTGTCCGCGGAGCGGACACGCTCAATCGCACTATTTATTGCTCCCTTGGCGCACCGCCTCAAATCCTTCGACCTGCCAGCTCCAAAAGGCTGCGACCTTGGCAAGCGCTCCCTTGGCGCCCATATCGACGCTCTCAAGCGGCTCGGCATCGAAGTGACGGGCAACGAGGAGACGCACACGTACCACGTAGAGGTCGGCGACATGCAGCCTGCGGAGATCGTGATGTTCGAGGCGAGCAATACGGGGACGGAGAATACCATTATTGCCGCGGCCAAGATCCCGGGCATCACGACGATCAAATTCGCGAGCGCGGATTACATGGTGCAAGACCTCTGCATCTTCTTGCGCCACTGCGGGGTCAAAATTGAAGGCATCGGCACCTCGACGCTCGTCGTCCACGGCATTTCTGAGATCGACAGCGAGATCCATGGCCACCCGAGCGAAGACCCGATCGAGTCGATGTTCTTCTTCTCGCTCGCCGCGACGACCGGCTCGGAGCTTAAAGTGGAGCGCTGCCCCTTCGACATGCTCGAGCTCGAGCTCCTCACGCTCGAACACATGGGCCTCAGGTATGAGTACGGAGAAAAGTACGCCTCCGACAACGGGCACACCGTCCTGCGCGATGTGACGATATATCCCTCAAAACTCATCGCACCCCCCGACAAGATCTCGGAGCGGCCATTCCCAGGCATCAATGCCGACAACCTGCCGTTCTTTGTGCCCATCGCCACGCAGGCCAAAGGGGAGACGCTCTTGCATGACTGGATGTACGACGGCCGCGCGCACTGGTTCTTGGAGATCAACAAGCTTGGGGCAGACGCACAGCTCCTGGATCCCCACAGAGTGCTCATCAAGGGCCCTACAGCGCTCCACAGTGGCGATATCGAGGCGCCCCCCGCTCTCAGGCCCGCCACCATGCTCCTTATCGGCATGCTCGCTGCAGAAGGGGAATCAATGCTCCGCAACGTCTACCCGATAAATCGCGGCTATGCCAACCTCGCCGAGCGCCTCGCAAAACTCGGCGCCTCCGTCGAGGCGGTAGAATAGTACAATGCTCCCCCTTCAAGAAATATCAGGAATTATCTTCGCCGCAGGCTGGTTAATCTCTGGTGTCCTTTTCACACTCCAGTACATAAAGATAATCCGAACAAACGAGACTAAAGATATTTATTGGCCCACCTTTTTTGGTTTTGCACTCCTAAACGCAAATTCGGCTTTATATGGGATCTTGACCGGTAATTTCTGGTGGTTGCCAGGCACTGGTTTAGCTGCTGTGGCGTGTGCTCTTATTGCGTACAAAGCTTTTCGTAATCGCTAAACACTCACAACGCGAACTTTTTTGGCTGCAGCCATCGCTTTTTTGCGGGCTTCGGCAACGGTTTTTCCGATGGCGAGTGCCACACCCATGCGGCGGTGGCCTTTAACTTCCGGTTTGCCGAAGATGCGGATGTGCGTGCCGGGAATCTTAAGTGCGTCGGCGATGCCCTCGTAGACAGGATTTTTGATGTTTCCGTGCGCGAGTATCGCGTATGAGGCACCAGGACGGCAAATAATCTCTGGTATTGGCAAGTCCAAAATCGCGCGCACGTGTAGCTCCATCTCACTCATGGTTTGGCTGACCATCGTCACCATGCCCGTGTCGTGTGGGCGGGGAGAGACCTCCGAGAACCACACTTTGTCGCCTTTGACGAACAGCTCTACGCCGAAAATCCCGCGGCCCTTCTTTCCACACAGCTCATTCACCACTTTCCTCGCAATGTCGTGCGCTTTCTTGAGTGCCGCCTTACTCATCGGGTGCGGCTGCCAGCTTTCGCGATAATCGCCATCTATTTGGATGTGCCCGACCGGCGCGCAGAAACTTATGCCCGCAGCATGTCGTACGGTAAGCAAGGTGATCTCATAATCAAAATTGATTTTTCCTTCCACGATCACCTTACCCGTCTTTCCGCGCGCCGCAGCGATAGCAAATTTCCAGGCTTTCTTGAGCCCCGCCGGAGTTTTCACCATCGTCTGCCCGTGGCCAGAGGATGACATCGTGGGCTTGATGAAGCAGGGGAATCCGACCGCTTGTGCGCCAGCTTCGAGTTCCTCAAGTGAACCTGCGAAACGATACGGCGAAGTCGGGAGCTTCAGCTGTTCTGCAGCGAGTTGGCGAATGCCTTGCCTGTCCATGGTGAGCCGAGTCGCTCGCGCGGTCGGGATAACGCGCCAGCCCTCCTTTTCGAGCTCGACGAGTGTTGGAGTCGCAATAGCTTCAATCTCTGGGACGATGAAGTCCGGCTTTTCTTTTTCGACGACCTTGCGAATATTCTTGCCGTCGAGCATGGGGAAGGTGTAGGCGCGATGTGCCACTTGCTGCGCAGGAGCGCCTTCATAGCGGTCACAAGCGATAACCTCACACCCCAGCCGCATCGCCTCTATCGCCACCTCCTTGCCCAGCTCGCCGCTACCGAGTAGGAGAATTTTGACGGCAGAGGGCTTAAGCGGGGTGTCAAATTTCATATTTGTATTATATACGCGCCGTTCCCGCATCGCTATATAGGTCTTATTCGCCCGAATAAGGCCTATATCATCGGGCATTCTTCGCGCGTGTTAGTCTATGAGTATGTCGAAACCGAAACTTATTATTTTCGCTTCCGGTACGACCGATAGCGGCGGGACGGGATTTGAAAATCTCGCCGAAGCCCAAAAGTCAGGGGTTTTAGATGCCGATATCGTTGCCGTTGTTTCCAACCATGAGCACGGTGCCGTACGCGATCGCGCAGATAAGCTTGGGGTGCCGTTCGTCTTTTTCGCATCTGACGCTGATTACAAGAAAATTGTTGCCGATGCCGGAGCAGAATGGGTGGCGCTTTCGGGCTGGTTCAAAATAGTTCACGGCCTTGATCCGCAGAGGACGTTCAACATTCATCCGGCGCTTCTCTCGCAATTAGGTGGCCGGTTCGGTGGGCACGGTATGTATGGCGCGCATATCCACGAGGCAGTGAAAGCGGCATTCGAGGCGGGAGAAATATCCGAATCAGGTTTTACCATGCATTTCGTGACCGACGAGCTCGACCGCGGCCCGGCATTTTTCGAGCACCGCATACCCCTTCGTACTGGCATGTCGACCGAAGACATACAGGAGGCTGTCCAGGCAGCTGAACACGAATGGCAGCCCAAGATCACCAACATGGTCGTGCACGAAGAGATCAGTTGGGACGGTAAAGATCCGGCGACGCTGGTAATTCCGGAAGGGGTTTCGGATCGATAGTGATCACTCAAATAGGAAAAAGCCGATGATACCCACGCTTGCGGCTGCGGTCACAAGAAAAAGCACGATGGCAAGGAAGGTCCCGTTGATGCGCCCCAGTGGCCACTTGGAGAGGATAAAACCCAGGACCAAAAACAGTGCGACGATGATCGCCGCGTGAGTAATCCAGTGGTGCCCCAGAGAGGCTTTCATCCCTGCCTTGAGCGGTTCGTAGAGTTCTTTGGCGAAGACGAGAGCAGTGTTTGCGGCGATTGCGATTATGGCGGCGATTACGTACCCAGCTGTTGTTTTGTTGAGGTTCATATTATGAGCTAATGCGGGCCGCCATCGCAATGAATGCGCCAGCGCCTTCGATCGCAAATGCGGAGAGTACAACGAGTGCCGCCACGGTGAGAGCGAGCCATCTGGCGCCCCGATTCATGGAGAGGTCTTCCTTGCGAATAATGATCGGTAGAAGGAGTGAGAGGACGAGCGTCACGAAGAAGATGTGCTCCTTGGCTTCCATGACGAGGGTGTGCGCTATCGGCCACGGGCCTTCAAGGATCGCCGCTTTGTCGACAGCGTAATAGACGACGTACCAGTAGCCGCCGCCAATCGCCGTTGCTGCCATCATAGTGGCGCCGATGAGGCTCGCCCACCACATGCGCGCGTGATTGCGCCCGCTCGCGTTGAGTGCTTCGACGAATGTCCAGAGTGTCGCAAGAATAGCGATCGCTCCGGTCGTCGGATGAGTCAGTAGGAGCAGCTTATCCATGCATCCATTGTACGCTACACTTGTGCCCGGACTCGCGCTTCTAGTGGACAACATGAAGTGAGTATCTACGACGCTGCTCGAACTCATTTTAGCACCAACACTGACTGACTGCGCACGCTCCGCGTGCGCTGTTGCTCCAACCCTGATCGTGCGCCCCGATTCCGTGGTGGCTCCCTCGCCCCCGCGCGGAGTACCGCGCGGGCCGCACCCCGCCTCCGCCGCTGATTCCCATACGCATTTTTCTCGCGGGGGGTTTCTGAAATTATTGAATGGGCGGCGGGGCGGGGTGCAGGCTTCTCACTTGAAGGTGAGAAGCGTCGGAACTCGCAATGCAAATGCAGTGAGAACGAAACGGCTCGAATACACCAAACGAGCCGTTTAAATACAAAAGCGGATGCCACGGGTTGCGAACAGTGCCTTCGTATAGATGTTGAATTACTACCCGCCATCCGGCGGGC
>Ga0155053_120_pt1 | contig 10715 bp, 6 predicted proteins | sample RifCSPhighO2_01_FD_106021 | JGI IMG/M metagenome (GOLD analysis project Ga0155053, IMG submission 106021) | Candidatus Kaiserbacteria bacterium RIFCSPHIGHO2_01_FULL_54_36 | reverse complement strand
GACAAACGGTCTTCGGACAAGGCTGGCTCTCCTCTGACGGCACGACCGTCAGCGCCTCCACCTCGCCCACGGTCAACTATCTAGTCTCGACGTCCACCACGGTTGCCAACACGTTCGCTTCGAGGGTTGGTGTCGGGACGACGTCGCCAGGTTCTTTGCTCTCGCTTGCCGCCGTTGGAGGAACGACGTTCACGGGCAACAACTTGTTGCTGCTTTCCTCCTCCACCGCCGCCTTTGCGACCACGACGCTCTTCTCCGTCGACAACACTGGCCTCACCACGGCGACCAACCTCCTCGCAACCGCCTCTTCCACCCTCGCCGACTTTACCTTCTTGAACGCAACCGGCACCGCCGCGACTACCACAAGCTTCGCTGTTTCCGGGGCTTTCAGCGTCGGCCTGTGCGTGACCGGCGACACTCGGCTTCGTCGTCGTCGCAAGAACGCGAAGGGAGAGTATGAGTACGACGAGCCGGAAATCATCGATATCGAAAAAGGCGACGAGATACAGTCGCTCGACGAGAGAACGGGCCAGCTTGTCTGGAGCCGCGTGAAGCAGCTCGCTTTTATGGGAGTCAAGCAGACATACCGCATCACGACCGAAGACGGTCGCTCTATCCGCACCACCGCGAATCACCCGTACTTAGTTAAAAATGCGCACGGCAAATGGCTGAAGCACCGCTCGGCTATCGCGGCAAGGCAAGGCCTTGCCGCGGCGGGATGGGCGACCGTCTCTGAATTGAAGGAAGGGGATGAGATCGCGGTTACACATCAATCTTCGAGCGGCTTGTCTCCTTCCCATTCACGAAACGAATCCGGCAGCGCGATGATGAGTCTGCCGCGCAATCGACGCGCCGTAGGATACGCAGCAAGCACGCGCCTCAGCGAGGCGATCACAACATGGTTGAGAGACGGATCGATCTTGATGCGGATGATACCGGAGAGTTTGCGCGGATCGAACTTAAGGATGTTCGCGAAATCGGAATCATGGGTCACGATGACGCGCTTTTCGCGTAGCACAGAGACTCCAATATCTTCGTCGGGGGTTCTCGGCACCGGCCGAGCCACGTCGTGCCCCTCTTCCTCGAGGAATCTGGCTACAGCTCCGGCGATATTCTCATCACAGAGCAACTTGAGCGACATATTCGCGCGTTTTCAGAAGGCTTCCGGCATAGTGCAGGGCGGCCTCGATATGTTTGCGAGTGAGTTGCGGGTAGTAGTTGGGCCCGATGATTTCTTCGGTGGGAACTCCAGCTTCCAAAAGTCCCAGCACGAGATACACCATGATGCGGGTATCCTTGAATGTGGGTTTGCCGTGGCAGATGCGCGGATCGGCGACGATGTAGTTATTGATGTTCATAACGCAGACAGTATACCAAATCGCGCCGACGCGTCCAATATCGCGGCAAGGCAAGGCCTTGCCGCGGCGGGATGGGCGGTCGTTTCGGAATTGCGAGAAGGGGATGAGATCGCGGTTTACGGTGAGCGAGTCGAACGGGTTACCTCTTTGGCGAACTCGTCGAGCTACTTATCGCGGGCGGAAATTGTATCGTTCTCCAGTTCGATCAGACGTCCTTTGAGTTTCTTCGGGGTCGGAAATTCCGTAAGCAATACTTCCATTCTCTCGCGTTGGTGCTCAAATGTGGCAGGGTACACGAGAAATACCACTCGCCCCGGAGTGCGTTTAAGTGGAAATTTGGCGGTGTCGAGAAAATCAGTGTCGTTGGAAAGGATAATGCGCGATTCTCTGAGTGAGCGCACATACACTTCCTCGTCGGAATCGCCGACGGGCGAGCGTACCGCATCGTGCCCGAGCGCGCTCAGCACGTTCACTAACCTCTTTTTGAAATTCTCATCACACAAGAATTTCACGGCGGTGCGCGGAGGTGAGGCTGCTAATGAGTTCTCCTCCGGTGCGCCGGGCGGCGTAGTCAAGAGCCGCGCGGACATGCTTCTCGGTGATCGAGGGCCAGTCTTCGAGGATCTCGTCGATGGTCTCGCCGTGGGCCATGGCTTCGAGAACTTGCCACACCATGACTCGCGTTCCGTTGAACGTGAGCTTGCCTCCGCAGATCTTCGGATCGGCGACGATGTACTTGTTGATGACAGCACGCTTGTTCATAGAGACAACAGTATAGCAAATCGCCAATGCACGTCCAATGAAGCGGTTCGACTCGGCTCACCGTACGCAGTCGGACAAACATTCGTTTGGTCAAAAATCCGCTCAATAGAGCCAATTGCCGAAGAAGATGTGTACGACATCGAGGTCGAAGGCACGCACAACTTCATCGGCAACGATATCGTCGCGCACAACACCGCTTTCACCGCTGCCGCGTCAGGGGCAACCTCAACTTCATTCTTCGCCACCACTCTGCACGCGACGGACCTCCTCACCACCAACGCCACCTCCACCGCTTTGTATATCTCCGGCTCTGCACAATTCGCAAACACGGGTCTTCGCCTCGCCGACACCAACGCCTCGCACTACCTCACTCTGTCTCCAGGGAGTGATCTCACCGCAGACCGCACCCTCACGCTCACGACCGGCGACGCCGCGCGCACCCTCACCTTGAACGGCAACGCCACACTCGACGACTGGTTCGACCAGTCAGTGAAAACGACTGCTTCTCCAAGCTTCGCAGGGCTCCTCGTCAATGGCGCCACCTCCACCATTACTAACCTATCAATGGTCAACAGCACAACCACCGCTGCAACTTCCACAAATCTCTACACTTCTGGACAAACTATTCTCGCTGCAACGGGCGGCAACGTCGGCATCGGGACGACGACGCCCAACTATAAATTGCAAATTGCCGGATCGAGCGCAACGGTGTTTGATGCATTCAAAATCCGCACGACGCAGGCATCGGTAGATGGAGTTGGAAGTCGCATCGTGTTTTCAGAAGCAGGCGATACCGCTGTCGGCATGATCACTTCCAAGTTCGACGGCGCTAATTGGATAATGCAGCTTGGAACCAACGATCTCGATCCATCCCTGACACTCAAGGCTGGCAAACTCGGCTTGGGAACGACGAGCCCCTACGCCAGTATCGCTATTGTAAAAGATGGTTTGGCGGCACAAACGAACTTCATGCGATTTGAAGACCCGAATACATTTGGAGCCGGCGCCCTGGGCCTAACCATCGCTACCAACAACCATTCTGCGTCGAATCCGGGAGCTGTTCTCCTCGCTTCGTCGTCACTCCACTTCGCCGTCGGGAATACCCAGGATACCGACGGACTGCGCAAGATGACGATTATGGCTTCCGGCAACGTCGGCATCGGGACGACAGGTCCTGAGTCAAAAACACAAATAACCGGCGGCGGGCTCTGCGTCGGCTCGGATGCCAACTGCAATACCGACAACAATACCGAGGGCACCATCTACTCTTCCAACACCGCGATGACCGTCTACGACGTCGCCGAGAATTACCCCACGCGTGACTCGAGTGTGGGACCTGCCGATATTGTCGCGCTGGATCCAGACAATGGGGTGTTCGTCAAAAAGGCGGATTCGACCAGCTCACCGCAAGCCCGCATACTGGGCGTCATCTCCGGCGACCCGGCGGTCTTGCTCGGCGGATTCAACGGCCCGCAGTTTGCAAATGAACGGCAGGTCGCCGTCGGGCTCTCCGGCCGGATCCCGGTCAAGGTCTCGCTCGAAGGCGGCGAGATCAAGATCGGCGATCACCTCTCGCTCTCATCGGAGCCGGGCGTCGCCAAGAAGGCCGCGGACGGCGAGCAGTCGATAGGGTATGCGTTGGAGTACTATGGAGAGGCCCAAGGCGCAGGCAATTTCGGCACGGGGACCATCCAATTCTTCATCACCCACGGCAACATGGCAGGTATGACGGTTGCCGACCTTACGGCTGCCCTAGGCTAAATACGGCTCAACACGAAGGCAATATCGGCACGGGGACGGCACTGTTCCTCACCAACCTCTTTGCGCGGCTCACGGAGTGGCTCGGAGATACTGCCAACGGTATTGCAAAGATCGTGGTCGAAACGCTTACAGCCAAACGCGTGCAGACCGACGAGCTGTGCGTCGGCGACACCTGCGTCACGCAGGCGCAATTCTTGCAGATGGTGCAGACCGCGGGCGCGGCCGTTACGACCTCGCCGGTAAGCGCCCCGGAGCCGTCTCCCGCACCGAGCCCCGAACCGACGCCATCTCCAGAGCCATCACCGTCACCCGAGCCTCAAGAGCCGCCGCAGGAAGCGCCTCAACAGGAAGGCAATACCGGCACGGGGACGCAGGAGTCACCTCCGTCTGAAGAAGTGCCGCCGAGTGAGGAGTCACCTCCTGCGCCGGAACCCGAACCCGAACCCGAACCGACACCCGCACCCGCCCCAGCACCAGAGCCACCCCCTGCCGAAGAGCCACCGGCTGAGGAGCCACAACCCTAAAACTTTAAAGTTTTAAAGCTAACAGTATGGCAACAGTACAGAGATTCGAAGACCTGACATTCTGGCAGAAAGCTCGTGAGCTGACGCGCGACATTTATAAAGCGCTTGCCAATTGCCGCGACAGGGGATTTACCGACCAGATACAGCGCGCATCCGTTTCCGTGATGAGCAATATCGCCGAAGGCTTCGAGAGCGGTACGCGCCAGGAGTTCGTCAACTATTTGTACATCGCGAAAGCATCAGCAGGAGAAGTCCGCGCACAATTATATGCGGCGCAAGACATTGGCTATTTAAAGCCTGAAAATTTTAGAGCTTTAAAGTTTAAAGCAGAAGAAGTGTCGAAGCTCTTGAGCGCATTTATAAAAGGTGTAAAAGGATCACAATTTTCAGGACTGCAGCGAAAGCGCGAACTCTCGAAAGATGAAAAGGAGACCGAAGAATTCCTCCGCAACGCGCGCAAAGAACTCTCCAAAACACTCCCGCACCTCTACGCTACCGACGGAAGCAAAAAATAATATGTACCGCTCCATTCTCATCTTCGCTGCCACTCTTCTCCTTCCTTTGTCTGTGTCGGCAGCAAGCTGTGTCGACCTCTCTCGGACCCTCTCCTCCGGCTCCACTGGGAGCGACGTCTCCGCACTCCAACAGTTCCTCAAAAGCAACGCGGGATACGCAGGCACAATATCAGGCAACATGGGGCCCCTCTCTGTCGCCGCGCTCGCACGCTGGCAAGTATACAAAGGCATCATTCCGGCAGCCTACTCACCCGGCGCAGGCACGACCGGCCCCCGAACCCGGGCAGCGCTCGCCTGCACCCGCGCTCCCTCCGCAAGTCCAACACCTGCAGCTTCTCCAACAATCGCCTCCCTCCTCGCCCAGCTCCAAACGCTCCAGGCGCGTCTCGCGCAGATGCAAGGAGCATCTCCAACGTCAGCGACTCCCTTCACCCCTTCGAATACCTCAGGGCAAGCACTCTTCACCCGCACTCTCGACATCGGCGCACGCGGCACCGACGTCACCGCACTCCAAACCCTCCTCAAGTCCAAGGGCTTCCTCTCCGCAGAAGCCACCGGGTACTTCGGCACACAGACGAGAGCTGCCGTCATCGCATATCAGAGGGCCAACAACCTCGAGCAGGTAGGTACGGTGGGACCGAAGACGAGGGCGCTTTTGAATGTCCAAACAGGAACCATCACTTCGGTACGACCGACTCCGTCCCCGCCAACCCTGCCGTTCACCGGAAGTGGCGGCGGAGGTGGGGGCGGCGGAGGTGGCGGAGGAGGGAACCCAAGTCCCGCACCGAGTCCGTCGCCATCTCCAACCCCCACGCCTCCTCCTCCTCCACCACCGCCGGCATCGTGCTCATTTAGCGGACAGGTCATCGCGAGCGGTAGCTCGATCCCCGCGTATCAGGCGGCGAGCGTCGCCCACGGGCAGACCTGCGCCTCGCAGACGCGCACCTGCGCGAACGGCACACTCTCGGGAGCGTACGCCTATGCATCATGTGTTGTCGGAAGCGCGACTGCCTGTTCGTGGGCCGGCTCCACCGTCGCACACGGCGCGGGCGTCACCGCCTACGAGGCCGCGAGCGTTCCTTTCGGGCAGACCTGCGCCTCGCAGACGCGCGTGTGCGGCAACGGCACACTTTCCGGCTCATACACTGCCTCTACCTGCACTGTCGGCGGTGCCGCCTCGTGCTCGCTCAACGGTGCGACGATCGCACACGGCTCGTCGGTACCCGCGTACCTCGCGGCCTCCGTCTCTTTCGGACAAACCTGCGCCTCGCAAACGCGCACCTGCTCCAACGGCACGCTCTCCGGCTCATACACTGCCTCTACCTGCACTGTCGGCACCGCCGCCTCGTGCGCCTGGGCAGGCTCAAGCATTGGGAACGGTGTGGCGGTGCCTGCGTACCAGAGTGCGAGTGTGCCGTTCGGGTCGGACTGCGTGACGCAGTCGCGCACCTGCTCCAACGGCACCCTCTCGGGCACATATCAATTCGCTTCGTGCGCACCGGCCGCAGCGGCTTCCTGCTCGTGGAGCGGAGGCACGGTCGCGCACGGCAGCTCGGTACCCGCGTACCTCACGTCCTCCGTCGCGTACGGACAGACCTGCGCCTCGCAAACGCGCACCTGCTCCAACGGCACGCTTTCAGGCTCGTACAGCAATACCTCCTGCGTTCAAGCTGCAGCGGCATCATGTTCGTGGAACGGCGGCATGGTCGCGCATGGCAGTTCCGTGGAGGCGAACGAAACACCCACGTCTCCCCTCGGCTCTGCGTGCGTCTCGCAATCGCGCACGTGCGGGAACGGCACGCTCTCGGGCACATACGCGTATGCTTCCTGCACACCGCGTGCGTGCAGTCTCAATTCCGCGGTCATTGCACACGGCGACTCGATCCCTGCATATCAATACGGAAACCCTCCGTCTGGCACGCTATGTTCTTCCGTTTCGCAAACACGCGCCTGCAGTTACGGCGATCTTTCCGGAGACGATGCGTATCAATGGGAATCGTGCTATCACAACGCGTGCTCGCTCAATTCAGCGACCATCGCGCACGGCGGGTCGATCACCGCCTACACGGCGCCGAGCGCCGCCTCGTGCGCGGCGATATCGCAAACGCGCACGTGCACCAACGGGGATCTTGGTGGCTCGACGGCCTACCAGTATGAGAATTGCACCGATAGCGGCGGCGGGACTACCGGCAGCTACTTTTCGTTATCCGCGGCCTATTCGAATGCGGCGGACACCTCGAGCGCGCAGCCGCGCTACCTCGCCGTTGGCACCGTGCAGCTCGCGAGCGGCGGCACTCTCTCCGGAACGCTCTGGATCGAGGACGCACGAGATCACCTCACTGCCGTCAATTCGAACAAGCGCCACAACAGCATGAAAAATGGCAGTCCCTCTGTCCCGGACCCGATCGCCTGCACGCCCGACTACATTCCCATTCCGCTCCTTGCTGCTAATCCGCAGAGCGTCAGCGGTTCGTGGTCGACGAGCGGAGGCTATCTCAACGTGACCATCAGCGGCATTGGCCAGATGGTCTGGAGTGCCGACGCCGGGTACGACCCGTCAGCCTACGCACTAAGCGGTATCTACGGGTACGAAACAGTACGTGGGTACGCCTTCACGTCCGCGACGAATCCGAGCACGATCGCGCCGCCCACGAACGCCCAAGTCATGTGGACATACTCAGGCACGGAGTACTCGAATCGTCCGTCGATAGACGGCGCAGAATGGTGTCCGAGTGTGACCGCATCATGGTGTTCGGGCGTTACCGCTCTGAACTGGCTCGCGATGAGCGCTGCCTCCGACCCCGACGTGCGCAATGCCACCAATCCGCCCGACGCCTATGGGTGGGGCTTCCATGATGTGGCACGCAACGTCGCGGGCAGGCCGGGCAACATGCTCTTCCGCTCCAACGGACACGATTATAACGGCGACTTCTGCGCCAACGATGGCGGCCACGAGACGGTCTTTTATGGAATACCCGACAGCAGCGGCAAGCTGACACGGCTCCTCTCTGCTGAGAGTTCGTACACCGGCGCCAATACTCCCGCATTCATCGGCGTCGGTCGGCTGAAAGGCTCAGACTCCGGTCGGCCATCATGGGCCGCCGCATCCTTCAACCTTGCCTCCTCGCAATTTGCATCCGCGCTTTTTGCCCTTCAATCGGCCCTCACATCGCTCTTGGGTCTCCTCGGCCGCTAACCGTCCGGTTCCATAACCCGCCCCTTCAGCCCCTTAATATGGTCGACCTCGTAGGTCGACCATGGATCCGGTGGTCGGTTACTCTAGCAACAACGGCTTTACGGTTGCAAGCTCAATATCCTCCATGTATGAGCGAATAGTTCGCTCGTAATTCTTAAACACATCTCCGAACAGCTCCTTCGTGATAACCGAAGGAAAATTTTTCTTGCCACAATAATCTGCATAACTGCTCCAGCGGTATTTCTCGAGATGTGTCAGTGCCTTTTTCGAGCTGCCGATCTCAAGCGTCCGCCACGACTCAGCACCTTTCAGAAAATCCAGAGGATTGAGGTGGATATAGTGGAGGATATAAAGAAAATGCGCGTCGCGCTCGATGTGCACGCGTTTCGTCCTACCCTGAAATAATGTTCCAACTCGTTTGTACCGTTCGTTGAAATACTTTGCATATCCAACGTTCAATTTCATCAGAAATTTCGATATACCACCTTCATCGCGCTCCGACACGAGCAGATGATAGTGGTTACCCATCAAGCACCATCCATGTATATCCACAAGCAATTCGCGTTCAGATGTTCGACCTACGAGGTCGACCACGATACCTTCGGGAGAGTCGGCGGGAACTCGACGACGTGTGTTATTCGCCGACGGTACATCATTGAATTCATACAGATCCTGGACAAAACGCGCGCAGTCTTGATTGTCGAGGAATATCTGCCGCTTGTCGACGCCACGATTTAGAAGATGATACAGTTCCACCTCCATAGTATATGGTCGACCTACGAGGTCGACCATACGGTTGTCCACACGCGTTCAAAGCGCCCACAGATGCTAGAATCGCACAATGGCACGACTTGCGATCAACGGGTTTGGACGCATCGGGCGGGGATTTTTCCGCGCCGTAATGGAAAGGGGGAAAACGGGAGAAAAGGGGGAAATGGAGATCGTCGCGATCAATGACTTGGCGCCCGCCGAGAATCTCGCATACCTTTTGAAATACGATACCGTCTACGGGCGTGCGCCATTTTCCGTGGAAGCAAAAGCGAGCGCGCTCATTGTAGACGGCAAGGAAATTCCCGTCGTCGCCACAAAAGATCCTGCTGCCTCGCCGTGGCGCGAGATGCAGATCGATATCGTCGTCGAGTCGACAGGGCTCTTTACTGATGTGGAGAAAGCCAGAGGGCACATCACCGCGGGCGCCAAGCGCGTCGTCATCACTGCACCTGCAAAAGGCGACCCTTCGAATTCCTCAGGGCAAGCGGTCGTTGAAACAATTCTGATCGGTGCCAATGAGGAAAAATTTCAAACGTGCGGTCCCATCACTTCAAATGCCTCCTGCACGACGAACGCCGCCAATCCCCTCATCGGCATACTCGACGAAGCGATCGGCATCGAGCGCGCGATCCTCAATACCACTCATGCCTACACCGCGTCGCAAAGTCTCGTTGACGGTGGGAAGGCGAAAGATCTGCGCGAGCAGCGCGCTGCCGCGCAGAATATGGTGCCCACCTCGACGGGGGCAGCGAAAGCAACCGCGCTTGCGTATCCTCAGCTCAAAGGCAAATTCGACGGCATCTCGGTGCGCGTGCCAGTGCCTGCTGGCTCTATCGTTGATGTTACCTTCGTCGCGAAGCGCGCAACAACAGTGGAGGAAGTGAACCAAGCGCTCAAGTACGCCGCGACGACCGACAAATGGAAGCGCGTATTCGCAGTATCAGAGGAACCGCTTGTCTCATCCGACATCCTCGGCCTTCCCTATGGCGCGATCGCCGACCTGCAAATGACACGCGTGGTGGACGGGACGCTCGTCAAAGTCCTCGCGTGGTACGACAACGAGGCAGGGTATACGCACACGCTCGTCGAGCACGTTGCCGAAGTCGCAAAAAGAATATAAGTCCCAATCTACGAATCATGCGAATGATACGAATGGCTACAAATGTCGCGAACATCACAAACGGCTGTGAGTTATTCGTAGATATTCGCAGATTCGGATATATCTGTAGATTCGCACATATATGAAAGTGTATCTTGCGTCGGATCATGGGGGCTTCGAGATGAAGAACAAGCTCGTGGCATTCGTTGCCTCACTCGGGCACGAGGCAGAGGATTGCGGCGCGTTTGTATACGATGTACAGGACGATTACCCAGCGATCATCGCCAATGCTGCGCGCAAGGTCTCGGCAGATGCTGCAAATGGCTTGGATAGTAAAGGAATAATCCTCGGAGGCTCGGGGCAGGGCGAGGCGATCGTTGCCAACAGATTTAGAGGAGTCCGTGCGGCAGTTTATTATGGCCCTGCGCAGCGCCCCCAGACAGATGCAGCAGGGAATGTCATCGACATCATTACCTCGACGCGCATGCACAACGACGCGAATATGCTGAGCCTCGGCGGTCGATTTCTTACCGAAAGCGAGATCGAAGACGTTGTAAAAGCTTGGCTTTCCGTCCCTTTTTCCGGCGAAGCGCGCCATAGCCGCCGGATCGCACAGATCGATAATCCATAGGAATCGGTGAGTATCCCCGCACGGCAATGCGCTTCCGCGTTCCGGTACGTAGTGCGTGCTGAATCGGGTATACTCTAACTCAATGTCAAAAAAGAAGG
>Ga0155053_109_pt1 | contig 13710 bp, 9 predicted proteins | sample RifCSPhighO2_01_FD_106021 | JGI IMG/M metagenome (GOLD analysis project Ga0155053, IMG submission 106021) | Candidatus Kaiserbacteria bacterium RIFCSPHIGHO2_01_FULL_54_36 | reverse complement strand
CGCTTCCGAGACAGATGATGTAGTTGCCGTCCGGCCCGCTTACCTTATCCGTGCCGCCTTTCCCGACGAACATCGTGAAGGGCAGAAGGACGACCGTGTCGTTCCCCGTCGTCCCGAGTTGGAGCGTGTAGCCCGGAGGCGCCGTGTTTGGCGTCGCACATGCATTCGCGGGAGGAGCAGCAAGCGCGGAGATCTCACCTGTGCTAAGTGCTCTCGCGAAGATCTGTAGTTCGTCGAGAAGTCCCTTGAAGAAGAATATTTCCGCCCCACCGAATGCGGCGTGATCAACTTTCCCGATCCACCAGCCTTTGGTGGTGGCGAGGGGCGCTCCGACGGCTGTCGTCTGCTGCACAATAGTCGCCGCGGCTCCGTTGTAGTACGCGATCACGTCGGTGCCATCGAAGGTGATGGCGAGATGAAAGAGGCCCGCCGGAGGATCATCGAAGCCGACGAAATCGAAGATCCCACCGTTGCCGCGGTTGTGCGCGACGATAAGATCGCCCGTGCCGCTCTGGACGTAGACCTCAATGTCATTTGCATCAGTCGCCCCGCGAAAGACGATCGGCCGATACGTCGCGACGTCCGTCACATTGATCCACACCGAGACCGAGTAAGCCGCTGTCATGTCGAGATCGCTGTCGTTTGCTATTTCCACAAAGTCATCGACGCCGTCGAACGTGAGCGCGAACAGATTTCCTCCGACGGGCGCTATCCCGGCTGCCGTGTATGCAGCGCCGCCCATTATCGCTCCGTCATGCGCGTGGCCGCTCGAATCGAACGCCGTTGCGCCTGCTCCCTCGTCGAACTTCCAGAAGCCTGCGGGCCCGGCCGGATGCGCCGCAAACGCGACGCCCGCAAGAGCAACGACCGCTACCGCGAGCGTTGCGAGTGTTAATGAGAATGTTCTTGTCATAGCTGGTTTCCTTATAGCTACTTGTAATTAATAAACGCCACTAACAAACAGTATACCCTCTTCACGAACGCGACCTACGTCGCATCCTTCTCTCGTATCTCGTACGGCCATCGCACGATGTCTCCGGCTCTGGTGGAGGCGGTGGCGTAACTATGGGCTCTTCCTCGTGAGGAGGAGGTGAAGTGTTTCCCTTTTCTCCCTTTCGGCGCGACTACAAGCGAACGCGAATGAAGGTGTTGTTCAGCAGGTTTATCGCGCCAGAGGTGCTATTCGAATTTCCGGTCACGATAGTACCGCCCACGTCGCCAGAGCCGCCGGTGCCGCCGGTGCCAGCCGAGGCTCCGCCGTTGTTCTCGTTGCCAGCGCCACTCGTCACGACTCCGCCGTCACCTGCGTTGCCGCCGTCGCTGCCAAGAGCCACGTTGGCACCGGAGCGAGAGCGTGCGTCGGTGAAGTTGTTGATGTGGTTCTGCGTCGGAGCGACACGATTGTTGTCGATGTTGGCTTCGATCGTGAGGCCGTTGATGTCGCCAGGACAGTCACAACCCTCCACCTCCGCATCAGTGCTGTTGACGTCGTTGAGTGTACCCGCATCCGCCGAAGCATTGCCCGTCTGCACGAACCCGCCTGCGCTCGCGCTGCCGCCAGAGCCGCCGTTGCCGCCCGAAGCGCCGCCGTTGTTCTCGTTGCCGAGGGTGGCATTAACACTTCCTCCGCGCCCACCGCGCCCACCGACACTCCCTCCTCCGAAATTCCCGCCTGTCGAAGAGAGCGCAGTGGTCGTGTTACCGATGGTGCCACTATTGCAAACTCTGATCGTTATGCTCCCGGTGAGTGGCGGGAGCGGACAAACCTCCACTTCAAACGCGCCTATGTCGCACTCCGGGCCTTGAGGCCGCGGGACGCCTCGCTGGTCAGTGGTAACGGTGCAGAAAGCGAGCGGCACGGCGTCGATGGCTGGGCTTCCTGAAAGCAATGCATGAGTCATTGTGGGACCACCGTTATCCGCCAAGGGCCCCAAGAGCGGATCAGTGCTATTGAGATCTCCTACACCCGCGAAGGCACACGAGGCGTCGCTCGCGAGGTTATGCCCGAGGGAAGTAATGCTCCCCGCACAGTCGTCGGAGGGAGTTGCCGCCGTGTTGCCGCTGACGATGGAATTGGCCAAGGTCATGGTGCCCCCAAAGTTCCAAATGCCGCCGCCATTGTCGGTCGCGGTATTGCCGGCGATCGTCGCGTGCGTGATAATCACGGTACCGAATCTGTTGAAGATTCCGCCACCGTTCAGTGCGGTGTTTCCGCTAATGGTGCCGTTGGTGATAGTTATCGTCGGGTCGGCGCCGTAGATGCCGCCACCGCGTCCTATCGTGCTGTTGCCGCTCACCGTGCTACGCGTCAAGGTCAGCGTGCCCGAGCTGAAGATGCCTCCGCCGCCTCCGCTCAAGTTCGTCCCGCCGAGAATGTTGTCGCTGACGGTCGTGTCAGTCAGTGACAGGGTGCCGCTATTCGAGATGCCGCCGCCAAAATTTTCGCCCGTGTTGTCGGTAACGGTGCTATTGGTCAGTGTGAGGGTTCCCGCATTCAGAATGCCGCCAGCGCCTGCGCCCGCTCCGGGATTGCCATTTTGGATCGTGACCGAGTCAATGAAAACGGTCGCCCCGAGAACGATCGTGAGCACCCTATCGATGGCTCCGCCATCAATGATGGTCGCGTCCCCGGCGCCGTTTATCGTGAGGTCGCCGGTGATGTCGAGGTCGCCCGTCGCATTCAGATCCTCTCCCGCGCCAACGATACTTAGCGTGTAGGTGCCAGCGGGCAGCGTGATGACGTCGGCGCCGGGAAGTGCGTTCGCCGCTCCTATCGCTTCCCGCAGGGAGCAGTCCGCGCCACAAACACCGTCGTTGGTGTCTGCGATTTTGGTGACGGTGAATGTGGCTGCGAACGCCGGAGTCGCCGAGAAGAGTGGAATGAGCACCATTCCGAGAGCGGCGAGTTTTGCAAAACGAATGCTCATCATATGCCAGTTTTTTTTATGCTATCGGGCGCGCCCTCCGTTCTGCGCTGCGCAGTCCCGGTCGCGTGGGTCACACTCCGGCGCTGGAGGAGGTGGTGTGGGTGCCGGTTCGGGAGGTGGCGGAGGTGGCGGATTAGTCGGCCCGATATTTACGACATGCACCTCCACGCTTTCATCTCCTGTAGTCACGTTGCCGCCCGTATTGCCTCCAGAGCTGACACTTCCTTGGGTCACATTGGTGATGCCGCCGGAGGGAGGCGGAGGTGTGGCTTGCCCTGAGCCTGTCGAAGGGGTGGCGGGGCTCGGCGGAGGAGGTGTAGGCGTCAGGTCGATCGTACGCCCCGTTGATCCTCTATTGCGCAGATCCTGCGTCGCCGCAAATGCATCAACGGCGAACGCAAAGAATGCGAACACGGCGAGCGCTACGAGTATCAGGGTGGGGGCTGCAAATTTTCTTATCTGTGTTTTTGTCATACCCGGTTAGTAGAATGTGCCTTTGCGGCAGACGCCTGCCGGCTGCCGCGGCTGCTAAGCGAAGTCTCACTTGTTGCACTTTGGATACGTTCGTTGTTGGTTTTCATATTTTGTTTAAGCCGAAGGCACATTTCACTACCGGGCATGTGCTGGTTTCCTTTATGCGTAATCACTAATGGCCATTACCTTTGAAAGCGGTTAAATAGAGCGCTGACGTCTTTCAACGCCGACGGTGATGAAACCGTGCGCGTGCATGGTAGCGCGAGCGCGAACATTGGTGTTAGAAGTGCAGCCAAGGTGATGGTTCCGATAATGCTTTTCTTAGTGAGATGTTTTGTCATACCCAGACAGTAGAATGTGCCTTTGCGCCAAGCGGCATGCCGTCTTGGCGCGGCGTGATAAGCGAACTCCCGACTAGAGCACTTTGGATACGTTGGTTGTTGGTTTTCATATTTTGTTTAAGCTGAAGGCACATTTCACTGCTGGGCATAGTGCTGGTTTCTTTAACTATCGAGTGCTAATTCTGATGATGTTGACATTGATCATGTTGAGGGCGTTTGCATTTGATACCACGTCCCCGGCTCTCACGAGTCCGCCGTTCGCCGCAGCACCTCCGTTCCCTCCATTTCCGCCGCCTGCCCCGTTGGAACTCGGAGAGTTTCCAATGGGGTTACCGCCATCTGCGCCGTTGCCGCCGTTGCCGGCTTGCGCGCCGCCGTTAGAGTTGTCCCCGTCTGCCAATCCTGCCGGAACCCCATTGGAGCCTGCCTGCGGTGAGCCTGTCGAACCGTTGGCACCATTGGATTGATCGGTCGATGTATTGCCACCCGTGTTCGAAGTGTGATCGGTCGGAGGTGTCTCCGTCGGCGCGCCCACGGTGCTCGCGAATGTGAGGCGGGCCAGTAGATTGCTTGCGGAATTGGCGCGTGTGAGACCCTGTGAACCTCCCGAGTTCGCACGCATCAGCGCGTTACCTCCGCCAAGCGATGCATTGAGTGAGAGAGCGTGCGAGCTCGGTGCAAACCCAAGCACGCAGACCGCGAGGAGCGTGCTTGAGAGAAGGAGTGTGTGGGTTCTGGTCATAGACTTGTGTGCGCGACTAGAAGCGAATGCGAACGAAGGTGTTGTTGAGCAGGTTGATCGCGCCGGAGGTGCTGTTCGCATTTCCGGTCACGATAGTGCCGGCCACGTCGCCTGAGCCGCCTGCGCCGCCCGTGCCCGCGCTTGCTCCACCGTTGTTCTCGTTCCCGGCACCTGCACTGACGTTGCCGCCGTTGCCGGCATTACCGCCGTCGCTTCCAAGAGCCACGTTGGCACCGGAGCGAGCGCGAGCCCGCGTGAGATTGGTGATCACGTTATCGTCGCCATCGTTGTCGACAGTTGCGTCGATAGTGAGGCCGTTGATGTCGCCAGGACAGTCACAGCCCAGATCCACCTCTGCATCAGTGGTGTTGACGTCGTTGAGCGAGCCCGCATCCGCCGAGGCATTGCCCGTCTGCACAAGTCCGCCTTCGCTGGCATTGCCGCCAGAGCCGCCGTTCCCCGCCGACGCTCCGCCGTTGTTCTCGTTTCCGGCTCCTGCTGTTACCGAGCCGCCTGCGCCGCCCGCTCCGCCGGTGCTTCCGAGAGCGATGTTCGCACCCGTGTGCGAACTGGACTGCGTGACGTTGACTACCGAGCCGCGGTTCATCACGTTAATCGTTATCGAGCTTGAGTTTATCGTCCTCGGAGTCGGAGGAGGCAATGGTCCGTCGCACGGTCCGTCGAGATCGGAAGTCGTGAGCCACGGCTCAAAATCAACGTTCGCGGAGACGGCGTCGCCCGTTCCCGGGCCGACCCCGCTCGGGCCGCTCACGTTGCCCCACCAGTTGCAGGTCCCATCAACGAGGTTGCCATTCTCTACCTCCATGCCGAAGGCAGCGTTCCCGGTAATGGAGTTCCTGTTGATAGAGAGGTCGCTGTGGCTCGGCGTTCCGCCGCCGTTCACAAAGTCGCTAACGACCACACCGTCGCCGTTGCCGCTTATGATGTTATCGGTGATGGTCAGATCGTCTATCGAGGCTACTGCTGCCGCGTTCCGTGTTTCCGCGACGGCGTATATGCCCCGTGGTGTAACACCGCTCACGTCATTGTCGCTCACGGTTACGCCGCTTAAGTTCGCACCAGTTCCGGCGAGGTTGTAGGCACGCGCGAGGAGATTAACTCCCGCGCGGGCCCCTGCTCCCCCTCCTGTAATCATGTTGCCCGAGACGACGACGTCCGTGCCCGCTGTCGTTGAGCCTGCGGATCTGTCGCGCACCGCTACTTCGATGCCGACGCCGGAATCTCCCGCGTCCCAATTGCCGTTCGAAACGGTTATCTCGTTGTCCGCAACGGTCGAATCCGTTACGTTCGTCAGCTCTACACCCGCATATGCGGCATTGTCCACGATGTTATTCAGGACGCTCCAGCCGGATTGCACCGTATCGGTGTCGCTCCCGACGAGAACGCCGTTCCAGCCGAGGTCTTCAAAGGTGTTGTCGTTCACCATGACGTCCGAGGCTTGCGTGTTCCACGCCATAACGCCGCTCCCCACGCCGCCTTGCCCGACGGGATTGGTGTAATCGCGGATGACGAAGCCTTCGATGGTCACGCTCGATATGGCGCCGGTGCGCAGAAGTACGATGGCGGAGCCGTCACCTAATCCGGTGCCGTCGAGAACAGGCGCGCCCACGGCCGGGCCGGCAGCTGCGCCGCCCGGGTCGCCGCGGAGTGTGAGCGGCTTATCAATGCAGTATGAAGCGGGCTCGAAGCCGCATGCCGCGAGCGTCTGGATCGGTTCCGAGTATGTCCCTGCCGCGACCTGAATGGTGTCGCCCGGCGAGGCGGCTGCTATCGCGGCCTGTATCGTCGGTTGGTCCACAGGAACGTTGATGGTCGCCGCAAACGCTGTCTGCACACTAAAAAACAAGACCGCCGCCACAGCAATTGCCGTTGCGAGCGTTCCTGACGTAGCCATTGCATTTTTAGTCATAAAATATTTTTTTGATTAGTCGTGTCTGACAATTTTCCCCCCGGAAAACCTCATGCGGGTTTCGGCCTGCGCAAGGTCCTCCGGAGGGAGGGTCCTTGCTCTCGCGACTCTTTCGAATGCGAGAGCAAGAAGCCCTACCCTCAAGAAGAGAGCGTTAGTCCAAAGGACTAAATGCGAACGCGAACGAAAGTCGTGTTCAGCAAGTTGATCGTGCCGGAAGTGCTGCTTGCAGCGCCCGTGCGAATTTCGCCGCCGAGACCACCTGCGCCTCCTGCGCCGCCCGTGCCAGCCGATGCGCCACCGTTGTTCTCACTACCCGTGCCACCATCCACCTTACCGCCCGCGCCAGCTTCGCCGCCAGTGCTGCCGTGTGCAGTGTTGCGACCCGTGCGAGCATCCGCGAGCGTGTCGTTCGTGATGGTGTTACTGGGATCATTGTTGTCGACAGTCGCGTCAATCGTGACACTGTTGATGTCGTCCGGACAGTCACAGCCCAATTCCACATCCACATCGGTGCCGTTGAGCGAGTTCTCGCTGCCAGCGTCAGCCGTCGCGTCGCCCGTTTGCACGAGTCCGCCTGCGCCGCCGTTGCCGCCGTTGCCGCCGTTACCAGCCGACGCACCACCATTGTTTTCGCTGCCAGTGCTACCAAGAATGTCGCCGCCCACGCCGCCCTTGCCGCCAATGCTGCCGTCCGCAGTGTTGAAGCCCGTGCGTGAATTAGCAGTTGTGTGGTTGGTGATGTCGCCACGGTTCGTGACCGTGATCGTGATGGAGCTAGAGTTGATCGCTGCGAATGCCGGTGCCACAGATGCGAACATGGCTACAGCCGTTCCAATTGCAATAAGTTTCTTCATATAGTTTTTTGAATTAGTTAATTGTGTCTGGTAAATCCACCGCCACGCTTTGCTAATTAAAGTGCGCACGCGACGATAGGTTATCGACCCTATGTGAACTTGCTTGCCCCGAGTTGCCTCGAGGAGGTGCAGTTCACGGCACGATCCGCTTCCCTTAAGCGAGTCGTGCCGTACTCTTCACCGATCCTACCCAAGCAGCGTGTGCCAGAGATGAAGCCCCTGCCTTTGACACCGTCGCCGCTTGTCCGATATAAAAATCAAAAAGCGAACCACCCAATATACGAGTGCTTCGCTTTCCCTGAACCTGTCCGTTAGAAAGTTTTGCTACAGCGGTCATGATATACCGCTGGTTTCCCACGTTGCGCTTGTCCATCGAAAACTGCAGGACATGCGTAACGTCTGAGCATTATGTATCTATTATCGGGGAGGTCAACAACTTTTTGTGTTTTTTTGGCAATACGACACGAAAAAGAAATTCTCGTCAACTATCGCGCAATTCCGCGCTTGAAAATCACAATACTTTGGAAATGATCTCCCTGCTGCATATATCCCGAGGAAAAATTACTGCTGTCAATGCCGAAAAAGCGCAAGAAAAGCGTGGTGAGCGGTCAATCGGTCTGAGAGATTGCAGAGTGGACCCAAGGCCTAGGGAAACCAGCGAAAAGCTGTCAGTCTCGGGTCCGCTCTGAAACCCCAAAAAATCTAAAGGACACAAAAAGACTCAAAAAGACTGTCGGCATGCTCCGGCGGCATCTTATACAACGTCTCGCTCTTGTCAACAAACCCCCGAGAACCGACCTCTGTGCTTTTCCGACTCTGTGCTTTTCCCCTGTGTTTTTCCTACACGCCCGACCAATAAAAAACTCTGCCCTTCATATACGCTGTGAGCATCCCCTGAATATCTTCTTCCTTGTCCAAAAGATCCGCAGTCTGGTCATACGCGAGGATAGCGCGTTGGGGCCGCTCACCTACATAATAGTCATAGTAGCTCGAGTAGCCATAGTTTCGTAGAAATTCTTTCGTATGCCGAGGGTCGGCAATTCCCTTTTCCTGCCAGCGCGGCTCGACAAGGGAGACAGGGTTTAGATGCACGTATGGAAAAATCCACTTGAAATACGGGTCGGTATCGAGATGGTTGCTCTTAAATCTTCCCTGGAACAATACTCCGCTATGCTCGTATTTTGTGTTGAAGTACATCGAATAAGACACGGTTAATTTTTGCATAAACTTTGTGATCCCATCGTCTCCCTTTTGCTTCACGATTAGATGAAAATGATTAGGCATAAGCGAATATGCCAACAAATCGACCAGAGATTTATCAGCTTCTTCAGAAAAGATCTCCCCCGAGAACCGACCTCTGTGCTTTTTACGCTCGAGAATCTCACGCAAGAGTACAGGGCCGGTGTGGTTCGCCAAGTGAAGAAGGGACAGAAAACGCCAGTAGTCCGAATCATCCGTGAAAACTGTATACTTGTGCGCACCTCTATTGTAGATGTGATATGCCTCGTCCCTTACAAGCGGCGTCTTGCGGAGCATGAATAAATTCTAGCACAGAGAACCGACCTCTGTGCTTTAGACCTCTGTGCTTTGAGCCGTAAACCTATAGGTCTTGTCCTATTGCGCTACTGCTTTCCCCCAGAGACTGCCTGCCGATACTCGCACACCCTTGACGGCATCAAGAATCCGGTCCCAAAAATTTTTCTTCACTTCTTGCGATGGCGATGGGCTTGTTGCTGGCGCTAATGCGGCTTTTTGCACAGGTGCCTTCACATTGGATGACATCGGAGTTGTTTTTGTGACTGCCGGAGCAGCTGCTTGCGCGAGTGCGCGCGATTTGGCGATCGTTTGCAATTGCTCACTGTTGAGCGGGAACTGCTTTGTATTGCGGCAGTAGATCTCGTTGATCTTCTTGCGCGTCGTAAGGTAGGTGAAGCCTGTTGATCGGCTAATGCCCCACGGCGCAAGGATATCCGAGGCGTATTTCATCTGGAATGCGTGCACGGCAGCAAGTGTCGCTGCGTCGTAGGTGCCACTGAGCTGTAAGCTCGCATTGCCCTCAAAGTCGCGCAGCACGTATTGAAGCCGTTTTACCTGAGCTTGATCATTCTTCGACCCGCTCTTGATGAAGGCGGTCAGGTACTGGTCGCACGATTCGTTGGCTGCTACCGGTGGCGCGTCAGCTGCAGCACCGAGAACAGTGCCTTGCGTGCTTGTGGCAGGCGCGCCAAATCCGACGCCGATGAACGTGCTTCCTCCACTTCCCCCTCCGCCACCTCCTCCGCTCGAAGACCCTGAACCTGTCGAAGGGCTCCCTCCCCCCGAGCCTGAACCCGAAGAGCCTCCTCCGGATGTTCCCCCACTATCGCCTGTTGTTTGTGCATTTGCTTCATCGGTGTCGTCTGCACTATCGCATCCGGGATCTACGCTGTCCGTTTTGCCATCGCCATCGTTATCTGTGCCGTCCGAGCACGCCGGAGGAGTCGTAGTTGTCGTGGTCGTTGCGGTAGTCGAGGTGGCAATTGTATCGGTCGTGGTGGTCGCAGTGGTCGTCGCACTGGGGGGAGTGATTGGCGGCATGAATGCGGAACAATCCGGGTCAGAGAGATCAACGAGACTATCCTCGTCGTTATCTGTGCTGTCGGAGCAAGTGCCTAGCGTATTCTCTAAGCCCGGTGCAGAGCCGTTTTGCTCATCGGTATCTGTTGCCGAGGAACATCCCGGATCTGCGGGGAAATCTTTCAGTCCATCCCCGTCGTCATCTTGATTATTCCAGCACGCCGGAAGTGAGCCTGTCTCAGAACCATTTTGGTTGTATGTACTTGCGTTATTGGGGTCACCGTCGGTGTGGCAGTTGGGGTCGTTCTCATCAATAAATCCGTCGTTATCGTCGTCGAGGTCGTTGGAGCATGCAGGCGGAGTCGGTGCGGGAGTAAATTCGTTGTTATCGCTCGAGTCCGAGCAGCCCGGATCAGCCGGAAAATCTTTCACACCGTTGCCATCGTTGTCGATGCCGTCGGAGCACTGCGGTGGGGAGGAAGGTGGGTTGTGGCAATCACCGCCGTCTAAGATCGGTATTGGTTCACCGAGTTCATTGAGATCTGTAAATACCTTACACACGATCGCGCTTCCCAAGTGTGGAGGCACGGCTGCATGTGCTTGACGCTGGTTTCCCAGGAAAAAGATGCCGAGCGCAGACAACAAGATAAGTATCGTCGCTGCGACGGACACCTTTTGCAGTGTCAACGTCATATGTTTGTGGCTACAAGTAAGGAGACCTAACCGGCCTCAAACATATACGCCTCCCTCCGTGGGGTCAACGCTGCATCTCACCAAGAAACAGAATGTGCGGACGTCAAGAAAAGGAAGATTGGCTTGGCGGTTGCGGCGGTTGAGACCAGTAGTACCACCCTACGCCCGCCGCTACGAGCACTGCCAAGAGTGCTAAGAGCCACCATTGCGCATTTGAGACTGGTCCCATAGCGCCGGGCGATGTCAGAGGTGAAGTTGCACTTGAGGTCGGAGAGCTCGTTGTCCCGATCACACCACCTGATCCAGATCCGCTGCCTGATCCGCTCATCTTGCCCCCTATGCCTGCCCCTCCGGAGCCACCTGACGCGGGTGGCGTACTTGTCTCCATGCCCAGTCGTGTCCTCGCGATGATCTCAACTTCGGAAGTCGTCAGTGGGAATTGCGCGGGACGACAGAAGATCTCGTTTATCTTCTTGCGCGTCGTGAGATAGACGTAGCCAGTCGGCGTATTGATCCCCCATGGCCCAAGTATTTCCGTAGCGTATTTGGACTGGAATGCGCGCACCGCCTCGTCTGTGAGCTGGCCGAAGAAGCCGGTTATCGGGATACTAGAGCCCATCTCTGCGTTGAGGAATCCTTGGAGCTTGCGCACCTCTTCGGGATCATTGTTCCTTCCCATGCGCATGAATGCGCTGATGAGCGCGTTGCATGAAGGATTCGTGGTCGGCGGCGTTGATATCGGTGGTGTGGAAGTAGAGCTGCCCAGAACGCTTCCCTGGCCGGGCGAGCCGCCAGAGCCTCCGCTGCCGCTTGATCCACCGCTCCCAGAGCTTCCGCCTGTGCTTGAACTACTGCCTCCACCACCGCTCGAAGACCCTGAGCCTGCTTGCCCTGAGGAACTCGAAGGGGTCGAAGGGCTGCCGCCACTCCCGCCGCTTGGGATACCGGATTCAGTATCGTTTGCATTGGAGCAACCTGAATCCGCAGGGAAATCAATAAAGCCATCGTTGTCGTTATCAATTCCGTCAGAACATTGGGGCCCCCCTGTGCCGCTCGGGGTACTCGTCGCAAGCGTGTTGGTGATGACACACATCGTCGTGGTGCCTGCCACTACCTGGATGCCCGAACAGTTACTGTAGCTTACGTTGTAGGTCGAGGTTGCCGCTTCAAGGATGTTGTACGTACCAGTGGCTACGAGAAGATCATTCTGCCCATCAGCGTCGAAGGTCGTGGTTGCCGCACCGTTCAGGGAGAACGAGAAAAGCGTTGGACTGGTGGTACCGCTCCCAAATACTTTCTGAATGACGAGATTCCCCATAGTGGATGAAGTCGCCGCAAGGGTATTTGTGATGGTACAGGTAGTCGTTGCTCCAGAGGAGACAGAAATTGCAGAACAGTTGGTGTAGCTTGCGGTATAGCTACTCGTTGCCACTTCAAGCACTGTGTAGGTGCCCGTCGTTACCGTGAGAATATTCTGGCTACTCGACGCAAAGGCGGTTGTCGAAGCACCGTTTATCGTGAACGAGAAGAGGTCAGGTGTGGTCGTCCCGCTTGCGAACACTTTGTTCACGACGAGCGTGCCGGTTGTCGTGGCGCTTCCCCCGCCTCCACCGCCTCCACCGCCTCCACCTGAATTGGTCTCACTGTTGTCGGTCGGATCGTATGAGCCCCCATTCGATGCGTTGCCGTCCGTATGGCATCCGGGGTCAGCGCTGTCGACCAAGCCGTCGCCGTCGTTATCCATTCCATCGGCGCATGCGAGTGCCCCAGGCGCAACATCGTTGTTGCTGATCCTGCATGTTTTCGTCTGTCCTATCCCGAGCGATACCACACCTGCGCCATTGCAATCGCCGCCAAATGTCGCCGTGTAGCCTGCTTTTTGTAGTTCCCCTACATTCCATGAGTCCACCGCGACGGTTGTGGTTGCGCCAGAGGAAACCGACGTCGTCGCGGACGTGGTGGTCCCTATAAAGAGTGAGAAGTCCGACACCGTGCTGGTGCCACTGTTGTCATTGACGACGAGCTTCAGGACTACCAGCTTGGGCTGGAACTCTTCGCAATCCGGATCGAGAAGATCTATAAGCGAGTCGCCGTCGTTATCCGCGCTGTCCGAACAGAGCGCAAGCGTATCTTCCGGCCCGCCACCGCCCGCACTGCCGTCGGTCTCGCTATTGTCACCCTGGCTAGCACATCCGGGATCAGTGGGAAAATCCGTTTTTCCGTCCCCGTCGTTATCAATACCGTCCCTACACTGTGAGACAAAATCCGATTCATCATCGTGCGTTGGATCGTAGGAGCTTGGGTTGCCCGCATTCCCGTCCGAGTGGCATGCCGGATCGCTCAAATCTATCAACCCATCGCCGTCATCGTCTATCGCGTTGGAGCACTCGGTTATATCTGGCCCCGCGCACTCCCCCACATCAAATATCGGTATTGGAGGGTGCAATATTGGCACGCCATTAACAAACTCAAGGTTGTTGAGGTAACAAAGGATCTGGCTTCCTGTCGGGGGATCGTCAAATGGCAAGAAAGGTGAATCCAAACCGTGAGCAAGACGCTGGTTTCCCAAGAACACAATGCCGACCGCGAGAAGTGAAAATCCGATAATTACCGCCGCAGCCGACAGCTTCGTTGTCAACGTCATACGCATCTGAATATGTAAATCCTAATAACGGATACAAGTGAGAGAACGGACCACCTTAAAAAGTAGCACGCTCAAAACGTAGTCAACGTGAATTTGCGTGGACAAGCATTCACCTCCCAGCATTACACAGATGAAATTTCCTTGTCGGTGCTTCTGCGAACTTGAGGGTGTACGCAGCGAGCAACAAAGAGCCCATCTCTTGTCCTTAACTCCCGTCCGTTAGCCAGCTCGTCTAAAGGACATTTCGAACCTGCATTTTTCCAATGATTGGAAATCTATTTCTATAGGACATAACGACCACTCTACTCTGTCCTTTACTACTCGCTGATTTGGCACTTAAAATTCCCGCCGTTTCCATGACTCATTCTTGCCTAATATGCAAATCCGTCTCGAAATTTCGCTGAGTCAAGTGGCGTGCCAGTGTGATAAAGAGATCTCCACAGCCTGTGGATAACTTGGTGAGTATCCCCGCACGGCAATGAAAGCAGATATACTGTGATGATGTCCGGGAGTCACTTTGGCTTGAGGAGTCTGCGCAAGAGGTTT
>Ga0155053_103_pt1 | contig 18859 bp, 17 predicted proteins | sample RifCSPhighO2_01_FD_106021 | JGI IMG/M metagenome (GOLD analysis project Ga0155053, IMG submission 106021) | Candidatus Kaiserbacteria bacterium RIFCSPHIGHO2_01_FULL_54_36 | reverse complement strand
CGCGCTCAAGATGCCGCCGAGGCAGTTTGCGAACCTGCACGCGCTTGCTACGCTATCCTAGTGAGTGTCAAACAGAAGGGGTCCAGTTCACTACGAAATCAACGAAGAGGAAGCCCGCGTCGTACGGATGATATTCGAGTGGGTGGCGAATGAACATATGACACTCCGCAAAGTAGTTAAACGACTGCAGGAATATGGAATCGCACCTCGTTGGAGCGAGAAAGGGGTATGGAACACGAGTACGCTCTCGACACTCGTCAGGAATCGCACATACATAGGCGAGGGACACTACGGAAGCACTTACGCCGTCGTACCGGAGAATCCGCTGAAGAAGGATACGTATCGTAAGGTGCGGAAATCGAGTCGAAAAGTACGGCCACAAGATGAGTGGATTGTCGTGAAGGTTCCGGCGATCTTCGAAAGCGAGACAGACAAAGACCTTTTTGACCGTGCTCAGGCGCAGTTACGGCTGAATTTCGAAATGTCGCAACGCAACAAGAAGAACAATTATCTGCTTGCCGGAAAGATTCGCTGTTCATGTGGCCGCTCACGGGCAGGGGAGGGGCCGCAACGAGGCAAGTATCTCTATTATCGGTGCACGGGGCGAGTGCACTCTTTTCCGCTGCCCCCGGCGTGCAAGGAACATGGAATCAACGCCTCTATAGCGGATCACCTCCTATGGTTGGAACTCTATCGGCTTATGACATCGGGTACGTTAATGATGGAACAGATTCGGACATGGAAGAGCAATCGCGAGGAAAAGCGGCAGAGACCAACGATCGATGTCTCGCGTCTAGAAGATGACATTCGCAAAGCCAAACAGCAGGAAGATCGGTACACCGAGGCCTACGGCGCTGGTGTGATCACTATGGAGAAGCTTCGAGAGCATGTCGAACCGATACGGAAGAAAATAACGAATCTTACGAATCAGCTTTCAACCGCTAAGGCCATTGCGACGGTCAATGATGATGACGGACTACCCGAGGAACAGGAGGTAGAAACCTATGCCCAGATGGTCGGAGAAACTCTTCGCGGCTTGAATTTCGAGGAAAAAAGAGCGATAGTCAGGGATACGATCGATAGGGTCATAGGCAAGCAAACGGAAACAGGCGGCGAATTACAGGTATATGGCTCAATTCCTCTAAAAAATTATGTCGAGTTCAAAACTAGCGATAGGAATTGTTGGGTTACCGAATGTGGGAAAGTCGACGCTGTTTAATGCGCTCACGAAGAAAGGCGTGCCGGCGGAGAACTACCCATTCAATACAATAGATCCCAATGTCGGGGTTGTCGCAGTGCCGGATTTCCGGCTCGACAAGCTTGCTGAGATGTCGCATTCGGAAAAGAAAATCCCGGCCGCGGTTGAGTTCGTAGATATCGCGGGTTTGGTGAAGGGCGCTTCGCAAGGTGAAGGGCTGGGCAATCAATTTCTCTCGCATATACGAGAAGTGGATGCCATCGCTGAGGTGGTGCGCATGTTCGAGGACGACGACGTCCATCACGTGGCAGGAAGCGTTGATCCGCGTTACGACATCGAGATCATAGACCTCGAGCTTGTGCAGGCTGACCTCCAGGGCGCGCAAAAGCGGCTTGAGCGAGTAGAGCGCGATTCGAAAGGAGGGGATAAGGAACTTATTGCCGAGCGCGATGTGTTGCGAAAGATTGTCCCTGCTCTCCAAGCAGGGAAAGCCGCGCGCACAGTGGCGCTTGATGCTACAGAGCAACTCGCAGCAAAACCGTTACATCTGCTCACGATGAAACCTGTATTGTATGTGCTCAACAGGAAAAGCGGTACTGTGAATGTGGATGCTGAAGGTGGGGAGCGTTGGCGGCAGCTGAAAGAGTTCCTCGACTCCACTGAGGCCGGGCATGTCATCGTTGATGCGGGCGTCGAAAGTGACCTATCCGATGTGCACGATGACGAGCGCGCTGATTTCCGGCGCGAGCTGGGCGTGTCCAACGACGGCCTCGATGACCTCATCAAGGCCGGCTACAAATTGCTGGATCTCATTTCGTTCCTAACAACCGGTGAGAAGGAGAGCAGGGCATGGACTATTACGCGTGGCTCTACCGCGCCTGAGGCGGGTGCCGCGATCCACACCGATTTTCGGGACAAATTCATCCGGGCCGATGTCATCCATTGGGATACGCTCCTGGAGGCCGGTTCGTGGGCAAAAGCGCGAGAAAAGGGCATGGTTCGCACAGAGGGAAAGGAGTATGTCGTGCAGGACGGGGACACTATGGAGTTCAAGGTTTAGTGGTATAATACTTCTATATGGACAAACCAAAGGTAACGCCGAAGGATTTCGTGCTGTGGGTGGGAGCCATGGCGACGCTCTATAGTGGAGTGTTCGCCTTTATCTCGCTCGTGTTTGATTACATTAATCAGTTGTTCCCAAACCCGATTACTAATTCCTATACCTATTACGATCCCTACCAAACGGGCAACATCAGCTACGAAATGGCTGCGCTCATTGTCCTCACTCCCGTATTTTTGATCCTCATGCGCGCGATACGCGCGGACATCGCTCGTGACTCTTCGCGCCGTGAAGTATGGGTGCGCCGCTGGGCGCTTTTCCTCACGCTCGCACTTGCTGCTGGCACGATGGTCATCGATCTCATTGTGCTCGTCAACACCTTCTTACAAGGCGAAGACCTTACCGCAGGATTCTTACTCAAGGTACTCGTCGTGCTTCTCGTCGCAGGAGCCGGCTTCTTGCACTTCCTCGCAGACCTTCGCGGGTACTGGGAAAAAGAGCAGGGCCGGGCAAAAATGGTCAATTATGGAGTCGGTGTTCTGGTCCTCGCCACGATCATCGCCGGGTTCTTTATCATCGGGACACCCCAGGAGATCCGCGCGCAAAAACAGGATGCACTTCGCTTGAGTGACCTGCAGAACATTCAGTGGCAGGTCGTGAACTATTGGCAGCAGAAGGAATCATTGCCCGCGACTCTCGACGAGCTGTTCGACCCCATTAGCGGCAGCATGATCCCCGTCGACCCGGAGACCAAAGAGCCGTATGAGTACACGCGAGTGAGCCCTCTGGATTTCCAGCTCTGCGCGACGTTCAATAAAGAGGGTGGCTACCAGATCGGTGGCGGCCGCTATCCGGTGGCGGAGCCAGTAAGCATGGCTCCTGGCAAAGGAATTGAAGACAACTGGCAGCACGCAGCTGGTAGAGTATGCTTTGAGCGCAGTATTGATCCAGAGAGATATCCGCCCTACAGCAAGACGCGCTAGTCTTTAGCGTTACACTCCCGGAATTAAAAATATTGCTGGGGTGTGTTAGTCTGTCTCCATGAAGAGCTACGACCACAAAAGTATCGAGAAAAAGTGGCGCAATAAGTGGGAAAAAGACGGCCTCTACAAGACCCCCGATAGCGCCAAGGGCCGTGAGAATTTCTACCTCTTGACCGAGTTCCCGTACCCCTCAGGCAATCTCCACGTGGGGCACTGGTATGCCTTCGCGCTACCGGATATCCGCGCGCGTTTTGAGAGCATGAGGGGCAAGAATGTCCTCTTTCCGATAGGCTTCGATGCATTCGGCTTGCCCGCCGAAAATGCGGCGATCAAAAACAAGGTAAACCCACGCAACTGGACCGAGAGTAACATCGAGTACATGAAAGGGCAGATCAAGTCGATGGGCACCTCCTTCGATTGGTCGCGCGAGGTACAGACGATAGATCCAGACTATTACCGATGGACGCAGTGGATGTTTCTACAATTTTTTAAGAACAACCTTGCATATCGCAAAGACACGCCGGTAAATTGGTGCCCGAAGGATAAGACGGTGCTTGCCAATGAGCAGGTGGTAGACGGCAAGTGCGAGCGATGCGATACGGAAGTCGTACAAAAGCAGATGCTCCAGTGGAATCTCAAAATTACGAATTATGCCGACCGCCTCATTGATGACCTCGAGCCACTCGATTGGCCCAAGGAGATCAAAGACTCCCAGCGCAACTGGATCGGCCGCTCAGAGGGGGCAGAAATTGATTTCCCGCTTGTGGGCAATGTGAAGGACGATTCGCGCTTCCTTCTTTTGCACGGGCGCGAGAGCACATCGGCGGGCGAGTATCAGCCGTGGCTCAAGGCGGAACTCGAAAAACGTGGGTACGAAGTGGAAGTCGTTGACCTCCCGAACCCCAACGAACCCAACGACAAAGAGCAAGCCGATTATGTCGAAAAGCACTGCAAACTTGATGAGAGGACAGTGGTAGTCGGGCATTCATTTGGCGGAGTCGTCGCGCTGCGTTTGCTCGAGCGTGGCCACAAAGTGCGCCGCGTTGTGCTTGTATCAACTCCGTATTCAGGCAGGTTTTTGGACAAGAAGGTTCGCAAGAGCGTGACCGCTGCGCTAAAAAAAAGGTTTGATTTTGAGACGATCAAAAAGAACGCAAAGACGTTTATGGTCGTCCCTGATGCCAAGGATCCTGTTGTCCCTGCCTCCGATGGTGAAGCCTTGAGAAAGGAGCTTGGGGCTATGTATATGCCTGGTAAGGCTAACTCATCGCATTTCACTGCCGATATAGAGCAAGATGTGCTCATGATGTGCGCGCCAACGATACGCGTATTCACCACGCGCGCCGACACACTCTATGGTGGCACCTACCTCGTGCTCGCGCCCGAACATCCGTGGGTCCAGCTTGCACTCGCACACAAAGGTCTATTGGAAAATGAGGATGAAGTAGTGCGATATATCGATACATCGAGCAAAAAGACGGAGATTGAGCGGCAAGCTGTAGAGAAAGAAAAAACGGGGGTTAAGCTCAAGGGTGTGAGAGCCATCAACCCTGCAACTGGGAAAGAGATTCCGATATGGGTCGCAGATTTTGTCATTGGAAGTTATGGCACCGGCGCGGTTTTTGCCGATGCGCACGACGAGCGCGATTATGCTTTTGCTAAGAAGTATGGAATTCCATTCAAAGAGACGCTTGAGCCGGTTGCAACTAAAACGACTGGTGCTGATGCACTCAAACCCAACATGCCCCTCATCGATAGACAGGCCGCGATGGCAATCGTTAGACACCCTACGGAAGATAAGTATTTAGGTGTGACATACAAGCCGACCAGCGTGAAGGGATTCATCTCGGGCGGTATCGAGGATAATGAGAAACCAGAAGAAGCTCTTAAACGAGAAATTCGAGAAGAGGCTGGTTTTACGAATATAAAGAACGTTCGCCAGCTGGGGAGCGTGATCCACAGCCGCTTTTGGAGCGTGAAGTACAATCGCAACACCAATTCACACTATTTGCCTTTTCTTGTCGAGCTTGAAGATCTTGCCAGAGAAGAAGTCTCCGCGGCGGAGAAAGCCGAGCACGATATGGAATGGATGTCGCCGACGGAGCTGGAGACATTTATCAATCGAGACGACTGGCGTGCTGCATGGAACCGACTACAAGGTCGCGCTTACGCAGGGAAGGGGATACTCTTCGATTCCGGGGAATTCTCTGGGCTTACGAGCGATGAGGCAATTCCGAAGATAGGGGCAAAGTTCGGACGGATCGTAAAGCAGTACCACTTGCGCGATTGGATAGTTTCGCGCCAGCGCTATTGGGGCGTGCCGATACCTATTATTCATTGCGCAAAGTGCGGCATGGTGGCGGTTCCCGATAAGGACTTGCCCGTGAAATTGCCGGAGGTGAAAGATTATTTGCCCGAGGGGAGTGGTAAATCTCCGCTCGCAAAAGCAACCAAATGGGTCAAGGTGAAGTGCCCGCAATGCAAGGGTCCTGCGGAGCGCGAAACGGACACGCTCGACACATTCGTAGATTCTTCGTGGTACTTCTTACGTTACAGCGATCCTAAAAACAAAAAGAAATTCGCGGACCGGAAAAAGATGGACGCCTGGATGCCGGTCGACCTTTATTCCGGTGGGGCTGAACACACAACCATGCACGTGCTCTATTCCCGTTTCTGGCAGAAGGCGCTCTTCGATCTTGGACTCGTAAAAGATTCAGAGCCCTACAAGCGCAGAATGAATCGCAGTCTCATCCTCGGGCCCGACGGGCAGAAGATGAGCAAATCGCGCGGCAACGTCGTTGACCCCGATGAAGTTGTGGCGCGACTGGGGGCAGACACCGTGCGCATGTACTTGGCCTTCATAGGCCCGTACAACGAAGTCTCCAGCTTCCCATGGAATCCCGATGGGGTCGCGGGGATACGGCGTTTCTTGGAGCGCGTGGTGCGCTTGAGCGAATGTGTTGTAAATGAAGAAGTGCCTGAGAACGAATCGATACTTCATAAAACTATCAAGAAAGTAGGAGATGATATACAGGCGCTGAAGTTCAACACAGCTATCAGCCAACTTATGATATCCGTCAATCATATCGAAAAGAGGGGAAAGATAGCCGAATCACAGTGGGATGTGTTCCTTCGGCTGCTCGCTCCATTCGCTCCCTTCGTATCGGAGGAGCTCTGGTACGATGCTGGACACAAAACCTCGCTCTATAGCGCCGAGTGGCCTGCGTATGACGCGGAGCGCCTGGTGGATGAGAAGGTGACTATTGCCGTACAGATCAACGGCAAGACGCGGGGCACAGCCCTGATCGATGTGGGCATTGATTCGATAGCTCAAGAGGCAGAGGCGCAAAAGTCGGTACAGGATCGCCTGATAGGCAAGAAAATTGCGCGAACGGTCGTCGTACCCGGTAGGCTCGTAAATTTCGTACTCGAAGAATAGCCACGACGGCTAGTTCAAGCTGGTATTCATTTCCGTACGACCCGCGTGCCACCTGCTTTGTCTTCGAGCGTGTATCCTGCAGATTCAATGAGATCGCGAAGCTCGTCCGCTCGCGGCCAATCTTTAGCTTCACGTGCCTCTTCTCGCTCACGCATAAATCCGCGAATATTCTCCGGCAAATTTTCTTCAGAGACTTCTTCTTGCATATATCGAGCCGCGAGAGCTCGTGCTGCTTCGTCTGGCAGAGATAGAGAGAGATTGAGTACCCTGTCGGCGTCAAGCAGTGTTCCCAAAAGCATAGCCGGCGAGAGGGAATAGTCTTTGGTCATATCCCATACGGTGGCGAGCGCCCCTGGAGTGTCGAGATCATCGTTGATGCGGCCGGTGAACTCAGATCGCCACTTTTGAGATACCACACCGGGCTCGACTTTTTGAGAGAGACGCAACGCCACGAGCTTGCCAAATGCTACTTGAGCCGCCCCCAGTGCTTCCCACGTGAAGTTGGCGCCCGTGCGATAGTGAGAGCTAAGCAGGAGGTAGCGAAACGCAAGCGGATGGAAGCCGCGCTCCAGGATGTCAGGTAGGTAGATAACAGTACCCTCTGACTTCGCGATCTTTGCCCCCTCAAGCTGCAAATGCGCACGATGCATCCAAAATCGCGCGAGCGGCTTCTTGCCGGTGGCTGACTCGGATTGCGCGATCTCATTGTTGTGATGCACGGGGATGTGCTCGATGCCGCCGGTATGGATGTCGATCTGCGTCCCCAGTGTGGCGCGGATCATCGCCGAGCACTCGATGTGCCAGCCCGGAAAGCCAAGTCCCCACGGACTATCCCAGCCCATTTTCTTGTTGGACTTCCAGAGAATAAAATCGGTCGGATTGCGCTTCTCTTTATCCTTATCAACGCGTGCACCCTCTCTGAGGCCGGCAAGATTGATATTGCCCAACTTCCCATAATCGGGGAAGCGAGAGGTATCGAAATACACGCCATGCGTTCCTACATACGCGTATCCTTTCTCTTCCAGTGCTTTGATCATCGCGATCTGGGTGGGTATGAAATCGCTTGCGCGTGGGAAAGTCACACGATCCACTTCGATATTGAGCTTGCGAATGTCCTCGAGGAAAAGGTTCGCATACTTCTCGCCCAGGGTGCGCATGTTCTCGAGCGTGAGCGCAAGACCCTCGCGCTCGAGGCCTGTCGTCATTTTGTCTTCTCCCACATCAGCGTCGGAAGTAAGGTGGCCGAAATCAGTGAAATTGATGACCTGCTTTACTTTAAAATCGTTGTACTCGAGCGTGCGGCGCAAGACGTCGGTGAAAACAAACATCGAAAGATTGCCAATATGCTGACGGCCGTACACGGTGGGGCCGCAGTTGTACATACGCACTTCCCGTGCATGCGGGATAGCTTCGAAGCGTTCCTTCCCGCCGCTCAGTGTATTGAAGAAATATAGAGGGACCTGTGTACTCGACTTAGGACTAAGAAATCCATCAAACCACATGAGAGCATTCTACCAACTCTAAGCGAGTACCGCATGTACCTAAAAGGCCCCTCGCAGTCGCGTCGGCGACGAGAGGAGCAGGATTGCCAGCAGGCAATCACGCGTGTCTTTTAGGTACATGCGGGCGAGCGACCCTCTCACAGCCATTTCCTGTGTTTAAAGTACAAGAGCATGGTGACACCGATCGCTGCTACAGCGCCCACAACTATCCAGAACGCGTGCGGCGCATCGGCGAGCGGGTTGGATGCAACGTGCAGATCGAAGATTGCGACAAACAGCGAGAGCGGAAAGGTGAGGACGGCCATAATGGTAAGAATGCGCATCGTCTCGTTCTGTTTGGTGGAAAGAAGAGAATTATTGGTCTCCCGCAGCTCATGCAGCGACTCAGTCTCGCGCATGATGTGATTGTGTACGCGATAATACTCATCGGAGAGCGACCGTAAGAAGGGAGCGAATTCGGCCCCGAAGAGCGCAGCGCCTCCTGATTCGAGCTCGCGCAACACCTCCCGATGCGGTTCGATCCGTTGCCGCAGGTTCAAAAGATCGCGGGCCGAGCGCGAGAGCTCTGCGACCATGTCTATTTCATGGCCAGAAAAAATATGGTCCTCTCCCATGGCAAGATCGTGCCTGATATATTCCACCTCATGCTCGACGGCGTGGTAGAGCTTTTTCATCATGTGATAGAGCAAGTAACCACCGTGATCACCAAGATTGCTCTTGTCCAGAAGCGAATTGACCTCAAGCACTTTCGAGAATTTGTGCAACGGGTCTATGGTGTCGTAGTGGGCGGTAATAATGAAATTATGCCCAACAATGAAGTCGATCTCCTGCTCTTTTGTCCTGTGGGAGTGCCTAAGTGCCGGGTAATGAAGGACGAGATAGATGTAGTTCTCGTACAATTCTGCTCGTGGTTTAGAGGCCGGAAGAAGCAATTCTTCTGCGGTGAGGCTCCCAATGCCGAATTCATCCATCACGTCCTCTACCTCCTCACGGCTTGGGGACTCGAGGTCTACCCAAACAAGCCCGTTGTGCTCATAGCGGGAATGCATGGCTATAAGTATACCCCGAATTTTGGTATACTCTTCCGATGCATCAGAGCGGTGGAAAGAAATTTCACGCAACAATGGCCGTCGGCGGTATCACGATCGCACTTGTCGCTTTTGGAAGCGGGTATGTGGTAGGGGAGAGAACCCCTGGCGCATCGATCGTTCCCGTATCTCTTAGCGCTGGGCCGCCGCCGGATGTGGATTTTTCGCCGGTGTGGAAAGCGTGGGCAGTCATCAACGAAAAATTCGTTCCGGCCTCTGTCGCTACCTCGACTCCGGTCGCCACCTCCACAGAGGAGCAGAATCAGGAGCGAGTGTGGGGGATGATCCAAGGCCTCGCCGCATCTTTGAACGATCCATATACATTCTTCCTACCCCCGACCGAGAATGAGGATTTCAACGCCGACATGAGCGGGAGCTTCGAAGGCGTGGGCATGGAGATCGCCGTGCGCGACCAGGTACTCACCGTTGTCTCGCCGCTTAAAGGTACGCCTGCTGAGCGCGCTGGCATCAAGAGCGGCGACCTTATTTTGAAAATAGACGGCGCTTCTACCGAAGGGCTCGATGTCGGTACGGCCGTGCACAAGATCCGCGGACCGGGAGGCACGCAAGTGACGCTCACAATGCTGCGTGAAGGCTGGAGCGAATCTAAGGAAATAAAAGTAACGCGTGAGGTCATCAACGTGCCTGTCATCACGACCGAGATGCGCCCTGACGGCATCTACGTGATAGAGCTTGCGACCTTCACCTCGAATTCGCCGGAGCTCTTTCGAGGGGCACTGCGGCAGTTCGTCGAATCTGGCAGCACGAAGCTTATCCTCGATCTGCGTGGCAACCCGGGCGGCTACCTCGGCGCTGCCGTGGACATGGCGAGCTGGTTCTTGCCTTCAGGCAAGGTGGTCGTGACAGAAGATTACGCAGGGCACGCCACAAATATCGTCCACCGTTCTCTAGGTTACGATATCTTTAATGAGAACCTCAAAATGGTAATACTGGTGGATCGCGGCTCGGCATCCGCTGCAGAGATCCTTGCAGACGCGCTACACCACTATGGCATTGCGAAGCTGGTGGGCACCAACACCTTCGGAAAAGGTTCGGTACAGGAGCTCGTTGACATCACGCCCGACACGGCGCTCAAGATCACGGTCGCGCGCTGGGTGGGACCCGATGGCGTTGCTATCCCGCGAGAGGGGATCAAGCCTGATGTGGAGGTCAAGATAACTGATGAAGAGGCGAAAGCCGACAAAGATCCGCAGATGGACAAAGCTGTGGAGATTTTGAAGGGGGAGTAGCACATTGAAGTGCGCTTGCACTACATTGATATTTCTTGTATTGTCAAATCGGACTATAACGACTATATCTTCAACCTGTGCCGCTCTGCGGCATATAACCCACGAGGAGCTAACCGATGTCTCACATTGGGACTACTGAACATATCAGGAATGGCATTACGTTCCCCGAGTTCGCGCTACGTTGTGCGTGCATGTTTCTGCGGGACACCTCGGTTGTCAAAGGAGGACCACTGGGGGTGCACATCCCCAAGTTCGAGACGACGGCGTACCATCGCAATGAACTTATGCAGGCGAAGGCGACACGGAAAATGCTCAAAGGTCTGTCGTCCCGCGCGCGGTTGAAATGGGCCGCGAGAGAAGCGGGAAAGGCGTTTCGTGCCGAGCAATCGGAATACGAGAAGTCCGTCGAGCGGATCCGCAAGCTCAGGTCGAAATACGTGAACATGCTCACCAAGACCAAGGCGTGGGAACCGCCTGCCCAGCACATTCGGCTCAAGGAAATCATGCTGGAGCAGATCCAGAAGGACATGAAGGACGATCTGAACGCTGGCGACCCGCCGAAGCAGAGTACGGCAAAGCAATTTCTCTCCTGGGAGATGGCGAAGCTCAAGCGTGACATCGTCTATCACTCCAAAGAACTAAAGATGGAACGATCTGTCACTGCGGACACTAACCAATGGATTGGCGACCTCACCAAGAGCCTTGTCGTCTTCCAGAAGAATGGCAGGGGCGCATCCGCGCACTAGACCGAAGAGGTTTCAGAAAATCCGAGGTTAAACTTTCGGACAAGTCCCGGTGGAAACGCCGGGCTCTTTTTTGCAGCGCCAGACTCTTAAGAAAGCACTTTGGTTTCGAGTTTTTTGATACGACCGGCGTGAGAGTCGAGTTGCACTTGAATCGTCTCATCGAGCCTGCGCTTGATCTGCGAAAATCCAACGTCCATCTTGTGTTCTAAACTTTTTATACTCACACGCACGCTACCCAACTCATCGTGTAATTCACCATTTATCTCTTTACGTATATCCTCTGACTCGCTTTTAATGAGCCGCGCGAGCTTATCGAATTTGTCTTCTTTTTTACGTTTCGCCTTCACCATGTCGGCAAGTATATCATCGCGTGCGATTATGCAACAACTTTTGCACAGGGGAGGGAGTTCGAGTAGGATTAGCAAATGAAAATTATCTTACTTAAGGACGTGGCGAAGGTGGGGCAGCACGGGACTATTAAAGAGGTGTCCGATGGATACGCGTTGAATTTTCTGATCGCGCGTGGGCTTGCCGTGCAGGCGACACCTGAGAAAGTGAAGAAACACGAAGAGGAACAAAAAAGGGAAGGGGAGAAGCGGGAGCGGGAGAGCAAAGCGCTTGCCGTTGCCGTTGCAAGTCTGCGCGGCGCGCGCATTGAACTCAGTGTACGCGCGACAGAGAAAGGCGGGCTTTTTAAATCTGTCGGCCCGAAGGAAATCGCGGATGCCTTGCAACAGCAAAAGGGTGCGGCTCTCCCAGAGGAGGCGATACACCCGCTTGAGCCGATCAAAGCGATCGGAGATCACATAATCAAAATTTCCGCCTCGGGAGCAGAAACAGAGATAATGCTAAAAATTGTCGCTATCTAGGTGACGTCCACAATGCGACGCGTGACGGTACGGCCGTCGAAATTGGTCTTGCGCTTGCTGCGGAAGTGCACGGTACCTGCGACCTCTGCAAAGAGGGTGTGGTCGACACCTACACCGATGTTTTTGCCTGCCATGATAGCGGTGCCGCGCTGGCGGACGAGTATCTCGCCCACGCCGACTTTTTGGCCGTCCGCGCGCTTGACACCAAGATACTTGGGATTGGAATCTCTCAGGTTGTGCGCTGTTCCGCCTGCTTTTGTATGTGCCATGGAATGAAAACCCGGTATACCGTATACGGTATACTGTATACCGCACATGGAAACCAGTAGCGCCAAGATACAGGAATTCTGGCAAAAAATCAAGGTATTCGCTGACGACCTCATCAGTGAATGGGGGCTTATCGCCATAGTTCTCTTGGTGGGCCTCGCTTCCTTCGGGCTTGGGCGATTATCAGCCTTGGAGGACTCTCGGCCGCCCATTACCATTACTCAGGCGCCAATGGACATGAAGCCTCGCTCCATGGCCCCAGGAGGGCTGTATGTCGCCTCAAGAAGCGGGAGCGCGTATTACTACCCGTGGTGCGCGGGCGCGACAAGGATCCTTCCGAGCAACCAAGTGTGGTTCCAGAGCGAAGAGGCCGCGCGTAAAGCTGGCTACAGCGCGGCGAAGAACTGCAAAGGACTCGGGGCAGTTAGTAGTCAGTAGATAGTAGTAAGTAGTAAAACGCATTTGGATGTTTTCGCATTCAACTATAAACTACTAACTACTTACTATAGACTATGCTTATTGTAGACGTCGAAGCCTCGGGCACAGAGCCCTCCAAACACTCTATAGTGAGCCTCGGCGCGCTCGATCTCGCCAACCCCTCGAACCGCTTCTACGAGGAGTGCCGCATTTGGGACGGAGCGCACGTGATGGACGAGGCGCTCGCGGTCAATGGATTCACAAAAGAACAGATCGCAGATACCAAGAAACAGTCTGAGGCAGACCTTACCCATGCATTCCTGCATTGGAGCGAGGGATTGGAGGAGCGCACGCTGGCCGGGCAGAATGTCTCCTTTGACCGCGACTTTCTCAAAGCAGCAGCCGAGCGAGCCGGGCATACTGAATGGCCTTTTGCATATCGAACCATTGATACCCACACGCTCGCTTACATGCACATGATAGGAAAGGGCTTGCAGCCGCCGGTGAAGCATCGCCGCAGCGCGCTCGATCTCGACGCCGTGCTCAACTACTGCGGCATCCCAGAAGAGCCGAGCCCGCACAACGCGCTCACCGGCGCGCTCTCGCACGCGGAAGTCATCTCGCGCCTCCTGTATGGCCGGAAACTTCTCCCCGAATTCACGCAATTTGATATCCCGTGGACAAAAACCTAACGCAGCACTAGGCTGCACCTTTATGCGCATTATCCGACGTCTCGGAATGTATCTCTCGCTGTCTATCATCAGCATCGTGCACACAGTGCGCTACTGGACTGATTTCTCCACCAGCCCTATCCAGGGAGTCCGCATCATTTTGGTACAGGACAGGAAGGTCATACTGGTGACCCATTGGTACGCTCCATGGACATGGACGCTCCCGGGCGGCGGCATACATAAAAATGAGACACCGGAGCAAGCCGCGATGCGCGAGACGCAAGAAGAAACGGGATTCGTCGTCAAATCTCTTGCAGGCGAGATCGGAAGATACCAAGGGACCTGGGGGAGAGGGGATATGGTGGCAGTTTATTACACTGGCGATTTCGAAGGCTCTCTCTCGCTCACGCCGAATATTGAGATAATGGGGAGGAGCTGGTTTGACATCGATAATCTTCCAGAAGAACTTTCGCCAGCAAATCGCCGGCGCATCGAAGCGTATCGAGACGGAGTGCGAGGGGAGACCGGGAAATGGTGATTTGGCGGACGTGTGTTGTAATGTTGTTCCTTCATGTTCTAATACTATCAACGTCGCACAATATATCTTTTGCGACATATAGCATGTCGGAAAAGATGGCCACGATTGTGTAAGGCATGAGTACAAGCATCGCACAATCGTGGCATGCTAGCGTGCGCCATAGCCTCGTATAATGCGTTAAATCGCCTCTGGTCCAATCGTCGGACTTTCTGCTTCCCCGAACTCTTGCCGGTCTTTCTGATATACTTTTTTGTAGCTGGCATCTCACGGCCAGCAGTTGCCTATTGCTCGGAGGGCAACTGGTACCGCTTGAGCATTGGAGCTCTGCGATGGCTGTGTAGACAGCGCAGAGGGTTTGCTGGCGCACTCCTTACACTGCGCTCCACATGCGCCGAACTGAACCCCGGGACCGCGACGTTGCGGCCCCGGGGTGAAGATTTTGTATACTTCCACTATGTACGCAGAAAGAATAAAAGCATTGCTCTCCCCTGCTGAGCGGAAAATTATTGCGAGGCTCACTACACCACAAAAGATCCAAGATTATCTCGACACGCTCCCGGTCAATTTCGAACTGCGCGGCGAGACGTACATGTCGCCGCGGCGCACTATCAAACAGCGCACCGCCCATTGTTTCGAGGGCGCGCTCTTGGCCGCCGCGGCACTTGCATATCACGGGCAAAAACCGCTTCTCATGGACCTACAAACCACTCCCTCAGATGAGGATCATGTGGTTGCGCTGTTCGAGCAAAACGGGCGGTGGGGGGCCATCAGTAAGACGAACCACTCAATTCTTCGCTATCGCGACGCAGTGTACCTGTCGCCTCGTGAGCTCGCGATGTCGTATTTTCACGAATATATCGAATGGAAGAGCGCAAAGAAATCTTTGCGGGGATATTCGGCACCGTTCGACCTTAGCCGCTACGCGCCAAAACGCTGGGTCACGGCAGAAGAAGAGCTCGAGTGGCTCGTGGAGGCACTCGATTCCTCTCGCCACTTCCCTATCGCGCTAGAGAAAAACCTGCGCCAGCTGCGCCGCGCATCAAAGATCGAGTTAAAAACACTTGATCTAGCCGAGTGGAGCAAACCGCGTAAAAAACGCTAAGAAAGATAGCTCAGCGGATTGAGGAAGCCGGCGGGGGGCGTGATGGGAATTTTTGCTTTCGCGCACGCGGTCACTTTGTTGGTCGCTTCGCCAAAAGTCGTTATCTTCGTTACCGAGGTCACGTAGACGCTCAAGTGGAGGTGCGGGCCGGTCGCGTAGCCCGTGGCGCCCACGTTGCCGATTATTTGCCCCGTGACGACGCTTTGGCCCTCCGATACACCTATCTGCGAGAGGTGGCCATACATCGTGGAGAGGCCGTTATTGTGCTTGATCATGATCCATTTGCCGGCAGAGTAGCAGCCTCTGTAGAGATCGGTATTGCCGGTACCGATGACGATGCCGGAGAGTGCCGCCTTGACCGGGGTGCCAAGTGGCACGCCGAGGTCAATGCCGTTGTGCCCCTTGCCATTATATGCGCCGCTTTGGGCAAAAGCCGATTGGCCGAAGGTTTGGGTGATCCTGATCTTATCGAGCGGCCAGCGCAATATCCCCTTTCGCGCAGCAGGGACTTGCGTAGGATCTACATTTTGAAGAAACTGCGCTTTGAGGTCGTTGAGCGCGGCCTCATATGCGGCCTTGCCCGCAACTTTCTCCGCAAGTATTGCTTGGTAGGTTGATTCCTGTGACTTGGTCTGTGCGAGGAGCTCAGCCTGAGCTTTTTTTTGCGCATTGAGTTCGCCTTGCTGGGCGAGCAGTGTATTTTGCTGTTGGAGGAGTTGCGCGCGCTTTGCCTCGGTATTTTTCTTGATATCGGTGAGCGACTCCTTTTGCGTTGAGAGATCGTTGATCTGTTGGTTAATAGCGCCTTGCAGTGACTGATGCGCATCCATATCACTCCATGCGACAGAGAGATCATTTGAGGAAAGTATTTGTACGACAAGCGGTTCGTTCTCCATCTCATTGAGGCGGCGGAACGATTCTCCGAGGCCAGCCTCGTCGGTATTAATGGCCTCTTGCTTGTCGGCGATGCCGTGCGAGAGCTTCTGGATCTCAAGCTGTGTCGCGCCTATCTTTTTCTTCGTGGCATTTATGGAGGCGGCGCTTTTCTTGAGCGAGAGATCGAGTTGCGAGAGCGTATTCTGGAGCGTCTTTTTTTTGCCGGCAACGACGTCGAGCTGGACTTGGAACTGCGCGATCTCGCGGTCTAGCTGGGCGATCTGCGTGTTGTGATCGTCGATCTGCTGCTGTATGTCGCTTTGCGATTGAGCGGGCACAGTGGCAGGCCAACACATCACAAAGACGGCAGCGAGTGCCATTATTCTACTAGCCGCAGTCCTCATATGCTTTTCAATAGTTGTATTGCGTTATCAATTCTTCGCACGCTAGCACCTTTCCCGATGATGTGAGCGACGGAAAACGGGTCCGGGCTCTTTTCTCTGCCAGTGAGGCTGTATCGCAGAGGCCACAGCACGGCCCCGCGGCCTTCTGATCCTGCGTATTCGAAGACGCGCGCTTTTATCCGCTCAGGATCATCATAGACGGCATCATCAGATCCGTCGAGGCTCTTCTTCATGATTTCGAGATGCCGGATAGTGTCGGCGCTGCTTATTCCTTTGTGTGCGATACGTGCAGCCTCAGGCGTGGGATCGGAGAAGAAGAAATCGAATTCGCCTTCATGAATGAGATCTCGCAGATCCTGCCACACACTGATGCGCTCACGAATGACTGGCGCCAAGGCGTGAGCGACGCGCTCGTCCCACGGGAGATTGCGGCTCGCGATCGCTTCCTTCAGAATGGCGGTCGCACCTGCACTGAAATCCTGCTCAGGTATACGAAGCAGGTAGTGTCTGTTGTACCAGCGCAGTTTCTCCATATCAAAGACCGCGCCACTCTTGTGGAGATCTTTGAGCTCGAATTCTTGCACCATTTCTTCTAGGGAAAGTATTTCTTTGCCCGACGGCGGCGTCCAGCCTACATTGGCAATGTAGTTAAGGAGTGCCTGCGGCAGAAAGCCCATTTCGCGGTAGCTCCTAACGGCAACGTCACCCATACGCTTCGAGAGTTTGGATCTATCAGCACCAAGCAGCAGCGGGTAGTGTGCGTACACGGGCCGTGAATAGCCAAGCGCCTCTTGGATGAGGATCTGTCTCGGCGTATTCGAGATGTGGTCTTCGCCACGGATCACGTGCGTAATGCCCTGCGTTGCGTCATCAACGACGACTGCAAAGTGGAACAAAGGATCGTCGATCGCGCGCCCGAGCGCAAAATCCTTTAGTTCCGTAGTGTCGAAGGTGATCTCTCCGCGAATTTCATCGGCAAAGGTGACGATCTTTCCGGGATTGCGAAGGCGCACGATCTCGACAGTCTTTCCGGGCTCTTTGGCACTCTTCTCTTTGGATATATACGCCGTATCCTCATCGACGAGCTTTTGCATCGCGGCAGAGTGCACTGCGACAAGTTCACTCGTGCGAGAAAACTCGTCCCACGAAAGGCCAAGCCACATGAGCTGCTCCTTGATATCTTCCTCATACTCGGGCTTACTTCTCTCTTTGTCAGTGTCCTCACTTCGGAAAAAGATGGTGCCGCCGTTCTTTTTTGCGAAAAGATAATTCAGCACTGCCATGCGGGCAGTGCCGACATGGCAGAGACCTGTGGGGCTTGGCGGGAAACGTACTCGTACGCTACTCATAGTCAGGATGGTTCGTGTTCTATGGATATATTGAGAAGTTCCGAGGCGATCTTGCGTGCTGCGTCCGGCCTGGCAAATGTTTTCGCTGCCTCACGCATTTTTTTCTGGAGTTCTTGGTCGCCCGTAATGCGCTTGATCTCTGCAACGAGTACATGCGGCGATAGATTGCGCTGCTCGATGACGACCGCGGCGCCTGCGCGGGCATAGGTGAAGGCGTTCTCTGTCTGGTCGTGCGAGACGTCTAAAGGTATCGGGATGAGTATGGCAGGGAGCCCCCAGCTTGCGACCTCGAAAATGGTGCCGGAGCCCGCACGTGCGACGACGACGGTCGCGATCCCGGCTGCCATGCGCAGCGCAAACGTATTCAATAGACCGTACATCTTATAGCGATGCGCAAATCGCGAATCCTTGAGCACCACGGAGGCTACTTTGCTCGTATCGTCGAGATTTGCGGTACCTGCCTGGTGCACGACATTGAACTCGCTCGTAAGGGCTTGGAGCGCGTCCAAGACGACCTCATTGATAGAGCGTGCGCCTTGCGAGCCGCCCATCACGAACACGGTGGGCGCGGTCGCATCGAGCTTGAGGAATTCGTAGCCACCCTCCTTGGCAGGATCGAGGATCTCTTTGCGGATGGGATGGCCCACGCGTGCGATCTTGCCGCGGACTTTTTCTGGGAACTTTCTCGCGGCATCTGGGTGCGCAAGCGCGATCCAGCGGGCGAACTTTGAAGACCAGAGAGAGACTCTGCCTGGCGCGGAATCAGCGTCGTAGATAACAACAGGGATGCGCAGTATGCGCGCAGCATAGAGCGTGGGAAATGCGGCGAATCCGCCGGTCGAGAAAATGACATCGGGATACAGGTGGTAGAGCTGAAATATTGAGCTGATGATGCCTCTCATCGTACTAAAGACGCCCAAGATATTGAGCACACTGCGATAGCGGCGGACTTTGCCGGCGCTACTTTGGACGTACTCGATGTCGTGCTCGAGCAAGGCTTCGGCATCAAAGGCAGGAGGGCCAACATAGAAAAGCTCTGGTTCCACCAGCGTGCGTTCTTTGCAAATATCTTCTATGGCTTCCGCAACAGCGACGAGAGG
>Ga0155053_117_pt1 | contig 26866 bp, 23 predicted proteins | sample RifCSPhighO2_01_FD_106021 | JGI IMG/M metagenome (GOLD analysis project Ga0155053, IMG submission 106021) | Candidatus Kaiserbacteria bacterium RIFCSPHIGHO2_01_FULL_54_36 | reverse complement strand
TCGCCATACAGCGCGCCTTCGGCGCGCCCAGATTTTTCGCTTACACCTGCCAAAGTTTCGATTTGTGACCCTATCGGGAATCGAACCCGAGTTAACAGCTTGAAAAGCTGCTGTCCTAACCACTAGACGATAGGGCCTCGCTCGTAAGCGACGGCTGAGAGCCGCATCGAAAATATAGCGCATTTTCTAGGTAATCGAAAGTGTGCTATTTTGTCCGGAGCCAGGTCGTTGCGACATTCATTCCGAATGTTGCGGGAGTGGCGCATCGCGCCACTTCGCCGGATCACCGCTTTGCGATGACCCGAAGGGGCGAGTCGCAAGGCTCGTCCAAGGGAGAGGTGGCAGAGTGGTCGAATGCACCGGTTTCGAAAACCGGCATACCGCAAGGTATCGGGAGTTCGAATCTCCCCCTCTCCGATTCGGTAGTTTGAAAAGGGTGCGGGGCACCCTTTTCAAACTGGCGATATAATGTGAGGGAAGATTCGAAAGGCGGAGCCAGAGAAATGCGAAGCATTTCCGACTGGCGAGCCAGGGCAGGAGCCACTTAACGAGCGAAGCGAGTTTAGTGAGCTGCGCCGAATCTCCCCCTCTCCGCAAAAACAACGAGTCCGTGCAGCGGACGACTATGTTTTTGCAGGATGCCGTATGTACTCATACGGCGCCGCAACTTCGGTTTTACGGCAGACCCATTTGATGGTAGCGTATCTATATGGAGGGCGCTGCAAAAGCCAACCCGGGCAGATCAGGGCTTATTCTAGGAATTTCTCTAGCGCTTGGCCTCCTGTTCGACTACTTCTTTTTCGACAAATTCCCGATAGGTATCGGATTTACCGCCTACATGGCTCTGGTCACTGCCGCCTTCTTCGGTATCGCGCATGTTGCAAAAAAGCCGATCCGCGGGGATCTTTTGTGGCTTTTCCCACTCCTCTTGTTTTTTGCGGCGATGGTCGCCGTCCGTGCGAGCATGCTCCTTACCGCGCTGAATGTGTTGGCCTGCGCGGGGCTCTTGCTCGTAATCATGGAGGTACGGGTGCGTGGGTTACTCCGCCAATTCGTAGCATCGGATTTCCTCGCGCTTCTTATCCCGTTCAAGGTCATAGACCCACTCATACAATCCTTCGCGGACTTGCTCTCGATGCGGCATTTCACTGACTCGAACCGAGCAAAGCAGATCGTGCGGGGCATTTTGATCAGCATCCCTGTTTTGGTGATCTTCTCGCTGTTGTTCGCTTCTGCAGATCCCGTGTTTGGAAAATATATATCAGCGCTCATTGACTGGAACTTCGCTGAGGAAGATATAGTTCGGATTATTGCAGCAGTAGTAATCACCGTCGGCTTCATCGCCGCATTCAGCTACGCCTTTGCCGGAGTATGGAAACCGCTCTTCGCAGAGGGAGACGAAAAGCGCCCCATAGGGCATATCGAAACTGCGATCCTTCTTGGGTCCGTGAACGCGCTTTTTCTCGCTTTCATTGTGATCCAGATCGCGTATCTATTTGGAGGCGAAAGCAACATTACCGCGCAAGGCTACACATACGCAGAATATGCAAGACGCGGATTTTTCGAACTTGTCGCGGTCGCTGTCCTTTCGTATCTGGTGCTCGTCGTCACCGAGAGATTTATCGAAAAAAATGCTGAAAACCACTCGCGGACCTTCAAAATACTGAGTTCCGCCGTCATTGTGCAAGTAGGCGTGATCATGGCGTCGGCCTTTTTCCGCATGTGGCTGTATGAAGAGGCTTTTGGATTCACGACGCTGAGGGTCTATGTACACGCATTCATCGTCCTCCTCGGTTTCGTATTCGCCTGTTTGCTATACAAGATTCTCGTGGAGAACAAAGACAACACGTTCGCTTTCCGGACCTTTTTGGCGATCGTCGTCTTTATCGTGGGCATGAATCTCTTCAATCCCGATGCGTTCATCGCCAAGAAGAACCTCGAACGATATGCTGCAATGAATGATCTCGATGCAGAGTACCTAGCTGTTTTGTCTTCAGACGCGACGCCGGCCATGCTGAGCGGGCTCAGCGCCGTAGAGGGGAGAGCTCAGTATGAGATCGGACATGAATTATACAAAAGGATGCAACAACAAAGACCGCAACGATGGATGTCGTGGAATTGGTCTCGAGAAGAGGAGCGCAAGATTCTCATCGAGGAAGCCGATGAATTACGGAAGTATGAAAATAGTCCAGATCTGGTATATCCCGCTGCGAATAGTGATGAGCTCTAAAGGGTAAGTTTTCATGCTACAGTGTTGCCCATGCCGTTTTCGCAGATGTTCCGGAACACACTGAACGGCAGCTATCTTCTCTACGCCTCCACGATTCTTTTGAGCGCCTTCTTGCTCTTCGCCGTGCAGCCGATAGCTGGCAAGCACTTGCTGCCGTGGTTCGGCGGGTCCTCGTCGGTGTGGGCGACAAGCCTCCTTTTTTTCACGTCGCTCTTGTTCGTCGGGTATCTCTATGTTTTTTTGCTTACACGCTATGGGGGGCAGCGACAGGCGCAGATCCACGCAATGATCGTCTTTCTCGGCACGAGCGTCGCACTCATTTCGTATTTGGGATGGGGGTCGCTTTTCCCGCCGCTTCTTGCGATCGTGGGAGCTGATGCGCCGCCGGCGCAAAATCTGCTCGTCGCGCTCCTCATCGCGCTCGGTGCGCCGTATTTTCTTCTCTCGACCACCGGGCCGCTTTTGCAGTACTGGTACGGCACCTCTTCGCACAATGAGTCTTCCGGGCAAAGCCCTCGGGAACCGTACAAGCTGTATGCGCTTTCAAATTTTGGCTCGCTTCTTGCGCTCGTGCTCTATCCGTTCGCGATCGAGCCCGCGATCTCCCTTGTGCGGGAGGAGCAGTGGTGGATGTGGCTCTTTTTCTTATATGCGCTTTTGTGCGCGCTCGTTTGCGTCGCCGCGTATCGGCTGCGCCACGCAGTAGTTGCTACGTCGGAAACCCTGATTTCCATCGCGCCTACGCGCATTTTCATATGGACCGCACTTGCGGCGCTGCCGGCATTTCTCCTCGTTGCATCGACCACTCACCTCACACAGGTCATCGCTCCAGTGCCACTCCTGTGGGTGTTACCACTCATGCTCTACCTCGTCACCTTCATACTTGCTTTTGCTGGCAGGGGCAGCTCTATTTTTGTGCCCCTCTTGTGGCTGCTCTCGGTGATAGCAGCGTATTGGTATATTCCATATAACTTCGGGGATATCGTACTTCAGATCGGCTCGTCGCTCCTTGTGCTTTTCTTTGCAGGCCTCGCATGTCACGCCAAGCTCTACGAGATGCGGCCTCCGACAGGGCAGTTGCCGCTTTTTTATGTCCTCGTCTCGTTCGGCGGCATGCTCGGCACTCTGTGCGCGAGCCTCATCGCGCCGCTCATATTTCCGGACTTCTGGGAATTCCCGCTTGGTATCGCGCTTTCTGCGGTCGTTGCAGCCGCACTTCTCTCGGAGCTTTTCTTCCCACGCATCTTGAACAACGAGAAGATCCGCCTCCTGCGGGTCGCCTTCGCAATATTTTCCTGCATCCTCTTTCTCCAGGTCGTTCTCGACGACGATGCTATTCCCACCATTTCGTCGCGCAATTTTTATGGCAACGTGCAGGTGCGTTTTGACGAAGATACGACGCGGCTCATGCATGGGACGACGCTGCACGGCACGCAGTACAACGCACAGAAGTGGGCCAACATCCCGACCACGTACTACTCAGAAACAAGCGGGGCGGGGCTCTCAATTCGCGAAGCGCAAATGCGGCAGGGCGAGCGGGGAGTTCGCGTCGCTGTTGTGGGACTTGGCACCGGTACCATTGCAAGCTACTGCAGACCGGGCGATACCTATGTGTTCTACGAGATCGATGCGCGTGTACAGGACATAGCGACGAAATACTTCAGCTACCTATCGCACTGCAAAGATGCAGAGGTGCGCATCGGCGACGGGCGAATCCTGCTTGAGCACGAGCGCGCGGATGGCCAACTCGGCGCCTACGATGTCATTCTCGTTGATGCCTTTAGCGACGACACTATTCCCGTGCACCTCATGACCGCACAAGCGGTAGATCTCTACCGCGTGCACCTGCGCGGAGAGAGTGGAATTATCGCAGTCCACACATCCAACAGGTATCTCGACCTGCCGCCCATTGTGATGCGCATCGCGCTTGCGCTTGGCCTCAACGCGACCGTCATTCAGGATGAGGGAGGTGGCCCTGGCGCGAGCTCGTCGCAGTGGGTCTTGCTCACGCCCGATGGGAGTATATTTGCCTCATCAGTGTTCAAGGATGCAAACTCGTGGTTGCCGGAACCGTCGGAGGTTTTGTGGACCGACGACTTCACGAGCATCCTCCACGTGCTCGACGTCCCGCTTCCGTGGGCAAAGTGAGCCTCGCATCACTCGCCGCGAATAATTTGCTGGATCATGTCCCACTCTGATATGGGTGGGAGCGAGACGTTCGAGCTTGTCATCAAAGTTTCAGTCGAAGCAGCAGACGCGGCAAACGGATCTGCCGGCACATTGGCTTCTTCCGGATTCCCCGTGTAGCCCGCAACGAGTATCGTCACCGAACTTGTCGCAACTACGTCACTTCCAAGTGCACACACTGCGCGGGCGATCGTGCTCCTGGAGAGTGGTCCCGTGTCCACGTTACCCGAAGCCTTTCCTTTCACCGCCTTCCCGGGCAAGTAGATATTGCACGCATCAATGTTACTGGTAGTCCAGCTGATGCGAGATTGAGCACCTGATTGCACCGTCTTTGGGTTAGCGACGAGTGTAAGCTGCGGCTTTACGATGCGCACAGAGCAGCGTGCGGTCGGCGACTCAACAGTGCCTTGCACGCAGCTTACTCCAAAGGATGCAGTGCTTGTGGCCGACGCAGGAATTGGAACGCTTGCTTGCCCGCTCGCGGTACCTCCAGTAGAGAACCCGATGCCACGAGAGGCGGAAGTGCCGCAGTTCCAAGTGATCTTGATAGAGGTCGATGATGTCCGCGCTACGACGCTTGGCTCACACTTAATTTGCGGGGCGGTCGGCTGTGGCGGTGGCTCGCTCCTGCACGCTCCTGCCTGGCAGCCATTGGCGCAGATCTGGACCGGGGTATCGACGCACTGCGAATTGCGCGAGTACAGTATCGCCTGACCGCAGGTAAGAGCCGGAGCGCAGCTTCCCGACATATATGGCGTTTGGTTACCGACTCCCGGTGAAGAGCCTGGCGGGAGCTGCGGAGCTGACGGCTGCTGCGGCTGTTGCGGAGACCCTCCTGCAGATTGTTGCGGTGGTGGCGGCGGGGGAGGGGGCGGAGGCGTGCGAGGCGGTTGCGGCCTGTTTTCGTTCGGATCAGGGCGTCCAGTGCGCGAGTTTGGGTCCCATGTCGTGCGGGGGTCCGGATCAGTTCTTTGCGGCGTCGGTCGCTCATCTTGGAATCGGTATGCATCGTTGACCCATTCTCCGCGAGGAAGTGTTGCATCGCTAAGCGGTATCGGGCGGCCATCGCGTAATACCAGGTCTCCATTCTCGCCAACGACGAGCTCGATAGGGCCGTCAGGGCTGACTGATCCTGCGGGGAGCGGGACGCCTGTCGCGATCACCCTCTCATTACCTTCGCTATCAACTGCAACGATGTCGTATCTACGCTCGACGTTCGGCGTTCCTTCTCCGGTCGCGGACTGGTTGATGATCTGATAGCCAGCGACACTACCCATACCCTGTCCGACTTGCGCGCTCCCCCCGAAGCTCTCGTAGCCGCGCTTCAGTCCATTCTCCCAACTGAACGCGCCCATGTTATTCCTGGGCCCCAGATCGAGGTGCATCATGTCGTTCTTTACGTCGGTAAACCCGCCACCCCATCTGCCTTCGCCTGCGTGCTGGGGAAACATCTGATCGTGATACTTCTTCCAGTTCTGGGCAAGCTCTCGATACAATTGGAAATTCGCCGCGGCGGCGGAGCCAGTGCCAATGTTTAGGAGTGGGCGTCCTTGCGGATCGTAGATCACGACGTCGGTAGCGCGGGAACTACCGTCACCGAACATGCGGTGATTAGCTTCATTGCCGCCAAACCGGGCGGAATTGGTTATTGCCACGGTAAATCCGGGAGGGAGGTGTTTAGAAGCCTCAAGGAGTGGTTTCAGAATGCGAGGATGCGAGCCGACTGCCGCACCTTCCCCATTCGCTCCAAGAGCTTGACCTGCTCGATTGAGGACTCGGTGCTGTGATGTAGGTCCTGGAGTAAGTGGCACGCCGCGTTCAGACGCAGGCGCGATCTGCCGGTACTTAGGATCCTGCGTATATTGGCGATAGCCCTGAACCGTCGGTGCTGGAGCCGCTGGCGTGTCTCCCGTCGGCCGTGCGATGAATTGCTTGATCTGCGCGCCTTCGGGCAATGTGCCGTTGGCAATTCCACGCGCGAGGAATTCTTGTCTGCGGGCAGCATTCTGGAATGCACCTCGGTCGCCGCTTCCAGAAAAGACTGCGCCCGTATGTTGGCTACCTGAGAGGAGTGTGCCGGGAGGTGGGGCCGACGTACTTGGTGTAACGGCAGTCAATCCCTCCACGCGAGCTCGTGCCACCGCTTCGGGGACGGTTGTATGCGGGGTCCCTCTCCAGCCACCGCGTGGTGCGGGAGGCAAGTTTTGTTGCGTGGTTGGTGGAGGTTGCTGACCGGACGGTGCGGGCCCGACAATAGGTGCCGGTTCGTTACGAGGAGTAAATTGCGAGGCGTACCGAATCCCGTTGTTCACCTTATTAGAGACTCCGGATACACTCAACATGCGTTGAGCCGCTTGGCCGACCGTCGTGCCTGCTGGGAGCGTTCCCATCCATCGCTGAACGTTGTATGCCCAGATCGCGCTGGGCGTAAAAGTCGTATTTGGCGTAAATTGACCTCTGAACATGACCGGAGCGAGCTGCGCATTTTGTAAGTACGCCGCCGCAAGTCTCGGATCATTGGTGATCGCGTTTACTTTTTCCATCGTGCCGAGCGCACGATGGAGACCGATAAGCAGCCACGGACCGATTTGTATGTCGGTGTTTGGATTACGGCCACCCGCTCGCGCCGCGCGGGCGGCGTTCGCAGCCGCACGCACTTGGATTTGCTCGGCGGGGGTAAGCCGAGGGGAGTTCGCCAGTGCGTCGAGAGAGCTGATCGCGCGGCCGGTTTCTGCCCACCCGAGCTGCCCGAATCCTTGGTACTGACTCCCCGGGTGCGGATGTTGCGCATTGCAGAGCGACTCGATGGCGCACACACCGCCAAATGCTTGCGTCATGAGGGGGGCATTACAGCCGACCTCTTTGCACGCAGCGTTCACAGCATCAGCGAGTTCTTGTCCGGAAGTCCTGTCGTACGCAGCTATTTTCTCTATCGGCAACGGATCAGAGCTTCTGATAATTTCTGTCCATGGATTAGGGGACTCTTCGCGGGGTGTAATTACATCCAGTATTTCCTTAAGCGGGCTTGTTTGCTCAGGCGGCATAGGCGGAGATTTCGAGATAATTGGGCTTGGTGTGGGCGTGACCGGAGTTGGTGATGGCACTGTTGGGCCTGGATTGACTTGCGGAGGGATGAGGGTTTGGGGAGGAATGTTCGGCGGCGCCTGCGTGATCGGTCCCGTACCATTTTGCCCAGACGGCGAAGTATTGAAGAGGTCCCCCAGAAGTTTGCCAAGAACGTCTGCTATTGGGTTTGTGAACGGAGGATTGAGCTGCGTAAACGGAGACGTAGGGTCGCCGGTTGGTATCCATTGCTGTCCCTTTTCGAGCGGACGCGCTTTTGGCCGGTCGTTTTGCCCGGGAGTCGATGCGCCGCCGGGAGATGGGGTTTGCTTGCCCTCAGGAACTTCAGAAGGTTCAGCGGGCACAACTGTCGGCGCGTCGATGCCCGGTTCTTCCGGCCCCGCTGGCATCGTGGTCGGCTGACTGGTCGGCACCTGTTCGGGTGTTTGACCGGAGCCATCCTTCCCTTTCTCGCCCTTGCCCGCCCCTTGCCCACCTTGCCCCTGCCCTTGCCCACCTTGCGCCTGCCCCTGATTACCGTCTGGCTGTGTAATTGGCCCTTGTGGATCGTCCTGCAAAAGATTCGGGTCCTTGAACGGTCCGCCCTCCACTGGCTTGGGATTCCAAATGCCATCGGGAATTTCATTGGTTGGCGTCGTGCCAGGAGCAGGCGCTCCTTCCGGATTATTGCTCGGCGTGCCGCCTGGAGCGGGTAGCCATGCGAATGGATTATTTCCGGTCTCTTGAGGATTTGTTGGAGGCGTCGTCGGCTCGACGTCAGGATTTGCCGGCGTCTCGCTCGTGCCGCTTTCGGTAACTACCGGATTTCGTCCGGGTTCGGGAGAATTTGGTTGGCCCGATGTATCTCCAGTGCCGCGCGAATCGGCGATCGGGCCCTGCTCGTTCGGCGTGTATTGACCGGATGGGGCGGTATTTGGAACATTCACTTCTCCTTGCGCTTCTGCTCCTGCGCCGGCGGATGCAGAAGGCGGTGCGCCAAGAATGCCAAAGAATTCTTTTTTCTCACCGCTCGCCTCGCCGCCGCCCACGCTGCCCGGCGCGCCCGGCGTGAGAACGGGATTGATCGCAAAATGAGTTTGTCGCTCAGGGTTTGATTCAGGCTCGAACGTTTGCACAGGCTTTGACACGGGCTCGCCCTGCCCAGGCAGCACCTGTGACGCCGTGCCGCCTTCAGGATTCACGATGCCCGTGGGCACTTCTCCGCTGGGCGTTGCAACCACTGCCTCAGAAGGCGGTGCGACTCTATCGGGGAAGAGCATCGGTGCGATTCGCTCACCACCGTTTGGATCGCGCGTCGAATATACGCCAGGGTGTTCCGAGATATCTTGTACGGTTCTCGCGGGTCCTTGTTGGAGCGGAACACGATATTCGATCGAACCGTCTGGATTCGTAACCTTTTCGACAGTGCTCCCATCCCATTCTCCACCAGCTTTCAAGCGAGTCAAATCTCCTCCAAGCGCGTTGCCCAGCGTTTCTGCAGTAAGAGGATTGGAAGGCGAGTCGCCCACACCTGCTGCTCTGGCAACTCCTCCGACTGTCACATCGGGATTCTGTGCATCAAAAATATCTTTGTGAAGCCTAGCAGGCAAACCATTTTCATCGGTATAGTGTACGAAATCGCCGTCTTGTGTGTACGGTAGTTGCGGAGCGACAAACCCTTCGCCAAAAATTGGGCGAACCGGCACGGATTGAGAGAGCTCAGGATTCGCGTTTGGATTTTCAGGTGTCGCCGCTGTTGTTGGTTCTGTTGCGAGCGAGGGGGTTGTAGCAGATGGCGTCACGATGTCGCTCCAAGTGTCTGTTGCAGTAGGCAAACCACTCACTAGCTGTGTCGGTGTTCCAGCCCAATCACCATTCATGCCGCCCGTAAATTGGGCAAGGGTATGCGGCTGCGCGTTGGCCTGAATGATGCTGTTCCACCAATTTTCACTATTTGCTTGTGTTGTTTGAGGGCCGGTTGGATTCAGTCCGGTTACTGGGCCGTATTGCGGGTTGAACGTCGAGGCGCTCTTGAATGAGCCGTCGGGGTTGAGATTGGCTGGTGCGTTAATCGCCGTGGGTGACGTGGGGGTGAGCGTATAGGTGTCTATCAGGTCGCGGTTTTGTGCGACCGCTTGCGCGCCCGCCGTGCCGACGTTGGGTGCTGGTGTCACAGGATTCGTCGGGTTTGCGTATCTTGCGATATCTTGTGCTGCACTGAAGTTGCCTTGGTCGGCAGCGACTTGCGCGGCTGCTGTAGGATTGTTGACCATCGCGCTCGATATTTGACGATTGACTGCCTCTGGCGATGCGTCACCGGTACTCGGGGGGATTGGAACGTCGACACGCGAACCTTCCGGTCGGATCGTTCCGCCCCGCGCTATGATAGCCTCCATAGCTTCACGACTTTGCTCACACGTGCCACCCTCACCTTTTACGCAGGTCTGATTCGCTCCGCTGTTGTCTTTGTACGTCACCGTGCCTTTCTCGGCAGCGCACGACGCTTCTCTGCGCTGCCGCGCTTCGCCGGTAAGTTTGTTTTTCTCCGTCGGAGTACAGGCCCCTCCAGCCTTTGATGTGGGAGTGCCACTTTTCCCAGTGCTGACTGTATCTTTTGTCTGCTCAGTGCTGTCTTTTGTGGTAACCGCTCCAGCTTGCGCGAGCTGTGTTTCCCGAGCATCTGGGTTGAGAGTCGCTGTCGCGAGGGAGATACCACTTGCGACAAGGATGGAGAACGCGACGGTCAAGAAGGCTTTGAAAATATACGAAACAGACCGACCGTCCTCGGGTGACATGAGTGAAATATAGCAACAAAAAGTGCTGAAAATGCGCCACGTGTCGCTCATGTGTGAATTCGAATAGCACGCGCATCATGAAGGCACGGAAGTGCTAGGATTGCGTGATGTACGACTACAAAACCATTCTTGGCATCGTGGCGGTCGCTATCGGCCTCATCAGCTACGTTCCATACTATCGAGACATCTTGCGGGGCTCGACGAAGCCGCATCCATTCTCGTGGTTTTCTTTCGCACTCATGATGGGCATCACTTTTTTTGCACAAGTTTTCACTGGTGCGGGAGCCGGGGCATGGGTCACTGGAATAAGCGCAGTAGCTGTCCTTGGTATTGCACTTTTGTCGCTATCGAAAGGTGACAAAGAAGTAACGATCTTTGATTGGATCTGTTTTAGCGGTGCGGTACTCGGTATCATTTTGTGGCGTGCGACCAACGACCCGCTGGTAGCCGTCATCATCGTTGTTATTGCAGATACGATCGCCTTCATGCCGACATTCCGAAAGGCATACATACGCCCAAAGGAAGAAACGATGAGTTTATTCGTACTTTCCGCTGCGAAGTATGTCGTTAGTCTGCTCGCGCTCTCTACTTTCAGCGCAACCACAGCGCTGTTTCCGGCGGTACTCGTAGCTTCCAACCTCGCACTCGTCCTGCTTCTCATCGTCCGTCGCCGGCAGCTTGCTCCCTCCAGGGGTGTTTGATATACATGGGGCTCTGGCAGAAGAGCGGTTCCTCTGCCTACATGTTCCTGAAGGAGGGAATAACAAATGACCATTCGAAAACGCGGCGTGCGAATCGTTGCACGAGGCGGGAAGCGCAAGAAGCCCCGCACAAAACTCAGCAAGAAGTCGGGCGAGGTTTTCCGAGTCACCGGAACTCGGAATCCGTCCCATCCCGACTTTCATCCGTCGAAAGCAGAACAGAACGGCTGGCGCAAGCCGTAATGCTTCGGGTATTCGAAGCCATGATCAAGCCGGTGGGCCACTTAGCCCACCGGTTTTATTTTATGGTAGTATGTTGCGCAATGAGCGACCGAAATTTCCGCGACTTGCTCGAAGTGCAATGGAAGCAAGGCAAGTTTTTGTGCGTGGGGCTCGACAGTAGCCTCAAGAAAATCCCCGAAGCAGCGCAGCGCGGCGGCACGCGCGAGACGCTCGTCGCCTTCAATCGCGCGATCATCGATGCGACCAGGGATATCGTCGGCGCATACAAGCCCAACATCGCATTCTACGAAGCGCATGGCGACGAGGGATGGAACGCGCTTCGCGAGACCATCCAGTACATTCATGACGCAGCGCCGGAAGTCGCCGTCATTCTCGACGCCAAGCGCGCCGACATCGGCAACACCAATCTTGCGTACATTGAATCAGCATTTGACCATCTGCGCGCCGATGCGATCACGGTAAATCCGTATCCAGGCAAAGAGGCGTTACTGCCATTCCTCGAGCGCAAAGACAATGGCGTCATCGTCTGGTGCCGCACCTCGAATTCCGGCGCAGGAGAATTCCAGGATCTCATGATAGGCCCCTCGACCCCGCTCGGGGCAAGCAAGCCGCTCTACAAAATAGTCGCGGAACACGTGGCACAAGAGTGGAATGCAAATGGCAATTGCGGGCTCGTCGTCGGGGCAACGTACCCGGAGGAGCTTCGCGAAGTGCGCGCCATTGTGGGCGACATGCCGATACTAATACCTGCGATCGGCGCACAAAACGGCGACCTTGAGAAGACGGTGCAGGCGGGCAAAGACAGCCGAGGCAAGGGGATGATCATCAGCGTCTCGCGCGCGGTCTTATTCGCTTCGGATGGTCCTGACTTTGCAAAAGCGGCTGGGGAAAAGGCGAAAGAACTTCATCAGGCAATTCTTAGGAGCGTAGCGAGTTAGAAGTGTCTGACCCTGTTAAATCCTTTCAAATCGCTTATGTATTTCTATACATATGTATTACTCTCAGACAAGGACAAGAAATTTTACACTGGTTGCAGCGATAATTTGAAAGGACGATTTGAGGCACATCAAAGAGGTAAAGTTCCAGCAACAAAAGACCGTCGTCCGCTAGATTTGATATACTACGAAGCTTGTAGAGATCGTAAAGATGCTCGGCATCGCGAACTCTACTTGAAGACACATCATGGCAAGATGTTCTTGCGCAACCGCCTCAAATCGTATTTAACAAGGGTGTAAGAGCTTCTAAGCTCGTTTTACTCACTAAGAATCTCTAACATGACTGAAGACGAAGTACTGGAACTCCTCCAAAAGGTCGGCGCATTTCGCAGCGGGCACTTTGTCTTCACCTCCGGGCGGCATAGCGATGCGTACGTCCTCAAAGATGCTATGTATGCGCATACACGCGAGACCTCACAGGTGTGCCGTGAGATGGCAGAGCGCTTCAAAGACGCCGGCATCGAGGCGGTCATTGGCCCGGCGATCGGCGCGGCGATCCTTTCTCAATGGACTGCGTACCATTTGTGCGAGCTCACGGGGCGCGATGTGTATGGCGTGTATGCTGATAAGGATGGGCAGGGTGGATTCATCATTAAGCGCGGCTACGACCAGGTGATCAAAGGCAAGAAAACGCTTATCGTCGAAGACCTCACCACGACCGGCGGCTCAATAAAGAAAGTGGTGGAGGCAGCGCGCTCAGCAGGTGCGGATGTCGTTGGCGCGATCGCGATAGTCAATCGCGGCCATGTAAAGCAAGAAGATGTGGGGAGCCCGCCGCGCTTCGAGCAGCTCCTCAATGTGGAGCTCGATTCGTGGGAAGCGAGTGAATGCGACCTATGCAAAACAGACATCCCTGTCAGTACCGATGTCGGGCACGGGAAGGAATTTCTTGCAAAAAGAGCCTCATAGCTCCTTCATGAACAGCTATGCTATACTTTGCCGTACTTTAGTAGTAATAAGATTACTGGTATGCAAAACACATGGATTTGGGTAGTAATAGCAATTATCATTCTCGCTGGCGGGTACTGGTGGTGGCAGACTTCGCAGGTCCCAGTCGTGCCGGGGCAAGTGTCGACAACTGATACAGCGGGTACTGATACTTCGGGAATCGATGTCACCGGATCAGTAACTGTAGACACTACTGTTCCGATGGTAGCGACGATCACCTACGACGGCACGAGTTTTTCTCCACAGACTGTGACGATCAAGAAAGGAGGCACTGTGTCGTGGAACAACGAAGGGACCCGCGAAATGTGGGTCGCCTCCGCACAACATCCGAACCATACGATGTACAGCAGCACCTCGCTCGCAGCGCACTGCCCGGATACTTCAAAGAGCGCGTTCGATCAATGTGCAGGTGGCAACAACTATACGTTCACATTCCATAAGGCCGGCACATGGAACTACCATGACCACCTGAACGTGACTGCATTTGGCTCGGTGACTGTGGTTGAATAATGAGGTAAAGTGTCTGCATGAATGCGGACGCTGACTTTCCGGAGGAACTTTCGCTCAATCTCAAACGGGCGGAAGTTCTTCGTTATGGCGAGAACCCGCACCAGAGTGCTGCGCTTTACCTCGATCCAAGCGACAAGCGCCCAGGTGCCGCGACCGCGAAGCGAGTACAGGGCAAAGAGCTAAGCTACAACAATCTCTTGGATGCCGACGCAGCATTCGAATGCGTTGCGGAATTCGACGAGCCAGCGGTCGTCATCGTCAAACACACCAACCCTTGCGGTGCAGCGCTCGGCGAGAATCTTCGCGAGGCGTACGAGAAAGCGCTCGCATGCGATCCCGTCTCGGCATTCGGCGGCATCGTCGCTGTAAATGCGAGTATTACCGCTGACCTCGCATCTGAACTCGTAAAAATATTTCTTGAGGTCGTCATCGCGCCTGCTGCGGACGACGATGCGCTCACGACACTTTCTGCCAAACAAAATCTGCGTGTGCTTCTGACCGGGACGATGCCCGACGCGGCGGCGAAACGGAATGTCGTCCGCTCTATCGCAGGCGGGGGGCTTGTGTCTTCGGCAGACAATATTATCTTCGACGGGGAAGTGAAGACGGCAACAAAGCGCGTTCCAACTGCCACCGAACTTGCCGACCTGCTGTTCGCGTTCACTGTAGTCAAACACGTCAAGTCCAATGCCATTGTGTATGCAAAGAACGGCGCGACCGTCGGCATCGGCGCAGGGCAGATGAGCCGAATCTATAGTGCCAAGCTCGCCGCACTTAAGGCAGCGGAATCAAATCTCGCGCTAAAGGGCTCGGTAATGGCATCCGATGCCTTTATGCCGTTTCCCGATTGCGTGGAGGCCGCCGCCGAAGCCGGAGCCACAGCAATAATCCAACCCGGCGGCTCCAAGAACGACCAAGAATCCATCGATGCCGCCGACAAACACGGCATGGCCATGGTCTTCACCGGCATCCGGCATTTCAAGCACTAAATAGACTTTAAAGTTTCCCGGCAGTATAGTCTTTCCGGACAGGAAGCAGATTGTCTGATTCCGTCCAAGCCAGTGGAGAGACATATGGCCTGGAAATACTTAAGTGCCAACGGCACCTATCTGCTCAAGCTGAGGCGTTTGGGTCGAGCATCAGACGGGATCTGGGCCGTCGACTCAGTGCACAGATGTGACAACAACCGTCATGGGCTGAGTGCGAAGTTCGCTGAAATCGCAGCGGTCACACCGGAGGGGGCCAAGCTCAACTTCTTGAACCCTGCGTCAGGGGGGATGTATGAGGTCATTGGTGAAAGAGCTGTTGAGCCGCCAGTTCGGGTTGGCGTAAGTTCCTCAATCGACGGCGACTAGATCGCCACCTGACATGGTCTGGATGGTCGATTCCAAAAACAATGAGGGCGCGCGAACACGTAGTAGCGCGCCTTTTCAATTTCTACGCAAGGACATGTAAATATCCTCAAGCGCTTTGACGGCGTCGCCGGCGGCGATGTTGTTTTGGTGGTAGAGGCCGTCGGTGCAATCGCCGGCAGCCCATACGCGTGGGTGCGAAGTGCGGTGCGTTTTGGGATCTACTTTGACCTGCTTGAATTCATTCATTTCCACTGCGCCCGCGACCCACGCCGTATTGGGTATAAGGCCGATCTCGATAAACACGCCTTCGACAGCGAGGCGATCCTCAACGCCCGTCTTTAGATCTTTCCAGCGAATACCTGTGACGAATTTCTCTCCTTCGATCGCGACAGGCTCGGCATTCAGCACCCCGCGCATTTTTGGGTGTGCAAGCGCAGCATCCACGCTTATCTTGTCGGCTCGATAGTTCTCGCCCTTATGCAGCAGCGTCACGCTCTTGCAGTAGGTAAGCAGCTGAAGGGCAGTTTCAAATCCGGCGTTGCCACCGCCAACGACGACGACGTCTTTGTCGGCAAAGAGCGGGCCGTCGCATGAGGCGCAGTAGGTGAGGCCCTTTTGGTCATATTCGGCTGCGCCCGGCACTTCGAGCTTGCGGCGGTTCGCTCCTGTGGTAACGAGCGCGACGGAAGCGGTGTAGGCCCCTTTGTTGGTCGTTATCTCGACGTGATCGTCGGAGACCTTCAGCGAGGTTGCGAGCTCGGGAGATTGAATGGTTAGCCACTCACCGGCGTATGCTTCGACGTGTTTGCGGAGGTTCTCGGCAAGCTGCGTGCCAGAGAGTGATGGCGTTCCTATCCAGTTCTGTACGTCGGTCGAGACGTTGCTCTGGCCGCCCCACTCAGAAGTGATGAGGAGCGTTTTGAGGCGTTTACGCGCGGCGTAAATCGCTGCGGCGGCCCCTGCGGGGCCGCCGCCAACGATCGCAAGTTCAAAAGAATCCGCCATTCGGGCAATTATACCGTATTATTTTCTCCTCAGGAATGAAGGCAATCCTCCCCAGCTGTCGTCGTCGTCTTCTTCCATCCTCGCCCCAGGCTTTGGCAGGTCTTTTGGCGCCCCTTTCCCTACAGGCTTTTCATATGTTTCAGGTGCCTTCTCCATTTCTTCACGCGCACGCGCGGAAACTGGCGGTACGTCCTGGTCTTTCTTGGCGACCAGGCGCTGTGCGCCGGCAAAGAGCGTTGAGCGCTGAGTCGCCTCCGGGAAGCCGGTTGCAATGACCGTGACGCGTACCTGGCCTTTCTTGAGGCTTGGATCGGTCACAGCGCCGAAGATGACCTTGGCGTCCGGATCGATCGCCTCGGTAATGACGTTGGCTGCATCTTGCACTTCGAGCATTCCGAGATCCTCGCCGCCCGCGACAGAGAAGAGCACGCCCTTCGCGCCATGGATAGAAACCTCCAGAAGGGGAGAGTTGATGGCTGCGCGCGCAGCTATCTCCGCGCGGTGCTCGCCGATAGCGGTGCCGATGCCCATGAGGGCGGAGCCTGCGTTGTGCATGATGGTGCGCACGTCGGCGAAGTCCACGTTGATGATACCGGTTTGCGTGATGAGATCGGAGATACCTTCGACAGCTTGTTTTAAAATATCGTCGCACATCGCAAAGGCATTCTTGATGCCGGTCTCGCGGCTCACGATCGCGAGCAACTTATCGTTTGGAATGATGATGAGCGCATCGACTGCCTTGCGCAGCTCTGCCAAGCCTTGCTCTGCGAGGCGCATGCGCTGAGCCCCTTCAAATCCAAAGGGCCTGGTGACGACACCGACAGTAAGCGCGCCAAGCTCGCGGGAGATCTTTGCCACACTTGGTGCGGCACCTGTGCCCGTGCCGCCGCCCATACCGCAGGTGATGAATACCATGTCGGAACCTTTGATCGCTTCCTGAATTTCTTCACGTGTTTCTTCCGCGGCTTGCTTGCCCAGCTCCGCGTTCATGCCAGCGCCAAGGCCCTTCGTGAGTGCCTTGCCGATATGTATCTTGCGCTTCGCTTTGTTCTTATGGAGATCCTGGCCGTCGGTGTTGATAGCGATGAAATCAACGCCCATCACGTGCGATGCGATCATGTGATTGACCGCATTGCCGCCTGATCCTCCGACTCCTATCACTCGTATCCGTGCAAAAGATTCTACATCAGGCTTCACTTGTTTGGTCATGTTAGATTTTGTTATGAGTAACGCGAGCGTGGCGAGCTTTACGAATTAGAAAATCTTACACCCTGTTAAATCGGCTCCCTGAGCCGCCCCGCCTGTGGCGGGGATTTAACAGGGTCAAGAAAACCATAGTCGCCTCGTTAGCCTCGGCTCCTTGATTTTCTAAGACATAGTACCACTTTGCGCCGATGCGCAAACTTGACTAGTACAACTAGTCATGTCTCAAGAAAGAGTCTTCCTACTACTCCGAGTTCCTAAGGCAGCAAACTCCGCATTCCTTGTTTTAGCGAATCCCACGCATCGCGGACGACGTCGCCAAACATGTGTGTGCCACCTGAGGCGTCTTCTGCGAAGCCCCAACGGCACAAACCATAGGCAACAGCCCAGCTCGCATCCACTCCCGATGAGCGCGGCAGGTGGCCCACTTGGCCCACTTGCGATGGCAGCTGCAAGACGGCGCGCGCGATGTCGGCGGTCGTCGCAAGTCCTGAGCCGCCGCCGGTAATAACGACGCCCGCAGGAAGCAGGCGATGCCGGCCGAGAGTCTTTAAGTGCGCATTGACGAGCGTGTACATCTCTTTGAGGCGCGTCGCGACGATCGTATACATCTTTCGCTCTGGTATGTCGCTCCCCGTAACACCGCCGCGCTTCAGGCTCTCAGCTTCAGTGAGGGGGATTTTGAATGAGAGCGCGATCGATTCGGTGATGTCGGACGAACCGATGGGGAATATCTTTATCGAGATCGGCATATCATCTTCGAAAACGACGACCGAGAGCGTCTCTGCGCCAATATTGGCGAGCGCAACGCCAGCAGTTTTTTGCGCCTTAGTGAGCGTGACGAGGCTCGCAGCCAAAGGCGACGCCATCACTCCCTCCACCTCTATCCCTGCCGTCTCTACTGCCTCGATGAGATCCTCCTGATGTTGGGAAAGCATCGTTATCAAAAGCGTATCTATCGCAAGGCGCGTGCCCTGCATACCCAAGGGCCGCCCAAATACTTTTGTACCGTCCACGCGATATTGAAGCGGGATGGTATGGATGACCGTGCGGTTGGTCAGTTTTGGTGAGGCGCGTTTCTCGCTCTCCTTGAGCGCTCGCTCGATCTCTCGCTCAGTCACGATCCCGCCGGAGACAGTAAGCCCCACGTCACCAGAAGACCGTATTTCGTCCAGTCCGATGCCACCTAAGCCCACACGTGCATGCCGCACCTTCACTTTGGCTACCGCCTGTGCACGGCCGAGCGCTTCGCGTATGCTCCTGGTCGCCTCTTTTGTATCAATGATGTACCCGTGACGTAGCCCGCGTGAGGCAGCGGTGCCCGTGCCGATGATGGAGAGCGGAGCGTCGGGGCTGGGAGCGGGCGCAGCAATAACGACCTTGACGTGGTACGTGCCGATATCTATTCCTGTATAAATTCGTTGCATGAAATACCGAACCGGCGGAGAACCCGCCGTTCGCGTTCTTCCATTATACGCCCATGCCGGAGCCCTTTCAGGTGAAAGCACCCGTGGACAAAGAGGTGCGCCAGGTGTTCGCGAAGCGTGACACGATAGCGGCGCGCTTCGCGCGCCGCCTTCCGCACATTCAAGAAAATCTCACCCTCATTCTTTGCGATGGGGAATGAAAGCACATTGGGTGAGTAGCTCTTCTTCCTTGCCCTGTTCAGCCGCTGTGCCAGAGAGTCGCCACAGATGACGAGGGAAAGTTCAAAGCGGCCCCCAAGTACGGCGCGCGCCATTTTCTCGAAGGGAAGGCGCGGCATGAGTGCGCCTGCCTGCCCGGCCAGGGACCGGCCAGGTCGCAGCGTGCGTTTTATCGCAAACATTTCCAAAGTTTATTGAACTGCTGGAGCCGGAGTGCTCGCAGCAGGCCGCGGGGCGGCTGGCTGCTCCGCCTGTGAACTCTGAGGAGCGCGATTATATGGCCTGCCATGGCGCTGAGGTGCTTCGATAACCTTTCCTTCCTTCACGAGGCGCTTGTAGTCGGCGCGGCGCTTGATGAGTTTGAGCGCTCGCTTTTTCTTCACGATCTTGGAGGCGCTGCGGGTGAAGTAGCGTCCTCCGCGCACCGTGCGCACCAGGCCCGTGCCCTGCACGCGGCGGGAGAATTTGCGAATGGTAGAAAGCGTGCTCTCGTTGCCGCTTTTCTGTACCTCTGCGTTTATAGACATGTGGCGAAAAGCCTACCACGTGTTTGAGGAAAAGGCAAAGACCTAGCTCGCATTAGGCGTGCCCCGTAGCGAAGTGTGCCTTTGCGCCAGGCGACATGTCGTCCTGGCGCGGCGAGTGTATCAAGCTGGCTCGTACGAAGCAGCCGACGTCCGCATGTCTTCTTTCTTTATGAGTGCCCGCCTAAGGCACACTATGCTCACGGGGCGTGCGCTTCGGCGCGGCCGCCAATGCGGCGGCGCTTGAGGTAATTGGGCAGTTCCGGAAGTGGAATTGCATCTTGCGAATTGGTCGCGACTTCGCGCACAAGGATAGTGCCCTCCATCGCCTCTTTGTGTCCCATGATGATGATGTAGGGGACCGCGAGGTGGCGCGCCGCCGCCATCTGCTCGCCGATGCGGTCGTACCATAGGCCCTGATGCACGGGGATAGCAGCATGGCGCAGATTTTCCAGGACATTCAGCACGCGGCGGCGCGCCTCGTTGCCCAAGTGTGCAAAGTAGATCGCGGGTTGCGCCTCTCCCTGTGGAGTTCTCGCTTCACGCTTGATGCGGGTCTTCCCACGCACCTCGCAGGTGATGGATACCATCGTGGCGAAAGCTGGAGTGCGAGCAAAACGGCTTACAAGCGGATCGTAACGGCCACCAAAGGCAAAGGGGATGCGCGTCCCCGTCTCGCTATCCGTTGTGGCGATTTCAAAAAGCGAATGCGACCAGCAGTCGCGGCTTCCGAGGATGTGCGCGTTCAATTCGTATGGAACCCCCAGCATCTCGAGGTATTCGAGAAGCTCCCAAAATTTGCGCCGCTCGTCTTCCGTCAAATATTCCATTGCTTGCGGCGCGCGTGGAGTTGCCGGATGCCCGCGCTCTATGAGCTGCACAAGAGTGCCGAGCGGATCTTGCGCCGCGCGTGGCCGAAGCGTGGGTGAGATCGATTCAATGTGCTTGCGCAAGTAGAGACCGATATCGCGGACGAAGCGATTGGAAGAATCCGGCGAGCCGATGTTGTTGATGGCGAGGCTGCGGCGTGAGAGTCCGGCTTCCTCCGCGATCGCATTTGCAACGACGATGAGGAGGGCTTCGGCGATGGCGCTTCCTGTCCCCACGATATGCAGTTCAAGCGACATCGAGGGAATACCGCTCTGGCTCGGAAGTATGCGCCATGCAAGCAGGGTGCCACTGTGCGGGACTACGAGCGGGATCCCGGCTGCGGCGGGAGCAGAGTGTGCAACCGCTTGGAGGCAGTGGAGGCATTTGCGCGCCGATGAGAGGAGCGAGCGCTCATCGCGCCGTGCAAAAGATATCTCTGACTCCACTTTTGAAAGCGGCATGAGCGGACGGCGGAGCGCCGCGGCAGATCGTGGCATGGTATCGAGTGGAGAAAATCCGTAGTACTCAGCAATGCGGATTGCGTTACCCAAGAAGCTGGCGGTATTGGGATACTGCGTGTCTTTCAATCTAATCATGAAAATCAGTTTTTAGTTCTGAGTTGGTAGTTGTTAGACGGGGAACCATGAGTGCTGTTCACTGAAAACTAAAAGCTAATAACTAAAAACTATTCTGCGTAACTCGACGCGCCTGGCAGTATGCCGATCTCATCGAGCGGGTAGAGGCGCATGAATACGCGGCCGACGATCTCACTGCGTGGCAAACTTCCCCAGATGCGCGAGTCGGCAGAGACGTGTCGGTTGTCGCCAAGCACGAAATATTCGTCCTTCTCGAGTGCCGTTTCTGAAAAGTTGTTGCCGGTGAGGTTCTCCGGATCGAGGTACGGCTCGTCGAGCGTAAATCCTTCGGGGTGCGCTGCGTTGAGGATGGTCACTGTTTGCCCGGAAAGGCGGACAGTCTCGCCCGGAAGCCCGATAACGCGCTTGATGAGCGCACGGCTTTCGTTCTGCGGGAGGTCAAATACGATAACGTCGCCCCGCTTTGGCTCAGTCAAATTATATGAGAGCCTGTCCACGATCAAATAGTTCCAATCGTCGAAGCCCGGCTCCATCGACGCGCCCGAAACGACGTATGGAGCGGCGATGAAGAAGCGAATGAAGAGCGCAAGGCCGAGTGCGACGATCGTGTAGGCGACCAAACCTTTTTTAGAACTCTTTGGAGTATCCAGTGATGAAGAATTTTGCATCACGGGATCGGGCATGGCGACATTCTACTACTCCGGATACATTGACACCAAGCTTTTAATAGTTTGTAGTCGATAGTTTTTAGTTTTTAGAAAATAACTAATCGCACATCGAGGATTTTTTTGCAATGTGCACGGTTTGTGTCACTATAGTATCTGTAATCATTCGGAAAATGATGGTATTCACTAAAAACTATAAACTCTAAACTAAAAACTACTTCTATGGCATGGATAATCGTCGGTTTGGGCAATCCTGGCGAGGAATATGAGGACACGCGGCACAATTGCGGCCGCATGGCACTCGATTATTTCGCTAAGGACATGAAGTTTGGCGATTGGAAGGAGGAAAAAGCAGCCAAAGCGCACGTTGCGAGCGGAATGGTCGGCAAAGTAGCCACTATTTTGGTCGCACCTGACACGTTTATGAACAAATCCGGCGCTGCAGTGCCCAAATTCGTTAAGAGTCAGAAGGCAGCTGAGCGAATGGTCGTTATATATGATGATCTGGACCTGCCGCTTGGCACCATGAAGCTCTCATTTGATAGAGGGAGCGGGGGGCATAGGGGATTAGAGTCAATAATGAGCGCGGTAAAGACCAAGAAATTCACGCGGATACGCATTGGTATCGCATCAGCCACCCCCAGCGGCAAGATCCGCAAGCCCTCAGGAGAAAAAGAGGTAGTGGACTTCATACTCACCAAATTCAAGCCGGCAGAGGAGGCCAAACTCAAGCCCATCTTTAAGAAAGTAAGCGAAGCCCTCCAGGCTATCGTCGTCGAAGGTCCGCAGATCGCAATGAACAAGTTCAACTAAAAAGGTAAGGGCCGCTTTCCCATGCGGCCCATTGGAGGGGTTGCTACCATCTACATCAGCAGATGGGGTGTGGTTCGCGATGGGACTTTCGTCCCAGCTCATGGCTGCCGAATTGCCTATCCGAGCGTGATCGAGCTGATCGCGAACATCGAAAACGATTGTCTCATTTCGATAGCGTTTCTCCTATTAACCTCCTCAGATGGAGGTGCTTCGTAAGTATACAACGCAAGCGGCCGGCGCGAAGCGCCGGCCGCCGAGTTCCCTGACACCTGAAACCTAGAACCTGAAACCTACGCCGCCGGCTTCAGCGTCATCCTTCGATCCTTCGGCCCGCCCCGTTAGAAAATATTTTCTAACGGGGTGAAAAGAAGATTTACGCAGCAGGCTTTAGAGTCATGCGACGATCTTTTGGTTCAAAAAACGTAATCGTAAACGGATACACTTTGCCGAGCTCGAGCTTCGCGCGAAGGTCCTCTTCGCCCGCGAATTCCGAGATGTGCACCAAGCCAGCGACTCCTTCTTCGATAGAAGCGAGCGCGCCGTGTTTGTTGTACTTGATGACGACCGCGTCCACCTTCTGATCTTTCTTGTATTTGGCACCGGCGGCTTTCCATGGATCATCGAGCAGCGCTTTGATGGAGAGCGAGATCTTGTCGTCTTTGACCTCGATGACTTTCACTTTCACCGCGTCGCCCACTTTGTAGCGGGTCTTCGGATTTTCGACGAGCGCCCAATCCATTTCTGAAATGTGCACGAGGCCCTCGAGCCCTTCCTCAAGCTTTACGAAGACGCCGAATTCGGTCGCGCCCGTCACGACGCCGTCCAACGTGTCGCCCACTTTGTATTTCTCCACGAGCGATGAGCGCTCCGTCACGCCGGCCCCCTTCTCGCTAAAGATGAGCTTCTGCTCCTTCGGGCTTGCGGTGATGATCATCACCTCGAATTTCTGTCCGACCATGCGCTTGAGCTCTGCAAATATTTTTTCCTTGTCGCCATCAGGCACGCGCGGATAGTGCGCGGGTGCGAGCTGCGAGGCTGGCAAAAATCCGGCAAGCCCGTTCCAGTTGATGATGAGCCCACCCTTGTTGGCATCCGTGACGGCGAGTTCGAATACCGTCTTCTTCTGCATCGCTGTTTCTGCCTCGTTCCAGATGACTGCCTGGCGCGCTTCGCGCAAGCTAAGCTCGATGTAGCCTTCGGCGTTGTCTATGCCGACGACCTTCGCCGTCACCGTGTCGCCGATATTTACATTCTTCAGTGCTTCGCGCGCGGAGAGGTATTCGCGGCCGTAGATAATGCCGGTGCCGTATGGATGAAGGTCTATGAAAACTCGTGCGCGGCCAATGGCGACGACCGGGCCTTCCACCACGTCGTCTTGCGAAGGCGGAGAGCCGGCTGAGCGCATCAGCTCCGCCATTGGGCCTTCTTTTTCTGGTTTCTCCAGCGTTACCTCTTCGTTTTCCTCATTTCCAACAACCTTAACGTCGCTTACATCTGCTTTCATTTTTGAGTTCGCTTTGGGGCCTCGCTTCTTGCGCTACCGTCTCTGTCGGAAGCAAGGTTTTAACCCTCCGCGTACTGCTAAATTGTCTCGCGAGTATACAAAAGATACGATGAATGTCAAAGACGTCTACGTATAAAAAGGTGTGGGGGTGGGCAGAGCAGGACAAGTCCTGGTGCGCGCACCCCCGGGTTTTGGTCTGGCCGAAGCGAGACCGGCGGTTCACTAGAACCGAACTGAGATTTTTTCGATGAGAAGCGAAAGACCTTTGGACGAATCCCAAGTGCTGTGGAGCTTACCGTCTCCCTTCATACGGGATTCCTTGGCGTACACCTTCCTTGTCTGAGCGCTTGGCTCAAATGAGGCAGTCATCTAGGGGTGAGTGCCGGCCAACCGTTGCCCCATCGGGCTGGAGTCCGACTCCGCCACACTACTCTGGAGCTTCACAAGTGTCAAAAGGTCATGATGAAGATACGGGGATAAGATTTTTGCTATACTGTCTGCATGATCCTCACTTTCCACGAAGGCGCATGCATTCGCGCGAGTGCGGGTGATACGACGCTCGTGCTCGGCCCTATCTCCAAACAATCCAAGAATTTCAAACCCACCAATTTCGGCGCCGACGTCGCATTCATTCCGCTCAATCACCTTGATACGAATGGCGCAGAGGAAGCAGGGCGCGGAGAAAAGCAGCCGTTCATTATTTCAGGCCCCGGCGAATATGAAATAAAGGACGTCACCGTGGCAGGATTTTCTGCGGGATCCAAATATGGAGGGGAGCCGCGCATCAATACGGTCTACTCCATCCATTTCGACGGCATGTCACTCCTCTATCTTGGCGCACTCGGTGATCTCGATCTCCCGGGCGACGTCTTGGAGATGGACTCGCCAGATGTGCTCATTATTCCTATCGGTGGCATAGGCACGCTTTCGCCATCGGAGGCGCAGAAGCTCGCGGTGAAGCTCGAGGCCAAGATCATCATCCCGGTCCTCTACGATGAGAAATCCCTCAAGCAATTTTTGAAAGAAGCGGGCGAGGAAGGGGTAAAGCCGGTAGATAAGCTCACGCTGAAGCCCCGCGATCTTGCCGGCAAAGAAAACGAAGTCGTCGTACTCGGCGCATAACACAATGGCATCACCAACCAAAGCGATCGAGAACCTCAAATCCGGCCCGCGCGACGACAAAGTGGCTGTTGCAAGTGGAATTGCAATCTCTGTCGTCGCCGTACTACTCGTGGGCTGGGCGATCTTTTTCTTCCGCGGCATCCAGAAAGGTGCACAAGAGGTCAACCTTAGTGGCGGGGCGCAGGACGCGTTTAATTTCACGAGCGTGAAAGAAGCCCAAGAGCAGCTGCAACAAGTGTATTCCAACAACGCAGATGAGCTGCGCCAGATCCGCGACGATGCCGCAGCGGCGCAGATGCAATATCAGCAGCAAACCACGATGCAACAAACGCAGGGCACCGAGCAAAGTCAGTTCGATCGGGGAAGCGCCAATTAGGCTCTCGACAGCGCATTTTCTAGCTGGCAAGCAGACAATGACACTCGGGCACGTGTCCAAAAACCTCTACGGTCGTAGATATCTTTGGACAATTAGTAAAGACCAAACGTTTTCTTGAGGTGCTTATCATTTTCCATTTTTTCCACAACCAGGTAGATTACGGAGCCGCCGAGGTGTAGATCAACTTTGAGAAGCCCGATGATGTCTTCGCAATCGTATGGATACACCCACACGCTATCTTGAAGCCGGAAAAAACCAAACGACTTCATGGTTTCCCGCAGAGCATCGCGCACACGCCGCCGTTTCTCTGGGATGTCGAAAATAATAACGCGCCACCTTTTGTCCCACCGGAAGCGAATCTTTTTTGAGAACGTGACTCCATTGCGCAAAAGCGTTTGTTTGCCGATATCTGTTATGCGGGCGAATCGTTTTCCGTTACGTTCCTCGAAAGATACATACCCTTGTTGTGCGAGCCGAGTGAGTACGTTGTCTGACTGATACTTGAAGCGGTGCTTCTTCCTTCCCAAAAGACCGAACGCCGCGACTGCATTCGGCGCGACAGCGGCAATGGCAAGAATACCTACGGCACCAATCGTCCCAAGCACTGCTCTTTGTATCAGACCTAAACGTCGTAACCGTCGTGCCCCTTCCTCTGTTTTCCCCATGTCCAAAATATCTCACGGTCGTGAGAGTTTTTGGACGTTCTGGATCGACGTATGGGGATAGTAAGATATGGGTTGTTTTGGTATGAAAATGGGAGCGAGGAATAAAAAAGAAGACCGCCGCGCCGAGAAGAAGTGGGTCCCGGCGGGCGGGATCTTCTTTTGGCGGGGCGATCTGTTACCTGTCGAGCGCCTCTCTCCGTCTATGCGTGGATGTAAGTGTTCTCTAAATCCATTTCCACCTCGATCGGATCAGCAACGAGTCTTGTCTCCGATATATTTTTGGCCTTTTTGTTGAACCAAGCACCGATCTTCGAACGTAAATCGTCATCGAATCGCACAACTAAGGAAGTCCATCCGCGTTTCTCCCGGTCCACGTCCCAGGAAGGGCCGTCAAACTTTAATAGAAAACGTACCATCAAGAGTTCACGGCCGGGATTACTACGAAGATACGCGCGCGATAGTTCCACTTTGCTCGATATAATCGCTCCGCGATAGATTCGTTGCTGGCTATCTTTCGAGAGGCGAATTATGGCGAGAATTTTGTAGTAACGAACATTCGGCTTCATGACAACCTCCATGGTTCATGGCCTGACGACACCGTGTTGATGTCGCTTTTTGTACTATGCCACAGGCAGTTCTGCATTGCAATTAAGGCCGTTTTTGATACAATTGAGTAAATATGGCACGCGGAAAAGATGACGAAAAACAAGTTCCTGCAGCTCGACCCGAGGGGATAGTCTCTCGTAGTATCTCGACCGAGATGCGCGAGTCGTACCTCGACTACGCGATGTCCGTCATCACAGCGCGCGCCCTTCCTGATGTGCGCGATGGGCTAAAGCCGGTGCACCGC
>Ga0155053_116_pt2 | contig 27245 bp, 30 predicted proteins | sample RifCSPhighO2_01_FD_106021 | JGI IMG/M metagenome (GOLD analysis project Ga0155053, IMG submission 106021) | Candidatus Kaiserbacteria bacterium RIFCSPHIGHO2_01_FULL_54_36 | reverse complement strand
GTGGGAAACCTCTTGCGCAGACTCCTCAAGCCAAAGTGACTCCCGGACATCATCACAGTATATCTGCTTTCATTGCCGTGCGGGGATACTCACCCGCCAATCCACACTACCGGGCTTGCGCTCGCCAAAGGCTGATATACTGAACGCATTATACGAATAGCCGCATTATTATGAACATTGAACGAGCAATTCTTGTCGGATTTTTGGGGAATTATTTGGTAAACACCGTCATTGCTGCACTTGTGGCCCTCGTGCCTGCCTCAGCTTCGGGCGGAATCCTCACTCCGCAATATATATCGTTCGTCGTGCTTGCGGCTATTCTCGTGGGGCTTCTCGCGTGGTGGTACGGCGCACGCAGCCTCCAAAATGGCGCGGTGTTTGGCGTCGTGGGCTTCCTCGTCGCTATCGCGACTGCCTTTGTGACGGGCGTTGCGGGTGTGCTTGCGCAAACTGGCTCCCTCTCCGCCGTCGTCGGTGTCCTCCCAAATTTCTGGCCATTCCTCGCCAACTGGTCTACCGCAGTCCTCGCAGGCTACTGGATCATTCCAGCGGCCCTCATCGGCTGGTACATGCAGCCGAAAGGTGCCGCTGCGCCGTCGGGAATGTAACGTGATTCTATATAGATACGGCGCCGCCCGAATGGGCGGCGCCTTGATTTTTGGCCTCAGCGAGATGTTACTCCTTCGCTTCGGTGTGCTTACCTTTCCGCTGTTCGTCTCGAACTTCGGTGGTGCGTAAACGACTGGCGCCGTTTACAATCTCGATTCCTTCCAGGAGCTTTCGAACATCCTCCACCGGACGCATCGGGGTCTCCCTCAACATTCGCTGGGCAGCAGTCAAAGGTTCAGTACCCTCTTGTTGATCTTTGTCTTCCATTGGCCCCCTTTTCTCCTCTGCTGGTTGCCGTTTGCCGAAGTCGTTTTCTAAAGCACTCATATACAGTTCGCAGTATAGCACCACTCTAGTATTTGGAAACTGCGGAACATTAAGCTGTCCTGTTCGTCTCAACCACTTTCTTTTGGTAATAGAAATACCCTGAGAATATAAGCGCATACGCTGCCACCATCCACCACGCACTGAATGCGGGGATGGAAACGGAGGCGAAAGGAAGCGAGGCGAAAAATTGTGCGACCACGAGAATGTACCATAAGAGCGCGAGCGCGGGAGCGGCGAGTAGCACGCCAAAAGGCCCGGCAATAATCCCTGCGATCGCGGCGATGAATGAGGCGAACATCGCGTACGGCACTGCCACAAGCGCGAGCAAGTTTGCGGGAAGCGCCACGAGGCTGAAGATCCCGTTTTGATAGAGAAGCAGAGGCAAGACCATGAGCTGCGTGCCAAGTGTTGAGGAAAATATCTCGCGTAATCCGAATTTCTCCGGGATCTTCGTGAGCTGCGCTGCTATCGGCTCGGTGAACAGCACGAGGCCGAGCGTTGCAAGCGCGGATAATTGAAATCCTGGATCGAATACAAGGTACATCGGATTCCACATCACCATCGCTGAGGCAACGACGGCAAGGATACGCACCGCGATGAACGTCCGCGCGCTCGCACGCGCGAAAACTGCGATGAGCGCCATGGCACCCGCGCGCGTAGCGCTCGGCGCGCCTCCCGTCATGAGCACGATGAATACGACGGCGAGCGCGATGCCTCCGTATTGAATGGCACGCGGGAGAAATAACAACATGTTGCGCAGCATGTTGATGACGAGCGTGATGTTGTAGCCGGAAAGAACGACAACATGGATGAGCGATGTGCGTATGAATGTGTCGGAGAGGTCTTTGCCTATGGAGCGCTTGTCGCCTACGGTAATCCCAGCGGCCAGTCCCGCTTCCGGCTCGGGCAGGACTACGTGCAGGCCTCTCAAGAAAGTTTGTTTGGTAGCGATCGCTGCTGCCTTGAGCGGGTTAGCGCTATTTTCGCCGACTGATTCGATCTCGGCGAACGAAAGCGTGTAGAGAATACCGTCTTTTGCGAGGAACATCGGATAGTTGAATTGCCTGCCGAGTGTCGTATCAAAAGCTTCCGGCAATCCGAGTTTTCCGCGGATGCGGACACTGTCTCCATATGCCACAGCTGCCTGCACGGGGAGGGTCGCGAGCATACCAGCACGAATCGCGACAGAAGTCGTGCCCACGAGAAGCTCGCGCGCCTTGATATGGACTCTCACACTCGCTTCTCGCACATCCGGCTCATCCGCTACGACACCGACAAGTGTTACCGTAGTGCCAACGCGCGCAGAGAGCACTGGATCACCGGACTGCGTAGCTGCGCTCATACGCACTGCTCCAATGCCACATGCGCAGAGTGCTACGGCAAGTACGATCGCGCCTGATCGCCTTTTCGTATCAACGAAAGAAAGCGCGAGGAGCGCAGCTGCGAGAAGAATTGCAAATCCGACGACTGCCCATCCCAGTGGAATGAACGAACGGACAAAAACTCCAACGAGAAACCCTGTGACGAGCGCCCACAGGATTTGTGCTGCCATTATTCCTTGGGCTTATCGAGCTTCTCCAGACGAAGTAGTTTGAACGTCAAATAGATGACAAGACAGAGGATAAGAAAGTTGATGAGCGCGAGCGCGAAATCGCCGACCTTGAAGCCCCTGATGGCATACTCCGACAGATTGTTGAGTGCTCCGGGGAAAAGGCCAATGAGCGGATTGATGATGTCGTCCATGAAAGCTTGCACGAGCTTTTGTGCAGCGCCGCCGAGGATGAAGCCGATCGCGAATCCCGCGACCCCACGGTCACGCATGAAATCAACAAATCCGGCAACATGTTCACGCATACCACTATTGTGCGGCATCAATGGCCTCATTGACAAGACGATCTGCCTCGCTGTTGTGTTCGCGTCGCACGTGGACAAATCTAATATTTGGGAAATGCGCGACTATTAGGTTATGCACTTTCATGTACTGCGGCCAGAGGGTTTCTTCTTTGATCTGATATTCGTTGGTGAGCTGACGCTGGATGAGCTCAGAATCCATCCGCACTTCTATCTCGCGGCCAGCAAGCCCACGCTTTTTTGCCTCAGTGAGCGCAAGTACCACTGCTTCGTATTCTGCGAAATTATTCGTGCGCTCGCCAATATACTTTTTCAATTCTATTTTCTTGGTGCCATCCTTAATAACAACACCGACCCCCGCCGGACCGGGATTGTTCCTTGCACCTCCGTCTGTGTAGATTACAACTTTTGGCATGCTCACGCGGACGCATCGGAAATCTTTGTCCCCACGAGCATTCTGTATGCGTGAACGAACGAAACACTCAATATAAGCATGGCAAGTGTCGGAATGACCAAGGCTACATAATACGCAATTGGTTCCAGGGATAACAGTTGCCCGACAATTCCCGCTACGAGCCCGGAAAGGGCGCTGCCACCCAAAATAATCCCTGCCGTCGCAGCCAAAAGCCCAAAAATCCGCCATCGCGCACCCTTCGTTATTCGTGCACTTTCTTTGAACGAAGCGATGACGCCAAGCCGCTTATCAATGATGAAAAGATAGGCGAATATATATACAGTCGCAAAAATAATACCCGGCACAATGAGGAACACCGCTCCGATTAGAATGCCTCCAATATACAAAATGCCGCCCAGGGTGTAGGGCACGAGTGAATCCCACCGCAAGATCGCCGAGATCGAGAGAGCTGACGGCTCATCATGCGCCTGCAGGGTGAAAAGTGCCATCCAGTAAGACGCGACTATCGAGACTGCGAGGCCTGCGATCGCGGCTGCGATGCCTGCAGGGGAAAAAGGCCCACCTATGCCTCCTTCGAATGCGAGCCACTGCAGAGCATCAGAGGCGGCCGTAAGGACGGTAAGCGCGATCGCCGCTATCAAAAATGCAGTTGGCTGTGCTTTACATGTCTCCCAACCAACCCGAACTGCTTTTCCAACGTAAAATGTGTTCATGAACGCAAGTGTACCCCATGAGATAACAAGCGTCGAGATAGCTGCGACTTCCCGAATTTTTATCTCACGGGGTGTAGCACTTTAGAGAGGTGCGATAACATCCACTATGCGCAATGCGAAGCCGCCTCGGAAGGTGTCGCGCTCAAGTGTCGCGAGCACGCGCGCTTCACTTCCCTGCTGCGGCACGTGCGAAAAGCCATCCGGCGAGCGGAAAAAGTCGAACGCGCGGCACGTGGTACCGCTTTTTCTGCACTCGAGCATGAGTTCCACGTGATTTTGCTCTTTCCCGAAACGCTTTACTCCGGTGACGATAGTGCCGCTCAAGAGAAATACTGGTTTTGGATTGCCGAGGCCAAAAGGCGCGAGCTTTGAAACTTCCGCGAAGAGAGGTGATGACACTTCGGGGAGGGTGAGCAAACAATCGTGGATAATGGCGTTGTCCGCCGCATCGCCCGTCACAAGGCTTAGAGCTGCGTGGCTTAGCGCTTCAGGCAGCCGGTGAACATTCTCATGTGAAACTGTAAACCCTCCGGATGCTGCATGGCCGCCGGACTCTACAAGAACATCTCGCGCATTCGAAAAAAGTTCGGTGATCGAAACGTCGCCGTCGGAGCGGCACGAGCCTTTTAGCTTGCCGCTTGAGTCTCTGCCCCAGAGGCATACCACTCCGCCGCGCTCTCCCATAATGGAATTGGCAGCGAGCCCCAAAAGCGCTGGCTTCCACTCCGGATTGCCAAGGACAACGATGCGATCAGAGGCGCTGTAGCGCGTATGCACGTGCTTGCGCGCTTCGCGAACGAGGCCTGCAACCACTCCCTTGCGGCTCGCGTTGAGTTTTTCCAATTGTGCAGCGAGCGTCTCTGCTTCGATAGTATCTTGGGTGGTGAGAAGCTGGAGCGCGAGCTGCGGCTCATCCATGCGCGACGCAGCGTTGATGCGTGGTGCTATCGAGAATCCGATGTCATTTTCGGTAAGCTCATTCTGGCGTAATCGCAACTTGCTGCAAAGTGCACGGATCCCTGGCCGCGGAGATTTGCGCAGGACTTGCAAGCCCCAATGTACGAGGGCGCGATTCTCGCCGATGAGCTGCACCATGTCTGCGACCGTCGCGATCGCAACCATGTCGAGCAGCCATTTCTCCCAGCCATTGGGAATTTTCTCGAACGAAGGCAAGGCGCGGCGCTTGCCTTCCGCAAGCGCCGCCTGAACGAATTTGAATGCAACTCCCGCGCCGCACAAATGTGGGAAAGGATACTCCCCAAGTTTTGGATTCAAAACAGCCACAGCGTCTGGAAGTACGTACTCCTCCGTAACTTCGCCTGCCTGCCGAAGCCTCGGCGTAGGCAGGTGGTGATCCGTGATGATGACGTCTACTCCCTTTTCTTTTGCGAACCGAACCGCTTCGATGGCATTGGTGCCCACGTCGATGGTAATGATGAGCTTCACACCTCGTTCGGCAAGCTTCGCGATCGCATCGGTATGAAATCCATACCCTTCCATGTCGCGATGCGGCAAATACACTTCGAAGTTCTCGTACTCGATCTTCTTGAAAAAATCGTGCAGGAGTGCCGCACCCGGAATGCCGTCGCAATCAAAATCCGCATACACCGCGATGCGTTCCCCCTTTTCAATAGCGCTCAGTAGTCGTGCAACGGCTACATCCATCCCCGCGAGCAAGAACGGGTCATGAGTGTGCAGCTCGTAGTCGGGGTTCAAGAATGCTGCGATATCGTGTTCACTTTCAACCCCACGCTTCGAGAGTAATGTTCGCACCAATTCCGAAATTACCATTATCCCGATTGTATCAACAAAAATGACTGACTACGCGATAGTTACTTTCTTTCCAAGGGCGTGGGCGACACGATTGAGCGTGTCTACCGAGATACTATGCTCGCCACCCTCGATTCGAGCCATCACCGATTGCGGCATATCGGCACGTTTGGCAATCATCTTTTGTGTGAGGCGCTGTGCGATGCGGAGCTCGCGGATTTGTTTCGCGAGATGCCGTCGAGCGATCTCCTCCGCATATCCTTTTCGAAAAGCTGCATGTTTTGAAAGACCTGCGAGCACCTCCTCAAACGATCGAGATCGCAAATCTTTTTTCATAATCTTGATTTTTTTCATACCTTTGATTTTATTATTTTGTAAATGCTTTCTGCATATGCAATCTCTTGCGGGGGTGTCTTGGTGCTCTTTTTTCTAAATCCCCGGACAAAGTAGAGGGTGCTGTCGAGCTGGAAATAGGTGAATCTATGGTGTCCTACGATTATTTCCTGTATCGGACCGCGCAACTTTTTAATGTGCACAATCGCGAAATCTCCGTTTTTCATGTCGTTTACATCACTCATGACAAGGGCCTGCTCCGGAGTGGAGAGCGTGTGCAGATACTTTTCTGCATACGGCAAAAATCGCGCGTGCAAAGACCTATTTCCCATCTTTTTAGTATAGCAGCTCGACCAACCACTGTTTCAAGTATAGCAAAATTGCTATATTCTTGTCAATGCCTTTGGCAGCAAGCCCGAAATTCCTACCCCGTTAGAAATTGAGTCCGTATTTTTTCTAATGGGGACCATTCTCCCGATTGTACCAGCAAAAAGAAACCGCACGAAAAAATTATCCGTGCGGCACCATGCCAATTTCATTTCTTAGTCGTTGGAGGTTCGGTCCAGGCATCGATGATGTTCCACGCCATGTCTCTCGGGATGCCAATTTCGGCGTAGGAGTGAATCATTCTCCCGACACTGTGATCGCGTCCATTCATCACCTTGCGCCAAGCATCAAGAACAAGACCAATGGCGAGTGCCCTGATTGCTTTTCCAGCTGTATACGTCGGTCCCGACACCGAGTCATGTTCTTTCGCATACTCCACCTTCCGGTCGATCTCATCCTTAATAAGACCGTTGAGATATTCTTGATTTAGGCGCGCTTGAACCACGTCTACTGCCTTTAGGATTTCTATCATGACGTCCATGTGATCCTCCCTTATCCTCCTCTTGGAACACTCGGCCATTAAGGTGCTCTGTAGAGAGGAGAAGCGCCGAGGCGCTTCTCCTGTCTTCTTCGAACGAGGCTCAGAACGGCAGCCCCGTTTTGCCCACCTCCCATGCCAACCTGCACATCTCAAGGATGAGTGTTGGGAAGATGAGAAGCGCGAGCGCGATGGCGATGTTCACGACCAACGAACTCGGCAGTAACAGCACCCATCCCAGTCCGAGAACGAACAGCGTCACGCCAAGCTTCACTTTCCACCAAGGCTTGCACAAATTTGCCAGGGTGATCCTTGTAGCTTCTGCGTCCATCGATCCCTCCTAAGCGTTGAGGTCGAAGAACTTTGCAGGCGCGATCGTGCAGTAGCTCTCGCTGCTGCTTTCGATCACGATGCAATCTTCGTTGGCATACATCACGTGTGCGATGTCGCCCATGATGTCCGCCTCGCCGAGCACAACCCATTCTCCAGGAACGGGCCCGATCTGTCCTTCGTGACTTTCATCAGCGAACCACCACGCCGGGATCCCGAACTTCTCGTCGAGGACACCGGCCATCGTGAGCTCCGCCGAAGTGTTGTGAGTGATCGCGTGGCGCACGGCAGAGAGTGGAGCTCGCGGCTCCGCCTGCTTCTCCTGCGTGAAGTACTCAGGAAAGCCGTGTTGAAGACCGGCGAGAATCGCAGGGTTCTGACTGACGCTCAGCAGAAGCCTCAGCACAGGGTCTTCGCATTCACAAATCGCATTCCAGTTCTTGTACATCGTCTATGCCCTCCTTGGGCGCATTAGGAGTTCACGTCAACAAGAGCCGCCGGATAGACGAGGAAGCTCTTACAGTGATCGAAGTCACCGAGGAAGTACGGCACGCCATCCCAGTGGACGATTCGCAGCCCCCACGGAAAGATCATGTCGATCTGATATCCCTTGTGGAGTTTCGAATACGCCTTGATCAATTCCGCAGACATCAGACGATGACCCGCCGAGAAGTTGTCCTTGTGGTCGGGATGCACGCAGAACTCGGACGGCAAACCAACGTCGTGGAACTGATTCGGAAGGGCATTGGCGATATCGCACCACGCGTCAGTCGGATGGGGATCGCCTTGGAAGCAGTCTGCCTTGAGGTCTTCAGCGATCTTTCGCAGGAATGAAAGCGGAAAAGGGCCCGGATGTTCTGGCTTTTCTTCCTGAAACAACTCCGGAAATCCCCGCTGGAGCTTTGCGAGTTCAGGCTCGCTAGCCGTAAGCATGAGAAGCCTGAGGTAGGAGCTCTCAACTTTACAGATTGCCTTCCAGTTCTTGAACATCGTCGTTGCCCTCCTTGGGCGCGTTGGGGTAAATCGCAGCAACGAGAAACGCACCATGCGCTTTCGCCACAGCCCGGAACCTTCTAGAGCTGGTTTCGGGCTACGGCGAACACACAAATTCGGTTTTCAAGGAGCAAATGTGGGCATCTACCGGCGCTAAAATACCATGTATTGCTTGACAGTCAAGGTGTCGCGGTATAAACTGTCGGTATATTTCCACAACAGTAATATGTTCCCTCCCCTCAAGAAAACGTTTGAGAACCTTGGCCTTAGTGAGAAACAAATAGCCGTGCTCAGTGTCTTGCTTGAGAACGGCGGTTCAATGCTCGTGACCTCGATCGGCAAGGCGGCGAAGCTGAATCGCACCACGACGTACGACATCCTGCGCGAGCTCGTGGCAAAAGGACTGGCATCGCAAGTCAAGAAGGACGGTGCGTTCCGGTATCAATCGATCGCGCCTGAATCGCTTCCCGCGTACGTGGAACGGCAACGAGAGATCTTGGAAGAAAGCAAGAAAGAAATAGCGGAGCTCATCCCGCAAATAAAACTACTTCGTTCGAAAGGAAGGTCCGTGCCGAAGGTGCAATTTTTCGAAGGGGTGGAAGGCGTGCGACAAGCATACGAAGATATTTTGGAAAATAATCCCGAAAAATTCCTTCGCGGCATTACTGGCATGGATGCCGTGTACAGCAATCTCGACGAAACGTGGTTGGAGTATTTCCTCAAGAAGCGCACTCGTCTTGGAATACGCTGCGTTGATCTCGCTCCGGAAACAGAAGGAGGAAAGAGAAGCAAGGCAGACGATGAGCGATTCATTCGCACGACGAAATTTTTGCCTCCACAGTACAACTTTGAGGGCGACATCAGCATCTATAGCAACAAGGTAGCAATCTTCTCATACGACCGTGAGAACCCTGTAGGGATCATCATCGAAGACGATGCTATCGCGTACATGATGAAACAATTTTTCGATTTTGCCTCTTCAGTCGCGAAATGATTGGAACGGTCAGTTGCGGTATACTGGATCAATGGATTCTAATTGCCTATTCTGTAAAATACTCAAACGAGAGATACCGGCGCAGATAGTGTATGAAGATGCAGCCACGCTCGCGTTTCTCGACATCAATCCCGTGAATCCCGGGCACACGCTCGTGATACCGAAAGTACATTCGAGCGACGTGTTTGAGATAGACGAGAAAAATTGGGCGGCGGTGATGAAAACATCGCGCGTCGTTGCTCACGCATTGGAGAAAGCGCTACAAACTGACGGCATCAACCTCGGCATGAACAACCGCGCCGGCGCTGGCCAGGTAATTTTCCACGCGCACGTGCACGTAATGCCACGATTCAAAGACGACCCGCACTCGCTCTGGCCGGGTAGGCCGTATGCGGAAGGAGAATTTGAAAAGACGGGTGAAAAAATCCGCGCGGCGCTTTAGTACGCGATGCAGCTGTTGCCTTGGTAGTCGCATCTCAGCCATTTGCCCATTGAGCAAAGCATCTTTGGCACTGTCACAGAGAAGGTATATTGACCATTGGTAAAATACGGCTGGTACGAGACCTGATTACCGCTCCCAACAATTTGATTGCCCCACGGCGTCGTGCATTGCGTGCCTTTTTCGATCGTAGCAATTGAGGTATCACCATTTGTACTGACTGTATTTCCCGGACAGACAAACTGACAGTTAGGGCCGGTGCGGCCTACCCACGAGCCATCGGGGCACTGCATTGCGTCGGCGGTGCATGCGACAACCGGTTGACATGCCCACCGTTTCGTACATCCATCACCATAATAGTTGTCTGTCTTGTACCCAATCTCCCACATGCCATTGCATTGTGTTGTTGGTTTGGGTCCGGGACAAATCGCCGTTGTTGCTGTTCCTACATTTACCGTGCTCGAGGTTTTTGCTTCCTGTCCGGCACTGTCGCGTACTGCGATCGCGACTTGGTAGGTGCCTGCGCTCGCATAGGAGTGTGTGAATGTCGTCGCTTGGACGAATGCTTCACGCATTGCTGAAGCCGGAGCACTGTTAAAGAGATACGCGACATCGCCCCAGTCCACGCTGTAGGTAAGGTTGCCATTTTCGGGATCACTCGCGTTCACCGTCCACGTGCCCGAGGCATTTACTGCAAGCGTTGTCGGACCGGAGAAGCCGGAAATTGTCGGTGGACGATTCGTTGTATCATTCGGTACACATCGCCCCGCGCAGTGATTCGTGCGGCATCCTAGTTCATTATAGATAGGCGAATCATCCACCCTGTGTTGCCCATCCGGACATCCGATCAACATACACATTGGAATTGGACAACTGATCGGCTCAATTCTCTTGCATGCCCCTTCGTAAAGGAACGACGCGCCGTCGGCATTCATCTCACAGCGGTTGCCATAGGTTTGCTGAATTGGGTTGCATGGCGTCGTGATGCAGACGATGGGCTTCGAGCCGCAGACTGGTTTATATTCTTTGGTGCAAGCGACGGGGCCGACATGTATCTGCAATTTCGCGATTGCCGTGTGACTTGCAGGCGGCCCCAAACATCCCTGTGCTTCCGCTTCCGGAGAACAACCACCTCTGTTGTTTTGATAGAGGACTGCAGTGTACGTTCCATTCGAGGTATATGTGTGCGTTGTGTGCATCAACGCAGAAGGTCCACCTCCGACGAACGGCACAACGCCTAGGAATTCCTCAGTGCCATCGCCAAAATCTATTGAGTATCGATCTTGTTGAAGACCACCGTATGGCTCCGAGCTTTTTGCGCTGAATTGAACCATAAGCGGCGCTGCTCCGCGCTGCGGCGTTGCTGAAAAACGGTCGGCGGTCCCGCACCAGACTTTCACACGCTCGCGCGACATGGGGCCGAAAGAGCCGACTGCAGCGACACCCTGCGATGATTGCCACTTTGCGACCGCTTGCGCCGTCATGGGCCCGAAGTAGCCGGTCGCGTTGGCAGAAAAATATCCTTCGCTCTTGAGATACTCCTGCAAACTCACGACATCGTCGCCTTGCGTGCCAGGAGCCATGTTGCGGTAGATAATATTGCAAATGCGGTGTTTGGGTACGAGAGTAGGATCGGGTTGTACAGTGGTCGTGGTGAGTTGCGCGAGCTGCCGTTTGAGCTCCTCAACTTGTGCGAGAAGCTGCTCTATCTGTACCCGAATTTCATCCGCCGTCTGGGCTGATGCTATGGGGGAGGCAACGACACCAAATCCGACTACGCTTACAATGGCTAACGCTATAAAAAAATTACGCATCATAATTGATGTATTAAGGCTATGCCTTAGATTATACCCCTAAGACGCAGCTGGTTGGGCCCTCTTACTCAACTCCGGCGCAAGGGTCTACTTGACTGACTCCTCACTACCCAGCATATTTTTGGACGGGTCGAAGAGATCCGTCAACGCAAGGACACGCAGCCATGGCGAAGAAGGCAAGGTCAACGTCCGAGACTGTTTCGGACGCTCAGATGCTTGAGCAGCTGATCCCGTTTTTCAAGTGCGGTATCGAAGAAGGCGTCTGCGAAGAATGGGCTAACCCGGAAATCATTGAGGTGTTGATGCGGCGGTTCGGTGAGCGGTTCCCGAGCTGCCAAATTGTACGACCGCTTCGATTCTTTCGTCCGGAGGCCACCCACTGGGATATTCGAGTGATGTTGCCCAATGGCGGGCTTCGCACGATCAACCAGGACGACTGATTGATGCGGTCATGGTCGGCCGGTAGGCACGGCGGGAATACATCTTCCCGCCGTGCCGACTCATTTCAATACTTCAATACCAGGCAAAGTGCCCTTCAAGAGATACTCCAACATCGCCCCTCCCCCGGTCGAAAGGAACCCAAGATTTTCTTGTGCAACGCCAGTTTTCTCTATCGCTGCAATGGTATCGCCACCACCGATGACCTTTTTTGCCTCGCTTTTCGATATCAACTCCGCAATCGCTTGTGTGTAATGGATGTATCCATTTTCGTACATGCCCGTAGGCCCACTCCACAGAATGGACTTGGCTGCTGCAAGGTGCGGAGCGATCAGAGCAACCGTATCGGGCCCGAGATCCACAATTTTGTCGTCTGGCTCAACGTCCTCTGGTTTTTTTACCTTCGCTTGGCCCTGTGAATTTTCTACCGTGACATCGATGGGGACAAGAAGATGCGGATTGTCGAGCACATCTTCACCAGGCAATTCTTTTGATATAAGCGAGCGACCTGTGGGGAGCCCGCGTGCCTTGAACACGTCGTTGGCGATCGCGCCGCAGATGAGAAGGTGGTCATACGAGGATAGGAGCGAGCGGATGAGTGGCGCTTTGGTCTCGAATTTTGCGCCGCCGAGGATAGCGAACGACGGGTGTTCGGGTGAGCGCGCGTTCATGAGATTCTGAACTTCATCGCGCAGAAGAAGGCCGGCATATGCAGGTAGAAGGTTCGGGACACCGACCGAAGACGCATATATTCGATGGAAGTCCGGCAATGAGTCACCGACATATATGTCTGCAAGGCTCGCAAGAAGTCTTGCAAGTTCTGGATCATTCGTTTCCTCACCGGGGTCTCGACGGGTGTTCTCAAGAATCAGACATTCCCCTTCTCTGAGAGCAGCCGCTTCATTCGGGGCTTCAGCGAATGGTGTCCCAAAGAAATACATCTTGATGTGCGGCGCAAGGTTTTGAAGTGCCTCGGCAACGGGACGCATTGATTCTCCTTTGCGGCCAAAATAACCCGCGATGATGACCTTGGCCCCTGCTTTGACAAGATAATCGAGTGTCGGGAATCCGCGTTTGAGGCGGAAAACATCGGTAACGCTTCCGTCGGGAGCAGTCGGAAGATTAAGAATGGTGCGCAGGAAAACCCGTTTCCCTTTTAATTCACCCGCTGGCACTTCGTCGATACACTTCATGTTAGTTTTTCTTAACGAACTTTAGTGAGTTTAGAAATAACTTACACCCTGTTAAATCGCCGCGATGCGGCGCCTCGCTGTGCGAGGATTTAACAGGGTCTCGGGAGCAGCACTCGCTCCGCTCATACTGCTCCCTCGATAGCTTGTAAGAGCGATGCGAAGCGCTCGGCATTTACGCTCACGTGTCCGACGAGAAGCCCGTTTACATCGCCTTCCCGTAGCATCTGCGCCGCGTTACTCTCCGTCGCCGCGCCTCCATAGATTATTTTTATCCCCATACCTTTATCGCCATGCATCTCGATCGCTGATTTGCGAATGAAGATCGCCATCTCATGCATGTCGCGTGGACTCATCGTCTTCTCGCCGCCGATCGCCCAGATCGGTTCGTATGAAATGATAATGCGACCAAGCGCGGTCCCGCTGAGGTCGGCAAGTCCCGCATGAAGCTGCTCCTTGATGAAGCCAAAATATTCCCCTGAGTTTGAGCGCTTCGTCTCCCCGACGCACAAAATGGGCGTGATGTTCTCCGCGAGCGCGGCAGCGACCTTTTTGCGCGTATCTTCGTTGCTCTCCCCCGCCGCTCGGCGTTCCGCATGGCCAATGATCGCGTATGTGGCACCTGCATCTTTCCCCTGCGCGAGCGAGATCTCCCCTGTGTATGCGCCGCCCGCCTCGAAGTGCGCGCTCTGGAGCGCGAACGAGATCTTTTTCCCTTTGTAGCCCTTCTTTAGATCGCGCAAAAATATCGCGGGCGGCGCAACGATGACGCTGGCGTGCCTTGCAGATTCAGCTGCCTTCCTCGTCGCTTCCAAAAGTACCTTTGCTTCGCGAAAAGAACTCGGATTCATCTTCCAATTAGCGACGACAATGAATTTCATGCGGCGATTGTACCATTATTGTTCCCTCCAGAGTACGTAACTGTAGTCCGTCGAAGCCGCGGGGGTAAAGGGCGGCGGATCGGTGGCTTGCAGCTGGTCGTACGCATCGACCCTGCTCTGGAATCCCGAAACCGTCGAGCTGCCATCCGACCATGCCGTACCTGTGCGGTAGTTGGAGACGACAGTACCCACGGTCGTCAGTTGGTTCCGCAGGACGTATGAGGACCACGAAGAGCCGACGCGCTTGTTCGACGGATACGATGAGCTGTTGGTGTAAAAATTGCGGCCGTAGCGCCCGCTGTGTGCGCTGAAGACGCCGTGGATCTCCATAGTAGTCGGTGCATTGAGCGAGATGAGTATATTTCCCTCAGCAATGGCGGTGAACCCCGATGTGCCGCCCTGGGCCACGTAGGTGATGTTGTTGAGAAGGTAGATGTCGGGTGTCGTTGCCGTATCACCTGGCGTGGCAGCGACGAGCGTTACTTTATCTTTGACGACGCCTTCTACCCACACGCGGTCCTCGAGAAAGATCAATCTGCATGACGAGGGGACGGTGTAGTTCCCTAGCAGCGTCTGCGTTTTTATGATGCTGTACTCGGTCAGGTTCCATCCCGTCTGCGAATTGTAGCTTGGCACAGAGTTGGTAGAGGTCACGCGGTATATGTCGACCGTACCATTGGATTTGAATATGAGATGATAGCCGCGACTATTCACGGAGCCGGTCGAAGACGCGTAGTACATGCCCCCGCCGCCTTGCGCATAGGTCTTGAGGTTGGTAAGGCTCGTTGCCATGCCGGAAAAATCTACTGATCCTATCGGATATTTCCAGAGCGCCGAACCACTTCCACTCCCGAGGACTCCCGGCGCATTGCTCTGTGTGGGAGAACAGTTGTAGTTGCCGTCACACAACCATGTTGAGACCGCACTCGAGACATCGGAGTTGTTGGTGCCGTCCATACGGATGCCGCCGTTGGAGTGATAGGGCCCGGTAATGTTGCGGTCGGGACCCGCCCACACATTGCTGTTGAGTAGATATGAGTACGCCGCAACGGACTGGCGCATGTATCGCCCGAAAAGCGTGCGCTTGAAGACAGGATTAAGGTTCGATGTGCCCTGCGAGGTGATATCTATTGATTGAATGATCCCGCAGGCGCTGTTGCTGGTAACAGAGAGAGATGCGCTCCCGAGCTCTCCTCCTTCAGGGTCACTCACACTGTACGTATACGGGCCGGGGCCCCCCGTCCCGTTGGTCAGGTCGTTGGGGTTATGCGCGAGGAACCAGCGGTAGTATTCGAGTCCAGCTTCGGCGATGGCGAGCGCTTGCTCGCGGCCGTAGAGGGCACGCCCATACTTCGCCTGCTCGAATGTGTAGCTCGTGATAGTGCCCAGGATCAGGAGAAAGATGCCCATGAAGGCAACGACGAGCATGGTGGTTACCCCTCGCTGCGCTCGGGAATAGTTAGTAGTTAGTAGTTTGTAGTTAGTAGTGGAATTCATGGCATTTTAATTACTATAGACTACTTACTATTTTCTACTTACTACTTTCCTATGAGGTTGCGCAACGCTGCAGAGGATTTGAGCGAAAGCGGTATGGGTGATTTGTTGGGATCCACATCCACGAGCAGGTTCGCCGACACATACCTCACATCGCCGATCTTTGTGAAGTTAGAGATGAGCGTGCCATCTTTGTCATAGTATGCAAAAAGCGAAGAGCTCTGTGCAATGTTGCGGACATCCTGAGAAATGGTCGAGGTTGCTTCTGCGCCACTGTAGACGGGCGGGTCCCCGCTTGGTTCAACGACTCCTTTCTGGAGTGTGTTACCCGACACGTAGTAATGCACTCTCTCGATGCCGAGGTCAGCATCGATATCTGCGTAGAATACAAAATCATTATTGGCGATAGACACGATCGGGTAGGCGCCGTTGCTCGCGTAGGATGCTTCACGGATCGTGCGGATCATCAGATCGATACCGCGCTGGGCGGAGGCGGTAGCGGAAGCCTGCTGTATGGTGTAGTTGCTTGTGCGATAAAAATAGAGGACCGACGACATGAGCGCCGTCATTGCCGAAATGAATACCGCAATCCACACGAGCGTCTCGATAAGTGTCATTCCGCTGTACAGGTAATTCTTGCGGGTCATACTATTGCAGAGAGACCGAGTAGTTCGTCGTACCCGTCACGTCGACGCCGGAAGAGGTGAATGTCTGATACCCCGGGGCAGAAACCTCAAGCGAGTAATTGCCGTTGGTGAGAGCGCTGAAGAGGGTTTGGCCGCATACATCCGATACTTTCGTCGCGTCATATGACCCGCCCTTGGTGAGCCTGATGCTCGCGCCGGAGATGAATGCTCCGGTACCACTCCGTACATCGACGAGAAGCGAGTTTACTGAATCGGGAGAAAAGAAAAGCCGCACGGTAGCGGACGAATTCGGTGCGAGCGATATGGGCTGGGGTGTGCACGAGGATGAAATATCGTAGCCGGTGGTATCGGCGACGGTCATCGTGTAAGAATCCCACTCCAAATTTTGAAGCGACATCGTACCACCCGAACTCGTGTGATTTTGGTCATACTTGTAGACCGGTCCGGATGGGCCGCTGCCGATCGTCTTTGCACCGCGCAGAGAAAACGTAATCCCGATAGTTGTACCGCTCTCGTAGGTCAGGCTCCAGTCCTCGATCGAGGGCGAGGGTGCCGAAGGATTCAGCGCCACAAGGTACGCTTCGAGAATGAGGCTCGGATAGGTGCTGGCGGGTATCGTAGAGACGTCAACGGACGTTGAGGCCGATGCGAAACCCGCACTGTTGCCGGGAAGGTACGTGTCCGGGACGAGCGCGCGACCGGAGCCCGTTGGGTAGTACACATGATAGATAATTGTCGTTTCCGACGGCTTCGTATCGTTCCACGAAAAGACGCCCCACCGTGAAAGAGCCGACGGCATGATGTCCACCGAGAAAAGCTGCGCGGGCGCTGTCCACGGCTGATTGCCCGCAAATCGCGCGCGGTTACCGCTTACTTCAATATTGGTCGACGCCGGAGCGACCTTGCTTGAATCGCTAAATGTGTCTGTCCATGTGTTGTTGTTGTGTGAATACGTGTTGACCGTCAAACTCGAGAGGACATCGATCTGGAAGGTGCCGGTCGTCGTCTGATTATTCGAGACGGTAAGGTGAGACGGGTTTGGATTGGTGTTTTGCGATGTCGCGCTATAGGTTTGTGCCGTCGAATACCCTGTTTTTGTAACGACGATGCGATAGCCGGCTGCCGCAGGCGCGCCGATGAATGAGGCAGTGCCGCTGGCATTGGTAAAGGTGTTAATGGAAATAGCCGGAGTGGTAGAGGGATTGATGATAGAGACTGAGGCTCCGGCGAGCGGTTGCGAGCCGGAATCGACCGTAGAGATCGTGAGCGTCCCGCACGGGGGTGTGCATGCGATCTCCATGCCCGAAGGCGGCTCAAAGCGCGAAACGAGCGTGATGTGCCTCGTCCCCGTGCGCGTGGTCCACGCCACATCAACCTTCACTACTTTGAAATCAGACGTGATGTTGTTGGAATCCGACGCTCCGGTGCCGTCTCTTGGATCATCGGCGTATTCGATCAGTGTGCGCCGCGTAAAAGGGATGCCATTAAGCGTCACTATCTCTGATTGTGCAATTGAGCCCGATGGGATGCCGCCGGACGTGCCTATTGCTGAATACGTGAGGCTCCGGATGTACTCGAGGCGCTCATTCGCAAGTGCGATCGCGCTCCCGCGCGCTTTGTTGTTGGTCACGACATCCACCGAGAGGATGAACGCCGCAGCGATGCCGAGAAAAATAACGAGCATGAGTGCGGTCCCGACGATAGTGTCGAGCAACGTCGCGCCCCGGTTCGGTATTCCGTATTCAGTATTCAGTATTCCGCGAATGAAATTCTTTATGCGGTATACGGTATACGTCATACGGTATACGCATTAGATGTTCTCAGAAAGCTGGTAGATCGGCGTGATCATGGAAACAGCGAAGAAGCCGACCGCGGCGCCGATGATGATCATGAGAAAAGGCTCGATAATGGTGGAGAGGTCTTTTGTCTTACGGTCCACTTCCTCTTCATAAAAGAGCGCGAGGCGCTTGAGCATTTCTGCGACCTGCCCGGTCTCTTCGCCGACCGCCATCATCTCGCCCACGAATGCCGGATAGAGGTCTTCGCGACGCACAAATGCCTTCGAAAGCGATTCGCCACCGGCTACTCCCTTCGAGGCATCCTTGAGGACCTCTTGGAAATCCGAATTTTGGACTACTTCGCGGACAATATCGATCGAAGTGATGACGTCTACTCCCGATGAGAGGAGCGAGGCGAGCGTGCGCGAGGTGCGCGCGGCATTCACCTCGCGGACCATTGGGCCGATAAGGGGTAAGCGCAAGAAAAGGAAGTCGAGCCCGCGCTTCCCTACGGCTGTGTGTGCGGCAAAGTAGAAAGCAACGCCGCTGCCGATCACCAAGCCGAACGCGACGACCGTATATTCCACAAGAAAATTACTGATGCCGATGATGATCTGCGTTGAGGTAGGCAACTCAGCGTCCATTTCGGCAAATGTTTGCGCCAGCGTGGGCACCACATAGATCATCATGAGCGCGCCGATGCCGAAGATCGCGATTAGGATGACTACCGGATAGATGAGCGCGCCGCGGATCTTTTTCTTGAGCGAATACATCCGCTCCATCTGGTCTGATACGACCTGAAGCGAGGCGGCCAAGTCTCCACCTTCTTCGCCCGCGCGCACCATCGCAACGAAGAGCTTCGGAAATACCTTCGGGAATTTGGCGAGCGCCGCGTGCAGTGTCTCACCGCGGCGCACGTCGGAAGCGATCTCGGAGACGACGGCAGACATCTTTGCATTTTTTGTCTGGCGCTCCAAGACGGAGAGCGCGCGGGCAAGCGCCAATCCGGCGCTGAGCATCGCCCCCAAATTGCGAGCCATGAGGATCTTCTCGTACTCGGAGATGTGTGAGAGCAGGGAGTTCCAGTACGCCATGCTCATCCAATTCTTACTGGAAGTTTCTTCTACCGAAATGAGCTTGCCACCTTCCTGGCGCACGATGCCATAGAGCTCAAAGCGATCCGCCGCCTCAGCAAGGCCTTTGTATACTTCCCCATCCGCTTTCTCAGCGGTGTAGGTAAACCGGCTCATTATTGAAAGTATACCGTATTCCGTATACCGTATTCCGCGAAAATTGGAACTCTGTTACTTACTCGGTGCAGTTCGGATCAGTCCGGACATCATTTGCGAGACTGCTTCTGCTTTTTGTTCAAGCGAAAGAAATATATCTTGCGAAATGTATGCCAGATCACGAGCGATAAGAATTTGGCTACGTAATTCAGCAAGGGACGCCAGCGCCATCGTATAGAAATTAACCTTGTCTGGTCTAGTTTGTCGTACGAATCCTTCCGCGTTATTACTCTGTAATGACTCTCAGCACTTCTTCTATTGTTGTGACACCTTGAGCTGCCTTAAATATGCCGTCTTCGCTCATGGTGAGCATTCCTTCGCTTCTCGCTTGCTTTTCTATCGCGTCACCCGTTTCATTTTTCATCACCAGCTCCTTGATGGTCGAAGTCATCGGCAACACCTCATAGATGCCCACGCGGCCCGAGTAGCCACTAGGTGTCTGGCCGTTTTCCTTTGCCTTGTAGAAAGGAATGGTCTTCCACGTCGCATCCGCGGCTGTCATCTTTTCCTCTTTGAGCGCCTTCAAGACGACGCCCGGATCTATGACGCGCTCGAGCTGTGTTTGTTCGTCACGGGACAGTTCCAACTTCTCTTTATCTGCCGCAAGTTTGCGCACGAGGCGCTGGCCGATGATGACGCGAAGTGTCGAGACAAGAAGGAAAGGCTCGACCCCCATGTCGAGCAAGCGCGCGATGGCGCCTGCCGCAGAATTGGTGTGCAGGGTGGAGAGCACGAGATGGCCGGTCAAGGCGGCATTGATGGCGAGCGACGCTGTTTCTTTGTCGCGGATCTCACCCACCATGATGATGTCCGGGTCTTGGCGCACGAGGCTACGCAAACCATTGGCAAAGGTGAATCCGATGTCGGGCCGCACTTGCGTCTGATTGATCCGCGACATTTGGTATTCGATCGGGTCTTCAATGGTGGAAATATTGACGCCGGGCGTGTTGACGATGTCGAGCAAGGTATAGAGCGTCGTCGATTTTCCAGCGCCGGTGGGGCCGGTCGTGAGGATCATACCCGTGGTCTTTCTCATCGCTTCGTGCATGCGCTCCAATCCGGAGCCATGGAAGCCGATACTTTCGAGCGTGAACCCGGAGATGGAATCGCGCAAAAGGCGCATCACGATCTTTTCACCATAGTAGGTAGGAAGTATTGAGACACGGAACGACACTTTCTCGCCACCCGACTCGGCGCCGAAGCGTCCATCTTGTGGCAGGCGGTGCTCGTCGAGCCGCATGTTGGCCAAGACCTTGATGCGCGCGGTCATCGCGGCGGCAGCATGCTTCGGGAGCTCCATTGCGTCGTGCAAGATGCCGTCAATTCGGTAGCGAATGAGGAGCGAGTCTTCGAGCGGCTCGACGTGGATGTCGGAGGCGTTTTGCGCATTGGCGTGGCGGATGAGAGTTTCCACAATACGCACCGCAGGCACGCCCTCCGCCATTTCTTTGAGATCCACTTCTTTCCCCTCGCCCGCCGCAGCGAGATCCGCTGCACTTTTCTCGAGCGCCGCAGTCTCGCGGCCGATGACGTCGCCCAAATTATCCTTGAGCCCCTGCTGGTACTGCTTGAGTGCGGATTTAATGGATGCGACATCGGTGAGGCGCGGCAAGACCTTGAGATGCGTTTTCTTCTTGATGAAATCGATAGCAGCCAGATCATCGGTATCGAGCATTGCCACTTCGAGCTCATCGCCCTTGTGGCTGTATGCGATGATGTTGTTGCGCCGCGCGATCGGCTCGGGGATGAGGGAGAGCGTGTCGTACTTGATGATAGTACCGACGAGTGAGACGAATGGTATTCCGAGGATGTATGCGTACGTGCGGCGCAGCTCGTCTTCGCCAATCGAATTGTGCGCCGTCAAAATGTCGCCGACCGGCTGCCCAGTCTGCTTCGCCTCCGCCTCGGCGTTGTCAAAATCTTTCTGCGACACCAGCCCCGCGTCTGCGAGGAATGATTTCAAGTGCGTATCCGAAATATACATGCACAAATTATATCAGGTAGAATGCGGGACATGGGCAGTTCTCAAGATCGAATTCGGGAACAGGTGATCGTGGACCGATCAAAGCCCGAAGACGCTGAAGAAATTCTGAAGGTTATTGAGGAGGGTTGGGTAGCATCGATGGTGGACGAAAAACGGGGAGCCGATCGCGAGGCAGTCGAACATCTCTTCAAACAAGCACGTGAGATAGGGCTTTTGAAAAATTTTAAAAAGGACATCGAGACCGAAAAAGGCAGCAAGTTTCTTGTGGCGAAGAAAAATAACTTGGTTGTCGGCATTCTGCAATGGGAAGAAACACCTGAAAGCAACACGGTGATCAGTTTTTTTGTAAAGCCCGAAGCGCGCGGTGCGGGAATACCCCTGCTCCACGGCGCTCGAAGAACAATGAACCCAGAAAAAAATGTCACGCTACAAGTCGCAGCGAGCAAAGAAGATCTGCATACATTCTACAAAGGCCTGAAGTTCGAGTTTACCGGTAAGGACACATATTTCGAGTGGGAGACCCCGAAGGGAAAGTACAGCCTGCACCAGCTAGAAATGGCTCGGAAGCTTCGTTGAAAAAATTTCTGCTACGCTTACTTCATGGCAGACGAAGAAACGTCGGCTCCAGTAGAAAGCGCGACGCCGGTTCACCCTAAACCTGCTCGCGGTGAGCCTGCCAGCCCTGAGTCCGCCGAAGGGGTCGGGCCCGTGGAACGGGAGGCGCCGCCAGAAGTTGTGACCGAATCACCAGCAGTAGAAGCGAGTAGCCCGAGTGAAACTGTTACGACACCGGCAGTTGAACCGAGTGGAGAGCCGGCGGCTGCCGCTCCGCAGCCGCCGGCATCACCTGTTGTTGAAACTCCCGTAATCGCGGCACCAGTCCCGAGCCCGAACATCGTCCAGGAGCTTTTGATAAAAGCCCGCGCCGCTATCCAGCAGCGCAAACAGAAAAAACTCGAGCGCATCGCCGAGCAATTGAATAGGAACGGCAAAGTTACGAATGCCGACGTCCAAAAGCTCCTTCGCGTATCAAAGCCGACGGCGACTCGTTACCTCTCAATACTGGAGAAAGAAGGGCGTCTGCGACAGGTCGGAAACCGAGGAAAAGCCGTCTCGTATCTCAAGGCCAAATAGGCTCAAATGGTGTAATTGAGCCCACTCCCTATCGGAATTGAGCCGTTCGTGCTATCAATGCGGCGGGAAAGAGTTCACCGTTCCCGCAACAGCGCTGAGGCGCAATCGGAGGACAGTATGGCGACGCAGAAACGGAAAACTGAAATTAGCTCGAAAGAGCTCGATACTCTGCTTAACTGCCTCAACAGTCCGAGATCCAATGTCGTTGAGACGGCGTGCAACGTGATCCTGACGTCGGAAGTGGCAATGTTCCGTGTCGACCCCCAATACCTCAAGAAGTTCAAGGATGCTCTCACCGAGCGCGCGAAAAATCCCGACGATGAGTGTCAGGTGATCGCGCTCCTGACGGCCGACCGGCTCGCGAAAACATTGGAGAATCTGGGGGTTTTGTCGAGAGCATAGGGGCCGCAAGACGCAGGAGTAGCCTCAGCGCGAACCAAAATGCAGTGGGACGGGGCCCCACTGCATTTGACTTTTTTCGCCTCATCTATATACTGCCCTCATTCGTTCCGCCGCTGGCGGACGCTTTTTTTAGAAGTTGTTATGAGCGAAGCGAATTACAAATTCTTAACCCTGTTAAATCCTCGCCTTTGGCGAGGCGCCGCAATGCGGCGATTTAACAGGGTGTAAGAGCTTCTAAACTCGTTATCATTCGTTAAGAATCTCTAACATGGCTCTATTTGACCTCAAATCATTGAACTCAGCCCTCGACGAGCTTCAACAGGAGCGCGGTATTTCACGCGAGTCGGTTATCGACGCACTCGCCACAGCGCTTGCTGCCGCGTATCGCCGTGAGTACGGCAAGCGCGGCCAGATCATCCGCGCTACTTTCAATCCGCAAACCGGCGAGATGGAATTCCGTCAGGCCAAGATCGTCGTAGACAAGACGCTTGTGCGAGAAGAGGGCGAGGAAGCGACTGGCGATGACGACCACCGCTCGCGCTTCAATCCCGAACAGCACATCATGATAGAAGACGCACGCCGCATCAAAAAAGATTCTCAGCTCGATGAGGAGATCTCCTTCCCGCTCGAGACGCGCGAAGATTTCGGACGCATCGCGGCACAAGCCGCAAAGCAAGTCATCATGCAAAAAGTCCGCGAAGCAGAGCGCGCCTCTATCATCACCGAATACGGCCAACGCGAAGGCGACATCGTGACCGGCCACGTGCAGCGATTCGAGCGCGGCAACCTTTTCGTCGACCTCGGCCGCGCGACCGCCATTCTTCCGTACGACGAACAGATCCCGGGCGAGCGCTATCGCCAAGGCGAGCGCGTGCGCGCACTTCTTCTCCGAGTAGATGAGGGCGTGCGCGGCACATTCATTCGCCTCTCGCGCTCGCATCCGCGATTCCTCACCAAGCTTTTTGAAGCCGAAGTGCCGGAAATGGCCAACGGCATCGTCGAGGTCAAAGGCATCGTGCGCGAGCCAGGCAGCCGCGCCAAGATCGCAGTATTTTCCAACGACGATCACGTGGATCCTGTGGGTGCCTTGGTGGGCCAGCGCGGCGTGCGCGTCGCGGTCGTGACAAGCGAGCTCGGTGGTGAGAAGATCGATGTCGTCGAGTGGTCCGAGAACGCCGCTGATTACGTCAAAGAATCTTTGAAGCCCGCGCAAGTACTCGCTCTCGAGCTCAACGAAGAGGAAGGTCGTGCAGAAGTGCAGGTCGCGGAAGACCAGCAATCGCTCGCCATAGGCCGCGGCGGCCAAAACGTGCGCCTCGCCGCGCGTCTGACAGGATGGAAAATAGATATCCGTTCAGCCGGTGGCGAAGAGATCGCTGCTGCTGATGCTTCGGAGCCGAAAGCAGTGCAGCCGACCGATGTCGAAGATATCTCGCAGCCAGAGAGTGGCTTCGAGGAAACTAAGAAAGAGATGGGCACAGATGACGCAGCGGCAGACACGGGCGAGAAAAATATCGACCCTGTCGCCCAAGACCGCGATATCGCATCTGAAAAGGTAGAGGAGCAGCAGGAAGGAACTGACGAATCGAAAGAAAAGGACGCGGAATAATTAAAGTCAGAAATTCTTAGCGGGGCGCGTCCATCTGGTCGCGCCCCGCTTCTTTTTCTCGTGACCGCGACAATCGCGGTCAGTGCATCAAGACTGCAGTCTTGATGTCGTCGACGAGCTTGCAAGCTCGTTCGTCGAATTCGACATACCTCCGACCCGTGAATTCCGGCGGGACGGTGATGTCGAGCACGATCGCAGCGCACGGCCGCGATCTGTGTGCGAATGCCAGCCTGTCCTGTTTGAGCGTGGCATCCAGGCGGATATCCTGATATTCCGAGACGAATTGCGTTACTGCCTGATGTGCCGCCTGGCAAGCCGGCCGCAGATCCTTTTTCGCGTCGATAGGAAAAGCCACTTCAAGATGTGACCTTCCCGCTCGAGTCACGACCCGTAACTCGTACGGTTCTACGTTCATGACATCTTCCTTTATTGGTTACGCATCCATCTGACATATTCCCGCAGACGGCACGGGTTCCTATCCGTACCTAACACCCCTTCACCTGAGGTGTCAACCCCGTTAGAGGCTAACCGTACCATGTTTTCTTCATTTTTTGATGATGAGTGATATATTTCTCGAAGCCTCTAACGGGGTCAACCGTTCCTATTTGCTAAATGAAGATTTTTAGCCTATATTACGCGAAATTATTGACCATATAACCGCATTATGAACGCAGACATATATCTTTGGTACGCAGTGGGAGCAGGGCTCTTGGCGCTCGCATACGGCACATTTTTGATAGTGAGGATCTTGGCGAAGCCGGACGGCGAAGGAAAAATGGTTGAGATCGCTGAGGCCATCCAAGCCGGTGCAAAAGCGTATCTCTCGCGCCAGTATCGCACGGTTGCGATCGTCGCACTCGTCGTCGTGGTACTCATGTATTTGACAAAGTTCTCTGTGAACACGATAGAAGGATTCGTGTTGGGTGCTGTGCTATCAGCCGTTGCGGGATTTGTGGGCATGCATATTTCCGTGCGCGCCAACGTGCGCACCGCCGAGGCAGCGAAGAGCGGCCTTGCTCCAGCGCTCTCGATCGCATTTCAAGGCGGTGCCGTTACCGGCCTTTTTGTCGTCGGCCTTGGGCTCCTCGCGGTGACCGGCTTTTACATGCTTACGCGTGACCTTGGCGCGCTTGCAGGATTAGCCTTTGGCGCCTCGCTCATCTCTGTCTTTGCTCGTCTTGGTGGCGGCATTTTCACCAAAGGCGCAGATGTCGGGACCGACATGGTCGGCAAAGTTGAAGCGGGCATTCCGGAAGATGACCCAAGAAATCCAGGCGTTATTGCAGACAACGTTGGCGACAACGTCGGCGATTGCGCTGGCATGGCTGCAGATCTCTTTGAGACGTACGTCGTCTCGGCGGTCGCCGTCATATTGCTCGGCGCGTATCTCTTTCCCGGCTACATCAACGCGCTCATCTATCCGCTCCTCATTGGCGCCGCCTCGATCGTCACGACCATCGTCGGGACGTGGTTTGTGCGCTTGGGCTCCTCAGGCAGCATTATGGGCGCCTTGTACAAAGGGCTCATTGTCACAGGTATTCTCTCGGCTGCCTCTTTCTATCCCCTTACGTCTCTCCTCATGGAAGGCAACGGCCTCTATCCTGTCCTCAATCTCTTCTACTGCGCGCTCATTGGCCTCGTCGTTACCGCAGCGATCGTCCTTATCACCGAATACTACACGGCAACCAAGTACCGCCACGTGCGCGACATCGCAGAGGCTTCGACTACGGGGCACGGCACCAACATCATCCACGGCCTCGCGGTAGGCATGCAGGCAACGACGCTCCCTGTTCTCACCATCGTTGCTGCGATCTTGCTCACCTATCACTTGGCCGGTCTCTACGGCATCGCCCTTGCGGTGATGTCCATGCTCTCGCTCACGGGTATCATCGTCGCGATCGACGCCTTTGGCCCCATTACCGACAACGCGGGAGGCATTGCGGAGATGGCGAAGCTGCACAGATCGGTCCGCGATATCACCGACCCGCTGGACGCCGTCGGCAACACCACCAAGGCCGTTACCAAAGGCTATGCGATCGCCTCAGCCGGGCTCGCTGCCATGGTTCTCTTTGCCGCATACACCGAGGCCTTGCGCGGGAGCGGTATTTCTACGGTGTTTGATCTCTCCAATACCAGAGTGCTCGTCGGACTCTTGATCGGAGGCCTCTTGCCATACCTCTTCGCCTCGCTGGCGATGAGCGCGGTCGGCTATGCGGCCAAAGCGGTCGTTGAAGAAGTGCGCCGCCAGTTCCGCGAGATCAAAGGCATTATGGAAGGCACCGGAAAGCCAGATTACTCCCGCGCTGTTGATATCGTGACCAAAGCCGCGCTACGGCAGATGATCGTGCCCGCGCTCATTCCCGTCGTCGTCCCGATCGCGGTCGGTTTGCTGCTTGGGCCCGCAGCGCTTGGCGGCCTTCTGGTCGGCACCATCGTGACGGGGCTCTTCGTCGGGATCTCCATGACGACCGGCGGCGCCGCATGGGACAATGCGAAAAAACACATTGAAGAAGGCCACCATGGCGGCAAAGGCTCGGATGCACACAAGGCCGCAGTGACCGGCGACACGGTCGGCGACCCGTACAAAGACACCGCAGGCCCCGCGATTAATCCAATGATAAAAATAATCAACATCGTCGCACTCCTCTTGGTACCGTTCCTAAAGCCGTAGTGCGGTTGTCCCCTTTCTGTGACACCATGCCTGGCACCTGACCGCTATACTAGCGGTATGCCTCCGGGTAACCAAACTTCTTTCGACCCGACCGATCACCTTCTCCCAGCAGGACGAAAATCTTCTGCCGGCCCTATCATCGGCACTATCATCATTATCGCGCTTCTCATCGTCGGCGCGCTTTATTTTTGGGGCGCGCATTTGAATGAGCAACAAAATCCCCCGCCCTATATTCCAGGTGATTCGCTCTGCACTCCTTCTGATACATTTGGCCC
>Ga0155053_104_pt1 | contig 45821 bp, 43 predicted proteins | sample RifCSPhighO2_01_FD_106021 | JGI IMG/M metagenome (GOLD analysis project Ga0155053, IMG submission 106021) | Candidatus Kaiserbacteria bacterium RIFCSPHIGHO2_01_FULL_54_36 | reverse complement strand
TGATTTCTAATCTCTTCCACGCGACGATCTATGACCCGCTTTACAACGGGATCATTTTTTTTGTCGGGATCGTCCCTTCACATGATATGGGGCTCGCGATCATTGCCCTCACCATAGTTGTGCGCATTATTATCTTTCCGCTTTCGAGCCGTGCCATCAAAACACAAATGGCAATGAAAAAAATCGCGCCAGAGGTGGATGCGCTCAAAGCGAAACATAAGGACAACCGCGAAGCGCAGGCGAAGGCTATCTTTGCGCTCTACAAAGAGCGCGGCGTACGGCCATTCGCAAGCTTCGGATTAGTACTCATTCAATTTCCAGTGCTAATCGGGCTCTATTGGGTGTTTTACGCAGGTGGCTTCCCGCAGGTAGATCCAACCTTGCTCTATTCATTCGTGCAGACACCGCCGTCGGTCAATATGGAATTCCTTGGACTTCTCGACATATCACAGCGAAGCCTCATTGTTGCCCTTCTCGCAGCGGCTACACAGCTCATCTACACGCGACTTTCCATGGGCCCACGTGGGCAGGTAACGGCGACAGAAGCCACCCTTTCGGGAGATATGGCGAGAAGTTTTGATCTCCAAGCTCGCTACGTGCTCCCGGTCATTATTGGCGTCATTGCCTACACTATTCCCGCAGCGGCGCCGCTCTACTGGGTGACGAGCAATATATTTATGATCATTCAGGAATACGCGTCAGGGCGAAGATTCAACGGCGCCTAACGGAGACGCCGTTATGACACAGAAAGGGGCTTCCCGGTACATTGCGGGAGGCGGGCGCCCCAGGGTATAGTGCCCCGCATGAGCCTCGTTAGAAGCTTCACAAAATCTCTTTCGATAAGAGCCATTAATCCCCGTAGCTCAATTTCCTATGGCTTCTAACGGGGTGAGCGATGCAGTCACAAACATCCTCAAAGAGCTGCTTATAACCATTGGCATACCGTATTCGAGCATCGAGAGAACATCAGTTGCAGGCCAGGAAATTTTCTCGATCCGCACCGATGGCGACGCGCGCTCGCTCATCGGCGCGCATGGAGATACGGTGCACGCGCTTGATACGCTCGTAAAAAAGATATACGAGAAGGGCACTGATGATGCACATCCGAACGAATCTGCTGAAGCAACAGCCGCTACAGAGAACCGAACGCCGATGTTTTTGGTCGATGTCAACGAGTACCGCACGAAGCAGATCAAAGACCTGCAGGCGAAAGCGCTCATGATGGCGGAGCGTGCTCGGAGCTTGGAATACGATGTCGAGCTTTCTCCCATGAGCTCGTACGAGCGCCTCATCGTGCACACGACGCTCCAGGACGCGCCTAATGTGAAGACGGAATCTCAGGGCGAAGGAAGAAATCGCAGGGTAGTCATTAAATACTCAAGTGAAGTTTGATCGCTTTACTAGTCTGTAAAGCCTCGACCTTCCTCACCTGCGGGGATTGGCCCTTGGTAGACGTTTTGCTGCCCTGATGAAGCGGGAGCGCTTTTGATCACGTCGAGCGCTTTGAATTGCACGATATCTGGATTGATCTGGAAGAGTATGAGATAGATAGAGAGGAGAATGAGAAGCCCCAATGTCACGTCGGCAATGATCGTACGAGCCTCCCCTTTGTGGCTCCACATGTCGGACTGGCCCATGTAGAGGTATCCAGCATAGGCGAGGCGCAAAACGGCGATGATCGCGCCGAGCGCTATGCCGAATTTGAAAAGGCCGTTGATAAAACCTGAGAGGTCTGGAGAGCTATACAGTTCGGCGAGCTTGCCCCCGGGTGTTTCTGCGAGCGGCACGAAGTTGCCCGTCTGCGCGTGCACAAGAAATGGTGCGAGCAAACACGCGCATACAAACGCGAAAATCGCGGTGAGCAAGTACACACGATACTGGATACATGAGCGCATATTATTTGACGAGTCGGAAAAGCCAAAGAGATTTATCAGCCGCATTGGTGAATGAGAGATAATCCCCCTTGCTGTCTAATGTAAGATTTTCCACATCAATAGAAGTGCCAGTAGGGGGCGCATAAACGAGTTCGGCGCTTCCCGCCCCCGCATCAACTCTCCAGATAGCGTCCGACGAATGCGCAGCGCCACGGTACCATTCGTCAATGAAATTACGAGCTACTATCCCCTGCGGCACTCCGCAGTACGCGATCGGGCTGTCGGCTTTCGCCCACACGCACTTATCCGCGATCGTCCGTATTGGGAGCTGTACCGATGAAGCACTTGGATTTACTTTGACGAATAGACCGAGCGACCCGCCGGAGGAGCTACCCCACAGCAGCGCCCCGCCCGAACGCGGCAAGATCGTGAGCCCGGGCGCAGGGTCAAGTAACCGCACGAGGGAGCCATCGCCTTTGAGCTCGTAAGCATGCGTGAGCGTGCTATCGAGTGGTGCCTGCGCAAGGATAGTGCGGCCATCTTGGAGAAGTGTCGATCGCCAATTCATGAGCGCGGATCGGAAGATCTGTTTTTGTTTGGTGCCGTTCCACTCTGAGCGTATCCCAAGTACTCCGTCCGTGTCTTTCACGGTATAAAAGAGCGCTGTAGACCGAGGATCGGCTGAAACATACATAATATTCTTGGCAAGCTGTACGCCCGCAAGCGCGCGCATCGTCGAAGTAGCGCCGTCTTCTTGTGTCGAAGTAGCGATAGAGCCCACAAAGGTCGTTATAGCATCTCCCGCGTCAAGCGAACGCACGATAATGTGATTTTCTGTGATGATCGCTTCGTATATTTTTGGCATCAACGTATTGGTAAGCCGTACAATGCTACCGGTCTCAGGGTCTGCATCGAAGACATGCCCACTGGAGCGCTCAACGTACCGCAATCGAGTATTTCCGCCTATTTGTACGAACGCCATGCCGGCAACTGGTTTGTTTTGCACTTGCCACAGTTGCTGCGGCCGTGCTTGAGCAGGCGCAGTCTGTATTTGCAAAGCAGCGTTTGAAAAGCTCGCGGCTTCGCCAAACGATACACTGCCAGCAGGCTCAGAAACTCCTGTGCCTCTGCCCATGAGTGCGTTCCACATGCGCGACAGAAACCCTTCTCCTGGCGCAGGCATGCTGGCCTGAGGGGTTTGTTTTTGTGGAGCGCTCTCAGTCTCTGGGACGCTCGCGGTGCTCTCTACCCCGCTCGCGCTTGGGATCTCTGTCTCATAACCCCGCGCGGCGCTCTGCGCTTGCGTAGATTGTGTTTGTGTGCGCAGGAAAAAGTACCATCCTGAAAGCGCGCCCAAGATGAGGACGATAAGTGCCGCGAGAATATATTCGATGATCGCTCGTGCTTTCATGTTAGTTTTTCTTAGCGAGTGCTAACGAGCTTAGAAATAACTTACACCCTGTTAAATCCTTCGCCACGGGCGAAGGCGCGGCAGAGCCGCGATTTAACAGGGTAAAGAATATGTAATTCGCTTTGCTCATAACATCTTCTTTATTGCGTAGTACGGAATGGATTGGTGGCCGAGCCTTCCGTTGAGAACGTAATGTTCCATGTTGCCCGAGCGTCCAAGTAATAATTGGTTGCGTGCGTGAGGTCGAGCCCCACAAGCGCCCTTCCGCTTGAGTTCTCAGCATTGATAGTAAGCTCGTTTGACCTGGAGGGGCTCGACGCCACGTTCACTCCGTTAACCTGCCAGGCATACTGAAGTCCAGGATCATCAGCGCTCCTTGCCGGTGCGAAAAAGGGCACGGCGGTAAAGGTCATTTCGGATTCAGGGATAAACGTCGCGGGACCGAGCGCTCGGTGGTAGAGGATCCCGAAGAGCGGGTGATTTTCGTAGAGCGCGAGTATAGGCGTTGCCGATGAGAGAGTGAGAGATTGGATGCGCGAGACCACTCCATCACTTGTGCGCGCTTCGACCGAAATAGTGTCCGTTCCAAAGAGGGGGGGAGCAGATATGATGACGCTTGCTTTCCCGCGCCCCGAGATGCTTCCCATGACTTCACCGTTGCGCCGCCACGTATAGGTAAGCTCCGATGCTGAGACAAATGCCCCCCCACGCCTAAAGCGCGGGCGCGCTTCGAGCCGAAGCTCGCCCCCCGCGGAGGTTCGGGCGCCGCCTCTGTAGAATGGCGGGATATAGGTATTGGAATCAACCAGCAGGTCTAATTCGGCCGGAAGTATCGTGGCGTTTGCAGACGCGGCTGTTCCGTCGGGAGTAGAAACTGCAACCTCGACGGTAGTCGCAGCTCCCAGAGCGCCTGCCTGCACCTGTACCGAGTCAACTCCGGTCCCTTGCGCGATTATTTTGCCGTTGGCGCGCCAGAGCACCTTGCTTTGAGAGATATCGAACAGTGGACTTTGCACCGTAAGCGAGACTGTTTCTCCTGGTCCAGGATACAGCGGCGAGAAAGAGATCGAAAGCGCATGTTGAGCGCCCGGAAGCCCAAACTGGGCGTGCAAAGGGAACGCAAAAGCACATATCGCACCAAGAAAGATACCTAGAAAGGATACGGTTCGCATACCAATGCAGACGTTCATTATATCTCGTCGGGAGAGCGCCATTCCTGAATGACCGTGTATGTTATTGACCCAGTCCATAGGGGGATCGCGTTCACTACGGGGATGAATTCTCCGAGCATCGTGCCCAGGAACCGAAGCGCTCTTTTGTGATGCATCATGCTCACGTCGTGATGCGAAAGCCAAATACCAAATACAAGTGCAGCCACAATGCTGACGAACCATGCCAATGCCCACCCAACGAACGGAATGAGGTCAAGTAGAAATTGAAAAGAATCGATCACTATTGCGCATGCGATCATGAGTCCGCCTGTTGCGAGACTAATACGCGACGTGTTCATTGTTTAGGAACCACGTTCTCCGCTTGCGTTGCATTGAAGTTGACCGGTGATTGTTGCACGCGCGCTGCTGCTTGTGCCGCGGCGGCTGTTGTTTGGGGTGTTGCAGCGAGTTCTGCGTCATTCGCATTGGCAAGCTCTTGCTTCGCTTTTTTGATGGCGAGTATTTGCGAAGGGTCCGAAGTAATGATCTGATCTTCAGTATACGATGCGATGACCTTGATCGCAACGTGCTTTAATCCGGCGAAGAAGATCCCCTCCCCCACGTCACTTTCAAGAAGCAAATATTTCTCCTCGTCGGAGAGCTTGAATGTTTGCTGCACGAGATCCACGGAAGTCGGCGACTGGCGCAAGAGGAGCTGGATCGAAGAGTTGGTGATCATGGGGATGCCATAGGGAGAGTTCAAGAAGTCGGAGACGTCTTGGGTGATCGTGGAAATGCCGAGGTAGTACTTGCGGCCGCGCTTGGCGATCGAAAAGAGGAACGAAGCCGTGTCTTCACTGCGCATCATCCACCACGCCTCATCGATGACGAGCAATCGTTTGCGCAGCTCTTTGCGTACGGTGTTCCAGATGTGGTGCGTGATGATATACATCGCGACCGGCTTGAGGTCGTCTTCCATGTCGCGGACAGAAAAAACGATAAGCTTCTTGTTCATATCCACGTTGGTCGGGCGGTTCATAAATCCCGCCCATGTGCCTTTGGTGTATTTTGAGAGACGCGCAACCAAGCTCTCGGAGCCTTCCATGCCGGAGAGCACCAGCTCGAAGTCTGACAGAAGCGGCGGCTCAACGAGCGCGAAATTCGCATCTGCGGTGATATCCTTAAGGGCATACGTTTCCGTAATTGCTCTATCGACGACAGCATCCTCTTCGGGCGTAAGGCCGCCGAGCATGATGCGGAAAAGACCGACAAGCGTAATGATATTGCTTCGCAGCACGTCAGATGGGTTCTCATCCTCGCGCGGGATCGGGAGATCAAAGGGATTGATGTGGTGCTCGGACGAGAGGGAGATGTTGAAGTAGCGCCCACCCACTGTCTCCGCCAAGTATTCGTACTCACGCTCAGGGTCGATGACGATGACCTCGGCATCGAACATGAGGCTACGCAAAATCTCCAGCTTGGTCGTATACGACTTGCCCGCGCCGGATTTTGCAAAGGTCACCGAATTGTAGTTCTCGAGCGAGAAGCGGTCGAAGAGGATAAGCGATGAGTTATGCCGGTTGATGCCATAGAGGATGCCCCTATCCGATGTGAGGTCGAAAGAAATGAATGGAAATATGGAAGAAAGAGGGGCAGAGTTAAGCTTCGTGTGCACGTTGATCTCGTCGGTCGCGATCGGAAGGACGCTGCGGAATCCTTGCTCTTGCTGGAAGAGCGCCGGGCGGATGTAGACAAGCCGCGACTCCAAAATAGAGCGTACCTCGGTTTCTACCTTGTCTATCTCTTCGCGCGTGTTCCCGTAGATAGTAAGGTAGAGCCCGACTTCAAATATCCTCTCTTGTGCCTGCTGCAGCGAATCGCGCAAGCTCTCAAGATCGGCGTATGCGGTGTCGAGCATTGGGTCGCGCACCATGCCCTTCTCTTCGCGCGTCGAGATCTGGCTTTGCACCTCAGCGACTTTCTTCTGGAATTTCCGCAACATTTCGTTGGTATCCATCGGGTGAACGAAAATGGAAATGTCGATGACCTTGTCCATGTTGATGATCGGCGCGAACCAGCCAGTCGTCAAGAATCGTGGGTATGAGATAACGAAGAACGTGCGCGCGATCTTCTCCCCAAGGTCGAGCTCGCGCGAATTGATGCGAAGCGCGTGCGGCGCAATGACGTCTTGGAGGTCCAACACGCCGGACTTATAGATCTCTTCCGGAAGTACCGGCAAGACATTGGGGCTGTCCTCCGTTTTCTTCTTGAACAAGTCTACAAGGCTCATAGTAGGTAGAAAGTAGTTAGTAGTTAGTAGTCGGCATAAAGAATTGTAACGGGTTTTTGGATTTTCTACTTACTACTTTCTATTAACTACTGACTGTTCAAGGGCATTGGCTTCCCTTCTTCGCCAGGATTAAACATTTTGTATAAGAGCTCAATTGCCTCCTCAGTCCCGAGCTGCACGGTGCGCACCCCTGTGCGCACCAATCCTTGCTGCACGATGGAAATGCGCTGTTCGAGTTGCGTAACCTGCTCTTCAAAGGTCCTGTTCGTCTCTTCCGTACTGCTCTTTTTTGCGAACGGCAACATCGACAGCATCCCTTTTTTGTTGATTGCGATAGAAGGAGAATACGGGACGCAGACGAAGAAGTTTTTCGTCATGATATTTGCCGCCTCCGTGAAGCTTTTGACGAACTGAATGTATTCGCGGATCTGAATGCGCATCAGGTCGTCGAGCTGATTTTTATAGGCAGCTTCAAGGGTCGCGACATATGGACGGATATCAAGCATGCGCGATTGCACGAATATCTGCACGGAAAAATCGAGCGAGTTGAGGAAATTTTGGAACTGCATGATAAAGGCGGTTTGCTCGTCTTCTGATTTGAGCGCGAAGTTCAGTGATGAGGCAAGCAGAATTGCGCGCAAGCTGCCATCTTTGAGGACGATGATGCCATCGCGCACCTCAGAAACTGGGAGAAATTCCTGAGTCGACCTTGCGGATGCGCGCGGGCCTTTGTCTTCTGTTTGTGTGGGCATGGTAATTAGTGGGCAGCTTCTGAGAGCTCGTCCATGATCTGCTGAGGCGTGTGGACTGCAGAAACAGCGTGCTGCGTGTGCGTGACATGACGCTCTTCGTCGTTAGCCACACCTTGTGCGATCCGCTCCTTGATATCCAAACTCCACGAGAGCTCATGCAACCTGCTTTCCGAAAGCTTCGGGACGTATACGCCACCGCTTGCAGCGAGCTTCGCAGCGACAGGCGCCGCGTTTTTCTTGCGGGTGTTGTTCCACAGGTAGAGCTTGCTGCGGATGAGGAAGAAAAAGCCGCTCTCGAGGCCTAAGATGAAGGGCCGTCCATTGAGCTGGAAAAAGGCCAATCCCGCCGCAAGACCAGCGACGGCCGCGATGAAAGGTGCGGCAATATATATCGGGAGTATGCGCCAAAGAATGTAGCAAGCGCCAAGCCCCCCACCCACGTAGATGAATTGTTTGAAGGTCAGCGGGCCGAAGATCTTGTCCTCCACTTCAATAAACTGGGGAACCTGGAACTGCATATGGGTTTTTTCGTAGGGAAAGTACTAGCCGCGCAGAAAATAAAGAAGGCTAGGCGCTGATTCCCCGTCGCTCAATCATAGCACGCAACATCAAAGCTCCTTGCGATAGGGGTGATTTGTGTACAAAAACTCTTACTGCGGAGGCTCGCGATACGGGTCGTCGTCGACTGACTTGCGTACAGTGCTCGCCTCTCCTGCTTTGTACGCGGCTGAGATGGGCGCTCGCTCAATTTTGCCTTCAGGAGGAGCGGCGGGAGGTGTTGCTGGGGCAACGGCAGGCGTTGGAGGAGCTGCCGCGCTCGCGACCGTGCCAAGTTCTTGCGTTCGAGCGGCTTCAACGCCGCTTACTTCTGCCTGCTTTGCTTCCGGATGCTCAAGCTCTCGCTCAAGTTCTTCGCGGATCGGCTCGAAGACAATCAGCGAAATGTCGGTTGTAATCTTTGCGGCAGTTTCAGTATCAACGCCAACCTCGCTCTTTATATTGTCTGCAAGTTTGCCCACCTCCTTAAATCCAAGAAGCGTCATCAGCACGTTGTTCTCAAGCGCTTCCCACTGATCCAGATGCAGCTTGTGCCGTTCAGCCAGCTTTCGCATCTCCTTCTCCACATCTGCGGAAGTAATCGCGTTTTTCACGGGCGAGGGCAATGCTGCGAAACGCTCTGCAAGCATTTTCTTGAGCTCCTCTTTTTCTTTTGTATCATCAGCCATATATACACCTTACTTTATCAAGGAGTATGTCCTCCAGTTCCACCTGCGGCTGGCGGGGGCGGTGTGACAGATGCAGGTGTCCCCGCTGCGGGAGTTTTTGACATTTCGGTCACCGCATCCTCAAGCGCCTTTCTCCCCGCCGACTTTGATTGCTTCTCTTCGTACGTACCTTTTGCTTTCTTGCCTCCATATGTCTCCATTCCCACGAGTCGAGCGAGAGGATTTGTACCATACCGCTGCGCAGCAGCAGCCCCGGCGGCTTTTGCAGTATCAACATGTTCCTGAACAATCGTACGAGCTTCCCCAGCGATCCTATTTATCGTAGGGCTATTTTTGTCATCGAATTCCTTAACCTTTGACTTTTCCGCCTCAAGTTTTTGTTTGGCCGCCTCCACGCCCGCATCAAGTTCCTGCACCTGCTGACCGTGTCTTTGTTGGTCTACTCGCATATTGTCTCCCACTGCTTGGATTTGTTCTTCAAATTTCTTTACTTCTGCATGCACGCGCTTTATTTTGTCATCCTCTACCGCTTGGAGACCGCGCCTGTTTGCGATCTCCGTATCGATTCCAGTGTGTGAGGCTGTAGGCGCATGTGAACGTTCATCCATCAAACCTTGCACCTCTTTCTCGAGGATATCCTTCGTTGTCTTTGCCTGGGTTTCTATTGTCTGCGCGTTTCGTTCTTCTGTCTGCTTCAAATTCTCGAGTCGCGCTTTCTCTGTCGTATTTCTTCGGTCCGCAGCAGTTTTGTCATTTTGTAAACGAGTTTTTTCGTTTTGTGCTTGCTGTTCTGTTGCGAGGACCTGTTGTTGCGCAGCGTCTCGCGAGGCTTCTGCTGTAAGTTTTTGTTCGCGAATAAGGCGGTATTGCTCTCTATCGCGCAATTTATTCTGCTCTCCCTGTGTAAGATTGTATGCTCCTTCTGCTCGTGTAGCTGCGGCCTCCGCTTTTTTCTTCGCATCTGCTTCGAAATTATCTTTCTTATCGCCCGACGAGAGCCAGCTTGAAGCCCCTGTTTGCTTCGCCGCGATGTCCCCAAGTTTCGATTGTGCGATGTTGAAGTTTTGTTTCTGGATCCAGTCAGCCCGTCCTTTTTGTCGCGTCATTTTATCTACACGTTTTTGTGCGTCTTGTCTAGCCCATGCACTAAGATTCTGGTCTGCTACAAATTCACGCTGCGTTTTTATCTTATCTCCCAGGGCGGATGATCTCTTGGCATACTCTCGACCAAGTGTTCTTTGCAGTCCAAATCCTGCGAGACGCGAGCCAAGACCAAGCGCAGTAGCTACTCCGCCTTGCGCAAAATTAAATCCTGCGATCTTGCCGGCGAAGGAGCTTGAGAGCTTGAATGAGAGGAAAAGTAGGCCGAGGATCATGAGGTATGAAAATACGGCGGCAATGTTGCCCTCTGGATTACTTCCCGCTGCTCCAAGCGTTGCTAGGCTCGAGCCCGGCAGGGCGAGCCTCTGCGAGATCATGAGCGTGATCCATAGGAATAGCATGAGTATCGGCGCAAATACAGCGCTCTTGAGGAGAGAATTCCACCACGTCTTCCAGCCGTAGCTACTCGTCTCCCACGAAGGTATAAGATACGAAGCAAAAGCAAGAGAGGAGGTGACCATAAGAAAGATGAGAAGAACCGCGCGTGAGATAAGAAGGAAAGAGCCGTAGAAAAGCACGGCCGCCGCCCCGAGGAAGAATACCAGTGCAAGAAACCCGAACATCATTCCCTTGAATCCATCTTTCGTTCTCTCTTGCTGGCCCCGCACGTAGTCGATTGAATCTGCGGCCCCAGTTATGCCAATGGCCTGCATGAATTGACCAGCGATGCCGTTGCTGGAGCTCTGGGCGGTCTCTGTAGCGGTCTTCGCTCTCGCGTCCGCGTCTGCCACCACGGCAGTAACACTTGCGCCCGCCGCGCTCGGGCTCGCCACCTGCTCGAGCGCTGCCTTGTAAAATTGCGTCGCAGTGAAATTGGACGCATCTATGATCATCTTGGTAAAAAGCAGGCTGAAGTTGATGAGGACTGCGATGATAAGGACCTTGGCGATGAGCTTCTTTTGGCCGAATGTTTTCTCGCCAAGAATTATGGAGATGGCAATAAACGTGAACATCCCGATTATGAGGATGTTGGCAATGTCGCGAAACGCCGTCCAGCCGATCTCGATCGCGTCTTTTATCCTTGCGTATATCTCGGTACTAAATCCGACTATCGTGTAGTTGAGGAGAAAATTGAATAAGTATCCCGCGATCTGCAGGATTGCTACACCGATAGACAAAAACGCGCCAACGACGACGGCGCCAATTAGTCGCCCCCAGCACGTGACGCTGAAGAAAGGTGCCCAATCTCTTGAAAAATTACACGACTCATTTAGCGACCCAGTCGAATTGAGATTGCTATCATAGGTACGAGTGGGCTGATTAAGGCCCCCTGTTGTTGCATTAATTAAGCTGCCACTGGCGTCAAAAAACTGGTACCCTCCACCTCCCGGGTATGCACAAGCGTACGTAGCGTTAGGGGGCACGACCAAGCCCTGGATTGAAGATGTGGTCGGAAGCTGACCGTTGGTTACTGGTATCGGATTGTAGTATCGACAAGTCCCTAGCGAAGGAGAGAGGGACTCTGCTTGCAACTGTGCCTCAACAGGAGCTGGCACAAGTGCCGATGCGCATATCAATACGTTAAGAGTGAAAAATGCGAGAGATTTCTGAAGCGCAGAAGTCATACTTATGGAATTGGGCAACGAGACTTATCGGGGTTATCCTTGTCCCAGCATTTTTTCCATGCCTCGATGACTGCAGGATTATTCACGTTGCACCAGCCTGGCGGTATCGTCATCGAATCGGCCCACGCTTTAATGGTATTTATGACAAGTCCATCGCTCCCTAAGACTGCGCTCTGTATGCTATCCAATTGTTTGATGACGCCGTTGGGCCCGTCGAGATCGGGCTTGATGTGAAGCAGCTTTTGCGCGATGAGCGAGTCGAGCTGTTGGAGCGCTAGGCGCTGAGAATCGAGCGAGGTGCCCGTGACGCCGGCGATAAGCTGATCGATGAGCCGGAGCGCGTTTTGCGACACATTTATCTTATTCAGAGTACTTGAAGCAAGCGGTGCTATTTGAGAGTCAATGATCCGCTGTGAGAAGGCGGTTGAGGTCGCGACCCGAAGCTGCGCTCCGGTAGGGCACGTCTGGTTGCCGTCGCTATCCGTAGTGCAAGCTCCTGCCGTTGCGGTACAAGTCTTATCGCTTGCAAGCTCTGTCGCGCACACATGTGGTCCGTTTGCGTTCGATATGATGAGATCCCAACACTGATTCTCCGCGCTGCGCAGTTGCCTGATTGCCGTTGTCAGCGCCGTCCCCATTGCGTTCACCGTCTGCCAATACGCAGACTCTACCTGTCGGGCCGCAGAGAGGTTCTGCAGCGCAACGTTGACGGCGGCATTGCGCAAGCCTGCAGATGCTTCGGAAACGACCTGATCGATATACGACGGCCGGCCGCCGACGCTTTGTGTGAGCCCAGAGAGTCCCCTGTTGTCAGAAATGATCTGCGCCGTCATGCCGGCGTAGAGCGCATTGATCATCTGGCCGATATCGTTGGCGCTTTCGAGCATGCGCACCGGGCTATCAATGATATTCTGGAACGATTGCTGCACGGTGATCGCCGGCGTGACAGTATCCCCACGGCAAGGATTTCGGGGGTCAGTATTCAGGTCGTAATACCCGTTACCCCACTCCCATTGATTTCGCAAATACTGTTCGCATTCTGCGATGCGATTGTCTGCCAGATCTCGCGCAAGATAGTACGCACCGAGCGGATTGCACGCTGGATTGGCAAGCGCTCCAAGGCCCTTCCAGCTAAAAGATTGAGTAGGATTGGTGAGGATTCCATTGAGATCACCCTGATACGGGCATGTAAGTATGCTTGCTGGCGCATAATTTACTGCCTGGAAGTTGAGAGCTACGGCACGGCCTACCGGTCCTTCGAACGCAGGGTTGAGGTTTTGCAACGTGCCATCCTGCAGGAACCTTACAAATTCCGGTTCGCGGGCGTACGCGACCAGTTCTCGTCCCTGATTCACGACGTATTGCTTATTACCATTCCTCCCTGTCTGGATGCCGTTGTTGGCTATCCGCGTGATACCTGCCATTGCCGCTTCTTTCTCACGATTGATCACTTCGCGAAGCACGCACTCTTTGTATACAAGAATACCAGTGTTGAGCTCTACCGTGGCGTCCGCTACTGGTACATACACCCCGCCCGTTGCTGACATCGCACCCACCGACATGGCATATGCGCCATTGAGATTGCAGTCGAAGATCCCCTGGCGCATGAACTGATACGCGGCAGCGACCGACGGCGGATCAACAGCGGGAGGCGTTTCTGCCGGCGGGTTCTGGGCGCATATTTCTGTTCCATTCACAGTAACGCACGATGGCGGCGTCTGCGCAAAAGCGAACGCTGGAGCGAGCAAGAGGAACATGATGCTTACCGTGAGAGTTTTCATGATTTTTTCTGCCGATAGTAGTCGGCGAGCAACTTGTATGAGACGAACATGTGCTGTTCAGCTTGATTGTACGTACGAAGGAGTGTTACTGCGGCGAAGGGGTCGTCGGCATTTGCTGCCATCGCATCAAGGGTGGCCGCAAATTCCTCCATCGCATTCAAGATGCCGAGGTGTTGGTTCTGTGCATCTTTGGGTACCACGACACGCACGCTTGCCCGTATCGCGGCGCGGTAATTTTCTGCCACTTCCCGCAGTTCCGTGAGGTAGGAGGCATCGTTTGTCTTTACATAGTACGCGAATATCTCAAATTCAGCCTGCGTATTTTTAAGTAGTGGAGAAAGCGATGTCTGCAAATCGCTTCGGTACGCAAGCATGCGCTCATATGACGTGTCCGGCACGGTGGTGACATCAGCTGCGGCGTAGGTGCGGTAGGCAACGGGAGCCGTGAGAGTCGCTGCCATTTTTTCCGCCACCTTCTCTCCCACTTCTTCCGTATAGATGCCTTGCGCTTGAAGAGAGTTGTATTTGCCAATAAGTCCATCGAGCACCGTGCTTCCGATCACCGTGCTCCCCACCTCTGCTGAATCAGAAAGGAATGTTGAGAGATCGATACCACTGTCATCTTGCGCCTGAAGCGCCGCTTTCGCGACGTACGAAGTCGCCACGTTTTTGTTGCGCACCACTCTATCTATCTGCCAGCCTGTGACGGCAAGCAGTGCAACCAATGAAAGTGTCGCGGTGACCACGATGGGAGAAAAGCCGCGCTGATACGAGCTCGTCGATCGTAAGAAATACGCAGAGCGTGCGCGCATAATGCAAAAACTCACGCTCCTGTACGCGCGTTCTTTTTCCACGTATGAATTATAACTCAGGCTTGTAGCTCGAAGCCTGTCGCTTGTAGCAAAACAGGGAAAACTCAGATGGGTTCCCACTGCGGGCTACCAGCTACGAGCTACAAGCTGTTTGGGGTGAACGTGAAGACTGAACCAGCATCGATCGAAGCGAAAACGATCCCGTATGCGCCGAACAGCTCGGCAAGCGCAACGTAATTTTTGACAAACGTGTCAGCGTGGGCGTTGTAGGTCTCTATTGCTTTGAGGAAATCCGCATCATTTTGCGCTTGGGGCACGAGTGCGAGGTTCGTGCCGATCGCAATGTAGCTTTTTGCCACGCGGACATGGACTACTGCCATCTGCGAGGGAACGTTGTCGATGATAGTAAGGTTGTTGCCAACGCTTTTCAGTGCGTCGGCGATTGCTACCACCGCTGCGGCCTTTGACGCATCGTTTCGGTCTTCCACCTGATTCTTGAGGATCTGGGCAACGCCAGGATGCTGGTCTTCGAATGACTGGATGAACGATCCGACCTCGTTGCCATAATCGTAGAGCTTTTGCTCCATGTCAGTTCGTCTGTCTGGTGCGCTCGTCGCGCTCATAAGTTTGCTTGGGATGAAGGAGTATGCGGGCGTATCGATCTCTGCCTGCTTCGTGCCAGCCGTTGTGCGGTTCTGACCAGAAGAAAGCGTCTTGATGAACGCATCAAAATCAAATGAATCATCACTGTTCGTATTTGTATCGGTGGGCGCGGTGGTAGGCGGAGTGTAGGTATACGGCGGCCCACTCGTTACGTTCTGCATGATATTTTCCTGTGTTTGGGGCGTGCCGGGCGCACTATGTATGGTCGCGTAACCGGTCGGATTGAGAAACGGAGAGGTTGCCCCTTCCCAGGTTGAAGTTCCTGAATGAATCGGGCCCGCCACTTGCCGCTGCACTATATATATGCCAACTAAGAAAATGATTGCCGCTGCGGAGAGTGCGGATATATACGGGTGTGCGCGCAGCCATTCCATTGCATAACTATACCAGCTTCACAATGCTACAATGTGTGCATGCACAGGTTCGCAGTAGCGGCAACGATAGCGCTTCTTGTAGCTCCTATGACGGCGATGGCGTTCCCTTTTGGAGGGCAAGCTGGCACCGTTCGCCCGTGCTACAACAAGGCGATCTATGCGAGCCTTGGTCCTCCGCGCGGCGGCCCCTACATCTGGACCCCTTCGACTAAGACCTATCAATTCGGACCGCCCACGCACGCGGGGCAATGGCTCTTGGGGCTTGCCGGAGCGCCGTACTACTGCATCATCTCTATTCAGCCGGTCATCGTCTGGCCGGGAACCTATATCACGATGATGGGGAGCAGTCGCTAGCGACTGCTTTGCTAAAGTTCTAGAAAAGCTGCTGGACAATTTTCTTCCACTGATCAAGAGCGACGTCCTCAGCACGGATATTCTTCGGAACGTCTGGCAGTGCAATATCGCCGAATTTCTTTTTCAAGTTGCCTGACAACTGTTTCCTTTTTGAACCAAACCCCGTGTGTAGTACCTCAAAAAACTTCTCCTCATCAAGGTCCGCAAAAAAACTTCTCGAGATGTTTTCAATAAGCAGTATCGCTGAATCAACTGACGGGGGTGGCGAAAAGTTGCCACGCGAGACATTCGCAACGATTTTCGGCGCGCCATAGGCTTTTACTGAAAGCGAGAGAAGGCTCTCTTTGCCGTTGCGCGCTATGATCCGATCGGCAACCTCCTTTTGCACCAGGAGTGCCATTTCGCGCGGCTGCATATCCGCGGTTAAGAATTTTCTGATGATCTCGCCGGTGATGTAGTATGGGATATTTGCAGCAACGATATAGGTTCCAGGTGCCAGGTTCCAGGTGGCAGGTTCGAAATCCCTGATATCTTGATGGACGAGCGTAAGCTTCTCGTCAGTAATTTCGCGTGCGAATGTTTTTTGTAACTGCTCGACAAGCGCTTCATCTTTCTCTATTGCAACGACATGCGCGCCAGTTGCCTGCCCGGCCAGGGCAAGCAATTCTTTCGTAAGCGCCCCTTTTCCTGGCCCTATCTCAAGGATCGTTTCACTTGGGAGCACTGCGATCGCCTCAGCTAACTTCTTTGCAGCCCACAACCCGGTGAGAAAATGCTGCCCAAGCCGTGCTCCCCTACCGGATCGTTTTTTCCTCATAGGTCGTTGTGTAGGGCCGGGCATATTCTATGAGCCGGGCATCAATGTCACTCAAAAATTCAGAAGGAATGGCGCGATCCCGAGAGCCATATTTCATTCGCTCGTCGGCGTACGATAGGAATAAGCGCTTCTTCGCTCGCGTAAGCGCTACATAGAACAAACGCCGCTCTTCCTCCGGATCGCGATTCTCGTCGACGCGCGTCCATGGAAATAAGCCTTGTTCTAAGCCAACGATAAAGACCGCCTCGAATTCAAGTCCCTTCGATGCGTGCACGGTCATGAGCGAGAGCGCTTCAGGTCTTTCACTAGGGCTTCCCGAGACGCCGAGGCCATCTTGCTCGCTCTGAAGCGCCGCTTCTTCCAAAAGTTGCTCGATTCCCTCCGACGGCTTCGCAGAATCGTATTTGGTCGCCACGTTGATAAGCTCGCCGATGTTTAGGAGCCGCTCTCTTCCTTCTTCACCCATATCTTTAAACATTTTCTCCATCCCGCTCGCTTCTGCGGCGAACCTGACAGCTTCGGATGCCGGGAGCACGCCAATAGCTTTCTGAATACTCAAAAGTACCTGCCGGAATGCCGCTACCTTCGAGCGCGCTCCAGCTGGCAGGTCGCCGCCTTGTCCTGCGAGCATCTTCTCTATCGTTACGCGGCCGATGCCACGGGCTGGGACTCCTGCGATGCGGATAAGGTCGGTGCGATTCTTCGGGTTGAGGCTCGCGCGCAGGTAGCTGAGGAGGTCTTTTACTTCCTTGCGCTCGAAGAACCGTGTACCGAGCACAAGGTAGGGCACTCCCATATGCAGACATGCCTCTTCGAGAACTCGCGATTGGAAATTTTCGCGATACAGGACCGCGATCTCGCTTGGCATCACCCCACGTTCGGTAAGTTTTGTGGCGGCGCCGGCAACGAACCATGCCTCGTCCACTTCGTTTTGTGCGCCATAGAGCAATATCGGCTCCCCGATCTCACCTTCCGTAAATAAATTCTTTGGCTTGCGGCGAATGTTCTTCTCGATGACCGAATTCGCTGCAGCAAGTATGGTGCGGGTGGAGCGATAATTTTGCTCGAGGGTCACCACCGCCGTATTGGGGAACGCATGTTCGAATTGCAACAGGTGTCCGATATCGGCCCCTCGCCAGCTGTATATATTTTGGTCGATGTCGCCAACGACACAGATATTCATTCGCGCCCCCGCCAAGAGCCTCGCGATCTCGTATTGCACAAAGTTGGTATCTTGATATTCATCTATCGTGAGATGAGTCCAGCGCTCTTGCAAGAGCGAGAGCACATCATGAGAGTTTTGCAGAAGCCGCAATGTGCGGACTAGTAAGTCGTCAAAATCGAGCGCCCCCTCTTCGTGAAGTGCATTTTCATATTGCTGCCACGCGCGTGCGATGTCGCGCTCCCTAAAATTGCGAGCAGCTTTCTCGAATGCTTCAACCGTGATGCCCGCCCCTTTCTCGCGGGAGATCCGCGAGAGTGCGGCGCGCGGTGCGAGAGAATCATCTTTCGTATCAAGAATTCGCTTGAGCGCCCGCAGGCTGTCGTCGTGATCCCAAATACTGAAATTGCGTTCAATTCCTGCACGTCCGGCGAATTCTCGCAAGATCCGCACGCCCAGGGAGTGAAAGGTAGAAATGAGAGGCACCCCGCGCCCGGCGGGCACGAGTTTCCGGACCCGCTCGCGCATCTCACCTGCTGCTTTGTTGGTAAATGTGAGCGCAAGTATCCTGTACGCGTGCGTCCCTTTCTCGATGAGGTGGGCAATCCGATGGGTAATGGTCTTCGTTTTTCCCGCTCCGGCACCGGCGATTATCAAAAGTGGTCCCTCGGTATGGAGGACAGCAGTTTGCTGTCGATCATTGAGAGTATCGAGCACAGACATGCGCGGACTATAGCATGCGTCTGCTCCTTCATTTAGGAAATGGCTTAAAATATGACTAAAATCCATTGACACGTACCGTTATCCACCGCCCAAACTCAATATGAATTGACCATGAACAACCATGAGGGTAGAGTGAACGGAGCGGCACTTCCTGTTCCCGGCTCGTCTCGCAGTTGTCTTTTTTGAGCGAGATTTAGAGCCATATTTCCGATCTTCTGCCCGTGCCGTGGCTCCAGTTAGACATTTTGTAGGCTTATTTTGGGTAAAAAAAGTGATCCGCAGGCGGATTTGGCAATTCCGCGAGCGGTGAAATATACATCGTTGAGATCCGTGCGCACGGCGGCTACTCTCATATCGCTTATCCTCGTGCTTGGCACCCTTCTGCCCGCGACCGCGCGGGCGTCTGTTTTAGGGAATTTTATGGCTGCAATACTGCAAAAGCCAGAAAGGCAGACCAACGCTGTCTCAGGCGGAAGTAATCTCCAGACCATGGCGCTACCCAAGCCCGCGATGAACGCTGACCCGATGGCCGGCCGCGGTGGCGGTGAGATAAATATTGCCGACAACTCAGCCCTTGTCCCAGAAGAAGGCCCGTCCGGAACCATCGCGGATATTGAAAAACCCAAGAACTCTACGATTAGCCTCTACATCGTTCGATCGGGAGATACGCTGAATGGCGTAGCGAAGCTTTTCAACGTCTCGCCCAATACGATTATATGGGCCAACGATTTGCCGCGAGGAAGCGCGCTACAGATAGGGCAGAAGCTCGTCATTCTTCCAGTTACGGGGGTTAAGTACACGGTCAAGAAGGGCGATACGCTCGCAAGCGTAGCGAAGCGATTTGGAGCGGATGTCACGGAGATCGCAACATTCAATGATATTACTGATGGGAACCTTGCTGTCGGAGTAGATATTCTTATTCCCGACGGCGAAGTCGCGGCAGCCCCTGTGCTGTCGAAGAATTCTTCTTCAAAAACTGGGACAATAGCCATACTCTCGGGGCCGAAAGGCACGGCAATACAGATCGGCTACTACATGATCCCGCTTGCCCGCTACGTGAAGACGCAGGGCGTCCACGGCTACAACGGCGTGGACTTGGCAGCTCCTGTCGGCACGCCGATACTTGCTTCGGCTGAAGGCGATGTCATTGTCGCCAAAGAAAGTGGGTGGAACACAGGCTACGGCAATTACGTCGTCATCAGGCATGCCAATGGCTCGCAAACCCTCTACGCGCACCAGTCCCGGGTCGCGGTTGAAGGGGGGCAGCACGTTGTCCAGGGCCAAGTGATCGGATACGTTGGCTCTACAGGCAAGTCAACTGGTTCGCACCTGCACTTCGAGATACGCAATGGCATCCGTAATCCTTTCTAAATTATGCACAATCTCCTGCAAACAGCGTTTCTTATAATTCGAATATTTCTCTAAATTGCGGCATTTGCGGCGAGGCCCGTGGTCTGCTAGACTACGGCAGCTGTGTTGACTTTGGATGTCATAGTTGATCTCCAGTATGGAGATTGTGGCAAGGGCAAAGTTGCCCACTATTTGGCAAATAAACACTCCTACACCCACGTGCTCCGCTACAACGGCGGATGCAACGCCGGGCACACGATCTTCCACAAAGGGAAGAAATTCATCACCCACCATATTCCGGCGGGCGTTTTTTTTGGCATCAAATCCATTATCGGCTCCGGCTGCGTACTCGATCCTGATCAATTCTTCCGCGAGATAGCCATGCTCGAAAAGGGTGGCGTGCGCACGAAAGGGAAGATCTTCATTGCGAAGAACACGCATGTCATAACCGATGCGCACAAGAATGAGGACAAACAGAAGGGTGGCAAGATCGGCACGACCGGCCGTGGCAATGGACCTGCGTACCGCGACAAGTACGGCCGCACCGGGCTTCGCGCCGAGCATGTGAAGGCTCTCAAGCCCTACCTCATCGACCTGTATGACGAGTGGTTTGAGGTGAAAGGCAACAAACATGTTCTTGCTGAGGGCGCGCAAGGATTCGGACTCGACATCGACTGGGGCGACTATCCGTTCGTCACTTCTTCGCACTGCACGACCGCCGGCGCACTCCTGAACGGCCTACCTGCACATGCAGTCCGCAGCGTGTGGGGAGTCGCGAAGATCTACGAGACCTACGTCGGCAGCAAGAAATTTCAGCCTGTGGGGGCGGTGTTCGATACAATCGGCGACATCGGCGAAGAGTTTGGTGCAACGACCGGCCGCCGCCGGCAGACGAATTGGATGAACATGGCTTCGCTCGAGCGCGCTATCCGTATGAACGGCGTCACGCACATCGTGTTCAGCAAGACCGATGTCTTGCGCGACGTTGGCGCGTGGGCAGTGATAGACGATAAGAAAGTCGTCGAATTCAAAAGCGAGAAAACAATGCAAGATTTTGTGCTTAAGCGACTGAGATCGCTCGGCATCTCTCGCAACAAAGTCTATTTCTCCGACAGCAAGGAAACGATCTAGGTAGACAGCGTAGCACCTTTCGCATATAGTTGCGCCGGAGAAGAAACCGGTCGCCACGGAATGGCGAGTCATGGCTTAAAGGAGATTGCCATGCCGAAGGGAAGTACTTCCAAGATTTGCTTGATCGTTTCCGGAGACCCCCTGCTCCGCCGGAAGCTTTGCTTGACGGCTGAGAAGTACGGCTTTGAAGCGCTTGAAGCTGCTGGTGCGGACTCAGCGCAGAAGTGCATCGCAAAGCACAGGCTGGACGTCGTCGTGTTCGGTGAAGGCGAAAACGATGCCGATACCATGAAAGCGTTCCGAGCGCTGCCTTCCAAGGGCAACGTCATGCGTCCGAAGACCATTTTCTGCGGTGCGTCAGGTGAAGAGGCACTCGAATTGGGAGCGGACTGGGCAGTGGGAACGAATCCAGAGCTTCTCGACGCAAAGGTTGCCGATTGCCTGAAGCTTCTTAGGCTGCTCTGACCGGGGCGCTCGTCGTTGGGGGCTGGTGTTCAAATAACAGAGGGACCCACGGGTCCCTCGCGTTTTATATGGTTTCAAATCTCACGGGCGCGGTACTGGAGCGCCTCCAACATGTGGCTGGGCTCGATAGGATTGCTTCCGGCGAGATCGGCGATGGTGCGCGCGAGCTTGATCGTGCGGTGGTAGCCGCGCGGAGAGAGCTTCATCGAGCGCGCAGCCCCCTGCAGTGCTTCCTCAGCCTTCGGGGTGAGCTCGGCGAGCGATTCGATTTCTTTGGGCCCCATATCCGCATTGGTTGAGACATTCTTGAGATGCTCGAACCGCGCATATTGGCGCGCGCGAGCACGAGCGACATGCTCGCGCGCTTTTTTGGTCTCGCCGCCGCCGCGCTTCGCTTTTGTCGAGAGTGTCTCGGGCGAGAGGTGCCCGACGGATACCCACATATCAATACGATCAGCAACCGGTCCGGAAATCTTGCGGCGGTATTTTTCCACGATGTGTGGCATGCATTGGCACGCCTTGGTGCCCAAGAATCCGCACGGACAGGGGTTGAGCGCTGCGATGAGCATGAAATTTGCCGGAAAGGTGGCGGAGCCTTTGGCGCGCGAAATACTTACCACGCGGTCTTCGAGCGGCTCGCGAAGCGCGTTGATGACATCGCGGTGGAATTCTGGAAATTCGTCGCAAAAAAGCACGCCACGATGCGAGAGTGTCGCTTCTCCCGGCCGAATGCCCGATGAGCCGCCGCCGATCAGGGCCGCATATGAGCTCGTGTGGTGCGGTGAGCGGAACGGCGGGCGGAAGATCGCATCGCCCATGAGAGTGCCCGAGAGCGAGTGGATCGTCGTCACTTCGATCATTTCACTCTCGGTCAGATCCGGAAGGATCGAGACGGCAGCCCGCGCAAGCAGAGTCTTCCCTGTCCCAGGTGGGCCATAGAGCGCGAGATTGTGTCCGCCTGCAGAGGCGATGATGAGCCCGCGCTTGGCGCTTTCCTGGCCGCGGATCTCGTCGAGCGCGGTGTCGTCCTCTTCGCGCGCAGGCCGCTCTACATTTGGCACGGTGCGCACCATATGTGACTCAATGTCTTCAAGCTGGTCGATAACGTCGCGCAGTGATGCGACCGGATGTACCATCAACCCTGAAATGAGCGAAGCCTCGGCGACGTTTTCTTCGGGGACGTAGATATCGGTGAAGCCTTTGTCGAATGCTGCGCTCGCGATCGAGAGGGTGCCCAGGATCCGGCGTACTACTCCATCGAGCGCCAGCTCGCCGGCGAACATTTTTCCTTGCGGGAGAAAATGGATTTGCTCGGATGCGAGCAAAAAAGAGAGCGCGAGCGGTAGATCGAAGACCGCGCCTTCTTTTTTGAGCGCGGCGGGCGCGAGCGAGAGCACGATCTTCTTGTTCGAGCGTTTCGGCGATTCTAATGCGCGTTCTTCATCTTCAAATTCAGTATTTTTTATCGCCGCTGCCAATCGGTCTTTCGCCTCCTCCACCGATTTATCCGGTAGCCCCACGATCGTAAAGGCATGCAAGCCTTTCACGATGTCGCACTCGACGGAGACTACTGCGCCTTTCGGCAGCATCGGCTGCGCGCCATACACTCGTGCGAATCCCGATTCTATTTTTTGCTTCGAACCCATTCGTGCAATTGTAGCAAGTGGCGCCGCCTCAGAGCGCCGCCACTGAGTGAAGTTGTGAGTTTATATTGTGTGTGCGATGCAGGTTTTGGCAGCAGGGTTGGCTTCGAGGCGGTCATACGGAATAGGGTCACCGCACGTTTCGCAGGAGCCGTACGTTTCCGCCTCTATTTTCTCAAGCGCCTCTTCGATCTCTTTGTAACGCTTCTGCATTTCTCCGACGAGCGGAATGTTGGTCGCAAGTTCTTCAATATTGTCCGCCGCGTCTATTGGATCGGCCTCAGCACCCTTGGATTCCGAATCCCCTTCCCACTCGCCCCCTATTTTCTTGCCATGCGCAGCGAGCTCTTCTTCGAGCGAATCTTTCTCCGCCCCAAGTGCGCCGCGCAGCTCCTCTAGCTGCTCTTCGGTGAGTTCCACATCAGGAACTTTCTTCATGTTCCAATCGTATGTGACGCAAATGCAAAAGTCAAAGAGCGCTCTCAAAGATTACGCCCTGCCTGGAGGCGAGAGATGATCTCGGTGAATGAGTACGGGCTCTCCGCGATGATGAGAATGTTTTGGGTCGGGAACGAGTAGAAAAGCTGTATGGTGCCAGAGTCATCCTTGAGGGCGCGCACATCATAATTGCGCATCACGAGGTCTTGGTAGCTGCGCTTTACCGGAAGACCGTCCCCATCTGTCGTAAGCACGGAGAGCGCGGTAAAGCCGGGAGAGAGATCGGCATTGAGTCTCTCTTCCCACTGGAGCATGGCTTGGAAGGCACGATCGTGCGCTATGAGCGGGATGACGAGCAATGGAGCGTTCTCATCAACAGTGTGTATGCCAAAGAAGAAATCATTCCCAACAGCACGCAAGAGATCGTCCGGCGCGTGCGCGCCTAGGGCACTCATAAACTCTTGGAAGGTGGCTGGCCGCTTCTGCATCGAACCATCCGGCAAGGGTGCGGTGATGACGGGAATGATGCGGATAATTGAGCCGAGCGTCCCAGGGCTCGAGCGGGCGGCGGCGAGCGCACGTTTCAGGTCATTGGGCGATTGATCGTCGAGCGAAAGGAGCAGGCTTTGTTCTGCGAACAGGATGGATGAGCTTGTATCGAGAGGCGGCTGATCTTGCTGCTGGTTCATGATAGTGGTAACGCCAAAAATCGCTGCCGCCCCGAGCCCGAAAAGCAATAGCACGGTAAAGATGACGCCGAAGGTCCGCTTGGAGCGTTGCACTGTTGCGGGGGTACTCGGTGTGGAGGCAGCCCGTCGCGCTCTGCGCTCTTCTTCAAGTGAAACCGCTTTCACAACGGAGATCTTTTTGTCACGCACGACTCCTTGCAGGTCGTTTTTGAGTGTGTGAACGGCCACAACGCTGCTGGCGCCTTGTTCTGCTTGCTGTGGTGTCAGGACCGGAGGCACGTCTTTGGGTGTCGCGACCGTTTCTTGCAAAGGCGCTGCCTGCCCTGGTGCTCGAATTGCCTCCGCCGCAGTAGTGCCGAGCGTGGTATCAAATTTTGTCGGTTCGGCTGGAGAGCGTTTCTCCGTAGAAGGAGCTTGGCGCTCGGGCAATTTCACGCCCGCAAGAATTTTCTCGATATCACTGCCGAGCGCCGGCGCCTCACGCACCGGCGGCTTCGAGATATCGACGGGCGTCCCCTGCGGCGCGGGCATACCGGCAGGTGCAGGACGCGCGGGCGGCTGCACGGGTATGACTGACGCGGCTTTAGCCGGCACTGGAGCGGGAGGTATAGGAGACGGTTGTGCTGGCAGCGGAGGCGGAGGCGGCACCTTTTTTGCTACCGGGGCAGCCTCGCCTGTTGGCCTACGGCCGAGGGACTTCGCTTTTTTGATTATTACTTCTTCAAGAATGTGCGCCTCGGGCACAGGTGTGACTACCGCTTTTTGGTCTGCATTAGGTCCTCCTGCCAAGGGTACGGCTGGGGGTGTAGAAGATACGCCGCTAGATTCTCCGCGGTGGTCCTCTGTGGCCGCCTTGTTCTCGTCTGCCATTGTATTCTCCACCGCCCGTATCTGGTTTGAGCCCCTTGCGTGCGGCCCACTCCGGATCAGCAGCTTTGATAGAGAGATTATAGCGTCCTTTCTCGTCGATCTCTTTCAACACGACGGGGATGATGTCTCCGATCTGCACAGCGTCCGAGATCTTCGCAATGCGGAAGGGTGCGACCTCCGAGACGTGCACAAGCCCATCTTGGTTGGGGCCGATCTTTACGAACGCGCCGAAGTCCATCATGCGCACGACCGGCCCTTCGAACTTGTCGCCCACCATGTATTCGCGCGTCAGGTCGGTAATTTCTTTGAGTGCCGCTTCCGCTGATCCGTCTCGGCCTGTGATGAATATGGTGCCATCATCCTCGATCGTGATGTCATCACACTTCGTGCGTTCACGGATACCGTTGATCATTTTGCCGCCCGGGCCGATAACGAGTCCTATCTGGTCGACCTTCACGTGTGTTGTCAAGATCTTCGGCGCGCGTGGGCTAATGTCGGCGCGAGGCACCGGGATCTCTTTGGTGATGGCGTCGAGGATCTGCAGCCTAGCCTTTTTCGCCTGCGCGAACGCATTCGTAAGTACCGGCACGGGCACGCCGTTGACCTTCACGTCCATCTGCACTGCGGTGACACCATCTGCAGTGCCCGCGACTTTGAAATCCATATCGCCGTGGTGATCCTCGGGCCCTTGAATGTCGGTGAGTACTTTGTGGATCTCGCCGTCCGACATCATGCCCATCGCGATGCCTGCGACCGGCTTTGTGATCGGCACGCCTGCGTCCATGAGCGCGAGCGTCCCGGCGCATACGGATGCCATCGAGGTCGAACCGTTGGATGCAAGCGATTCACACACAATTCGAACCGTGTACGGAAATATTTCTTTGCCCGGCAAGACCGCCCGCAGCGCTTTTTCGGCAAGCGCGCCATGGCCCGTCGCACGACGATTCAAGCCGCCCACGCGTCCTGTCTCTCCTACCGAAAACGGCGGGAAATTGTAGTGGAGCATGAATGTCTTTTTCGACTCTTGATACTCGATCGTGTCGATGAGCTGCGCATCTCCCGGGCCTCCGAGCGTGAGGGCAGCGAGCACGTGGGTGGCACCGCGGTAAAAAATGCCGGAGCCGTGTAAAACCGGAGAGATCCCGCCGGCTTGCGCGAAGAGAGGGCGTATCTCGTCGAGCTTACGGCCATCGGCGCGCCGATCGTTCGAAATCACCTCGTCGTGGATGTAATCGTCGATGTGTTCTTCGTAATACGCTTTGAGACGCCCTTTGGGAACATCCGGGAATTTCTCGGTGGCCGCTTTCATCCACTCGCCTTCCAAGATACCGATGTTTTTCTTGCCGACGTTGCCATCTTTTGATCCGAAGACCGCTTGCTCTTGCTTGGGGATCACGAGCTCTTGGAATGCCGCGATCACATCCCTCGGCAGTGCTGGCAACTCGAACGGTTGCTTCTCTTTGCCTTGCTCCGCGATGATCATTTGCTGCCATTTCTGTATTTTTTCTATTTCGGTGGATGCGTGTGCGAGGCCTTCGGAGAGAACTTCTTCTGATACCTCAGCTGCGCCCACTTCGATCATATTGATGTGCTCATCTTTGCCGCAGGCAAGCAAATCCATCTGCGCCGTCGCCTCATTACGCTGTATATAATTCGGATTCACGATGAATTCGCCCTGGCCCTTTTCGGTACCGATGCGTACAGCCGACACTGGTCCGTTCCACGGGATGTCGGAAGTGGCGAGTGCGAGTGACGCGGCATTTACTGCCAAGACGTCGGTGTCGTATTCTTCGAGCGAGAGCACGGTGATAATGACCTGCACCTCATTTTTCATGCCCTTGGGAAAGAGCGGACGGATGGTGCGATCCACGATGCGGCCAGAAAGTATTGCCTCGTCGGAGGGCCTGCCTTCGCGGCGCATGAAGCGCGAGCCTAAGATCGCGCCGGCGGCATAGAATTTCTCCTCGTACTCCACGGAGAGTGGAAAATAATCTTTGTCTGACTCTTTGCCCATGACCGCAGTCGCCAAAACAGCGCTGTTGCCATATCGCACGAGTACCGAACCATTGGCCTGATCCGCCCAGTCGTTGAACTCGGCGGTCATTTCTTTTCCGCCAATATTGACGGAATATACCTTCTTTTCCATATACTCTTTTGTTTACCCCGAGCTTGTCGAGGGGGGTGATGTGTGGATTTCAGTAGTGAGCCTTGTTGGCCAATACTGCCTATCCAAACACCACGATTATCTTGTATGTTGACACTATATATCACTTCTTCGAAAGATTCCAGAGCGCTTCGAAGAACTCCCGGTACCCGTCAGCCACCTCCTTACTAAGAAGAACGAACGATAGAAGTGGATTGCCAAAGGTAACGAACATAACTGCATGCGGCCAGATACTGATATCAACGAGACCGGTAGAGAGTCCTGGAAAAATTTTATATGTCCACAATGGTCGATCTTTTTCCCATTTGTTGAATTTTTCTGCTTGGGACTTTGCTCCTATGTATCGGATCGCTATGTTTTTTTTCGATCGCTTGCGCTCGTACTCATCAGCAGCACCTTCTGAATCGAGAATCTGGAAGTACCGATCGTTCGGTCCACTAATAACATCAATGACTCCATTCTCCGGCGTTGATTCGATGAAAGAAAGTTGGTATGCAACAAACGCTTCCTCGCCTTGCAACACCTCAAAATCCTGCTCATGCTGGCCGGAGAACTTCTCCTCCAATTGCATGAGGATATTTTGGAAGCGCAGTCGTTTCTCGTCCAATAACGATAGAATTCTTTTCGGCGTACTTGCGCTAAATTTCTTTCGCCCGTTTTGTATTACATGTCTCGCCAATCCAAGTTCCTCCAATCTTTGCAATGAATCATAAACAAACTGCCCATGTAGTCCGGTCGCACGAATGAGTTTACTTGAACCGATATCTCTATATGGAAGCAATGCCATATACACCCGCGCCTCTTTTTGAGAAAGGCCGACCTCCTCAAGGCGCCTATACAAGTCAGTCTGTGTTTTTTCATCAGTGCTTTTTGACATACGAATACATTTCGCTGGATTACCTAGGCATTATGTCAAAATAATATCATCAAATAAGTTTGATGTAAAGCACCACCGATGCTACATTCACCGTAGAAACAAGGAGGTTTCTCATGGCAGCGAAAATGGTCTCACGGCGTGAACTACTGACGGTCTATGGAATTCCCTACTCGTTCGTTCATCTTTGTAATCTCGAAAAAGAAGGAAAATTCCCCCCGCGAATGAACGTTGGCAACTGCAAAGTCGCGTGGAAACAAAGCGAAGTTAAGCGATGGGTTCAACAATGGCTTAGGAACCGAGCGAGAGCCGAGAGGGTTCTTAAACATCTGATACCAAAGGCAAAAAACCCGCTCCGCATGCGTTTTGATCCAAGTATAAACGCTGACCACGGGTCGGACGAGGTTGGTAAACAGTTCACGGCGACCCGCGAACACATTCGCAAGATTGAGAAGGACGCGTTGAAAAGACGTAAGAGCCCCTCGCGTCAGCGCAAACTCAAATCGTTTCTAGACGATTAGTTAGAGTCTCGGGAGATCAAACTTCCCTTCTTTCACGGAGCGCAAAATGGCAAAGACAGGAGATCTCGGAAAATGCCTAAGCATGACGATACATCACCTGGAACCGCACAAGGTTCGTTTGATGGCGGCGCTGGGAGGTCTGGATGAAGAGTTTGTCTCTGAACGTTTCTCCAATGCAATCGCCAACATCAGGCTAATTGCAGAGATCATCCAGCAAGTTCGTTTGGCTGCAAAACAAGGTAATTGCGAGCAGATCCTGAAAATACTTGACACGGAGTTCGAGTACGACAGAGACCTCCCGCGCTAACCGCATGCGTTGCGGGATACAAATACGCTTCGGCCTCGCGAGAAATCGCGGGGCTGTTTCTTTTGGGGCACCATCACAACGATTCCATGGAATAGTTGATAGTGAGTGACCGTTTTCCGTGAATGTGGTAGGGTTGGACCCGAACAAAACGGGAGCTGCAAATGAACGAAACCTTGACGAAGATGCGTGCATGGATCGAGGCGGAGCAAGAGAAGGCGAAGAAGGACTATGCGGACAAGTTCGATCTCACGAGTCTCACCTTCTGCGGCGTAAAGGCAGCCGGTGGCGATGCGTTTGAGGCGGTCAAAAAGAAACTGTGGGCCGCGGCGGAGGCAGAAAGGCTCGGCAGGTACGACGTGGTCACGCCGGACGAGGCCATCCGCGTCATCGATCGCGCGCTTATCTCCTGAACCTCAACGACGGCGCTTCGGCGCCGTCAATATTAAGAACCAAGTGTGCTAGGATGGCGCAAATGAAAATTTTTATTTTTCCTGGCATCGTTGCTGCTCTGGCGCTCGTTGGTGCGTTCGTCTGGGGTGGGGTGCAGGCGCTTTTTTTGGTAGCGCTCCTCGCTGTCTTGGAAACGACACTCTCTTTCGACAATGCGGTGGTGAATGCCAAGGTGCTCACACGGATGGATGCGAAATGGCAGCGCCGATTCCTCATCTACGGCATTCCGGTCGCCGTGTTCGGGACGCGCTTCGTCCTCCCTATCTTCATCGTTGCCGCCGCTGCCGGCCTCTCACCAATCTTTGTGACGGAGCTCGCATTTTTCGACGCGGCGAAGTACGGTGAATACCTCGACGAAGCGCATACGGCGATCGCGGGATTCGGCAGCACATTCCTGCTTATGGTCTCGCTCAAGTATTTCTTCAACGATCGCAAGACCATTCACTGGATCACCACTATTGAAAAGCATCTTTCTCGTTGGGGCGGCATTGAGGCGATCGAGGTTGCGCTCTCGCTTGTCGTACTTGTAGTGTGCGCCATGTTGGTGCCCGCGGAGGCGGCGACGATCCTTATTTCCGGAATTATCGGTATCGTCCTCTTTATCATCATCGAAGGCATCGCGCAGTCATTTGAAATGGAAGCAGGAGCAGGCGCTGTAAGCAGTGGATTAGCGCTCTTTGTGTATCTCAATGTGCTCGACGCCGCATTCTCGCTCGACGGCGTCGTTGGGGCGTTCGCCATCACCTCGGCGCTCCCCGTCATTATTGCCGGCCTTGGCATCGGAGCGGTATTTGTGCGCGCGTTTACGGTCGCGCTGGTGCGTGCGCATACACTGAAGGCGCTTCCCTACCTCGAGCACGGAGCACATTGGGCCATATTTGGGCTCGCACTCGCAATGCTTCTTGGTATTTTCGTGCACGTGCCCGAAGCAATCACCGGCTTCATCGGGCTTGTGTTTATCACCTTCGCGTACATTTCCTCCCGCAGAGAAATGCGCGCGGGAATAGTTACTCGACTCCCGTGATCTTGCCGATCTCTGAAGGATCGGACTGTTCTGCAATGGAGTCTTCAGGTGCCGAAACTTGCACATCGCCGGTATCCCGTGATCGGCCGCGGGAATTGCGCATCGGGCGGTAGTTCATAAGGTAGCGTCTCGGATCTTCATCGAGATCGAGAAAGTGATCCGCCGCTTCTCTGAGCTTGCTTGAGGTCGAGCGCCCGAATGATGCGATCTCCACTTGGCAGCCGCCATGCACTTGTAGGTATTTGACGAGCGGGATAAAATCGCCGTCGCCGGTAAAAAGGATGACCGTGTCGAGCTTGGGCGACATCGTAATAGCGTCAACCGCCATTCCGACGTCCCAGTCCGCCTTTTTGGCGCCCCCAAAGAATACTTGGAGGTCCTTCGTCGTCGTTTCGATACCGATCTTGCCGAGGGCCTCGAAAAAGCCTTTTTCCTCGCCCGATTCTGTGGTCACGACGTAGGCGCGTGCGCGGATGAGCCTCCTGCCGCCGACGGAATCTTTGAGGACGTTGCCGAAATTCACTCGCGCATGATAGATGTTCTTCGCGCTGTGGTAGAGATTTTGCGTGTCGATGAAAACGCCGACGCGCTGTTCTGGATGTTTGATGATAGACATAAATAGCTTGTAGCCAGTAGCTTGCAGCTAGCAGCAATAAAAAGAAAAACAAACTTATTAAAAACTTACTAAAGTGTACTCTCTTACGAAGCGTGAGCAAATGAAGATCTTGCTCCGGGCTGACCTGCTACGAGCTGCCGGCTATTTCTTGAGACCGAGTTTCTTCACGAGCGAGCTGTATTGCCGCTTGTTGGTCGACTCGAGGTACTTGAGATGCTTGCGGCGATCGGCAACGAGGCCCAAAAGACCTCTGCGGCCGTGCTTGTCTTTGCGATTCTTATCCAAATGCTGCGACAATTCCTCGATTCTTCGCGTCAAAATGGCGACCTGCACTTCCGGTGAGCCCGTATCCGCGTCATGGCGGCGCGTTTTCGAGACCACATGCTGCTTTTTGCGCTTCGTAAGCATGGGCCAACGATATCACATTCTGATGCCTAATGCAAGCCCGGTAGTGTAATTTCGGCTATGTTTTCTGCCCCCGCAGAGAGAATCGAGGTCGACAACGCAGCCCTGATTTCGTGCCTTCGTTCCAACATTTTCAGCTCTCGCCTTCGGCAAGCCGAAATTCTACTAACCGGGCAAGCCCAGTTTCGTGTTTCGCTGAGCAAATTCAGCCTTGCCGGTGAGGTCTATTGGGCTTCTGTACCAGGCACAACCTTCACAAGCTGCACTTCAAAAACGAGGGTGGAGTCCGCAGGAATCACGACATTGCCCGTTGCGGGGTCTTTTTGGTCCTCGCTTCCGTACCCAAGCGAAGGGGGGATCGCAAGCAAGCGCTGCCCGCCCTCTTTCATACCTCGCACGCCGATCTGGAAGCCTGGGATGACTCCTGGCGCACCGAGCACGAATGTAAGTGGCTGGTTGCCGTGCGCAGCCGAGCTATCGAAGATCGTGCCGTCAGCGAATTTGCCGACATAGAGCACTGAGACGGTATCACCCGGCTTTGCTTCTACTCCGGTGCCCACCTTCACATCTTGCCCCTGTACTTGCTCTTGGTCACTGGTCGTCGTGGCAGTTTGCTGCTCTGTGCCGGCGCTCGACTTATTCATTGATTTATAAACCAAGTACCCGCCAAGCGCGATAGCGCTGATAACGACGATCGAAATGATGATTGATTTTGTATTCATACAAGAACCATAACGCATCTTTCTGGATTCGCAACTGGGGACAATGGCAAAAGAGTATACTGGCTTCATGGAACCGCTCGCATCGAAAATAAGGCCAAAGAACCTTGATGAATTCGTCGGGCAGGCACATCTCACCGGAAAGGACAAGCCGTTGCGAGTCGCGATCGAGAAGAAAGAACTGTTCTCATTTATATTGTGGGGCCCGCCCGGCTCAGGAAAGACGACGCTTGCGCGCATATACGCCAACGCGCTTGATGCCGAATTTCACGAACTTTCTGCAGTTGACTCAGGAAAGGAGGACATTAAGAAAATTGTTGCCCGAGACTCTGCTGCAAGCTACCAGCTACAAGCTACTGGCTTAACAAAACCGAAGGTTTTGTTTATCGACGAGATCCATCGATTCAACAAAGCGCAGCAGGATTTCCTGCTCCCGTTCGTCGAGCGCGGCGACATCACGCTCATCGGCGCAACGACAGAGAACCCGTCATTTGAAATAATCTCGCCGCTTCTCTCGCGTACGCGCGTGTTTGTGCTTGAAGAACATACCGAGAATGAGATGGAAAAGATAGTCAGGCGTACAAAAATGACTATCCCTAAAGACGCGCGCGACTGGCTCATCCAAATGGCCCAAGGCGATGCGCGGCAAGCCATTACGACGCTCGAGACCGCGGAGAAGCTATACGGTAAGATCACGCTCGATACACTCAAAGAGGCCATACAGTCCAAGCATCTGCGCTACGACAAAAAAGGAGAGGAGCACTACAACACCATCTCCGCGTTCATCAAAAGCATGCGCGCAAGCCAGCCCGACGCCGCACTCTACTATCTCGCGCGCATGGTGGATGCGGGAGAGGACCCAAAATTCATCGCGCGGCGGATGGTCATCTTCGCGAGCGAGGATGTGGGCTTGGCCCAGCCCACCGCGCTCGTCGTTGCCAATGCGGTCTTCGAAGCGGTCAACAAAATAGGTTACCCGGAAGCGACGATTAATCTTGCCCACGGCGTTGCCTACCTCGCGCAGTGCAAAAAAGACCGGCGTTCGTACGAAGCGATATTCGAAGCGCTCGATGATGTAAAAAAATACGGCAACCTCCCCATCCCGATGAAAGTTCGTAATGCACCCACGAAGCTCATGAAAGAGTTGGGGTATGGAAAAGGCTATGAGATGTACCCTGGCCGGGCAGGCGACAAAGAATCCTACCTCCCCGACAAACTCAAGAATAAGAAGTATTTAAAGTGATTAAAGCACTCACGGTCCGGGTGATATCATTTACCTATGGAAAGTGACGCCTTGGAGATCTCGCGTCAACGGTATGTAGATGGCTCAAGAGGGTTGCAGCGTTTCGCTGAACAAATAACTGGTCTCGAGGTACCCACTGAAACCATCGAGAAATGGCGGACGCTACTCTCTTCGATGCGAATTATCGATGATCGGCTCGACCGCATCGAAAATGTAGAAGAACGGAAGAGGGTTTACTCACATATTAAAAGCTTCCTGCAGGACGGAGCAGCCGATTTCTCTGCCGATCCTCCACTTGCTGCTGCGATGAGCGATGTTCGCGGACTTTTGGAGACGATATCCGATGATAAGCGAGCTTTCTTTATCCGGACCGTTGAGATGATTCTAAAAACGACGGAAGATATCAAATTAGAAGAGAAAGCCGGCAGCTTCGCAAAGCTCACGCGATTAGAAGGACAGCTAACAAGCAAACTTTTTCTACCATTCCTGCCTGATGAATATACCGCGAGTGATAAACATCCGCAGCTCGTCAACTTCTTCGCACGGCTCGGGCGAGTAGGAAATTCAATCGATTCGCTTTTTGATCTGCCAGCTGATTACCAGAGCGGGCAAACTCGCGTGCGCCCTACGCTGCTCAATCGAGCGGTTCTCCTGGGTGCCGTACTCACAGACGCCCCATCGCTAGTGAAGAATGCAAATATATCCAAGGAGCTATTGAGCAAATTTGTTCGTTCTGTACGCGACACAATGCGCGATCGCCCGAAAAAATAATTGCGGCGGCAGTACGGTACAATTCAAGCATGAGGTCTCTGGAAAGATTGCCGCGAAAGACGCTTGCTCCAGTCGAAAGATCCGACGCCGCAGGGGGCAGCATAGAGAACACGTTGGAACGCCAAGAACTATTTGAGTACCAGGTAGTGGCTGCGGATAAATCGGTTGAATCTCTGGAAAAGACCGGTGTCGCCCTTATGGATATGGCGACTGGGCTCGGAAAAACGCGTGTCTCTATCGAGGTCTCAGAGCGACTCAAGCCGCAAAAGATCCTCTTTCTCTCTGACAACAAGACCGTGTTAAAAAACCACGAAGAAAGCTTTTCTCCGTATCTCGAAGAATATAGTCGCGGGTTTTTTATTGGTGAGGATAAGGCGGGAGCTGGCGCAGACGTCGTATTCTCGACGCGGCAAACAATGCGTGATTATCTAGAAGAATTCTCTCCCGAACATTTCGACCTCATTATCGATGATGAATCGCACCACTCGATGGCGGAAACGTACGAGCCGACGCTCCGCTATTTCAAGCCCAAATATCTTCTCGGTATGACGGCTACCCCGGACCGTATGGATTGGAAGGATATCCGCGAGATATTTGGTCCGCCCGCAGTGAGCTACACCCTTGCGGAAGGCATGCGCAACAGCTGGCTCACGAAAGTTGACTACCGACTGGTGACAGAGAACGTCGACCTAGAAGGCCTCAAAGAACTGCTGATGCGGATAAACGGGCCGCTATCGCGAGAGGAGCTGAACGAAGTCATTTTTAAAAAGAAATCACTCGAAGAAAATCTCGAACACCTCATAAGCAATGTGGGCAATCGCACGACAGCGATCATGTGCGAAAGCATCGACGAGGCCGAGCAGGCAGCATACTTTTTGCGCTCACGTGGGCTTCTAGCCGAAGCATTCCATTCGGAATCTGAGGACGATGAGGCTCTAAAGCGGTTCAAACAAGGAAGTACGCAGTTTATTACAGCAGTAAATATGATGAACGAAGGAGTGGACGTACCAGAGCTCGGTGCTGTCGCATTTCTGCGTCCCACAGACTCGAAACGCATCTTTTTGCAACAGCTTGGCCGCGTCTTGCGCAAACACCCGAGCAAAGAGCAAGCCCTTGTATTCGATTACGTTGGCTCCATCGAGCGACTCGATCTCATCAACGGGATCATGCGGGATATCGGTGGCAAAGAAGGCGAAAGAAAAGACAAAGAACGCTACTTCGACACCACCCTTGTTGGCGGCAACAACGTCTTCACGTTCGACCAGAAGATCGTCAGCGATATCGAAGAAGTGCTACGCCGGTATGAACGTCGCTACGTTTCTTACGAGGACGCAGAAAGGAATGTGCAAGAGTTAAAACTAACCTCAGTGAAAGAGTACCAGCGCCTTCCGGGGAAATTCCGCAACCAGCTTGGTTTGCCCCTAAGACCGCGCGTCACATTTGGCGATGAATTCAAGGGCTGGGCGAAGTTCTTGGGGCTGGAACGATTCATCAAGAAATATTCTTTTGAAGAAACGAAACGGTATGTCGACAGATTTAAAATCCGCACACCAAACATCTACAAACTGTTTTCACATATAATCGAATACGACAAAAAGCGGCTTCCACAACCTGATGAGCTCAGTTCTCAAGAGTGGGGTGCGTTGCACCTCGCAGACTTTGCTCCGGGAAAAGAAGAGTGGAAGAGCGTTCAAGATATTAAAGATTCTATTGGTACCGTATACACGAATACGATTTTTGGACACCGCCACTGGGCAGATCTCAAAACCGATATGTACGACTACGATACCAATCGCGATGGTCTATCGGATTATCAACTCACGCCCGATGATCGGCAGGCCGCGATCAAAGAATTGCTCGATCTTGCGCGTGGCGACAAACGTAGCGCTTTCGTTGACGAATTCAACGAGAAACAATGGGAAGAAACACATCGCATAGACTATCCGGAAGCACAGTCAGACATCGTCAAATATATGAACGACTTCCTTGAAGGTCTCAGCCGTGCCGGACTTCTGTGCCGCGAGTTTTTCGCCCCGGAAATATACCACCAGTTCTGCGAGCAAATGCTAGAACAAGTGAGAGGAGAGTACTACGGTGGAAAGACCCACAAAGGGTATTCGTTTGAACCGACAAAAGGACCCAACGCCAAACCGCCACCTATAGAAGCAAAGGTCTTGGATAGCGCAAGAGGAATGCGTGCCTGGAATGTTGTAGGAAAAATCGATCGTAACTATCCGTTTGGTCACACCCGAACGACTTATTCTGATTATCCGAACTACATAGGCGTGAATATTTGGGGTGAGTACCGTCATCGCGAAAAAGAAGGATTCGAATATCCTCACTTCGAAGTATCGAAAGCCGAATTGCAACACGTTGATTTCAAGACGATTAATCAAGAAAAAGCCTACGTGCCTTTCCCGGAATTTGCAAAAAAGCACAACATACAATTTACGATTAAAGACGACAAATTCGTTGTACCAGATAAGTACTGCTTTACTTTGGAAGAAGCCTACTTAGTCCTCATGCAGCAAAATAAGATGATGCATAAGAGAGAGAAAGGTGGACCGCTGAAAAAACCCGGAGAAAACATGCTTTTGGTCAAGGACAGGAAGGGAAATCTCTTTTCGCTGACAATCAGTTTGCACAGCACGTCTGCTGACGAGCATCGTCGTGGTAAGGGGATACAGGATTATGTGCAGTGGCGCGCCTGGTTCAGGAAGGTCGATGTAGAACGCGGTGCTTTAGCTACGGACCGGCTCTTTTTACCGCTTTCAAAGTAGATTCCAGGAATCATAGAATTTGTGCACAGGTTATGCACAAGCCTCCTCATTGTTTCCTCATTTGGGAGAGCTAGAGTAAACGCATTAGCAGTATTCACGCGCCGTAAGGTGCGTATAACGAATTTTTAGTTATGCAGCAGAAAACATATGCACGGCGCGCTCTCGCAATGGGGGTAGCGTCGCTTTTAGTAGCACTTCCGCTCGTGGCTTTTGCTCAGGTGAGCAATGAATCCTTCGGGCGGCAGATCGTTAACCAGGTATTCGCACGTCTGTGTGCGGCTGGCGTCTTGAAAGGGTCTCGCTGTCAGCAAACACCTCAGCCCATGGCGACTCTTACCTTGATAAAAACGGTCATCAACGACAACGGCGGCACCGCGACGACGACGACCTTCCAGGGGCGTATCGATGGCACCAATGTCCCATGGAACGCAGCACAGACCCTTTTGCCAGGGCTTCACACCGCATCGGAAGTCGCGACCTCTACGTATAGCGCATCTTCGTGGGGCGGCGACTGTGCCGCGGACGGCACGATCATCCTGACACCGGGAGACAACAAAACCTGTACGATCACAAATGACGATCAGGCCGGCAGGCTTATCGTCGATAAAGTCACGGTCCCCTCAGGCAGTGGCGCAGTATTCAGCCTCATGGCAACAGGCACCGGCTCGATCATGGGCGGCGGCTCCGGCACAACGACCGATGCCGTGAGCAAGGAGTACACGGTCTCGGCGGGCACGTACTCAGTAGAAGAAGCCGCGCTCGCGGGATGGGTACAAGCGAGCAGCACCTGTACCAATGTCGTCGTGGGTGTGGGAGAGACGAAAACATGCACCATCACGAATCACCAATTGCCCAAACTCACTGTCACCAAAATCGTGGTCAATGACAGCGGAGGAGTGGGCACGACGACGGACTTTGCCCTCTTCGTAAACGGTGCGACTACGACTTCCGGCGTACAGAATTCATACGTTGCCGGGACGACCACGGTCTCCGAAGGGGCTCACGCGGGGTATGCCTCGATGATCGGCGGCGATTGCGCAGCCGACGGCTCCGTCATGCTTAGTATTGGCGATGTGAAGATCTGCACCGTTACCAATGACGACATCGCGCAGGCTTCGACGACAGGACATCTCATCGTCGACAAGGTGACGCAACCTTCTGGAAGCTCAGTGGAGTTCGACATCATGGCAACGGGAACAGGCGCGATCATGGGTGGCGGATCGGGAATGGTAACGGACGCAACGAGTACGAATTACGAAGTCACGCCCGGCACGTATTCTGTCACTGAGGCGACCTCAAGCGAGTGGATGATAGTGAGCAATACCTGCACGGACATAGTTGTCGCAGCAGGAGAAACTGAGACGTGCACGATAACCAATGCAAAATTGCCGACACTCATTGTTACAAAAATGATCGTGAATAACGACGGCGGCACTGGCACAACGACTGACTTCACGCTCATGATCGATGGCGCCACGACCACTTCGGGCGTCGCGATGACTGTCGCAACCGGGACACACACTGTCTCCGAAGGAGCGCATGCTGGCTACACATCTTCTATCAGCGGAGACTGTCTCTTGAATGGCAACATCACACTCGCAGCCGGAGACAACAAGACCTGCATCATTACGAATGATGATGAGGAAGTGACCGGGCAAGTTATGATCAGCGAGGTGTACTACGACGTCGCCTCGACCACGGTGACCGGTACTGACTCGCTCTTCGAGTGGGTCGAGATCTACAACGGCACAAACGGCGCCGTTGACCTCCAGGGCTGGTGGATCGGCGATGAGACTTCTGTAGATATGATCTCCTCAAGCTTTGTGATCCCGTCGGGCAGCCTCGCGATCATTGCGGCCTCTACCACGCCTTCGGGCATTCCGGGCGGTGTACCCGTCTTCGTGTTGCATAGCAGCATTGGCAACAACGGCTTCTCCAACGAAGGTGATGCCGCACGATTGTTCAACATCGCAAGCACGAGCATCGATATGGTCGGCTTTGGCGACAACAGCAGCGTCTCGCCCAATGTAACGATCCCAGGAGCTGGCTTGCACGACGGCCACTCGATCATGCGAGTGCAGCTCACCTCCGACACTGACACAGCTGCGGACTGGGCAGATACGGACGCACCGACACCGGGCTCATAGTTTGGGACCCGTATGTGAATCAATATTGTGCGACGCGGAAAGCGTCGCACAATATTCGGGTACAATGAGGTGATGACGGCTGATCTCAAGTCCCTCAAGACCCAATTTCTCGAATACATTGAGATAGAAAAGGGCCGAAGCGTGAAAACGGTCGAGAATTATGACCGGTACCTGAATCGTTTTTTCGGTTTCGCGAAAGTGAAGTCCCCTTCCCAGATCACTGAGGCGATGGTGCGCGAATTCCGTATCGGTTTGAATCGCTCCTTGGGCACTTCCGGCACAATGAAGAAGAATACGCAGAATTATCACCTCATCGCGCTGCGCGCGTTCCTCAAGTTCCTCCGCAAGCGCGATATCGAGTCGCTCAATCCCGAGCGCATTGAGCTCGCAAAGACTTCTGGTCGCGATCTCGACCTCATCACTGCCGATGAATTGAATCGAATTATGCGTGCACCTGCCGGTGATGGGCTCGGCGCGCTTCGTGACCGCGCGATACTCGAACTTTTGTTCTCTACTGGCCTGCGCGTCTCAGAATTGTGCGCGCTCAATAGCGACATTGACCTCTCGCGCGATGAATTCGCCGTGCGCGGCAAGGGCGACAAGGTTCGCGTCGTCTTTCTCTCCGCGTCAGCGAAAAAAGCGGTCGCTGAGTATCTCAAAAAGCGCGGCGACATGGGCGAAGCATTGTTCGTCGGCTATGGAAAACAGTTCTCCAAGAATAAAAGCAAAGACCTCGGGCGTCTCACTCCCCGCTCAGTGGAGCGGCTCGTGAAGCAGTACGCAATCAAGGCCGGTATTACCCGTAAAGTCACGCCGCACGTTATTCGCCACTCATTCGCCACGGATCTTCTAGAGAACGGCGCCGACCTTCGAAGCGTGCAGGCGCTCTTAGGCCACGCTAATATCGCAACGACCCAGGTCTACACGCACGTCACCGACAAACATCTAAAAGAAATACACAAAGCATTTCACGGAAAACGAAGAAAGTGAGAATGTCCAAGATTACCCACGGTCGTAGCAATTTTTGGACATCATGTTTGGATTGTGGATTGGACGTAATCAAAGATTTTCTTCATTGTGCGAGCGATATTCTCATCTTCTATCAAAACGGTGATCGGATTCTCGACGGAGAACGACGTGATCGATACTTTATTGTCATAAATCGAGATCTCGGTCTCCATCGCAAACTCTGGCGGAATGAATTTTACTTTGCGATAATATTTTTCATCAAGCTCAGCCTCTTTGCGAGCAAAGGGAGTATCAGGAGAGATATATTCGGAGTACGTTTTCGTTTCAATACGCCTTTTGATGTAGTAGTCGACAAATTTTTGGCCAAGTTTGTCATAGCCGGCATCCATGCCGGTAAACTCGTAGAGTTTCTTGCCCACATTGTTCTCAATTTTATCCTCGTATGCCTGTTTTACTCCGTCCTCACCTTCGAAAAATTGTACTTTTGGCAATGCCTTACCTTTCGAACGAAGCAACTTGATCTGTGGCACCAATTCGGCAACCTGTTTTTTCACTTCGAGCAGCTCATTGCCTCTGCGTTCGATATAAGCGGGCAGAAGTTCTGGCGCAATCGATTGATATTTGGTGGCGGTGCCGGTAGAAGCGGACACGAGCCCCTTTGCTGCCAGTTCTTTCAAGATGCCGTATGTCGTTGTTCGGTTGAGCTTGGCTGCACGCGCTACTGCCGCCGCAAACATGGCTCCCCCCTCGAGCAATACTAATAGCACCCGAACCTCCTTGCCTCCAAGTCCGATGGTTTCAAGGGCATTCTTGATAGTCGGGGACATACTGTTTGTTTTGACGGCGACCAAAGTCGCCTATGCAGTCTAATCTGTTGTTGGAAAAAGTCAACAGTATCTCTAAAGTATATTGACTTTTGGCTCTAGTATTGTAATATCTCGGTCGGGAAAGTCGGACATTCGTCTGGCTTCGCACATTGAAAGCGCAATCCTGCGCCGAGCCTATGGAGGGCTACATGATCGCTATCTCACAACTTCGGCGTAACGCCATGCGGCACATTTACCACGACGGTCTCGGGTGGATGTCGAATATCGGAATCGAAGATTCCAATGCTCGACATTGGTCGCACGTAGTTGTTGGAGAAGAGATGCCGATTCCAAAAGAAGAATTCATCAAGCTTGCCAAAAAATTCTATTTGGAAGCAGAAAAGCACTTTGTTTTTCCTTGGCATCTTAAAAAGATCATGATTGACGGTGCGGAGCATTACTTGGGATGGATTAGATACGACGGTAAGAACAAACATCATCCTTCCTGGGGGCTCGTTGCTTATCCGTGTGCCGACATCGACATTGAGTCGTGAGGCTGCCTGGCAGGAATGAAACATTCCTGCCCTTATTAGAGGGTTTGTGATTCGCCAGCTGGCGAATCGAACTCTCTTAGAGAAAGTTCTTTCACAGAGAAGGAGAAAAACATGCAGGTCGATTTGTACAAGAAGCCCATATGGGCAGTCACTTTGCTGCTCAACAATGGCCACTATTCCATGAAGCAAGCGAATGCTCTAACTGAACAGGAGCAGTTGGAACTTGCAAAAATTGCGACCTCAGCCGGCGGTGATCCGCGATGCGCGTTCGAAAGTTCCTGGAGACATGAGACGTTTCCGAGCGTTCGAAAAGTGCTCGTTGATTTTGCGGCTCAACACGCAGATGACGAACTCGCGCGCGAACTGTGGACATGTCAGCCGTGCTATGAGGTGTTGACCTTTGAGCAGAAACGGAAGCTGTTTCAAAAGATAGTCCCCTCAGAAAGAATCGTATACCACATTCGGATGATCGTGATCCATGGACATCGGCACAGTAAGCACATGACTGACGCAGAAATCGGCGCGTTTATACGCGCACTGCTTCGCCGAAATAGTCGAGGGCTTGCGTGCGAGGTGCTAGATGATCGTGACATCTACGGCTGGATCGTTAGTAGCAAGAGCGCAGCGTTGCTACAGGGCTTTGCACCGGTCGTTGGTTATCATAGTAGACTTCGGATGCCACGAAAAGGTGAAATGTGGTGGTAAAAACGTCCAGCGCGTGGTGAAGAGGAATAAAGAAGAAACTCATAGCAAAAACCCCACGCGGTCAGAGCGATCGCGTGGGGTAACTATTTGCGAAGCTGTTAGCTGCTGAATTTAGGTGTGAGGTGGCGTGGGAGACGGGTGATGTGAAGGATGTTGGGGTAGCGGGGGGTTTCGTGTTTGCGTGGCGTGAGCACCTGATATGCGCCTGCGTGATCGCCTCGGACAACATCGAAAGTACTCCACTCGCGAGAGCCGTGCTCGCGCGGGGCACTGAAGAGATGCATCTGATTTCCCGAAATTGGATTTTTCATATACGTACGTAGGATTTAGATTAATAATCCTCCGCTACTAGTAAGACGATATAGCCACTTACGTATTACATCCTATTACAATGAGTATGATGATTTCGTGAACCCCGTGAGAAATCGCGCCCGCGCTTGCCCCGTTAGAGGTGCGGCTTCGCCGCCAGAACGCTTTGCATTCTTACCTCTAACGGGGCTTGCGCGCCCGAAGGGCTGGGGCGGGCTATTTCTAACGGGGTGAACCCGCGTGCTATCGTGGTCGCATGAATCCCGTTAGAGATGACAAAGGTTGGTATACCTACGTTTTACGAAGTAAGCGGGATGGTAAGTGGTACACAGGTTCGACAGGTGATCTACGGAAGCGTTTCAAACAGCATACTGACGGTGAGGTTTCCTCGACCAAGCATCGCGGCAAGCTTGAGTTGATATACTACGAGATGTGCAGGAACGAGGGTGATGCACGGTCGAGAGAATTATTTCTTAAATCTGGCATGGGTAAACGTTACCTACAGAATCGTATGAAACGCTTCCTATCTCTAACGGGATGAAACTCGTCTCTTGGAATGTAAATGGCATCCGCAGCATCCACCGCAAAGATCTACTCGTCCCCTTCCTCGAAAAGGTGAAACCAGATATCGTGTGCCTCCAGGAGACCAAGGCAGAGGAGCATCAGTCGGAAGTTGACCTCCCTGAGTATGAGGAATACTGGAATTCCTCTAAGGGTCGCAAGGGATACTCCGGTACTGCCATCTTCTCAAAAATCAAGCCTTTGAGCCTTATTTTCGGCTTTCCGGAAGAGATCCTCAAGAAGTACAAGCTCAAAGACGGGTACGGAGATCCAAATGAAGAGGGGCGCGTCATTGCCGCCGAATTTGAGACGTTTTTCTTGGTCAACGTCTACACGCCCAACTCCAAGCCCGATCTGAGCCGCCTTTCGCTGCGCCACAAGCAGTGGGACCCCGCATTTCTGGAATTTGTGAAGCGTCTCGAAAAGCAGAAACCTGTCATTTTCACTGGAGATCTCAATGTGGCCCATACCCCTGACGATCTAGCCAATCCAAAGGCCAACGAAGGAGAGCATGGCTTTACCAAAGAGGAGCGCGAGGGCATTGACACCATCATAAAAGCGGGATTTGTGGATACATTTCGCCTTTTTACGAAAGGCAACGGGCACTACACCTGGTGGACCCACTTCGCCAACGCTCGTGCGCGCAATATAGGCTGGCGGATAGACTACTGGTTTGTAAGCGAGAGCCTCAAATCGAAGGTAAAAGCCTCAAAGATCTACCCCGAAGTCTTCGGATCCGACCATTGCCCTACCCTTTTAGAGCTTGATCTATAGCCCTGAAAGGGCCCATTTTGGGCCCTATTTTGTAAAGGACATGTTATCAACATGCCGTCCTTTACAGCGTCCTATAGAGCGATATCATTGCTCGTAGGCGCTCTTTCTGTCTCTCGTGACTCTAATTCACGAGTAAATACATTACAAAGTACTCTCGCAATTAAATTTAGGCGCCTCTGCGCCATTGAATGCCAAGGTACTGCGTGTACGTACTCCCAGTTCTTTTGGAGGAACGGAGACAATGTTTAAGCCGCTTCACGGCGGCGACCTCAATAGAGAAAGCGGGTCGCCTGGTGAGGCGGCTTTTTCTTTACAGTTCGTGACAACAGGCCTTTGCCGTCGCTATCTGCCGTTGCTACGGCAGCGCTGCCTCTCGGCCCGTCGGCCTGCGAGACACGGCAAAAACCTATTGCCACTCACTTTATTTGTTTGTTATTTGAGTGGGATTGCGGAGGTCTTCGTGAGGCAAAGCCCGCCGGGATCGCAAAGGCGGCTCGTGGGGTTTTTCTTTGCCTCAGCTCACGTGATGTTTTTTGCGTAGTTCTGCAATCGCTATCTCGTCCTCCTCTTCGCGGCGACCTTTGCCTGCTTCTCCAAGCTTTTTAAGCTCTGCCTCGGGCAATGCCATTAGCTCGGCCGCTCTTTTCTCGAGATATTCCTCGGTATTTTTTGCTGGATCATCGAGCACTTCTTCCAGGAGTGCGTGCAGTATCCAGCCGATGCGAGGTCCGGGCTTTTCCCCTAATTCAGTGATCTTTGTGCCGTCGATCTTGAGCATACTCACCGATACCGGGTCGCGCATTGCTTCATCCACCATCGACATGTACTTGCGCAAACGGAACGGATGGCTCTTTGGCCTGCCCGTGCCGATGCGGTCGCACACGCGCAAGTTGAGGAGATCAGTAATGTTTTCTTTGCCTACGCGCGAGATGACGCGTCGTACCGCAGAGAGCGTGATCTGATCTGGATCCGAGAAGAACATATGCAAACGCACCAGTGTCGAGACTTTTTCTATCGTCTCTTTGGGAAATCGCAGGTCGGCAAGGATTTTCTTCGTCATCCTGGCCGAAACGACATCGTGCCCGTAAAATGTCCAATCCTTTTTCTCATCGGACCACACTCTCGTCGCTGGCTTGCCTACATCGTGCAAAAGGGCCGCGAGACGCACGTCGAGCGGCCACTTCTGGTCGGCAGCGTGCTGGAGAGCCCGCATAAGGTGTTCGAATACGTCGAACGAATGCGCCTGATTTTGCGCGCAGCCAATCCCCTCCTCCAACTCGGGAATAACATGTTTCAGAATGCTGAGCTTCTGCGCCACGTAGAGCGCCTGCATTGGCCGATCACTCTGCAAGATCCTAGTAAGCTCGTCGCGTACACGTTCACGCGAGATCTTCGCTAGTTGCGCTGCTTGCGCTGCGATACCTTCGGCTGCTTGCGCATCGATCACAAAGTCGAGCTCAGCGGAGAGGCGCACGGCGCGCAGCATCCGCAGCGCATCTTCTTCAAATCGCTCGTGCGGATCACCGACCGTTCTTAAGCGCTTCGCAGCCAAGTCATCGCTGCCGCCGTGCTCGTCCACGAGCTCTCCTTTTTCAGGATCGTAGGCGATCGCGTTGATGGTGAAATCGCGGCGCTTGAGATCGTCCGAAAGACTTTTACTAAATTTCACTTCATCAGGGTGCCGCGCATTGGAGTACTTCCCTTCTATGCGATACGGCGTTACCTCAATGACTTTGAGGCGCGGATTTCCAGATTGCGTGACAACGCCGACGGTGCCATATTCGTTCTCATAGAACGTTTCTTCGAACAACGTCTGGATCTTTTCGGGAGTGGCGTTGGTCGTAATATCCCAATCTTTTGGCTCGCGCTGCAGAATAAGATCACGTACGCACCCGCCCACGAGATATGCCTCGAAGCCGGCGCTTCGCAGCGCACGGTGGACCTCGAGGACCTCTTTCGGGACAGAGAGCTTTGTTTCCATATCAAGCATTGTAGTGCATTATAGACGCACGCTCCCGTGGTGAAACGGATATCACATCAGTCTTCGGAACTGACGTTCCAGGTTCGAATCCTGGCGGGAGCACAAGGTCAAACAAGCAAACTGCTTTGCTTGTTTGCACGCTTGTGCTGGACGGAGCGATGTCGCGCAAGCTTGCGCGACCGCGAGTCGGGGTCGCGAGCGGCTTTGCTGCCAAGCAAAGCCGACTTGTGACCATAAAGATTGCTTGGCATCACTATTTCTGTATAATCCCCTCCGTAGCGGGTATGGTTTAGTGGTAGAACGCGTCCTTGCCAAGGACGAGAGCGGAGTTCGATTCTCCGTACCCGCACACTCGTGCGCTCCGCTTACTTCGTGTGACTCTATACAACCACGCTCGAACCTATTTTACCAACCCCTGACCTTCGCGCGCTCCGCGCGC
>Ga0155053_105_pt2 | contig 47428 bp, 51 predicted proteins | sample RifCSPhighO2_01_FD_106021 | JGI IMG/M metagenome (GOLD analysis project Ga0155053, IMG submission 106021) | Candidatus Kaiserbacteria bacterium RIFCSPHIGHO2_01_FULL_54_36 | reverse complement strand
CCAAAAGACAAGAAGCAGGAAATACGCCAGTAAGATATAACCACTGTATTCTCCTTTCGCGGCGGATAAGGCAAAAAGTCCCGTAATCAAAGTTATTGTCCAACCCCTCAAGAAAAATAGATTGCTGGCCATTCGGCTAATCACGACTTGTATAAACTCAAGGTGTTTTCGTTTATTTTCCATATTCCGAATTCTTTTCAATATCTTGCGCCGTTTTCTCAATGAGAGATTTTAAAGTGAGTCTGTCTAAGGTGATTATTTTTTTCGTTCCATAAGCCAAATTTAATTCCTTCATCAAGCTTCTTATATTTTCTCGCGATTCCGCGAACTTCTTATTCCGAACGAGATAATCAAGTATGGATATGAGAATCCTATTTGAGCGACCCATGCCGCGCTCCAAAACTTGCTGATAAATATCCTGTGTGAAAAGCAAAACGCGAGTGTAATAATAAAGGTCTTTATTTTTGAGGTCAGCAAAATACTCCGGGTCGGATACCCACGGAGCATATGTAAGTCGTGCTGCCCACCAGAGGCGGGCTATAGCGTGGCGGCGCAAATCGCGATCGTTCCCGCTCACAAACCAATGTTCAAGAATGTAATTTACCGCCTTCGTTCTTGTAGTGGCGTCTTTTATATCTTTAAAAGCCCCTTTCAATCCCCATCTGGCCAGAGAGTACCTTCTGAATTCAACATGACTTAGATACGTCCAGAGACGCGGGTCAGACGCCTGAACCTCGTCCAAGTTTTTATAGTATTCATAAATTGCTATGGCATTTTCCAAGTCGGTAGAAACAGGGTCTTTCTTAGGGGCTTTAAGCGTGAGAGGTTTTTCTTGAATCTCAATTGTGGATTTGAGGAGCGTCTTTTCCTTCACCGGATAGGATTCGCGGAAGTAGCTTTCCAGAGCGTCGCCGGATTTAAGTTCGTTCCGCATTACTGCTACTGCGTTGCCGAAAAATATCTTTTGAAATTTCTTATTCATATACTTGTTCGTTTGATACGTTAAGAAGCGTGTCAATTCCTTGCAAGCTTCTGCTTGCCGGATTTTCCAGAATCTTTTGCGCTACTTCAACAGGGTCTTTATCGGAAAGACCCTTCGCCACCATGATTGCTTCTATTCGGGCGAACCAGTTTCTCTCGCCGTATTCGCCGTCGTCTTTTTGTACTTTATGGACTGCGTCTACAAGCACTGGAAATACTATTGAACCGTGGATAATACCCTCGGCAGGTTTCTGTCCGCGCACTTCCAGATATTTCTTCCAGTCGGACTTAGATAGCACTATCGTTATTTTGTCGCTATCGTAATCCACTTGTATCGGGTCTTCATGGCGAGTGCCTTCAATGATTGAAATAAAGGAGGCGACCGGCGGACGCAACGGATCAAAAGCTTTTTCTGCAATGAAAGAACAGTAGCCCCCTACCGCTATTACGTCTCCGGCTTCTACATCGAAGACGGCCTCCCCGTAATCAGGGTGTAATTCGCTGGGGCGATAACCCTTCATGTCTTGGTCGGCGCATACATAGAAGCCGACTGTAACGCGGTCGCGGAGCGCGACCGCCGGAATTGAAAAACGCTCCAATTGTTTTCTGGTCAGGAAGCTCTTTCTGTAAAAAGTGTTGCCACATTCCACTTCAGCGACGAATGAAGCTTTTTCTTTTTTCAGCAATTCTTCGATTCCGTTATTTTTGATTGAGAAGGTCGGATTGAGAACTATCGCTTCTTTTCCAAGTTCGTAATGAAACTCCACTTTGAAAAACCCCGCGAGGTCGTCCTCGTTTCCTAAAACAGGGTGCGGGTATGATTTAGCGTTAACCTTCATAGTTTTCTATTGCTAACGCGTATTTCTTCGGAGAAGCGAGGAGCACTATCAGTTTAAGAGTCTTGCCGTTTTCTATGGACAGACCTTTTATCATTGATTCGCTAGTGTCGTAGCTCGTGCCAGATTTTTCTTCTGCCACAGATTTTAATTCCACTGGATAGCTCCCCTCATCGCCGACTGCTACTAAACGTATGGCTCCTTCGCAATCTTCTCGGCCGGTTATCGCAAGGTGATACTCAAAACCGGCTTTGCCTTTCTGAACAAAGCTCCTGAAACTGATCGCGGAAGTTTTTATTCTCGCTCCTTCCTTCGTCCCTTCTTCGGGGCCGGTGGCTCTGCCACTAGGTCCGTTGCCCGGCCCGACCGGAGGCGTGGGGCCTACGGGCTTATTCTCTTTCGTCGTTACAATCCCTTTTCTAACTATTGTTTCTATATCAGCCGAGGCTAGTTCCTTCTCCGCACCTATCTCATGACCTGTCTCCTCGTCGGTATTAAGTTCCGTCGGGTCAACGGCCTCTGCTTCCGTAAGAGACAAGTACTCGCGTTCTTCGTTGTCGGGCAAATATCGTGCCAGTCCCGGAATATCCTGTGGCTCGCTTGTTATATCTTCCCCCATGCTTTTGAGTTTTTCTTTTATAAATTCGTCCAGTTCGCGCATTATTATCTTGCCGTTGTCCGCAAGGTCTCTATTCCACTTATCATGCGCGGGCGGTTCAAGATCGCGCAGAAGCGCATTTCCTTTATCGTTATCGCAGATAAAGACAGCTGCATAAGGTTCTCTAAGAGAGCGGTACTGCTTCTCCGCCACAAGCATTCGGGGCTTCCGCGCCATCATTACTCTGCTAGGGTAATTATCTTGCTTACGGACATAGAGCGAAACCTTGCCGAGGTGTTTAAGCTCTACATGAAAATCTTTCGTCCAGTTCGTTACGGCTTCAAAATAAAATTTTGCGTCCTCGGCGTCATAATCATCAAGATATTTGCGAAGATTACTTTTTGTTATTGTAAGTTCAGATCCGTCTCGGATTGAAACTTCAAGGTCGCCGTTGTAGATTGCGAGCCAGAAGTTGTGGAGAACTGACTTTATCAGTTTCCCTTTCCAATCTGCTCCCGTCTTATAGCCCATCACATAAATATCCGTGCCCCGTTCGCTCCGCTTGAAGAAATCGGGAACGAGAGCGTCATTTCTCAACGCCTTGTATCCTTCTACGCCGTAGAATCCGATTCCTTGCCTCACGTCGCGTTCGTCGTCGTGATGGCTTACCAATCGCGCCTTTCCTTGAAAGACCAGTTCGTCCTTGTCGTTGATACTTGAATAGAAGACTGTCCTTAGCGCCGAAGCGACGATAGGAGCGCCTTTTCCGATACCAAAAGAACCTCCACCCGCGCCTTTCAGAGAGCTTGTTCCTGCCGCTCTCACAAGGCGGTGCCAGTTTCCGTCTACGTCATCGTCCGACCCGGAAAGACCTCTGGTATTAAAATCGCTGATTTTCAATACAGGGAGATTTTTTCCTTTCAGAAGGGCTATAGCGGATTTGAAAAACGGCTCCGCTTTGTCCTGTCCCTTCACGAATACCAGACAGCGATGGAGTTTATCCAGAAGCTCCGAGTAGCCGGGGAACGAGGAGTTGAGAATCGCGGTCTTTTCAAATACGACCGATACCGGCTTATCGTAATCAAGTCGCGCGTCAACGGCGTTTTGAATCGCCTCGCGCGCAATGTAGTTCTCATGATCTCCTTGGAAATACTGAAGAAGCGGGTCTTGGAATCCGTGGTTCTCGCCGTGTCCCGTGCTAGGGAAATACCAGAAAATCTTTGACATATCTTTATAGTTTGAAACCACTATCTCTATGCGGGAAAGTGAACTTCGCCTTCGTCTCTCTGATCTTTCTTTCTATTTCAGAAAATATCTTATTTACTTCCTCCTCCGTATAATCGTAATGGCTCCGGTTGGAACAATTTCCGAGAATCTTCAAGCGTCGCAAAACCTCATTAGTTCTTGCGGCTGCCAGTCGTTTGAAATTCTGCCTCCTGTTATCCATGACGCCTCCACTGTATCAGATAACCGGTATCTATGTCAATGGAGGGCTATATTATATAAAAAGACCTTGCTTGCAAAGAATTTAGGGCTACGCCTCCAAAGCAATCCTGATGTTTTCAGCTATGCGTGCTATAACAGGAATGGTAACCGAGTTTCCTACCTGTTTATATAGGTGACCATTCGCCTGTACTGGAAAAACAAAGGATTCTGGGAATCCTTGGAGTCGGGCACATTCTCGTAGCGTCAGCTTCCGTATGCCTTTACTGTCTCGGATTATCGGTACATTGTGGCCTCCTTGTCCCATGCTTGCCGTAAGCGTCGGACAGACGCCGTTTTTATTTTCGCGGACGTATATGCGTCGGTACTGGTAGAATCGGTCGCGGTGTTTTACCGCAGTTTTAAGCTTCGGATATATTTCCTTGTATCGGCTGTCGTAGTAATAGCCGTCGTCAACGTTCTTCTCTAAAATGTGGGACATCTTTTTCGTAAGCGGTACCGGCGCAGGAAAATGGAACTTCATAAGCGTACGTGGCGACCGGAAAGCGACGATATATATTCGTTCGCGCGTCTGCGGTACATTGCCGTGCGTCATGCTGTTAAGCACTTCCGCTTTCATGTAATAGCCTGCGCGTTTCAATTCATCTTGAATGCGCCTGAATGTCTTTTCGTCGTCGTGATTCTTCAAGTGTTTTACATTCTCCAAGAATATCGCCTTAGGCTTACGGGCTTTGAGAACTTCTATAACAGCGAACAGCAGATTGCCTCTGTCTTTGTCGGCGAAGCCGCGCTTATTGCCAGCGACCGAAAATGGCTGGCAAGGAAAGCCACCGAGCAGAATATCAAAATGCTTGGGAATCTTTTTCATTCCTTTTTCTTCAATGACTTTCAGAAAATCGGAAGCGTCTATATCGCCGAAGTTCATGCGATACGTCTCACTTGCGTGTTCATCAAAGTCGTTCGCGTAGACAGTTTCAAAACCCGCCGATTCAAAACCGATTCGGATACCGCCGATTCCGGCAAATAGATCAATTGCTTTCAGGTTCTTTTTCATGAAATCTTATTTCAAAAGCGCGTCGGACGATACGCCGAGAAAATTCGCCAGCTTGCTGATGGTGGCAAGTGTCGGGTTGGCTTTCCCGTTTTCAATATTACTCACGAAAGACCTGCCTATGCCGAGCGCGCGGACGATGTCGCCCTGCGACATTCCTTTCTTAGTCCGTATGCGTTTTAGGTTCTTTCCGAGCTTTTGGGACTCACTTTTCATTGCTTAAAGTATAGTCCCTTGTTGTATTGTACACTACTATTGTAATATATTACAATAGGACTATGAAAGGTTATTTCCTCTACGCCCGCAAAAGCACCGATGTTGAGGACAAGCAAGTCCTCTCCATTGAATCCCAGCTATCCGAACTCCGCTCGCTCGCAAAGCGCGAGAACTTGGAGATCGTGGCGGAGTTTGTAGAGAAGCAATCGGCCAAGACGCCGGGCCGTCCGCATTTCAACGAAATGCTTACACGGATACAGCGTGGCGAGGCGCAAGGTATCGTTTGCTGGAAACTTGATCGCTTGGGGCGCAATCCCGTTGATAACGGGCAAGTCAGTTGGTTACTCCAAGAAGGAACAATCCAACACATACAAACGCCGGAGCGCAGCTACTACTCCAAAGACAGCGTCCTCCTTATGGCCGTTGAGTTTGGAATGGCGACGCAATACAGCCGCGACTTGGCCTACAACACGCGGCGCGGATTGCGGGAGAAAGCGCGGCGCGGGGAGTATCCCGGCCCCGCGCGTATCGGTTATATAAACAATCCGCGTACGAAGCGACACGATGTTGATAGGCGCAAAGCGCCGCTCGTTGTCCGCGCCTTTGAGATATATGCCGAAGGTCAGTCGCGCTTTGAGGACATCGCCACCTTTTTCTACGAGAAAGGTATCCGCACCGGAAGCCGGAGCGGAAGCGGCGGCGGTAGACGCTGGTCTAAGAACAGGGTCAAGCGCGTCCTCACCGACACCTTCTACTACGGCGACTTTGAATACGCCGGAGAGATACACAAAGGGACGCACTCGCCGATACTTTCCAAACAGCTTTTTGACCGCGTTCAGACCGCACTTCTAAAGCGCGGCCACCCGCAAAAAGCGAAGAAAGACCCGCAAGCCCTCTGCGGCGGGCTTTTGCGGTGCGGCGAATGCGGCTGTTCCATCACCGGCGAAGTGATAATCAAGCGCCAAAAGAACGGGAACGTCCATCGCTACCTGTACTATCGCTGTACGAAAAAGCGCGGCCCCTGCTCGCAGGGCGCAATACGCGGGGAGGCGTTGGAAACCCAGTTGTCGGCTTTGCTTACCCGCCACGCCCCGCCACAGGGCTGGGCAGAGCAAATGCTTGCTCTCGCGGACAAGGACGAGCAGGAGGCCGGAAAGGTAGCGGAGAGGGCTATCCGCGAGCTACGCGCCGCCATCGCCGACATAGATGAAAAGACGGGCCGCTTGACCGACCTCTATGTGGAGCAGGACATAAAGCGCGAGGAGTACTTGGAGAGGAAGCGGACGCTTATGTCCGAAAGGCGGTCGGCCGAGGAGCAGATCGGGCGGTTGGAGCGGGACGCTACCGCTTGGCTCCAACCTCTCCGCGAGTGGATACGAGACGCGCAAATGCTAGACGAAATCGCAAAAGGAGACGATATACCCTCCAAAAAATCTTCGGCTCCAACCTCACACTTCAAGCGCGCGAAGCGCGCGGCGCGGCTCAAAACCAATGGACTTCGCTTGGCGAAGTCCATTGGAAAAATCCAAACTTGGATTTAGTAGCTACTACTGTGCGCGGGAGAGGACTCGAACCTCCACGCCCTTGCGAGCACTACCACCTCAAGGTAGCTTGTCTACCAGTTTCAACACCCGCGCATCTATACCAGCTCGCCCACTATATCCAACATTTTCGTTATCTTCAAATGTTTACTCACTTTTCGCTTCCGCGGCAGCGGTGGCGTCCGCGTCGGCGATCACCGGCTCCTCTTCCCTCGAGACAATTTTCGTCACACCCGAAACATTGACCATCATGCGGGAGCGGCGCAGCTGTCGACGCGCTTCGCGCGCTACCTTGTCGCGGATGTAGTAGAGCTTGGCGCGGCGCACTCGTGCGCGCTTCACGAGCTCGATGCGATCGATCATCGGAGAATAGAGCGGATATATTTTCTCGACGCCCACGCCGGAAGCTACACGGCGCACGGTGAAAGTGCCGCCTGCTTCGGTGCCGTGCTTTCGCGCAAGGACGAGCCCCTCGAAGATCTGAATGCGGTACTTCCCCTTTTCCTCGATCTTCTGGTGTACGCGCACGGTATCTCCCGGCCGGAGGTCGAGATCTTTGCGCGCATCCATGTCTACGGGTGAGACTTTGACTGCGTTTTTCATGTCGCGGCACTATACCCCATGAGATAACAAATTACAAGATGGATTTTCGATCGAGAGTGCAGTTGGAGAAAAAGAATTCCTATTTTTACTCTGGAATGCTTATCTCACGGGGTATACCATTTGAGCTTCAAAAAACAACTTCAAATGCTTTATATGGTCCGGTCGGCTCCTGCCATTCCACTTCGATATTCGACACCCGCGCCAGGAACGGTCCCCGCCGCGCGTGCTCCAGAAATTTCTCGAGATCGGCACGAGATCCCTGCGCCACGATCTCAACGCTGGAATCCGACATGTTCCGGACGTATCCGGTAAGGGCTAAATCTCGCGCGTGCGAGGCAATGAAGTCGCGATAGAAAACCCCCTGCACTTTCCCCGAAACAATACAGAGTATCTCCTCCATGCGTCGTATGGTACGAAATCGGGACGCGTCTAGCTAGCCGAAAAAGAAACACCACCCTTCACTTGCGTGTCGGGTGGTGGTCAGTCTCTTGTCTTGGCGTTCAGGCTACGAGGAGTTAATCGCTTGCGCAGCTAGCTCGTTGCCCGCCTTCAATGGACTCCGCGGCTTTGGCGTACATGACATGAAATAGAGCACTGGTATGTACGCGAGAACCCAGAAGACGGCCGACCAGAAGAACGGGCTGTAGAACCGTGTCTCGTGTACCACGTACGTCATGCAGACCCACAAAAGCGCGTTCCACAATGACCTGGTGCGTTCATCGACCAGCAAGAGCCGAACAGGATTCGCAGTTCTCGTCGCTTCAAGTTCCTGCTCGATGTCTTCTGCGTCCTTGTCCATGATGGTGATGAGTCGGAACATAAAGGCGCAGAAAGCAATTCCCGAAACGACCACGTACGCCGCGACAACGTAATCGATTCGGATGTTTGCGATAACGTTCCAGCTGGCGATGATGAGTCCCAGCCACGCAAACATCTTGGCAACCCAGAAATTGCTTTTCCCCGTCCTATTTCTCCACCAGTCAGAAGTGGGTTGGAAGACGTTGTCGATGAGCCAGTCGTCGAGCTTACCGAGTACCCTTGTCGACCACGAGGCTTTCTTCCGCTCCTCCATCTTGCGTGCGAATCCCTCGACCTTTTCCCGATGTCTCTCCAAGAATCGCGAAAGAGATTCGAGTAGCTTAACCAGCCCTTCGAGTAGTGGAACAAGCCATATCCCGATGAGATACCAGCCAATACGCTTCCAGTTCATTCTAGCCTCCTTTGGCTATTTGGTGATTCATGAACGACGACGTGCAAGAATCTCTTGTCTCCACGCCTCCGTGAGAAGTTCATTCTCTTTCACAGTGTCAGATTTTGAGTCGGTGAACCCGTCCTCGTCCACTGTAAAGTAGAAACCTTCGGCGGCCGCTTCTTGAATGCTGCCCAAGCCGAGGACGGAATAGTCGAACTGACCATTCCAATCCGCCTCGTTCTTCCGATTCTGGCCGACGACATCTGCTCTCGGATGCCCTTGATGCAGCGATTCGATGTCAATGTTCTTCGTTGACCACCAATCAGGTTTCTGCTGGTCGTAGCGTTTTGCGCCCTTAGCCACTCGGTTAGCAACGTCTTTCGCGTCCATTTCCATCTCCATCGCGTTTGAAGTGAGCCGACGGCCATTAAGCCATGAATGAGACTATAAAGTCAAGCTCTTGCTTTCTTTTCCCGAAACAGATTTTGTGCGCGCTGGGGGTTCAACCAAAGGTTTTCAACCGTTCGATCCAACCCATGATAGTAAAAAACAGTTTAGTGTTGTTTACATATATTTGGAAAGTGCCGTACGGCAATGAATCTTTTTTGCCTTTTGAGGCGATACTTGGTTTTGAATAAGTCTTGTAGAATTTATTCCTTGAAATTCCAGTAATACCAGACCAGTATCTTTCAGCCACTTCCGCATTAAGGTGGGAGAATGTATGTACGTGACCATTGAACTTCTCATCCGGTACTTTACAAATTTCGCGGAAAAAACGCATCATGATCTGGATCACAGCTGGGTCACTGTTCGATATACGAGCCGCCCCGTGATTGGTCTTGCCACCTTCGCCCCAATACAGCGCGATCCCAATGAGCCACAGCTCGCGCTGCGATAATCTTTTTATCATCTTGCTCGCCGTATCCATTAATTCCTGCCGCTGTCTTTGTGTGCGCCCGATACGAGCCGTCCTTCTTTTCTCGATGGCATCGACGCTAAAGCCTCTTTTGGTAAGTAGCTGCCGCTGTCGAGAGCTTAGTACTATGCTGCGAACCCAGAGACTAACGCTCGACACCGCGACACCTAGATCACGCGCTATTTCTTTGATAGATCCCCCCTGCTCGCGCAGAAGAATCGCCTTCTTTTTTTCTTCTGATTTCATACTTGCTAAACGGTATACTAAAAAAGTATACCATGGGGGTTCAATTGTGTGCGGTGGATAAATCGGCTACAATCAGGCACATGGGCGGTTAGCTCAGTTGGTAGAGCAATCGCTTTACACGCGAAAGGTCACAGGTTCGAGTCCTGTACCGCCCACTCACCTATTTTATTTTGCCCCCGGAGGGAATCGAACCCCCATAGCCGGCTTAGAAGTCCGGAGTTTTATCCATTAAACTACGAGGGCAGCGAACTCTCCAATCCTAGCCGCGCAAGCGCGTACGGTCAACGCGACGGGTCGGTTCGTGCGGGGGCACGGGCTGCTTTCAAGTTTTCAAATTCTGTCTCTCGTGACTCGAATTCTTGGATGACCGCATTGAGTTCCGCGCGATTGAGAGCGGGGGGCGGGGGGCCCGAAGTGTCGGGGGCGGAGCTCAGGTCGTTCAAGATCCGCAGAAGGGCCCATGTGCTATACAAAAATACGAGTATAAGAACGACGAAGGCGGAGATGAGAAGCGAGTACCAATACAGATCGGAGAAACGGCGGATCTCTTCCGGCTCATGGCGATTCTTGATCGTCTCTCCAATATTTTTCAACATGTCGCCGCCGAATTTCATGACGAGACATCTGAGGTTGTTAAGACGCGGATCGAAGCGTTCATGTGCCACTGAGTTCCTGAGCCAGGCGCGTGTTCGAGATCGATACGTGTCACGGTGGAAGGGAGCGGCAGCTTCTCGTACAACTGGGCAAGATGCATGAGCGCAGCAAATGTGCCGTCTGCCTCCACGGTGAATCCGATCGCTTCAATCGGAAGTGTTTCTGAGGTCATCGGAACATTTTCTGGCACCGCATTTCCCAACTTTACGGCAATGCCTGCAGCTTTGCCCACCTCCTCTATCATCGAGGCGACAGCGCCCACGTCGACATCAAGAAAACTATTAAGCTGCGTACTCTGCACTGCTGTGTCGAGCGCGATCGCGTGTGTACGTACCGTAGTCGCCCGCTCCAGTGATTCATTTTGTGCATTCGTTGCCTGCTCTATACGCGCCTCTTCGTCCGCATAGATAATCCACCCGAACAATCCGACCGCAGCCCATGCGACAAGCGCAAGAGCGAGAAGTGACCAGGCAAGATAGGTGCGGTAGCGCATATCAAAAATCTCCAGAGAGGCTCACCGAGAACTGACTGCCCGGTGCGCTCGTAAGGTCGCCCACAGGGATAGATACACTTTTGAAGAGTGGTTCGGCTGCAAGAACTTGGCGGTACCCGTTGATCGCTTCGCGCGTAGTGGCCGAGCCAACGATCATGAGCGAACCTCCGTTGCCTCCTGTATATGCAATGTGGTCAATCTTGACAGTAGCAGGCCGCAAAGAGAGCGCCCTTTCGATAGCTGCAGTCGGCGTCGTGGTCGCCGCTACAAGCGGAGAGAGGACCGCAAGAAGTGATTGCACGCGCCTGATCGCTTCCCTATCTTTCGCATATGCGATCTTCTCCGGAGTGCTGGTCGCTTGTTCGCTTCCACTATGGAGCGCCAAGTAGCTTGGCAGCAGTGTGAGGGCGCAGAGCGCTGCGACACCGAGCGCGACGAGCGAGCCCATAATGATGTAGCGTGTACGATACGTCCTCCATACTGCAAGCTGAGCGCTATGTGGAAGGAGATTGCTCATGACTTATGAAGATCGAAGTGCGAGCCCTGCGGCGGTCGCATATTGGAGTGCCCCGCGGCGGTCAATGGGCGGGATGTATTCGTCGAAATTGCATATGTGCTGCCAGATATCGGCAACAGCGGTCGGTGCCTGCACACGGCCTGCGATGTAGTCGGGAAGGCCTTTGAGGTTGGCGCTGCCGCCTACCAGTATGACGCGCCCGACCGGCGTCATGCGCTCGCCGTGCTCATTTCTTCTCGTATCCCAGTAGTGGTAGTGGCGCGCAACTTCATCGGCAAGTGCTGATGCGGTGCCGATGATCGCTTCAACCTCAGGAGATTTCGGTCCCGCATCTGCCAATAGCCCTTGGTCATTTTTGAATTTTTGCGTGTCCTCAGGCGAGAGAGAAAGTTTCTCTATTATCGTGCGCGTGATCATGTCGCCGCCGACCTCAACGGTGGAGGTAAAGATCGGGATTCCCTTTTTTAAGACAGCAAATCCCGTGCGCGCCCGCCCGAAATCTACTAGAAGCGTAATGGGCTCATCTCGCTCGCCGCTCGAAACGGCGCGCGCGATGGAGCGCGCTTCGATCTCGAGCGAAAGAAGGTTGATGCCGGCGGCGCTAAAAGCAGAGACGTAGCTTTCTGCTAGCTCGCGGGCAAAGACCGCGACTCCAATGTCCTCTCCTACCCCATCGTCGTGCTTCTGAATGATATCAAAATCAAAAACTGCTCCACCTGGCGCGATTGGCACACGACCCTCGAAGCCGAATTCGATCATGCTTGCCGCCTGGTCGTGCGCTGTGCCTTCAGGTACGTGCATCTCAAAGACGTATGCTGCCTCTTCGGGCAGGGCAGCGTGCGCACAATCTATGCCGCCGAGATGTTTTTTTGTTTCTATAAGTGCCCGTGTGAGCGCTTGCGCATCTTGGATGATGCCGCTCTTGACTGCGCCTTCGGGGAGCGGCTGCTCTCCATAACTTGCCAGGCGATAGCGGCTCTTATAGGGCGCGAGCACGAGCCACTTAATGGATGCGTCGGAAATATCGATACCGGCCGCTCGCGGATACACAAGCTGCGGCGTAGGGAACCACCGCGCAAGCGTGCGCGAAAAAGACTGCAAGCCACCTTTGAGTTGCATTACTCGTAAGTATACCCTGTTTTAAAGCCACTATTTCAGTTTGGCCTGCCCTTCGAAGCTTTAGCGAAGTCGGGTACCGTTGGGAACATTCCGCTCGAGCGCGAGGAGCGCAACGCCATTCTCGTCGGAGGCCGCAAGTAGCATTCCCTGGCTCTCAACACCCTTCAGAACGCGCGGCGCAAGATTTACGATATACGGCAGTTGCTTGCCGACCAGATCTTCGGGCTTTTTCCATTGTGCGATACCAGAAACGATCGTCCGCTTCCCGAGTTCGCCAAAATCTATCGTGCACTTAATGAGCTTGTCTGTCTCGGGGACGAGCTCTGCTGCCACAACAGTCCCCATCCTGATATCAAGCCTCGCAAAATCCTCGTATTGAATTTCTGACTTATTTTCTTCCATATGGTTACTGTATTCTACCTTTGGTATCGAGAAAGCGCTGCAAGATGATGGCTGCCGCGGCGCTGTCGTCGTGTGATTGATTCTCCGGGGCGTAACGCGAAGCTTCGATAGAGCTTCCTGCTTCCCATGCCGCTACGACCGGCAGACCGGTCTCTTTTTTGAGCCGCTTGATAAAATCCTCTGCGTCTTTGGTGACAGGATTTTCATGCCCGCCAAAAGAGCGCGTATCGCCGACGATAATGCTCACCACTTTTTCTTTTGCAATGATCTCTCCAAGTACCACAAAGACGCTTCCGTCATTCGGAATAGTACTGTGTGGGAATGCTATACCTTCAGTCGATACTGCAAGGCCAATGCGTTTTGCCCCATAATCTACCCCCAAATATCGCATTGCCTGAGTATAACGTAGGATCGACATTCGCATCCTTATAGGCCTTATTCGGGCGAATAAGACTTACGAGGAGAAAAGGGATTAAAGCAATTTTGAGGTTTTGTATTTCTCCGGCTTGAATGCTTCAAGCCTTACTATCCTTATCTTCTTACCGAAATTGAGCAAGTCGCGCTCGAGCCGATCCACATACTCCCCACCCTGGTCATACCCAAGCGCAATGATATCGGGCTTGGCATCAATGATGTGCTCGATGTAGCCTTCTTCCTGGCCAAGCACTGCCTCATCGACCAGCGTATTGCGTGCAACGAGTGAATGGCGTTGCTTTTCATTCCTTCGCGGCCGCTCCCCTTTGATCCGCGTAACTACGTTGTCCCGCGCCACTGAGACAATCAAATGTGGTTTCTTGGCCAACCCTCGTGCCTGCCGGAAAAAATCTACGTGTCCGATGTGGACCATATCGAACGTCCCAAAGACCATGATGCGTGTCATGGCGCCTCTACATCCGAGCGGCGGGAAGCTCGATGGCGGTTGATTCTTGATTCACTCGCGAGAGCATGAGCATGGCGAAGAGTAGCAGTGCCGTGCCGAGCCATTGGCCGGCGACAAGCCCTAAGAAAGCGCCTGGCACGGGAGCGCTTGCGATGAAATACGCGTTGACGAAGACGGCGGCAAGCGGAAAGCCGAGCTCAGCGATCGTCGCGATCGAAGCGCGGGTGAATTGCAATCCGTAGTAGTAGATAAAGAGCGAGAAGACTCCCGAAGTGACGGCGATGATGCCGATGAAAACCATGTCGGTATACGTCATCGTGCCTGCTGCCGGAAATGAATGCTGTGCAGACGTCAAAATCGCCAAAAATATGAACGCACCGACGAAGCGTAGGCTCGTCATCATCTGGAACGAGACTTTTTGCAGCACAAATTTACCAAATACCGTCGAAGCTCCCCACAGCACGGCCGCGGTAAGCGCAAGGATCACTCCCATTGTGTTGGGATTGAATGCTTCGCCTTCGTAGAGCTGCGGCACAAGACCGGGGAAGCTCACGAGATACGCGCCGAAGAGCGCCGTTGCCGTCCAGACCCAAAAATTCTTGCTCAAGCGCTCGCCGAGGAAAAACCACGCGAGCGCGATGGCGATAAGCGGTTGCACTTTTTGTAGAAGGATGGAGACAGAAGGATTCACATAGTGAAATGATTGGGTGAATGCGACGGAAGCGAGCGCGGAGCCGCCGACCGCGATGAAGACGACGGCAAGCCACTCGCGCCTTGAGAGATTTTTGAGCTCCCGCCATCCCCACACGAGTATCGGGAGCGCGATGAGGAGGTCAACCGCGTGCTCGGCGAGTACGATGAAATTGGAGGAGAGCGTCTGCGTGAGATGCGAGCGGAAGGGTGCGTCGGTCGCCCAGAGCGCGGCGGCTATAAAGATGAGTGACGGGCCAAAAAACGCAATGGGGTATTTCATACTGACAATAATGCCATACCAAGTGCGGCTCTCGCCGCTTCGCCCCCCTTATTCGTTTTCCCACTCGAACGCACTTTCGCCTGCGCCAGATTATTCGTCGTGATGACACCAAACGAGATGGGAACCCTGTGGTGAAGAATGAGATCTATTATTCCGTGCGAAACGGCTGACGCGAGATACTCATCGTGCTTCGTCTCACCCCTTATGATACAGCCGAGCGCGACTATTGCGTCTGGCTTTTTCTTTTTGAGAAGTTTGAGACAACCGAATGGGATCTCGAAGCTTCCCGGCACTTGCACTATGGAGATGTTATCCTCTCTGACTTTGGAAAGATGAAGTACTTCAAGCGCGCCTTTGAGCATACGCTCGGTGATATCTGCGTTGAAACGGGAGACTACGATCCCGACCGTAAGCCTCGAGGCATCCCGTGGCTTAATCCTTTTTGTATATTCTTTTCGTTGCATTGCGCACCACTCTACCACGGGCAACCCGCCTCACCAGAAGAGCGCTGTGATCGAGCTCTATATTGACCATATCGCCCACGGATAGAAGACCAAGATTCGTATGAGTAGTTGTGTGCGGAATTAGCGCGACCGCGATCGTGGCGCCGCGCTTGCGGGCTACCGTAAGGCTCACTCCATTGAGAGCAATGGATCCGTGCACCGTAATCCGCTTCCCCAGTGCACGCGGAGTGGCAACGATAATTTCGCGCGACCTTCCTTTCTCTACCGTGGCAGCAAGGCGTATCCGCGCGTCTACATGTCCCTGTATAAGATGCCCTTCTACACGCGCGCCGTACTTCAGCGATCGTTCGAGATTTACTACGGTATCTTTCGCGAAAGATGCTGCGGTCGTTTTTGAGAGCGTCTCTTGCATATACTCCACATCAAAAGAATGCTTTTCGAAAGAAACGACCGTCGAGCAGATACCGTCGATCGATATGCTTTGTCCATTTGATACTTTCCACTCACGCGGTTTGCGGATACGAACACATCTGCACCCCCCGCATATTTCCGCGGACACGATCTTCGAGGTTTTTTCAACAACGCCGGTGAACATGCCATCAATTCTTAAAGTATTCGCGCACTTTTGCAACGTCGTCCGCTATCGCGATACGGAGCCCTGCATCGTCGGAAAATTTCTTGTCCTCCCGTATTTTTTTTAATAATTTTATTGTCACTTTCCATCCGTACAGATCTTTTGCAAAATCCAAAAGATGCGCTTCGAGTACGCCTCGTTTTTGGTCGGCATACGCGGCCGCTTCGTATACTTTCTCTCCTGCCTGCACTCGCGCAGCATAAATTCCTGATACATCTGCATCGTCGAGTGGAATATTGATAGTGGGAAACCCGAGCGCAACTGCGCGTTTTGTCCCCTTTTGTACTCTGCCTGTAAACAACATGTTTATTCCCATGGAAAAACTACCCACTGGTCTGTTGCTAACACAAAAAAGTCTGGCCTACTCTTGCAATGCTCCTGATGCACCACAAGCGTCGCCGTCTTGAGCTCCCCGATATTACAGCGCTCTCTGAGAAGCCGTGCTAGGTGCGTGAGCGTCTCACCCGAATCGGCGATCTCGTCGATTAGCAGTACTTTTTTCCCCTGCACATCGATCGCCGGCATATGTGTGACAACGAGTTCACCGCGCTTTGTGCTGTCAAACTCATATGCATGCGCGGAAATCGTAACAACATTCTTGACCTTCAATGCACGGGACAAAAGCGCGAGCGGTACCAATCCTCCAACCGCGATGCCAAATAGATAATCAGGATTGAAGCCGCTTGCGCGAATTGCATCCGCAAGCTCTTGTGCCAGCTCCTCTATCTCGTTCCAAGAAATTGCTTTTGTCGGTTGTTCCATATGCAAGCTAATTGATCTCAATGTCGATGTGGCGTATCGCCGGATGCGCTTTGCGGATACGCGCTTCTATCTCATCTATTTTTTTGCCCATGAGGCGCGGGATACGGTCCGCATAATCAGCGCAAAACCGCTTGAAGGCCTCGTAGTCGCCGCGCACCTCCTCGTATTCGTCCCGGAGCGCAGATTGCTGATAGACATCGCCCAAGAGCGCGCCGCCGTTGAATTCCACATCGCATGTGATGCGGTACACGCCGAATCCGAGGATCGTCGACTTAAAATCGAGGACCTTCTCTATCGTGGGCTCGCTCAAGAGAAGCGCCTCCACTTTTTCCTGCAGACCTTCTGGTATCGCGCGCCCGAGGAGATACGAGCGGTTTTTCACAATGAGCACAACGGCAACCACGCCGAGGAGTGTGGCGATTATGATCGATCCGATCGCATCCCATACCGGCGCTCCTGTGTAATACGAAAGTGCGATGCTGAGAGCCGCGATGAGTACCCCAAACACAGCGACCGCATCCTCAAGGAACACTGCAAGCGTAGAGGGGTCTGCGTGCTGAAGCCGCTTCCGCCAGCGCATCCTGGGAAAAGCACGCTTTAGCTGGGAAATGGCAACCCAGAGCGTGTACGACTCTATTACAAACGCTATGAGCAAAACGATGAGCACGACCCACGAGAATTCTATTTCGTGCGGATGCAGGAAAGATGTGATGCCGTGGTAGGCCGTGACTCCTGCGCCCACAAAAAATATACCGCATGCTGAAATAAGCGCCCAAAAAGAAAGTTCGTTGCCGTACCCGTACTCAAAATTATCGTCCGCTTTTTTGAGTGAGCGGCGCAAGCCAATAAGAAGCAGTATCTGGTTGGCAGTGTCTGCGAGGCTGTGTATCGCCTCGGAGAACATCGAGCTTGAGCCTGACACCGAGGCCGCAAAGAATTTAATGATGGTAACGACGGTATTGCCTATTACCGCCGCGGCAACGGGCTTAAACCCTATGGTGCTTTGCAGTGCCATTCCAGCACTCTACCAAACTGCGCCGCGAATATAACTAGGGAGCATTTTTGTGGTACAACACTGTATTGGAGGGGTCGCATAGTGGTTTAGTGCACCTGTCTTGAAAACAGGAGTGTCGAAAGGCACCGTGAGTTCGAATCTCACCCCCTCCGCAAAAACAACGAGTCCGCGAAGCGGACGACTATGTTTTTGCAGGATACCGAGCTAATGCGAGGCGCCGAAAAAGATGTGCACACCTCTCTATTGAGCGCTTCATGAGGCAGGCTACAATTGCCGCATATGCACAAAGTCTCCAATCGTTTTGTTAAGGGTTTTACTCTTATTGAATTGCTCGTCGTTATCGCTATCATCGGCATTCTCGCGTCTATCGTGCTTGCATCGCTCAACTCAGCGCGCATCAAAGCACGAGATGCCCGCCGCCTTGCTGACATTGATGCTATCAAAAAAGCCCTCACGCTCTACAACAACGACAACAACCGATACGTGATCTCCGCGGCTACGACTACCTTGTCGGGAGCGGATGCTGTGTCGACCGCGCTCATCGGAGCTGGCACAATTACACAGGTGCCCGCTGATCCGCAAACACCGACCTACGACTATACGTATCGAAGTGACGCTACGGGCAGCAACTACTGGCTTGGTTTTTGCATGGAGCAGGCCAATAACAACTACGTACAAGGCTGCAACAACTTCTTCAGGCCGTAAGGGCTAGTTCGCAGAAAGTAGTTCGTAGAACGTAGTAATTTACTGCGTCTTCCGCGCTATACGGGATACTCTATACGGTATACTTATTTCCATGCCTCCCAAGAGAGTCATTTTGCGCTGGAGCGCGTACGAGCACGAGCACGTCCCTCGCGGGAATGATTGGTTTTGGGCGCTCGGAATTGTCGCTGTCTCGGCCGCGCTCACGAGCATCCTGTTCCACGATTTTTTCTTTGCGATCCTCATTGTCATCGCGGCGGCAATACTCGGCATGCTCGCCAATGTGCCGCCGGACCTCGAGCGCTTCGAGATCTCGGACCGTGGCATACGGGTGGGAGAGGTGATGCATGCGTATGAAGAGGTCATCTCTTTTTGGGTAGAAGAGGAGCATGGCGACCGACCGCTCCTACTCGTCGATACGGTCAAATTTATGGCGCCCAACCTCGTCATTCCCCTAGAGAATATCGACCCGCACGTCGTGCGCAGCTACCTACGTGAACGCGTCGAAGAGGTCCCCATGAGAGAACCTTTTGCGCACAAGATCCTCGAATTTTTCGGGTTGTAGCCTTTTACGGGATCACCCTAATGGTCGTCGTTGCATCTTTCGTACCCCCACTGATCGTCTCGCAGTGTAGTAGGAATCTCGCTTGCGAAGTAATCGGGGAGGTGGTCGCAGCGCCATTGACGCTTGTGTTTGAAGAATTACGCGCGGTGAAATCGGCCTGATCAGGGCTGCTAACCGTACACGATTGCATGCCCGTCGTGAGCCAGCCCAAGAGTGAGGTGCCGCCCGCAGCAGCAGTCTTTGGATTTGCTACGAGAATAATTGAAGGCCTGTTGACCTGTACGCTGCATTGCGCACCGGCCGTTTTCCCTTCGTGGGTACACGTGAGGGCGTGCGTCGCAGTGTTGGTGCCCGCAGGCGGATTGGTGACTATCGTCGTCGCCGAGCCCGATGGTTGCGTGGTGACTTTAAATCCATTGCTTGATGCGGTGCCGGCAGAGCAGGAGTAGCTAATATTCAAAGACATGCCGACATCGGCGACTTGCGGCTCGCACGAAAGCTCGGCCTTCGGGATTTGAGGCTCGGACGTGTTGGGAATGCATTGCCAGCCGGTGATACACACGCCACTGTAGGTCGCCCGCCATGTGCCTACCGTACAGCTCGAGGCGGGCGGCTGTTGCGGCTGCGATTGGCATTGATTGCCTGTCGAGGGAGTGCACGGTCGAGGTTGCATTGGTGGCGGAGGCAGCACCGAGTTGTTCCCATAATAGGTGCTGTTGTACTGATTCAATTGCTGCTGATAGTTGTACTGTTGCAGTTGATAGTTGTATTGCTGCTGCTGTTGCTGATATTGCTGCTGTTGCTGCTGGTATGCGGCGGAGTCGGTCGAACATTGTTGGGGAGGCTGCTGAGGTTGCGGCGGAGGGCTCCCCCCACCAGCACCACCGGGCTTGGCGCCCCCACCAAACATCTTGCCGAGAGATTTCATAAGATCCTGGATCGGGTTTTGCTGTTTCGGAGGCTGCTGCGGACCTGGGCCAGGGGTAAACGTACTGCAATCTGGAGGTGTCCCACCATTAGGGCATCTTTGGGGAGCGACCTCGCATCGTTTTGTGCCAGGATTGCATGTTTGGTTGCCTCCGCAGTCCTGAGTTGCCCGACACGGCGAACCTGGAGCTTGTGTTCTTTCGCAAGCAATCCCATCATCCGTTTGCTCACAGGTAAAGCCAAGTTGGTTAAGGCGGTCGACATCTTCTTTTGTGTATACGACGCCAGTGCAGTGAGTCCGGTCTTCGTTGCAGTCCACACTCCCTATTGGTTCATCGTCTGTGCTATCTGGTCGTTTGCCATCTTCCGGGGTAAGTGCTTTTTGTTCAGTAGCCAAATTTTGCATTTGTTCCTCAAGTTCTTTATTCCTTTCCTGCAACTTCTGTTGCTCCTCCGCGACACGGTCGACAAGCCTGTCGTCATAACAAATACCACTGCCTTGTTGTGCACAGGTGTCTAACTGTGCTTGGAGATTGTCAATCTGTCGCGCGTTGTTATTTAATTCTCTCGCATAGTCTTGCTGAAGTGTACTGAAAGCTCCATTAACTGTATTGTTGGGTAGCCCCAGATTAGGGAGGATTTGTTTTCTCTCTTCTTGTGTCATGTTTGCAAGAATTTTTGCCAACTCTTGTTGATTGAGCTGTTTTCCAAAGTCATTGATCGTTCCCGAATTCAATGCTTTCTGGAACGCGGCATCGTTTTGGCCCGGTGTGAACCGGACTTTTCTGCAATTCTTGTCGTTGGCATCGCAAAATTCGACTTCACACTGCGGATTCTGCTCGCGGCATGCAGCTACTTGAGCCGTAGTTCTACCACTCCCTTCACAAGACTGTGTTTTGCACGTTTTCTGATTCTCTTTTCCGTTACACGTCTGGGTTTGGCCATTCACAATTTTGTATTTATCGCCCGGCTGACATGGTGATTTTTCGGTTCCATCCGGGTCGGCATCCGAATCTTGTTTGGTTGGCATCGGCGCATCTGTGGCTGAATAAAATTGCTTGCTGTCCGTATAAGGAACTGCCGATCCCGTAAAAGATGAATTAGTCTTTGTTGGACTACTGTCAACTGGGACGGTCTGGTCCCGTGACGGAAAATCGGCGGCAAGACGCGCTCCCGCCGTTTGTGAAAGGGGGTTTGATTGCACGGCATCAAAAATGACTGCCAAGCTACCGACAATCGCAATGAGGCCGAGGACGGGCAGCACTGCAAAGCCTGCCTGCGAACGCAGGCCGCGGGAATGTTGCCCGTGGTCAAACATGCCTCAATCATACAGCTAAGCTGCCGCTACTGCCGAAGTAAAAGTGGAAAACCCGTTATTGCCCTCGGCAGGAATCGAACCTGCATTTCTTCCTTCGCAGGGAAGTGTCCTATCCATTGAACGACGAGAGCCTGACGGAAGCTAATGTAGCACGTTTCGCGCGTTCGAGAAGCAAGCTACGGCCACAACTCTCGGCTCGTCGTCACTCGCCTCGGTCGCGGCTCCCCCACCTCGCGGTCGCAAAAGCTTTTGCGACATCGCTCCGGCTCAGTAGCTGCGTATGACAGAGCGAGCAGTCGCTCTGTCATTACTGGCTACTGCCAATCGTGAATGCGTTGGTCTTTGAATAATTCCCCCATTCGGGATCGGGGCCATTTGAGTTTTGCGTCTCATCACCGATATAGGCATCAGCCGGCGTATAGACATCGGCCTCTATCGCATAGCGTCCGCCCACTACCAAGTCAGCGCCGCATACATTGAGATACACGGATGAGCACGCGCTGTTGGCCGCCGGAATTTGCCAGCTATAGGTGCCACTGAGCGGCAGCGATGCTTTGATAAGCGGCGTCGTGGATCCGGTCAGCACGTCACTAAGCCACAGAGAGACTGCGGAGCTTGATGCCTGGCGAAGCGCTTCCCACGTGATCGCAATAGTGTCTCCGTGCTTCACGGTTGCTGATGCGTTGGAACTCACTGTGATCACACCTCCCTGCCCAGAGACGCCCACGCTGATCGATGCGCTCTTTATGGCACCGGCCATGGTTTCGCATGTAAGGACAAATGTGGTGGCTTTGGTGATAGCAGATGTCTCGGCCGCGCCGCTCTTGCTCGTGTTGGAGGAATTGCGATACGTAAAGAGCGCCTGATCATCGGCAGGCGAAGAGATCACACATGCGTTCATGCCAGTCGTCGTCCAACCGATCAGCGATGTGCGGCCCGACACAACAGACTTTGGATTCGCGACAAGAATGATAGAGGGCTTGTTGATCTGCACGCTGCATTGCGCGCCGGCAGTCTTCCCTTCGTTGGAACACATGAGCGCGTACGTTGCCGTGTTCGCTCCAGCCGGCGGATTTGCGATCGTAGCCGTTGTCGTTCCCGAAGGTTGTGTAGTGACAGTAAAGCCCGTGCTCGAGGCCGTGCCGGCAGCACACGAGTAACTGATGTTGATCGGCATTCCGACGTCGGCAACTTCTGGCGCGCACGTAAGGGTCGCCGCTGTCGAGGTCGGCGATGTGGACGTGGCGCTTGGAATACACTGCCACCCAGCGACACACGTGCCGCTATATGTAGCGCGCCAGGACCCTACACTACAGCCTGAAGCTGCCGGCTGTTGCGGCTGGCTCTGGCATTGAGTCCCCGTCGATGGAGTACACGGTGAGGGTTGGGCCGGGGGCGGCGGTGTCGGAGCGCTCGAGCCGTAGTATTGGTTCAGCTGGACTTGGTAATTGTATTGCTGAAGCTGGTAATTGTATTGCTGGAGCGCCTGTTGATACTGCTGCTGTTGTTGGGCATATACGTTCTGGTCAGATGAGCATTGTTGTGCAGGTTGCTTCGGGGCGCCCCCACCACCACCCTTTGGCATCTCAGGCATCTTTGGCATTCCGCCGCCACCGCCTTTTTCTCCTTTGTCATTGCCCCCACCGGGTGGGCCCGCAGGTGGTCCAGCCGGCGGTGGCGCGGCGGGCGGAGGTGCAGCGGGCGGCGGCTTGAACTCGTCTGCGGGACGTGCGCCAGGAGACGAGCCAGGAACGGGAGCGCCAAAGTAATTTTGGAATGGGTATTTATTTGGACTTCCATCTGCTTGCGTAAATGGCATGGCAGAAGCATTCGGGAACGTTCCGGGTGGTCGGGCGGTCGCACCGAAAAATTGCTGGCTCGCTAGAGGGCCTTGCGTAAACGGCACCACCGGATTCTGAGCGCCCGGCGCAAATGCGAATGCATTTGCGTCAACACGTGAAGAGCCGGTATTTCCCCCGAGATAGTCGCGAGCAATGTCGAGAAGCGAGCGTGGCTGCGTCGTTGGGTCATTTGGCATGAACGGCAACCCTGCCTCTGTGAACGGAACGGCAGGACTTTGCGCGCCTTGTCCAAATGCAAGGTCACTGGGACTACCCGAAAGCTCTTGGCCAAAATATCCAGAAGCGTTGGAACGAACAAACCAACCCACATCACTGTCGCTGCTTCCATATGCAGAAAATGGCTGGGCTGATCCGTTAACAACACTATAACCCAAACGGTTGCCTCCTTCTCCTCCATCATATATTCCGTATTGGTCGAATACCGGTGCGCTCACGGTATCCATCCATACCGGAGCGTATTCAAAGCCGATGCCGAGATTTCCGGCAAAGCCCGTCGTGTAGTTACCGTCACCACTGCTGTAGAGGTACGGCACCGCTGTGTTCTGTCCGGTCCAGTTAGATTGTGCCGGTGAGGCTTGCCACGGTGTTCCTTCCGGTATGGCAGATGAAATTGGCTGCATGGTGAACGCATTTTGCGAAGTAATTCCACTGCCGAAGGCGCCAGATGGAGACGGATCCGGTATCGCGCCGACGCCCGTGTTTCCCGTTGGCACACCTCCCCACGGATCTGGTGCGCCTGTTGGCTGGAGCGTGACGCTAGCTCCAGCGTCGGCGCCGGCTCCCGCACCAAACGCGCCGCTGATTTCTCCTGACCCGCTCGGGCCTCCGGGCGCGCCTGGTACAGGCGGAGCTGCCACCGGAGCAAATCCATGGGTCGTGGGATTGTACGTCACGCCATTCGGCAGTGATCCGTTTCGTACATATTCTTCCATTTGTTTGGCTGTAATTGTTACCTCTTTTTCCCTTTTGTTTTCATCCTTGTACTTCACATCGCACTTGCCGGCTGCTTTTGTAGTATCTGCTTTTTCAGGACCAGGAGTGCCTTTTTCATCAATCGTTACATCGGCGCCGACTTTCTTTTTTGTGCCATCCGGCTGCGTTACTTCCTCCGTACAATCCGACGTCTTCTCTCCGGCCGGTGCAGTCGATGCAAGCTGTGCCATTGGGTTGTAGGCGGTCGTGGGGAGGATGCTCGCTGCGGAAGTACTGAGGAGCGCAGCGAGAATAAGCGCAAACAGAGAAGATGCTCCGCGATTGTGACGCCGCGAATCGGCTGAGATTTTCTTATGGGGCATGTAGCCCAATAATGCGGCCAGCAGGGCGCATTTGCAAAGGCGCAAAGTGGAGAGTTTAGCCCGGTTAGTAGAATTTCGGCTTGCCGTAGGCGAAAACTGAGAAGAGTAAACGAAGCTAGAAACGTTATTCTGCGTGGTCGACCTCGATTTCAGCCGCGACGGCAAGAAGCCGAGCCGAAATTACACTACCGGGTTAGGCGGTTATCGCTCGAAGTGCGCGAGCTGCCTGGGATTTCATTCGCGCTGCCGTATTTTTGTTGATCGTGCCGTTCTTTGCAGCCTTGTCGATCGCCTTGTAGAGGGTCGGAAGCATCGCTCCCGCCTCTTTGGCATTTTTGCTTGCAACTAGTTTGCTCATTCCCTTGACCGCATCTTTCACCGCCTTTTTGCGGCGCGTATTAAACACACGCTTGCGCTCCGCTACGCGCTGTGCCTTCTTCGCAGAAGATGTATTTGCCATAACGGCGGAATGGTACCGCACATGGAGCGGTGGCGCAACTGCGGTATCATGCAGCAATGATAGGAATGCTCGAGGGAAAGGTCGCCGCGGTGCGCGCGGGATTCGCTATTATCTCTGCCTCTGGCGTGGGGTACAAAGTATTTGCAACGCGTGAACTTCTCCTGAAACTCCGGCCCGATCAAGAAGCGTCGCTCTGGACGCATCTCGCCGTGCGCGAAGCAATTCTCGATCTCTATGGATTTTCTACCGAAGAAGAATTAAAAGTGTTTGAGCTCCTTCTTATCGTTTCCGGGATCGGGCCAAAATCCGCGCTCGCGATCCTCGACATCGCATCGGTCGAGACGCTCAAAAGCGCCATCTCCGCAGGCAATGCGACGTACCTCACCAAGGTCTCGGGCATCGGCAGAAAGACCGCGGAAAAGATCGTCCTCGAGCTGAGAGAGAAGGTAGGCGCATCACAGGAGGGCACTGCTGCGTCTTTGCATGGCGACGAGGAAGCGCTCGAGGCGATGCGTGCGCTTGGATATACGCAAGCGGAAGCGCGCGATGCGCTGCGAAACGTGCCGTCTGAAATAGAAAAATCAAGCGAGCGTCTGCGCGAAGCTCTGCGGCTCTTAGGCTCGCACAAGAAGTAGCAGGTATACTATTCGTATGATCAAACGGGTGCTTTGGACCGCTCTTATCGTTTTCGTTATCCTCCTTATAATCTTCTGGCTCGTGACGGGCGGCTGGGGGGCGGTCGCGCGAACCGCTCGCTCGCTTATGAACCCATTCGATTTCTTCATCGGGAAAAGCCCGTCCGGCTCGTTCATCAGGCTGCCGTGGCAACCTGCCGAGTCACCGACGCGTGGGCCGGATATTTCTGGATACGCGGAAGAGGCCGATACACAAAATGCGTCGGCGGGCGCCGATGAGCAGGTCTCTATGCCGAGCACCGTATTGCCGCAATCGCAAACGCAGAAATTCAGCAACCCTTCGCCTTACGTAGGAAGAGTGCAGATTACGAGCAACACCGCCACCGAGAGTAGCCCCGCATTGGAATATATCGAAATTACCGCCTCTGGAAGCAACGCGGCGCCAATACCGGTTAGTTTTTGGACTCTTCAAAGTTCCGTTACGGGAACAAGCGCGAGCATCCCACAAGGAGCTCCTTTTTTTGTCCTTGGCGCCGTAAACAACGTGGAGCCGATATACCTAGAGCCCGGAGCTTCAGCCATAATCACAACGGCCGCTTCGCCTCTCGGCGTATCGTTCCGAGAGAGTATGTGCACGGGCTATTTGAGTGAACTGCAAAGCTTTACCCCCGAACTTTCGCGCGCATGTCCTACTCCCTCGGATGCACTCCCGATGAGCGCCGACAATCTGCGCACCTACGGGAGCTCGTGTTTTGATTATTTCCGGTCATTGCAGCCGTGCCATTTCCCGACCAGCCTGCCCTCGGATCTCGAGGCAGCATGCCGTTCATTCATTGCAAGCACGATGTCGTACAACGGCTGCGCTAATACCAATCGCAGCAACCCAGTATTCGCACTTCCCACATGGCGCGCGTACCTTGTGTTCACTGCAGAGCGCTGGTCCAACACGCACGACGTGATCCAGCTCTTGGACGCGGAAGGAAAGACGGTCGACGTCTTAACGTACTGAGAAAAGAATAATTCCGGCAGCGACCGACACGTTGAGTGATTCTTTTCCTCGACCAGAATGGCGAGGATGGTGAGCCTGTCGAACCATCGCCCCATGCATCGGGATCTCGAGTATCTCGTCGCATACATTGAGAATGTTCTTTGAGAGTCCGCGGACTTCATTGCCAAAAGCAAACACTATAGGCCTATTCGTGCGAATAGACGAATAGTCTTTCGCTCGCGCGTGCTGCTCCACTCCAACGATCTTCCATTTTTCTTTCTTCAATTTTGAAATTGCTCGCATAGGCGACTTGCAATATTCCCACTGGAGGAACTTCTCCGCGCCCAGCGCGGTCTTTGCTATCTTTTTCTGTGCTCTGCCGAATCTATCTATTGGGATCGGCGTGTAGCCGCTGAGATATATCTTTTTCACGCCCGCAGCATCCGCAGTGCGGAAAATAGAGCCCACATTGTGGGCACTCCTGACATTGTGCAGCAGTATCGTAACCTCTCGCATGCGAATACCGTATCACGGGTCTTGTGGTATTTCCTAAAAGCTATAAGCTAGAAGCTATCAGCTATGCTTGCGCTATTTCCTGAGATCCTATTTCTCTCCCCGCTTTCCTCGACGCTTCTGCGCATTGCCGCAGGAGTAGTGTTCCTGCTTCTCGCATGGACTCACTACGAGAAGCGCGAGGAGCTCGGGCGAATCGACTTTTTGGTGGTGGGTAGGGGTACATGGATCCCGGTCGTAGCATCGCTCATCGAATTTGTGATCGGACTTGGGCTTATCGGTGGGATTTATACGCAGGCATTCGCGATCCTCGGCGCGCTCGGCGCTATGAAGGCTTTCATTTGGAAACGCCACTACTCCGCTTTTTTCCCGATCTCCCGCACCGCAAGCGCCCTCCTTTTCGTCATCTGCCTCTCGCTTCTTGTCACGGGCCCAGGCGCCTTCGCCTTCGACCTGCCTCTCTAGTGACTTTGAGCTTCTCGCTTCTAGGGGTTATAGTTTTGCGTACCCCTCGTAGCTCAGTGGTAGAGCAAGTGCCTTTTAAGCACGTGATCCAGGTCCGATTCCTGGCGGGGGGACATGAAGTAAGCGGATGACTTCCTGGTCTGAAGTCTGATCGAAGTGAACATAGTGCGCGCCGACGGCGCCAAGAAATTCCCGCGGATCTTCCAGAGTGATAAGCTCATCGGCTTCGCGCGAAAGGATTGCTGCCGTGTCTGCTGCAGCGACTGGTACCGCAACAATGACCTTCCTAGGATCCTGATCCTTAACGACCTTGATTGCAAGTCGCATCGTGAGACCTGTTGCAACGCCGTCGTCAACGAGTATCACCGTTTTGTCCTTGATCGGGAGCACAAGCCGCTCCGCTCGGTAGAGCTCCGCACGGCGCTTTGCTTCCTCGAGTTCCTTGCGCGCCATCTGTGCAAAGATCTTTGGGTCCACGCTTTTTGATTGTTCGCTCAAAAGAATGGTGCCCCGCTCGTCAATAGCGCCGATCGCAAACTCCTCATGCGAGGGATGCCCAATCTTGCGCACTACGACGATATCGAGCGGGAGGTCGAGCGCGTGTGCGACCTCGTAGCCGACCACGACCCCGCCGCGCGGAAGTGCAAGCACGATCGCATCTTCCCCGCGGTATTTCGCTAACTTTTTCGCAAGCTGCATTCCTGCATCGCGCCGATCTCTAAACATTACTGCTATTGTATGCCTGCATTCAGACGACAGTGTGAAGTCAAGATCTTGAATGCTCGAGCGCTTCCTCAAGCCGCTCGAGGGCAAGGGCGAAGGCACCGCGGCGCAGATCAGTTTTGAGTTTTTTGCTTCGCTCCCAGACGCTCAATGACTCGCGCTCGAGGAGCTTGCGCAATTTCCCGAGCACCTCATCCTCATTCCAATGCTCATTCTTCAGATTTTGCTCCCATTCGTATGTCGAGACTACCACTCCTCCACCGTTGGCGAGCACATCGGGTATCACATGAATTCCTTTCTTGAAGAGAATATCGTCGGCATCAGTCGTCGTTGGACCATTTGCGAGCTCAAGCACCACTTTCGCGCGGATGTTGCTGGCATTCTGTTTGGTGATCTGATTCTCAAACGCCGCGGGAATGAGGATGTCGCACTGGAGCTCGAGCAGCTCCTCGTTCGTGGTCTCCTCTGCACTCGCGAAGCCTTTGAGGCTACCGTTTTGTTTCTTGTAGATCTCCACTGCATCTGGATCAAGTCCCTTTTCGCTGTAAATGCCGCCTTTAGAATCTGACATGGCGATGACTTTGTGCCCGTGCTGGTGGAAAACCTTTGCCGCGTTCCCGCCTACGTTGCCCATGCCTTGAATTGCAACGGTGACAGATGTGGGAAGTTTCGTTTTCGTTTTCAGCGCTTCAAATACATACAATCCGCCCGCCCCTGTCGCCGCACCCCTCCCTTCTGAGCCACCCGCATCCAGAGGTTTGCCGGTAAATGTGGCATTGCGCGTGTCTCCCGTGAGCTTTTGGTACTCATCTGCCATCCACGACATAATTTCAGGTGTTGTGTTCACGTCGGGCGCCGAGACGTCGCGCTCGGGGCCGAGCACGGGATAGAGTGCTCGCACCCATCCGCGCGAGATTTCTTCAAGTTCGCGCTTTGAAAGCTTCTTTGGGTCCACCGTAATGCCGCCCTTGCCGCCGCCCATGGGAATCCCGGCGATCGCACATTTCATCGTCATCCAAAATGCAAGGGCTCGCACTTCACTGATGTCTGCCTGCGGGTGGTACCGGATACCCCCTTTGTATGGGCCGCGCAGCGAGTTGTATTGCACACGGTAGCCTTCAAAGAGCTCTTGCGTACCGTTGTCCATACCAACCGGGATAGCAACGGTGATCTCGCGCTCCGGCTTCAGGAGTCTTTGATGGAGTGCGTCGGAGATAGGGGAAACGACCGTGGCTCGCGCGAGCTGCTGGAGCGCCCCATCAAAAAGATTCATTCCGCGATTATACAATGCGTGGGTGAAGGCCAGATTAGATCTTTAAAGTGACCGTGACTGCATTCTTTATTTCCGTGCCGTCAGAAACTTTGCAGACGATCGTAAAGGTTGTCGCCTGCGTGATGGGCACTGTCGCAGCGCCGCCAGAGAGCGATGACTGGTTGAAGCTGCCACTTTGCGAACTTTCAACGCAACTTTCTACACCCTTGGCATTCCAGAAAATAGAAGTGCGCCCTCCAAGCGGGACGGTAGCGGGCACGGCCCAAATATCGACCTTTGGAGGAATTGCTGGCGTTGTCGTGGCCGGTGTCGTGGTCGCTTTCGCTACAGCTGGCTTTGCTTTGGCAGTGCCTTGGACGACGGGGGCAGAAACGGGGGGCGGTGTCCCGACCTGGAGTCCGCGCCAGGTGCACAGATTGTCGAATAGCGACGGCGTTACGAGTTTGGAGAGGAAGTTCGTGGCCCAGGGGCGCGTCTTGCACCAGTGCGCAACGACACCCTGCGACGCATCCCCAAATGTTTCTGCGCCGTAAAATCCGGCAACTTCTGTATTGCTTTGCATATCGCGGCTTCCGCCGATGATGGTCGCCCCTTCCCATCGCACCTGTATATCTCCGCGCGAGCCTCCGGGAATCGCTATCCCCGCTGTGCTTGTGGATGAAAAAATAACACGGCGATCGTTTGTCGATGTGCTTGTGCTTGTTGTACTGTTCCCACTGCTACTATTTGTGTCCGTGTTCGTACCAGAATCTGTATTGGTGTCAGTGCCGCCGCTGGTATCTGTGTTGGTATCTGTGCCAATTTGATCAGATACGGAGCCGCCCAGAAGCGAGTTCAAGAGGTCGCCAGAGGTGCTGTCCGAGCCATCTGTATTGATCGAGCCTGACACAGAGGGTGTGTACTGCGCACACGGGTTTGAGATCTGCGAGACATCCGATGTCTGGAACGGCACTCCTGTGCAGCCGGTCTTTGTTGGGTCCGTTGGAGGGGGTGGTGGCTCTCCACCCTTGTCTTTTGGCTTCAACATATCCATGATGCCCTTCATCGCGTCCATAAGGCTCTTTAGGTCTCCACCTCCGCTTGGCGATGTGGCTTTGCATTGCCCTGTTGACATGCACTTACCAGGAGTTGGATGACCGTTTGTAACATCTGTGCAATCACACATGAATCTGTTTGGGCTTCCTTTGCAAGTCGGAGGATTACCTTTTAATTCCATGCCGCATGAACATACTGGTATCACATAGGGGAGGCATTTCAAATTGACGCCCGAGCTGCCTGTAGGAGTTACTGCGTACGCGTTCGCAGGAAAAAGCACAAAGAGTGCGACGGAAATCGCACTAATAACAAGCGCCGAACAAAAAAGTCGCGAGCGAACCGCATCCATGGGGCAATAATATCACACCATCGAAAGCACGAAGCGTTCAAGTGCATATTCCATCTCTTCTCCGCGTCGACGTGCTTCATGAGGGAGCTCAGCAAGCGTTTCGATAAGCTTTTTTGCGCGTACACGAGCAATGCCGGCCGCCGGCTTGATGAACATATCTTTTGCTGCCCAAAAAAGTACGCCATGTATCGCCTCCGGTGCAGATTTGCTCGCCAGTTCCCGCTGGTAAGCGACCCAGAGGCCCTTGCGATCCCCCCTTCGCAGCGCGTTGGCAAGACCAAAAATGCTTCCGTCTTTTTTCGCGCTTGCGCTATCGAACCGATAGGACTTCCCCGCGTACTTTTCTATTTGCTTACGTGTTGCTGCATCTGGTTTCTCTTCAAGAATAAAGAACCTCTCTTCGCTATCGCGCATACTGGAAAGCGCTTCGAGCATTCGCTCGCGCATTTCATCATTGGCAAGTACGCCATCGAGGACCACCGCTCGCTTCTCGCTAAATAACCCGCCGCCTGAGAGCGCGGCGGCAAGGTCCTCCGGAAGATTGGCATCGCTGATGCGCACGAGCAGTGCTTTTTTGTCCATGCGCTCGATGGCGGCGTTCATTTCGGTGCGAGCCTTTTTCCTGTCAGTGCCAAAATAGAAATGCAACATACCCGGCTAGTACAATTTCGAATAATTCCTGCCGAAACTCGAACTGCGAACGTTTTGCAATATCAATGAAGTGATTTTTCTTTTCATAGGTCGGTGAATGTTCATACAAGGCGATTCGAAATTGTCCTGCCGGGCATATCAGCGCTCTATCTTCTGCATGGTACCCCAATCCGAACCAACAGACGCCTGAGCAACAATCGGAACCCCCGAGAGCTCTTGTGTAGGCGCAACCTTTTCCATTGCTTCGCGTATGACGATGGCCGCCTCTTGTGCAATATCGCGATCGAGCTCATACACGAGCTCGTCGTGCACCTGAAGCACCAGCTCAGATTTTGTGCGCCAGCCATGTTGAACTATGAGCGAATCGGCCTCTACCATCGCAAGCTTGATGATGTCGGCCTGCGTCCCCTGCATGGGCGCATTGATCGCCATGCGCTCCGCCTGGGCGCGCAGTCCCGGAAGTGATGATTGGAGTCCCGGAAAGTAGCGACGCCTTCCAAAGAGCGTCTCTGTATATCCGCGCCCCGCCGCTTCGGCTTTTGTACGCTCAATATAGCGGGCGAGCCCGGAGAAATTCTTAAAATACTCCGCGAGGAAGGTTGCGGCTTCGTCGCGAGAGACTGCCGCGCCTAAATTTGCGCGTAAGGCGTTCACACCCATGCCATAGAGAATGCCGAAATTAATTACTTTTGCCCTGCGGCGCATTTCTCGATCTACCAATTCGGGTGGAACATCGAATACTTCGGCGGCAACAGCTGTATGCACATCGCCCCCGCTTTTGAAGATCCGGACCAACTTCTCATCGCCCGAGAGCCCTGCCGCAATACGCAGCTCAATTTGGGAGTAATCGAGAGAAACGAGCACGCGACCACGGGGAGCTGCAAAAGCCGAGCGTATCCGACGTCCAAGCTCTGTCTTGATCGGAATATTCTGGAGGTTTGGATTCTGGCATCCAATGCGGCCCGTGACTGTCCCCGTCTGTAGGAATTCCGCTCGTAGGCGGCTGTCCTTGCCGAGAAGTGCCGGCATCTTCTCTATATAGGTCGAAAGAAGTTTTTGGAGTTCTCGGTACGCGAGAATGTCTGCGATTACGGGATGAAGGGCCGAGAGCTTTGTGAGCTCTTCTTCGCGGGTCGTGCGCTGTCCGCCCGCCGTTTTCTTCTGCCGCTCGGGTGTGATCTTTAGCTCGTCGTACAGCACATCGCCGAGTTGCTTTGGCGAGTTGATATTAAATTCGTGGCCAGCATGCTGGTATATCCGCCCTGCCAAGACGCCAAGCTCTTTGCTATATTCGCGGGCGAGATCCTTGAGGTGCGGGGCATCTATATACACGCCGGCGGAATTCATGCGATCGACGATAGGGATGAGTGGTTTTTCTATTTTTTCAAATATTTCTGCGAGCTTCCCCGTGGCACGCAATTCCGTAAAAATAATTCCTCGCGCTTTGTCAAAATCATCAGTTTTTGCTTCGCGGAGAATGTCTTCAAGAGTCGGATTCGTGATGTCGGAGCGCAGGAGCCAAAGTGCAATAGACGTTTCTCGAAGCTCTTGTGTATTAACGGACTGTGCTTCTTCGCTCTTTTGCTCCACCGGCGCTCCCACCAACTTAGCTACCCGTTCCTTGAGTGATTTGAATTCGAGCGTGTCGCACAGATCCATGATCGTTTGCGCGTGCTCGACAAGATGCCAGTGTTGCCGCGGCAATTCAAATGCGATCGGGACATTCGGCTGGATCGTGGCGAGTGTTTTTGAAAATGCAGCGTCCGCTTTGCCTGCTTTCAAGAGCTCCACGATGCGTGGTTTTACCTTCTTCGTAAATGACTCCGAATTACTCTCAAGTGCTTTATAGATATCATCGAGCGTGCCAAATTCTTTGATGAGATCGGTGGCGGTCTTTTCTCCGATGCCTTTGATGCCTGGAATGTTGTCCGATGGATCGCCTCGAAGCGCCTTGTAATCAACCATACGCTCAGGCTCAAAACCATATCGTTCTCTTACCGCCTCTTCGTCATAAATGACGGTGTCGGAGAGTCCTTTGCGCAGTGTAAACACGCGAACGCGGGGCGCAACCAGCTGGAGCGTGTCCATGTCCCCTGTTGCGATAATGGTCTCGAGATCGCGCCTGGCGCTTACTTTTTGCACGATGGTACCTAACACATCGTCTGCCTCAAATCCAGGATATTCGTATACGGGGATACCGAAGGCCTCAAATACCCCTGGTGCGCGCTCGAGCTGTGCGACGAGCTGATCGTCTGCTTTTATACGCTTCGCTTTGTACGCCTCGAACATCTCGTGTCGATGCGTTGCCCCCGGCAGATCCCGTGCTGCAATGATGTAGTCAGGTTTCAAACTCTCGGCGATCTTGAAAAGCATGAGCATGAGGCCGTATAAGGCGCCGGTCGGCTCGTCTTTGCTCGACGAGAAATCCGGCAGCGCGTGATAGGCGCGATGCAAAATGGCGTGCGAATCGAGAAGAACTAATCGCAGCGGTTTACCCTGAGTATTGTCGAAGGGTTTACCCCGAGCCTCGTCGAGGGGCTTCTTCTCTTTTTTGTCGGCCGATGTTTCAGTTTTCTTTTTTTTCGACATACGTTAGGGTGATGATACGCTCGTCCGCCGAGATGTCGAACGTGATCAGAATTGCGTCTTTAGGAATCGCTTCTTGAACACGTTCGGGCCATTCGATAAGTATGAGGTTCGCCGGATCTTGCAACAGGGTTTCCCATCCCAAGATCTCGAGTTCGTGAGCGCTTTTCAAGCGATACGCATCTATGTGTATCAAGCGCTCGAACTTTTTACCCTGAGCTTTGTCGAAGGGTTGCCCTTCGAGCTGATAGATCTTTTCGAGCACGAACGTCGGGCTTGTTACCTGCTCGGTAATGCCAAGCGCTTTCGCCGCTCCCTGCACAAAAGTGGTTTTCCCCGCACCGAGCTCGCCGGAGAGCGCTACGACGGTAGCTGATCTTTCCTGAGGACTCAAGCTGCTGACAACCTCAATGGCATATTGCTGCATTTCCTCGGCAGTGCGCGTGCGCTTCATGGCGCAATAGTACGGTAGAATGAGAGGGATGGCGACACAGTTCAACGAGAAAAAACAAGAGGAGCGGCTTGGGGAGCTGCGCGCGCGCGAGGAAGAACAACTTGCGGAAATGCTCTCCGGCAAGTATGGCATTGAGTATGTGGATCTCACGTCCAAGTCCATAGATACCGATGCGTTACGGCTCGTAGAGGAAAAGGTGGCGCGCAGCGCGGAGGTAGCCGCATTCAGGAAAGTCAATAAAAACCTCTTTTTGGCGATGCGCGCGCCCGAACGCGACGATGCACTGCAAGTCATCCAAAATTTGGAGCACCTCGGCTATCAGGTGCGACGTTTTATCGTGTCTTCCGCGTCGCTCCAGCACGCGTGGGATCGCTATCACGATATTTCATACGCGACGGAAACCGAGGCGGGCATCCTTACGCTCTCCAACGAAACGATCCAAGAGATGCTCCAAAAGCTAAAGCGCCTGGATGACGTAAAAGCGGAGATCCAATCGCATGCGGGCTCTAAGGACACGCACCGTATTTCGCGTGTCTTGGAAATAATCATGGCCGGCGCGCTCTCTCTGGGCGCCTCCGATGTCCACTTGGAGCCGGAAGAAGAGGCCGTGCGCATGCGCTACCGGCTCGATGGCGTCTTGATCGAAGTACTGATGTTTGATGCTCCTACCTATGCGCTCATCTCATCGCGTTTGAAACTCCTTTCTGGATTGAAACTCAATATCAAAAGTGCAGCGCAGGACGGGCGATTCTCTATCGTCGTCAACGAAAAAGAGATCGAGATACGCACGTCGATTCTTCCGGGCGCATATGCGGAAACGATCGTGATGCGTATTTTGGACCCGACGACCATAGCGCTCCCCATGGAGGCGCTGGGCTTCGATAAATACCTGATGGAAATTTTTGCGCGCGAGATCCAAAAGCCAAACGGCCTGATCTTGAACACCGGGCCGACCGGCTCCGGTAAGACGACGACGCTCTATGCATTCTTGCGGCAAGTGCATGATCCTGGGATCAAGATCGTTACCATCGAAGATCCGATCGAATACCACTTGCCGGGCATTGTGCAAACGCAGGTGTCGAAAGACTACACATTCGCTCAAGGGCTTCGCTCGACATTGCGCCAAGATCCGGATGTCATCATGGTCGGCGAGATCCGCGATGCGGAGGTCGCCTCCACTGCAGTGCACGCTTCGCTCACTGGTCACTTGGTCTTTAGCACTCTCCACACCAACGACGCCGCCGGCACCTTCCCGCGGCTCATCGACATGGGCGTCAACGCCGACATCTTGGGCGCAGCGCTCACGGTCGCGATGGCTCAGCGCTTGGTCCGGCGCCTCTGTCCGGCGTGCCGTGTCCCGCAGCCGATAACCGGGGCAGACGCCGCAACTATTGCACCACTCCTCGCCACTATTCCGCATGCCGATGAATTGCCCGCGAATCGCGAGACGATGTGGGTCGCCAAAGGCTGCGAGAAATGCGGCGGCTTGGGATACAAAGGCCGCATCGCGGTCGTTGAAGTCGTCTTAATGGATCATGAGATAGAAGACACGGTGCGCAAGACTTCCAGCGAGCGTGATATATGGGCAGCCGCGCGCCACCAAAACATCCGGCGCATGGGGCAAGACGGCGTCGTGAAAGTACTGCAAGGCGTCACCTCGCTCGATGAACTCGGCCGCGTCGTCGATTTACATGACGAAGTCATGTTGGAAACTATTAAGTAGCCCTATCGAGTGATACCAAGCGTTTTCTTTATAAAATCGATGATAGCTATTATCGACTTGCAATGATGCATATCTTCTCCGACAACATCATCAGTTCGTTTGAGCAACGCGGACATGGCTTTTCTTCGTTCTGCAAGCTGTTCAAGATATTGATGACGTTCTCTATCGTTACACTTGCCATACAAATCTATTATTCGCGGGCCCCTCTTGATTACTTCCCCGTAGGATGAATCTCCCGTGATCATTCCTTGAAGCTCGCGGTGCATGGCTGAGATTTTTTCTTGCCTTCCTTGACTTTGTATCCGCTCTTTCATGGGATTTACTCTACACCACAAAACCCCGTTGCGCGTCGGCAGCGGGGTGCTATGTTGGAAATAGGAGGAGGTGCACACTATCGGGCGATGCTTTTATGCAAAGTTGCGACTAGATCCTGAGGATGGCAGCAGCACATTGCCGCAAGCGGCATGACCGCCGCGTCCTTGGAAGAGTCACCATCGCCCGATACTGCGCGCCTCTTTTGAAGTCCCAGAATGGGAAAAGCGGACAAAGCCGCTTTCTAGGAAGGGAATATAGCATACTAAAATATAATGTCAAGACGCCTCGTCCCCCCGCTATGGCGGGGCACACGAGCCAACTCTATGGCCGATAAAGACAAACAAACGATCGAAAAGTCGCCCCGCTCGCTTGATCAGGCGCTGCGGCCTGCGTCATGGAAAGAGTACGTTGGCCAGCCGACGATAAAAGAAAATCTCCGCATCCTTCTCACTGCGGCCAAAGGCCGCAACCATCAGCCTGAGCACGTGCTTTTGTACGGGCCGCCAGGTCTTGGAAAGACGACTCTTGCCTATCTCATGAGCAAGGAGGTCGGTGCCAACATGCGCTCCACCTCCGGGCCAGCGATCGAGCGCGTGGGAGACCTTGCTGCCATCCTCACCAATCTCTCCTCTGGTGATGTGCTTTTCATCGACGAGATCCACCGCCTCAACCGCACGATAGAGGAGGTGATGTACCCGGCAATGGAAGCCGGCGTCTTGGACATCGTGATCGGCAAAGGTCCGAGCGCGCGCACCGTGCAGCTCGAGCTTCCGCCATTTACCCTTATCGCTGCGACGACACGAATTTCAATGCTCTCGGCGCCTCTTCGCTCACGTTTCTCCGGCGGCATCTTCCGTCTCACCTACTATTCTGATGATGAGATAGCAGAGATATTGAAGCGCTCCGCGCAGATCCTCAAAATCGATATTGATAGTGAATCACTGCGCGAGATCGCAGGCAGGTCACGTGCAACGCCACGCACTGCAAATTATTTGTTGAAGCGCTCGCGGGATTTCGCGGAAGTGAATGGGGAAAAGCTCGATCTAAAAACGGTGCGAAAAGCGTTGGCGCTTTTGGAAATTGACGAAGGCGGGCTCAACCAAACCGACCGCGACATTCTCTCTATCGTCGTCGAGAAATTCAACGGCGGGCCGGTGGGTCTGAAGACGATCGCGGCCTCGCTCTCAGAAGAAGAAGCGACCATTGAGGAAGTGAACGAGCCGTATCTTATGCAATTGGGATTGCTTGAGCGCACTCCACGTGGTCGCACGATAACAAAGAAGGGCTACCAACACATCGGAGTAGAAGCCCCACGCGCACAGGAAAAGCTGCTTTAGCCCTTCGACCATTCGACATTGCTCATGGTCGCCCTGAAGAATTTGAAGGGCGACGGGCTCAGGGCATTTCGACTCGCACTGCTTTTCGAGCTGTTTACACTGAGCGAGCGAAGCGAGTCGAAGTGGGGATAAGGAGCATAGTGCTCTTGAATGGCGTGTACTATATAAGTCACAGAACGCACGGTTACCAAAAGAGGCCTCCGCAAGGGAGGCCTCTTTCGTTTCGGCTATTGGAGAACCGATGTTGTGCGCCCGAGTGACTTGATACGATCTCCTCACAATTCACACGACACCTCACTGCACTAGCCGACTATTCCCGCAATGTCTTTGATATCAGAGACACCAAAACAGATTCTGGGAACTGCTATCAGGTTTGTCGGGATTGCTCCGTCCTCCTTGATAGCGACCGACGCACGGTTAAGCACATCAGTTCGTGCATTATAAAGAGCGCTTTTAAAGGTCAAATGAAGGAAAATGCTCGAAAATCGTGGATTTCGAGTGGATAGACCTGTGCACAACAAATAAGTAGAATGGCGCGATGGCTGGACATAACAAATGGGCTCAGATTAAACGTCAGAAGGGAGCGGCGGACGCGGCAAAGAGCAACCTCTGGGGCAAGCTCGGCAAGCGTATTGCTGTCGAGAGTAAAAAAGCGAACGGCGATGTAAATGCCGCCGCGCTTCGCGCGATCATCGAAACTGCGAAGAAAACCAACATGCCCAAAGACACGATAGAGCGCGCAATCGCCAAGGGCACCTCCGCCGACGCCGCGGCGCTCGAGGCGATCACGTACGAGGCGTATGGTCCCGGAGGCGCCGCAATCGTCATCGAAGCGCTGACCGATAGCCGCAATAGAACTGCGCAAGAAATGAAGCACCTCTTGAGCGAACAAGGGCTTGCACTTGCCTCTCCCGGCTCCGCGCTGTGGGCATTCGAAAAAACCACTGAGGGCTACACGCCAAAAACCACCGTGCCGCTATCAGACCAAGATGACGAGAGGTTGATGAAGATCTTGGAAATAATCGACGCGCACGACGACGTCGAGAACGTCTACACGAATGCAGAGTAAGTTGTCAGTTTTCGTCTCGGAGGCTGTATCTCCTCTCACGCCCCTTCCAATTATTATCCCGATACTTCATCTTTTTCCGAAGTATTGGAATTAGAAGAAAAATTAGTCGATTGCTATATCTTGCCTGGCAAGAATATTCCCAAGCTCTTTTAACGATCCGGGCCTGTAGACACAAAATCGTATCCGTCCCCGCTTATGGGTCGTAATCAGTCCCGCGCGTTCCAAAACATGTATTTGGTCGAGCGCTGCGGGAAGCATTAGGCCAAGAGGGCCAGAGAGTTTAGAAAGTGACATCGCACCGCCTCGTGCAAGTCGCGCAATCATTCGCCTGCGAAGCTTGGATCCGAGTGCATCGAGCATGAGTCTCGTGTTTTTCTTCGAGTCTCCCGGAGAATAGATTCTCTCTCGTTCCCGTTGAACCCGGTCTATCTCAATACGACGCTCAAGAGATTTCCGCTCACGATCTCTCTCCTTCTGAATTCTTTGCTTATTCCAATACTTCATATTTTTCCGAAGTATAGGGATTGGGGTTGGTAAGTCAAGAGATTTGTCAGCCGACTACGGGGCCGAGTTTGTCCCAGAGCTGTTTCCAAACTGTGCGCATGGTCTCTGCAAGGTTGTGATTTTCGATGATGACGGCAAAGGGCGAGCTCGCCTGAAGGTCAATGAGCGCGACTTTGTCGCCATAAATATTTATATCGGTCTTAAACTTCGGCGCGGTGATGAATTTTGTTTCGCGCAAGAGACCTCGATTACGTTTTGAAAACTCTCGCGCCAATGGTACATCGCGCGAGATGCTGCGAATGAGAATATCTCGCTTCGCACGCTCTGCTGGGAACCAATACGACATGCGCTCTGGTAATTCACCGAGCAGTGCTTCGAGATCTTCGTATGCGAGGATCTCTTTTTTCTCACGCAGCTGGTCATTGTATACCTCCTCCACTCCGCTAAATCCTTCGTAAAAAGTTACACGTGGTTTTTTGTCGGACTTGTTGTTGATTGCCATGAGCTCCGGCAAAAGCCGCTGCAATTCTGCGACTTTGCTTTGCTGCATTTCGACAAGCGCCTCCGGATGTGCCGCGCTATACACGTTGCGTTTGTGCTTTCGGCCCTCAAGTATGAATCCACGAGCCTTGAGCTCGTCAATAAAGGTATAGATCGTTGATCGGTTGACCCCAGACTTCCGCGCCAATGCCTGCATCGTCGCCTCGCCAAGCTCGAGCGCCGCTACGTATACCTGCGCCTGCATTGCATTCAACCCTAGTGTTTTGAGCAGATTCTCGCTTATTTCTGCCATATTGTCACAGTTTACAACACTATTTGTCGCTACTAATTAAGCCCAGATGTGCATAAATTATAGGCTATATTCTACTATACGGTTGTCTTTTGTCAATATATCGTCAATAATCATACCAATTCTGGCACCACCAGAAGTGATCCTTGAAACCGCGCTTAGCGTGGCACAAATATGGGAGAGCATTATGACGGTCATTATCGATACCACGACGGCTCCTTCGAACAATAAAGTGTGGCGGAACGCCAAGATGGAAAGTCATCTGTCTCACGGCAATAGCTTCGAATTGAGTACCGCGTCAATGAGTCTCTATGAGGCGACTTGTGACCAGTATTACGGATGGGGCTTGAAGCGCGACCTACTCAAACAGCCGATCCTTAATGTGTGTGTCCGTGATCATCTCCTGCAGTCGCCGGAGCTTATCCCGGCAGGCTGGCGGGGAAAGTGGCCGATCTACTTCTTCGGGACAGTCTATTCATTCACAACAGGCCCCTCGGGGTTGGCCGGATTGGTCCTTGGATACCAGTTCGTCTGTGGCCTTAAATGGACCGGGAAGGAGTGGGTCGAGTCCACATTAGTGATCAGCAGCGATCACCTGGGAAGGGCGTGGGCCGCCGTGAGGAACTCCGGAGCGGGCTGATATCCCGCTTGGCAACAGAAGTCCCGAGTACTCGCAAGAGGCAGTAGGGGCAAAACAATCACCGCGAGGCATCTCCGCGGATTACAAATCGTAGGCAAGCCACCCGTCAGAGGTGGCTTTTTCTTTTGGGATATACTCCTGATATGAAAGTCCTTGCGATTGATCCGGGGTACGGCAGATGCGGGGTCGCGGTGGTGGAAAAAAATAATGGAGGAAAAGAAGTGCTTTTGTATTCGGCATGCATCGAGACGTCAACAAAAACCGAATTTCCTGATCGACTTGCCGCTGTCGCGAACGAATGTGTACGACTCATCAGGCAGTACAAGCCTGATTGTTTGGCGATGGAAAAACTCTATTTCCAGACCAACCAAAAAACGGCGATGCGTGTGGCCGAAGTGCGCGGCGCGCTTATCGGCGCCGCATCAAACGCCGGCATAGAAGTATTTGAGTACACTCCCGGCGAAGTGAAGGCGGCAGCGGCGGGCTTTGGCGGCGCGGACAAGCGGGCAGTCGCCCGGATGCTCCATGCGCTTGTGAAGATCGACAAGAAAATTAAACACGATGACGAGTACGATGCCATTGCGGTTGCGATCACGCATTTAGCTCGAGCGAGGCAGTAGAGAAAGAAAATAGTCGCAAAAGCGTCTAAAAAGCGATACAATCCCGTAATATATGCCCAGCAGTGAAATGTGCCTTGGGCTAAAACAAATTATGAAAATAGATGACGAGCGCATCCAAAGTGCACCCATCGAGAGTTCACTTATCAAGCCGCGGCAGCCGGCAGGCGTCTACCGCAAAGGCACATTATACTGACTGGGTATGGCCCGTACCCGGAATTTCTTCCGCCGCATCGCCCACGCCTGGCGCGCGCTTCCTACCTGGGTCGAGATGGGCATTTTGGGTATCGTTGCGGTTACTCTCATCGTCCTTGGGAGCGCCGTCGTGTGGGCGACGTTCGCGCCGATCCCGGCGATCAACAACTTCGAGAGCCGCCAGGTCGCACAATCTACCAAGATCTATGACCGCACCGGCAATATCGTGCTCTACGATGTGCATGGTGCCATGCGTCGCACCTCTGTGCCGATCGAGGCTATTTCTCCCTACATCAAGAATGCGGCTGTCGCAGTTGAGGACTCGACATTTTACGAAAATGCGGGGTTTCGCCCACTTTCATTCTTGCGTGCAGTCGCTGCCAATGTCTTCTCGGGCTCATACGTGCAAGGTGGCTCAACGATAACGCAGCAGGTCGTCAAAAACGCGCTCCTCACACGCGACAAAACTATCACGCGCAAGATCAAGGAGATCATTCTTGCGCTGCGACTTACACGTGTCTACACCAAGGACCAGATACTCAATACGTATCTCAACGAAACATCCTACGGTGGCACGATCTATGGCGTAGAAGAGGCAAGCCAGTATTTCTTTGGTGTGAGCGCAAAGGACGTGGACCTCGCGCAAGCTGCCTACCTTGCAGCGCTTCCCCAGGCACCCACCTACTACTCGCCACATGGCAATCACAAAGAGGCACTCGATGCGCGAAAGAACTTCGTGCTGCGGCAAATGAAAGAGAATGGCCTTATCACCAATGAAGAATACGAGCAGGCACTCGGCGAGCAAGTGGAGTTCAAGGATCCCAAAAACGCCGGCATCAAGGCGCCGCATTTCGTCTTCTACATCCAAGAATACCTCGAGCGAAAATATGGGGCCGACGCAGTGAGCCAGGAGGGACTGCGGGTCATCACGACACTCGACTACGACTTGCAACAGCAAGCAGAAGAGTCCGTCGCAGAGTTCGCACCGGGCCTTCTGAGCCGGCTCAATGCTTCAAATCAGGGAATGGTCGCGGTCGACCCTAAAACTGGCCAGGTCCTGGCAATGGTCGGATCAAAGGGGTACTTCGATGACACGATCGATGGAAAAGTGAACGTGACGATCGCGAAGCGCCAGCCAGGATCCGCGTTTAAGCCATTCGTCTACGCAACTGCATTTGCAAAGGGCTACACGCCCAACACGATGGTCTTCGACCTTCCTACACAATTCTCTACCCGCTGCTCGCCTGCAGACGTCTCAAACACTACCTATCCGTGCTACGCCCCGACCAACTTCGACGGCGGGTTTGAGGGCCCGATGACGCTGCGCGCCGCACTTGCTCGGTCCGAAAATATTCCTGCTATCAAAGTCCTCTACCTTGCGGGGATCCCTCAATCTATCGAAACCGCAGAAAACTTAGGGATCACGACGCTCGGCTCGCCAGGGCGGCATGGCCTTGCGCTCGTCTTGGGCGGCGGCGAGGTCACGCTCCTTGAAATGACGGGGGCCTACAGCGTCTTTGCAAATGACGGCATCAAAAATCCGGTAACGGGGGTCTTGCGCGTCGAGGACAATACGGGGGCGATCCTCGAAAGTTTTGAGCCACAAAGTGTGCAGGTCCTCGATTCACAAGTTGCGCGCACGCTCAATGACATCCTCTCGGACAATGTTGCACGGTCTCCGGAGTTTGGCCTCAATTCTCCGCTCTTTTTCAGGGGCTACGATGTTGCAGCGAAAACCGGAACTACAAACGACTTCCGCGACGCGTGGGTCATTGGATACACGCCGGGGATAGCCGTGGGCGCGTGGACGGGCAACAACGACAACAAGTCAATGGTGCAGAACGCGGCGTCCTTCTTGGTCGCTCCAATGTGGCACGACTTCATGATCTACGCGCTCTCAAAATACTCTTCGGCTTCGGACACGTTCCCCGCGCCCGCGCCGGATGCCGACGTTGCGTCGCTGCCACCGGTCCTTTCAGGCAACTGGAACACCGATCCCTCACAGGGAGTGCACGACATCTTGTACTGGATCAATAAAGATGATCCGCGTAACGAGAACAAGCCGAGGTCGTCGAATGACGTGCAGTTCCCCTATTGGGATTACTCCGTTGCCGCCTGGGCTGGGCAGCAGATTGCGAGTAGCACTGATACCACTGCGCCTCAGGCGGGGCCTGCCATGCATTTCCGCATCGCATCTCCTGGCGCTGGATCGACCATTCCCTTTGGCTCGCAGGTTACCTTCGGCGCAGAATCGCCAGGTCCGCAAACAGTCTTGAGCGTTTCATATTTCGCCAACGGCTCCCTCGTCGGCACGTCCGGCCAGCCCCCGTACATCGTCATGTACATTCCAGGCGCTCCCGGCCCCGTCACCTTGCGCGCTGTTGCTTCGCGCACCGACGGCACGAGCGAGGAAGAGACGATTACGTTCAGCGTACAGTGAATCGAATTTTCGACTACCTATTGAGTGGCATCACAAGATACGTGAATGATGCGTCGGAGACGCCACGGATGACCAGCGGTTTTCCTGCGCCAGCAAACCCAAGGATTATCGAATCAGATTCGATGATAGGAAGGCAATCAGCGAGGTAGCCGATGTGGAAATTGATGTCGAGATCTTCGCCGGAGAGCGCTGCGTCAATCGTGTCTGACATCTCGCCCACTTCAGCGGAGCGGGCCGTTGCGCTGAAAACTTTTCGCTTCGGATACATGTGCAATCCAACGTTTTGTTCATTGCCGGAAAAGACCCGTGCCTTCCGCAACATTTCTGCAAAGTCGTTTTTTAGAATCGTTGCCTCCGTTGTGAAGCTTTTCGGTATGATGTCTTTATAATTTGGAAATGTTCCATCTACGACCCGCGACACGTATTGTACTGCGCCCGCGGAAACCGATAGTTGCGAATCGTCGGCTGAAAGCTCCACCACATCTTCCTGGATTCTCTCCAATATGTGCATGAGTTCGAGTGCGTGTTTGAGAGGAATGAGAAGCTCACTTGATTGCTTTGCCCCTGTTGTGGGTGTTGATTTTTCTGCAAGACGGAAGGAGTCCGTCGCAACGGTCGTAATACTTCCCGGTTTGATCAACAGATACACGCTCCCAAGCTCCGGCCTGATCATCGAGGGAGACGCCGCATACGAGACCGACTGAATACCTCGCATCAACTCTTCCCGAGGGATATGCATCCCCTTTTTCCCGGCTGTGTCCCCCAGCGCGGGAAACTCTTCATGCGGTATTGCCTTAATCGTCGTTTTTGTCCCCCTAGATTCCACCACGAGATTCCCTTCTTCAATTTTCAATGAAAGCTTCTCCCCTGAGATAGACCGTAGCGTCTGCGAAAACACCGATGCAGGTACCGCAACGACACCTTTGTCCTCCACATCACAAGGGACCGCAATCTCGATCCCCGCTTCCAAATTCGTTGCTTTCAGCGCCACCTCACCTCGCCCAACTCCCCCCACTTGCAGAAGAAGGCATGAGAGGACTGGGAGGGATTCTTTTTTTCCCGTTATTCGCTCGGCCATCAGTGCCGCATTCAAGATACTATCTCTTGTTGTTGTTATCTTCATACTTATATATCTAATATATAAATACTATTACTACTATTAGTGGTGTGGACGACGGGGAGAACCTTAAAATAGTGAGAAGGTCTCATGCTACTTTCACGTTCAGCGGGAGTGGGTATGTTTCGCATAAGTCCTGGTTAGCTGTTGGTAAGTCGGAGAGCGCCGTGTAAAAGATTTTTATCGCAGAGTTGTCCGAATCTCGCGCAGGTACTGTCCACACAGTTGTTGAGCCAATATGAGGTATTCCAATTACGCATGAATGAGAGTGCGGATGTGCTCGAGCTCCTGATCAAGGCTTGGGTTCGTTTTGATCTCCTCCTTTATCTTCTCGCATGAGTGGATGACGGTGGTATGGTCTCGCCCACCGAGCTTCTCCCCGATCGACGGATACGAAACACTGAATTCTTCGCGAAGCATATACATAATGATCTGGCGCGGCTTCACCACTTCCTTCTTTCTCGTCTTCTCGTAAATGCTTTTTTCCGGCACATCGTAGTACGACGCGATACGGCGGACCACCTCATCGACAGAAACACCTCGATTTGGCTTCACATTGTGCTTGATGAGTGCGCGCACGTCAGCCTGAGACACTGTTTTTCCCTTAAGCTGGGATTTGCACACGATCATATTCAAGACCCCCTCGAGTTCGCGGATGTTTCCACGCAGATTCTCAGCGATATATTGGACAATATCGTCAGGAATGGAAAATCCGTGCTGCTCAAGCTTGGCCCTAATTATTGCAATACGGGATTCCATATCGGGCTCGGGAATTTCGGCGATCATGCCTGCGCCGAAACGCCCCTTGAGGCGATCTTCGAGCCCCAGAAGCAATGCAGGATGTTTATCGGAAGAGAACACGATCTGTTTGTTGTTATCGCGCATCGCGTTGAAGAGATGGAAAAGTTCTTCTTGCGTTTTTTCTGTGTTCGCGATGAACTGCACGTCGTCCATAATGAGGACATCGTACTGGCGGTATTGATCTTTGAAATTGTTGGCGTGCCCGGCGCGCACCGCGTTGATGTAATCGATAGAGAATCGCTCCGACGTCACATAGAGGACCTTTTTGTTGGCGTGCCCTTTTTTGAAATAATTTCCCACCGCCTGGATCAGGTGGGTCTTCCCGTGGCCCGTTGAGCCATACACAAAGAGCGGATTGTATGTGAGCCCAGGGCGCTCGAGGATCGCTTTTGCGGCGGCGTGAGCAAGTTCGTTGAACGGCCCCACGACAAACGTCTCGAAGGTGTAGCGCGGATTCAGATTGTCGCGCTTATCAATGTAGAGCGACCCTAGGTCAAGCGCCGAATTCTCCGTGGGCTGCGGGCGGGGCAGCTTGCGCTCGCTTGGAGCGCTCGCCCCCCGGTGGACGGCATACTCGACAGTACGGATTGAGCTGTCGAGGCCACGAAGCGCTTTCATAATGAGCTTGTGATGCTTCTCCATGAGCCACTCTTTCACTATCTTTGAAGGAACTGCCACATGGACGGTACCCGCATCACGGCCTGTGATATCTGTATTGCGAAACCAGGTCCGAAACGATGCCTCAGATGTGCCCAGCTCGATCTGCACGAGTGCGTTCTGCCATAATTCTCGGTTACTCATAGAAAATAGAATGCCATGCGCTTTAGCCTGCACATTATACGCGGAGGAACCCCAATGGAAAGCATCCGCGTTTTTGGAAGGCGGGTGCATAAGGTGTGGATAGTGTGGGGATGGCTAAAACACTCGCGATACCTTGCCACCGAACATCATGTTCGAGATTTTTTTGTGTGATTCACCACTATTGTATGTAGTGGCGGCTCGCATATGTGCTGCGCGAGGTTCTCGGCAAGGTATCGCGAGTGTTTTCTGGGTTGTGTAGATTGAAAAAATGAGTATAGTGTCCGGATGAAACGAACATGGCAGCCTAAAAAGCGCAAACGCGCCAAGACGCACGGATTCCGGGCTCGAACCAAGAGTGCTTCAGGGCGCAATGTGTTGCGTCGCAGGCGCCGCAAGGGCCGAGCACGACTTTCCGTTTAGAAAAATAATGAGCGGAGCGAATATATTTTACTTAACCCTGTTAAATGGCCGGAGGCCCCGCCGCTGGCGGGATTTAACAGGGTGTAAGATTTTGTAAACTCACCTGGGTTCGTTAACAAAATCTAACATGCCAAAGAAACACCGCCTTTCGCGCCTCGATTTCGCTCGCATTGCTCGCGCGCGAGTGCGCCGCCATCATGGGCGCTTTTTTTCGCTCGTCTCTGTGCCGCTGCCTGACACAAAAGGAGCCAAAGCTGCTTGTGTCGTCTCAAAAAAGTGTGCAGCACGCGCTGTCGACAGGAATCGTATCGAGCGCAGATGT
>Ga0155053_106_pt2 | contig 68074 bp, 63 predicted proteins | sample RifCSPhighO2_01_FD_106021 | JGI IMG/M metagenome (GOLD analysis project Ga0155053, IMG submission 106021) | Candidatus Kaiserbacteria bacterium RIFCSPHIGHO2_01_FULL_54_36 | reverse complement strand
GAGCGTGAATTGGGGCGAACTGTACAATCAATACAAGGGCAAGAAACTTGACGCAAAGAAATTAGAAGCAGAAGTCTCAAGACTGATGCAAGACGACGATGTAACGAAGAAGTCGGGCATTTATCCTTATGTTCTAACGAAACAGGAACGGCATCTCTCAATCCGTGCTTTCAACGACAAGATGAGGCGCGAGGCATATGAGAGACAGAAAGGTATTTGCCCACATTGTAAAGGCGAGAACAAGAAAAAGAAATGGGGAATTGAAGAAATGGAAGCCGACCACATTACTCCTTGGCACGAGGGCGGTAAAACGACCGCAGAAAATTGCCAGATGCTTTGCAAAGACGATAATCGTCGGAAATCTGGAAAATAAAAACATGGACTATGTAAATTTAACTATAGGAATCGTTTCTGCCATCGCCGCTATTGCCGCCGCTTGTTATGCGTACAAAGCTTACTTATCAAGCAAAACTCCAAAATTAGTAATAGAAACACCAGACAATGCGGGTTTATTTCTTCGGAATGTGGGGACTGACACCGCAAAGAATATTAAAGAAACTACAGAAATGTTTCGAGACGTGCCTACGGAGATATGGAATTTCAATGGTCCCATAGACTACATAAGAGTTAAAAGTCCGGGTACTGCAAGGATGATAAATTTTCACGACGAAAAAAGGATTCAACCATCAATTTCGACCGTGGTGCGATTTGAATACGAAAATTCAGACGGCAATAAATTCTATTCCGAGATAAAGGTGGAGCGCGGATCACCAACACAACAAGTTTATTTTCTTACCCCTGCATTGGTAAATTCTGGCAAGATTTAATTATGGCAAAAAAGAGTACCAAAAAAGTAGAAGAAAAACCGGAACAACACTTTGATTCAGAAAAAGGTACTTTTTGCGTGTATGAAGTTTATCGCAAACAAAATAGAACAATTTACTATCTGCAAGGAGGTCAGGCAAAATTTCTTTCCAAAATTATTTTAAATGGCTACCAAGGTCTTCCGTCTGGTTTGTATCTAAACAGGAATGGCTATGGATTTGGTAAGAAGGGTACTTTTTTACTATCTGCACTGAAAGATAATCTTGCGTCTAATAAACTCTTGGAGTTTACGATTACCAAGAAAACCAAGTCTGTCAAAAAGAATACGCTAAAAACTTCCGTGACACTTCCTCTTATTGATGTAAAGAATCTTTTGGTACGCTTGGGACGAATAAACGAGGATAGTAATAACGACTTACGGAGCGAAGTTGCTTCGTTTTTGAGCACAAAATTTCCTAAACAGATCAGAATTTCCACTGAAGATTTTGATGATTATAGAGGTGGTGAAGTTGCCGCTCTTTTTCGTAGAAAAAAGGTTGCACAAAAACTGAATGAGGAAGATTTGGAGGCATTGAAAAACTTTTTCCCAAAGATATTTGAAACATCTCTCAAAGGAAAGAGAAAAGGAGTTAAAGTCGAAAGAAGCGCACTTATTCGAGAGACAAAAAAAGTTACAGACAAGATTTTTCTCGATGAGGTAATAAAAGAGTTTGAGGGAAATCTCGCCAAGAAAATAATTTCCGAAAATGACTGGCAAAAGTTTTTAAGTGAAAAGGTTTTTCGCTTCCTCGCGAACTATGTTACGACCATTGAAAAGCAGAATGTGAGCATTAGTGTCAGTTACCCTGATTTTGTGTTGGCTGATGTATATGGATTTGTTGATGTTTTTGAGATTAAGCGACACGAAACTCCACTCATGGCACTGGATGAAAGCCACGATAATTACTATTGGAAACCGGACATAGTAAAGGCAATATCTCAAATTGAAAATTATATAGACGAAATCGTCAGAAATGCTGATGATTATGTACGCGCGGTAAAGAAAAAGAAAGGCGTTGATATTCGTGTTGTCCGTCCACGCGGATATATTATTGCCGGTACAAGTAGTCAATTCAAGAACAAGAAAGAATCTGGTGATTTTCGAAAGCTCGGTGTGTCGCTAAAAAACATCAGCTTTATTTTGTACGATGAACTTCTTGAGAATCTGAGGAATTTGCGTTCCAAACTCTAGGGAGCCCCGCCCGCGATCCCTTCTAATCTTCGCGGGCGGGATGTGCGCGCACAGGGTGGGAGGGGCAAGCACAGAGGTATTTGCGCCTCGGACATTTCCGCTAGGGCGTCCATGCCCTTGGATGAGCGCCGCCGTTATCTTGCAATACAGAAATCCAAAGCGAAAGCGACACCACGAAAGCTATTTTGAAAACGAGGAAGGGGGTTGTGCGAGGGCGGACTCCGAAGGCACATAAAACGAAGGCAAAGACACACGCAAACCACTAACCGAAATAAAGCACTGAATACTCTAGCAAACCACTGCGAGGAGGAGACCGAAGCTGGGGGGAGGATTCCTTCCTTCCCCCAAACAGCATGGCGCCCGAGCCACCCGCCCGCAGGCGGGCAATGGCGAGGAGAAGCGCCAAACCTAGACATCTAGGCGCGAGTAGCCCTAGCGGAAATGTCCGAGGACCAGTTATGTCCCTGTCAAGCATTCAGGAATTTCGGATCGAATGTTCTCCGTTTTCTCAAGAGGGCGATTGCAATACGAAGTACCTTTCTTGAGAGCACGCACATGATGGCGTTGTGGTGGAGACCTCTCTCCTTGTACCGCTTGTATACCGCGTTCATGGGCCTGTGCGAGAAGGAGCCGAAGACCGCAAGATACAGGGCGTGGCGCAGGAACGGAGAGCCTCGCTTTGAGATCGGACCATGCGTGCCGCGTACGCCGCCACTTTGCTTCACCGACGGGTCGAGGCCGGCGAAGGCGACGATTTGCTCCATCCTCTCGAAGCGGTTCAGGGGCGCAAGTTCGGCGAGGATGGTAGCGGCGATGAAGGGCGAGACTCCGGGAATGCTGTCAAGATACTTCAGATCGTTTCCCTCGTTCCACTCCTCAACAATGGCTTCTTGCATGGCCTCGCATCGTTTTTCGAGAAGCGGGAAGATGCCGTGCTTGGAAACGCCTCGATACTCCTTGAGATACCGCTCGTGCAGAAGATAGCTCGTGGCGGTGGAGCGGAGCTTCCAGTAGTGCCTGACGAGCGCTTTCTTCTTCGCCAGCTCCGCGGTCTCGACGAAACGATACCCGTACCCCTGCGATGCGAGGAACGCGAGGTGCGAGGCGTCCACCTTGTCCGTCTTTCGTTTCCTGATGGAGTGCCGCGCGATCTGCTTGGTATGCAATGGGTTCGCGACTTTCACGAAGAAGCCGCGATCCGTGAGCGTACGCGCGGGAAGCCAGTGGTACGGTCCCGTGCTTTCAAGAAGAACGGGATCGTCTGCACCGACGTTGCTCTTTGCAAGGTGGACGGCGAGCTTTCGGAGTCCGATACTGGTGTTGGGAAAGGGGGCTGCGATTGCCGTTTTGCCATCAGTATCCCTGATGCTTGCAACCAGCTCCCTCTTCCCAACGTCAATGCCAACAGATTGATTCATGGTGTTGTGTGGTTAGTTATTCAACTGTCAAAGAAAGAAGAGAAAAGAGAAGAAAGAAACCGACGCGCAGGCCTGTTTGTGTTCGGCGCTCGAAGCGCAACCAGCAATTGGCGTTCGGTGTCAAAGTGGAGCGATATTCCTCGGGAGAAGCTCGAAGCTTCGGCGGATGGGATCGTCTCCGTTTCCATTATCGCCTCTCTGAATGCAGGATACAGGCGGATGCCGAGGATGGACTCCATGGGCGTTGGACGATACAAATAGGAATAAACGAAGGCACCGCTGGCATTTGCATTTTGAGTCCTCGAACGGCTCACATAACGGGTATGTGAGCCGTTCGGGTTTGCGCCGCCCCCACCAAAAACAGAGGCCGGACACCCGTTCTTTTCCGACGCAAACCCCAGAACGAAACCAGCCCCTCTTTTGGAGGGGCTGGTTGTTTGTATGTAGTTGAAATATTAGGCAACAGCCCCTCGGGTACTAGAGGAACCAATAATGATGCCCATTGAGCTCGTGTTGCTCATGGATGTCAGAATAATCGTGCATGAAAATTTGTCAACAAAAAGTAATTTGACAGCTACACCAGGATGGGTAGGATACTTACATGTCGAGCAAGCGAAGTAATTCGGGCCTCCTTGGACTCCTCCTTACCACTTCGGGTGGAGGTTTTGCTTGTGTCTAGATAAAGAAAAAATCCAGATACAACCGAGGCCTTCACCAAAAGTGAAGGCCTCTTCAGTCTGTTCTTTCTTGTTCTTTGTCAGGAGCAGAGAGATTCAACCAAGCCATGAGAGGAGGAAAGAATTCCAATGAAGCCTGAACCAAAACTCATTAAACCTTCTTTTCCTCAAGTCTTCTAAAATCGGCGGGGGAAATGAATGAGCAAAGAACGGGTGTTCCGGCCATCCACTGGTGGGAGGCGGCGTCCGGCGACGCGTACTCGCGCGCCGGAGAGTCATCACAGGCTCGAATCGTACCACTGCGTACAAAGCCACCACGCGCGCGGAGCGCGCGACTACTGTTGCTCGAAAAAGGTTCGCGCAAAGGTTAGAATTACATCAAAATATTTTTAATTTGTTGCGCCGAGATAGCCCCCTCCCGTAAAATAATCGGCGGGTCTACTGAGAAATCCACTACCGTGGATGGCTCACGCTCCGGTAATTCTCCTGCGTCTAGTACAAGGTCAATGTGCTCCTCGGCATCTCCAAGTTGGGTAAGGATCTTTTCAACAAATCTCGCCGGCCGCTCACCACTCCTATTCGCACTCGTCGCAGTAATAGGAAAACCGAAACGAGAAATAATCTCCCCACACAAATTGTCGTCAGGGATACGAAATCCGAATGTGTTAATTTCGGCGCAAATACCTGCATCACATTCCACGTGTCTAGGTACGACACATGTTATTTTTCCTTTTGGTAGCAACTCCAAAAGATTTCGCGCGGGCTCACTGATATAGCCGTACCAACCTGCCATCTCGACGCTGTCTACGAGCGCATGCAAGGGTTTTTTTGGATCTCTAGACTTAATATCATAAATACGTTCTACCGCTCTGTCCGAGAACGCTGAAACAGCCAATGCATAAAGTGTGTCTGTCGGCATAAGAACAACACCATCCTTTCTGAGTACCTCGACAGCAGCTTCTACAGCCTCGGAATGTGTCGCCTGCGTCAAGCTCAAGACCTTCATGTGCGCGGTAAAGGGATCGAACCTTTGGCCCTCGTCACGTCAAGACGATGCTCTACCACTGAGCTAACCGCGCAACGCCGTCCAATATACCTTTAGATAGCAGCCTTTTCAATCTATCCCTTGTGTTCAGCTAGGAACTCATCAAAAGTCCGCATGAGCTCCTTGAGTGCCGCGGGCTGGTCTTTGAAGCTAAACGCGTCTACTGAGCGCACGGGCACAATCTTTGAAGAAGAACTCGTGAGGAATGCGCCCTCGTAGTGCGATATATCGCTACATTTGATATTTGTAATCTCAACAGTGAATCCTTTTTCTCGCGCGACAGCAAGGACATGTCTTCGAGTCACACCAAGGAGTATCTGCTCCTCCGGAGGAGAATAGAGCGTCTTGCCTTTGAGGCAGAAAAAATTGGTGCGCGTCCCCTCCGTAATGTATCCGTCACGATTGAGAAGCAGGGCATCATACGCGTCGGCGATCTTTGCCGCCGTATAGGCGAGATAGCTCCCCAACATGCTTAAGGTCTTCGCATGCGGAAAAGGGCGCTCATACGGGTACGTGATGCAGTGCACGCCATCACGATAGAGTTTGGGATCGGGATAGAGGGGATTGAGGCACAGTATTTCGAGGGACGCATCTTCCGCGCCCTTTCCACCGATCAACAATATTTTCACGTTGCAGCTCTCTACTGCATTTCTCTCCAATAGCTCGAGGATCGCCTGCTCCACTTGAGCTGCCTTGAATGCATGGGCAAGGCCAATTTCTGTTGCTGAGCCCATCAGACGCTCGACATGGTCCGCCATAAAGTAGGGAGTTCCACCCGCGACCCTGATGCTCTCATAGACGCCAAAGCCGTACTGGTATTCAATATTGGCAAGCGGCACTACCGCCTCTTTTATCGGTAGTATCTTTCCATTACGTGAGAAATACTTGAATTCCATATTATTCGTCTTGGAGGAACCCTCCAGCCTGATGTTTCCAGAGTTCGGCATAAATGCCACTGCCGGCGACGAGCTCGTCGTGCGTGCCTTCTTCCGTAATCTTACCTTGATCGAGCACGATGATGCGGTCCATCTCGCGCAGGGTCGAGAGCCGATGCGCGATAGCGATCACGGTCTTGCCGATCATGAGCTCATGCAGAGCTTTCTGTATCGCAACTTCGCTCTCCGAATCGAGCGAGCTCGTGGCCTCATCCAGAAGGAGAATGGGCGCATTCTTGACGATGGCGCGCGCAATTGCGACGCGCTGGCGCTCACCGCCGGAGAGTTTGATGCCGCGATCTCCTACCAGCGATTGATACTGCTTGGGAAGCCGCACGATGAAGTCGTGCGCCTGTGCAAGCTGCGCAGCCTGCACGATCTCTTCTTGCGAGGCGCTCGGATTGCCATACGCGATATTCTCCTTTACCGTGCGGTGGAAAAGTATCGGCTCCTGCGGAACTACCGAAATTGCATTACGCAAACTCTCCTGTGTCACCGAAGCGATGTCGGTTCCGCCGATCTTTATCCTTCCGCCTTGAATGTCGTGGTGGTGAAGGAGGAGCCGGATAAACGTGCTTTTTCCTGCCCCGCTTTTCCCAACGATGCCCACGCGCTCTCCGGGTGTAATATCGAGCGAGAGGTCGGCAAATATGGGGCGGCCAGAGTATGAGAATCTCACGTGATCGAAGACGATAGAAGCGTCCGCGACGCGCAGTTCCGTGGCACCTGGCTTGTCAGGAATTTCGTGCGGCTGAAGGATCTCCGCAAGGCTCTCCTCGATCTCACCCCACTTTTCACCAAATGAATTGAGGGTACGCCCGACAAAGAGCATGTAGCTCTCTATCCGGAAGATGATGGTGATGACGAGGATGATGTCGCCCACTGATATTGCGCCTCTCTCTGCGAGATGCACCGCGAGGAATATCATGAGTCCCGCAAAGATCGCCTGCACAAGCCCATTGATCGTGAGTGTCGTTTCTCCAAAGCGCCAATTGCGAAGCCCGATCCTGCGCCGCTGCTCGATCACGGTCTTGATGCGCTCTATTTCGAAAAAGCGGCGTGCATATTCTTGCATGGCAGAAATATTGGAGAGCAGGTCCACGGTACTTCCGTTGAGCTTTGTTTCGATCCGTTGTAGCTCTTTCGATATTGGCAAGCGCTTGCGCGCAAGAAAAATATTGAGAAGGATGACCGCAACGACCCAGGCAAGAAACACGTACGCAATGAGGTGGTTGGTGAAAAAAGCGAGGAAGAAACTCACAATAACAGCGACGGAGAATTCCAAGAACTGCCAGAGTATCTGCTCGATCATTTCTCGAAGCCCATTTGCCGCGTGCCCGATCTTGCTCGAGAGCGCCCCCGCGAAGCGATCCGAAAAGTAAGTGCGGCTGTGCAGCGTCACATAGGCGGTAAGCACGTGCCGAGCTGTCGCGCGAGCGTTGTTGGCCCAGACCGCCGCCGCAAACCCGCTTAGGCGCCACGTCATCTCAGCGGCAAGCGTCACAAGGATATACGTGGCTGATGCCCATAAGAGAGCGTCGTACGAGCCGCCATCAGCGAGGGCTGCGGCCGCGTTGGCTATAAGCTTGAAGACGTAGGAGATGCTCGCGCTCAAGCTTGCAGCAATGGTCACCGCCGTCGCCGCAGCAACTATTGACCACCAATGCGGCCTGGAAGCAAACCAGAGGAATTTGAGAGGGTTGGTGCTCTTTGGGAAGTCATCTCTCCAGATAGAAGCCATATTTGTTCATTTTATGCTATATGAAAGCTTTCATATAGCATGTCTTCGCTCGGAAGCGAAAACGCAAGCGCTTTCGCTTCTCTCGCTCCGCTATGCTATAACGCGCGGTATGAAAGTATTGGGAATAGAAACAAGTTGCGACGAAACGGCCGTTTGTGTTATTGAGGCTGGCGGAGACTTCCCTGGCCGGGCAGGCGGGCCGAGCTTCGAGTTTCGAGTACTTGGCGAAGGACTCACCTCCCAGGCAGCGTTGCACGCGCAATACGGCGGAGTGTTTCCCAATCTCGCCAAGCGCGAACATGCCAAGAATCTTGTCCCCTTGCTTAGTAAGTGTTTGGACGAGGCCGGAGCATCCAATGTTCGACCTACGAGGTCGAACATTGCTGATCTATCGAGGGTATTAGAACGAGAGCCCGAACTTTTGCAGCAACTCGTGCCTTTTTTACAAACGCACGAAAAGCCCGATATTGATGTAATTGCGGTGACTCATGGCCCAGGGCTCGAGCCATGCCTTTGGGTCGGCGTGAATTTTGCAAAAGCACTCAGCGCTGTCTGGGACGTGCCTATTGTTGGCGTCAATCATATGGAGGGGCATGTCATCATGTCCCTCATGCAACATTCAAAGGTTTTGCAAAATGTTAGGATGTCGGACTTAGAGTTTCCCCTGCTGGCGCTCCTTATTTCCGGTGGCCACACGGAACTCGTCCTTTCGCGCGAGTTTGGAAAATACGAGCTTGTAGGGCAAACGCGCGACGACGCTGCCGGTGAAGCATTCGATAAGGTCGCGCGGCTCCTCGAGCTCGGATATCCAGGTGGGCCGGAGATCTCACGCTTCGCCGAGGCCGCTCGCAAATCCGATGAGGTGTCACCTCATCGGATTTCACTGCCGCGGCCAATGATGCACGAGGACAACTTCGATTTCTCGTTTTCGGGATTGAAAACGGCAGTGCGAAGGATCGTTGAATCGAATGAAATTACGGACCAACTCAAACACGAGATCGCTCGGGAATTTGAGGATGCCGTGGCAGACGTGCTCATTGCAAAGACTATGCGCGCGGTGGATGAGTATGGCGCGCAAATAGTCGTAGTAGGCGGCGGCGTCTCGGCTAATGCCGAGATCCGCCGCCGCCTTGATGCTGAGCTGTCAACTGTAGACTGTAAACTGTTAACTCCCCCTGTGGAGTTTGCCACCGACAATGCTCTCATGATCGCCTTGAGCGGCTACTTTCGCGCCCTTCATAAAGAGTTCGTAGAGCCCGAAAATTTGAACGCTGTGGGCAATCTGAAACTAGCGTAACTCGTGCTAAAGTGTCGCAATGGAGCCGTTAAAACCTGTCCGGTCAGGAGCGCCCGAAATATTCCTCACACCCTACGATCCCGGAGGGATGGAGCCTGGGATATATAAGAAGTGGGAGGAGAGTGGCTACTTCAACCCTGACAACCTGAAAGACGCGAAAGAGCCGTATACCATCATTATGCCGCCGCCGAATGCCAACGGCTCTTTGCATGTGGGCCATGCCCTCTTCGTCACCCTCCAAGACCTCCTGATCCGCTACAAACGCATGCGAGGGTTTAAAACGCTCTGGCTGCCGGGCGCGGATCACGCGGGATTCGAGACACAGCTCGTATATGAAAAGAAGCTGGAGAAAGAGGGGCGGTCTCGCTTCAAGATGGAGCGAGAAGAATTTTATAAAGAGACACTCGCTTTTACGCTAGAGAATAAGAAATTCATGGAAGGGCAGTTGCGCCAGCTCGGGGCTTCGTGCGATTGGAGCCGCGAGAAATTCACACTCGATCCGGACATCGTCACGACCGTGTACGCGACCTTCAAGAAGTTGTATGACGACAGTCTCGTCTATCGTGGCGAGCGGCCGGTCAATTGGAGCACCAAGTATCAGACTTCCCTTTCCGATCTGGAGACGAAAACGGTCGAGCGCAAGGATCCGCTCTACTATATGAAGTACGGCCCGTTTGTACTTGCCACCGTCCGCCCAGAGACTAAGTTCGGTGATACAGCGATCGCGGTAAACCCCAACGACGATCGTTATAAAGAATGGGTTGGAAAAGAAGTCGAGTTCGACGGGCTGATCGGCCCGGTAAAGCTCAAGGTTGTCGCAGACGAGTACGTGGATATGACATTCGGCACCGGGGTAGTGAAGATCACGCCCGCGCACGACCCCAACGACTTCGAGGTCGCACAGCGGCACGGACTTCCGGCCGTCGAGGTCATTGATCGGTTCGGTAAGCTCAATGAGAAGTGCGGCAAATACGCGGGGATGAAGATACTGGAGGCGCGCGCGGCTGTGGCGAAGGATCTGGAGGAAAAAGGGCTATTGGAAAAAGTGGACGAGACCTACGTCCACAACATCTTGGTCAACTACAAGAACGAGAACGATATCCTCGAACCGCGTATCATGTCGCAATGGTTCATCAAAATGGCGCCGCTCGCAGAGAGAGCTCGGGAAGCAGTCGAGAATGGGAAGATACGAATATTTCCCGAATTCCAAAAGAAGATATTCTTTCACTGGCTCGAGAATTTACGGGACTGGAACATATCGAGACAGATCGTGTGGGGCATTCCAATCCCGGCCTGGTTTAAGGACGGAGAGATAGCGATTGGAGAAAAGCCGTCAGGCGAGGACTGGCAGCAGGACCCCGACACGTTCGATACGTGGTTTTCCTCGGGCCAGTGGCCATACGCCACGCTTGGGTATCCTGATGGTAAGGATTTCAAGACCTATTATCCGACATCGGTCATGGAAACCGGGTACGATATCCTTTTCTTTTGGGTCATGCGCATGATCATGCTCGGGCTCTACCGCACAGGCGAAGTCCCTTTCCGTGACGTGTACCTACATGGCCTTGTGCGCGACGCGCAGAAAATAAAGATAAGTAAGAGCAAGGGCAATGTCATCAATCCTCTTGAGATGACGGAGATATACGGCACCGATGCGCTGCGCATGGCGCTGCTCGTAGGCAATACGCCGGGCATGGATATATCACTCGCGGAACCAAAGATCAAAGGCTACAAGCTCTTCTCCAACAAACTCTGGAACATCGCCCGATTCGTGCTTGAGAATACCGATGGCGAACAAGATGCTCCGGTGACCGAAACTGATCAGAAGCTTTTGGACGAGTTGCACGCACTTGAAAAAGAAGTAACAGCGGACATGGAGAACTACCGCGTGTATCTCGCCGCCGAGAAACTCTATCATTACGTGTGGGATCGCTTTGCCGCAAAAATACTCGAAGAATCTAAAGACATTCTCAAAGGTTCTGACGCTGCTACAGCAACTTCGCGGCGGAATACGTTATACGGAATACTGAATACGTCTTTAAAACTCCTCCACCCCTTCATGCCCTTCGTCACCGAAGCGATCTGGCAGCAATTACCAAAAAAGGAGAATGATCTCCTGATGGTCGCCAAATGGCCGGTATAATAGACAGATGGGTGAATTCGAGCCGATAATCGCGGCAATGGCAGGCGGGATTTTGCCCGCGCTTGCGTGGCTGTGGTTTTGGCGCCGAGAGGATAGCGTGCATCCAGAGCCACGGCGTTTGATAGCGCTCGCCTTCCTCGCGGGCATGGTGGCCGTCGGCATCGTGATACCACTGGAGAAAATGGCGCAGACACTCATTTCAGATCAAAGTCTGTGGATCCCAGCCGCGCTCGGTGTCACCACCCTCACCTTCATCGTCTGGTCTGCACTCGAGGAGATCGTCAAGTTCGTTATGGCGAAGCTCACGGTCTTGCGCCGCCGCGAAGACGACGAGCCTATCGATCCTGTCATCTATATGGTAACGGTCGCGCTCGGCTTCGCGGCGGCGGAAAACACGCTGTTTCTCCTCTCGCCCCTCTCCGGCAATACGGTACTTCAAACCATCCTCACGGGCAATCTGCGTTTCGTGGGTGCTACCCTCTTGCATGTGCTGTCATCGGCCGTAATAGGCGTCTTTTTGGCGCTTTCTTTCTACAAGTCACGCTCCGCGAAGCGCTGGTATGTGCTCATGGGAGTTATCCTCGCATCCCTTTTGCACAGCACTTTCAACTTCCTTATACTGAATACACCCGAGAGCCATTTGATGCGCACATTCGGGCTCGTCTGGATTGGCCTTATCGCCCTCCTAGCCGTGTTAGAATATATCAAACGGATACACCCCGTCGTCAAACAAAAACTATGGCGCTTCTGAAGAAACCTGGCTTTTTCTCCCGCCTCACGGGCGGAGGCAACGACTACGATTTCGACGATACCGGCATACCGGCAGTATTCGAAGGCGAAGGCCCCGAGCGCCATGCGCACATCAATACGAGAGACGAGAACTGGGCGGCCGAGGAGCCGCAAGGTGAACTAGCAGTGGATATTTATCAGACACCGGATGCGATCGTCGTCAAAGCGCTCGTCGCCGGCGTGCAGCCGACCTCGATAGACATTTCCCTCACCCGAGAGATGCTCACCATCTCAGGCCAGCGCGAAGACGAGCGCGAAGTAGAAGAAGACAACTATTTCCAGCGCGAGTTGTACTGGGGCTCATTCTCCCGCACCATCCTTCTCCCGGAAGAAGTCGACGTAGATATCGCCGAGGCCTCCGAGAAGCACGGCATTCTCATGATCCGCTTGCCCAAAATTAATAAAAAGAGACAAACGAAACTCAAGGTGAGAAGCAGATAAGATGAAAGCGCCCCGCCGCGGCGGGGCGCTTTTTCTTTCCGCCGACTCTACATCGGCGGATAGGATTTGGCAGGGTGGGACTTGCTGAAAGGCGAAATGATGGCACTGACGCCCGCCCACGCTAGCATACCGATGGGCCACAGCAGTCCCACCACCGGCGCCACGAAGACGACGATCAGCAGCATTCCCAACTCCCAGAAGAACTTCAGGGTTCCCAACATTCGACACCTCCGAAATGTTGTCCCGGCATTTTAGCTTCTGCAAGAAAGCGCGCAATACCAACCTTCATCTACGACTCATCCACGAGCCCGAGGCGGTAGATATCGAACGAATTTTCGCCCTCGAACATGTCTGAGGGATTGGGGAGATACAGGCGCTTGCGGGAGATCTCGGCGGTCGCGTCATTCACAAGACGATGGAAAAGGGTGAATTCCCCTTTGTGCTTTTCGAAATCAATAACGTATTTCCGCATCTGTGCGGAGCCGTCGGCGTTGCGCCGCTTGCGGCATTCATAGACGATAAATCTGCGAACTTCCCTGCCGTACTTTTCTCTGACGGTGTAGTAGTTGAATATGGCCTGCACGAGGAAAAGTGTTTTGTTGGCGCGTCCCATGCTGAAATTCTCGACGAATTTGTGGTCAACGATGTCTACGGCGTTCTTATCCATCGCAGAAACAACTACGAGGTCAGAAACTGCTTTGACTGGAAGCGAAAGCCCTTTCACCTTCGCCATCGCTATCACCTCAACCCCGAGCACTTTGTGCCTTGGCGGCCGCGTAAGGTAGAAAGAAATGGCCTGTAGGTACTCCCGCTCCATCGCTGCGCGCTTTTTCTTTTGTGCGGCGCGTGAGCGGGCCTTGCCAAAATTGATCTCAAAATCCGGCACGTTGCGCAGGTGCTCGAGACCAAGCGCGATCGCACCCTCCTTCCCTATTCCTCCGTAGAAGTGCTGAAGCGCCACGTGCGCTGTGCGGCCAACGATCCCAGCGGGCGAAGAAGGGGTATCGTACACTTGCTCCACGTAGCGCTTGTACCAGGCAAGCGGATTGCGCAGAAATGCCATGAGCGACGAGTGGCTCCAATGTTTGATGGGAAGCGCCGGCTTTTTCTTTTTGTTTCGCGTCCGTGCCATTGGGCGAGTATACTGCGCAGATGAGATCCGTGCACATCAAAGTTCGTGTGCAGACGGGGGTGAAGAATGAGAAGGTGCACAAAATATCCGATACTCACTTCGAGCTCTCGGTGCGCGAGAAGCCAGAGAATAATCTCGCCAATGCCCGCGTTGTTGCCCTCATCGCAGCGCAGCTTGGCGTACCCGTTTCAGCGGTTAGGATCGTCAAAGGGCACCACTCGCCCTCCAAAATACTCTCAGTCGCTTCACAAAAGCCCGAATAAGCTTAATGTGCTTATTCGCGCGAATTAGAATATAGAGGGGGGACGATTTGGACAAACCTGTGCGAGGGGCTAGGATGGCGCCCTGGTCTTCAGTTCGTTTTTTCAAAGCAGGAGGAAGAGGTGGCAAACTTTGGAAGCCTTGTTATCGACTGGCGAGGTAAGAGGCTGACTGGCGAGCAAGCGTTCGTCATTGAGCGAGTCGCGGCCCAATTCCCAAACCCGGAGAAGAGGGATGCCCTCGTCGAATTCAAACACAAGCTCTGCGAAGGCTTGATGACAAGCAAGGGTCCGTGGACCTTGGGGACGTACTCAGGCAATCGCTTTTTCGTTGATCTGGGAACGGTCGACGGGAATGCATGGGCCTACGAATTCCTTCTCACTGGTTCTTCGCAAGACAACACCTACGACCCAGAGGGGACAGTCCACTGGATCGACGACACCGACGACGGGGGCATCACCATCACCCGTGTGAATAAGCGGCAAACCGCGGGCACAACAGTGAAGGTGCATCGCCGTCAGTAGCAGGCGATCGTGACCGGCCGGGCCTTCTCGCCCGGCCGTTCGATTTGGACAAACCTGTGCGAGGAGCTAGGATGCAAACAGTCCTGCGTGATTCGGAATGTCTCAAACAACGGGAACGAGCCATGAAAAGAGCCAGCAGTGGGGCCAACTCGGGCAATGGAAGGTCCGATGGGCACCCATACTTCAAGAAGCCGAACGTTCGTACACGTGCCGCGTTGAAAAAGGGCCGCACTGCCCACACCCGCCGGCAACTCGCGGAGCCGCCACGCGGGAAGTTCCCGCTGTGAAAAGCGTGCTCTTCCCGCGCTCATTTCGGCCGTACCACCTGGAGGATGGTACGGCCGCTTCATTTGGACAAATGTTAAATGAAAGTATAGGATGGCTGTCCGGCAATCTAGCATTGTCCGAGCACCCGGGAGACAACCAATGTCGTTGCACACTAGCTTGAAGGCTCCGAGACAACACTCAATGTCGAAGGCTACCCGCGGCCAAGCGCTTAGCGCTCCGCGCAAGCGGGCACGCCAACGCGCCAACAACGATTGGAAGGCTGCCGAGGCCGCAAAGCTCGGTATGACCGTCCAGCAGTTCGAGACCCACTGCTGCCAGATCACGGAAAACATGGGGGTCCCACGGCGCGTGGTGACCGTTGGCACCTACAACTACGAGCCCGTGCGCCGCGAAACCGCCTATGCCAACTGGTAGAGCGATCTCGCCAACGCGAACCACCGGCCGGGCCTACCCTCTGGGAGCCCGGCCGTTCGATTTGTGGAACCATTCATGAAGGAGTAGCATGGCGGGATGGACTGGAACGCTTTTGGTGCACAACGCCTCAGCCGCAGCTACTATTGGCTCTACCTGATAATCCTTCTCTATGGGGGGCTTGTGCTCGGACTTATTGAACTGGCTTTCTCAGGAGACACCGCTCGCAATATCGACTACGCTTGGAACGCGATCACTTTTGCGAGCGCCATACTTTTTGGCATCTCCAGGATGCACGATCTGGACAAAAGTGGATGGTACGTGCTCATTCCCATTTACAACACCATCGTTCCCCTTTTCTACAAAGGCAACGGCATAGACAATCGCTTCGGCCCGGCACCAAAAGAGCTCTCCGACAAACACACTAATATCCTCAAGTGGCTCTTGATCGTCCCACTCGTCTTGATCGGCCTCATATTTTTCGCCGGATTAGCCCTCGGCGTCGACTTCACTACTCCTTAAATCGCGCTCTGCAGTCCAGTTTGGATAAATTTTAATAGGGGTATAACATCTCACGGGAAGACAACCGGGAGTTCAACCATGAGTTACTGGGATCTGCTCTTTATCGCAGCTCTTCTCGCCGGCGCGTATACGTTCTGGCGCGGGCATAAGCTGCGATCTATCGGCCGATTGGCCGCGACCATCAACCCGTTCGCGAGAGTTCTGCCGCCCAACTCAATGATCGTGCTGGCCGCAGAGCACAGCGCGCTGAACACCCTCAAAGAACTCGGGGAGAAACATACGGCGAACGGAAGCCGCCTCATGCGGATCGGTGGCGGCATCATTGTAGTCACTTGCGTGGCCGCACTGATACGCCTTGTGCTCTGACAACACGCGGCCGGGCCCCACAAGATGGAATCGCCCGGCCGTTCGATTTGGACAAACAATCCGTTATAGGACTTATTCGGGCGAATATGTCCTATATGCAAAACGGTGTCGTTACGCTAGTAGCTGCGAAGTTGCTTGGCTCTTTCGTGAAATCTGATTCTTTCAAGCGCCTTGGCTTCGATTTGGCGGATGCGTTCGCGGGTGACGCCGAATTCGCGACCCACCTCCTCCAAGGTAAAGCAAATCCCCTCGTCAGTGAGGCCGTTGCGCATTTCGAGGATCTTTCGCTCCTTGGGCGAAAGCTCGTCGAGGATCTCTACCATCTGCTCATTGAGAATGCGGCGCGAGGCATCCATGTCGGGGCTTGCGATCGTATCGTCGGCGATGAAGCTGCCAAGCGTTGAGCGCTCGTCGTCGTCTTCGCCCACCGGGCTCTCGAGTGAGACGGTGTCCTGATTGATCTTCTGGATAGTGTAGATCTTCTCAATCTCAATCCCCATTTCCGCGGCGATCTCTTCGGGAAGCGGATCGCGGCCTAGGTGCTGGCTCAACTCGCGCACTTTTTGCTTGTACTTCGCGATCGTTTCCACCATGTGGACGGGGATGCGGATAGTGCGGCTCTGATCCGCGAGCGCGCGGGTGATAGCCTGGCGGATCCACCAGGTAGCATAGGTCGAGAATTTGTATCCTTTCGTGTAATCGAATTTGTCTACGGCTTTGAAGAGGCCGAGGTTGCCTTCTTGGATGAGGTCGAGGAGCGTCAGGTCGGGAGAACGATTTACATATTTCTTCGCGATAGAGACGACGAGGCGCAGGTTGGAGCGCGCGAGAATGTTGCGCGCCTCGCTATCGCTCTGCAAAATTCGCTTCGCGAGATCTTTCTCCTGCTGGCCGTTGAGAAGTGGGTACTGACCTATCTCGCGCAAATACATCTGTACGGAGTCATAGCCAGCATCGGCGCGGCGGTTCTGCAGTTTCTTGCTCGCCAAGACCGTATCCGCAGAAGTATCTTCGAGCATGCCGCCGCCTTCCAAGACATCAATGCCGGCAGTGCCGAAGAGTTCATACATTTCTTCCAGAAGTGTCACATTATCCTCTATTGTAGGGAATTCTCGCAGGATCTCGTCGTAGGTAATGTAGCCGCGCTCCTTGCCGAGATTGATGAGCGCGTCCACCTTGCCTTGGCGCTTCCCATCCATCGCCCTACCCTTCGAAGCCGAAATGGGCGCAATCGTCCGTTTCCGCTTCAGGGGTTTTACGGCCCGCGATTTCCTGGTACGAGCAGTTGCCTTATGCTTTGCTCGTGCTGGTTTGCGGATATGGCGCTTGACCGGCCGCCGAGCGACCTTCTTTTTTCCTGACCGGACAGGTGCTTTCTTTATTTGTTTCTTTTTTGCCATTGCAATAGTTATCTACAGGTGCGCAGCGAACCGCCTCCCTTGTGAGGACGCTGTTTCCCAGAGTGTCTTACCATTCTAGGGCTCTATGTATTATCAAAAACGCCCTAAACAGACTGATTGAAGACACAAGCGGATAACTCTATACTTTTTCGTGCAATTGTGCAATTCGAGTTGTCAACAGTTTACACACACCCATGAGCCGCTCCACCTCGTCCTCATTCTTACCGCTTTCAGCTTTCTTCAGCTGTAGAGTTGCTTCCCTTAGTTCTTCGGCAAAAAGCTCCTTCAAGATGACCGAAAGAAGCGCCTCCGCCGCCTTCTGCGGGTTGGGGCTCTTCCCGTGCAGACGCTCTGCCGAAAAGCGCAGCGCTTCGCGCTCGTTCTCGGGGAGAGTACCGAGTGCGGTGAGCGCATCTTTGCCTATTGCCGCCTCGAGCTCACGCGCATATGCCGCGACGTCCAGCGACGGCTTCGGAAGCGACTGCTGCCAGAGCAGTATCGAGAATGCTTGCTTAGCGCGATCGAAGCTGCGCGAGTGCGTGGGATTACTCGCTACTTCTTTCTTGCTACTCTCCGCAGCTGTTGCGCGCGCCCCGCCCTCGGCGGGGCGCGGTAACTTCTCCAGCGCTTCGGCAACCGCGGCTTCTGACACATTGAGGCGCTCTGCGATCTCGCGCAGATACTGCTCGCGCGCGATCGGGCTTTGTACATCGGAGAGGAATGGCAAGACTACCTGTTCGACTGAACGGCGAAACCTATCGGGCGTTTTCATGTGCTCTTCCAAGACGTCGAGTAAAAATGTGATGATGTCCTTCGAATCACGTATTGCTTTTTTCCACTCCTCCGCGCCTTTTTGCAGTATGAGGTCCGCCGGATCGAGGTCCTTGGGCAATTGTGCGACTTTGACGTTGAGCCCGCCTTGGAGCGCTGCGCGCGCGGCGCGCCCTGCCGCCTTGATGCCCGCTTCATCGGCGTCGAGTGCAATGACGAGATTGTCTGTCATGCGTCGGATAAGAGCAGCGTGCTCAAGAGTAAATGCGGTACCCGAAACCGCGAGCGTATTTCCCCATCCAGCTTGGTGACTAGCCAATAAGTCCATTTGTCCCTCTACGAGCACTGCGCAATTGTTCTTGCGGATCGATTGTTTCGCGCGGTCGAAGCCATACAGGATGCGGGATTTATGGAAGAGTGGGGTCTCAGGCGAATTGAGGTATTTCGGCGCCTCGGGCGAAGCTTTCTCGCCAAAGATGCGCCCGGAGAAGCCAGCCACGCGACCGGCGCTATCTGCAATCGGGAACATAATGCGATTCCGAAATTTATCGTTGAGGCCGCCACGCTCGGTCTTTTTGGCGAGTCCTGCATCGATAATTTCTTTGTCTGAAAATCTCTTGTCCTTCAGGTGATCCGAAAGCTCGCTCCATGCATCTCCCGCGAGCCCGACGCGGAACGTCTGCGCTGTCGCCTCAGTGATGCCGCGCCCCTTGAGATATTTTGTGGCGGCGCTCGAGAGACGTGACGCGTAAAATATTGTTGCCACTTCCATCAATTCAAACAATCGCTCGCGCTCGTCGCGCTTTTCTGGCCGCTCATACACCAAAGGAACTCCGGCTTTCTCGGCCAGCACTTTGAGCGCGCCTTTGAAATCCAAGCCTTCGATGGCCTCAACGAATGAAAAGATATCGCCGCCAACGTTGCAACCGAAGCAGTGATACGTCCCTCGATCTGGAGACACGTGGAACGAAGGCGTGCGCTCGGCGTGGAACGGACACCGTGCGCGCAGGCTCGCGCCTGCGCGCTCAAGCTTTACGTATTGCGATACAACGTCGACTATTGAAAGCCGGTCTTTTATTTGCTGAACAGTGTCCGCCATGCACCTATTATGCTCCGAGAAATTAAGAAAAGCGAAAGCCCGGCGAACGCCGCCGGGCTACGATGTTGGGTAACTACGACTTCAGCATCATCGCCAGGCCCATTCCGAGGACGGCGATGCCGACCCCGAGCGTAAAATTGGCAAGAGCGACTCCGATTATGACGCCGCCGAACACTGCAACGCCAAGACCTCCAATATAGATCGCGTGGTTTTTAGGCATATCATCCTCCAAAGTGGAACACCTCGGACTGAAGTCCGACTTGCACCATATGCGAACACAAACTAGCTGTCAAAGCTACCGCTCCGAGCGCTCCCGTTCGGTTTGCGGCACTTCGGCGGGTGCTGAGGCGGCGAAGCCTGCTTCCATTTCTTCTATCATCGCGTGTTTTTTAGAGCCGGGGAATCCGGTGCCGGCGGGGATGAGGCGGCCGATGATGACGTTCTCCTTGAGACCCACCAAGCGGTCTACGGCACCGCTTACAGCCGCTTCAGCGAGCTTGCGCGGGGTGTTTTGGAAGGAGATAGCTGAGAGGAAGGATGCGCGTGTGAGCGAGACCTCAGTAATGCCGAGCAGGAGCTGCTTGCCTTTCGCGAGCTCGCCGTCCACTTCTTTCTGCACCTTGTTGATGCGTTCGAATTCGAAGTCTGCAACGATCTCTCCTGCAGAGACTCCAGTATCGCCGGAAGTCGTAACGGAGACGCGGGAGAACATTTGCTTCACGATGACTTCGAGGTGCTTGCGACCCGTAGAGACACCCTGCAATTCGTAGATACGCGTGATCTCGTCGATTATGTATTGCTGCGAGCGCTCCTTGCCGGCAAGCGTGAAGAGTTCTTCGAGATCCGCCGAGCCGTCGGTGAGGAAATCCCCTTTTGCAACGTTTGCTCCCTTCTTCACAAGGATCGTACGGAGTGGGTGTATGCGGTATTCGGCATCTTTCTTCGCAGCCTTCGCTGTCTGCTTCGCGGTCGAGGCTTCAGGAAGAATGGTGATGACAGTCTCCTGCCCGTCTTTCTGGATGTCGGTAACAACGCCGTCAACACGGGAAATGGTGGCTGGCAATTTTGGTGCGCGCGTCTCGAAGACTTCTTCGACGCGGGGCAAGCCCATCGTAATGTCGCCGCCAGCTGTTGCCACACCTCCGGTGTGGAAGGTGCGCATCGTAAGCTGAGTTCCCGGCTCGCCGATGGCTTGCGCGGCGATAACGCCGATCGCTTCGCCCACATCCACGATCTCGCCGGTCGTAAGGTCCATGCCGTAGCACTTTTGGCACACGCCTCTTGCGACCCTGCAGGTCATCGGGCTGCGTACCACTACCTCTTGTGCATCGCTTTCTTCTATCGCTTTCGCATCATCGCGATTAAGAAGATGGTTGCGCTTAAATGCAACCACCTCTTCCGCAAGTACGCGGCCATTCACCCGGTCAGTAAATGAGCCGCCGATATTTTCCTTTCCCGGGCGTTTGATGAGAACGCCTTCTTTGGTGCCGCAGTCGTTCTCCAGGACGACCACGTCGTGCGCCACATCGAATAGACGGCGTGTGAGATACCCCGCGCGCGCGGTATTGAGCGCGGTATCGGCCAAGCCTTTGCGAGCGCCGTGCGTCGAAATGAAGTATTCAATTGGCGTAAGGCCCTCTTTCAGCGACGAGGTAATAGGGAATTCGATGATCTCGCCACGCGGGTTGGTAATGAGGCCTTTCATGCCCACCATTTGGTGCAGCTGGACCACCGAGCCGCGGGCGCCCGATTGGATCATGTCGTGCACGGAGCCCGTGTTGTCGAGCGCGTCTACCACATGCTTGCGGAGCTCGCCGGAGACTTTGCCCCAGATCTCGATCGTCATGCGGCGGCGTTCATCTTCGGTAAGAAGCCCGCTCAGGTAGTTCTCGAGCTCGCGCGCAGCTTGCTCGCGCCCTTCACGTACCATCGCTTCTTTTTGCGAAGGCACGATAACGTCTGAAATTGACCAGGTAATGCCTGCGTACGTGGCGTAGCGGAAGCCGAAGGCTTTGATCTTGTCGAGGATGACGGGAATGCCGTCGAGCTTGTAGTGCGTAACAAGGTTTTGTACCAGGGCGCCCATACGCTTGTTGGTTATCTCTTCGTTGAGGAACGGAAAGTCGCTCGGCAGGACCGAATTGAAAAGCAGGCGGCCAACGGTGGTCTCGAATACTTTGCCCTGGAACTGCTCGTATTTCTTGTTTTCCGTCGGCAAGACCTTGATCTTGGCGCGCAGATCTACCGCACCAAAATCGTGCGCGGTGATGGCCGCGTTGGTGGAAGGGAATGCGCTGCCCTCGCCTTTCGCCTTCTCAACCGACTTTGTCATCCAGTAGCAGCCCAAGACGATATCGAGAAGCTTACTTGCTACGACGACGTCGCCCGAGCCTGGCTTCAAAACGTTCTTGTTGGCGGACATTATCATCTGCGCCTCTTTCTGCGCGGCCTCCGAGAGCGGCACGTGCACAGCCATCGCGTCGCCGTCGAAGTCAGCGTTGTACGCGGGGCACACGAGCGGATGCACCTGGATCGCATTGCCTTCGATCAAGACCGGGCGGAACGCCTGGATCGATTGGCGGTGAAGTGTTGGCGCGCGGTTGAGAAGTACGTACTTATCTTTGATAGCCTCTTCGAGAATCGGCCATACCTCCGGCGCCTCGTCTTCTATGAGGCGGCCGGCGCCGCGGATGTTGTATGCAAGCTCGCGCGCGAGAAGGCCCGCGATAACGAACGGGCGGAACAGTTCGAGCACCATATGCTTGGGTAAACCGCACTCATCGAGCGCGAGATCCGGGCCGACGACGATGACCGAGCGGCCCGAGTAATCGACGCGCTTGCCCAGGAGATTTTGGCGCAGATACCCGTGCTTGCCCTTCAAGTAGTCAGCAAGAGATTTGAGCGCGCGACGGCGGCCACCGAGGATACCTAACACCCCCGCGCCGCGGCGCATCGAGTTGTCGAGGAGGGCATCCACTGCTTCCTGCAAGATGCGCTTCTCGTTGCGCAAAATGACTTCGGGCGCGTGAATGGCCAAAAGGCGCTTCAGGCGGTTGTTTCTGTTGATAACACGGCGGTAGAGGTCGTTGAGGTCGCTTGATGCGTGGCGGCCGCCTTCGAGCGCGACCATGGGGCGGAGAGCTGGCGGAACGATCGGTAAGCGTGTCATAAACATCCACTCGGGGCGCACGCCCGCGCGCTGCAAGCTCTCGGCGAGCCCCAAGCGCTTGCGCAGCTTATCGCGATCGGCAGCACCTGATTTCTCGTATTGCTCTTTCACCTTCTTAATGAACGCATCGATGTCTATGTGCTTCAAAATGTTATACAAGGCCTCGGCGCCTATCGCTGCTCGGAACATTGCGCCATATTTCACGGCGAAAAGGTGGTATGCGGCTTCATCAAGGACGACGCCCTGTTCAACGGATTCGATCTCTTTCTTCGCCTTCGTGGCACGCTCCTTGAGATCGGTTTTGACCTCCGCGGTCGCGGCGGATTTGTTCTTTGTCGAAAATTCCTGTTCGAGGTCCTTCAGGAGCCGGTCGCGCTCTTTTTCATCCACGTGCGTCACGATGTAGCCGGCAAAGTAAACTACTTTTTCCACCTCTGCAGCAGAAAGGCCCAGCATGAGTGCGATGCGCGACGGGATGCCGCGCAAAAACCAGATGTGCGAAACGGGAGTCGCAAGATCGATGTGGCCCATGCGCTCCCGGCGCACGATCGCGCGCGTGATCTCGACGCCACACTTCTCGCAGACGATGCCGCGGAAGCGAATGCCTCGATATTTGCCACAGTAGCATTCGTAATCTTTCTCGGGCCCGAAGACGCGTTCGTCGAAGAGGCCGTTTTTCTCCGGACGCTGTGTCCGGTAGTTGATGGTCTCTGGCTTTGTGATCTCGCCAAAGCTCCACTCGGCCATGCGCTCGGGGGAAGCAAGCCGCATCGCCACTGCTTCAAAATCTTGAGGTATGATGTCTTTTTTTCGTTGCATAGTAAATAGTTAGTAGTTAGTAGTTAGTAGTGGCGCGTGTTTGTATTTTGTATTCATACTATTTTCTACTTACTACTAACTACTGACTCTTTCCTTGAATTCAATATCGATCCCCAGACCGCGCAAATGCCGGACCAAGACGTTGAACGTGGCAGGCGTGTTGCTCTCTTCGATGCGCTTGCCGGAGACGATAGCATCAAAGGCTGCAGAGCGGCCCAAGATGTCATCGGATTTGATGGTGAGGATTTCCCGGAGTGAATATGCGGCGCCGTAGCCCAAGAATGCCCAGACTTCCATTTCCCCCACGCGCTGGCCGCCGTTCTGCGCTTTGCCGCCCAAAGGCTGCTGCGTCGTGAGCGAGTACGGGCCGATAGAGCGCATGTGGATCTTGTCCTCCACCATGTGATGGAGTTTCAATATATACATGACGCCGACCGAAACGGGCTGCGCGAAAGCTTCGCCTGTACGGCCATCGTATAGGACTCGCTTGCCGCTTTCAGCTACCCCAGCTTTCTTAAGTTCGCTCCGGATCTCCTCTTCGGTCGCCCCAGCGAACGATGGCACGACCGCCTGGTAGCCGAGCATTTCAGCCGCAAGCCCCAAGTGCAGCTCGAGGATCTGGCCCAAGTTCATGCGCGAAGGCACGCCGAGCGGTGTGAGAATGATGTCAACCGGATTGCCGTCCTCGTCGAATGGCATGTCCTCTTCCGGCAAAATGCGCGAGATGACGCCTTTGTTGCCATGGCGGCCGGCGAGCTTGTCGCCTACCGAGATCGTGCGCAGCTGCGCCACTTCGATATGCACACGCTTGATAACGCCCGATTCGAGCTGATCGCCCGTTTCGCGCGAGAATACTTTGACGCCAATGACGCGACCACGCTTGCCGCCCTCCATACGAAGCGATGTATCTTTCACGTCTTTCGCCTTCTCGCCGAAGATGGCGTGCAAAAGGCGCTCTTCGGGAGTGAGCTGTGTTTCGCCTTTCGGCGTCACTTTGCCGACTAAGATGTCGCCGGAGCGCACTTCCGCGCCGATGCGTATGACACCGTCTTCATCCAGATTGCGGAGTTTGAATTCGGAAACGTTGGGAATGTCGTGGGTCGTCACTTCAGCGCCGAGCTTGGTATCGCGCACAACGCAAATAAATTCCTCCATGTGTATTGAGGTGAATCGTGCTTCTTTTGCGAGTTTTTCTGAAATGACGATGGCGTCTTCGAAGTTGGCGCCAAACCACGGCAAGAAGGCCACCCGCACGTTCTGGCCTATAGCAAGCTGGCCTCCGACCGAGGTCGAGGTATCAGCGAGAATACCCCCCTTCTTCACGGAATCCCCCACGGAAATAAGGGGGCGCTGATGAAAGGTGGTAAAGCCGTTGGTGCGGGAGAAGTTGACGAGTGGATACTCTTTCGTCTTTCCGTCCGCGTTCTTGACCTTGATGGTCTGCGCGTCTGCATAGGTAACCTCTCCCGCTTCTTCGGCAACGATAAGTCGTCCCGAGTCGCGTGCTGCTGCAGCCTCGACGCCTGTTGCAACGTAGGGCGCCTCTGGGACGACGAGCGGGACAGCCTGCTTTTGCATGTTCGAACCCATGAGCGCGCGGTTGGCGTCGTCGTTCTCGACGAACGGAATGAGCGACGTCGCAACAGAAAACGGCTGGTTGGTCGCAACTTCCATGAAATCTACCTGTTCGCGCTTCACAAGCGTGGGATTGCCCTCCTTGCGCACCTCAACCATCTTCACCGTAATGTGTCCGCTCGCGTCGCGCGGGATCCCCGCGTGCGCGATCGCATACTGTTCTTCCTCCAAGGCATTCAAATACTTGATCTCTTTGGTCACGATGCCCTTCTCGACTTTTGCATACGGAGTTTCGATGATGCCGAATTCATTGGGGCGCGCGTAGAGCGACATGTGAAGCACGAGCCCGATGTTCTTGCCCTCAGGAGTATGGATGGGGCATACGCGGCCGTAGTGAGAAGAGTGCACATCACGCACTTCCAATCCTGCGCGCTCGCTTGTGAGCCCGCCGCGGCCAAGAGTCGAGAGCGTGCGCAAGTGCTCGATCTCGTCGAGCGTATTGTACTGCTGCATGAGCTGCGAGAGCTGATCCGTAGTGAAAAATTCTCGGATCGCTGCCTGGAAGGGTCTGGGATTCACAAACGTGACCGGCGAAGTGGTTTCTGCGTCCACCATCGCCATACGGTCCTGGATGTTGCGCTTCATGCGTGAAAGCCCGACGCGCATTCGGCTCTCAAGGAGCTCGCCCGCGAAGCGCACGCGGCGAAAACCGAGGTGGTCGATGTCGTCTGGAAGCGCCGCTGGATTGGCGTTCAACTCCGCAATGTGGGTAATGATGCGCACGACATCGGAGAGCGTGAGTGTGGCATTGGCCAGGTCTTTTTCGGCAATACTGAGCCCGAAGCGGCGGTTGAAGTGGAAGCGTCCGACGCGCGAAAAGTCGTAGCGCTCAGCGGAAAGAATGGAGTTTACGTGGTCGCGAGCTGACTCTGGGGTCGCGATGTCGCCGTCGCGCAGCCTTCGGTATATCTCGACAAATGCCTCCTCAGGTGTGTGCGCATGGTCGTGCTCAAGCGTCTTCGCGACTGCGTCGTGCGCGAGGGGAGATTTTTCTCCGCCGGAGGCGGATCCGCCTTTGGCGGAGAATGCGCCCAAGATCTCCTTCTCGGTCGTAAGCCCCAAGACGCGCAAAAGCGAAGTCACGGGGAACTTGCGCTTGCGATCGATCTTTACGTAGATGCCGCCATCAGCGTCGGACTCTATCTCGATCCACACGCCGCGCGCGGGAATGATCTTTGCCGCGAAATAATTTTTTCCTTTGTAGGGGATCGATTCGAAAAACACGCCGTACGAGCGCGCAAGCTGCGGCACGACGATACGCTCCACACCGTTGATGATGAAGGTGCCGTGTGCGGTCATCCACGGGAAATCGGCAAGGAAAATTTCCTGCTCTTTCTCCTCGTTTGTCGTCTTATTCTTTAAGCGTACCACCATCGAAAGTGGCGTCTCATACGTGCGCATCGTGCGCTTTGCATAGTGCTCGTCCCAGCGAAGCTCTCCAAAGGTGAACTTCACGAGCTTGAGCTCGAATTTCTTCCCTGAGTGGTCAGAGATGGGCGAGAATTCCTTGAACACGCGCTCGGCGCCACCCTCCACGAAATCACGGAAGGAAGCAATTTGCGACTCGACGAGCGAGGGGAACTTAACGAGCGGTTCCCGGAACTTGCCGAAGTATTTCTGCGGTCGCACGTGCTTCGTTTTTGCCATTTTACAACAAGCTATCCATAGGTGTCTGCGGCACCTAGGTGTGAGAACCGTTATTAAATTTTCTTATGAAAACGCATCTTTCGACGCCTCCTCCCCTTTGCTTGAAAAGCGCAACAGTGACTCAATCAGCTAACAGCAAATGTGTCGGGAGTATATATGCTGGATGCCGCATGGTCAACCTTGACAATAATGAAATTACGTGCCGTCGCGCGATTCCAAACGTAACAACTTGGGAGGTTAAACCTCCGGAGATTCAGTGCCTCGCCTCCTCCTCTTTTCGTATTCAGCAGTTACCGCTCTCTGCCGCAACTCTTGCTCCAAGCGCCATGTATCGTGTTTGTAGAAATCCAGAGATTGACCTTCATATGGTTTCTCCCCTTCAAATTTTGTATCTCTATTGGCCTGGCCATATTTGTCTGCAATTTGCACGGATCTCGGAGGCACGTGTCGCAGACTCTGTATTTTGGCAAATTCCTCATCTCTCATTGCCGCAAGGGTAGATTGAAACACGGCAATTCTTTCTTTCACAGCAGCCCTCTCGTTCGCTATTTCCAGTATCATCTCTGGCGTTATACCGTCTTCGGCAAATCCCGCAAACATTTCTGCGATTTCACCGCCAATCGGTTTGTACGATTCGATAAATGTTCCCGGATTTTCAAGATACGCTTGGTACATTGCTCCCATCTCATGCATGTCCGCCTCAAGTCTTTCTCGTGCGTCGAGCGTTTTTTGGTTCTCAGTCTCGTCTCCAGATCTTGCGTACGGAGGCGGAGAAAATTGATTTAGATTTTTCATATTTTTCTAGGAATATATTTAGAAGAAACTAGTAAGCCATGACCATGGTCTAATAATGACACCTTGCGTAAAGGGGTGATTGTATAAGAGAGATCCTATGTTCCTTCGAAAGACATCAGGTAAATCGCTCCAAGTGATGTCGCGGATTTTTCCATCGGCGTCTGTATAAACATGAATCTCCCTAGCGTCAGGCGATAGATTCTCGAAATAGAAAGGTCTCTGTTCAGATGAAGCGAATGTCGAATTAGAATTGTCGTATGCAGGAGGGGGGTCGGGAATATTGTCGGAAGTCTTTGGCGTAGGCTCAGACGACTGATACATGCCCGTCGTATCGTCATAATTTGCTTGTTCGCCAGCATCAAATGTGCGACCCTCCGCAATCGGCGGGCGACTGTTTAGATCGTCCGACACATTGCCGAGTTCGATGTTTTCCACCGCTTGCGGATCAACCGACGCGGGTTCAATACCGGCGAATCTTTGAATGGTGTCCCAAGCATTGCCAGCCCAAGATTTATTCTCAGCTGGTGGCGGTGTCGCAGCGCTGTTTGGCGCGATTGGGGTTTGCTGTGGCAGCTGTTCAACTTGCTCTGCTTTTGGCATTCCCTGCATTTGCGGGGGTTGGCCACTTTCTTGTCCCGGAAGTGTTGGCATTGCGCCTTTTCCTTTGTCTTTTCCTGGATCATTCTTGTCGGTCGCTTCGTCGGCATTGGCCTTACAGATCTCCGGACACGCACAGGTACCCATTATTGTCTTCCCGCTCGCGCCTCCTTTCTCTGAACAGACTTTATTCAAGACACAGTTTTTTGGCACTTTATCTTTTGATTTCCCCTGCGAGACCGGGCACTTGTACGTATTTTTTGCATCTTCCTTTGGACACCCTGCGTTCTTCGCGCCTGTGCAGGAAGACGGCTGCAGTGCCGCCGCAAGCTGTGCATTTTTTGCAGTGGCAAAAATCGTCGAGCCAAGTACGAGTGACCCGAACGCGACAAGAACAATTGCCAACGCCAAAGTTGCCGACGGCCATTTTCGGGATTTGCGATTTGCGCGTCGTGAGTGTATTGGTCTTTGCATAACTGCTCCCTGACTGACTATCGTGGCGAGCAAAAACACAAAGCCCACCACGGGTCCCGGCTTGCGCCGAGCATACGGGTTTCCCCGTACGGCCAATGAAGCAATCCCATGATGGGTTTTCCATGCTTCATTGGACTTTTCGCCATGCCGCCGATTGCTCGGCGGTTTAGGCTACTTTTCGCTCTTCAATTGTAAGAACTCGGCAGCAACAAAGAGTGCTACAAGACCTATTGTACGTCGGTCCTCGTAAAATCGCCACAAGGAGCTTGTGCACAATCTCCGGAGGTTAAACCTCCGGAGATTCGTGGTAGTCTTTACTGCATGGCAACGAGAGCACCATGCGTGACGGAGGAGTGGTACCACTGCTACAACAGAGGGGTCGACAAGCGTAGGGTTTTCGAGTCGAAAGCCGACTACGAGCGTTTTATGTCGCTTTTATACGTTTCAAACGGAGACAACACCGAGGCTATCTCCGACCGATACCGCAGGGATCTGCGATCGATCCTCGCGAGTGATCCGCAAGAACGAGGCAAACCACTTGTCGAGATTGCGGCGTTCTCGCTCATGCCGACACACGTGCACTTTGTGCTGCAACAACTTCAAGACGGCGGGATAGCGAAGTTCATGCAAAAAGTATTTACTGCCTACACAATGCACTTCAATGCACGACGGGATCGGACGGGAGCGTTATTTGCAGGTACGTATAAGGCAAAGCATATCGACGACGATCGGTATCTGAAGCAAGTAATACCATACGTTATCTTGAACCCCGCTGAGTTGTTTGAGCCAAAATGGAAACAGGGAAAGTGCGACATCAAAAAGATGCGCACACAAATTCTCGAATATCCGTATTCAAGTGCGAGGGAATTCTTCAGCAGAGATCCTTTAGCCCGAAAGATCACCGGACCAGTAATCGAAGAATACTACGATTCGCTCCCGGATCTTTCCCAGATGCTTCAAGACGCTCGCGATTACTACCGAGAGTATTCCCCGGAGGTTTAACCTCCGGAGATTCGGGACTTTTTCCACTTCTCGATTTCAGCATGGTGGCCGGAGAGGAGTACTTTGGGGACCTTGTATTTCCTACCCTTCCAAATGAGGGCCTCCGGACGCGTGTAAACTTCGGGGCTCGATACGCGTGAGGCTTCGAGTGATTCGGCTTTGCCTAAAACTCCCGGAACGAAGCGGGTAACGGCATCAATCACCGTAGCTGCTGGAAGCTCGCCGCCGGTCAGCACGTACGGACCGACGGAGACTTTCTTTGCTTTCAATATTTTCTGCACACGCGCATCCACACCTTCGTAGTGTCCGCAGATCAATAGAATGTCTTTCTTCTTCGAGAGCTTTCTCGCCATCGCTTCGTCAAACAGCACCCCGTCGGTAGCAAAAAATATCTTTTCAGCTCCCCTTTTCTTTCCGACCGCCTTTTCAGCCGCGCGCAACATTCCATCCGGCTCGAGCACCATGCCGGGTCCGCCGCCATATGGCCGCCTATCCACGCGACCATATTTGTCCCGAGTGAACTTCTTAGGGTCGTAATATGAAATCTTTATTTTCCTCGCCGCGAGCGCGCGGCCAATGATCGAGCTCTTGAGATACGGCTCGATGGATTCAGGAAACAACGTAACGATATGAAAGTGAAGCATATCTTTTCTTTTTCTTCTCCAGCGAGGCGGGGGATGCTTTCGGAGGGACTCTGCAGCGCGTCGGCGCGAAGCCCGAGCGATTTTTCAGCAGGAAAATCGCGTGCCCGGAGAAAGCATCCCCCGCCGAGCGCCCCTACTCCCCTTTCAGATCCTTGATGACATCATCCACGGTTGTGTCGCGTTGGTAGGGCTCAGAAGGTCGCTCGCTCGCTCCGCCGCCTCCCATCCCGCCCTGGCCGGACAGGCGCTCGCTTCCCTCTGGCTCCTCGATCTTGAGATTTACGCGTGCCTCATTTTTCATGCCGACTACGCGCAGTACCGTGCGTATCGCTTTTGCAGTCTGGCCCGAGCGGCCGATGACTTTGCCCATGTCGTCTTTGTGCACCGAGAGCGTGAGTAGCACGCCCATCTCATCCACTGTGCGCGCAATTTTGACGTCGCCGGGATGATCCGCCAAAGCTTTAACTACGTATTCAAGAAACTGTTGATCTTGTTCCATATCTGTGATGTGTTAACTAATACCATCAAAAGTATACCCCGTGAGATAAAGCTTTGCTATCTCATGGGGTATACCACTACTCCGCTTTTGCTTCCGCAGCGACCGCTTCCGGCTCTGCCTTCGTTTCCTCCTTCGGTGCCTCCTCTGCTGGGGCGGGGGCTGCTGCTTCAGCTTCCTTTTGTGCTTTCTCCGCTTCTACCGAAGCCTCGTGCGCAGCTTTAGCTTCCTCCTTTGCTTTTTGTTCCGCAGCTTTTGCCGCCTCAGCTTCTTGTTCTGCCGCAGCCGCTTCGGCGGGAGCCTTGTAGGCGGGAAGGACGTTGATTTTCTTTGCGTTAATGACGCCGAGGGAAACAAGCATATTGTGGACGGTCGCCGAGGGCTTCGCGCCTACCGACATCCAGTGCTTGATTCGCTCCACATTGAGGTTGCGCGCCTTGCTCTTCGGGTCGTAGGTGCCGACCTTATCGACGAACCTACCTGCTGTAGGGCTCGCGGTATGCTCGACGACAACAATGCGGTAAGAAGGCGTATTGATCCGCCCGGTGCGTTGCATTCTGATTTTCAACATATGTCCGGAGACTCTACTAGAAAAAGCCCCAAAAATCAATGCCGGCCCCGCCATGGCGGGGCCGGCCTCATCCCCGCGAATGTCGTTTGCCCTTTTCTGCATATTTGATTGAATGCGGGTAGTGAAGGAGGTGAGTAAAGTGGACAGCACGAGCCAGTGTACAAGATTGCTTGTCACGGTCACAGGCGACTTTGACAAGAACGGCGTTCGGAGAATACGGTATGCGCTCGGCAAGTTTGGGAGCGTCGAGCAAATATTGTCGTTCCCGAGGGCTGGCAACTTGCGTGCGGCGGCAAAATTTGCGGTTACGACCGCGCATGATGCCGTCGAGATTGAGACTGCATTAAGGGCAATCCGAGAAGTCCGCACCGTAACCATGGGGGCAAACCATGCCTGAAATCTTGCCAAGGAGGGCCAGCGTCGCGTTTCCTCTCCGGAAACCACTGGCCTTCTTCACTTGGCAACCTGCTCCGCCTCCTCTAATTTGACTGACAGTAATTTCGACACTCCATCCTGCCCCATGGTGACGCCGTAGAGCTCGCCAGCGGCACTCATAGTCGCGCGGTTGTGTGTGATGACGATGAGCTGCGATTTTGCCCCGAGCTCCCTGATCATGTCGGCATAGCGCTTTGAATTGGCCTCGTCGAGCGCCGCATCTGTCTCGTCCAAAATAAGGAACGGTGGGGGATTCACTGCAACAAAAGAAAAGATGAGGGCGATGGAGGTAAGCGCGCGCTCACCACCGGAGAGGACATCGAGCCCGCGGATTTTCTTGCGGGGGAGTGAGACATCGATCGAAAGGCCGGCATAGAGATCCTCTTCCTCCCGTTCTTCCCATTCATCCCCCTCATCCTCTTCTCCGATCTTTGAGCGCGCGGCTCGTTTGGGCTGTTCAACCTCCAACTTCACATAACCGCCCCCAAAAAGTTTGCTGAAAAAACTTCTAAGGGCTTCGTTGATGTGTTTTAGCCCTTCAGTAAAACGCGCATCAATCGTCTTCTCGAGCTCCGCGATTATGTCCTCGAGCTTCTCGACAGAACTCTCAAGGTCGGCAAGCTCTTTGCCAAGAAATTGCTCGCGCTCCTTCGTCTGATTAAATTCTTTGATGACCGCGTCTCCCCCGCCGATACCGGACTCTTCTATCTTGATCTTCAAGCGCTCGATCTCGCGCCGCCGCTTCTCTTGCTTTGTCCTATCATCTTCATGGAGCGCGCCTTCGGGCACGTGCGACTTCTCCCACCCGTGGACGGCCTCGCCAATGAGCGCGATGCCCTCGCGCACCTCTTCTTCAAATCGCTGCCGTAGACTCTGGATGGCGCTCCGTGCGGCCCGCACCGACGAGAGCTTGCCTTGTGCTTCGCGCACATGCGATTCGAGCGCCAGAAGATCGCGCTCGGCCGCAAACCCGGCCTCGCGCGTTTTTGCTATCTCTTTGCGAAGCGCTTCAAGCTCGCCTGCGAGCGCCTTTTCTTCCTCCTGTACACGGTCGAGTGATTTTGTCAGGCGCTCCACTTGCTGGCGCACTTCTTCGTTGGTCTCCGGCGCGAAGCCCGAAAGCCCCTCAACGAACGCCTTGATGCGCCCGCGGATGTGAGCGAGCTTGCTCTTGATCGTATGTACGTCGCTCTCTCGCTCAGCTTCGCCGATCACCTCCGAGAGCTCGCGCGTGAATTGGCGCACGTGCGGCACTGGCACGATCTGCTCCACCGTCACGGTATTGGCTGCCAAGGCACCTTCCGCGCGACCCAGTTCCCTACCTAATTTCTCGCTTTCGCGCCGCGCTTCCGAGAGTTTTCCTTCGCGCTCCGACAACGTACCTTGCAACTCGCGCAACGTGCTTTGCCCTGCCGAAGCCGTCGTCGAACGGCTGCGGGAAACAGATTCGGTCAGTTCCTTCAACTCATTTACCTGTACCTGTTCTTCCTGGCGAAGGCGGGCGTCCTCTTGGGTGATCCACGCATGTTCGCGCGCAAGGTATTCGTTGAGCTTCACGGCGAGCTCCTCCTTCATCTCGCGCGCTTTCTCTATTCTTTCTACCTGCGTGCGCAAGAAATTGAGGTGTGGCGCGATCTCCCGGCGAAGCGATTTTGTCTTCTCGATATTATTCCGAGCGTCCTCTAGCTTGCGCTCGCTCTCGGCTTTTTTGTGCTGATAGAGCTTGAGTCCCAGCGCGTCTTCTACCATTTCTCGACGCTCGCGTGGGCGAGCATTCAATATCCTATCCGCCTCGCCTTGGGAGATGATCTGGTAGCCCGAGCCGCCGATATTGGCTCCTGCGAGGAGGCGGATGACATCCTTGAGCCGCACGACAGTGCCGTTCAACAAGTACTCGTTCTGCCCGTCGCGATACACGACACGCTCCACCACAACTTCTTTAAAATCGAGATCGAGAAGGCGTTTACTGTTGTCAAAAACCACTTTCACTCCCGCGCGATTCATCCGCGGCAGTGCAGGCGAGCCGCCCCAGATAAGGTCTTCGCCGCGCTTACTACGCAGCGACTTCATTGATTGCTCGCCCAGAACGAAACGGAATCCTTCCGCGACATTGGATTTGCCTGAGCCGTTGGGGCCAACGATCGCGGCTATGGGCGACGTGAAGACGAGCTCGGTTTTCTTACCGAACGACTTGAAACCGGAGAGCTCGATGGACTTCAGGCTGAGGAACATTGGGCTTCATTGTATCAAAATAAAATCGATCGGCGGGCCCCCCGGGGGGAGCCCGCCGCCGCATCATGATTCGCTCGATCAGCTGAACGCAGCCGCAGCCGCAGGACCGATCAGCGCGATGGCAAGCATCACCCAGAAGATGCCGTCCATAACGCCGCTCCGTGCGAACTGCGGTACACCAGTGTAGTCGGTGTCGTGATGCCGAGCCATTGTTTTGCTCCCTAGTCAAAAGGTCCTTATCGGACCTTTAGGACCGACCAGAACCGATCAGTCCTACTATCACAATGCCACCATTGCCAGCCCGGCGCAAGGGGCAAGGTGTAGATAAAGATTACGTGAATTTCCAAACCAAAGTGAGTACGGACATATGTCTTTTTCCACATTCTTCAACTCTCAGCAAGGGACGGGGTGGGCCTTGAGGAAGGCCCTTCGCAGCTGCGACGTGTTGACTTTCTTTCCAACTTCAAGCGAGGCGGGGGATGCGTTCGGAGGGACTCTGCAGCGCGTCGGCGCGAAGCCCGAGCGATTTTTCAGTAGGAAAATCGCGTGCCCGGAGGACGCATCCCCCGCCGAGCGCCCTCACCACCCCTTCGCTGCAAGCGCTTTCTGCGCAGCATCTTGTTCTGCCTCTTGTTTTGAGCGGCCTTCGCCTGTCGCTATGCGCTCACTCCCGATGTGGGCCGCAACGACGAATAGTTTGTCGTGGTCAGGCCCAGTCTGGCTCACCATTTCATAGGTAGGGGTAATGCCCTTTTGCTCCTGCGCAATTTCTTGCAAACGGCTCTTGGCGTCCTGCCACAGGCGCTTCGAGACCACCTCGTCAGTCTTATGAAAAAGCTGTACCCCTATAAAATCCTTTGAGGCCGCGTAGCCTGAATCGAGGTATATGGCGCCGATGAGGGCCTCGAATGCGTTGGCCAAAATGATCTGCCGCGCGCGCCCGGTATCGCGCGCTTCCCCGCGCGAGAGCAATAAGTATTCGTTCATCCCCAGCTTCGTCGCAGCGTCCGATATGCTCTGCGTATTTACGAGCGCTGCGCGATAGGCGGTAAGATCGCCCTCGGGTTTGTCGGGGTACTTGGCAAACAAGAATTCCGTGACGACGAGCTCCAAGACCGCGTCTCCCAAGAATTCTAAGCGTTCATTGTGCTCCGCGCCTGAAGTGCGATTTTCGTTGAGATACGAGCGATGCGTAAACGCTTGCTGAAGCAAACCTTTATCTTTGAAATCGTATCCGATCTTTTGCTCGAATGTCCCGAATTCCATACCCGGCTAGTACAATTTCGAATAATTACTTTCCATAATAATCTTTCAATCGTTTTACAAGAAAGCGACGACCTTCTGAATGCTTCAGGTAGTCTTCTCGACGCATAGCGTCTATTTTGGACCGACAGGCTTCATAATACGCTAAAACGAAAGGTCGTCGCGGGGCTGTGGCAAAACTTTTGCCTTGCTGGTGTTGATCCATACGCTTCCGCAGATCAGTCGTGAATCCGATGTATTGTTTGGCGTCCTTCATACTTTCCAGCACATAGACGTAGTAAAAGCGATTCGAAATTGTCCTGCCGGGCATACCTCCTAGCGTTTTTCGCCGCGAGCGAGCGCATTGATCGCCGGCACAATTATTTTCAGAGTATCATCATAGAAATTGAGGTCCCCTACTGCCGAAAGCGGGAACCACTGCGCATCATCGAGGCCTCCCGATGAACCGAGTTTGAGCTCGGTGAAAGGGGATTCGGCGAGGAAGTAGCTCACGCGCTTGCGTTTCTTACCACCCTCCACCTTGGAATCGTTGGCGATGTATTCGTTGACACCGAGCTCTTGGACGATCTTGATATCGAGCCCCATCTCTTCTTGTATCTCCCGTATTGCGCCCGCTTTGACATCTTCCCCTTCTTCGATCTTGCCCTTCGAGATGGTCCAGTGCCCAAAAATATCGTGGACGAATGCGAGATACGTCTCGCCTTCCGAGCGCGCATACACGACGGCGCCAGCCAGATGTTCTGTGGGCATTTTTGCTAGCCGCTCTCCTCCTTGCTTGCGCGCACCACCCTCATTCTTTCCCGGCTCGCCGAGCTCTACATAGACAGCGCCTAAGACGCCGTTCACGAACCTGCCCGACGAGGCGCTTCCGAATGATTTTGCGAGCTCGATGGCTTCGTTGATGGCGACTTTTGCCGGTACCTGCGCGCGATCGGCAAAGAGGAGCTCTGTGAGCCCGAGCCGCAGGATGTTGCGGTCGATCGCTGCAATACGATCTATCGGCCACTCGGGCGCTGCGCGCACGATTACTTCATCTATTTCTTTTTGCTTGGCGATCGCCGTTTGGAGGAGTTCCCTCATGAATGGCATGTCACTGTCTCGCGTGCCGAATTCCTTGCCGTAATCGACAAGGCGGCCGAACGCCTGCTCGTTGCTCAATTTCCCTTCCGTAGAGTCCCGCTCAAAAAGGACTTGTAATACGACTGATCGTGCGAGGTGCCTATTTGCCATAGAAGAACAACTTCACCACAATGAACATTTCCTGAGTATACACGGCAATCATAAAGAGCAAATGAAAAAATAGCCAGAAATGTGGAATGCTTACGCTTTCGCTTCCTCCTTTTCTTTTGTCTCAGTGCTCTGGCCGCTTGCGCGCAATTCTTTTTGCTTCCTCTGCGTGCGGCGTTGATCGCGCTTCGCGCGAGCGACGACGTCTATCACGACCCTGCCGTTGTATTTACCGCATTGTGGGCATGCGCGGTGCGAGACGCGAAGCGTGCCGCATTCACACGTGGCAAGCTGTGCGCCGATCAGCGCATGATGAGAGCGCCGCTTGGCGGTTTGGGAGTGATTTCGACGCATTCGGACTACCATAGACGGCACACTATACGTGATTTGTGAGTGTTGGGCAAGGATTGATGCTACTTCTTTTTTGCAACGCGTTTGACAAGGTTCTAGGTGCTAGGGACTAGGTTCTAGGAGAATGCGAGAACAAAAGCTCGCACGGTGGACCTCCGAGAGGCCGAATTGGGCGATCGTTTCGCGATGTTGGGTCGTACCGTACCCTTTATGCGAATCGAACGCATAGGCTGGAAACCTGCTGGCAAGGCGGACCATCAATCGGTCACGCATCACTTTCGCGGCGATAGATGCAAGTGAAATGACGGGCTCTGATTCATCTCCGCGGATAATTGTTTTCTGCAAGTTGAACCTTCCCGGTGCGCGCAGCCCTCCATCTAGGCGGATCTCGCACACATCTGTTGCCTCGAGTTTCTCTAATGCCCTACAAAGTGCTCTATATATAGAGGGCACGATGCCATGCCGATCGATAGTGGCGGCTGAAGAAAAAGCGACCGCAAAATTCAGAGCGCCTTCGCGCCGCAGAGCGCGAAGGCGCTCGTACCACTCCTCGCGCTGCAGCATCGTCAGCTGCTTCGAATCACGTATCCCCGTCAATATATTGAAACTAAAATCCTGCGGCACCATCACCGCTCCCACTGCCACGGGCCCCGCCAACGGCCCCCGCCCCGCTTCGTCAATGCCGATGAGATAGCGCATGCATTCATCATAATAACAAACGAACCGCCGGTGGAAGGGCGGTTCGTAACGCGCAAGGTATTCCTGCGAGGAGCAGCCTTACTCTGGATTTCAGGGCGTCAGTTCACGAACCGGCGCCTTTGTATCGTCCAAGACCATGACGACTCTCAATCGTGACGGTCGAGGAACCGGTTCGCGTTTTCCCCGCCGGACCGAACGAAAGTCCGCCAATCTGGCCCCGGTTTTCCCTCGAAATGCTGGAGTGTGCTGGACGAGGTCGCCCATCATACTGGCTCCCATAGACACGCTTTGGGGGATCATCTCGATCCATGGCTTGCCTTCCTTACATGTGAATTTGTCGGGAATGCCGGACCCAACGTTGCCGCCGCACTCTTGTACTGTTATTCAACCGCCACCACTCTACGGTGCCAGTCAAATGAAGTCAAAGCGAAGTGGGGAAAACTCACGGTGGTATACTCAAAATATGTTGCGTGCGGATTTTGTTCATCTTCACACACACTCGCACTATTCATTGCTTGAAGCGCTACCCAAAATCCCCGACCTCGTGGAAGCGGCAAAGGTAGATGGGCAGCAAGCGCTCGCGCTGACCGACAACGGCAACCTGTACGGAGCCATAGAGTTCTACAAGGAGTGCAAAGAAAATGGCATCAAGCCCATCCTCGGCGTTGATTTTTTCGTAGCGCCTCGTGCGAGGGCGCAAAAGGAGCACCGGGTAGACGACCACCCTTCCAGACTTGTGTTGCTCGCCAAAAATATGTCGGGCTATCAGAATCTTTTGCAGCTCGTCTCCAAATCGCATCTCGAGGGCTTCTACTACCGTCCGCGCATTGACCGTGAATTAATAGAATTACACCACGAGGGCTTGATCGCAATACTGCCGGCATCAGGCGGAGAGCATGCGCAGACGCTTCGCAATGGAAACAAAGAGCGCGCTCGGGAAATATTAGCGTGGTACAAGAAAATCTTTGGGGATGATTGCTTCGCTGAGATCACGCGCCACCCGGAGATCGCCAGGCATGATGAACAGACGAAAGCAATACTCGAGCTGGCTCGCGGTGAACTTATCGAACCCGTAGCTGCGTGCGAGACGTACTATCTGCAGCAAGAGGATGCGCTCGCGCGCGAGCTCGTCAACAAAATTCGCACAGCGGGCGTTTTTAACAGAGATTTCGAACAAGCTGCGCATGATTACTCATTCGCCTCGCGCGCTCGCGCGCTCGAGCTCTTCGCCGACCTGCCGGAAGCGGTAGAGAATACCGTACGTATTGCCGAGCTGTGTGAACTCGAGCTGAAACTCGGCAAAGCCATATTTCCCACATTTCCCATTCCCAAAAGTTCGAGCGATGACAGGGAGCTGCGAGTGCTTGCCGAGCATGGGATCGGTGAGCGCCAAATGGGCGATACGCCGGAGCTACATACGCGCATCAACTATGAACTCAAGATAATTGCCGACAAGGGCTACGCTTCGTATTTCCTTATTGTCGCCGATCTTCTGCGCCACGCTAGGGACAGTGGCATCTTCACCAACACGCGCGGCTCCGCTGCCGGCTCCCTTGTCTCATACCTCTGCGGTATCACGACGGTTGATCCTATCGAATTCAACATGCCGTTCGAGCGTTTTCTCAACCCTGAACGGCCTTCCGCGCCGGATATCGACATGGATATCGCCGACAACCGCCGCGACGAGCTCATCGAATACGTACGGCGCAAATACGGAGAGGATAAAGTGGCACAAGTCGGCACGTTCGGCACGATGATGGCTCGCGCTGCGGTGCGCGATGTCGCGCGCGCCATGGGACATCCGTACGCGATCGGCGATCGGCTTGCGAAGCTTATCCCCTTCGGGAAACAAGGCTTCCCCGTCACCATCCAGAGATCGCTCGAAGACGTGCCGGAGCTTGCGCAAGTGTACAAAACAGACGGCGACTCGCGCGAGATCTTGGATCTCGCGCGAAAGATCGAAGGCAATGCACGGCACGTCGGCGTGCATGCCGCGGGAGTGGTTATCGCACCCACTCCGATCGTAGATTATTCCCCCATCCAGATCGATCCCAAGGGAAACCACATCATCACACAATACGATATGTACTCGATCGCCGATGAGTACGGCGGCATCGGCCTTCTCAAGTTCGATATTCTCGGGCTTACCAACCTGTCGGTCTTGGCAGATTCTGTGGCAAGAGTGAGCGTGCGGCTCGGCGTTGATATAGACCTCGATAAGATCCCGCTCGACGACACGAAAGTGTACGAGCTTCTCACGCGCGGCGAGACACTCGGTGTCTTCCAGATGGCGGGCGGCGGAATGACCTCGTATCTCAAAGACCTCAAGCCCACTGTCATCCATGACATTAATGCGATGGTCGCGCTGTACCGCCCCGGTCCTATGGCGTTTATTCCCGAGTATATTGAGCGCAAAAAAGATCCTGCGCGTGTGAAGTATCTCGATCCGCGCATGGAAGAGATATTGAAGCCAACCTATGGCGTCCTCATCTATCAAGACGACGTCATGATGATCGCGGTACAACTGGCTGGCTACTCATGGGGTGAGGCCGACAAGTTCCGCAAAGCGATGGGGAAGAAGATACCGAAAGAAATGGCCGCTCAAAAAGAAAAATTCATCGCAGGCTGTGGTGCGGGGGGCATGAAGAAAGAGGCTGTGCAGAAATTGTGGGAGCAGATCGAGACGTTCGCGGCATACGGATTCAACAAAGCACACGCCGCAAGCTACGGCAATCTCGCCTACAAAACAGCCTACATGAAAGCCAACTTCCCCGTCGATTACATGGCGGCTCTCCTTACCGCCGATGCGGGCGATGTAGAGAAGATCGCCGAGGTCGTGGCGGAGTGTAAGCGCATGGGCATCAAAGTCTGGCCCCCTTCGGTGCAAGAGAGCAAAGGCAACTTTACCGTGATAGACGATACAAACATCCGCTTTGGTTTGTATTCCATAAAAAACTTCGGCACCGGAGTTGCTGATTCAATTATTACCGCACGCCTGCCTGCGCAGGCAGGCGAGTCAGGAGGACCCTTTGCCGACATCGGCAATTTTCTATCCAGGATCGCGGACAGGAATCTCAACAAAAAATCGCTCGAAGCGCTCATCCAAAGTGGTGCGCTCGACGACCTAGGAGAACGCGGGCAGCTGCTTACCAACATTGATGCACTGCTTAGCTACCAGAGAGAACACATGAAAGCGCCGACCGACCAAGGCTCGCTCTTCGGCGCCGGTAATTCCAAGCCCGCGCCTTTGAAACTTCCCACCTCTGCGCCCGCAACTATGGAAGAGCGCCTTGGGTGGGAAAAGGAGCTGCTTGGCCTCTACGTCTCCGGCCACCCGCTCGACAAGCACAAGCGTAAATTTGGTGACCCCAAGAAGACCATCAAACATGCCAAGGAACACTTGCGCGGCGTAGAGACGGTGATCGCGGGCCACATCGAAGAAACGCGCATCAATATGACGAAAGCCGGCGAGCGCATGGGATTCATGAAGATCGCAGATTATTCGGATGCGATAGAAATGGTAGTCTTCCCGCGCGTCTTGAAGGAGCTCGAATCACTCCTTTCGCTCGGCGCGTGCGTTGCCGTCAAGGGAAAAATTTCGGAGCGCAACGGCGAGTCGAGCTTCGTGGTAGAGCGGGCCAAAGCGCTTTAAAACTGCGACATGATATACTGAAGCCTGACTATGGAGAATTCTAAACCGCGTGAGGCAATCATGAGAGCGAAAAAGGATGCCGAGAAGAAGAAACAAGAAAAAGAGTCGGCGCAACAACAAGCCGGTCAAGAACGAGGAAAGCTAGTCTGGGATGGTAACGAGGTAAAAGAAGATGACTACACGAGTCAGCTCAAAGAGACCTTCCCCGACCAGCATCAGAGCGAGATTGATAAGGATAAACTGAACTAAGATTGCTCGCCTATCAGTGGCCCTTCGGGGTCGCTGTTTTTTGCGCGTTTGGCGATTATTGCTATGATGCAGCTTCATGGCCGAAATTGAACAAATTGGGCACACCCTCGCACACCTCACCGTAGCCGCGGTGCGCGAGTTATGGCCTGGATCCCAAAATGCGATCGGCCCCTCGATCGACAACGGCTTTTATCAAGATTTTGAAATTGCGGGAACAATAAGCGATGCCGATCTGCCAAAGATAGAAGCGAAAATGCGGGAACTCTTGCCAAAATGGACTGGTTTCGAGAAGAAAGAAGTGAGCAAGGAAGAAGCTCTGAAAGAATTCGCGTGGAACACATACAAAAGCGAACTTATCGAAGAGTTCGCAGGCCAGGGTAAAAAGATTACTTTTCACAATGCGCCAGGACTAGTGGACCTCTGCCGCGGCGGCCACGTGGAAAACCCGGCTAAAGAAATCGCTCCGGATTCTTTCAAGTTGGATCGCATCGCTGGGGCCTACTGGCGCGGAGACGAAAAGAACAAAATGCTCACGCGCATCTACGGTCTCGCCTTCCCTTCCAAGCAGGAACTCGACGCGTATCTGAAGCAGCGCGAGGAAGCGAAAAAGCGGGATCACCGGAAGATCGCTCGAGAGCAAGGGCTACTGGTATTTTCCGACTTGGTCGGCTCCGGCATGCCGCTCTACACCCCAAAAGGCAACATTGTCCGCAATGCCATCGTCAATTACTCCCGGGAACTCAACGACAAACTTGGGTTCGGTGAGGTGCATACTCCCAACATCAACAAGGCTGAACTCTTCAAGATCTCTGGTCACTACGATGCGTTCAAAGACGACATGCTCAAGGTCTCTTCGCAGTATGTCGCTGACGAGATGTACATGAAGCCGATGAACTGTCCCCAACACACGCAGATCTATGCCTCGCAGATGCGCAGCTATCGCGACCTCCCCATTCGTTATGCGGATTTTGCAAATCTGTATCGCGATGAGCGGCCGGGCGAACTTTCGGGCCTTACTCGATTGCGGGCATTCGCACAAGATGACGGTCACATCTTCTGTCGCGAGGACCAGATCGAATCTGAAGTGTCCGCTGTTTTGAGCGCCATCCAAGAAGCGCTCGCAACGTACAGGATCGATTATTGGATGCGCTTCTCGCTCCGAGACCCAGAGAACGGTGAAAAATACCTTGGTGATCCCGCAGTGTGGGAACACGCGCAAACGATTATGCGAGAACTGCTGCAGAAGAAAGGAGTTGAGTTCAAAGAGGCAGTGGGTGAGGCAGCTTTCTATGGGCCCAAGATAGACATTATGGCGGTCGATGCGATCGGGAGGCAGTGGCAGATCTCGACGATCCAGCTCGATTTCGTTCAGCCTTCCCGATTTAAACTTGAATACACAGGAGAGGATGGGAGGGCCAAAACCCCGGTCATGATCCACCGCGCGTTGATCGGCTCGCCTGACCGATTTCTCGGGATCCTCATCGAACACTATGCTGGAGCATTCCCACTATGGATGGCGCCGGTACAAGCGCGCGTGCTTCCAGTCTCCGACAAATTCTCAGAATACGCGAAAGAGCTTCAGGACCAACTTCTCGCCACTGGTATTCGCGCAGATCTGCACGACTCGGACTCCCTCGGCAAGCGTATCCGCAGCAGCAAGGTGGAAAAGATCCCGTATGTGCTCGTCGTTGGCGACGAGGAAATGAGGGCGAAGACCGCAACGCTCGAAGGCCGCGCAGGAAAGATCGGCGCCTTCCCTATTGCCGAAATCATTGCGAGGTTGAAAGAAGAGATACAAACTCGGGCCGCTTAAACAAAAACTCTCCTTTTCAGGAGAGTTTTTGTTTTCACCTTGGAGCGCTTGAGGCGGCGGCGAAATTAGTTGCGAGTGATCACGATGCGCGGAGCGCTGCCCTCGGTACCGTGCATGAGCTTCATGCTGTCGATGGAGCGGAAGCTGGCCGGTGCGATTGGGAGATTCTCAAGCATTTCCATCTGGACCGGGCTCGGAGTAGGTTCTACGGGAGTTTCGATAGGTTCTACGTCTCCTGCAGGCACTTCTATTTCAGAGCGATTGACCGAGCGCTGGCCGATCATTGCAGAGGCGAGCGTGAATGCACCGCCTTTGTAGTAAACCAAGAGGTAGGCACCAGCGGCTGCGAAGCTGAGCATCGAGAGCCAGTAGAGCGCGTTGCCGAGCGGCCCCAGGGTAAAGCCTGTGTATGGGATCTGCGAGAGTGAGACGTACGGATACGCATTGTTGACGCTGACGTAGACGTTGCAGGTACGAGTACCGCCGTAGCCAGAGACCGTAAGTGTATAGGTCTTCGAGTTGTTCGGGCGAACTGCGAGTGAGCCGTTGATCGAGACATTGCCGATTCCGTCAGAGAGCCATGCGCTCGTAGCACCTGTCGAGCTCCACGTGAGGTACGCTGCCTGACCATTCGAGATCGTGCTTGGCGAGACAGAGATGACACAGTAGAGGTTCGGGGCAGGAGGAGTCGGATAGACAGGCTGTTGCGGGTAGACGTACTGTACCGGATACGTAATCGGTGCCTGCGTCACAGGTATAACCGTCGTCACGGTCACCGGATTCGTGTTGGTGTTCTGGTTGACGTTGTTATTGTTGTTGACGTTGTTGATGTTGATCGGCTGCGCGCTTCCCTGTTGCTGTTGCTGCTGTTGCTGCTGCTGTTGCTGCGGATAGAAGACCGGGAATTGCTGCGGACGAGGTTGTGACTGAGGCTGCGGAGCCGGATAGCTCTGAGGACGGCTCGGCGGGTAGTAGGTAGAAGGAGCCGAGAAGCTGAATGGCTTTGAAGAAGAGGAACAAGAGTAACAGGAAGGCGAAGAGTAGCTCTGCGAGAAATCGTTCTCATATTCGTGATACGAGTATCCGACGCCGTGCTCTTCGATGACATCAGTACCGTAGACATCCGTGCCGAAAACCTCTTCTTGAGTTCCGTAGTAGCCGAGGTTGTCGGACGTGCCGTAGTAGCCGAGATCGTTATCGGAAGTACCGTAGTACCCGAGATTATCCGAGGTGCCGTAGTAACCAAGATCACCAGAATCAGTGCCAAAATAGCCGAGGTTGTCGGACGTGCCGTAGTAACCGAGATCACCTGAGTCGGTTCCCCAATACCCAAGGTTATCGGACGTACCGTAGTAGCCGAGGTCACTGGAGTCCGTGCCATAGTAGTTTTCAGACGTGCCATAGTAGCCAAGATCATCGTCCGCACGCACGATTGTGGCAAATGTGCCGAAAGAAACCGCCATCGCAAGCGCGACAACAGCGAGAGTTGCAAACGTATTCTTTATCGATGCATTTGTCATAATCGTGTATTAATTAATGTCTCAAAAACTAATAATATTGTTAATTAGCTGAACGGCGCGATTATACTTGATATTTCTCGCCTGTCAAGTACTTCACGATTTTTACATAGCTCTCTTGCGAGAGCTCGGCGCGATCCAAGGAATTGGCTCGTATCGAGAAATTGCAAACGAAAGATAGATCTCGGGAGCAGGCATTAGGATGTTGAGTCCTTTTGCCTGCTCCCAAGGTCCGCGCGGATTCGGGCGTCACGTCGCGGGTGACGTGGGCTCCTCCTCCAGGCAGACGAAGTGGTAGAGATAGTCGACGTTCGGCGCCTTGTACTTCTTGATGAGTGCCGGATCCGTCACGATGTCAGCACGCACCAGGCCAGTCGGGCACCGCTGCCAGAAGTTGGGGAACAACCTGTTGGCAGTGAAGTGCTGGTTCTTCGGCACGCCCCACACCTTGACCTGCTTGCGGTCGACCGTGAGGACGCGGGGCGCCGCCGTCGCTGCCGGAGTGGCCGCGGGTGCCGGAGCAGGCGTGGTCTGGGCGAACGCGGCCGCGGTGGCGACGAGGATGATTGCGGTGGTGGCAGTGAGGAACTTCGTCATGACAGTTCTCCGGAGTTGGCCTCGCAGGGTTTCTGCAGAACGCGAGGGCTTTCTGAGCACGAAATTAGTTCGTGCGCATAACAACCTCCGCGTTACATCGATATCTCTACTCTGACAAAGATCATATCCCTTCACAGGGACTCTCGAGCACCAGCCTAAGATGGGTCTCGAGAATTCCAACGAAGCAATCGTTAGTGTGCAATTGTAGCACTTATTATCCAAATGTCAAGAGCTGGTAGGATGGCTAAAAAGATGGGTCCTGCAGCGCGCCAAGAAGGGGCGCGCTGCAGGGTAACAAGGTAGGCCGAAGCCGAAGTCAGCACAAGCGGCTTCCGTCCGGAAACACCTCGCAGACGCCACGGTTGTCGTTGTGCCCCTTGTCTCTCGGGACACTTGCCTGCGTGTTGTCGATGGGTGGCAACGTCACCGTCGGACCTGCGGCGCTTTGTTGGGATGAGTCGCCGGAGCCGTACAGCTGGTAGATCAACACACCCAGGCCGATCAGCAGCACCATGGCAATTGCCGCGACCGCCCCGCCCCAGTTGTCCGTTGTTGCGGGAGGGATGACCGGGACATGCGCGGGCGCGTCTGGTGCCCGATGCTCGCCCCTGCGCAGCGCCCGCCATTTCTGGCGCTGCAGGTAGAAGAAGTCGAGCTGGGCGAAGGCAGTCAACGCATAGAGCAGTGCCATCGCACCGTTGATGTCCGACAGGGAGTTCAGTTGCCCGCCGGACCACCTGTTGAGTGTGACGAAGATCGTTGTGCCCGTGAGCGAGAGCCACGGGATGAACGAGCCGACCGCACTCAGCCAGTAGAGGAACTTGCTCGTCTGGGGTGGGGTCGCATCCAGTGCATTGAGAACCGCGTACGCGACGCCCACGAAAACGCCATTCGCCACGAGGATTGTGACGTACTGGCTCATTTCCTGGCTCAGGTACGGGATCGCAATGAACGTAGCGGGCATGGCGATCGCGGTGGCTATGCCAGCCACGAACGCCAGAAGGGTGAGGATGAGCTGCATGTTGACTCCATGTGGTTCAGTTTCGGGTTCAGTCGCGCCGCGGAGGAGTGAGACGAAAGCACAAGCGGGAGCCAAGCATAATCAGCTTGGCGAGTACCGCTACCTCCACGACTAGTAGGGTGAATCCAGGGCTGTGGGTTGCGAGAAAAGCCTCCAGGTGAGCACCGACGTGCGGTAGCTTACCTAGAAGCCAAGCAATCCACGTGCCAATGTATTCCTGATTCAGTTTGACTGCGACCGCATATTTTTTTGGATCGACGACAAACAGACCAGCAGCACCCGCAAAGCCGATAAGAAGAGCCGTCGCTTTGAAGAGGCCCCTCCCAATTAGGCGTGTGAAGAACCCCATTAGGGCCTCCTTCCTTGTTTTGAGTGAACGATCAAGCTGCCGGCGGGATGCCGGCGAGCGAGCGGGGATTATATCATTTTATCTGCAAATGTCAAATATTGGCTTATTGCTTCACTCTTTCCATAGACAAAAGAAAACGGCGCGCAGGTCCCGAAGGATTGTCTGCGCGCCGTTCAAGCTGGGCCGCTGCTGATATGAGATCAGCAGGAACGCGGCGGACCGATGTAGATCTTCACGCCACCCTGCATCACCCAGTCGCGGCAGGTGCGCCGGGTCCACGTGTAGACCTCGAGCACGGCCCCGCGGCTGCTATGGCCGTAGGAGTGGCCATGCCCGCGCTGACCGCGGTGATGACGCTGCTGGCCGCCTCGCCACTGAGGCAATCCCAGCCGACGAGCCAGTTGATCTCGCTGCTGAGGAGTCCAGCACCCTTCTCCGTAGTAGCCGCCGCAACCTGAAGGCTGAGCGGATGCAGGAGCCGGGGCGAGAGCGATCGAGGCAGAAGCGAGAAGAACAGCAAACAAAGTCGAGCGCATTGGAACCTCCCTAGCGCTTGCCGCAGACTCTCGGGACGAGAGCCTGAACGGACATAGTAGGATAATACATCAAATATGCCCTTTCGTCAAGGGCTAGAAAAGCCTTAAAAACGGGCTTATTTCGCTAAAGTGTAGCCGCGGCCGACCGGTACAGCGTACCCTACCTCGACAGCGTGGGCGATATCTACCGGGCGGGCGATCGTGACGGCGTGAGCGATCGTGACCGAGTGCGCAATATCGACAGCACGACCTACAGCTACCCCCTCCCCTATGCTTACAAGTGCGAAAAGTTTCCCGGGGCCGTAGAGATCTACTGCGTGCGCGATCTCAACGACATGACCGATATCAACGACACGTCCAATGTCCACTGGATGAGCAACGTCAACTGGCCGACCTATATCTACAGGGCGACCGACGTTTACCGGATAGCCGATATTGACCGGGTATCCGACATTCACGGGATAGCCCACGTTGACTGGATAGCCGACGTTTACGGGACGGCCAACAGAAACTGGATGCCCGACGCTCACGGGAGAACCAACTGAGACGCCATAGCCTACTGCCGCTGGATATCCTGCCGATGCGGGGAAACCCACTGTCTGACTGTATCCAGCCGGTGTGGCATACCCTGCCGTTGCGGGCATGCCGTACGAAAAGGGATACGCATACGAGGCAGGTTGTCCGATCGAGACAGGTGTGCCGATCTCATAATAGGTCGCCGCTTCGACAACGGGAGCCGAGGCGATTCCCATAACGATAAGGATTGAGATAAGTGTTTTAGCGCGTGACATATTTTCTTATTGACCGACAATGCCGACGAAGTCTGCCTCGACGATGAAGCGGGCAGTTTTGCCGGTCGCGATGTCGCAGGTAACGAGCGTGAGCTTCGTGCCTTGCGTGGGCGAGAGGTCAATGATCGTGTCGGCAGTATCCACTTGTCGCACGGCGCTCACGGTGTAGACATACTGCTTGCCTCCTGCCTCGAGCGTGATCGGATCGCCGACCTGGAGCTCGTGAATGCGATTGAACGCCTTCCACATTTGGTTGCGCAATACTGGGTACACGGAAGAGTGTGCGTAGATGATCATGTTGCCCTTCTCCCCGAGCTTTGCTGAGTCCACGTAGCGCGCGGGGCCTTTTTGGATGATGAGGTCGAGCGCCTTGGTGTCGCGGGTGTTGGGATTTTGTACGGGAAGATCGAGCGAGATCGCTGGGATCTTGAGCCGCTCGGGGAGCACCACTTCTCCTGTAGGAATTTCAACCGTTCCGGTAGAGTCTTCGCCAAGCTGCGGCAAATTTGAAAGCATCACTGAATCAACGGTCACAGGATCGGCAGAAGCGGTCGGGAGTGTGCCATCAATGTAGTACGGCACGAAGCCCACAGAGTCGGCGACGCTGAGCGTACAGAAAAAGACGACGATGACACTCGCCAAGTACACCCCTTTTGGAGGAGTCTGCGGAGACGTATGGTCAAAACTCATAGAGGGCGAGATAATACACCATAAATGGCCCAATGTCAACCCCCCTGCTTTACCCTATTGCGTCCTTGAGGAGAGGCCTATTCTTTGCAGTCCCAACTCCCACAGTTGCGCCTGGTATCGGATCGCGACGACCATAAGAACCCAGAACCCACCTTGGTAGTACAGGAGTAGGTAGGTCAGCGCAAAGGCGAAGAGGAGCATGGCGAGCCAGTAGATCGCATTCCCTACCGGTCCGAAGTCGAACCCGGTGTATGGGATCTGTACTAGAGAGATCTGGGAAGTAGGCGGCGGGATATATTGCGGAGGCGGGATGTACTGAGGTGGTGGTGGAATATATTGTGGCGGTGGCGGGAAGTACGGAGGAGGCGGGATGTACGCCGGGTTCACCGAGATCGAGACCTGGCAATTGTTGGAGCGACCCTGTGAATCGTATACGGTGAGCGTGTATACGCGTGAGTGTTGCGGGTAGATCGTGTACGAGCCGAATACGCCGACTTGGCCCACGGAATCGAGGGATGCCGAGGTAGCGCCCGTCGAAGTCCAGGAGAGATAGACTGCCTGGCCATTGTATATCGAGGTGATGCTTGCGGTGAGCGTGCAGTATAGATTTTGTTGAGGTGGGTAACAACTTGGATACGTGCCTATGTAGCCTGAAGGGCACTGCGGCGGGTAACAATTTGGATAGGTACCCGTGTAGCCGCTCGGACACTGATTTGGGATGCAGTACGGATACGTCCCCGTTTGGCCAGGTGGGCACTGTGGAATGCTGCAATTGGGGTAGGTCCCGATCTGGCCCGGAGGACACTGGTTGGGAATACAGTTGGGATAGACTCCCGTCTGTCCCGGTGGGCACTGTGGAATGCTGCAATTGGGATAGGTACCGATCTGACCGGGTGGACATTGCTGCTCGTGACAATTTGGGTACGTGCCGACCTGGCCGGGTGGACATTGCGGGATCGTTTGCCTGTTCTTGAAAATAACCGCCGCACAATTGGTGCCAGAAGTAACCTGGACGATCCCGTTTGTTGGCGTCACCGAAAAAAGCGTCCAGCCAAGGGGGACCTGCTCTGTAATTTGATGGCTGCCGGGCAACACGTTGTTGAACGTTGCGCGACCTGAGCCGTCGTTTTGTATCGTGCGAACCCCGTCGAGACTGAACGTAAATTGCGCGACCGGTGTAATAGGATTGCCCTGTGTATCGTAGGTTTCTTTGATCACCGTGATGCAGCTCTGTGGTGGGACAGTTTGCCTGTTTTTGAAGACTACCGTTGCGCAATTCACCCCAGAGCTCACAAACACGGAGCCGTTTTGTGGGGTGACCGAGAAAAGAGTCCAGCCAGACGGCACGATCTCCGAGACCGAATGGAAGCCCGCAGACACATTCGTGAATGTCACTCTCCCCGAAGCGTCGTTTTGGGCAGTGCGCGAATTGTCGAGCCGAAACGTAAACTGCGCGACTGGTGTAATAGGATTGCCTTGCGCATCGAACGTTTCTTTGATGATAATGATGCAGCCAGGGGGCGTCACAGGGATGCAGTTTCTGACACAACCTCCGCCATCACCACCACCATCGCCTCCTCCGTCACCGCCTCCGTCGCCTCCGCCATCACCGCCTCCGTCGCCTCCGCCATCTCCGCCACCATCTCCACCGCCATCACCTCCTCCATCTCCACCGCCATCTCCGCCACCATCTCCGCCACCATCTCCACCGCCATCGCCACCACCATCGCCTCCTCCGTCACCATCGGCATATAAGACATGGGTTCCCAAAACACTGTGAGAAGTCGACGATACCGTCAATGGTGCTATTTCAAGAAATGCGATTACGGATGCAACAACACCTATAAAAAAGAAAATCGCCCAGTATTTTCTGAACGCCATTTGCACTGTATTCATAGCGGGAATTAATCAATTAGAACGTCAATGGTAAAATCTTCGAAAACTGTTCTAAGAGACGTTTCCCGAATCTCTTGCCGCAACGCTAGCGCTTGTGACCTGAATAGTCAATGAAGATGAAATCAACCCTGCTGTACATAGGAAACCAGCCATTTTATACGCCGGGGTATACATCGGGCCACATTCGCTGCCACCGCGCAAGTCGCCACTCATACGAAAAGATAGGGATCCGCTTCAAAAACCGCAGAAGGCTGTGATCTTCCATCCACTTCGCATACGCAACGTACGTGGGGTCGCGTGAGAGAAGTTTCTCCTCCGTATACCCGCGCACGGTGTACAACATATTCACACACACAAGTAGTAGCGATAGCCGTAAGCCCTCAACCGGATCGAGTGCAATGAACGGGACCGAAACGAGCCACCAGCGGAGATTCTTGATCAGATATGCCGGGTGTTTACAAAAACGGAACGGCCCGTTGGTAATGATCCCGCGATTTGTAAGGTTGGAGAAGCGAAGGCCGAAACACGCGTCACTCCACAGGTGGAGAAAAAGTAACACAAGGATCGCTGAGCCCCATGCGACGACCAGCTTGGGATTTGCGCCGAGCCACACCAACCAGTCAATGTTGTCGGCACTGTAATTAAAGTATCGGACATAAAAGAGTCCGAGAAACGGCGTGTAGGATATAAGCGCGACCGTCCAGCCGAAAAGGGTGTCCTCTACCCTGCGGATATGCGAATCAAAAAGCCTGCAGGTAAACACATACCCTGCGGAGACGAACACGAGTTCGAGCAGGATGAGTGAATCAAAAAGAAGCGTGAAGACCGGTACGAAATCAAGTGAGGCGAGGTCCCAATTGGCCACGCGCAGTGCGCCGATATTATTCACGATATCGCCAAACATGATCGGCAAGAAGAATGCTTTCACGAGCCATCCCAGTGCGTGCTGCCGGAGGCATGACCAATCGACCTCACTCCAGCGCGCCGTTGCGAAGAGCGCTGTGTTCCACATACCGCCCTCTTCTTTCGGAAGCCGCCACTCGACATACACGAAATACGGGATGGCGAGCAGAATAAACCATGGTAGGACGATCCCCACGGACTCGAAGAATGAGCGGTAGTACGTGCGGTGGTATTCGGGAAAGAGCCAGTAGAGAAATCCGATGACAGCGAGCGTCACGATGAAGCCCAAGAGCTTGAACGCAGCGCGGCTGAGGATCACATTACTAGATGCCTGCGATGGTGGAAGCCCTCGCCACGGAGCGCGCGCTATTTCGATCGCGCCAATCACGAGTGCGAGACCTGCAACCAGTAGTATGGAAAACACGTGGTCGCTCATGGCGACAACGCGCAGTGTAAAGAAAAGGGTGAGAATTATTCCAAGCCCAAAAAAAGCGTCGAACCAGCCGACGACGGATTTGGGTAGTTGAGTTTTTAATTGATCGTTCATGGTGTGAATTGAAAAAAGGCCGGTCGGTCGCGCATGCTCGCATGCGCGACCGCCGGGTAAGGGCAAACGCTGGCCAGACGTTCGCGGGCTGCGTCAGCTGCCGGTGAAGGCCGTCACGTTGCAGGCCGAGACATTGGTGTTCTCACAGGAACGAAGGGCGCGGTTCAGCGCCGCAACGGCACCGTTCACCTTGAACGTAAACGTGCCGGCGCCGCACGAGACGGTCGCGGTCCACTCACGGCCCTCGATCGTGGCCTTGGCATTGGTGCCGTGACGCATGGCCTGGAATACGCAGCGACGCGCTTGGAAGGCACCTGCCTCCTTCAGCGCTTCGTTTGCGGCTTCCACTGGAGTCGCTCCGACTCCGATACCGACGCCGACCTTGCCGCCGTTGAGGCAGTAGACGCCGATGACCCAGTCGGTCGTGGACTTCACCGCGCAGGTCGCTCCGCGGATTCTGTATTTCGCGAATCGTTCCTCACAGAACCGAATCGCGTCATTCTCGGCACCAGCCTGTGAAGTCTTCAGGTACTGGAAGCCGAACGCGTCCTTGAGCGGACTCGTGCTGATTGCGACTGCGGCCCATGTGGAATTTTGGGCTTGCGCCGGTGTCACCGCCAAAGCCGCGAGCGCGGCTACAACGGCAACGATAGAAAGAACCTTCATTTCACTCCTTCTCTGCATGCTCTGCATGCGTTGATGAGGGCAAGTGGGTAGAGCTCTCGACCCACTTCCTCGCGGCGACTGTACAATCCTTCGCCTGTAGGGTCAATGAACCGCGTTTTGGCCGCCAGTTGACATACCAGCCTAAACAGCTATGAATAGCCGGTGCCATCCATTGCCTACGTCCATAAATTCATATCAATCGCAAGCTTCTCAGTACTCGTTGAGACGACGATCCTCTTTTTCCTGGTGCGATACGTGTTTAAAGACAAAGAGATTTCCTCCTTGCGTTTGCTTTTCGCAGGAATGTTTGCGACGTATGCTACCAATCCGTACGTCATGTTCATTTTCCCCCGCATAACCAAATGGCCATACAACACATCGCTCATGGTGAGCGAAACGTTTGTCTTCTTTATCGAAGCACTGTTTTACCGCATGGTACTCAAGACGAGCTGGAAGGTATCGTTTCTCCTTTCGCTCATCTGCAACTTTTCTTCCTGGTATCTCACGTTTTTGCTACGGACACATGGCGTCTCTTTTGACTGGTGATTCAATTTCCGCCCGAAAATCCGGCTCCGCGAAGCCCTTGACAGAGCGCTTCTGCATGTAGTAATATAGCGCCCATGTCCGACGAGATACAAACAGTCAAAACGACCGAGACCGTACAGACTATCAATCGCCCGGTGCCTCCTCCAGTGCCTCGCGAGCCGAAAACCAGCATGCTTTCCAACATTCTGGCGATCGTCGGGTTCATCATTCTTATCGTCATTATTCTCTGGGGCCTTTTCCACATCGCAAACCTCGGAAGTCCATGGCTTTCTTCCCTTTTCAACACCACGCCTTCAACTACGATCAAGGTTACAGCACCTGCGCGTGTCATCTCGGGTGATATGTTCACCGTAAGCTGGAACTACTCGACTACCGAAAAAGGCAGCTACGCCTTCTTGTACCAGTGCAAAGGCAATATTCACATACTCGCAGAAGGTCCGAATGGTGTAATGGCGGCACTACCATGCGGCGCAGCTTCGACTGTCTCTTCGGGAAGCAATGCGCTGAAGCTCCAGAGTATCCTTATCGGAACGACCTCGACGAGTATCCCCGTCTCGGTGATATTCATGCCGAGTTCAACGAGCACCAAGCAAGCACAAGGCTCTGCCACCATCATCGTCGATCCTCGCACAGGGACCACCACCCCAACGACGCCGAGTACCCCAACGCCTACGCCCACTCCGACGCCTACTCCGACCCCAACACCGAACCCAACACCTATGCCGCGCACTCCGGCTGACATCTCGGTGCACATTACGTCGGTCACTGTGGACGCTTCAGGACTCGCGACCGCCGTCTTCGACATCGGTAACATCGGCGGAAGCTCGACTGGGGCGTATACATTCACCGCCCAGCTCCCGACTCAGAGCGGGTATACCTATAGCTCTCCTATTCAGGCATCGCTTGCTCCAGGAGGTCACATGATCAACACGCTGCGCTTCACCATGGCAACCGCCGGCACCTTCCGCGTCTCGATCAACGCCGCAGATGGAAATCAAGGCAACAACTATGCTTCGCGGTACGTCTCGATGCCATATAACTACAACAACAATTACAACAATAACTACAACTACGCGCCGAACTACAACTACATGCAGCCGCAACCATATTCGCAACCGTACCCGCAGCCATATCAATACCCGCAGTATCCGTACGGGAACTACTAACGCAAACTCAAAGCGCCGGCCCCAAGAGGGGCCGGCGCTTTTTGTCTGCAGCTTAAATATCGAGTGTCGCTTCTTTTGCGTGGCTCTGAATGAATGACTTGCGTGCGGGCACATCGGTGCCCATGAGCATGTCGAACACCGTATCGGCTTCTTGCGCATCCTCGATCGTCACCTGCTTCAATATCCGGCGAGCAGGGTCCATCGTGGTTTCCCAGAGTTCGTCTGAATTCATTTCTCCCAAACCCTTATATCGCTGGACTGATACCTTGGGCGCACGTTTTTTCTTATCGTCAGATTCCTCAACTTCCTGTTCACTGCCTGCCCCGTAGTCAGCTTGCTGTACTTCGGGGTCGACTGTTTCAAGCGGCATGTCCTTGCCCACAAGCTTGATGCGTTCTTCATCGGTATAGGCGTACGCGATCTCCTTGCCTTTGCGTACTTTAAAAAGCGGCGGCTGCGCGATGTAGAGGTACCCGCCGTCGATCACGGGGCGGAAGTGGCGGTACATGAGCGTCAGCAAGAGCGTCCGGATGTGGGCGCCATCCACATCGGCATCAGTCGCGATGATGATCTTGTGGTAGCGCAACTTCGCGATATCGAAAATGTCGCCGATCGCCGTGCCGAGCGCAACGACAAGGTTTTTTATCTGCTCGCTCGCCAGCATTTTGTCGAGTCGTGCTCGCTCGATGTTGAGGATCTTGCCGCGAAGCGGGAGCACGGCCTGCACGCGGCGATCGCGCCCCATTTTTGCCGTGCCGCCAGCTGAATCTCCTTCGACGATGAAAAGCTCGGCTTCCTCGGCAAGCTTGGTCTGACAATCGGCAAGCTTGCCCGGAAGGGTCATGCCATCAAGCGCGCCTTTGCGCAGGATCGAGTCTTTCGCTGCCTTCGCCGCTTTACGCGCCTTCATCGCAAGCGTTACCTTGCCAATGATCGCGCGAGCATCGTCAGGATGCTCCTCGAGGAATGCGTTGAAAGCTTCCGCGAACACCGTCTCGGTGGCGCCACGCGCTTCTACTGAGCCGAGCTTCGACTTGGTCTGACCTTCGAATTGCACTTCGCGCATCTTGACGGAAATGACTGCGGTCATGCCTTCCAGTACATCATCGCCGGTAAAGGTATCGCTCTCCTTTCCGCCGCCATTCTTGATCTGGGCATTTAGGGTGCGCGTAAGCGCAGCCTTGAATCCCGTGACGTGCATGCCGCCCTCGATGTTGTAGATATTGTTTGCAAACGCCGAGAGACGCGATGTGATGTCGTCGACATACTGGAGTGCGATCTCTACTGCAACGCCGTCTTGCTCCTTTTCGACATAAAAGATATTTTTGTGGATTATTTCAAGGTAGCGATTCTGGAATCCGACGAGCGAGCGCAGCCCGCCCTCGAAATAGAATGTGGTGGATGGCGCGTCGATTCTTAGATCACGCAGATAAAATATGCTCTCGTCATCCACTTGTTCTACCGTACGAAGATCGAGGATAGAGATACGAAGCCCCTTTACGAGGTAGGCCTGCTGGCGCATGTGCGAGACGATCGTGTCCCAATGGAGCTGCCGGTCGGGAAAGATCTTTGCGTCGGCTTCGAACGTAACGATGGTGCCGTGCAATTTGGAGGATTCTATTTTTTTCGTTTTCCCGATAGGTTTGCCGCCGTCTTTGTACTCTTGCATGTACTTCCCGCCGTCGCGATACACTTCCGCACGCACGCGGGAAGAGAGCGCATTGACAACCGAGACGCCTACGCCGTGCAAGCCACCGGATACCTTGTATCCCTCGCCGCCGAATTTTCCGCCTGCGTGCAGCTTGGTCATGACCGTTTCGAGGGTCGAGACTTTGGTCTTGGGATGGATCTCTACCGGAATGCCGCGGCCGTTGTCGGCGACACGCACACGACTGCCCGGGAGAAGTGCGATCTCAATGTCGTTGGCAAATCCTCCCATTGCCTCATCGCGCGAGTTGTCGAAGACTTCCCAAACCAAATGGTGCAAGCCAGAAGTGCCGGTCGTGCCGATATACATGCCGGGCCGGCGGCGCACTGCCTCCAATCCCTCAAGGACAGTAATGTCAGAGGCTCCATAGGAGCCTGTTTTGGCGGCCATATCATTGGCCTTTTTTGCCTTCTTTTCAGCCATATTTAGTGGGTTCAGTATAGCAAAAAACGACCCCATTGGCTAGCTCAAAAAGCGGGGATATGTGTGTTGTTTTACCTCACTTCCCAGCCCTGATTTTTGGCTTCCGAGTAGACATTTTCCATCGCTGCATTCGCCTCGATATCCGTAAGCGTCTTTTCGAGTGATTGGAAAACGAGACGAAATGCAAGTGAAAGTTTTACTTGCCCTGAGCCTGTCGAAGGGTCGCCTTTTTCGAATGTATCGAAAAGTTCTGCGCGGACGAGGAGTGCCCCGGCAGCGGCACGGATGATCTGGAGCACGGCATCAGGATCTGACCCTTTCGGTACCCACAGCGCAATATCACGCACGATAAATGGATACTTTGAGAATGATTGGTAGCGCGCCGCGATCGAGAGAGCCAACGTGTTGTAGGTATCCCCAGCTTCAGGCTTCACGATCTGCTCTTCGGGCTTTTCTTTTTCACCGACGGTTGCGGCATGCATCTCTTCTCCCTTTTTCGTCCATACCGTGCCTATCTCGAACAACCTCACTTCTGTGAGGCCAAGTAGGTCTTTGTTGTGCACGTTGCGTCGCAGTGCTTGCGTGAGACCGTCTACAAGATTAGAGCGCAAGTACGGGTGCACGCTATCCACTTTGTTGGCAACAGCCCGCTCGCCAGTATCGGCAAACACGGACGTGTAGACTTCCGAGTATCCCTTTGCCATGAGCTCCTCTCGAGTCTGTTCGGCAGCGTAATAGTTGGCATTTACTTCTGGCGCATTTGGGAACGGCGGGAGATCGAGCGTTGGTATTTTGTCGTACCCGAGTACGCGCGCTACTTCTTCTATCAGATCTTCGGGGATAGTGATGTCGAGCCGCTCGAACGGCACAGTCACGGTGAAGTGGTCTCCAACCTGTGCGTGCGGCAGGCCAAGGCGCGTGAACGCATTGCCAACGTCCTCCACCGAAAGCTCCGTGCCCAACACGTGATTTACCTTTTCTGTCGATACTGCGACTTCACGCTTCCCCTGCGGCATCGGATACTCATCGACGAATCCTACTATCTCTCCGCCCGCAAGCTCGAGGATGAGGTTGGCCGCAGCGTGTAAGCCATACGCGGCGAGCTCAGGTGAAATGACTTGTTGGAAGCGCTCCGATGCGTCAGTGCGAAGCTTGAGCACTTGCGAAGTCTTCCGAATGAGCACGCCATCCCAATTAGCGGCCTCAAGGATAAGCGCGCTCGTCGTCTCATCGATGCCCGTGGGCTTACCGCCCTTGATGCCGGCAATGCTCACGACCTCGTTGGTATGACCGTCAGCAATCGCGAGCATGGCGCCCGTGAGTATGTACTCTTTGTCGTCGAGGCCAAGCATCTTCTCTTTGTCTTTTGCTTTGCGCACAATAAGCGAATGACCATTTTGACTCGAGAGTTTGCCGGCATCGAATGCGTGCAGCGGCTGGCCGATGTTGAACATTACGAAATTCGTCGCATCAACCACATTGTTGATCGAGCGTTGGCCGATAGATTCAAGGCGCTCCCGAAGCCAATCCGGAGATGGTCCGACATGTACTCCTTGAATGAGGGCTACAGTAAATCGCCGGCACAGATCTGGGTTTTCTATTGCGACTTTCACGGCATCAGTCTTTGGTTCGAGCGATATAACAGCTTGCAGTGGATCACTCTTGTGCGGAATGCCGAGAATTGCTCCAAGCTCTTTGGCGATCGCATGATGTGAAAGCGCATCATGCCCGCGATTGGGCGTTACCTTCACATCCAAAATATCGTCGCCCGCAACATTCTCAGTGCTCTCGATCTCGAACGCGTGGAACGTAAGAGCATCGCCTATCGCCGCCGCGTCCGGCAGCGGAGCATCAAAAAACGTCTGGAGCCAAGCGCGTGAGATTTTCATGGCTAGAACTGATTGACGAACCGCAGATCGGCGGAGTGCATGAGGCGCACGTCGTCGATGCCCCACCGAAGCATCGCGAGGCGATCGAGCCCCATGCCGAATGCAAAACCCTGATACTTTTCGGGATCGACTCCCGCATTCTTCAAGACACTGGGATGTACCATGCCCGCCCCCATCATTTCTATCCACGTATCGCGGAGCTTCTCTGGAACATGGGGGCCGACAACCCTCATATCCACCTCCACTGACGGCTCGGTAAAAGGAAAAAAGCTCGGGCGAAACCGTATCTCGACCGATGCGCCTTTAAAGAGCTCCTTGAGAAAGTGTGCGAGGGTTCCCTTGAGGTGCGCGAGCGAGATATCTTCTCCAACAGCAAGTCCTTCTATTTGGAAAAATTCTGCCTCGTGCGTTATATCGGTCGCCTCGTTGCGAAATACTTTGCCGGGCACGATGATACGGTACGGCGGCGGCATCCCTGCTTTCATCTGCGACTCCATGTAGCGCACCTGCACCGGTGAGGTATGCGTGCGCAAGACACAGCCTGGTTCATCTTTGATGAAAAAGGTGTCTTGCATGTCGCGCGCGGGATGGTCCTTGGGAACATTGAGCGCGTCGAAGTTGTACCACTCCGATTCGAGTAGCGGCCCGTCGGCAAAGGTGAAGCCCATCGCGTAGAAGATCTGATTCGCCTCGCGGATGAGCGACGAAATGGGATGAATATGACCACGATTTGTTTCTTGCATGTGTTCCCCATTCTACTCCCTCCCAACAAACTCGTCGAAGACATTTTCTAGGCGAGCGGGCATGTGTTTCAGAGGGGCTTTCGAGCACGGCGGTGTGAGAACCGAGGATTTTTCCAGCAGGAAAAATCCGTATCCGGAGAAACACATGCCAGCGAGTACCTATAATTCCACTATCTCGTAGAGTGCCACCCCATCTTTGATGATGAGGTGTCCATTCACGATACGAAAATCCACGTTGCGTCCGGAATACAAGGGTGCAACGACCGGTGCCGGGCGAATATCAGCTTCCGCGAGGAAGACTCCTCCTTCCCTCGTGGCATACACTACCCCTCCCCCGAAAAATGCCGCATTGATAGCTTGTTGCTTCCCACTTTCGATCGGAATTTCTTGTACACACACTGAAGGGCGCGTGCAATAACGACTCGGCGGTAGGGCACTTGGATCCGTGTGGCGTACGAGCACATTTCCTTTTTCGACGACGACGATCTCTCCCTGCCGCATAGCACTGTTGAGTACCGTGGATGTGGCAGTAGGCGCAAACGCGAGGCGATACATTTCGTACGTCGCTGGAGAAACGCGCATCGTCGAAGACGCCGTGCTCGTGGAGACCACAAGCCGGATCGGCTCTATTTCTTGCGGCACGAGGAATGCTTCGGCATCCGTCACGAGCTCCTGCTCAACGATGAGCGTGCGGTGCCACGGATAATCCCCTTCGCGCGTCACGAGGACGGCATAGGCGCCAGGAGTGAGATCATCTATGTAAAAGCTGTGCCGAAGAAAGCCGCTGGCACCTACCTCCTCGCCGTTTAAGGAGACCACCGCATTCGTCTCGGGGACCGAAATGATGACGCTGCCAGTTTTTACAAATCCCTGCTCGCCTTTGAAGCGGTAGCCGTTGGCATAGAACATGACGAAAGGCACACAAAGAGCGAATACCAATATGAGCCCATAGAGATAGAGGCGGCGCTTCCTCTTTGAGAGCGGCTGCATTCCGTCAAGTATCAAGTATCAGGTAGCAAGTATCAAGTCTTTGAGTTGCGCGATTTGGGTGTGACCCAAAATCCAAGGTAGCGCCCAGTCATAAGCCGTATTTGTGAATCAAGGCCCGGGATGGCGCTAAAGGCGACCATGGTCATTGGCACGAGTATCCACTGCAAAAAGAGCATCAGGCTGCGGAAGCGGCCGTATTCTTTGGGCCGCGCTGGCACCAGCTGCATGGATATCGCAGCCGATACGATAAGACCGAAGAGAGAGATAGTGAGGAACGTCTTTGCGACAAGCGGCAAATTGTAGGAGAGAACCGTCGCGTTGAATGCCCGGCCACCAACGATGAGCGGCAGCCATCCTACCGCAAAAAGAACTAACGGATTCGTGGTCAGCGACCAGAACCCTTCGATCTGGACGAAGGCTGCGCGAAGTTTTTTGCCGAAGGGAATGCGCGGATTTTTTAGGAATGCAAAAAGAATATAGGCGATATTCTCGGCCCCATAGGTCCACCTTCGGTGTTGGAGATAAATATTGCGAGCAGTGCCCCAAAAGGTGGGTGCGACGTTGGCATCCATCGAGACGGGGTAGGCCATCGGCACAACGTCGTAGGCGCCGTCATAACGCACAAAAAGATTCCAGAAAATGCGTGAGTCTTCCGAAACGACATTCTTCTGCCAATATCCCGCCTCATAGAGCGGCTTGAAGGGCGTGGCGTGAGAGGAGAACGTGGCGAGGCGCTCGGGGCGCTCCTGCTGGATCATCTGCCAGAATGAGCTGGAGTAGGCAATGACACGCGAGAGCATGGGCGCATCCCAGATGTTGTTGTTGTAGAGCGGAACTGGCTGGAACGATGTGCGCTGCGGATTTTCTGCGGTGAGAAAGTGCCAGGTGAGGCAGCTGAAGTATTGCGGATAGACGACCGTGTCGATGTCGAATGCGGACACGATTACCTTTTCGTATGAGATCTGCTGCGCCTCAAGTATACGCAAACGCGCTTCTTCTGCGGCATACGAAATATTCGAGCCTTTGCCAGGAATTTCCCCAAGGATGCCCTCGGGGTGGACGGTAACTATGAATGTTTTGAAATGTTCGGAGAATTCATCTCTAATGCGACGCGCAATAGTGTGCTGTGCTTGCCCAGCTCGCTCCTCCGCTGCAAGCACTACTACGACGCGCTTGAGATCCCACGTGGAGCGCAGCAATCCGCGAACGCTTTCGGCGACGACTTCGTATCCCTCGCTATAAAAAGGGAAGATGACAAGGTGCACGATATCTCCGTGCGCGATGTTTTTCAAACGATCGTTCCAGTCGATAGAAAGATTGTGGCGCACCCGCTTGAAGTTGTGCCGAAGATGCACCGAGAGATACACGGTCTTCAAGAGCCAATAAATGGCGAAAACAATAGTGAGGTACGCGGCCCAGACGGGGCGTTTGAAAGAGAGTACGACAAAAAGAAGGAGCGTCCCGAGTGAGAGTATTCCGGGTAGCATCTCGAAGAACCGATATATCACTCGGTCGGTACCGGTAAGGTCGCTCGCACGGCCCACATGCAAATACCAGTATGTATCTTTGGGATCCATGAGGATGTTCTTAGCGCGCATTGTGCCCGTTCCCATCAATAACGGCAAGGTGTATTTTGCATTTCTATCTTATTAGTAAATTTTGATATTCTTGTATCCAGCCATTGATTAATTCCAGCAGTTTCTTGTCAGAGTACTGAACAGAAATGGTCCCGTATTGGGATTTTTTCTTATACGTCCCTTTTGTATCGGCGTGCAGAAAAGGTTTATAGAACTGTCCCGCGAGTATGCGTGTGATACGCGACCAATAGCTTAGGAGTCTTTGAGGGTCATGGTCGCCGTAATAATGTATGGTCGCACGGATTCTATTCTTATCGATTCCACAAATATCCCTCAGAAATTTCATAAATACCAAGACCATTGCTGGGTCTGAGTTCGCAAGAGCGACTGTGTTACCCCTTTTACTTCCTTCACCCCAATAGAGCATCACGCCAGCAATCTTTAGTGTCTGTTCTTTTTTGCTCAGGTCTTTTTTGAGATCAAACGGCTTTTTGTTAAACTTGGTTATATATAAGTAGCGTATCGCTTCACTGCGGGTCCTTCGCGACACTTTATGTCTGTTAAGCACCCGACGAACATGTTTAGGTGCTATAGATAGTCGTGCTGCAACCTGCGTCTCGGAGAGCTTTTCTGAGATATAAAATTCTACGATTTGATTATCTTCAGGCACGTTATCATTATACCTGAGCAACAGTTACTCAATCACTGCTCCCCTGTTGATATGTTGAGCCGGGGGTGGGATTCGAACCCACGGCCCCCTGTTTACAAAACAGGAGCTCTAACCGCTGAGCTACCCCGGCACCTGGTAAGACTACCGTAGCATTCTATTCTGTTGTATCAAGTCCGTTGCTGTTCTTTCCTTCAGAAACTTTCTTCAAGAATTCAGACTGCGTTTCCCGCTTCTCATAGTGGTGCTTGTACGAAACGAGGTCGGCGAGCCGATGCGCTTGGCGCTCTGCAAACCGCGCGAACACTGCAAGGGCGAGCGCGGCCTCGTGTATCCCAATGCGCGTATAAACGACGGCGAGCGGCAACAGCTTGGCGGCGTCGAGGCGTGCGGCTGCGAGCAGGTCTTTCAACTGCATTGCGCGATCGTCGAACCTTGTTCGCATCACGGGCGCTAGAATACGTCCACGTGCGATCTCCCAAGACTTAAGTCCGAAAAGCGCCACAATGCCCCCAAGCGATACGAAAAAAACGATGGTTGCAAAAAACATACCCGGCTAGTACAATTTCGAATAATTCCTGCCGCAGGTCGAACTGCGGGTCGTTTGCAAAAAAACGAACGCTATTTCTTTCAGTGAGTGTTGGTGAATGTTCATATCAAGGCGATTCGAAATTGTCCTGCCGGGCATGGTTTATTTCACCGAAAGGCGTTCGAAGCGAACGACTTCTATCTTCTCGCCAAATTTCTGTACTGCCGTGTCAATGAGCTCGCGAATCGTAATGCTGGGGTCTTTGACATACGGCTGCTCCAGGAGTACGCGCTCGCGCAGGTAGCTATCTACCTTACCTTCGATGGCTTTCCCGCGCGCGGCTTCCGGTACTTTCGCCGCTTCGGCTGCAAAGACCTCTCTCGCTGCCACAAGATCCTGTTCTTTGATATCCTCGCGCGCGCGGAACTGTGGGCCCATCGCAGCAACATGCATCGCGATCTGATATGCCAGCTTTGAGAATTCCTCGTTCTTTGAAACGAAGTCTGTCTCACATGCGAGCACGACCGCTCCGACGACGGATCCGCCAGCATGTGTGTATGCTGCAGCAATCCCCGCGCCAAGCGCGCGATCAGACTTCTTCGAGGCGATAGCAGAGCTCTGCTTGCGCAAAATGATCTTCGCTTTCTCAATATCGCCACCCGCCTCAGCAAGCGCCTTCTTGCACTGCATGATAGACACGCCAGTCTCGTCTCGCAATTGTTTCAGTTCGTCTGATACTGCCATAATGATTTAGTTTCGCCTGCCCCGTAGCCTGTGCGAGCATGTGCTACCGGGGTCCCGAAGCTGCTTGAGAAGCTCATCAACTGCCATGGTATTTATTTCGAAGCTGCAGGAGCGGGGGCGGCGGGAGCGCCTGCCTGCGCAGGCAGGCGTTTGCCCGCAGCGTACGCCTCCGCGATCATGTTGGTAACGAGCATGATGCTCCGGATAGAAGTGTCGTTGCCAGGGATGGGGTAGCGCACGAGCGAAAAATCGCAATCCGAACTTGCAAGACCGATCACTGGAATACCTAGCTGATTGGCTTCTTGCATTGCGGTGTCTTCGTGGCGAGTATCAACGACATAGAGTGCCCCCGGCAAGTCGAGCATCTTCACAAGCCCACCGAAACGCCCGAGGAGCTCCGTGATCTCGCGATCGATCATAAGTCGCTCGCGCTTTGTGTATTTATCAAGCTCGCCCGAGGAGCGCTCAGACGTGAGCTTTTCAAGACGTTCGAGGCGCTTGCGGATGTTCTTGAAATTAGTGAGGGTCCCGCCGATCCATCTGCCCGCGACATACGGGGCACCGACGCGCTCTGCGGCATCTTTTACAATGCCGAGCGCTTCATGTTTGCCCCCGACAAAGAGGACGTGTTTTCCACTCGAAGCGACCGAGGTCGCAAGAGCTACAGCCGCATCGAGCCGCTTCGTCGTTTCCTCGAGATCAAATATATCGGTTCGGTCCTTTGTGCCAAACAGGTACACAGATGCGCTTGGGTGGCGGCGCGCTCGGACGTATCCGAAATGCGTACCTGCCTCATATAGGGTTTGAATATCGGTCGCCATGTCTCGAGGATACTAGCAAATTCAGCCTTCTGTAGCAACTTCGCCGCCTTGTTCGGCTGCATCGAGCGCTTCCAGGATCGGTTTGATGCCACCCCCCATGATCTTGGGGACATTGGACCAGGACTCCTTGATCCGGTGGTCCGTCACGCGATCCTGAGGAAAATTGTAGGTGCGGATCTTCTCCGAGCGATCTCCTGAGCCCACTTGCGACTTGCGTTCTGCGCTGCGCTCGCGAGCCTCTCGCTCGTCCTGTTCTTGCTGCAGCTTGCTTGCCAGCAACTTCAGTGCTTTTTCCTTGTTCTGCGCCTGGGAACGCTCGGAGGTACATTTCACTTCCATACCGGTCGGTTTGTGCACGATGCGAACGGCTGTCTCGACCTTGTTGACATTTTGCCCGCCGGCGCCACCTGAGCGGGAGGTTTCTATCTCGAGGTCAGCTGGATTGATCTCGATCTTGGTGCGCTTATAGATCGGAAGGATTGCGACCGAGGCAGTCGAAGTATGGATGCGGCCGGCTTTTTCAGTAGTGGGGACTCGCTGCACCCGGTGCACGCCTGTTTCAAAACGGAGTTCTCGGTAACAGTTCTCGCCCTTGATCTCGAATTGCGCTTCTTTGTATCCGCCCACCGTGCCTTGTGATTCGTCGAGTGCTCTTCGCTGCCAGCCGCGCGATTCTGCATACTTCAGGTACATCTGTGCCAACTCCTCGGCAAAGAGCGACGCCTCGTCGCCGCCTACTCCTGCGCGCACTTCGAGCACGACTTCGTTGGGCCACTCGCGCTCAGAGTCTCCGCCCACGATCGCTTCCATTTGCTTCATGAGGGTCTCTTTCTGGGCTTCGATGTCACTCAGCTCTTTTTCTGCAAGTTCTTTCATTGTCGGATCGACTTCAATGAGTTCGGTCGCGTCTTTTTCTGCTTGCGAGAGGCGTTGCCACTCCACTACCAAGTACGAGACCCGATGGTCGTCGGCGTAGTCTTCCGGAATGATTGGTTTGTCTGTCATAGGCAAATGATACCGCGTCTGCGGCTTCGGAGGTGACTCCTCATGCAGTGAGGTGTCACCTCATCGCATTTACTTCTTTGTTTTCTTTGGCTTGGCGGCCGCGCTGCGCTTCTTGAATTTGTCCACTCGCCCAGCGGTATCTATGGTCTTTGCGGTGCCGGTGTAAAAGGGGTGCGAGGCGCTCGATATCTCCACCTGGTAGACAGGATATTGTTTGCCATCTTCCCACTTGTCGACATGAGAAGTTTCCACCGTGGAACCAATAAGAAAACGCTTCCCCGAGGTGGAGTCCTCAAATATCACCTGCCGATACGTAGTCGGGTGGATATCTTTTTTCATCCCGTTAGAAGTAGGAAGCTTGCGCTTCCGACTTGAAATTAGCGTTTGTAATTGTTCGACACATAGTATTTTGCAAATCACGAGCCCCGAGTCGCTCTTAACTTCCGCGACTTCTAACGGGATTCATGTCGGACTAACATACCACATTGTTAATACTATGGCGAGCCTTACGTCGTCCGAATAGGGCACTCGCATTCTCCAACCCCCGCCGAGCGCCCCCTCACCCACCGATTATATTGATCTCGGCTTGTAACTTATCTACCAACTCCATCACGCTATCACCATAGAATGCATGGGCCTTATTCGCCCACGAAGCGCCGGCAAAATATTTCAGCGCGGCGCGGCGCTCGGCCACGCGCGTCCCGGCTGCGGCACCGTTGTCCTCCATGAGAAGCCCTGTTGCAAGGATGGCGGTGCGCGCATTCCACGGGTCCGGGAAGCTTTCGCCGGTAAGAGAGGCGAGCCGGTCTTTATAGAGCATCCAGGTCGAAGGAATAAATTGCGAGGGCCCCATTGCACCGCCGTATCCTGTGCTTTGCGGGCACGAGACAGGCGTTTTTGTCCAATCGCGACCAAGTGCTTCTGTAATGGTAGTGAAAGGGACAGTGTCGCGGGGCGCTTTCATGACGTTGGTAAATGCCCTTCCCGTATTTTTCCCGACCCCCCGGCCAGTTGAAAGATCGCTGACGTAGCACGATCCAGTGTTCTCTCCGAGATTCGACTCTTGGGTAAGGATTGCAAGGATAAGTGCAGGGCGCACCCCCGTCATGCTGCTTGCATATTTTGCGTAATCGTACGCAGTGCCGAAGGGGATGGCACCCGAGTCGCGTAGGCCGAAGAGCGCTGCTCGGATCGCTGCGGCTTGCTTCTGCTTGTCGGCAATTATTTGCTGATAGGTTTTCTCCTGGCCTTTCGTTACAGAAAGAATGCTCTTCTTCTCCTTCTCGTCATTTTGCACCGCCTGCTTTGCTAAGACCTGGACTTGCCGCACTTTCTGCGCTTCATCCTCCTTGTCTTCGAGCGCGGCCTTGCGCTGCGAAAGATCGGTACGAAGCGTCTCCATCTCTCTAAATGAACTTTCGAGCTCTCTTTGAAGCGTCTGGAAATCATCAATGTCCTCGAAAAAGTCGTCAAAATTGCCCTGCAGCGCAAGCTGCGCGAGCGAGATGTCGTCGATCTCTCGCGTGCGCCGCAAGAGCTGCGCTAGGGATGCTTCGCTGCGCGATACTTTGGCATCGACCTGCTTGATCGAGCTCTGTTTTTCGGTGATGTTGGTCTTGAGCTGAGAGAGCGTAACGTCGGTCTTCTTGATCTGGAGTTGCGCGATCTTGATCTTGTTGTCGAGTATCGCAATATCGCGCTCAAGGGTAGTGCGCTGTTTTTTAAGGTCGCTCAAGGTTCCCTGATTGTTGGCGATATCCTTCTCTATCTGGTCGAGCTGCGCCTGAAGCGCAGCGCGCTCTTCTACGGTCGTTGCGGCATGCGCTTCATGAAGCGGCAAAGATATTGCCGCGCATGCGATAACAATTAAAAAGCCGACGCCAACTGAGCGTGCCTGCATATTCTTTATTATAACAATTATTTCTCTCCCTTCTTCTCTTTCTTTTCAGCTTTCTCTTCCGCTGCAGGAGCTGCATCTCCTGCCTCCTCGCCTCCTGCCGGCTTCGCCGTGAGGATCTCTGTTTCTGGCGGTGGCGTGATCTCCTCTTTCTCTTCCTTGAATTCGGTCATGGACGCGACGATCTCTTCGCCATGTGTAATGAGAGTCGCGCTCGGCGGCAGCGAGATTTGCGCGGCAGTAATGTGATCGCCTACATTCGCGAGCACGGTAAGGTCTACTATAAGATGGTGTGGCAATTCGCTCGGCGCGACTTCGATCTCGATCTCGTGCAATGCCTTTACAAGGATGTGGCCGGCTTTCTCTGCAGGTGAGAGGCCTTCGAATTCCAGCGGAACATTGATCGTGATCTTCTTGCCCTTTTCGAGGACATAAAAATCCGCGTGGAGGAGCTTCCCGGTCACCGGATGGAACTGAGCATCATGGATGAGCGTGTCCTTATCCTCGCCCGCGCCTTTGAGCGTAACAATAGTGGTCTCGCCTGCCTCGCGCCACACGTGCTCGAGTAGACGGGCGTCTATCGCGATAGGCGTCGCCGGCTCTTTGGGGCCATACAAAACAGCTGGGACGATACCTTTCTCCCGCAGAACCTCTGCGGATTCCTTTCCGCGCGGCTTTACTTCAAGGGCTAACATGGATAGGTAGTATACGCATAAATTCCGACTTTTCAAGGCAAGTCCCAATCTACGAATCATCCAAATACTGCGAAT
>Ga0155053_107_pt1 | contig 78228 bp, 86 predicted proteins | sample RifCSPhighO2_01_FD_106021 | JGI IMG/M metagenome (GOLD analysis project Ga0155053, IMG submission 106021) | Candidatus Kaiserbacteria bacterium RIFCSPHIGHO2_01_FULL_54_36 | reverse complement strand
CTCTACCTCGACACGGTGGTGGAGCCGTGGCTCGGCGGATATACCGATCCCTCGCTGAGCATTTCCGAGCGTTCGAATTACGGACTTCGCGAGACGCTGCTGGCATTGAAGAAAAAACATCAGGGCGGGCCGACAGCAGTCTCGTGTCACGGAGCAAACCCTGGGATCGTTTCTCACTTCGTGAAGCAAGCGCTGCTCAACATTGCAAAGAAGCTCGGAAAGCCTGCAGGCAACCCAAGAGGGCGCGAAGAGTGGGCCGCGTTGATGCGAAAGCTCGGAGTAAAGACCGTTCACATCGCTGAATATGACTCGCAGGTCGCGGACAGTCCAAAGAAAATAGGCCGCTTCGAGAACACCTGGTCAGTCAACGGTTTCCACTCGGAAGGTATCTGCCAACCGTGCGAAATGGGCTGGGGCACACATGAAAAGCAGCTCCCCAAAGGCGGCTCACACCATACCTACGGGTGTGGTGCGGCAATCTACTTGGACAGGCCTGGCGCACGCGTCCTTGTGCGCACCTGGACGCCGCTTCACGGGCCCTTCCTCGGGCGGGCCGTGACGCACAACGAATCGGTTTCCATCGCCGACTACTTCAGTATTAGGGCCGGGAGGAAGACGGTCTTTCGCCCGACCGTGCACTACGCGTACCGCTCTTGCGATGTATCCATACTCTCCATCGAAGAGTGTTTCGGCAGAGGAAGCGTCCTTCAAAAAGAAGAGCGCATTTTGATGGACGAAATAACCACCGGTATGGATGAGCTCGGCGTGCTTCTTATGGGTGACAAGCACGGAGCGTACTGGTACGGCTCGCGGCTCACGATCGAGGCGACGCGCAAGCTCGCGCCGTACCAAAATGCGACCGGGCTGCAGGTAACCGCAGGCGCACTCGGCGGTATGATCTGGGCTATGGAGAATCCGCGTGCGGGAATAGTCGAGGCTGACGAGATCGACCATGAGCGCGTCATGGAGATCATCACTCCCTACATGGGGAAAATGGTAGGAGCATTCACTGATTGGACGCCGCTCAAGAGCGCAGACGCGGCTTTTGCGACCGATATCGACAAGAGCGACCCGTGGCAATTCAAGAACTTTCTGTTCTCGTGATCTTGCAAAACGTGTATCACTTCTCTATCCACACCAACGCGAAAAAAACACTTACAATATTGCGCGGATTCATTAGAATTTATGAATGCGTTATGACTTTGTAGTTGTCGGCGCCAACGGCATCCAAGGAAAGATAGTCGCTCGTGATCTCCTTGAGCATGGATATTCCGTGCTGCTGTGCGCTAATGACGACTACGGCCTTGAAAAGCTCCTCGAACACGAGCGTGCGGAATTTTCTCTCATTGATCTGAACAAGATGGATCGCGTGCGACGTGCGCTCAAAAATTCCGGCACACGGGTCATCGTCAACTGTTCCTGCGACGATTTTAATCTGAGGGTCACCAAGCTGGCGCTCGAGCTCGGCATGAATTATATCGACCTTGGCTCGGAAGAAGACATGATGTGCGAACAGCTTAAGCTGCATAAGGATTTCAAAGCGCAGGGGCTTTTGGCTATCTCGGGCATCGGCTCAACGCCTGGAATAAACAACATCATGTTGCGCTACGTGGTCGACCGTTTCGACACGATAGATACTGTGCACCTTGGTTTTGCATGGAACTCCAATATGCCGGCCTTCGTGACGCCCTTCTCCATCGATGCTATCCAATACGAATTTACCGAAAATGCCAAGATCCTCGAGAATGGAGAATATGTCGAGAAGTCCCCGTTGGAACCCACGAATATCGATTATTATTATCGGACGATCGGCAAGCAGCGCACGTGCTATACGAAACACATCGAACACCATACCTTTTATACGTTCCTCAAACCCAAAGGCATTAAGAACATCGCTGTATTTTCCAGCTTTCCGCAACACTCATACGTCGCGATACGCAAATTGATAGAACTGGGTTGCTTGAGCAAAGAGCCTATCGAGATAAACGGTGAAATGATACGCCCTCTCGATTTCACTATCGAGATGCTCCGGCGGGTCCCGATACCGGAGGGATATACGGAAAAAGAGAATATCTGGCTTAAGGTATATGGCACCAAGAATGGCCGCAAGAAGATCGAAGAGATGGATTGCATTGCCAGTACACTACCTGGCTGGGAAGATGCGACGTGCAACGTAGATACCGGATTTCCCACATCTATCCTCGCTCAAATGCTCATACGCAATGAGATACGAGAGGCTGGGGTCTTTTCTCCTGAATTTGTCGTGCAACCGGAGCCATTCTTCGCGCGCCTTGGCGAGCGCAAGATATTCGTGTACGACAACGGTAGAAAGATCAACGGAACAAAATCGTCGGAGAGCCTCCTGTCACCCGTCGTTTATTCTGGAAAATCGCTGGCGTAAATATAGCCGCTTCGGCTTTCAAAAGTTCTCGCTTGCGGCGTATTCCGCCGCGGTTGTAGCTACCAAGGCTGCCGTCGGAGCGGATGACGCGGTGGCAGGGGATGCTTGGATCGTAATTAGAACGCATGATGGCGCCAACGGCACGAGCGGCTTTCGAGTTGCCAGCTTTGGAAGCTACTTGTGTATACGTCATCGACTTCCCTTTCGGGATCTTGCGTACGATATCGCGGACTCTTTCGGTAAATGATTTCATATTCCTAGTGTAGCGCTTTTGGCCGAGGTTTGCGATGAAGGCTTCTTAGCAGCGACGGCTTGCAGTTTTTTTGCGGCGTACTCACGGTACTGACAAAATTCGCAAAATTCTCCGATCGGTGGCAAACGGTCACTTTCTAGTGTTTCCTTGATTCGCGGAATGATGTCGTCGATCCATTTCGACTCACCTTCGCACGGTACAAGGGTAATATCAAATTCGAGCTTTCCGTCGAATGCTTCCTTATCGCCGTCTGCGTTGGCGTACACGAAGTACCCCAAGGTGTCTACTTCAAAACCGTTCTTGCGTAATAACCATTGGTATACGCCCATTTGACGCTTGTACTGCTGTTCCCAGGAAGAATCGGCGAGTGTTTCAATAACCTCATTTTTTGACGTAGCTTTGTAATCCACGACGATAAGCGCACCGGAAGGCTTTACCCACACGTCGTCGATTGCCCCTGAAATAGCGATGCCCGTCGCCTTGTCGAAATACTCCATTCCTTTGAAATTCTCACGCCAGACATCCATCAACTCATGCTGAAACGGGACTGCATCCACTTTATATTTTTTCATGAGTGGGTGCGCGGTCTTTTTGAGTCGATGTGCATCGAATTCTCGCTTCAAAAGCGCGTCGACAGCAATGTTGAGCGTGAAGGCGGGACCACGAGGCCTCCCTGTACCGAGTTTATTGTCTAAATAGAAGCACCGCGGGCACTCGGTAAAAAGTTCGATCTTGGATCGAGATAAACGCCATTTCGAACCACCATAATTCCAATCGCTTTTACGTTCAGGATTGTATCGCTTTACATACCCAGCCATCGCGACAGTATACCCTGTGAGATACTAAATCTTAAAATCTAGACGGTCGGCGGATTGTTATCTCTGCGAACGTCGAGCCCGTGCGCTTCGAACCAGTGCTTGAAGCGATTCTCCAGATACCACATGCCCGTGAACATGATGAGCGCGAGGATGGTCGCGTACGTGGCAACCGCGTACATCCCGAATCCGACCGCCATCCCGACAGCGACAGCCACCCAAAGCCCGGCGGCAGTCGTGATGCCGTGTACCACATCTCCGCGGAAGATAATGAGCCCGCCGCCTATGAAGCCCGCACCGGTGATGATGCCGACCGCGACGTGCATCGGATCGAAGTTCGCCACTCCCAGGTAGGCGCTGTTCACGAAGTTGGATGTAAGGACAAAAAGGCACGCTGCCATGGAAACGAGCCCGAACGTGCGCGTACCTGCGGATTGTTTGGCGACGACAGCTCGTTCGGTTCCGAGGACGCCCCCGAGCACCATAGCAAGCAGGAGCTTCACGAACATAATGACCGTTGGATCCATGAATTGGGCAGGAGAATGCATGGGATCAGTATAACGTATTCCGTATGCCGTATTCAGCATGTGTTGGCACCGTTGTGCATTTCGAAATTTTATGCGGTATACACGATACGGTATACATCTTCACGTTCCGCACAACTGCCGTGCCTCCTCCAACACTTCCGGGATTCTATTGGGCTTAACGCCAAACTCCTGCAGCAGGTGCGGCGTGCTTATGTGTTTGCATAGCACCACTCTCTGCTCCAAGAGCCTTCGCTTCTCAGATTCAGTAAGCGTGGTGAGACAGGTAAGCGGATGCACGCGCGCCTCCTCAATCAGAGTGAAAAGTCCGCGCGCGCGAGGATAGTCCCATCCGATGAGTGTGAGGCCAGAGCATTGTGCGTAGCGGATCGCGTTGCGCGTAAATTGGGTATTCGTCACGAGCCACCCCTCGTCCACGCGCGATGAGGCCTCTGGGGTGTTGCGCAGGTCGTCATATCGAGCTTTCACATAGAGCGCATCTTTGATGTCGGTCTTGCCGCCGGGATCGTTGTGGAACTTGGCCTCGATACCGATGCGCTTACCCCTTTTTTCCGCGAACACATCGACTTCGTGCGGCGCGCAGCGGCCGTTCAGGGCCACCCCAGTGCGAACGTTCCATCCATGTGCGCGCAGCACTTCTGCGAGAAATTGCTCAAAAGGAAACCCGGATGGCCCGAGCGCGAAGACAGCGCGCTTTATCGAGTAGCGCGCAGCGACTGGGGTCACTTCCTCTTTCCGCAGTATTTCAAACGCTCGCCGGTAAATTTCTTCGGTCGTGATGTTGGGTTGTAGCTCCTGCATGATATGCGAGAGGACGCGAGCCCGCATTGTGGAGCTTGCTCCCGAGAGCGCGAGCGAGTGCTCGAGCTTGGCTGGATCAAAAGGCTCTTGCTCGCCATCAGCTTTGGTGATGAGTACGTGTTTGGAAAAGAGCGGAGAGATGACTCTCTGAGTATGTATGGGCGGTGGCTTCGTGTGCTGCGACATGTTATTCGCCTGGTGTTACCGGCATGACGACGATGGGAAAACCTTTCCCGTCAAGGGTCGCCGTGAAGTCCACCCCTGAAGCTGGAGCAAAGAGCATTGCCCGGAAATGCCGCGGCACCTCTTCCGCTTCGCACACCGTGGAGGGCTCTCGCCATGTTTTGAAGAGCAGCGCGTAATCGCTTTTCGAGACTTCTTCGGTGCGAAGTATGAGCTCGTGGCACGGAGTAGGCACCATCACCATGCCCGAGAGCCGGTGCACACCCCCGCCAAGCTCGTCGCGGATGATGATAGGGGCGTGCGTGCGCGATGCTTGCGCACTGACGATGCTTCCTGCGACGAGGTACGTCGCGTAGGCGATGGCCGAGGCTACGATCGTGAACCACACCATTCTCTGCACGATTTCGCGCATACGAACAGTATAGTACGTAGTTAGTAGTAAGTAGTTAGTAGTGAATGCGAAACTGTTAAGATCCCTTCTACTTACTATTTTCTACTATCTACTAACTATTTTATCGTTCCTCCTCCGACGCAGGCATCTCCCTCACCTGCCAGCGCAGGCAGGTACAGTACGAGCGACTGGCCAGGCGAGGCGATGTGAGGTTCGAGAAAGGCGGCTACAAGACCTCGCTCGTTCTTTGACAGTTCGACCGTAACGGGTCGCTCATGGTAGCGAGCTTGCGCTTGGAGCGTGCAGGGGAAATGTGGTTCGCGGTATACCCAGTGCACGTCTTCAAGCGTAACGCTCGCGCGAGCTGCGTCCTCACGCCGCTGTGATACATGCAATGTATTGCTCGCGACGTCGATGCGCACTACGTAGTAGGGGCCATCAGGGCCTGCGGTAACAAACCCGTGCCGCTGGCCAATGGTGTAGAGCGCGGCGCCGCTGTGCTCGCCAACTACTTTTCCTGCTGTGTCTAAAACGGCGCCGCGCTCTACGGGAATGAACCGCGCGAGGAAGTCGCCCATTGAAACCTCGCCTATAAAACACACCCCCTGGCTGTCGGGCTTTTTGGCGATCGGCAATTTGAAGCGCTTTGCATGTTCGCGCACGCGAGTCTTCAGCATGCCGCCAACCGGGAACAGTGCATGCGAAAGATCGCTCTGCGTGAGCTGGTAGAGGAAATACGACTGATCTTTGGCTGTATCATGCCCACGGACAAGTTCGAAGTGCGCGTCAGTTTCCCTCTTTTGCGCGTAGTGGCCTGTTGCAATCATCTCCGCGCCTTCTTCCCGTGCCCACTTCGCGAATGCTCCGAATTTGATATGTCGATTGCACAGCACATCAGGGTTGGGCGTCGCGCCACGCGCATAGTCCGCTATCATTTTTTCCACGACAGACTTTTTGTATTCATCCGACAGGTCGATCTCTCGAAATGGAATACTGAGCGCTGCCGCCACACGCATCGCGTCGAGTCGGTCTTCACGCCACGTGCACTCGATGAATTCGCTCTGCCAGATCTTTATGAACACACCGACGACATCATGCCCCTGCTCTTTCAAAAGCGCCGCAGACACGGCACTATCAACTCCACCCGATAGTCCAACAAAGACTTTTTGTCGCATCATAATAGATTATCAAAAATGTGAACGCCACGCCTTACGGCGCGGCGCTCAATCCCTTGAACAGATTTGGGGCTCTGACATTGTTTCCAGAACGCCAATGCGTCCCTGAACCTCATGATAAGGAAGTCATCGACGTGGTAGCCGCCATTCGCGCGAACCCACTGGTCAATGTCAGTCGATTGAGGTGGATCGGAATGTTCTACCGATCCGAACAACCGACGATTCGGGGCCCAACTTTTGTGGAATCCGAGTGTCGCAAGTGGTGTCACACACACAGTGTCACGAGCCTTATCAGCAAAAAGCGCGCATGACGACAGACAGGGACCGTCGAAGATGACCTGAACGCCATGCGTAAGCGCGTGCCGTGCGGCGGATAGAAAGGTCCGCATGTATCCGCCGCCACTGTATGTCACGTGGCATGGCCTGCCGCATCCTCCAAATGCTGCATAGATCGGATCAGATTTTTCATAGAGCTGTTGACGGGTGAGCGCGAGCGAATCCCCAAACATCGGATATGCAAGTACTACCCCCGTGATGAACAAAATGAGTGAGCATGTCACTGCGAACTTGAACCCGAAGTGCCTCATGGCACCCTCCTTCGTCGTTCTGTTGCACCGGCACCTTTATACAATACAGACGCGTCCCCGGCAATCATTTAAAAATACTTCTTCTTATTCGCGACGTGGCACGCGTACGTCTTGCAGAAGTGCGTGATGCCCGTATGGTCGGCGAGAAAGTAGAGATAGTTGTTGGGGGTGGGGCTGACGGCAGCGCGCAACGAATCGAGCGATGGGCTACCAATCGCAGTCGGCGGTAGGCCTTTGCGGGTGTACGTGTTGTACGGGCCATCGGTCATGAGGTCTTTGTTGGTGAGCTGGAAGGTATGCTTGCCCAGCGTATAGAGGAACGCCACATCCACCTGCAGTGGCATGCCGAGACGAATCCTGTTCCATAACACGCCACTGATCATACGGCGATCAGCAGAGTTGCGCGCTTCACGCTCTATGAGCGATGCCATGATGACGATGTCGGAGAGTGAATGCGTCGAACTCGCGATAAGCGGCTCAAGAGTCGCGATCTGAGCATCGAAATTCTGCCGCATCGCCTGCAGAACGGTATCCTCGCGCGCGTTGGGCAAAAAGAAATAGGTATCAGGAAAAAGGTACCCTTCTTGCGACTTCGCCTGCTCGATGAAGTTGTCGGCATTGAATCGCTCCAGCATGCTTGCATAGATACCGCTCATTTCTTTGGCTGTTGCGCCCTCAGGTATTCGTATGCGTGTGGGCTCAAGCCCGAAGGCGCCGATCGAGAGAGCGCGCGCGATATAGAAGACGTCGCGCGGCTCTTTAAAAAGATAGTCTCCGGCATGCACTCTCCTTTCCTGCCCGGTTACCGTCACAAGCGCACGCAGCATGAAGCTTGAACGAACCACGCCCCGCGCCTCAAGCTCTGTCGCGACTTCCTTGAGCGATTGCCCTTGAGACACGGTGACCAATGTATTGAGGGGAAAGCCTTCCGGCGGCGCGATCGCAAAGACGTAGAGGAAGGTCGCAACGACTCCGGCGACAACGAGGATAGTGACAGTTCGTCTGTTGGCATGTACCTTCCAACGCTCTGAGAGATGTTCGAGCGTCTCTTGACCTTTGTCGATGAGCTTTTCAAGTTTTTCTTCCGTTGGTTCCATAGCAGTTAGTAGTTAGTAGATAGTAGTAAGTAGTGGATTCATAGTAAAGTTTATCGCACTACTAACTACTAACTATTTTCTACTGACTACTTTGGTAAGTTGGCTGGTGGTTCTGCCTTTTTCGCAGGAATGCGCTCGAGCCCAGGTGCGCCGATGGCTGAGCTCGGCGGGTGCCACATAGTCGCAATGACTTCCGTGGACATCATGTTGTGCGGGAAGATCCATGGCGAATAGAAATGCGCGCGCCTGCGATAGGCATCAAAAAACCTGCGCTGCATCAAGCGCCAGCGAATATCCTTGTAGTCCTGCCACGGGTAATCGAAAGGATTGCCCCACCGGCGCGGACGCATTTGGTTCATGTACTGCGGATTGCCGACCGGCCGCCATATCCAGCGAATGCCGGTGTACCCTGCCGAGTTGAAGTTCTCTGCGTTGGAAATATACACGCCGCGCATCCCGACATTGAAGGGGTGCTTGCCCATATTGCGGTCCATCGCCTTGACGAGCTCGGTGAGGCGGTATTGCGGCACACGAACGACCGCCTTCCACGAATCTTCTGCCTCTCGGTCGTTCGGTTTCGCAGGGGCCGACTCTCGACGAACCACGTCTATCTCGTCCTTAATGAGATTCGTGTACCTATCCTGGATATCCCACCAAGGTCCCTTGGGGTTACGGCGATAATCTCTACATTGCGTGAGTATTATCTGTATCCACATCTGCTCATCAGGCTTCAAGATGCTCATGCGCTCCAAGACTTCCGCCAGCGGATCAACCCTGTATTCTTCTTTCGGATCCTTGTCGAGCTCGAACTCGACATAGGTGCGTATCGGGTATGCGTCGTTACGCGGCTCGTAGCGCCAGTCTGTGGGAAAACATTCCTGCGTTTCCGGATCAAAACGAAATTTGGAAGCATAATCTTCCGCTTCCACGAGCTCGACCTCCGGGTAATAGGCGTACATCATGGCCTCGACATTGGGCCGCCACTGGCGCCAGCACCAAATATAGAAATGGATCTGTCCGCCAAATGAGGCGATCTCGAGCGAGAAGTATGGGCGCACCTGGCCCTGCCACGCGGTATTGAAAAACGTTGTCTCGCCTGAGTCCGTCCATAACTTGGACAAAGCGTTCTCCATGGCGCGCGGCGAGCGGGTGATCTCGCGGGGCATCTTTACCTCGAGAAGCATCGTATCGCGCTTGAAGATGTAGTTGCTGTGTATGTACCACATCCAGATCTTCCAGGCACTCACCAGTAGTACGACGGGAAGCCATATAGGCGCCGTGCCGAGGAGCCACTCGAAGGCGAAAAGCGGAAGATTTGGGATCATGTTCCCAAGGACTGCAAAAAGTCCCCAGAAAATGATGCTCAGAATGAGGCATCGGGAAATACCCCACCCATTGCCCCAAAAGTCGTCTACGAACGAGTGTAGATTGAAACTAAAAAGGGGGCCAAGAAATGATCCTTTCAATCTCGACCCGCTCGTGATACCGGTCTGTTCGTGTTCATGGATCACATGCTAATTTTAGCATGTACCAATCTACGAATCATTCGAATACTACGAATAACTACAAATGAGCCACTATTCGTAGCCATTGGTAGATTGGTGTTATTTGTAGATTGGAACTTACTTTGAAAGCGAGTACTTCCCTTCCGAAGTGCGAGTGAACATTGGGTTCTGGAGATTGACCGCGATGGTCGCGTCCTTCACGTAGCGCTCGCGCTTTACGCGCTCGACGATCTCTTCGCGCGAGAGGGGGCCTTCACGCTTGAGTATCCCGGAAATGACATCCCGCACGACGCCCGGCTCGTACCCCCACTCCTTGAGCGCATAGAGCCCGCGGCCTACGAGCACGAATCGGCCGTCTTTGATGAGCTCGTTGTGGGTCGTTGCAGGATGCGTCTTGCGCCCGAACAATTTTTCTATATTTTTTGCGACCTCGGTGAAGTGCATCGGCGAGCCGTGGCGTTTGAGCGTGAGATACGCGAAATCGCGGGTGTTCTTGATGCGCACGTGCGGAGAATCTTGCCTGCCCCATTCGCCAAGCGGATTGCGCCCGATGCGCTTCGAGATCTGAAGCCAGCGCGGGAGCATCTCCGGTGCTTTGTTCTTTACGCCCTCTTGCTTCAAGTGCTTGCCGAACAGGTCGAGGAACTCCTCTTCCCCGGTGAGCTTGTTGGGTTCGATCGATTCATACAAATTGGAAAGTGCCGTTTCCACCGCCTCTGCCAGTTGCTCGTCAACGTGCCAGCGAGCCTTGTAATCCGCATCTTCACGGCGGTTGTCGAATTGGTGACCGACGCTGAGAAGGAACAGAAGGTGGTTGCGGTCGGCTTCATTTTTGGCAAGCTCGTGAAGGATCGTCTCTTCAGAGAGCACACCGCCAAGCGCGGCAACGGCCGCTTTCAAATTCTCCCAGTTCTGAACGAGGGCAGCGTACGCATCGGAATCCCGTACCGAGGTAATGCTGTGATTCTCGATCTGGCGGATGCGTTCGCGGGTTATCCCGTACTCCTGGCCGATCGCATCAAGGGTGCGGCGCTCGCCCTTTGTGCCCAGGCCAAAGCGATCAACGAGTACCCGGCGGGATCGCTCAGGAAGCCCCGCGAGGAGGTCTTTGGCGGCGGACTTAGGTGAAAATGAAAGCATATTCAGTAGTCTTTTTGGGTATATTGACTATTTCAGCCAATGTGGCTTCGTTTTATCAAAGATATGGCCTAGAGTCAAGCCATGTGTCCGAATCTACAAATGGATGCCAATCTACGAATAGCTACGAATGAAATACACGCGAATTTGTAGACATTCGTAGAATTCGTATGATTCGTAGATTAGGACTTCATTGTCCCCACGAAAGACACATATTAGACCCGGCCTCACGGCAACGTGGAAAGTCGACCGTGATAGGATGGACCAATGGGAACCAGCAGCGTAAAAGCGCCGCCGCAAGACATAGAAATGGAGCGAGCTCTCCTTGGAGCTCTCATGCTCAACCAAAATGCGATCTACGAGGTCGCAGACTTGGTCGGCGTGGACTCCTTCTATGCCGGCAAACATCGCACTATATACGACGCCATGCTTGCGCTTTTTGCGAAGGGTGAACCGATCGATGTCGTAACGCTTTCTAGCAAGCTCAAGGAGCGCAAACTCTTGAACGAGATCGGTGGGGCGGCATACCTCTCCGAGATGGTTGGTGCAGCCGCGAGCCCCGGCTCGGCACGGCATTATGCGCAAGGGGTGCAGACGAAATTCGTATTGCGCAGCCTTATTGATGCCGCGGCGAAGGTCGGAGAACTGGGCTTTGAAGAGGACCGGGATATCGAGACGATCCTCGACGAGGCACAGTCTGCAGTTTTCTCCGTGACGCAGACGCCGATGCTGCGCTCTTTCACTGCCATCAAAGACGAGCTCGCTGAAGCATGGGAGCGGCTTGAGGGACTCCAGAAGCACAGCGGCTCCATTCGCGGCGTGCCATCGGGCTTTCCTCAGCTCGACAATTTGCTCGCCGGCTTCCAAAAATCCGACCTCGTCATACTCGCCGCCCGCCCCTCAATGGGCAAAACCGCCCTTGCGCTCGACATCGCACGCCAGAGCGCAACGAAGTACAACGTGCCCGTCGGCATCTTCTCGCTCGAGATGAGCTCCCAGCAGCTTGTGGATCGCATGCTTGCCGCGCAGGCCGGCGTCAACTCATGGCGGCTTCGCACCGGCAAGATAAAAGATGAAGACGAATTCGAGCGATTGCAGTCAGGTATGGGAGTTTTGGCTGAGGCACCGATCTATATTGACGACAAGGCTTCGACGACCGTCCTTGCAATGCGTAGTGTCGCGCGCCGGCTCAAAATGGAAAAAGACCTCGGGCTCATCATCGTGGATTATCTGCAACTCATCACCCCCACCTATTCGCGCTCGAGCGACAATCTGGTACAGCAGATCACTGAGATCTCCCGCTCACTCAAGGCTATGGCGCGCGAGCTTGAGATCCCCGTCTTGGCACTTTCGCAGTTATCACGCGCGGTTGAGCAACGACGAGGCCGCCCACGGCTATCGGATCTTCGCGATTCGGGCTCCATCGAACAAGACGCCGATGTCGTAATGTTCATCCATCGTGACGACAAGATGAATGAGAATTCCGACCGGCCCGGCATTGCCGAGATCTTGGTAGAAAAACATCGCAACGGGCCGGTCGGCAAAGTGGAGCTCCGCTTCGACGAAGAAAAGACGACCTTCCTCTCTATTGATAGGAGCGACTTCGGCGATTACAAACCTGAAGAAACGGAAGTTGCAGGCTCTGGCGAATCGCCGTTTTGAAGTTCCAATTTACAAATGAATTCCAATCTACCAATGGCTACGAATAGTAGTTCATTTGTAGTTATTCGTAGAATTCGTATGATTCGTAGATTGGCATATATATGGACTCGATAGAACGACTGACTCAATTATTCGAAAGATTTCCCGGTATCGGTCCGCGCCAAGCGCAACGATTCGTGCAATTTTTGCTGCGCTCCTCCGCTGCGACGCGTCGCGAACTAATGGATGCGGTGCAATCGCTTGGCGGCTCGGTGCACCAGTGTGCAGAGTGCATGCGCTTCTTTAGCGGAAAAGAGAAAGTCTGCGCGATCTGTACGGATCCTGGACGTGATGCCTCACTTCTCGCTGTCGTCGCAAGTGACGCGGACCTTGCCGCCCTCGAACATTCGCATAATTTCCGCGGGCACTACTTTGTACTCGGCGGTACTGTCTCGCTCGCAAGCGATACGGGCAACAATTTGCGCATGAAGCAGCTTCTTGAGGCCGTGCCCGCTCGAACAAAAGCGGGATTAATGGAAATCATACTCGCATTCCCTGCGAATCCCGAGGGCGACGCGACTGCAGAACAAGTCAGAAAGAAAATGGTCGACCTACGAGGTCGACCATTGAAGATTACGGCGCTGGGCCGCGGGCTCTCGACCGGCAGCGAATTGGAATACGCAGATCCCGACACCATCAAGAGCGCGATAGAAAGCAGGCGTTGACGTTAGAGTTGGACAGGTCTACTCTCAAAGGTCGGAGGTGCACCATGTACAACCCGACGATCGTTTACGTCTACTTCGCGGTGGGTTGCTTCTGTGTATATATGTTCACAAAAAATATAGATCAAGGCAATCGGGGTTTTGCCATTGTGTGGCTTTTCACCGGCGTGTACTGCACAGTATGGCTCCTTCGATTGCTCGCCTAAGCCCCTCGTCGTACACGGCCAGGGGTTCCCTCTTATCAAACTATGACAAAGCCGTGATCTTCACTTTCGCGTACGGTTGGCGGTGCCCTTTCTTTTTGAAATAGCGGCTTTTGGGGCGATAGCGGATGACGGTCACTTTTTTGTCGCGGCCTTCCTCCACGAGCTCAGCAGAAACTTTGGCGCCTGAGACGTATGGCGCGCCCAACAGAGTCGCTTTCCCGTCATCAGTAAGCAAAACCTTGTCGAACGTGAGCTTCGCTCCAACTTTGTGCTCGCCAGGCAATTTCTCAATGTAGAGAACGCTGTCCTTTGCGACAACGTATTGTTTGCCACCTGTCTCGATGATAGCTATTTTAGCCATATTTGTCGGCGCACTATACCGGATATCCACCATTTACGCAATTGCCACTTGCACTTTTTCTACCCTGAGCCATTATGCTCGCGGTTGGGGCAAGGCAGGGAGAATGCCATGAACGTCCTCGGGTATGGCCTGGGGGCACTCGCCGTCGTCTACGTCGTTGCCGTGATCGGCCATGACTTGACGCACAATTGGGTGAACCCCTGGTACAAACAATTCAAATAGCCGGTCCTCCCGACAACTGCCCTCGCGCGTGCGCGGGCACTCTTTTTAATCGTCGATTGAGAGGTTGGGCTTCTCTAGAAGGATGGGCTCAACTTCTGCCCTGTCACCTGATATCCGATAAACGTCCTTGTCGATTTTTGCAAGTTCTTTGTGGCCAGAATTATAATGAGATACAACAGTTACAAGCGCCGCACCTAATTTTATATAGAAAGAGTTCGTGGATTCGATGTGTTTAACGAGTTCACCTATACGCTTTTGGATCTCTTCGGCGCGTTTCTCTATTTGAAGAGCCTTTAAGCCCTGCATGACCGTCTGAAGGTAGGCTAGGAATGACGTCGGCGAAACAATGATGACCTTGTACTTCCCGGCCGCACGTTGGATAAGGTTTTCTTCCTCGCCTGCACCCACCTGATTGGTGAGCAAATCGTAATAGATACCTTCCGATGGGATAAACATGAAGGCGAAGTCCATTGTATTCTCCTCTGGTCGAATGTATTTAGCCGTTTCCTGAATGCGAAGCTTGAGATCGTTCACGAAAGCTTTTTCAAATGCAGGTCTCTCCGCATCGGGAGCATGGACAAGACGGTTGTAGTTATCAAGTGAGAACTTGGAATCGATAGGGACAATTTTCTCGTTGATAAAGACGGCGGCGTCGACAATCTCGCCGTTTTTGAAGGGGTACTGCATTTGGTACATGCCGGGAGGGAGGACATTTTTGAGCACGGTCTCGAGGTAATATTCGCCGAGGATGCCACGTTGTTTCGGGTTCTTGAGGATATCTTGTAAGTTTTGAAGTTGCTCAGCAAATTTTCCCGTCTGTCTCCCGATCTCCTTTACCGAAGTGACTTCTTGGGTGATTTCCTTAATAAGACGAGCGGACTCAGAGAATTGCCGATGAGAATTCTCTTGCATGGTTTTTGAAGATTCTGCGACTCGCGCGTCGAGTGTCTTTGAAAGATCCTGCATCTGCTGCTGCAACATAATCATCCCACTCTGATCTTGTAGGGGTGCAGCAGGTTTGCGCATAAAAAGGAACGCCAAGAGCGCCAAATTTGCCACAAGAAGTGCGATCACGAGCCATTCCATGTGCGGATTCTATCACACCGCTACTCTGCTGTTTTATCCACTAAATAATTCATAATTCGTTCATCTTTCGACTGTTAGCGTTTGACGCAGACTCACACAAGAAAAATCGCGGGCTGTACACCCAACATCGGGGAACGCAATCAGGGAGAAACAGCGATGCATTACCCGCTGATGGTGGCGGCAACGTTCGTGTTCGTTCTCGTCATCAGCTGGGGGCCATCTATCGCTACTGCCTTCGGGTGGTAGCCAAGAAAACGCCGCCGGGGCCAACCCGGCGGTAATAATTTTTGATATACTGTCCGAATGCTAAACCAAACTATCCGTACCGACATGACCGCTGCGATGAAAGCGCGGGACTCGCTACGAGTAGACACGCTCCGCGGGGCGCTAGCTGCGTTTACCAACGAGCTCGTTGCTAAAGGCAGAAAGCCTACCGAAGAGATCGCCGACGCTGACGCGATTACGGTCTTGAAACGGCTGGCGAAACAACGTAAGGAAGCTGCCGATGTGTACACAAAAGGCAACCGCGTAGAGCTGGCGGAAAAAGAACTGAACGAGCTGAAGATCATCGAGGAATATTTGCCACAAGGTGCCAGTCGTGAAGAGATAGAAAAAGTCGCGCGCGCGAAGAAAGAAGAGCTTGGCATCACCGATGCCTCAGGCGCAGGTAAACTCACGGGCGCCGTGATGAAAGAGCTCGCCGGGCAAGCCGACGGAAATCTTGTGAAAGAGGTTGTGCAAAGTGTAGTTTCCTCGTAGAGTATCCGGAGTAGAACCGCGTTCCCTACAACGCACACCCACAGGTGGCGCATGCAGGTCATTTCCCTTCACGCTTGGCGGACCTTCAAGGGCCTGCCGGAGCCTTACAGCTCTCGCATCAGAGCTGATTGGTACAGTGTGATGCAACACGCCGAGCGCATTCGCACAGGCAATGGGCTCATCGACGGTACCGTGCCGCGTACGTTGCGGGAGTGCGGTATCGAGGATCGAACGCCTGGGGAGTACCGGGCGTATCACCACATGCTCTTTCACTTCTTCATCTTCGGGGACGATTCGAGGGTTAAGTGTAAAGAGCGTCGGGTAGCAGAGCAAGGAGGTTCGCGTCATGCATGACGATGCGAACTTTATCGCGCAGTTTTTCGCAAGCCCTGAGTGGCAGGAAGCGCGAGACAAAGAAGCGTTCAAGCACAAGCGCGGACTCTTCAAGGTCCTCGTTCGATACCTGCGACGTTTCGCGAAGGTACCTGAGGAAGACCAGGCACCCCTCGAGATCGTGTTGCGTGCGGGGAGAATGGAGTCTGCTATCCGCTCAAAGTGGGGCAAGAAAGCTGCGAAGACCAAGAAGCGCAATAAAGCCCTTCGGAAGCGGCTGCTTGCGCGAAAGATCGAGCGAGCCGAAGCTCGCCGAAGAGCCAAGCGTCGCCCGCTCTTACCGCTGGACCTCCCCGTCCACCAAAAACCGCCCCGGAATGTTGCGTAAGTACCGGGCGGTTTTGTTTTTTATGAACGCGGGCGCAGAGCGACGACGACGGAGGCGAGTGCTGCCAAGAGAAATACTGCGACGAGCGCGATCGGGAGCGATACATAGAGAGAAACCACTGCAACGAGGATACATGCCGCGATCCTTCCGAGCGCTAGCCCCATCTCTTTCAGCGCAGTGTATTCATCCACGTATGAGCCTGCGTCGGCGGCCTGCTCGAATACAAGGGCATCAACGCCTATGCGCCGGGGCGTCGTCGTATAGAAATACGAGTCGGCAAATATGACACCCAACGGGTTGCCGACGACGATGCGGAACAACCATGGAGTGGCGGCGAAGGTCGCGTTCAGGATCTGTGATCGATGTAAACCGGCTCGGCGGATACCTCTGCGCACAAGTTTGCGGCCCAGGATCGCGATGAGAAAGGTGAGTGAGAGAATTATGCCGACCATCCCATATGACCATCCTGCAATGAGGAACACGGCGATAGGCCAGAAGAGGAGCAACGCCGCGCCTGAAATTCCCTCCATAATGGCCTCGCGAAGGAGCGGGCGATGCGACGGAAGGAAAAGTCGCTCGAACGTTTCGCGATACCCCCAAGTAAAGCCTTCGTGTATATCGCGCAGGTATAGCAGTGGGATAGCGGAAAGCGCAATGAGCCCGGCGGCTATATACAAGACCCAGACGGGGCCATGTGTTGTGCTTACAATAAAAATGCCTGCGATGAACGGTGCGAGAGCGATGAGAAGTTCCGAAGCTGCGGATCTGCTGCGGGGTCGCTTAGCATTCCCACGCACTTCTATCTCATACGGGACGAAATAGAACGCACGGTACGCGCCAAGCGCTATAGCATACGCCGCGATACCCACCGACGCGTAAGAAGCATTCCAATACGCTGCGAAGGTGCCTCCAAGAAGGACCAGCGCAGACGACGCGAAAAGAACGGCGATAAGCAAAAGCGGGCGGGCTCCGTCGCGGAGCGTTTGCACGGCATAGGGCGTCAAAAGGCAGGTGATCACCTGCGAAAGCGCGTAGAGCAGCGCGACGCGCGCGAGCGCGTGCCCGATATCGGGCTCGATGAGGTAGAAAAATTGAAATATGAATATCCAGGCAAAGACATTTGCCCCCGCGAGTGCGAAGCGTAAAAGGAACCTGTGAAGTGCGAGCGAGCGCATACCCGGCTAGTACAATTTCGAATAATTCCTGCCGCAGATTCGACTATTTCTGGTTTGCAAAATAACTGTCGCACTTTTTTCCATCACACGCTGGTGAATATTCATACAAGGCGATTCGAAATTGTCCTGCCGGGCATGTCAGGCCCTGCTCCCGTCTGGCACTATTCTCGTTAGGGGTGCAAGCATCGGGACTGCCGCCACGAGCGCATAGCCCACCCACAAGTTCCAATCGGCATAGATCCCCCACCCGCCAAACGGCACGCTATAGACCGCGTCAAATAAGGCCATGATGACGACCCACAGCAGCGAATATGGCACGATGTCTTTCCACGAATGGAATTTGAGCGAGCGCCCGGCGATAGTGAGCGTGACTATGAGCACAATGAGCCCGAGTATACGGCCGGTCAATGTGCCTCCGAGCCCATAGAGCGCGATCCCTGCCCATGCGAGCGTCATGACCGCATATATACAAATACCCCATCCGAGGAGTGCCGCGTATTTCATTCATCTATTATCACCCAAAATTGCGATTAAATGCGCGATCGTGTGGATATGTATGCGACAAACGAAACGGCCCCGCCAAAGGCGGGGCTGTCACTCAAATCCTGAGTGGGATGTTACCAGCTGCGTCCGCCGCCGTTTCCGCCGCGTCCGCCACCGTATCCACCACCACCCCCGCCTCCACCGCCGCGGAAATCGCGTCGTGGGCGCTCTTCCATCGGGCGCGCCTCATTTACCGTGAGGGAGCGTCCGCCGAAATCTTTTCCATTCCACATCTCAATCGCCTTCTGTGCATCCTCGTCGGAAGACATCTCGACGAAGCCGAAACCCTTCGATCGGCCGCTCATCTTATCCATGATGATAACGGCAGACTCGACGGCTCCCGCTTGCGAGAAAGCGTCTTTGAGCTCAGAGTCGGTCGTTGCGTAAGGCAATCCTCCGACGTATAGCTTCTTAGCCATGATCCTTTTGTGTGTGTTCGTCTAAAATGATGTAAACCAACCTTTCCACGTGTTTTAATATGGAAAACTTACATTCGCGGCAATCCTATCGCATCCATGAAAATACGCAACACATTTTCATGATGTAGGTGGACATCGGCAAAAATGGCTCAAAATATGGAAAAATGAACACCACCATAAGCAAAAAGCAAATGGTGGCGTTGATGAAGGTACAGAAGGTGCAAGGCCGAGCAACAGTGCTCAGCAAAGGTCGGCCCTGGCTTTAGGGTCCATTTGGTTGACGTCCTCAACGTGAGGAACAACGGACGATGGGCTCGCTGTAGGTGTATTTGCCTGCGAGTTTTTGGCGTCACCGGAAGTTCTCCCGTAGATGCCGGGAACTGCCGAATCGGCGCATGGTGGGGTACGTGTGGGGGCTTGGGCCATCTTGGGCCTCCTTGTGGGTTGACCAGCTATCAAGCTGATTAAGGAACTCTAGGTGCTTTCAATATACCAGACGCATCAAAAGCTTCAATCTTTCTTTGTGGACAAATCCCTCGACTACGCTCGGGATAAATACGCAGCCAAGCCACCGGGGCGAGAGTAGGCGTAGACGTTTTTGATGCCGAGATCGCGCGCGATGAGCAAAACGATTTCGATAAGCTGGTTGGAGATCGGGGCCCCGGGAGTTATCGCAACGTTATCCGAGGGCTCAGGATATTTGAGGAGCATGTTGTACCCCAGCGAGCTTCTGTCTTCCGGCCGGCCATTTTCGATAACATCTATAAGTTTCGCACCTTCCGAGAGCCCACCTTTTGGCTTCTGATGGAATTTCATTACTGGGTCGGTGCCTGCTTCTACATACGCGCGAACGTCGTCTGCGCTTGGATGCTTAGTTACATCAGGAATTGTCTTTGGCGAATAGTCGGCGCTGCAAATAGAAACACACACAAGCGTATTGCCTGTCCTGTCGAAGCTTTCGGCAACCAACTCTGAATATGTTTTCTTGAGGATCTCTGCTTCGGAAAGATTGGTACGAACAACGGCGATCTGTCCGGCAAGAGACTCATCGGGATTGGCGGCAAGAATAGTCAGTGGGCGGGTTATGAATTTGTCATATTCCCCTTTGTCCATTCTAAGCGGCGCCCAACATTGGTTGTGGAGATCGAGGGACGCTTGTTGCCACCTCGAATAGCGATGCAAAACCGTGAAGCGATAGTCAGTAGTCTTGAGGAGGCCGTAGATCGATTCGAATTTTTCGTATGGAAGCTGTGTTTTGAGGACGCTGCGCTGGACTTTGCCTGTGGAAGTCATCGGGAGCTCTGCGACTGGAAGCGAGGTAATGTACTTGGGCGTCTCGTATGCACTGATATATGGAGAGCCGAGTAGAAGCGCAGTTTTGAGCTGCCGCTTCGCACGATCTTCGTCAATTCCCTCTTTCCACGAGATGACAGCACCGGCTTCCTCACCGTAGCGCTCATCTGGCACAGCAACCACGTGGACTTGCTCGATGTCCGGGGAAATTCGCTTCAGGGAGTTCTCTACCGCAACCGGTGAAATATTGACGCCGCCCTTGATGATGATCTCGCGCTTCCGGCCCTTGAGATAAAAGTATTTCCTGCCATCAATTGTTTTGTAGTAGCCGATATCGCCCGTGAGAAAATATCCGTCGCGGAACGCCGGCTCGCGCCCGAGATATCCTTCCATCACCGCAGGGCCTTTCACCACCAGCTCACCCTCACCGCCCTCGCCCAGTATCTTGCCTTCGTCATCGGTGATTTGCAGGTCTGCCCATGCCATCGGAGTACCTATCGAATTCTCGTCAACCAACTGCGCATACAGTGGATCCGGAATGTCCATGGGTACGCCCGTGACGCGAAGCGCTGTTTCCGTCTGACCGTAACCTTGATAAAGCGGGATGCCGAATTGCTTTTTGAATTCTTGCACCGATTGCGCGACGACCGGCGCCGAACCGATCTGGATCCTGTTGAGTTTGATCTTGTCTTTCAGGGCCTCGAACTCCGCCTTGCGGTGGAGCTGGTCGAATACAATCGATTGCACGACCGACGAGATAGTCGCACCTGTCTTTCCCATCTGATGCCAAAAATGCGAATTGGAATAGTTGGGCGGAATAGCGATGGTGCCTCCCGCGAGGAGTACAGAAAGACAAAAGGTGGTGGAGTTGATGTGGTGGAGCGGAAGGTTGACGAGAAATGTATCGTCGCCCGTGATGCGCAGCCATTCACGGATTCCCTCGGCGTTCACAATGAGATTCTCAAGCGAAAGCATGGCACCTTTCGGGTGTCCGGTCGTGCCAGAAGTGAAAAGAACAAGCGCCTGATGCCCAAGCCCCCCTTCCCAGCCAACAGGGTACGGCAAGGCCTTGCCTTGCCGTGAATCAAATTCAGTATGGACTTTGATGCGGACGCCGGGGAGCTTCACTGCCTGGATGCCGCGCTCGAGGATAAGGACTTTGGCTTTGTTGAGATTAATCTTGTATTCGTAAAGTTCGGGAGTATCGCGCTTGGTATCCATTGGCACCGTCACGATCCCACTCGCCCAAGCCGCCCAGCTCCATATAAGGAGCACGGGGGAATTACGAAATGCGAGCGCTATCCTGTCACCTCTTTCAAGTCCTAACTCTTTTAGCTCTGCCGCCGCTGCCTGTATTTTCTCTAGCAGTTCTGCATACGTGATCTCCTCGACGCTATTTCCCTTCTCATCTGTTCCAATCAATGCTACCTTTTTCGGCTCAGCTTTCGCAACGGTTGCGATATGCTCGTAGAGATTTTTCATTTGTGGACCAGAGAGGAATCGAACCCCCGACCTTCTCATTGCAAATGAGACGTTCTACCACTGAACTACTGGCCCCCTCACCTGAAAAGCTCTAGATGCTACCCTTTACTCGCTTTTTCAACTCTTGATAGCTTCTGGAGTATCGTTTCAGATTTTTCTCTCTAAACAATGCATCAGCCCGTGATTTGTATGCTTCGTAATAAACGAGCTGAAAAGGTGCTCTCGGTTTTGTTGCCTTGCTGAGGCCACTGTTGTGCTCCGCGAAACGCCTTTTCAGATCATTTGTATAACCAATATACAGCAGACCGTCTTTCTCACTCTTGAGAAGATACACGTAGTGCATACAAATCACAAGAGCTTTTCTGGTGACGGGGGCTGACCCCTCTCATCTACCCTTCGCAAGACTTATAGCATGTTCTAGGAATTCGCGCACGGAGGAGCCGACCGATTCGAGCATTGGCGGGAATGATGCGCCTGGGTAAAGGCCGGGTATGGCGTTCATTTCCAAAAGGTACGGGGCACGCGGGGTGAGGATGATGTCAGCGCGAGAGAAATGCCCGAGGCCGAGCACGCGGTGTGCCGCGCGCGCGAGGTCGGCAAGCGCCTGTTTCTCCGAGTGGGAAAATTGGCTCGGGACCAGGTGGCGTAACGTTCCCTCTTCGTGATGGATCGGGTGTAGCATCCAAGCGCCCTCGGGAGCGATGACGTGCGCCGGCGGAAGCGCGTAGAGATCTTCTCCGCGGAAATTCTCGATAACGCCCACGCTCGCCTCTTGCCCGCGCATGTATTCTTCGACGAGCGCGGAGCCATATGCATCGAGCGTGTCACCCAAGGTATCGGGTAATTCGAGCGGCGTCATGGCGATCCGGATGCCAAATGATGCACCTTCGCTTGCGGGCTTCACGACATACGGCGGGCCAAATTGGGAGAACACAAAACGTGCCATCTCTCCGGTGTCGAGGTCATTGTTCAATGAAAATGAGACAGCGCGTGGCATACGAATGCCAGCTCTTTGCAAGATCTCGCGAGCGCGGATCTTATTTAGGGCAATGGCCGAGGCAAGGGGTGAGGCGCCGGCGTGAGCGACGCCCGCGCGCTCCACGATGCGCTGTACTGTGCCATCTTCGCCCACTCCGCCGTGAAGTGCATTGAGAACGACGTCAATTTGCGAAAGCGCGCGGGCAGCGTCCACGGGCTGGCCTCTCATGTGCCAGTACCCTCGCTTGTCTATGAAAATATCGCGCGTGTCGAAGCGATCCTCAGGAAGCGCCGCCATCATCGCAGCGCCGGATTTGAGCGAGAGGTTGTATTCGCTCGATGTCCCGCCGCGCAAAATGCCGACGCTCGTGCGTGTCATACCAAAATTATATCACTCTTCTTCGGGTGCTGGTTTCGGGATATCAAATATTGAATCGTCGGGAAACCACCACGGTGAGCATTTCCACGTGGGTCTTAAGATCTCATCGTTGATCAGTGTGATCTGTTCTTCGGCACTCAAACCGATCGGTATCGTGTCCATGGTCGCAGGATCGATAAAGTACGTACTGTCGGGTTCGATCAAGACGTGGAGACGTCCCGCGTAATTACCTTCGACGTACATCGTGTGCAACACGATGCGTGCATTGCGCACATACAATAGTCCCCCACGGGCGCCTTCAAAATCTCCCTCCGTAAACTCGCATACGGTTGCTGGAACATTCCGCGTAGCGGCAAGAGATTCGATGTGCGAGAGCTTATTGGCTTGTGCAGTCCGGTGGAAGTAGTAGGCCCCCGCGCACAACAGGATGATTCCCACAACTAGAAACGTATACAGTGTACTGCGCATATCGCTCTCCAGTATACCAACGAACGTTAGAACAAGGCGTGTGTTCTGCGTTTCCGGTGCCACGTTATACCAAATCTATGCGCCTCAGAGTTGGCAAGCAGAATATCTTTCTCATACGCTACGATCGCGCGCTCATCTCCAATCAATCGCTCAGGCTTGTGAAATTCGTTCTTTACGACGCCTACAAGCGGTACTTCGATGCCCGCTTCTTGCAGTATTTTTCTCGCGGCATTCATCTGCCCTTTACCGCCATCGACGACAAATACCCTCGGTAATGGCCACTCTGGGTGGTTGAGCCTGCGGGAGAGGGCTTCTGCGAGCGCGCCGACGTCATCGTTGGTTGCGCTTCTGATCTTGAACATGCGGTACGCCGCCTTGACCATCTCCCCGTTGTTGGCAACCGTCATCACCGCCACGGTCTCAGTGCCCGAGGTATGCGCGACGTCGAATGCTTCGATGCGCACTCCGCCACCCGGCGCCACACGAAGTTCATCTTTGATTAGAGAGACGTCGCGGATGTGCTCGAGCGCATGTACTTGTGAGCGCAATCTCGCTGCTTGTTCGTATCTTTCACCTTCGGACGCTGCTTTCATTTCGCTTACCAGGCGCCGCTTGAGCCCGTGGAAATTGCCCGAGAACAGTTCACAAATGTTGCGAACAACTTTTCTGTACTCCTGTGCTGTTATCTCGCCCGTACAAACTCCCGGGCACAACCCGATCTGACGATTGAAACACGGCTTACAAGCAGTTTTGAGTTTCAAGTTTTTAGTTTTTAGTTGGTCAATACAAGGAATGCACTTGGAGTCGCGAAACGGGAAGATCTTACGGACGATCTTGATCGCTTCCTTGAGGCTCAAGCCGCCCGGGAACGGTCCGAACAGATTTTTGATGTCTGCCTCCTTCCATCCCTGAAACAGTTCCCGACCGCGAACGATAAGTACGCGAGGGAATCCGCCGGCTGGCGGACTTTCTTTGGTGATGACAAGATAGTTGAAACTCTTGTTGTCCTTCTCATCCACATTGGCGGGTGGCTGGTGTCGCTTGATGAGATTGGCCTCAACGATTAGGGCTTCGAGGACCGAATCAGTCGTCTGCCAGTCGACCGAATCGGCATCCTCGACCATTTTCACAATAGTGGGCGCGCGGCCTTTGCCCAGATCCGAAGAAAAGTAGCTTCGTACCCGGTCGCGCAAGCTCGCCGCTTTGCCGATGTAGAGTATTTTCTTCCCTTTCTTAAACATATAAACTCCCGGCTCATCCGGCAATTTGGATTTTTTGAGATGATCCCGCTGCATCCCCTAACCATACAAAAAAAACGTGCCGCGACCAACCGATCGCGGCACGAGCACACAAAACTTCAGTGGTCGATGAGCTTCGCGGGTTTGCCCCAGTAAATCGCCATGACGTACTGGGGCAGCGTGTTGTACCGCTCGTAGAGGCGTAGCGCCCTGTTGACGGCCTTCTTTCGAAGGCGCTTGTTTCTTTTCGGGAATTCCCGCCTCACGCAACATTGGACTACTGCCTTGAATACCGTTTCCCCGGTACCCTGCCGCGGTATTCTAAAGCGCCTACGCAAGGCTTCGATAACGACACGAGGTTCGTATTCGAAGCCGACCGAGGCGAATCCCGTGATCATCCACGGGCCGACAGGATAGTGCTTTTTCATGATAACCTCCGACTAGTCCCAGCGAGACAATAGCAGAGTTGACAGTGGACTTCAATCGGTTATAATTCAGCTTTAATGGCCTCCAAGAAGTTTGCAACAAAGAACACCCACGAGGGTGCATTTTTTTATCTCGATTTTGAGCCCGCCCAAAGCGGGCTTTTTCTTGCCCTGAGCGTAGTCGAAGGGTCCTTACTATGAAATTGATTCTCAAAGACGGTTCAGTGTTCGAGGGCCAGAGCTTTGGTGCTCCGAAGAACGTCCCTGGTGAGGTCGTTTTCAACACTGGGATGACGGGTTACGTTGAAAGTCTTTCAGATCCTTCATACGCCGGTCAGATCGTAGTACTCACTTATCCGCTGGTCGGCAACTACGGCGTGCCCTCCTTCGCCAAGGCTTCGAAGGGCAAGCCCGACAAAAACTTCGAGTCGTCCAAGATACAAATAGCAGGGCTCGTCGTTTCGGAATACTCGGAGAACTATTCTCATCACGATGCCAAGCACTCACTTGCCGAATGGCTCAAAGCCTCCGGTGTGCCGGCGATCACTGGAGTAGACACCCGCGCACTTACGAAGAAGCTCCGCGAACACGGGGTAATGCTGGGGCGATTGGAGCATGGTCGACCTACGAGGTCGACCATGGAGTTCAAGGATCCAAACGACGAAAATCTTGTTGCAAAAGTCAGTCCGAGGAAAAAGAAGACATACGGTACTGGCCCGATCAAAATAATTGCGCTCGATTGCGGAATGAAAGAGAACATCGTCCGCTCGCTCATACGACCCGAAACCACCGTGACGCGAGTACCGTGGGATTACGACTTCACTTCCGATAAGTACGATGCGCTCGTTCTCTCCAACGGCCCTGGTGATCCGACGCAGTGCGGCATCCCGATAGGGCATATTCGCGCAGCTATGAAGGACAACAAACCGATACTGGGAGTGTGCCTTGGCAACCAGCTCTTGGCGCTCGCGGCGGGTGCCTCGACGTACAAGCTTACATACGGCCATCGCTCCCAAAACCAGCCATGCATTGAACTAAAGGGTGGCCGGCCCTTCGACTCCGCTCAGGGTAAATGCTACATCACCTCCCAAAATCACGGCTTCGCCGTAGACGGAAAAACGCTTCCCGAAGGGTGGGAAGAGTGGTTTGTGAACGCCAATGACGGCTCCAACGAAGGGATACGGCACAAGAGCAAGCCCTGGCGCTCGGTGCAATTCCACCCCGAGGCCTCGCCCGGCCCCACAGATACCGCCTGGATCTTCGACGACTTCATCCGCTCATTGAAGAAGGTATGAAGCATAAACTCAAAAAAGTATTATTGCTTGGCAGCGGTGGTCTGAAGATCGGCCAGGCGGGAGAATTCGACTACAGCGGCTCACAAGCGATCAAGGCACTGAAGGAAGAAAAGATCGAGGTAGTGCTCATGAATCCCAACATCGCGACCGTGCAAACCGACCAAGGCCTGGCAGATACCGTGTACTTCCTTCCCCTTACCGAGCACTTCGCAACGCAGGTGATCAAGAAAGAAAAGCCTGACGCGATCCTTCTCTCATTCGGTGGCCAGACAGCGCTCAACCTCGGCCTCGCGCTCGAGAAAAGTGGCACTCTCAGGAAATTCGGCGTGCGCGTACTTGGTACGCCTGTATCGGTGATTCGCGACACGGAAGATCGCGACCTTTTCGTGAAGCGCCTCCATGAGATAGAAGTAAAGACTGCTCGCAGCCGCGCTGCAAAAAATACGAAAGAGGCACTCGCAGCCGCGGCGGACATTGGCTACCCCGTCATGATGCGCGCGGGATTTGCTCTCGGTGGTGAAGGGTCGGGAATGGTAAAAAATACGGAGGAACTGTCCGCGAAGCTTTCGGAAGTATTCAGGTCGACTCCGCAAGTACTCATCGAGGAAAACCTAAGCGGCTGGAAGGAGGTCGAATACGAAGTCGTGCGCGACAGGGCCGATAACTGCATCACCGTGTGCAACATGGAAAACATCGATCCGATGGGAATACATACAGGCGAGAGCATGGTAGTCGCTCCTTCTCAAACACTCTCCAATGAGGAATACCATCGGCTGCGCGAAATTTCTATCAGGACCATTCGACACTTGGGAATCGTCGGCGAGTGCAATATCCAATATGCACTGCACCCCGAGACAGCAGATTACCGCGTCATCGAGGTCAATGCGCGCCTAAGCCGCTCATCGGCACTCGCTTCGAAGGCGACCGGCTATCCGTTGGCGTTCGTCGCGGCCAAACTCGCACTCGGCTACACGCTGCCCGAGATCAAAAATTCCGTCACGGGTATCACGACCGCCTGCTTCGAGCCAGCGCTCGATTATTTGGTGCTCAAGATGCCGCGTTGGGACTTGGGCAAATTTGAGAATGCCGCACAACGTATCGGGACAGAAATGAAAAGCGTAGGCGAAGTGATGGCGATCGGCCGCTCGTTCGAAGAGGTGCTGCAAAAAGCGCTTCGCATGCTAAATGTAGGTGCGAGTGGATTCTCGCTTCCGGCAACAATGATGGACCTACGAGGTCCATCATGCGAAAAAGAGGTCAGGATACCTACGACCCGAAGAATTTTTGCGATCGCAGCGGCATTTCGTAGAAGAACGTCGGTAGAGAAGATTCACAAACTTTCGGGGATCGATCGGTGGTTTTTGGAGAAGATGCGCAACATCGTAGAGTTCGAGCGTCACATCTCGAAGAACCGCCTCAATAAGCAAACGATGCAAGCAGCAAAGAAGCTCGGATTTTCTGATGCGCAAATTGCAGTGATAAAAAAGATTAACGAAGAGTCTGTACGCGCACTGCGCAAAAAGCTAAGGATTCTGCCGGTAGTCAAACAGATCGATACGCTCGCAGGCGAATTCCCCGCGCAGACGAACTATCTGTATCTCACCTATCATGGCACTGAACACGACGTCATCCCGGGAAAAAAGCAGGTTGCAGTGCTGGGTTCGGGCCCATACTGCATCGGGTCATCGGTCGAGTTCGACTGGTCGTGCGTGCAGGCGCTGAAGACGCTGAAGGCCTGCGGTAAGCGCACCATTATGATCAATTCGAATCCGGAGACTGTCTCGACCGACTACGACATGTCGGATCGGCTCTACTTCGAAGAGCTTACGCTCGAGCGCATTCTCGATATCGTGGAATTCGAAAAGCCCGAGGGGGTCGTGGTCTCGACCGGCGGCCAGATCCCCAACAATCTTGCGCTTAAACTCCATAAGAACAAGATCAAAATTCTCGGCACGAATCCGGAGGATATCGACCGCGCGGAAGACAGGCATGTGTTCTCCAAGCTTCTCGATACGCTCGGAGTAGAGCAGCCGGCATGGACGGAAGTCACCTCTCCCTCACAGGCAGCAGCTGTCGCTGAGACAATCGGGTACCCCGTACTCGTGCGCCCGTCATACGTCCTGTCAGGCGCGGCAATGAAGGTCGCGTACGACAGGAAAACGCTTCAGAATTTTTTGGACCGCGCGGCCATCATGTCGCCTGAACATCCGGTCGTCATATCCAAATTCATAGAGAACGCGCGGGAGATCGAGATCGATGGCGTCGCTTCTCGCGGCACACTCGCTATCTATGCCATTACCGAACACGTGGAGAATGCCGGCACGCACTCTGGTGACGCTACGGTAGTGCTTCCTCCGCAGCGCACGTATCTGGAGACTATCCGCCGTGCCAAAGAGATCACCAAAGCAATTATCAAAGCCCTCAAGATCACCGGGCCCTTCAACATGCAGTTCATAGCAAAGGATAATCGCTTGCAAGTCATCGAATGCAACGTGCGCGCCTCGCGCAGCTTCCCCTTCGTTTCCAAAGTCACCGGACACAATTTCATTGACATTGCTACGCGTGCAATGCTTGGCAAGGATGTCTCGGGCAACTACCGCACGGTCGAACTCGATTGTGTTGCAGTCAAATCGCCACAATTTTCATACAGCCGCATCAAAGGCGCTGACCCACGGACAGGTGTAGAAATGGCGTCCACAGGCGAAGTCGCCTGTTTCGGGGATTCCTACTCTGAAGCACTCCTCAAGTCCATGATGGCTGCCGGCTTTCGCTTGCCGCGCAAAAATATCCTCGTCTCAATCGGCGGCGAGGAGAGCAAGGTGAAGCTACTGGAAACGATGAAACTGCTTTCTAATACGAAATTCAAACTCTTTGCGACAGAGCATACTGCAGAATATTTGCATGAGTCTGGCCTGCCATGTGAAAAGCTCTACAAGATCAGCAGTAAAAAAGCGCCCAATGTCTCCGAGGCGCTCGGTAGAATGGATCTCATCATCAATATCCCGACGCGTGCCTTCGCCGGCGAGACGACCGACGGCTCCATCATCCGCCGCAAAGCGGTAGATATGAACATTCCGCTCATCACCAACCGCCAGCTCGCAGAGGCCTTCGTGACAGCGCTTGCGGAACAGAAAGGCAATGGGTTGAAAGCGAAGTCGTGGGAGGAGTATCGTTCATAAACAACAAACCCCGATCTACGCCAACAACTGACGCTACTGATCGGGGCTACTACTGACAGACGCAACGAACAAACGCTACAGAACAACAGCTTCCCAAACGCTACGCGGGAGACGTGTCTCTGGCTAGGAGAACAGGTCCCACTGAATATACACTACCTGCGGGATTTTTTCAAAACTCGTTTCAAGTAATAGCCTGTGTGCGAACCATCAGTTTTAGAAACTTCTTCAGGAGTCCCCTTCGCGACGATGTCGCCGCCCGCGGATCCGCCTTCCGGGCCCATATCAATGATGTAATCCGCGGATTTCAAGACATCTAGGTTGTGCTCGATCGTGACGACCGTGTTGCCACGCTCGACAAGCTTCTGCAGTATTTGGATAAGCTTCGCGACGTCGTCGTAGTGCAAGCCGACCGTCGGCTCATCGAGCAAGTAGATGCTCTTCTGGATGAGTGGGCGATACAGCTCTGAGGCGATCTTCACGCGCTGTGCTTCCCCGCCGGAAAGCGTTGTCGCGCTTTGCCCGAGCTCAAGGTAATCGAGCCCAACGTCAGATAAGCTCTGCAGGCGGTCTGCGATTGCGGGAATATCATCGAAGAATGCTCGCGCTTCTTCGACGGTCATCGAAAGTATCTGGTGAATGTTTTTGTTCTTGAATTTGACCTCCAGTGTTTCTTTCATGAATCGCTTGCCGTTGCACACGTCGCAGGTGACATACACGGTCGGCAAGAAGTGCATCTCTACGGCAATGAGGCCGTTGCCCTGGCACGCTTCGCAGCGCCCACCTTTCACGTTGAACGAGAAGCGCCCGGGGCCCCAACCGCGCGCTCGGGCCTCTTCCGACATCGCGAACATATCGCGGATGTGGGTCCAGGCTCCCGTGTAGGTGGCAGGATTCGAGCGGGGCGTGCGCCCGATCGGCGATTGATCTATCAATATCGCCCGGCCGAGATACTCGGTGCCGGAAAATTCTTTTGCATTGTAGGTTTTCGCAGTTCGATAACGCTTGTCGAAGCGTGCTTGCAGGTTGCGATGGAGAATTTCATACAGAAATGTGGACTTGCCCGAGCCGGAAACTCCCGAAACGGCGACGAACTTCGCGAGTGGTACATCAATATTCATATTCTGGATATTGAATTTGGAAGCGCCGCGTATTTTTATCTTCCCTCGGTCGGCGGTGCGACGTTTCTCCGGTATAGGAATGGCTTCCTCTTCGCGCAAATATCCGAGCGTTCGAGAGCCCGACTTATTGGTTTTCGCGGTCAAAAGATCGTCTAGCCATCCCGACACGACGATCTCACCGCCGTGTACACCGGCACCGGGGCCAAGATCCACGATGTAATCAGAAGCGAATATCGTGTCTTCGTCGTGTTCGACGACGAGCACGGTGTTGCCGAGATCGCGCAGGCGCTGAAGGGTCTGTATGAGCTTGTCGTTGTCGCGTTGGTGAAGTCCTATGGTGGGCTCATCGAGCACGTACAAGGCACCCACAAGCCCGCTACCGAGTTGAGAAGCAAGCCGAATGCGCTGCGCCTCACCCCCTGAGAGCGTATTGGCCTTACGATCGAGCGTTAGGTACTCGATACCGACATTGAGCATGAATTGGAGGCGGCTCGTGATCTCTTTGATGACGGCCTTTGAGATCTCTTGTTCTTTCTTGGTGAGCTTCAGCCCGTTGAAGAAATCCATCGCGTCCTCAATCGAAAGCGACGAAAGATGTACGATATTGGTCCCTATGGCTGGACCATTGTGCTCTGCCGGCTCCTCCACTTTGCCCAGAAACACATTGAGCGCCTCGGGACGCAAGCGGGCGCCCTGGCATATATCGCACGGCTCATCGCCGAAAAAATACTTCGTGCCCAAGCCTTTGCACTCCGGGCACGCGCCGTATGGCGAGTTGAAGGAAAAGAGCCGCGGCTCTATCTCGGGGAACGAGAACCCGTCGTACGGGCACATGAATTTTGCGGATACGATGCGTGATTGCCCTTCTGCGTCGGTAATTTTTACCAGGCCGCCCGCTTCATGCAGCGCCCGCTCAATAGCCTCGCTGGCGCGCTCGTGTGCGGCTTTTGCATCATCGGTAAACTCAGAGATGAATATTTCGTCTACCACAATATCTATGTCGTGCTTGAAATGTTTCTTGAGATCTATTCGTGTGCGTAGTGACGTTTCTTGTCCATCAATAATAACTTTCTCAAATCCTTTATTGAGCATGTCGTAGAGGAGCTGGTAGTACTCGCCCTTGCGGCCCACCACGACCGGAGCACTGATGCGGATCTTCGCATTCGAAACTCCTTTCGTCAGCATGGTCGACCTACGAGGTCGACCATCGCCCTTTCTCGCGCCTTCAACGATGCTTAGCACAGACTCCAGGATTTCCTCGTTGGAAAGCTTTCGCACTTCTCGCCCACACTCTATGCAGTGCGGCTTCCCGACGCGAGCGTAGAGGACACGCAGGTAGTCGTAGATCTCAGTTATGGTCGCGACGGTGGAGCGAGGATTGTTGGAGCGGCTCTTTTGGTCGATAGAAATTGCCGGTGAGAGGCCGGATATCTCGTCAACATCGGGCTTTTGCATTTGGCGCAAAAATTGTCGCGCGTATGCTGAAAGAGACTCAACGTACTTTCGTTGCCCTTCGGCAAAGATCGTGTCGAACGCAAGCGAGGACTTGCCGCTGCCTGAAAGTCCCGTAAACACCACCATTTTATTGCGCGGAATCTCCACTGACACATTTTTCAAATTATGTGTCCGTGCGCCTTTTATGACGATCTTATCTGCCCCTATATCTTTTTCTGCCATATCGCAAATAGTTCCGACCCCCGCTTTGCGCTAGGGGTTGGTATGGGCAGTATATCACAGTCACAGAATTGCAGCCTCTTCGTGAAGCTCGACACCGAACTGGGTTTCTATTTGCGACAGTATCGTTTGCGCGAGATTCAAAACGTCATGTGAGGTCGCGCCTCCCTGATTGACGATGTAGTTGGGGTGCTGGAGCGAGGCGATGGCGCCACCCACCGTTGCTCCTTTCATACCAGCTTTCTCGATGAGCCACCCCGCGGGCACGCGACCTTCACGCGATTTCATTCCCTTCTCTTTTTCAAACATCTCCTGGATCTCTTTTGGCGCAACAGGATTTACGAAGTACGATCCCGCAGCGCGCACGTTTTGAATATGCCTTTTTTCTCGTTCTCGAATTGTTTCTTCGACCAAATGTATCGATATATCGATAGAAATGGGAGTGAGTCGAAGTTGAACCTTCGTGATTATCCACTCAGGATGATCTTTGAAAAAGCTGTGGCGGTATGAGAAATCACATTCCGAATTTGAGAATTCTTTCGTCTCTCCTGTTTCGGCGTTGAGAGCGTCAACACTTACGACAAAATCCCTTATCTCCGGCCCAAATGCTCCCGCATTGCCTCGTACCGCGCCTCCGATAGTGCCTGGAATGCCCGAGAGTTTCTCCCATCCGCCCAATCCCCTTTTTCCGGCCGTTTTGATGAGCTCCAAAAGATCGCAGCCGGCATCAGCAATAAGTTCGCACTCGGCAAACGAGTGCTCGCCGCCGGCAATATGAATGACAAGCGCATTGAGTCCTTCATCCGGCACCAGCACATTACTCCCGCCAGCAAGTACTACAAACTTGATTCCCTTTTCTTTCGCCCACGCGAGCGCTTCGCGAATTTCATCTTCGGTCTTTACATCAACAAAATACTTTGCCGACCCGCCTATCTCAAAGGTCGTGAGTGGCGCAAGCGGAACGTTTTCTTTTACTTGGAGTGCCATACTATTTCTTCTTCACACCCTTCTCAAGGGTAAGTATCTCATCCCGCAGGAGCGCTGCAGTCTCAAAGTCGAGCCGATCCGCTGCGTCGTGCATTTGGCGGCGCTTTTCGCGAAGAAGCTTCGCCGTGTCGCCACCGAAGGCTGCTTTATCCAAGGCTACCAGATCGGCGACTGCGCGCTTGCGGGCACGTTCGATATCGCCCACGATGTCGTGGATGCGCTTTATGATCGTCTTTGGCGTTATCTTGTGCTTTTTGTTGTACGCTACCTGAATAACCCTACGGCGATTGGTCTCGCCAATCGCACGCTCCATCGAGCCCGTCATCTGATCTGCATACAGTATGACGCGGCCATGCACGTTGCGCGCCGCCCGCCCTATAGTCTGGATGAGCGATGTCTCAGAACGCAGGAAGCCTTCTTTGTCGGCATCGAGAATTCCCACTAGCTCAACTTCCGGCAAGTCGAGTCCTTCGCGCAAGAGGTTGACCCCTACCAAGACATCGAAGACCCCTTTGCGGAAATCGCGCAATATCTCAATGCGCTCGATAGTGAGAACATCGCTGTGCACATACCGCGCCTTGATGTGTTTTTCTACGAGGAACGCCGTCAGGTCTTCCGCCATTTTCTTGGTAAGCACCGTCACCATCGAGCGAGTGCCTTTCTTCGTTACCGCCTCTGCCTCGGCGATAAAATCTTTCACTTGTCCAGGAAATATGGACACGCCGTGTCCATATTTTGAACCGCTGACTATTGGGCGAACGATGATCTCGGGGTCTATGAGCCCGGTCGGGCGAATAACTTGTGACACAGGCACGCCGCTCTTCTCGAGCTCAAACTGTGCGGGTGTCGCCGAGGTATAAAGCGTCTGCCCTGTCCGCTCCCGGAATTCTTCAAACTGCAGGGGTCGATTGTCTACGGCGCTTGGCAGGCGAAAGCCGTGCTCGACGAGCGTGTTCTTGCGCGAGCGATCGCCGGCATACATGCCGCCGATCTGGGGCACCGTCACGTGCGACTCATCAATGACCGTCAGGAAATCTCTTGGAAAGTAGGAGAGAAGTGTATACGGCGGCTCGCCGGGCTTTCGCCTATCGAAATGCCGCGAGTAGTTCTCGATGCCATTGCAGAAGCCGAACTCGCGTATCATCGCGACATCTTGGCGCGTGCGACGCTTGAGGCGCTCCGCTTCGAGGATCTTGCCTTGTGTATCGAACTTCTTGAGCTGCTCTGCAAGCTCGAGCTCGATATCGGCAAGGGCTGCATCTTGTACGTCTTTTGGCGTCACATACTGCCGTGCCGGGAAAATAAAGAGTGCCTCCTGCTTGCCTTGAATTTCACGCGTTGTTGCGTCGATCTCTTCTATCTTCGCGATCTTCCCGCCCGTCAGATCTACTCGATATATCACGCGCTCACTTGCCGGCATGATCTCTACAGTAGCCCCGAGCGCGCGGAAGGTGCCGGGCTTCAGATCACCAGTCACTCGATCGAAATAAATAGAAATGAGCTTGCGGGTGAGCGTGGCGCGAGTCATCGCTTCGCTTTTTGTCAGTTTCAAATTCACTTTCTCATACTCGACGGGGCTGCCGAGGCCGTAGATGCAGGATACGGAGGCTACGATGATCACGTCTTTTCGCGTGAGCAGGGCCTGCGTAGCCGCATGCCGCAGCTGCTCGATGTCTTCATTGACCTGTGCTTCCTTCTCAATATACGTGTCCGTAACGGGCACATAGGCCTCTGGTTGGTAGTAATCGTAGTAGGAAACGAAGTAGTGTACGGCTGCATCGGGGAAGAATTCGCGGTACTCGGCAGCGAGCTGCGCCGCGAGCGTCTTGTTGTGCGCGATCACCAGCGTCGGGCGCTGCACCTGGGCGATGACATTGGCCACAGTGAATGTCTTGCCCGAGCCGGTGACACCCAATAGCGTCTGATCGCGCACGCCTCCCTCCAAGCCCTTCACGAGTGCAGCAATAGCTGTCGGCTGATCGCCGGCGGGTTTATAGTGTGATCTGATCTTAAATTTCACTTGCCTACTTTACTCTTTTTCTACTTCTCTTACTAGTTTTCTAGTTGCAACACGCACACATTGCGCTTGCCGCGCTTTAGGAGCGCGAGCCCCATGTGGAAATCACTTGCCTCGAGCTTTCTTTTGTCATCCGCGATCACTTCGGCATTCAAAATGACTGCCCTGTCTTTGAGAAATTGCTTCGCCTCGCGCTTGGAGGTCGCAAGCTTGCTCACTATCAGAGCGTCGGCGACAAGCGCTCCTGCTTTCACCATGCACGTTGGAGCCGCTGCTTTCAATGTGGCAGTACCTTCTTTGTCCAATTCCGCTAGGCTCGCTTCGCCGAAAAGCACTTGTGTGACGCGCTCGGCTTTTGCCGCTTCATCAGTGCCATGCACAAGCGTAGTCACTTCGCGCGCGAGTGTCTTTTGCGCGTGGCGTTCCTTGGCATCGCGTTTTTGCAGCTCCATGATCGCGGCGACCTCCATGTCCTCGAGCAGCGTAAAGAGCTTAAGGTAGTCTTCGACGCTCTCGTCGCTCGCATTGAGCCAGAACTGGTAGAAGGCATACGGAGAGGTCATCTTCGGATCTATCCACACTGCGTTGTCCTCGCTTTTGCCAAATTTTTTCCCTGTAGCTTTATCGAGGACCAAGGGGCACGAGAGCGCAAAGACGGTCGCGTTCTCCTTGCGGCGAATGAGATCCACGCCGGCGACGATGTTGCCCCACTGGTCGGAGCCGCCTATCTGCACATCGCAACCATACTGATCATACAGATGCCAATAGTCGTAGGCCTGCAAAAGCGGATACGAGAATTCCGTGTATGAGATCCCTTCGTCGCTTTTCATGCGGGCACTGATGGCATCTTTCTTTATGAGGTTGTTGACGGTGAAGTGCTTGCCCGTGTCGCGGAGAAATTCCATAAGATTGAGCTGTGTGAGCCAATCCGCATTATTGACGACCCTGACTTCTACCCCCCCAAGAAGTTTCTCGGCTTGCGACTGCAGCATCTGTGCGCGGGCTGCAACGACCGACGCATCATTCAAGGCTCGCTCGGCGTCGGGCTTAGGGTCCCCGACGAGCGCCGTCCCCCCGCCGATGAGGAGGATAATTTTGTGACCTGCTTCGGCGAATCGGCGCAAAAGCATATAGACGGCCAGGTTACCGACATGTATAGAATCGGCGGTCGGATCCACACCCAAGTAAACGGTCCGTTTGTCGCCGTCGGTAATCTCCGAAAGTTTCTCGGAAGAGTGTTGATAGATGTAACCGCGCGACTTCAGTATTTCCGACAATTTTGCCATATCCACCTTTATACCACGCTACTCCGTGTCCCGCTTTTGCTCGCGCTCCCTCACCTCCCCCTCATCCATACCAAAATGATGCGCGAATTCGTGCCAGATCGTCTCGGCGACGACATCGCGAACGTCCTTGCCGTCTTCTTGTGCCGCCTCCTCGATAGGAATTTGGTAGAGCGTGATCGTATCGGGCATAGTCATCCCGACGCCGTACATATCGCCGCGCGCAGAAAGCGGAATACCTTTGTAGAGCCCCAGTAGTGTTTCATCGTCCGAAAGCCCTTCTGCCTTGCGATCTTCCCCCGCCGGCTCATCCTCCACCAAAAGCGCAACGTTCTTTATCTTCTCCCGCACCCACTCGGGCAGGCGCTCGAATCCTTCAGCAACTAACTTTTCGAAATCAATACGCTTCATGTTTTTCAGGAATCCCGATACTTCACGATCTCGTGAAGTATCGGGATGAGGATTACTGTTTTACAAGTTCGGAAAATCGCTTTCGCACTTTTTCGATCTTTGGCTCGATGATGAGCTGACAGTAGGGTGCCGATGTGTTGGATTTGTAGTAATTCTGATGGTACGACTCCGCAGGGAAGAACTTCTCTAGCGGAACAACTTGAGTTACCACTCGAGTACCGTCAGTCAGACTGTCCTGTATCTCTTTTATCTTGGCTTCTGCCTCTTGCCTCTCCTGTTCATCGGAGTAGAAAATTACGGACCGGTATTGCTCCCCTACATCAGCGCCCTGTCTATTCGGCGTCGTCGGGTCGTGCGATCCGAAAAAAACGGTGAGCAGATCTTCGTATGAAATAACTGCGGGATCGTACGTCACGCGAATGACTTCCGCATGTCCTGTTGTTCCTGAGCTAACCTGCTCATACGTCGGTGCCGCTTGTGGTGAGCTTGTCGAACCACCTGCGTATCCAGATTCAACTTTCTCTACCCCCTTAAGCATCTGAAATACAGCCTCTGTACACCAAAAACATCCCCCTCCAAAAATTGCTGTGGCCATGAGGTACATCATATCAATAAGTGCTGAGCCCGCAGCTGCGCTGCGGGCTCAGGTCGCTACGGGCGTGGGCGGTGTTCCATTGTCGTCCGACCATCGTCCGCCCATCAAAGAAAGTTCCAGGGGCGAGAGGCACACAAGAGAGAAGCATGCCCCACATTGGATCACAGAACCCATATCCTTAAGCGCAGCATCTCCGCAACGCTTGCAGGGCCCTTCTACCGACGTATCTTCACGAAATCCTTCGCTCATTTTGCGTACTCCTACACTACTCGCAACGAACGCGACTATAGCATCATCGATTTAATAGTGCCAATGCTACTTTTTCGGGCGTACAAGTGGGAACAGTTGCGCCTCGTGGGCCGGGCGATTTTCGAGGAACGAGAAAAGTCGCTCAGAGACGCCGAAACCGAAAGCTGGCGGCATGCCGTACTCCATCGCCCGAATGTAATCCTCGTCGAGGCGCTGCGCTTCGTCGTCGCCCGCGTCGCGCAGTTTCTGCTGCTCCTCGAAGCGCGCGCGTTGATCCTGCGGGTCGTTGAGCTCACTGTACCCCTTCCCCATTTCGGAGCCAGCGAGGATCACCTGAATACGATCCACGATATTTGGATTGCTTGGAACGCGCTTTGCCAGAGGCTCGAGGAATACCGGTACGCCAGTCAGAAATGCCGGGCCAGAGATCTTCTTGCGTATGAGTTTCCATAATCCGTCTAATGCTCGCAGTTTATTTGGCGCTTCGCCGAATTGCACGCCCGCACTCTTCGCCGCGGCAATGGCGTCGTCCTCAGAAACGGTAACCGGGTCTATGCCGTACTCCTTTTGTATCGTTTCGCAAAAATCAATGGATGGCCACTCTGCTGCAAAATCACCTTCGTGCTCGCCTATCTTGAAAGTGTACTGCCCGTACGTTTCTTTCACAATATACCGATAGAACTCTTTGAGGAATTCTATCCCTGCTTTCGCATCAGCATATGCCTCATATGATTCAAGTTGTGTGTAATCCTGCAAGTGCTCGCGGGATTGGCCTTCGTTGCGGAATACGCGCCCGATCTCGAATACTTTCGGAAATCCAGCGATGAGGAGTTTTTTCTGCCATAGCTCGCCTACGGAAATGCGCAGGTACACATCGATATCGAGTGCGTGGTGGTGCGTCTTGAATGGACGCGCGTCGGCGCCGCCTGGCGTCGTTTCGAGAACCGGCGTCTCGACCTCGAGAAATCCCCGAGAGAGATAGAACTCTCGTGCCGCCTGCCAGAATCGCGCGCGGCGTTCGAACATTTTGCGCACGTCTTCGTTGAGAAGAATGTCGAGGTATCGCTGGCGCAGGATCAGTTCTTCGTCTTTGATACCAAAATGCTCTGTCGGGATCGGCAACAGGGACTTTGCAAGCATTTTCCACTCCTGTACTTTAAGTGATTGCTCTCCGCGCTTCGTGACGTACGCAACACCAGCGGCTTCGATAAGATCTCCCATATCAACGACATCTACAAACAGTTGGAACCGATGAGGTGTCACCTCATCGGATTTGGACTTTTGGAGAACAAGTTGGACTTTACCTGTTCCATCAAAGAGGTCAACAAATGTAATACCGCCCTGCCCGCGCAAAGACATGACGCGGCCGGCAATCACTGATTGCCGGCCGCTTGTTTCTAATTCCTTGAAAACGCTCAAAAAATCCGCGATGGAAGCGTCGCGCGCGGTTGAAGTCGGGTATGCCTCCATGCCCGCCTCCTTCAGAAGTTCGAGCTTCTTCAGCCGCTCAGCGCGTATATCCTGCTCCGACATGAGGCTTCATGATACCAAATCCTGCGCACAATGGTGAACCGAATTAATTGGATTGTTGTGTTGGGTGAGGTGCCGCCAGACGCGTCACGAGTATGCCAACGCCGAATGCCGGAATAATGGTGAGAAGGATAAGCACGATGATCAAGAGGTTGGCGCTCTTTTGTGAGGCGAGCAGGCGCTCGGAGAGGCCGATGAATCTATTTATAAATCGCGGGAGCGTGGGATCGTCCTGATACTCGTCATCTGACATGGGCTGAAGAATACCAAACTGCCCCCCTGTTGGGAACGGCAGTATGCACACCCGGCTAGTACAATTTGGCATGGTCTCTGCTGCAGGATATTCGCGGTACGTTACATTTCCGGAGACCGAAATAGATATAACGCTGTACGAACTAGGCCACGACAAAAGCTATGCTAAATTGTCCTGCCGGGCACACCCGGCTTATTCACTTTTGCGATACAGCCAAATTGCCAAAGGCATGAAGACGATGAGTATGACCGCGATCCAGGCAAGTGCTTCCCACGCGTACGTGGCGGTGTCTTGCGCGCTCGAAGAATCTAGAAGAAGCGCGCGCACTACATTCACTGTGATCGTCACCGGATTCCACTTTGCAAAATGCTGCAACCAGTCGGGCATAGATTCGACGGGGACGAAAACGGCGCTTGCGAAAACGAGTGGGAATACCCAGATGAATCCGGCGACCTGTGCTGTCTCTGTATTCTTGACGACCATGCCGATGCAGGCCGAGACCCAGGAGAAGGCAAAACCAAAGAGAAGCAGGATCGCGATCGCAGAGACGGCGTCTGAAATCGTACCTTCCAGTCGAAAACCTATCAGGTAGCCCACGAGGAGCATGAGGAGTATCACGAACACATTACGCAGCATGTCTGCGATCGTGCGGCCCAAAAGGACGGCACTTCGTGCCATCGGCAGCGAGCGGAAACGATCGATGAGTCCCCGTGAGAGATCCACGGTGAGGCCCACACCCGTCTGTATCGCTCCGAAGACCGCACTTTGCGCAAGGATACCAGGCAAAAGATAATTGATGTACGAGCTACTCCCGCCGGTGCGGATCGCGCCTCCGAAGACATAGGTAAAAAGCAAAAGGAACATGACTGGCTGAATGGTAGAAAAGATAAGGAGCTGCGGCACCCGGCGATAGCCGGTGATGTTGCGCTCCACCATCGTGAGGAGGTCAGTAAGTGTCCACCATGGGTTCCAGCGTTTCAGTTGCTTGTTCATACCCGGCTAGTACAATTTCGAATAATTCCTGCTGCAGTTTCAACTGCGAACGTTTTGCAAAAATCATTGGTTAGTCTTTCTTTCATACGTTGATGAATATTCATACAAAGCAATTCGAAATTGTCCTGCCGGGCATATTTACATCATGTCGGCGCGGTGGCCGGTCAGTTTCAAGAAAGCTTCATCAAGCGTCGGTCGACGAAGCGAGAGGTCTACGATCGCAATGTGCGAAATATCGAGCGCGCGGATCGCCTTGGGCAAGGTTCCCGTCCCGTCTTCGACAGGCATCCTGAGGATCCCCTGCTCGGCATCAATTTCGATCGCTCCGTTCTCAAGCGAGCGCAACGCGATCGCAGCGTCTGCTGTGCGTGATGGATCAACGAGGTGGATCTCAAGGACGTCGCCTCCGACCATTCTTTTGAGCTCCGCTGGCGTGCCACTCCCGACGATCTTTCCTTTGTCGATCACGATGATCCGATCTGCCAAATGATCAGCCTCTTCCATGTATTGCGTTGTGAGGAGTACCGTTGTGCCGTCGCGCACCAGGTCGCGGATTATTTTCCAGAGTGCAAGCCGGCTGCCGGGGTCAAGGCCGGTCGTTGGCTCGTCAAGAAAAAGCACGGGCGGCTTGTTGACTAATGATGCTGCGAGGTCGAGGCGGCGGCGCATGCCACCGGAGTAGGTCTTGAGCCTGCGATCAGCAGCGTCTTCGAGGCCGAATTGCACGAGGAGCTCGTGCGCCCGCGCCGCCGCCTCGCGAAGCGTTTGATGGTAAAGCTTCCCTACCATTATCAAATTCTCTCGTCCAGTCAGGTTTTCATCGACTGCCGCATACTGGCCAGCGAGACCGATGAGCTGGCGCACATATGCCGCATCTTTGACGACATTAAAACTCTCTACCCATGCACTTCCGCCGCTTGGCTGCAGCAAGGTCGTGAGGATACGCACCAAGGTGGTCTTGCCCGCGCCATTGGGCCCGAGGAGGCCGAGAATGGTACCTTTCTCTACTTCGAGATCAATTCCGCGCAACGCATGGACATTACCGTATGATTTCTGGATGTTCTGTACTGCGATAGCTGAGGCTGCCATAAGGGCCGCACCTTACAACGTTTTCTAGCGAAAGTAAAGAAAACCGCGCCGGAAATGTCCGGCGCGGCACCACTTGGAAAGATCGTGAATGGTCCGTCAGCCTCGGGCCACTGGCTTGCAGATTTTCGCCTTCACCTCCTGGTAGAGCAGACGCCGAGCCCGTGAAATCGAGAACGTCATCGAAGTCATGGGACGGATGCCGTGTTCAGGCGCATTCGTGCACGCGAGTTCCTCGTACAGCAACCGTCTGCGTTCGTCGGCGGCATGTGCCAGGTGTTCCCCGTATGCCTTGAACGGGCCGTAGAGGAACGTCCAAATTACCTTGCCGACGCGTTGCAGCCACAGGTAGAAACGATTCGGCGGCTTCGGGACGTAGGGTTTCTGTTTTCCTTCGCGGTCTCGTTGACGCTCCGCAGCTCGTCGTTCGAGCACCGGACTGAGAACCGCTCCACCGACGGCGAGAACGAGCACGATGATGCCGATTATAGCCGTCACTGACACCGCAAAGAGGGTCGTCACCGTGTACGTTCCGCTCACACTCTCGGTAATCGGAACGTCGCGGAACCGCGAAAACAGCACCGCAATGACCAGAAGCGCCAGGTGGATGGGAGGGAAAATCAACCAGGCGATCCACGCCGACTTGTGCCGCTCATGTCCGGCGTCGTCGTATCGGATGAGTGAGCCGACGCTTCGGTCTTGCTTCGTGCGGCCGTAGTGATACTCGCCGCCCCAAACCCAGTCGAAGTCGTGCTGGAACGGGTGAAGCACCGCCTCCCAATGCACCTTCCGTTGCAGCAACAGGCCGGTCAGGCTCGCTGCCACGATGAGGCGGAAGAAGCAGTTGAAGACGACCCAGATGAGGACCAGCGGGCCTTGGACGAAATAGGCGAACGCGAATCGCCGACGCATGTTGCACTCGTCCCAGAGCTCGCCGAGCCAAAGGGTGAGCCACCACTGGTGCCACGCCGATAGCTCCTTCGCGAAGAAATCGGGCGGCACGTCGACTTCGAGTTCGGCGTTGCCGAGCGCGGCTTCGCGATCCTTGATGGCGTCAAGGTGCATTTCGTATTCGCCCCGTCGATACCACTTCAGGATTTCCTTCTTCTGCTTCGCGTCGACACCCCAGAGGATCCGGCCCAGGATCTTGTGAACGCCGGACCGATGGAACTGGAGCATCACTTGCATCTGCGAGAGCTGGACGATCTGCCGGTTCTCTTTCCCGTTCGGACTGACGACGGTGATGACGAGAAGCGGATCGTCGATTTGATGCTCACGCAGGTACTGCATTGCGTCAGTGTCGATGCACCATTGTAAGAGGAGCACCGCACTTGTCTGCGCCTGCCTCTCGTCAAAGAGGAAGCGCAGAGCCGTATTCGGGAGGTCGAACATCTCCCGAGGCGTAATCGCTTGGTCCATGATCGGACTCCCTTCGCTGGTTGAACTTACTCAAGCTGATAGAGAACACGTATTAGCCCGACGTACTATGCTGTGGCGGCTATCTCTTTGTCAAATGTGCAACAATGTCTGAACACTTACCGCGTACGCCAACTAACGAGTTAGAATTGAGTCATGGCCGACGACGATACATCGCAGCCCGCTGCAACCCCTCCTTCGCCCGAGGCTACGGAAGGGCAAGGCGCGTCGGAGCCAGCAACGCCGTCACAGGAAGCCCCGGCAGAGCCAGCGGAGCAACCCATCGACGATGCTCAGGGTAAAACGGCTCAGCCGGAAGTGGGAACGGCTCATCGACCGGTCGATGAGCCGTTGAGTATCCAGACTGAGCCGTTTACCCCACCGCAGGAGCCGCCTACCACTCCGCCAACGAGTGCTTCAACTCCCGCCATTACTCGCAACCGTGAGCTGCTCATGAAAGGCCATGCGAAAACTCAGGAGCGGAAACAAAAGAAGCTCGATAGGATCATGGCGATGTTCGAAGAGAAGAAACAGGATGGTTCGACAAGCTCACCACAAGTAACCAACAACGATGTCGAGAAACTTTTGCACGTCTCGGATGCAACGGCTACACGCTACCTCTCGATCCTCGTGAAAGAAGGACGGGTAAGGAGAGTCGGCAAAACTGGAGCTGGGGTTGTGTACACTAAAGCTTGAAAAAATATTTGGCTCTCCTTCTTCCCTTATACACTAGGATTATTCCGCGTGCGGAAGAACATTGATGAGGGCAGCCATGAGAACGAGCCCGACCACGAAAAAAATAATGTGCTTCATGTAGTGCCCCCATTCGGTAGCCGTGCTGATCGAATGCGGGATCAGGTCATGGAATACCACGATGAGGTACGCTCCCGCAGCAAGGCCGAGGAGCGGTATTTCGAGAGCCTCGAATTGCTCAAGAAGAAAATAACCGCCCAACGAGCCGATGAGGATGGTCGAGGACACAAGAAAGTTATAGGTAAGTGCAGTCCGTACGGAGAGCCCCGCTTGCCGCAAGACGAAGAATTCTGATATTTCTTGGAGCATTTCGTGCACTAGGATGCTTATAGTACTCGCAATCCCAAGAAGCGGAGAGGCAGCGAAAGCGGCGACGATAACCACTCCGTCGCCAATATTGTGTATGCCATCGCTCAAAAGAATGCGTTTGGCATCAAGACGAGAGTGCGCGTGATCAGGAGCTTGCACATCATGGTGGTGGTGGAAATCGGGGAGGTATCTGAACGCCACAAGCACAACGAGCGATCCCACGACGATCCATGGCAAGCCGGTCGCGAGCGATCCGGAGTGTTCAATGATCTCTGACGAAAGATTGTAGATGGTGAAGAGAAGGACGCCGGCCGCGAAACTTACAAAAAAATGCAGATTGCGCTCGATGAGAGGCCCCGCATGCCGGGAGGTGACAAGCTTGCCCGAGAGCGACGCGAGCATGACGAGGAGAGAAGCCAAGAGTATCTCAAGCATAATTCAGCGAGGCACGCAAAGTATATGTCCTTTACGAAATTTCATACTATACTTATTGTACATACCATGCTGCACAAGAAAATCAACAACGTTCGCTATGCGCTCTCTGGGCTGTATCTTGCATGGCAAGAAGAGTTCAGCTTTCGGGTACAGGTCGTGGCGATGCTGCTTGCCCTTTTGTTTGGGGCATACTTTGGTATCACAACGACAGAGTGGCTCTTCCTGTTTTTGACAATTAGTTTTGTTCTCTCTGCAGAGGTATTTAATACGGCGCTCGAAGAGCTGTGCGATAAGTACAAGGCCGATCCCGATCCGCACATCGGGAAGATCAAGGACCTCGCTGCCGCGGCAGTACTTATCGCCTCATTCGTAGCGCTCATCGTCGGCGCCATCATATTTATTCCCTATCTTGCAGCGCTCTCATGACCGCGCTCGACATCAGCATCCTCGAGGCGCTTGAAGCAATGCGCAATGCATTGAGCATCGACATCTTTATCGGCATTACGGAACTCGGCGAGGCGCTCCTTATCGGCGGTCTCGCGCTTTGCCTTTGTCTTGTTTTCTTTCTCCAGCGGAAGTACGCATACCTGACCGGACTTTTCATCAGTGTCGTACTCACAGGCAGCCTGGTGCTCATGATCAAAGAATTGGTGCAGCGCGCGAGACCTGAACATCTCTATCGCGCATATACGGAGGCCGGGTATTCCTTTCCAAGTGCGCATGCGGCGCTCTCGGTCGCCTTCTATGGGTTTTGCATGTATCTCGTGTACCGAACGGTACCTCCAGGGATGTGGCGCACACTGGCCATGGCAGGCCTCACTCTCATGATCGCAGGAATTGGATTTAGTCGCGTATATCTGGGAGTCCATTACCCGAGTGACGTCATTGCAGGGCTAGCGCTCGGCGCTTTCTGCGCATGGGTCGGAGTTATGGTCGTACAAAAAATCGAGAGACGTTGAGTCAAGACTTCTTCCCGCTGAGCATTGTCTTCAAAAGCGCCTTGCGGACGAGAAAGCCGTAGAATGCCTGCTTGAAGTAGACAGCGTGAGGTGAATCATCAACTTCTGATTCTATCTCGCCTACTCGGGGTAGTGGATGAATGATGATAGCGCCTTCTTTCATGCCGTCAGCAAGTCGACGATCGATAATGTATTGACCTTTGAATCGGAGATATTCTGCTTCGCTGGGAAATCGCTCTTTTTGGACGCGTGTTTGATACACGACATCAACTGATTTCATAGCCTTTTCTAGTGACTCGGTTTCCTCGAACGTAATGTTGTGGCGCTTTAAATAGTCTTTGACGTCGTCGCTCATTCGCAATTCCGGCGAGGAGACGAGTGTAAAGTGGATGTCTTTGTATTTTCCGAGAAGATACGCGATCGAGCGAGCGGCGCGGCCGTATCGCAAATCACCTATGATGGCCATATGTATACCATCTACCTTGGGCAACTCTCGGTAAATCGTATAGAGATCGAGAAGCGCTTGGGTGGGATGCTGACCCGCTCCATCTCCTGCATTTATCACCGGTATGTTGGAGACTTTCGCTGCACGTTCTGAAGCGCCCGATTCTGGATGGCGAAGAACAATGATATCCGCATAGTGATTCACTACCCGTATCGTATCTTCAATAGTTTCTCCCTTGTTCGCAGATGATGATTGGCTCGCGCTCTCCATCGAAAGCACATTGCCGCCTAGGCGCATCATGGCGCTCTCAAAAGAAAAACGCGTCCTCGTGGACGGTTCATAGAAGAGCGATGCCAAGATCTTTCCTTTCAGTGAATCATCTGGTTCCTTTTCTAGACGGTCGGCAAGCTCGAAAAGCTGTTGGAGGGAGGCTCGGGTAAACTGCTGAGTCTTTGTAAGATGCCGCATTAAAGAGTAAGTGTAGGGTATTTCCCCGGATGCGCAACCCCGACGCTTTGGTCGGGGCCCCGACTTTTTACGTCGGGGTGGCTTACTCTTGCGTGCGGATAATTTTGACCCCCGCTACGCCGCTCTCGAGCGCCGCGGGCTTGCGGATCACGACCTCGACGCGCGCGATGCGCGTATCCTCGAGGATCTTCAGCGCGATCGTGTCGCCGAGCTTCTCAATCAGGTAGAAGGAGTTGCCCTCGACCGCATCGCGCGCGATCTCGCAGAATTTTCTGTAATCGACCGTGTCTGCTATGTCGTCGGATTTTGCTGCGACCCGTGTATCGAACTCCACCTCGATATCGATCAGGAATTCTTGCTCACTCGCACGTTCGTGCGCATGAATGCCATGCTTACCCTGCAGCTTGAGTTGCTCGACGAAGACCTTATCCATGCTAGAGGACGAACATTCCGTTCTTGTAGATCACCTTCTTGCTCCCGTTCTTGAGGTGCGCAGTAACGGTGCGATTGGTGGTGGAAACGACGTCGGTATGCACCGACGAATCATTGAATCCAAGTCGCTTTGCTTCTTTGTCGGTAAGCTTGGATACGTCGCCTGCGTAGGTGTCGCGATAGCTCATGCCGAGCGCGATGTGGGAGTTGCCGTAGGGTCCGCCCATATTCTCGTCGAAAAGCGTCTCTGCCATGAATTTCGTGATGCGTGAGTGCCGTTTGTCGGTAAGTGAATATTCACCGATCTTGTTGGCGCCGGGTGTCGCGATCATTTCTTTCAAGAGCTTTTCATTCGTCTTCGCCTTCGACTTCACCACGAGCCCGTCTTTGAACCACAATTCGATGCCCGTGACTTTGTTGCCATACCGGTAGAGGGGCTGATTGACCCGTATCCAGCCATTGGTCCCTCGCCAATCAGGTGAAGTGAAGATCTCGAAGCTCGGGATGTTGCGGCCCGATCCTGCGTGCCAGGCACGTTTCTCTCCAAGCGTGTACCAGATGTCCATGTCGCGCCCGACCGCGTGCAGCTTGTCGATCTTGGGCGAGAGCTTATTGAGGCGCGAGCGATATTTCTCGATCTCTCGGTATACCTGCTTCCATTTGGCGATCGGATTCTTCTGGTCGAGGAAGCACGCCTTGATGATCTGCTGCCAGTATTCCCTCTCGCTGAGCCCTGCCTCGCGCGCCATTGCCGGCGTGCCGTACATTGCGATCGTCCACGTGAATTTTCCGGCCCACTCTTTCCTATTGAGCCAATCTTTGAAAGGCTTCAGTGTTTTGCCACGCTGCATGATCTTCTTGGGGTCGACACCCTGCAGCGCGCGCGGATCGGCATCAGCAAGGATGTAGACTGAGTGGTCGATCTGTTCGGCCATGCCCTTCAAGTATTTCTTTGGGAAAAAGGTGATCTGGTGCGGCTGCGCGTGTTCGTAGAAGAAGCGCGTGAAGCTCTCGGCGCGACGCTTATCGCCCTGCTCGTCATCCGGCGAATAATTGGAAATCACATGGCCCCCGCTCATGACGATGGCATTGCACACGGAAGTAAAGAGACGCTTTCCGCTCTCGCTCGACATGACCCGCACGACTTCCCCTTTCTTGATCCCCTTGCCTCCGCCGAGCGCGAAATTCACGAGTACGTCGGCATACTTTTTTAATATTTCGCTGGATGGGTGATGCGGTTGTTTGAATGACATCGCACTAGCCTACTACGTCCCACACGAACACGCAAAAAGCCCTATGATAGGGCTTTTTGCGTCATGCAACCTACTGCACGATTTTCGTGGGCTTGAGAATTATTGCTTGACCGTCATGCCGTCGATTTTGTTCACCCGAGCGTCCGCGGAAGCATCTACCGCAGCCTCTAGCTCAGCCTGCATTGCCCCTCGGATCTCCTGGACGATGAGAGCTTGCTGAGCGGCGGTGAGCTCGCCTGAAGCCTCTGCCGTGGCGTTCACATCGGCTGCGACGTCAGCTGCTGCATTGGCGCTCGCCGAAGCGTCGGTATTCATTGCAACGTTCGCTGCAAAGACTGCGTCTACGCGATCCTGAAGTCGAGCTTCGAGATCAGCCTTGTTGGTCGCCATGAGGAAGGCGTACCACGGGTAGCGCACGGTTACGTTGCCTGCAGCATCCACAGTCGCGGTGGCATTCACTTTGACCGGAATAAATCCGAAAAGCTTCGCCTTCTGCTTGTACGTTACTGCGACAGAGTCGGACGCAGATTCTACAGCTGAGATATTCTCATCAGCTTTCATCTGCGCTGCGACATAGCCTGAGAGGTCAGCGTTGGTCTTCACCGATGCCGGAGCAACCGAAGAAGTGGTTACGGTATCCGCTTTGATGTCGGCGCGGGTAATGACGACCGTGTCGCCAGCAACGTTGATATTGCCAGATGTCTGCACGGATGTGTCCACATTCGTGGAACCTTCTACCGAGCCACTGCCGGATGTGCCAGAACCAGAAGTCTGTGAGCCGACGGTAACGTCGACACCGACATCTGCATTAGTATTACCAGTACCGACGTTCACGCTACCCTCCGTCGCTGAGTCCACGTTGCCGTAGGCATCGAGTGCGGAGACTGGAAGCGCGATGCCAAAGGAAAGAACGAGAGCGGCCATAGCCGCAGTTGTCTTACGAATGATTTCCATAATCTAATACTTGATTTGGCTTGTAATAGCTTGATCTGGAGCCATATTCTCGATGCTCGAGAGTAAGACCCTACATCATGAAGACGGCCTAGATAGGCGTCTCTTACTGGCAATATTGCCCTATGTCAACCGCACCTCCTTGGCCCGATCGCCTATGTCTATGGGGTATATGCCTGTAAAACACGACGTGCAAAGTAGATCTTCTGAGATGCCCGTGGCTCGGATCATGCCCTCGTATGAGAGGTAGCGTAGTGATGTGGCGCCCAGATACTTCTCTATCTCCTCGACCGACTTCGTCGCCGCGATAAGGTCGGTCTGCTTCGGGGTATCGATGCCATAAAAATCCGGATACTTGACTGGCGGCGAAGCGACGAGGAAGTGAACTTCTTTTGCTCCGGCGTCGAAGAGCATTTTTACTATCTGGCGCGAACTTGTCCCCCGTACAATTGAGTCATCGATAATAACCACCCGTTTCCCGTTGATAGCTTCTACTATCGGCGAGAGCTTCGCTTTCACGCCCTGTTCGCGCACGTGCTGTTCGGGGGTAATGAAGGTGCGATGGATGTAACGATTCTTCGCGATGCCCATTTCAAAGGGTATACCAAGTTCACGCGCGTAGCCTATCGCGGAGGCAATCGCTGTTTCAGGCACGGGGATCACGACATCGGCTTCAAGCGGATACTCTTTGGCCAATTCCACGCCAAAGTTGTGCCGTACCTCGTAGACCGATTTGCCAAGGAGCTGACTATCGGGGCGCGCGAAGTACACGAATTCGAAAATATCCATTTTGGGATTTGCCGGTATTAGCTGTTCGCTGCGTACACCTTTTTCGTCTATCACCAACATTGCTCCGGCCTCGATATCGCGAAGGAATGTGGCACCGATGGGCGCAAAAGCACACGTCTCTGAAGCAATGACATATCCGCCATTGATCTCCCCCAGCGAGAGCGGGCGTATGCCGCACTCGTCGCGGATGGCGATCAGCTTGTCCTTTGACATAATGAGTACGGAAAAAGCGCCGGTGAAAAGCGAGTAGGTTTTCTTGATAGCATCCTCAAGTTCGCTCCCCTCCCGCATAGCTACCGCGATCGCTTCAACCATCATGCGCGAGTCTGAGAATTCGGCGGTGTCTATTCCCTTTTCCTTCAAGAAAGCGTCGAGCGCCTCGGTGGTCGGCAAATTACCGTTGTGCACGATCGCAATAGCTCCGTCATCTGGAGCCGATGAAAGTGAGACAGAATCTAGCAAGCTGGGGCTAGTGTCGCCATAGTCTTTCTTTTGGAGTGAGGTGGAGCCGGCCGCAAGCATTGGCTGGGCATGTTTGACCTTGGAGCCGCCGGTCGTCGAATACCGATTGTGCCCTACTGCTATGTGGCCCTTGAGGCTCCCGACGAGCTCATCGGTGAAAACTTGGGATACAAGGCCCATGCCTTTGTGCACCCGAATAGTCTCGCCGTTGGCTGCGGCGATGCCGGCAGATTCTTGCCCGCGGTGCTGGAGCGCGAAGAGCCCGAAGAAGGAGAGCCGCGCGACGTCGAGGCCTGTACCATAGACCCCGAACACAGCGCATTTTTCTCCGAGGTTCTGCATGAGAAAAGGGGATTGTACCACAAAAAACCTCGCCGTAAACGTCCGGAATAGGTGGATAAAGAGTGGACGCACGCGGTTAACCGCGTGCGTCCGTGTTGTCGCTCACTACCGCAGGCCATCTTTCGTCAGTTTTCGTAATCCTTCCACGCCAAAGGCGGCATGCTCCGGTGAGCAGTAGTAATGACGAAAATCCTTTCCGAGCCATACCTGGACACGTCCGTCAGTAATAACGAACGGGGCTCTGCAGAGGGAACATGTCTGTTGATGAACCTGCCACGATGGCAAGTCACGAAACGAATTTGGCACCTTCGTCTCGTAGTGCTCTGTGATTTCGTAACATTCATCCTCCCGATGAACGTGCATCACGTTACCATCCAGACTTTTGAGAGGACTTCCACAGCGAGAGCAGCGATTTTTCTCTGCCATAACCCTTCCTTTCGACTTGAGTAGCGACGAGAGAACGTCGTGTGAAAGAACGCATCGCCAGATGCGTTCCGGTTGATTCGTACGCATCTAACGAAAACGACCCCTTTCGAGGCCGTTTGGAAAATTCGTAGTGTTACAAATGCTCTAAACAGCCTCAAAAGAAGCTGTTCGTCGGGCGTTATGTGTCGTTGAAAGCATGTGTGTTGAGAATACCATAGCCTTCATTTTTCGCAACATCTGCTACTATTCCTCTCTATGCTTTTTATCTACGGGACGCTACGCGAGGGCGCGAAAAATAGGAGCAAAGTAAAAGGACTTCTCTCATCCTCCCAGTCCGCAGCGACCCTAGGCTCACTATATCTATCGGGCAAATATCCCCTCCTCCTCAAAGCCGGCGGCACAAGGATCGTCGGCGAACTTGTCGAGCTTGTGGACGAAGCCGAAGCGTTTAATATCCTTGACCCGTTCGAGGGCCGCGAATACAAACGCGCACAAATCGACGTAACTACGGAATCGGGTGAAAAGAAAGTCGCGTGGGCATATCTCTACCGTGAAGACTCTCCGCCTGATGATGCGATACGAATCGATTCCGGCGATTGGCTCGAATATTCAAAAAGTAAATAAAATGATGGGCTCCCCGAAGAAAGCCAGTACAAGAGCACGCTGCTGTAGCAGCAGCTTTTTACCAAGTATCTTGTGGCAATCTTGAGCTTGAATGTGACGAGGGAGGAGCAGAGCGCGGCAGGTTCATAAGTGTGAGCGCAAGGGATGCTGCAGCTATCGAGAGGTCGCGGAAGATGACGACGAAATTGTTCATATTGAACACGACTATCCCCACGAGCATGACGGTCGCGGCAACGCATGGCCAGAAAATATACTTGCCCCAGATGATCCAGACCGCGATTACGATCTCAACAATGCCGAAGGCGTGCAGCAGCGTTGCGTCATCAACTATCCCGCGCGTAAACGGTGGAAAGTACCCTATCCAATCCGATGGATTGGTCCACGCATTGATAGCCGGATAGAGGAATGCAAACGCCACACCGAGCCTGAGGACGAACATCGCGACCCGATTCCAGTCCACATTGGTCATACCAGTGATTATAAACCTACTTTTTAATAGCGTGCCCGCCAAACTGCCCACGCAGTGCCGAGACAAGCTTGCCGATGTAGCTGGGATTCTCGGCGGACGCCACACGGAACTTGAATGATTCTTCGATTATCTTTGCCGGCACGTCGAGCTCTTTGGCCGTTTTTGCCGTCCACTCGCCTTCGCCTGAGTGCCCTACTGAGCCCGAAATCGCATCCAGATCCTCACCATACTCCTCAAACGCCGACCTCATCCACCCCACAAGACGCGATTCGATGATGCTGCCGTGGTTATACATGTCGGCGACCTTCGTAAGTGAGAAAAGGTATGGCGACTTTTTCAGTATGGCGAACCCCTCTCCGATCGCCTGCATCATGCCGTATTCGATTCCGTTGTGGATCATTTTGACGAAGTGGCCTGCACCAGCGCCGGGGAAAAATGTATAGCCGTCTTTGAGGGAGAGATCTCGAAACAGCTCCTCATCCTCTTTAAATGCTTCTTCGCTTCCACCGATCATCAGGCAGGCGCCGCTTTTAAGAATGCTGAATGGCCCGCCTGAGCACCCGACGTCGATAAATCGAATGCTTAGCTTCTCGAGCTTCTCCGAGCGAGCGATCGAGTCTTTGTAGTACGAATTTCCGCCGTCGACGATGGTGTCGCGTCCGGCGAGCTTGGTCACAATGCCAGTCGGCCCAAAGAGTACTTCATCCACTGGCTTGCCCGCCGGGACCATGACCCATATGAGTCGGGGCGTGGAGAGTGCATCTACCAATTCAAGCGGAGAGCCGGCCACGGTCATACCCTCACCTGCGAGCTGCTCCATCACCTCCTCCGCTGGGTCGTATCCACTCACTTTCCATCCTTTCTCTATGAGGCGCCTCGCTATGTTGCCTCCCATTTTACCTAGCCCTATGATGCCGATCTCTTTTTTTACCCCGTTAGAAGCCATAGCAAAAATAGTATTTAGATTAACGTTGCAGCTTTCTAATGGGGTTATTTGACATAGTCTGCGTTTTTTAGGACTTCCTTGCTGTCAGGTGCATATGTCTGCAATGGTACGACACCATCCTTCCATGCCGCAAGTATAGGATCGGTGAAGCGCCACATTGCGCGGATCTCTTCGGTGCCGATAAAAAGTGTCTGATCGCCGCGCACGCAGTCGAGGAGGAGCTTTGCGTACTCTTCGACATACGGCACGTGCTCTGATTGCTCGCGCAGCATGTAATGGAATTCGCGCCGCTCTGTCGCAAAGGTAAATCCAAGGCTCTTGGACCAGAACTCGATGAGTATTTCCTCACGCGGTTCCATGCGGAATATGACTTCATTTTTATGGTGCGCCCCGGGTGGGCACAGGCAAGGAGTGGGGTGCCTGAACGTAACGACGATCTCCTTCAGAGGCGCTCCGAGCCGCTTCCCGCTTTCCATGACTATCGGCACACCCTTCCATTTCGGCGAATTGAGAGTCGCTCGCACCTTGAAGTAGGTCTCCGTGTCAGAATCCGGTACGACACCTACTATCGCGCGGTATCCCTCATACTGCCCGCGGAATGTGGCACTCTTCATCTCTTTCTCGGGGATAATCTCGAGCGCCTCTAGAATTTCCGCGCGCTTTTTTTGTATCGCGCCTGCCTCAAAGCTCTCCGGATGATCCATGGTAACGAGCGCAAGCATTTGAAGGAGATGGTTTTGCCCAACGTCTCGAAATGCCCCCACGCCATCGTAGAAGGGCCCCCGCTTCTCGACCCCTATTTTTTCGAGGACTCTGATGTGGATATTCTCGATCAACCCGTTGTCCCACGAAAGCTCGAACAGGTTATTCGAGAAGCGGAACGTCAAAATGTTTTGGAGCATCTCTTTAGCAAGGTAATGATCGATCCGGTAGATCTGGTCCTCAGTGAAAAGCTTTGCGAGAAATTCGTCTATCTGCTTGGCGGTGCCGAGATCCATCCCAAAAGGCTTCTCGACGATAACGTGTGTCCACCCCTGGTCGGGCTCACATGGGTCAGTGAGGCCAGAGCGTGATAATTCGCCGAGTATCAGTTCGTAAAATTCCGGGGCGACCGATAAGTAGAAGAGTTTGTTGGAACACACGCCCCACTCAGTATCGAGCGTATCGAACGTCTTTTTCAATCCGTCGTAGCTCGACTTGTCGCCGAATTCCCCACGCTGGAATTTGAACATCGAAAGGAACGGCGCGAGTGTCGTATCCGCGATTTTGCCTTTTGCATGTTCCTCAAGCGTCTCCTGCACGTACGCCCGAAATTCCTCATCGCTCCACTCGCGCCGCGAAAATCCAACGACCTTAAACATTGTGGGTAGCTCGCCGTGTTTGTACGAATAGTAGAGCGCGGGCAATACCTTGCGCCGCATGAGATCTCCCGTTGCCCCGAAGGCCGCAAAAATGGTCGGGATGTTACTGGTTGGCGCAGCCATGGCGGGCTCATTATATACCACTCAGAGATACGCTTGACGAACAACGTATGCCGGGTATTGTGAAGATAGTGAAAGCCATTGATCCGGTTCCCGACGTTGGTCGGATTTCCGTCCGGGGAGGCAGGCTTTTGCGAAAGTGAACGCCCGGGATTCTCCCGTAACAGAGGCAACCGATACCGTATACGGCGTCGGTGAGTATAAACAAGGTGGCACCGCGAGAAACTCGCCCTTATAGCACAAGACTTTTGTGTTATAAGGGCGAGTTTTTGTTTTGGGCAAAAACCCGCATGCTCTTTTCGCAACCCAATGGAGAACTCTCATGCGAATCGTCTACGCGGGCGTGCCTGTCCGCAAACGTGCAATGTTCAAGAAAGATATCCTAACGGCAATCGCGGAAGCTCACGATTCGCGTGTAAAGTTCGTTCGCTCAGCGATCACCGAACACGAGATCAGCGTCATGGTTGAACTGGAGGAAAATGAAGTCCTCAAGCGGGATATCGTGCCACTCATAGCTCCTATTCTGGATGTGCTTGCAACCCTCAAGCTCAATGCTAAGTGCAGCGTCAAAAAGCATGATGAGAAGAAACCGTCCAGCACATGGCATCGCTGGTCTCGGAATACGAAGCACGCGTGGTATTGAGCGGATTAGCCTGCGGCGCCGACTTGTTCGGCGCCGTTTACTGCAACAAATTTTTTTATATGCGAGCTCAGCATTCAAAATTCCCCCACCCGCAGCGCCGCGGACGGCGCGCGCGTACCGATGAGATTTTCATGCCTAGAGTGTCGCATTCTCTGCCGTCTCTTCTTCTGCTACAACCACCTCTATGGGGACGCTTCGCAACCGATCGTGGCGAAGAAGCTCCCGTGCGCCAAAGGCAGCTGCGGCTACCGCTGCGATACCGCCAACGGCAAGGCCCCAGCGCGCGCCGGCGTATTGCCCGATGAGCCCTATGATAGGTGCACCGATCAGCGTCGAGCCAAAAAGCGCCGTCATCCAGAGCGCCATGACACGCCCGCGGATGTAGGAGGGTGATTCGAGCTGGAGTATCGTATTGCCCACGGATGTGAGCGTGATGGAGAAAAAACCCACGAAAATCATCCCGACGGTTGCCAAAGCGAGGGTGGGCATCACGGCGCTCACGCACAGCGCTAGTCCAAAAAGAAGTGCGGATATGGCGAATTCCAGCGCGGTCACCTCTCGCCGGCTCGCGGTAAAAAGCCCGCCGGCGACGGAGCCTGCGCCCATTGCAGAAAGCAGCGCGGCATAGTCCGCTGCTGAACCGTGAAAGGTTTGCTGCGCGAAGAGCGGCAAGCTGACCTGAAATTCGTACGCGAACGTACCAATGATAGCCATGAGGATTAGAATGGTGCGTATCATCGGCACTGATGCTGCGTAGCGCAGGCCTGAAAGCCAATCCTTCGGCCCTTCGGAGACTTCCGCCTCTTGATGAAGTTCGCTCGATCGAAGTCGCAAGAGCATTGCGATCACTACTACGAACGAGAGCGCGTTGGCAAAAAAGCAAAATGCGGTCCCCACGCTCGCAATGAGCGTACCGGCAAAGACCGGCCCGATCGTTCGCGCAAGATTCGCCTCGGTCGAGCTCAGCGTGACGGCGTTGCGAAGCTCTTTTCGTCCGACCATCTCGTGCACGAAGGTTTGCCGGAGCGGGCGATCAACGGCATCCACTAGTCCAAGGAGTGTCGCGGCAACGTAGAGCATCCAGATCTCGATCGCATCGGTAAAGACGAGTGCGCTCATTCCGAGGGCAAGCGCAAAGGAGATCCACTGTGTCGCATACAAGAGCTTCCGCTTTTCGTAAGAATCCACGAGCGAGCCGGCAATGGGGCTTGCAAGAAGGAGTGGCGCGAACCGGAATGCAAGGATTGCACCCAATTGCGCACCGGAGCCGGTAAGCTCGAGCACGAGCCAGCCGAGCGCCACTGTCTGCATCCAATTTCCGATGTGAGAAAATCCCTGCCCAATAAAATAGAGCCGGTAATTCCGGATCTTGAGCGACGAGAACATCATCGCGAGGCGACTTTGAATTGATTCCATATTACTCCCCTGCATCTCCGATATTTTTCATCATCCAGGCGTGTATGCGCTCGACAAACTTGTGGGCGCGAGGGTACCGCCGCGTGTGCACTTCCAACCACTCACGCATGCGCTTCGAGACAAGCGAGAGGAGTGCCACGCCGATAAAGAGAAAAAGAAATCCTTGCAAGAAGGGAAGCGCAAGCCCGATGAGGCCAAGGATGATGAAGATCACCGCGGCTGCGATGAGAAGTATTCGTTTGAGCTCTTTATTCATCGGCTTAGTTTACACTATATTGGTCTGTTTTTTCCGCACTGCATGAACGCCCCACAAAAAAAGTCCGCCGACGATGACCCACTGCAAGAGCGCGGTGCTGTCGTGCGGATCGGGCAAAACGAATCCAAGTATGTAGACCTGCACAGGGATCCAAAAAAGTATTGCCACAAATGAGAGTGCGAGCGTCTTCAGTAGGCCCGCACGCACGATCCCCATGCAAATATTGGTTATGGCGAGGATGTTGGGGTGCACGGCGGAGAGAAATATCGCCCAGGGACCACGCTTCTCGAGCCACGCCTGCATGCGCTGCACGCTCTCTTCTGATCCCAGATGCAGGAGCAGGCGGTAGCCCCCTTCTCTCCCGAGCCAGTAATTAATCGCGGTCGCAGTGAGCACGCTCGCCCATCCGATGATGACGATAACCGCTAGCGACTCGGGACTTCTGTCGGACACGAGAATGGCTAAGATGACAACGAGTGAACCGGGGAAGTAGAAGCTGATCATAAAGAGGCTCTCGATTACTGCGGATATGTAGAGTGCGATGAGACCGTATCGATCAAAAAATCCCTTCGCGATATCCGCAAGCGTATCAATGCCGGGCAATCCCAGTGGTTCGCGCACGAAGGTCATAATAGTGAACACGATCGCGAGCGCGAAATAAAACGCCCCCGGCTCCAGATATTTCGCCCATGCTTTTAGGGTTTCCATCGCCTCCACTGTAGCAAAAATCCGGGTAAGGTTGCTCGGTTAGTGCCGAGAGGATTTGTAGATGCACTTGATGCATTGCTCCTGGTTCTTGCGCGTTTTGATGTACTTGTTCTTGCAGGCGCAGACATCAACCTTGGTGGTGTTGGGCTTTTCTATCCATCGGCCGTTTTGCTGGAAGGTTTTCGAGGGAAGATTCATGGGTTACAACAATACCACATCCGAGCTCTAAAATCAACTCTTCCGTAATGGCGCCTGCAATGCAATCCCCATGCTTATATGCTAATTCGCGCGAATTAGCATATAGTTGGAAGATGAACAGTATTGCGGCGGAACGGGAGCTGAAAGTGCTAGCCAACAGAAGGCGCCTGGCGATCCTCGACTTTTTACGCCGGAAGAAGGAAGCGGACGTAACGGCAATTTCGCAAGCGATTCGCTTGTCTTTTACCTCGACCTCCAAACATTTAAATATGCTTGAGCGAGCCGGTTTCATCGGCAAGGAGCAGCGTAGTGTAAATGTGTTCTATCACCTATCCCCAAGTGCTCCCAAAATCCTGGCTGCCGTATTCAATACCTTCTAATTCGCGCGAATTAGCATATATTGGCTTGTCGAAGAATTTAGAACCTGTATCCTTTGCCAATGTTCGAGTTCAAGATACTCAAGCGCTCCAAAAAGTCGCGGGCGCGGCTCGGGGTTATCAAAACGCCGCATGGTGAGATAGAGACACCGGCGTTTGTCCCTGTGGCCACGCGCGCCACGGTGCGCACGCTCGAGAGCGATGAGGTAGCAGATGCGGGCTCGCAGGTGCTCATCTGCAATACGTATCACCTGCACATCGCACCGGGAGAAAAAATCGTGAAGCGCGCAGGGGGGCTCCACGAATTCATGTGTTGGAAAAAGCCGCTCATGACGGATTCCGGCGGCTTTCAGGTATTTAGCTTAGGCTTTGGCACAGATCACGGTGTCGGAAAAATTCTCAAGAAAGAGCCTGCACGCTCGATAGCTGAAGGCGCGCAGCCAGTCAACATCAAGATCACCGACAACGGCGTGAGCTTCCGCTCACCTATCGATGGCACGCCGCTCTTCCTCGGGCCCAAGGAATCTATTCGCATCCAGGAAGCGCTAGGCGCCGACATCATATTCGCGCTTGATGAGTGCCCTTCGCCGCTCGCGGATCGCATCTACATGGAGCGATCGCTTGAGCGCACGCATCGCTGGGCCACAGAGTGCCTCAAAGCGCAAAAGACGAAGCAGGCACTCTACGGCATCGTGCAAGGCGGCGGCTTCAAGGACCTGCGGCTCGAGAGCGCGCGCATCATTGGTGCGCTTCCCTTTCAAGGATTCGGCATCGGCGGGGAATTCGGCTATGACAAAAAATCGCTCAAGAAGGTATTGAGTGAAGTCCATGACGCGCTACCCGAGGAGAAGCCGCGGCATGTGCTCGGTGTCGGGCACCCCGAAGATTTTCCCTACATCGCAAGCGCCGGCGGCGACACGTTTGATTGCATTGCGCCGACGCACTACGCACGCCGCGGCATTATCTTCACCTCAGAAGGCCGGCTCGACATCCGCAATCGCCGCTATCTCAAAGAAATGAAGCCGCTCGACAAAAAGTGCGTGTGTGATGTCTGCGCCACCTATACGCGCGCATACATCTGCCACCTCATGCGCGCGAAGGAATTGACCGGCATGAAGCTCGGCTCTCTGCACAACCTGCATTTCTTCAACGCCCAAGCCGCCTTACTTCGCAAACGCATCAAAAACGATGATCTTTGAAGCTCATTAAATATCCAAGAGTTTCTCGTCGTACCAGACATCTTCATAGCCATTAGTCGTATCGATTAAGAACCGATGACCGGGAGGGAGCATAAAGTATTTCTCTAGTACTGCATGTTCCTGTACTACATGCGACATGTGAATCGGATTAAAGAAATCGGCATCCTCTTTGTAGTCACCTTGCCACACATACCATCCGCTCAATCCGTTTTTGGATGGATGTCGGAGCCCATGAATTATTCCGGGATGTATCGGGCCAGATAAGCCCATAGTATCGTTGGTATTAAACCCAAGTTGGTCTTTTGAAATCTCTTCTAAAATCTTATTTAGTTTTGCCATATTAAAAAATGCCCTTCTCTTCCCACCGTAAAAGCTGTTGCCCGACGATCCAGCGGAGTTTGTTGCTCCATTGGCTGAGGCGGAAGAATTCGCCCTTGGTTTGATCCTGCTGCTGGCGCGGGACATTTTCGCCTGCAAGAATCTTTTGCGCGATCTCGATAAATAGCGCGAGACTCTTGTCGTTGACCTCGCGAAACATTTCACGCGGCGGCTTATTCGTGTCGCCATATATTTGCGCGATGATGTCGCCCCTGTCGACTCCGGGTGTCACAAGGTGGATAGTGCTTCCGATGTGTTTCTCGTCGCGGCGCAATACTGCGAACTGGTTCGCCACTGCGCCGCGGTAGTACGGCAAGATACCGGTGTGGAAATTGATGACGTACGGGGCACATTCGAGAATGTGCGGCTTTAAGATCGCGCTGCACCAGACGACGATAAGTTTGGGCGCGATTTTTTTTAGAATTTCGTGCACTTCGGCCCCATTCATGTCGGTGACGTCGAGCCTGGGTGGGTCAAACTCCGGCGGACCATCTTTCAGGCTTGATCCCCGAAAATACTTGAGCGCAAGGCGTGTTTTCTTGCTGAGACGCAAAGCCACTGCGTACCAAAGCTCTTGCAGGAGCCCAGGCGCGCTCGCGACTTCCCATGCACGCTTCAAGTGATCAGCCAAAGTGCGAGGTTCCCGGTGGCGGATGATCGCGAGTTCGACTGCCCCGCTAGTCGCATAGTTCAGCGCATTTACAAATGCTCGCTGCTCACGCCCCGGCAGTCCCAAGAACACAATGCTCATGTCAGCAATTCTAGCATTGTGCGTCGCGGAGTATAATTGGCACATGGCACCAGACTACGAGCACGAGGAATGGCTGCGGGACGAGGCGGCGCGCAAAGCGGCGAAAGAAAAAGTCAAGAAGCCCGCACCTAAGAAAGCAGATGATGAAAAGAAGGTGGAGCCGCCCGACGAGACGAGCGATCGGGTGTGCGGCGGCGAGATGGGAGAAAGAAAACAGCCTCGACGGAACGTCGGGGCTGTTTTCTATTTCACTCTTACCTTATCGGAAGAGGAAGAAGTGCTTGAACCAGCCGAAGCTGTGATTCAAGATGCTTACGAACGAAGCAGTGATGCTTGTGTCAGAAGTCGAGGTGCCGAAGACGATGACTCTCGAGCCCACATCGAGCGCATCCGATGTCGTCGCAACGCCGTTCACACGGAAGACCGTTGTGGCATCCGTCGTTACCGTCGTCGTAGCCAGCTTACTGATCGGATGAATCGTGAATGTCTGCCCGTCGATAGAGGACACGACCCCGGCGCCCGCTGCGCCGACCACATTGAGGATTGTGCGCTGCATGAGGGAGAAGTCATGGATCTTCTTGGCGGTCATGACCGTACCGTTCAATTCTCCGCGGACAACCACGCGATCGCCAACGCGAAGGTCGCCGATCACAGCCGCGCCGAGGTTACCAGCGAAGCCCGTGTTCGAAGCGTCGACAGTGTAGATCGTGCCGTTGGCACTCTGGACTGTTATCTGCGTGCCGTTGATCGCCGTGATGTGGCCAGCGATAGCTGCGGAGCTCTTTACCGAGTTCAACGAGCTTAACGCCTGTGCGGAGGCGCCATTATCACCCTTTCGGCCATCGCGATTATTGCGGTCGCGATTCTCACGGCCACTGTTGCCGTCGTTATCGTTGTCGAACAACTTGACCATCGCGCCGAAGCCGAAGTTCTCCTTTACCCTTAGTAATCGATCCTCGCGATCCGAGTCGGCAAGCACGGGCAAAGCGACGAGCAGGGCAAGTGCTGCAGCACCAGATGCGAGAAGATACTTATTTACCTTATTGCTTTTCTTCATGATGTTTTTTTGAACTTATAACGATGCCGCCCTGTATGTGTTTGGACGGCTAGTACTAGGACGAATGAGACTTAGATTGATTACAGCGCACCATTAGATTGAAAGCTGTGCAAGGCTCGCCCGCGTCAGCGGGCCTACATAGCCAATCGTGGGAGAAATCCCGCGTGCACTTTGGAACCTAATAACTGCTGCCAGGGTCGCAGGGCCAAAATATGTCGTCTCATTTCCTATGGAGCCGGGGCCCGAAGCGGCCACGGCGAAGCCGTTGCGATTGAGAAGTTTCTGCAGCAGGCGTACATCCTCGCCGCGTGTCCCACGATACAGATTGCGTGTGAGCGAGCCGCTCGGAGGGATCGCCGCAGGGACAGAGGCATCCACCGGCGCCGGATTGATCAGCGCTGCGATAAGGGGCGGCAGTGGTACACCTCTGCCCAGAGCTACGGTAAATGGACCACGAAAATTGGAGGCGAGGAATTGCGCCATCGCATCTGGGTCGGTTGTCTGCGTGAGGATTTTCGATAGATACAACATCTTCTCTTCCGGAGTAAATTCGCGCGTGAGGCGCACGGACGGATCGGTCGGCGTATTGCCTTCGGTCTTGCGGACTTCGAAGTGCAAGTGCGAGGCCCCTCCTGAAGCATCTCCCGTATTGCCCACGTAGCCGATGAGTGCTCCTCGCTCCAGCACCTGGCCCGCAGCGAGGCCTTCTGCGACGCGATCGAGATGGTAATAAATAAATATCTCTCCTCCGGGATTGGCGGTGTAGACGGCATTCCCTTCGCCCGCTCCGTAATCCACGCGCGTGACGACAGCGGCCGTCGGGGAGACGATCGGGGTACCCTTCAGCGCCATGATATCTTCGCCCTCGTGCGTGCGCCCGCTCGCGCGCACTTCGCCGTAATTGTGCAAAAGCTTGGTGATGTCGACGCCAAAAAGTATCGGCATCGTGATAACGGGATCTGCAACGTCGCCGAGTGCTGCGACCTTCTGCTTAAATTCGCTGGACTGGCGATACCACCATCCACCTTCCCCTCGCCCAGTGGTCGTCGCTTGCGCCAAAGCAAAAGCCGGCGCCAGTACCAGCGCAGCAACAAACCACGTAGCTACAAAACGAAATAAATACTGCATTCGTATTCTTGAGACGGCAACAGCTTGGCACTCTTTCACCTCGGCTTCATGAACTCTCAACTCATATCACTGACCTTTACAACCTTCCCCTTCCTGTCATACGTCGTCCATTTGCCCGTTTGTTTGCCGCCTTTGAAATATCCTGAGCGCATTTTCGAGCCATCCTTCCTGAACCACTCCCAATACCCATTCATCTTCCCGCCTTTCGTCCTTCCCTTCGCCCAAATACTCCCATCTTTGTGGTAATGGGTATATTTGTTTGTACGAGCAGTTTTCTTCGCCATGAACCTCATACTATCACCATCTGTACAATAGCTTGACAAGGGAAAAGCCCTATGATAGATTTGCTGCATCAAACCGGGGCCTGATCCAGAGAAGTAAGGATCGAGCTTCCACTCCAGTCTCCTGTCTTGATACAATTACAAACGAAATTTTTTCTCAATTGCTATGCAAGAAGGAACTATTGCCCGTCTCACCGATAAGGGATTCGGGTTCATCAAAGTCGAAGGTCGTGAAAAAGATCTCTTTTTCCACTCCAACGAGCTCTTGAACGTACAGTTCGATGAGCTTCGCGAAGGCGACAAGGTCAGCTTTGAGATCGCCGAGAGTCCGAAAGGACCCAACGCGGTCAAGGTCAGCCGGGTTTCCTAAACCTAACGGTTTGAGCAAAAGCGCCCTTATGGGGCGCTTTTGTTTTATCTGCCGAGGATAGCGAGCGAAATGCAAACGCGTGCGTTTGCATTTCCGAGTGACGCAGGCAGCAAAGGTTTCAAACCTTTCCGAGCCCGTCCTTTATCGTATTCAGTATTGCTTTCACCACTTTCAAACTTTCCGCATCGAGGACAGAGATCGGTGTTACTTTTTTGTCGAGCTTGGCAAAGGATGCGACAATTTCGCGAATTCGCTCTGGCGTGACCATGTCGGATTTTGTAAGAAAAATATGTTCTTCCTTGTCCGCGAGCGCGGGGCTGTAGCTTGTGAGTTCGCTGCGAACTACTCCGTAATCGCGCACGGGGTCGTCTGATTCGCTCGTGACAAGGTGGAAGATCGTTTTGGTGCGCTCGATGTGTTTGAGAAATTTGAAGCCAAGCCCTTTGCCGCCAGACGCCCCTTCGATGAGCCCTGGAATGTCCGCGAGTATGAGCTCATAGTACGCGCCGAGGTGCGGCTCGAGTGTGGTAAACGCGTAATTGGCGACCCGGCTTTTTGCTGCCGTGAGCTCGTTGAGCAAACTCGATTTGCCGGCATTCGGCAAACCCACAAGCCCCACGTGAGCGATAAGCCGAAGTTCCAGGCGATACGTCGCTCTGTCTCCCACTTTTCCATCTTCGTATTCTTTTGGAGATGTATTGGTCGAGGAGCGGAATTTGAAATTCCCTCTTCCGCCTTCGCCACCTCCCGCAGCAAGCATCCGCTCTCCCACCTTTACTATTTCGCGCGCAAAACCGGTCTGCGTATTGATGATCATAGTGCCAGTGGGCACTTGCAACAGGAGGTCCTCTCCGCCGCGGCCGTCTAGGAATTGCCCGCGGCCGTCCTTTCCCTTCTCCGCAAGGATCGGCTGCCTATGTGCGTATCGCGAGAGCGCATTGATGTCGGTAACGCCTTCGAAATAGATGCTGCCGCCCTGCCCCCCATCGCCGCCCGTGGGGCCAAGCGCGAGTCGTACCTTATTGAACGCGACAGAGCCGCGCCCGCCCGCGCCCGCCTCAAGGCGCACTGTAACGTCATCTACGAGCATATCCGCTCATCTTACCGGATTTAGACAAAAGCGCCCAAGATGCGATCAAGGGCGCTTTTGTGTTCCGTTGAGCTGTTAGCGGCGCACAAGTCGCACGATCCAGAGCAGAAGTACTGCACCGATGACGGCGACAATGAGGCTGTAGAAGTTGAAGCCCGTTACGCCCACGGAGCCAAACGTTGTGAACAGCCATCCGCCTAAGAAAGCGCCGACGACTCCCACGACGATATTGAGGATAATGCCCTGTTGCGCGTCGGTACCCATAAAGAGAGACGCAAGCCAACCTGCGATACCTCCGAGCACCAAAAATGCGATAAGTTCCATAAATGTTGTTGAGAAATAATTAATCTTATAATCCCGCGCCGCGGGCGTGCAGCTAAGAGTATGAAGAATAGGATGTAGATAGGATGAAGAGGCAACCGTTATGCATTGAAGGAAAACCCAATATTCCTGATACTATATGCAAACTTCGCTATGACCCTGAGTGCTCATTCATCATACCTCCAGTTGTACAGCAAACACGAGTGGCGAGTTGCCAGCATACTATTCGTATCATATGTGGCGGTGTATGTAGGCTCGGTCCTTCTTTTGCCCGCAGCCGCTTCTCTCAATCCAGCGAACATGATCGCGCTCTGCGCTCTTTTTTTTGGCGGATTACGACTTTGGCCAGTAGTTTTGGGAGCGGCGCTCATCGGCGGCTTGCTCGGACAGGTACCCGATCAGACTCTCGTCGTCTCACCGGTCATTGCTGTCGCCTTTGCAAGCGCGGGCTCGTACCTGCTTCGAAGAGTACGGCTTGATCCGCTTTTCAGACATATGCGCGATGCGTTCGCGACCCTTGCGGTCTTGGGGTTTGTATCCCTGCTTGTCCCTACCGTAGAAGCCGCGACTAGCGCGGTAGGAGGGCTTCCGTACACCCTCGGGATGTGGGGTTACGGGTATGTCGCAACGCTGTCCTCTTCCTTTATCGTGGTGCCGCTCATCCTTCGCTGGTCCGCAAAACCCCGATTTCGCCGCACTCTGCTGGAAGCGGTCGAAACAGTTGGAATCTTTATCCTCCTTATTGGGATCGACTGGATGCTGTTCGTCGATGGCACGCAGACTATTCTAGGCATCTACCTGATGTATCTCCCTCTCATTCCGCTCTTTGTGATAGCGCTCAGGCTCCGTCCACGTTTCGTGACTCTAGCTCTCTGTATAACCTCCCTGTTCGCCATCGCAGGCACCCTCGCATCCACAGAGAGTGTCGCGCTTGCACAGCGTTTATTTGAGGTGGAGTTATTTCTGATCGCGCTCAGCGCAAGCTTTCTCCTTATCTCCTCGCTTGCGGAAGATAGGCGCGTCAACAGGAATATCATGTTCTCCCAACTTGCGACGCTTGAGAATATGCTTGCCCGTGTCAGCTCAGAATCAAGAGCGAAAAACGATTTTATCGCTATTCTCGCACACGAGCTCCGCAATCCTCTGGCGCCTATCGTTTCCACGATTGATTTACTGCAACTCAAAGGTCCGCGCGATGCGGAGGAGAAGGAAGGGCTCGATATGATGGCGGATCGGATGGCAACCGTGCGCAGACTTCTCGATGACCTGCTCGATGTCTCGCGCATTTCTGAAGGGAAGATCAGCCTGAAAAAAGAACAGGTCGAACTCGAATCAGCGCTCAAAAGTGCAATACTCTCGACCGAACACCACCGTAAGGAATTGCATCAGACACTGGTCTTCAGGGGAGCAAACCGGCCGCTCTATGTCGCTGGTGACTCGGTACGGATAGAGCAGATCTTCTCCAATCTCCTTACGAACGCTTCGAAGTATTCCAACTCAGGTGACACGATTACCCTTCTCGTACGAGAGGAACAAGGCCTCGCCGAAATAGAAGTCTCCGACGAAGGCGTGGGATTGAGTCCTCATGCGCTTGAAACTATTTTTTTGCCGTTCCAGCAGATCGAACAGGGCGAACGCAGCGAGAAAGGACTTGGCATTGGCCTTGCACTGGTACGCAATTTTGTAGAGATGCACGGAGGTGCCGTCTCTGCTGAAAGTGAGGGCATAGGAGCGGGCAGCCGCTTCACCGTTCGCCTCCCTGTTTTGCCTGCTGATGATATCTCGATAACCGAAGAACATCAGGGATCGAAACCAGCGAAGGCACCAAAAAAACCCGGCCCTCTCGTTCTGATCGTGGACGATAACGACGCTGCAGCCGCAGGTATCGGGCGACTTCTCGAGTTGCAAGGCTACTCCGTCGCATATGCATACGACGGCAAAGAAGCGATCGAAAATACATTCAGCCTCTCTCCAGCCGCTGTCCTCTTGGATATAGGTCTGCCTGATCAAGACGGCTATGCAGTAGCAAAGAAGCTTAGGAAGCATGGTTTTACAGGGCGTATCATCGCGCTTACGGGTTACAGTACTGGCGAGGCAAAAAAACACTTCAGAAATTCGGGAATCGACGATTACCTTGTAAAACCCGCCGGGCTTGTCGATCTGCGGCGCGTTCTGCCGGAATTGTAGCGGGTTGCAAAATAGTGCCCACCGAGTACTCTTTCGCTGGGCGATAGAGCCACAGACACAAATCCCAACAGAGAGGAGAGCGGTCATGACGATTCAAATCGTGACCTACGCGCAAATGCTCGAATTCCTCTCCGAAGGGAGAGGGCCCACGGGCAGAAAGATCAACCTCGCGACGTACGACCGGCGCAGCACGAAGACCCTGGCGGATCTCTTCGCGGAGATCCGAGGCAGCGAGGTGCAGCTGCACTACACCAGCACCGGACGCGTCGTGCGTGTGGCGCTCGGGGTGGCGATCTTTGTCACCGTCTTGCGCTGCAATGCAAGATACTGTGAGATCCAACGGGAGTACGTGCGCAAGAAGCGCATCATTCCGAAGGTCAAGAGCTCGACGATAAGCGAAACGCGCAAGCGTGGCGAAAGCGACGTCGAAGCCGCTGTCCGCGGCCTTCGCCAAGAGCTCGGTCTCCAGATCCGCCGTGACCAGCTCGACACCACGTTCACCGCGTCTCACTGGGATGGCCGCTCGGAGTTCTCCGAGCACGAGTCGAGTGTCTACGCCGACATCCTGAGTGTCACCCAGGTGCAGCAGATTGGCCTTGATCTCGAAGCACTTCCATGGCCCGAAGAGGTCAGGATCATCGACGACACCGGCACTAAGGTCACAATCCAACGGTTCCCCGTCACCACTAGCAGGAGTCCGTACTGACGGGTTCCTGCTGTTTCTTTTGTTCTGACTGCGAGTTTGGTCCGATGTCGAGTATTAGGACGCGACAAGTGCAAGTTTCTTTTGTCGTGTCCAGCTTTTGATCTCGGCCTCACGCTTGAGAGCTGCGCCGCGACCCGAGGCTTTTTCAGAGTACAAGATCTTCACTGCGCCTTTTGCCCGGGTATAATTTCCGCCTACGCCGGTTTTATGGCTATGCAAACGTTTTACCAGATCATTGGTTATGCCCGTATAAATAGAGCCGTCGTTGCACTTCAATAGATACACAAAATACATACGTCACGAATGCTGTAATGATATACAAGCTCCGAAGAAATGGAACTGATAGTATGCTGCTATGAAAGCAAGGGCCGAGGAAGAGATCTGGGACGTCGCCGTCATCGGTGGCGGACCGGCAGGCATGATGGCAGCCGGCAGGGCGGCCGAAAAAGGGGCTAAGGTCATCCTCATCGAAAAGAACAAGTCGCTCGGCAAGAAACTACTCATCACCGGCGGTGGCAGGTGCAACGTGACCAATGCTGAGCTCGACAATAAAAAGCTCCTCGCCAAATTTAAAGACAGCGGTAAATTCCTTTTCTCCCCCTTTTCGCAGTGGAGCGTGGACAAAACCCTCGAATTTTTCCATTCTCGCAACATGCCCACCAAAGAGGAGGCAAATCAGCGCGTCTTCCCGCTTTCCAATACCGCTCGATCCGTCTGGGATACACTTGTGAACTATTTGGAAACGACGAACGTGACGGTGATGCCAAGCGCCACAGTCGTCCGCCTCCAGCACCGCGGTGGCAATATTACGGAGGCAGAGTTGAAAGGCGGTAAGACGATCCGCGCAAAGAAATTCATCCTCGCGACCGGCGGTCTGTCGCATCCAGAGACAGGATCGACCGGCGATGGATATGCGTGGCTGCGTGATCTCGGCCACACGGTGCTAGGTGCGAGCGCCGCGCTCGTACCCATCGCACTCATGGATCCGGCGAAGCGCGCTGCGGGCGTGAGCGTGCAAAATGCCAAGATCACGCTCTATCAGAATGAGGTACAGCAGGCGCAGGCACGAGGTAAAATACTTTTTACGCATGTAGGCCTCAGTGGCCCCGGCATTCTCAATATGAGCCACGAGATCGGTGAGCTTCTAAAATACGGCGCGGTGCACCTTGAGATCGATCTCCTGCCCGATATGGGATACGAAAAAGTGAATGCCGTGCTCCAAAACGCACTCAAGCACAACAGCAACAAAATGATCAAGAATTCCCTTAGCGAATTTCTCGCACCGGCGCTCGTCCCACTCGTGCTCCAAAAAGCGCAGATCGATCCAGAGGCTTTTTGCAACGGCGTGACGCGCGAGGCCCGCATCCGACTCATGAAAACGCTCAAACATCTCGGGTTCGATGCCAAACATCTGCTCGGCATGGACAAGGCAGTCATCGTCGCCGGAGGCGCCGCGCTTACGGAAATAGATTTCAAAACGATGCGCTCGCTAAAATATCAAAATCTTTTCCTCGTCGGCGATATCCTCGATATCAATCGCCCATCGGGAGGCTACAGCTTGCAGCTGTGCTGGACAACGGGCTACGTAGCCGGCACTGCCGCCGCAACATAATATTTAGAACCGACCTGGGTGTTTGGCCTGCCCGGCCAGGGTACGATGTTCGAGCCTGCTTCACCGCGTCTTCATCATACCTTAATGATTGGGTGCTACACTGCACCTCTAACTGTGCTGCGCATGGTTCAGAGTCCTAACTATGCATGATCCAACCCAACCTTAAGAAGAAAAATACGATTAGTGCAACGGATGTCTCGCGCAACAATTCGCGCGAGGACAAGCTTCGTTTCATGCTGGAATCGGCGAAGATCCTTTCGACGAAGGTGGATTTCCGCACGTGGCTTCTCGAAAAAGCCAAATTGACCGTGCCCTCGCTCGCCGACTGGTGTGCGATCGATGTCCTCGTCGAGCACAATGGCCTTGAGCGTATCGCGGTCATCCATCAGGACCAGAAAATGACCGATTACCTCTTTGAGTTCGAGAAGCGTTTTCCCACCACCGAGAAAAATTCTGCCGACCTCTACGCGGTCATCCGGACCGGGAAAGCACAATTCGTACCTGTTGTTACCGACGAGACGATACGTCAGGGCGCTCGCTCGCCGGAGCATTTGAAGGCGATGCAGAGGCTGGGGCTGAAATCGCTCATGATCATTCCTATTTGTGCGCACGGCAAGACGCTCGGCGCACTCTCGCTCGGATACGCGAAGTCTGGCAGAGTATACACGCAGAACGCTTTCGAATTTTTCCAGGAATTCTGCAACGACCTCGGTGTCATACTCGACAATGGCCGCCTGTCTCTCGAAATAGCCAAGCGCGATACGGCTAAGGACCTCTTCTTGGCCTCGCTCTCGCACGAGCTCCGGAATCCTTTGGCGCCGATTAAGAGCTCTCTTGAACTTCTGAAACTTCGTGAGATGACGACTGATGTGCGCGAGGAGCTTGCGGGAATAGAACATCAGTTTGACCACCTCGCGAAACTCCTCGGCGACCTTTTAGACGTAACCCGCTTCACTCAGGCAAAGATCGAGATCGTACCCCATACCCTGGAGTTGCGTAAGCTTGTCGAGCGCTCACTGAAAGCCAATGACGCCTTGTTTCGTGCATCCGACATCACGCTCCATTTTACCTATCCCTCGACACCCCTGCCGGTATGGGCGGACGACACACGGCTTGAGCAGGCTGCCAGCAACCTCATCAACAATGCCGTGAAATTTACCCATTCCGGTGGATCCATATGGGTCGACCTCGCGAAGGAAGATGAGTACGCTGTCCTCAAGATCCGCGACAATGGCGAAGGCATCGATCCTGCCGACCTACCCAATATTTTTGAGATTTATTTTCAAGGGCACGGCAAGGACAATGCGAGCGGGCTGGGTATCGGGCTCGCGCTCGTGCAGAAAATAGTGGAGCTACATAAAGGCTCTATCGCAGCGCGGAGCGAAGGAAGAGGCAAAGGGAGCGAATTTGTGATCAAGCTTCCCATCACGGATATCGTTAGCTTTGCGTCAGAGCCCGGCTCGGACGCGGGTACGCAGAGAATGACTCAGCATGTGCTCGTTGTGGACGACAACGTCCAAGCTGCAGACTCTCTCGTCAAGCTTCTCAACATGTCGGGATGTCGTGCAGAAGCACGTTACTCGGGCATTGATGCCCTTGCGCACGAGACACTTTCGGATTTCGATATCATCCTACTCGATATCGGCATGCCCAACATGGATGGGTATGAGGTTATTCGAGCTCTCAAGGCACGTGGCATACCTCCACCACCCGTGGTCGCGCTTACAGGGTACGGTCTTCGCGAAGACAAACAAAAAGCCCTCGATGCGGGTTTCTCTGCACACCTCACGAAACCGATCGGCATCAAAGAACTCAGCGAGATGTTCAAAAAGCTTTTACCCTGAGCTGTCTTTTCGCCTCAGTCACCTGACTTAGCATAAGCTGACTGGGGGACTAGGACTCGAACCTAGATACTCAGGACCAAAACCTGATGTCCTACCATTAGACGATCCCCCAAACACTTAGAGAATACCAAACATCTCACAATATTCCACCAGTGTATAAATGTATTTGCTAATTCGTTTGAATTAACAAATAATGAGCTTGATGAGCGAGAGACGCAATCGGATCATTGAGTCGGAGCGAGTACTAAAAGCGTTGGCCAACCGGCGACGTCTTGCGATAGTGCAATTTCTCCACACAAAAGGCCCAGCATCCGTCGGTAAAATTGCAGAACACATACGACTTTCATTTGCAGCAACCTCGCGCCACCTGCGTGTGCTGGCGGGCGTAGATCTTATCGAGAGCGAGCAGGTAAATACTACCGTCAATTATTCACTGCCAAAAAATCGACATCCCGGCCTCGATACTGCGCTGAAAATGCTCTAGACGAGGCTGACCCCAATCTGTCACTATCCGCCTTATTTGCTAATTCAATTGAATAAACAAACAAGGCATTTATTTGTTTCGTAATTCCGTATAGACAACGAGGCGGTGGTCGTAGGTCTTCTCGCTGCGGATCCACGCGCCGGTGCAGGTGATGAGGTTGAGGCGGGGGACGTCATTGCTTATGAAGATCTTCTCGACCGGCACGCTCTTGTACGGATAGATACGGATGTCGGTAACGACGAAGTGCAGGCGCTCTCCGTTCTCAGCATCCACATACACATCATCCCCTACTTTCAGATCCTTGAGATTCCGGAACACCCCGGCAAGCCCCACCCAATCATCCACGTGCCCATCAATGACCGCGCTTCCCATTTGCCCGGGTACAACGCCGTACTTGTACCACCCGACGTTCTTTATTTTTTTCGCCGTTGCCATCGCTCCGCTCGAAGTGACGCCAACCTCTTCTACTTCTGCGTCCACGCCTGCTGCGGGAATAACTAATTGTATGGGGTGCGATGCTGTGGATATGACTGTTTGAGTCGTAGTTGCAACACCAATGAAACTTTCTTGGCGCCCAAACGTGTCGCCATACAAAAACCACGCGGCGATTGCCACAAAGAGGATGCCAACGATCGTCAAATATATATTGAGGACTAGACGACGATCCAAACGATGAAAAGTCGCCATACACCCTCAAGTTACTTTGCGCGCACTGAGCATTAGAAAGAGTGGAAATTCTTTGCGCGCGCGGTCTTCTGCCGCAGCGCGCGGGCCCTTCTCGCTCATACGATGCGAGATCCATTCCTCAAGCGCCGACAATGCGAAGCCGTGCTTCGCGAGCTCTTTCATATAGAGCTGCAGCGGTCGGTGGTACGACATCGTGATGACGTCTGGCGCCGAACCGGGGTGCATGCGTATCTGGTGGGCACTTTCAGAAAGATAGGCATCTAGTCGCCGGAATTGAACATTGGCGTCAGGATCGAAACCCCACTGTGAATGGCGGGGAATGCGGAAGGCAGGATGGTTGAGGACGATCGTGAATGAGCCGCCGCTTTTTAGCAAGTGTGAGATTTGGGCCAAGGTGCCGGAGAGGTCTTTGATATTCTGCAGTGCGAGCACGCATATCGCTGCGTCGAACGAGGTGTCCGGAAGAGCAATACGCTCGGCGGACGCGACGATGTAGGAAATATCCGGCGGGCCCTGCTTTTTGGCAAGTGCGATGAGCGGAGCTGCGATATCGATGCCGGTCATGCGCGCGCCTGCAGAAGCAACGGCGCGCGAGAAAAATCCTTGCCCGCATGCCACATCAAGCACGTGCTTGCCGCGTACATCTCCGAGCACGCGCAAGAGATTCGGCTTAATGATCTTCTCGTGGTACGTATCGTCGTTCTCCGAGACGTGGTCGTGGTACCAATTGGCGACGTGCCCCCAGGAGGTTGTTTCCATCTTTCCCAGCTTCGCGGCTGGCGTTACTCTTTTTCGCTCTATTCTTTTTTGTCTTTTTCGCATATATCTATGATCGCAAGCTCTAGCGGCAGATGCGGCACGGCGGCGTACGCAGTCTGTGAGTATGCTTCGAGAAGTTTCTGGAGCGTGCCAGAGGTCACCCCGGGCTCTTTGGAGATCTCTTTCGCAAGCGCGAGGTCGGCTTCGGTAAGTTCTTGCGAGAGCTCGTCGGCAAGATCAGGCGCGTAGCGCAGGAGCAAAATGACGCGCATGCGATGGATAAGAAGCTTCACAAGCGTGCGCGCATCCATGTTTTCTGATACGGCTTGCTGTATCACCCCGAGCGCAGTCGAGGGGCTCTTTTTTGCGATTGCAGAGAGGATCTGCCGTACTATCTCCCCGCGCGGCGCGCCTGAAACTAATTCGACTTCCGCGACCTCGATCTTCTTATCTTTCGACACAGCGAGGACTTTTTGCAATATTGAAAGTGCGTCGCGGAACGATCCTTCTGCAAGGAGTGCGATCAGCTCCGCCGCGGCTCGCTCCAACGTATACCCTTCCTTCTTGGCGGTGTCTGCGACCATTTCTGCATTCATCGCGCGCGTCGGCTGCTTGAAGGCATAGATCTCGCAACGCGACTGTATGGTCTCGGGCACTTTGTCGCGGTCGGTCGTGGCAAGCACGAATATCGCATGCGCAGGCGGCTCTTCCAAAGTCTTTAACAAGGCGTTCCATGCTTCTTTGGTAAGCATGTGCGCCTCATCAATAATGTAAAACTTATACTTCGATTCAAAAGGCATTGCATACACCCCTTCGCGCAGAAGCCGGATGTCATCGATCCCGCGATTGGACGCGGCATCTATTTCGTAGAGGTCTTTGTCGGACACTCCAAGCTCACGCGCCAAGATGCGTGCGACCGAAGTCTTGCCCGTGCCGCGTCCGCCTGCAAAAAGGTAGGCGTGCGCTATCTTCTTATTCTTTATCGTCTTCTCGAGCGTCTCGGTGACCTGCGGTTGCCCGCGCACCTCATCAAACGTCTGCGGCCGGTATTGCCGATACAGCGTTGTGTGCCGCGCGTCTTTCTTCATTCCGCACAGTATACAAAACAATGGCTCCCGCGTCGTGGGCGGGAGCTCAGTCTTTCAAAAGATCCCAGAGCGTAGGATCTCGCTTGAAGTCGCGCAGGACGAGGTTGAGTACATATCCACACTCCTTTGCGACCGCCCAGCGGCTCCTTTTTATCTTTTTTCTCCTCAACTCGGAGACGGCTGCGGAGTAGACATGTTTTCTTTCTTTTCTCTTTGCATCGACCGGACTAGAGAGCCACATATATACCGCCCAGTCAGGATGGCGCTCAAACGCACTCCGAACCGTTTGCCTCGGAAGGCCGAGCTCACGGGCTAGCGCGATGTATGTGACCCCCTCGCCCTTTAGCCGCAGACAATCTGCAGCGTCGACGTACATGAGCGCAACGAAGTCGCGAGCCGAGTAGATCCGCAACTCCTCGCGGAGTCCGTTTACCGAATCTACGAATGATCGGACCTGCCTCGGCGTAAAGCCGAGCTTGGAGGAAAGTGCCGAGATCGTTACCACTTCTCTTGCATCGTGCAACTCGAGAGTTGCACGTCGCAACGCACCAACCGTGAGTGCCATGTGCAGCTCCTCTTGCCACGAGATGTGGCCCGAGAGAAGACTATTTCTTTATGTGGCTATATGCAAGCGCACTCTGTGTTAGAGCTTCTTCTTTCTTTTCTTCCCCATACCGACTAGCTTCTTAGCTCGCGATACGACGGCCTTACCGGCACGTTCGAGCGGCTTGACCACACGTTTGCCATCTTTGCCCGCCTTCGCAATATGCTTCCACGACTCCTTGAGGCCCTGTGCGGCCTCTCCCAATTCAACAATTGCATCTACTAATGCATTCACCGCTCCTTGCGGCCCGCGAGAACTTTTCCCTCCGACGCGCTTACGCGCGCGTTTTGCCTTTGCCATATACACGCATCATCATGGAGATGTGCTGAAGGTTGCGTGAAGTCTTTGCAGCAGCGCAAGGGCCTCGGCAACACTCTCGGTCGCCATAAGCTGTATTCGCGCTTCCTTGGCCCCATCCCAGCCAGAGATATATGCTTTGAAATGTTTCTTCATCGTCGCGTAATTCGTTGTGTGGCTGAGTAGCTCATCAAATAGTTGTAAGTGCTCTTGCAGTGCGGTGATCTTTTGCTGCGGAGTAATAGCCCTTCGACTACGCTCAGGGTTGTTCGCTTCCGCGAACAGCCACGGATTGCCGTAGATCGCGCGGCCGAGCATCACACCGTCGCATTTTGTTGCAGCAACTTTCTCACGTGCATCGCCTATGTCTTTGATGTCTCCGTTGCCCACGATCAGGGTGTTTGAACCTGCGGCGTTGCGAATAGTTACGGCGCGTGCTACCGCGTCCCAGTGTGCGGGCACATCCGACATCTCCTTGCGCGTGCGTGCGTGGATAATGATCGCCTCGAACTCTTCCGCGAGCAACTCTGGCAGCCACGAGTCGAGTTCGTCTCTGTCGTAGCCAATACGCGTCTTTACCGAGACAGGCAGGCCGCACTTTTTTGCGGCACGGATAAGCTCGCGCGCAAGTACCGGGTCCTTGATGAGTGCCGCGCCGCAATTTTGCCGCACTACTTCTGCGACCGGGCAGCCCATGTTGATATCAACGCCGTCGAATCCAAGCCTTGCCGCGAGAGCCGACGCTTTCTCAATGTGCTCTGGCACAGCAGAAAATATTTGTGCGACGATAGGCCGCTCGCCTTCCGAGTAGATAAATTTCTTGCGCAATAGCTTTTGCGCGGAAGGTGGCGCGAGTACAAGACCATCGGCAGAAGTGAACTCAGTGAACATCACGTCGGGCTTGCCATAGCGTGCGATAAGCGCGCGAAATGCCGCGTCTGTCACGTCCTCCATCGGCGCGAGCGCGAAAAAGGGCTTCGGCAGCGTGTTCCAAAAACTAGGCATGTGCACACAATACCAAAGACTTCACTCTGCGGCACTTTCTGCTTGTCCTTTTCCGCCGAAGGCGGATTCTCCTTCGGAGAACAATTTGTAATACACACGATTGCCGAAGCGAAGATCTACGTATTCGAGCTCGCCCTGTTTGCCTTTCAGTGTGTCGGATGAAAGTACGAGCTCGAGGTTTTTTGAAAGCGTTGTCGCTTCCTGGCCAAACGACGCTTTAATGTAAAAACCGTCTCGAAGCGGAATGAAGAAATCTTGCCTGCCTTCGATCGAGGCTCCCGCGGGTTCAAATCCTGTCTGCCCAAGAGAGTGGAGAAGTGCTATGAGGCCGGGGAGATGCGCGCGAGCAAACCATTGCCCAATAGGTGAAGAAGACGATGCGAGGCCTGCCTGCGCAGGCAGGCCTCCGCTAAAGACATACTGCGTTCGCTCCGAGGTGCTTGCACGAGTCGCGAATATAAAGCCGTCCTCATCCATTACGTAGCATTCTGCTGCCTCCTGGGCGGGCGGGCACCAGAGTGCGAACGGTTGGCGCTCCTCCACTTTGACGGTGAGCGCGGTGGCTAAAAGCGAGGCGCGGGAAACGTGCGCGGATCTGATACGCGGGAAAGCATTCTTCACCGCATCCTCGATTGCCGCGCGTGGGTAGAGGAAAATGTTGCTTCGCGAGATAAAATGATATGCGCCATCAGCGAGCGTCGCTTGGGCGAGCATCTTCACCGGCTCTACTGCAATCTCTTGCGCTCCTTCCACGTGTATTTCCGCGATATTGTACTGCGGGAGGTACGAGAGATAGCTTACTCCATACGCAACACTTCCTATTAGAATGAGGGCAGCAAGCGCGATAAGCACGCGTACTCGGCGCCGGCGCACGCGTAGCGGCATGGGCCGTTTATCCGGCTCTCGCGGTGCGCGAGGGCCAAAGAGGCGCTGCTGACCGGCAGGTGGCTTTTTTCCCGAACGCTGCCGGAGATCAATGAGCCCTTGAGCCATAGCGCAGCAGTTACTTCTGCTGTATCACGTCTTTACCCATGTACGCCCGCAAGACGTCGGGGATCGTTATTGAACCGTCGGCCAACTGGTTATTCTCGACTATCTGGCAGAGAATACGCGGCATCGCAAGCGCCGTGTTGTTGAGCGAGTGCACATAGCGCACTACCCCTTCGTCGTCGCGATAGCGGATATTGAGCCGGCGCGTCTGGAAATCGTGGAAGTACGACGATGAGTGCGTCTCGCGGTATTTCATCTCGCTCGGCATCCAGGCTTCGATATCATATTTTTTTACCTGGCCCAATCCCAGATCGCCGCCGCAATTCACCACCACGTGATACGGGAGTTTGAGCTCCTGCAGAAGCGTTTCGGAGTTGGCCGTGATCTCTTCGTGCCATTTGACCGATTCCTCATGCTTGGCTTCACAGAGCACAACCTGTTCATACTTCACGAACTCGTGAATGCGAAAGATCCCTTTCGTGTCTTTCCCGTGGCTTCCCGCTTCGCGGCGAAAACATGGAGAAAAAGCGAAAAACTTGATCGGGAGCTGACCCTTGTCCAAAATTTCTTCCATGTAATAGCCCATCGTCGCGACTTCGGCCGTGCCGGCAAGATAATCTCCGTCCTGCGTCTTATACAAATCTTCCTCGCTCTGCGGCAAGTATCCCGTACCCATGAACGGTTCACGGCGCACCATCGAGGGCACGATCATAGGGGTGAAATCCTTTTGTGCGAATCGGCTTTGCACGAATTGTTCGAGTGCCCACACCAATCGCGCGCCATCGTTTTTTAGGAAATAGCCCCTGAAGCCCGCTACCTTGGCGCCGCGCTCGTAATCCGCCATGTCATGCAAAAGCAAGAGTTCGCTGTGGCTCTTGGGTTCGAAATCGAATTTCGGGAGTTCACCCCACTGCCTGACCTCCTGATTGTCGGCATCCGAGTCTCCCTCTGGTACCGACATGTCGGGCACATTGGGTACTTGGACCATCAGTTCGCGCCAGTCTTTCATGATCCCCTGCATCTCTTCTTCGGCCGCTTTCAAGGCTTCTTTCACGCCCTGCACGCTCGCGATGAGCTCTTTTCGCTCCTCGTCGCTTTTGGCTGCGGCGATCTTCGCGGACGCAACGTTCTGCTCCGCGCGCTTAGAATCAAAC
>Ga0155053_128_pt1 | contig 85832 bp, 99 predicted proteins | sample RifCSPhighO2_01_FD_106021 | JGI IMG/M metagenome (GOLD analysis project Ga0155053, IMG submission 106021) | Candidatus Kaiserbacteria bacterium RIFCSPHIGHO2_01_FULL_54_36 | reverse complement strand
CTTCCATCGCTTTTTGTTTGTTAATTGTTCAAACTCTCTTTTGTCCCGCATATGCAACACATCTTAGGTGTTGCATTTAGAATTAGAACTCAGGGCCTTCCACATTGGGTGAGAGGTACTGTACAATTGGAAGATATGGACAAGAAATCAACGGGCATGGACATGAAGATACCGCAAGCCGCAGAGCAGCCGCAGGGCTTGCATGTCGAGCCTATTGAGGCAGACGAACTCAACAGTAAGATAGAAAGAGGCATATTGTCGTTGGAGTATAACGCACTCGACATAAGCAAGAACAAAAATATGGAGGTTCGCAGAAGCGAAGTGAAAGGAGAAAAGCTGTATCGCGAACACCTCCAGACGAGCGCGCATGGCACAGTACTCGTCGCGAAAGACGGGGAAAATATCATCGGCGTCCTAACGCTCAACAGGGAAGCGGGCGTCGGGATGATCGACGGCATCTGGCTCAAGGATTCACATCACCAAGATCGGATCATCATGCAGTTGCTCCTCGCTGCCAAGGACGATCTCCGTACCGGCGGCCAGGTGCGGTGCGAGGCAGCCGTCATCAAAGCCGATGATCCAAGCGCCGACCTGCGCCGCGTATTTCACGAGGAGCTCGATAGTGATTCGCGCATGTTTTTTAGCCTCGAGGCCAAAGACAACTAACGCTTCATGCGAACGCCGCAAGAAATTTATACGGCATACAAAATAATGCCGAGCCTACAGCTGCATCAGCTGCGAGTGGCAGCGGTGGGGAAGTTGATCTGTGATAATTTCACGCAACCGATAAATGAGCGAGATGTAGTTCTCGAGTGTCTTTTTCATGACATGGGCAATATCGTTAAATCTAACCTTTCGTATTTTTCGGATTTCACAGAGCCGGAGGGCGTGGAGTACTGGGAGCGCATCAAGGCAGAATTTATTGCCAAATATGGTGCCGAACAGCACACTGTGAATGCTGCTATCGCGCATGAGATCGGATTATCGGAGCCAATTATTGAAATCATGAATAAGACCGGGTTCTCGCGTCTTCCCCAAATTGTCGAGTCCCCATCGCTTGAACTCAAAGTATGCCAGTATGCCGACACCAGGGTTGGACCTCGAGGTGTACTGCCACTGAGTGAACGAATCGAAGAAGGCAGGAAGAGGTATGTAGTTCGAGCCCAGAAAGAAAATCTTCCGGACAGAGGTCACATTTTCGAGACGGCAGTTTCGGCAGCAAAAGAACTTGAAGGTCAGCTCTTCGCACACACAAAGATTAAGCCCGAAGACATCAACGACACATCGGTCGCTCCGGTCATCGAAGAGTTACGCGCCTATCCAGTGGTTTAGAGACGTTCGAGGGCTTTCAGATTGTGGTGCGGCAGATAGAGGATGATAACTCCGAGCACGATACCCACGGTGGCGCTTATGATATGGCTCGGGTCGCCCCACAGGTATTTATCAAGTGCATCGAGGATGTACCAGATCCCGCGCCAGATAAGCACGAGCCCGACAGCTATCGCCATATTCTCTCTTATGTATTTAATAGGATGTTTCTCAAGTTCGGGGGGCATTAGTGAATAATAACATGTAGATTTTTGTTGCAAGATTGTACGTGCTAGTATCGGGTTCCAGATGCCGTTGTAGCTCAGTTGGTAGAGCACGTCATTGGTAATGACGAGGTCTCCGGTTCAATCCCGGACAACGGCTCAAGAATCGAACTCAAGTCCGTTTGCCCGATTTTTTCGCGGGCGGAGCGCAGCTCCGCCCAATGATTCGCCGCAATTCCGCGCGCTTCGCGGTCTTTGAGTTTGAGGTTCAATCCGAAAACTTTTTGGAGGGGGGATTTTTTGGAGGGGATATCTTCTGATTTTGCCATTTCACTAAGACGCGAAGCGTCTTGTATCCAGTTTCTGACAGGTTCAACCCACGCGGCGGGGGCTCGTTCAAGACGGACGATTTGCTCCTCAATCGTCCGACGCTCGCTCATAAGAGCACGGCGGCGCGAAAGATACTCCTCGCGCTCAATGTCTTCGGCGACGTACAAGTCCGTTAGGCGAGCGTAAGTGCGCGAGATTGCATCCGCTTTCTCGCGCAACTCTTGAACGGCCTCCGCCGCCGTTTTGGAGGCACTAGCTGCCTCTATATCGAGTATCGCCGATAAAGGCGATATCCATTCTTGCGGCATGGCGTACTCGCCAAGAAGTGACGAAAGTTGCGAGTTCAATAACTCGCTTCGCACCGGCGCTTCCTTGCACTTCACGGCCTTGTTCTTGCGAGTACAACGATAGTAGGTGTAATAGTGGACGTTGCCGTTCTTCTGGTGCTTCTCTTTCACTTCGGCCGTGATACTCATGCCGCAAGAACAATGAAGCAAACCGCAATACGGCGCAGGGTCAGTTTTGACGGCGAGCGTCCGGCCACGCGAGCGAAGCACGGCGTTCGCTTTGTCGTACAAAGATTTTGAAATGAGCGGCGAATGACTGCCTTCGTACACTTCGCCCGCGTAGCGGAAGTGGCCGTAGTAAAACGGGTTCTGTAAAATGAACGAAATGCGCGAGATATGAATGCGGCGATTTCCTTTTGATATCACGCCTGCGTTCTCCAACATCACCGCAAGGTTATCAAGCGTAGCGCTTCCGCTCGCGTAGCGTTCAAACATCTCGCGCACGAGCGTGGCATTTTTCTTGTGAACGCGAATGGTTTTCGTGCGCGGGTCATTAATATATCCGAGCGGCGCGAGGCCGGGATATGTTCCTTGCCGCGCTTTCTGGCGCAACCCTCGCGCGGTGTTTGCACTCAACTGGCGGATATATTCATTCGCCATGCCGAGCTCGACGGACATCATCAATACATTGTCGTTAGGGAAGTGCGAGCGGTCGTGCGTTTGGATGTGGCAAATCACGCCTTGTTGCAAAAGCCACTGTATCTGTCCGCCGTCTACCGGATTGCGCGCGAGCCGGTCAATTTTCCAGCAAATTATTCCTTGCGCTTCACCGCGCCCAATGCGAGACATCATGTCGTTGAATATCGCGCGACCCGGAATCTTCGCGGATTTCTTTTCGACGAACTCGACGGCGATCTCTAAATTATTTTGCCGTGCGAGCGAGCGTAACTCAAGGAGTTGCGCTTCAATCGACAAAATCTGTTTGTCCTCAACATCGGTAGATTTTCTAGCGTAGAGAAAATACTTCATATCTCAATATCATATCGCATCGCATTTCGGGGAGCCATCCCCGCCGTTTTACAATGTTCCTCAAAAACGGCGGGGGATGGAATATCTCGTGCGCGTATGGGTGGGCGGGACAAGCACTCCACTGTGTATTTATGGATTCTTGTTTCTGCATTTGCATTTCCTCTCCAAAACCCCCTCCAAAAGTTTTCGGATTTTGTATTTTCTGAACCTCCTCCACGCGCGAAGCGCGCGGAAACCCCATTCCCCCATACGCGGCGCTTCGCGCCGCGCGTATTTCCGGCGACGAAACTCCTCTTGCTTTGAAACTGGAGTCCCTATTGTACTCCGCTAGAACCTACTTTAGCAAAAATCTCGACTGACTTCGCGCGCTCCGCGCGCGTGGTGGCTTTGTACCGGATTGTACGATTCGATTCCGTGCCTGCTCTCTCGGGCGCGCGAGTACGCCGCGCCCTCGGCCCCCGCCCCGCCGCCAATCCTCTCCGCCAAAGGCGGACAGGCATGCACATCTATTTCGCGGGGGTTTTTTGAAAATTGAATGGGCGGCGGGGCGGGGATTTTTCAAGACTTTTGATTCGGTATAGTCTGCCTTTGCAACTGTGGCATAATTTAACCATAAACTATGGCTATTGAAGCGACGCTCACGCCGGACTCAAAAATAGAGGAAAAAATGCTGTCGCAAAAACTAGACGATATTCTTTCAAAACGACAGCTATTTGGAGCTCTCCAAACCGACGTATACGAATCCGCAAAAGAACAGTACGATCACGTGCGAGCCTTAAATGACTGGCGTCAAAAAGGGAGTGCGTCTCCTGCTCGATCTTTCTATCGTCTTTTCGAGGAGTTCTCCGAGCTAGGTGCCGCGCGTATGCCGCAAGGAGCACGGAGCGCGCTATCAGGTCTTCTCGCTGATCGTCTTGCAGCGACTGCGCGGTCGTTATCTCCACGTGGCGCGGATCTCTTTCGAGGCATTCTTTCCCAAGTCGACGGAACTCCGTATGAGCCAAAGTTTGAAATGACCAAGAGCAAGTTAGCGGAACTCTCTGAAAGCGGCGACTTGCGATATCTTCTCAATCCCCGCGCACCGCTCGCCAGTAAAACAGAGTATCTGACGAAACGTTTTGATGATTACGTTGCTGGAGCGAATGCGCTAGATGAACGTGATCGCGCGAAAGCACACGAACAGGGGGAGGAGCGCGAGAAGCCGTCGGATGATCCAACGCCTCCTCCGGCGCGGGAGGAAAGCGAGCCGTCGATGGATGAGATGAGCCGCCTCGAAAAAGGAGAGAAACCTATCGCGATCTGGAAAATCAATCCCGCCTACGGCGGGTACTTCCGCGAGCAATCATTCGATACGTGGGATTCAAGTCGAAAAGTCTGGACGCAGGGTGACTATGCGTACGAAGAAAACATCCTCGGACCGGGTCATGCAGAGAACGACTCTATTATCATTTCCGCCGACGTGCAGTGTGGCGCGTGGACGCGGATTCCGATTCCGTACACGCACGGTTTTCTTGCGGATGAAAACGACCAGATCCTCTACAGGACGGATAAGAATGGGGACGTCTCGATTCTTAAAAGCGGTGCAGGAAAAGCCTCCGTCGGAATCGTCCTCGTGAAGGAGGAAGCCTCGCGCTTGAAAATGGGAGCGCCAGAAACGCCTGTCGCGTCTTCCGAACGCTTCACCGAAGAAACCGAACGTGCAATTGCAGAAATCGCTAAGGCAAAACAAGGTAATCGCGCTCGGGGCTATGCGCTCGCGCGTTACGCGATGCAACGGCTCCAATACTCCAACGAAAGCCAATTCAACAGCACGTATCGTTCAGATCCGAACGGCTACTGTTTTGCGATAGACACACACAAAAAAGCAGACTGTGATGTCGGGAATACCTACTTCGCGGCCCTCTGCGCACGGCTCGGAGTTCCCGCGCGTCACGTAGTGGGCCATATGGTAAAGGGCAAAGACGAGAAAGGGACGTCCATGATTCATAGCGGCACGGGTCATGCATGGAGCGAAATATGGGACGACGAGACCCGGGAGTGGACGCGCGTCGATGCCACGCCTCCTGGTGATCCAATTTTCGATCAAGAAGGAGAAGGCGGCGAATCCGCTCCGGGCGATTATGGCGGGCAAGAAGACGTTGGTCCGACAGACGAGCAATTGCAAAAACTTGAGGAAGAATTAGCAAAGCACGTTGAAGAACTTTCATACACCCCCGAAGAACGGACGCTCTCCGAAGAAGCGGGCATCGAGCTTTCGGAGGCACGTGACATCGCGCGGGAGATTGCGAAAGCGGAGGATACGCGACTTAAGGACGGGCGCAAAGTGACCGATGCGCTATCTCAACTTTTTGACATGATTGTCGATTCGCGCCTCTTGTTTGAATCTCAATACTCCGGTCCTCTGCGCCGCCGCGAGGGAGGCGAACGCATCGACGATATCGTCGCGCAACATATCGGAGCGGTGTCCGGCGAACAAGACCCTCGCTCGCGAATCAAGGAAACAGAAACACCCAAAGAGGAGCAACTTTTCGGAGGATTTGACGTGTGGTTCATTGGCGACAAATCGGGTTCCATGTCGCAAACTGTTGACGGCGCAGTGAAATGGAAAACCCAACGTACAATGAAGTATCTACTTCTCTCGGCCCTGCATCGTTTTCAGGAGAAGCTGGTTCGCTCGGGCGTCGCCGCGCTTCCTGGAAGTTCTCTCGACGTGCGCACGGGAGTCCTTTCGTTCCGTGGTGAGAAAGCCAGTGAACTGGATGTCGACAAACCTCTTTCGCCGCGCTTCGCCGCAACCGATAAGGTCACGTTGTGGCGAAGTCTTGGCAATCAAGGAAGTGGTAATGGCGACGTACAAGCCCTCCAGACCGTACTACGTGAAATCAATGAGGATATCAAAGCGACCGAAGCAGGCGGAAAGAAAGATAACCGTTTGCGCATCGTACTGCCAATGAGCGACGGAGAGCCAGACAACCCCGCGCGAGTCCATGCGCTTGCCGAAGAGCTTGGCAATCGCGGCGCGGTCGTGGTCGGCCTCGGCCTTACCGATGCCGCAAAGTCCGTCGAAAAGATATATACAACCCCTACAAGTCGCGGCGAGGTTGTGAAGGATCTGAATCATTTACCCGTTATCGTCGCTCGCCATATTGTATCCGAGGCGCTCAAACTCTTTCCCGACAAGGGAAAAGGGCGCTATGAGTATGCACTGAAGGCCCTGGCAGACGGGTTCCAAGAGCCTGCTTCCGCGTGATACATTTATGAAGATGAAAGAAGCCGCGACACTCAAGAAACCGGAAGCGGCCGTCGAGCGGTGGATGGATCGTTTTCTCAAAAATGCTCCGGAGGCACAGCTACCGAAGCGGTTTGATACGATGTCCGCCGGAGAAAGGGCTCAGGAACTCTACGATATTCTTTCCTTTGTACGCATGGCGGGTTCAGAGAACTCGGAGTCGGAAGACGTGGCCCTTTTGCGTTCCCGTGCCTCAGCGCTCGCTTCCGATAAGGAGACACGCGACACATTCACGCGAGTGTTCGCACGCGGGCGTACCGAGACCAAACGCACTGAACGATCTCCCCTATATGGCAATATCGCACAAATTACGCGTTCTACGGGAGCCTTGTCTTTGCGCCATCGCGAACTCGAGCGCAAGCTTTTCATTGGAGCAGTGAAGGGTCCCGCATCGGAGAAGTTGACGCGCGAAGAGCTTATGGAAGCGGCCGGTGATCTTGCGAAAATGCGGGTTGAGCGCGACGCGCTGACGCGGCTTGAAGGCGAAGAAAAGACGGCAGATAAGACCGATGTCGCAGCGCATCTTATGCACGAGACGCTTACGCGATATCACGGTGAGGCCGAGAAAGGATTCGCATGGCTCCCGTCGCGTCTCGATATCCATCGTTCGATCCGCGCGGCACTGTCCAACGGCCGTTTTCCGCTTCTTGTCGGGGAGCCGGGTGTCGGAAAATCCGAGCAAGCAGATGCTGTCGCGGAACAATTGACTGATGATAAATGCGTAAAGATTGCCTGCACATCATCGACTGGCGAACATGACTTGATCGCCGACAAAGAACTCGACGAACGCGGAAGCTATCTTCGGTACGGAGCAGTTTCGCGCGCGGCCACAGGATTTATATCTTCGCGTGATAATCGTCCCGAACGAACTCATGGGCGTATTGCCCGCGCCGACGAGTTATTGAAAATCAACTTCGATAAGACATTCGGTCTCATCAAAGAGATCGCGCAGAAGAAACCGGGCGATCAGATGCACGAAAACGTCCCGCACCCCGTCCTGAAAGGGTTTACGTTGATCGCGACCTCGAACCCCGCTGGAGCACGCCACCAGCTCGACAAACTTCCTCCTGCCCTCGAACGTGAATTCGCCGAGATCAAAGTAGACTACCCGCCGCAAAGTCCGGAGAATCCTGAACTCTACGAATTCATGCTCTCCACACTCATGGACAATAAGGGATATATTGCCATCCCCAAGTCTGAACTCGCCCCTGCGTACGAACGCAAAGAGGTTGTGAATCAAAAAACCAAAGACGGCAGGGATATCGCCGCCGAGGAGAAAATCATAGCTGCGCCGAGCGATTCTCGTCACGGTACTTTGTGGCGCGTTGCAAACGCGATTCGCGCAATACAGGATTCATATACGGCCGACAACCCGGATGAGCGCACACACCTTGAGCCGTCCCTTTTGCGTTTCAATGCGAGCACCAATACGGTTGTTGCGAAGGACGCGGCGAATGCGGAGCCCTTGACGCTCCAATCTTCGACCATGACATTGAAAGAGATTGCTTCCTGGATGCGGGGTTTCGGCACCCGCATGGAAAGTGCCGATCCGAGCCTCCGCGCAAAGACGTTTTCCGATTGGCTCTCGTACAAAGCGAACGTATTCGTTTCGCAATGCCCGCCGAATGATCGGGCGAAAATGGAAGCAGTATTCAAGCATTTCAGTATTTTGAACCCAACTCCCACGACTTCCACGGAGCCGATGACAAATCTCGATATTGGGTACCTCTCGCCTCGCGTGCCGCGCCCGCTTGAGATCAGCGGGGAGTCCGTCGAACGAGCCGGAGATGAACGAAGAGATGCAGTGCCGGAGACGCGGACGGTAGAGACATTCGAGTTTTTGAATGAAAATGGCGAACGAATCCGCGTCAAACCCGGAGATTGCGATATCGGCGCGCTCCCGGGAAGCAGTTTCAACTACGTACTTCGATCTCGCTCAATGACCGACAAAGCGGCCGACGGCTACGCGGGCGTAAATGCAAGCAAACCCGACGAGTTCGTCTTCGTTTCGAAGGTACCCGGCGGAAGGCTCGCCCGCAGTTTTACGAAAGAAGCATTACTTGCGGAACTTGGTAAAGAGAACGTGCTTACTGTCGAGGCGGCCGAACGCATCATGGGCGAGGCAAATATGTGGGGAGATGAAGATACGCGCAAGGCCCTGGGATTCAAGCCGGACCGCGTTGCGCTTATTTTGTATTCCAAAGAATTTCTCGCGGAGTGCAAGAAGCGTGGCGATCTCCTCCAACACACCGTTGATACAATGCCCGATGGAACGCCTTTGACTATTGAGAAAATGGCAGAACTTGTCGGGAGCAACGTAGAAGGTCGGGATAGGAGTGGCAACCCGAATAAGTTCCGCCTATACAACGACCAATTCGGAGAGAATGGCGAGATGCTCCCAAACGCGTGGTTTTCAGGTGCGCAATACGCCGCCATGCGGGCAGAAACTCCTAAGGCCGGGTGGCAGGTGGTTTCGCGCGGGACGATCAATGGCACAAAAAGCCTCTCATTTATTCCGCAAACCGAGCGACTCATTGCCTATGCGAAGGAAACATTTGGTGGCACATTGCCACCCGCATACGCGAAAGCCGAGGGCGAACTTCTCGCGCAGAAATCAAGTATCGAAGCACTGATACAGGATAGTAAATGGGTGGAGGCGTCGGATAAACTTTCCAAACTTTCCATATCGCAACTTCTGCGCGAACCCTATGCGAATACGATGTTTCGTTACCTCGTCGGAACAAAGTCTCGGAACGAACGACTCTTAACGGACGAGTACACGTGGTCCAACACGCCCTCCGGTGACGGCGACCTCGTGAATTTCGGCGACGCCGGCGCGGGGGGTGCGAGCGTGGTCAGGGACGGGCCCGACGGCGCTTGGAGTTATCTCGGCGCTGTCTTCTCCCGCATTGAATCTTGATACTTGTGCTTTGAACTTTGAGTTCACGCCCCGCCCGTTTAGGGCGGGGCGTTCGCGCGAAAAATTTTTACTGGCGACGTAGAGCGAGAGAAATGAAAATCCGGATTTTCATTTCCGAGCCGAGGAGCCAGAAAACCAGGAGGTTTTACACCGCTATGGTACGCTTTCAGGTACGGGTAATGCAGTGCGGCGTACGCGCCGTACTCCCCGAAAGATTCTGCTTGCCGGACGCTTGCGCGAGTCGATTGATACAGGGGTGAGCGCGCGCATGGTATACCCCGAAGCAGCCGAAACCCGATCACTCTTTTGAGTATTCGCGAATCGGCGAAGATATGGACGGCGTCAGGCAAAAGACAGTGGCCCTCCGGTGACGGCAACCTCGTGAATTTCGGCAACGCCGACGCGAAGGGTGCGAACGTGAACAGGAACAAGCCCGACAACGATTGGAGGAATCTCGGCGCTGTCTTCTCCCGAAGAATCGACGACAGGCCTGGGCTTACTCCCGGGCCTTCGTTTGTTTGATCCAGCCGCCGAGCATTCTCCCTATCTCGACAGATATGGTTGAGAGTTCGGCGAATCCGGCATCATTCAGGCATCGCGTGGCATGGGCGAGCCGCAAGTGCGCTAAGAGGATTTTCAACTGAATGTCGGCCTTATTGAGTAACAGGAAGCGCGACGCCCCTCCCTTGCTTTGAGCTAGATAGAGAGATTCCAGAAGATCCAACACGGTCGTCTCAATTCTCGCCCCTAGCGAATGTCTTGAGACTTTAGGGAATCGCGAAACGCGCTCGTGCGCCGAGCGATATAATAGATTCATCTTATGGAAGATAACAGGTTCGGAAAATCGGGGGGGGGGGGACCATGGCAGTTTTTTGTTCAAGAACATTATATCGAAGGGAAATCTATTTGCTGCATGGCGCGAATTTAGGAACGGAAAGACAGGCAAGATAGATGTTTTGGAATTTGCCGAACACGCTGAGCGCAATCTTGTTGAGTTGCACGAGGATTTGGCTCGCGGCACGTACCGACACGGCACGTATACGCGGTTCTTTGTTCATGATCCGAAGCGCCGCTTTATTGCCAAAGCGTCGGTGCGCGATAGGGTTTTGCATCATGCGATTTGCCGGATTCTGGTTCCGAGGCTCGACAAGGCATTTATTTTCGATTCTTATGCGTCGCGCAAGACAAAAGGCACGCATGTTGCAAATGACAGATTGAACAATTTCGCACAGCGACTTTCTCGAAACGGTACGCGCACGGTATGGCTTTTGAAATGCGACATCAGGAAATTCTTCGATAGCGTAGATCACAAAGTGCTGCTTCGTATCTGCTGCAAGAAAACTGCTGATCCAGCTCTCTTGCAATTGCTTGAAAATATTATTCGCAGCTTCGCGACAAGACCGGGCCAAGGTATTCCTCTCGGCAATCTTACTTCGCAGTTGTTTGCAAATATGTACCTCGATCCGCTTGATCAGTACGTCAAGCGTGAGTTGCGATGCGCACATTACATTCGATACACGGATGATTTTGTTTTTCTGTCTGAAGACCGGCAGAAACTCGAACAGCTCCTCCCGCACATTGAGAACTTCTTGCGCGAAAGACTTCTTGTAGAAATGCATCCGGATAAAATTATGTTTAAGAAATGGCATGAAGGAGTAGATTTTCTTGGTTTTGTGCATTTCCCGGATTTTAAAATTGTCCGGCAGAAAACAGTCCGGCGCATGTTTCGCAAGCTTTCTTCGCAGTTTCAAGAGGCCGGAGTGGAAGATCGGGAACGAGATCGCCTCGAACAAGCGAAGCAGTCGTATCTCGGCGTTCTTTCGCATGGACGCAATAAAAAGCTTTCCCGAAATGTTCGTCGGAATTTCAGGGTATTTCCACAGGAATGATTAGTCCTATAATTATACCACTTCCTACCAAAAAAGCAAGCATTTGAGCGCCAACTATGTGAGCCGTTCGACGCGCTAGAATTAAGCCATGGCGGACGAAGACACATCCCAACCGCCCGTAGAGCCAACAGCACCGGCAGAACTTGCTCCAGCGCCCGAAGTCGCGCCGAGCGAGCCTGTGCAAACCACTCCCCCTGAAACCGCCCCCTCCACGCAAGGCTCCGGCGAGCCGACGCAATCGGCTCAAATACCAGTAAATGAGCCGTTGCCTCCGGAACCAGAGCCGCCGCAGGCGGCGAGTGCGTCAGTGGCACCCGCACCGGCTTCGACAAGCTCACCGCAAGCCACGCACGCCTCGCGCGATCTCTTGGTGAAAGCACGAGCAACGATCCAAACCCGAAAACAGAAGAAACTCGAAAAGATCCTGGAAGCTCTTGATGGGAAAGGCCCTACTACGCTAAAGCTACGAAGGGCAGGCAAAATCACCAACGACGAAGTTGAGAAGTTGCTGCACGTTTCTGACGCAACAGCAACACGGTATCTCTCTGCATTGGAAAAGGAAGGAAAAATAAAACAGGTTGGCAAAACTGGAAAAGCGGTAACTTACACAAAACCTTGAGACATTTTTGAATTTGGCTTTTGCTTGCAAGGAGGCAGAAAATCAGATGTGAAATGCGATATACAAACGACGCGCAGCCGCGAGAAGCGCGGCGAGTGTCATGCGCCTGCCCGAAGCAGGCGCGTGCATAAAATGGATGCCATCTGGCGGGCAGGTATCTCGCTAGGGGGGACTGTAACGAGGCCGGCCCGCACAAGCGGATTTGCAACTATGTACGAATAAGTGGAAGTGAAATACTGACCGCGGGTGGGGGGAGCTGCAGCGCGCTAGGAGGCTCCAAAAGCCGAGGCACAAACGCAAACGGAGTGGCAGCAATATGAGACCCGTAGCAAGATATCAAACTGATGAGCGATAAAAGACGAAGCGAACGGACGCACCGCGAGGCACTAAGTATAAACGAGGGTTTTTGGAGCACTAGCGCGATGGAGCGGGGGGTGGGTGTGCCCACCCCACAAGGTGGAGCGCCGTAGGCGCACCGATACTGCCGGACGAGCCCTAGCGAGATACCCTGCCCGCCGGATGGCGGGCAGTAATTCAACATCTATACGAAGGCACTGTTCGCAACCCGTGGCATCCGCAGTGGATTTGCATTTTGGATTCTCGCATCCAAACGGCTCACATAACGGGTATGTGAGCCGTTTGCCGCCTCCTTACAGGAGCAGTACACCTTGCGGCTCTTTTGTTCGCTTCGCTCCAAAACAGCTCGCAAGGTCTTGCGAATCTTCATGCATTCGATTCGCAACCCCGCCGCCCATTCAATTTTCAAAAAACCCCCGCGAAATAGATGTGCATGCCTGTCCGCCTTTGGCGGAGAGGATTGGCGGCGGGGCGGGGGCCGAGGGCGCGGCGTACTCGCGCGCCCGAGAGAGCAGGCACGGAATCGAATCGTACAATCCGGTACAAAGCCACCACGCGCGCGGAGCGCGCGAACATCAGGAGTGTTCAGCAAAATAGGTTCGAGCGTGCTTTAATAGGGACTCCAGAATCAAACGAATGATTGAAAAAGCTAGTTTCTTAGCGTAGGATATTGATGTTTGCCACCTTAGCTCAGTTGGTAGAGCACGTCTTTCGTAAAGACGATGTCCGCGGTTCGATTCCGCGAGGTGGCTCAATAGCAAAGTGATTAGGAGTATCGGCTTGTCTATGGTTTCCTGATGAAGGGTCAACCATGGAGGTACTTGATGTTCAAGCCAAGCGAGAGATTGCTCTGCCTTCATGCCGAAGATGGGAAGATCAGCGTCGTTTTCTCGTTGCATGATGAGGACTATGACCCGGCGGTCGGGCACGTTGATCAGATCTTTGGGAACCGTTTCCGTGTCATTCGTCGGGCTGAAGTGGAGCCGCAAAACGACGGGCACTCGTACTGGGTTGTCCACGGGCTCAAGATGGTGGACCGCTATCATTAGATGGCGAGCGGGAGCACGCACGTGCTCCCCTTTGCTATACTCTTTGAATGCAACAAAAAGGCGCCATAGAAGCGCGCATTACAGAGATCGAGGCCCAAATGGGCGCGGCGGACTTTTGGGCAGATAAGGAAAAGGCCCAAATGGTACTGAAAGAGTACCAAGACCTTAAAGCAAAGCTCGTAGGCGGCGGAGGGTACGAAAGCTCCGACGCGCTCGTCACAATAGTCTCGGGCGCAGGGGGCGACGACGCAGAAGATTTCTCTCGCATTCTCTTTGAGATGTACGGTAAGTACGGCGCGAGTAAAGGATGGAAGACAGTGCTCCTTTCTTCCAACCAAAATCCGATGGGAGGATACCGAAGTATCTCATTTGAGGTAAACGGAAAGGGCGCATACGGCGCGCTCAAGCACGAAGCGGGAGTGCACCGCCTAGTGCGCATGTCGCCTTTTAATGCCGCGGGGAAGCGCCAGACGAGCTTTTCGCTCGTCGAAGTCCTGCCCAAGCTGCCGGATCTGCCGGAAACGCATATTCCCGAAAAAGACCTTGAAACATCTATCGCTCGCTCAGGTGGGCCGGGTGGTCAAAATGTGAATAAGCGTGATACCGCGGTGCGCATGACGCATAAACCGACGGGCCTTACCGTGCACGTAACGAGCGAGCGCAGCCAATTGCAAAATAGGGAGAAGGCGCTCGAGATGTTGCGCGGCAAGCTTTACACCATGCAAGAAGCAGCGCAGTTGCGTGAATCACGTGGGCTCTCTGCGGGTGCCTCAACCAAAATTGAGTGGGGCAGCCAGATCCGCTCCTATGTCATTCATCCGTACCAGATGGTTAAGGATCATCGCACTGATCATGAAGAAAGAAATGTCGAAAAAGTACTCAATGGCGATATCCAGGGCTTCATAGATGCGGGAAAGAATTTGGAAGGAGCTCCGACTGCGGTATAATGTTTACTTGTATGCATTTTCCTAGAAGCTGTAATCTGACAGCTGGAAGCCATTTGTTATGATTTATTTCGACAAAGTAACGAAGATATATGCCGATGGAGCGCCACCTGCGGTCGCTGAGATTACTCTGGGAGTAGACCCGGGCGAGTTTGTCTCCATCGTAGGCCACTCGGGGGCTGGCAAGACGACGCTCCTCAAGATGCTCTTTGCCGAAGTCTTACCGACCGAGGGAGCGGTTTTTTTCGGTACTCGCGACGTGAGCAAGCTCTCGGACAACGATCTACTGAGGCTTAGGCGCAATATCGGCACTATTTTCCAGGATTACCGCCTCCTTCCCACCAAGAATGTGTATGAAAATATCGCATTTGCCCTCGAAGTCGCGGGAAGAAGCGATGAGGATATCGCGGGGGACGTGCCGCATGTTCTAGACCTCGTCGGCCTTTCGGACAAAATTTGGAGCTTCCCGCATGAGCTCTCAGGCGGAGAACAGCAACGTGTGGCGATCGCGCGCGCGATCGTGAACCAGCCAGATGTGCTTATCGCAGATGAGCCGACAGGCAACCTCGATCCGATCAACACGCACGACATCGTGGGTATTTTAAAGAAGATCAACGACCTCGGTACGACGGTCCTGCTCACGACGCACAACAAATCAGTCGTGGATTCTGTAGGCAGGCGCGTGGTCACCATGGATCAGGGAAGGATCGTACGTGACGATAAAGAAGGGAAATACTCGTTGTAAGATATCTATATACCTATGTGGACCACTATCAAAAGGATTGCACGATACGGACTCGTCGGGTTCGTGCGCAACGGGTTCATCTCGCTGTCGGCCATTCTTATGATGACGATCATGCTCTTCATGCTCGCCAACATCATGATCTCCAACGCTGCCATGCGCTCAACGCTCAATGACCTCACCAACAAGGTAGACGTAAGTGTGTACTTCAAGACATCAGCCTCGGTGTTGCAAATACAGGAGGTACAAAGAACGATTCAGGCGCTCCCCGAAGTCGCTTCGATCACGTATGTGAGCAAAGAGCAGGCGCTCGAAGACTTCCGCGCGCGACACAAAGGCGACCAACTCACCATGCAAGCTCTTGATGAGCTCGGCAGCAACCCTTTTGGCGCATCTCTCGAGATCCGCGCAAAGCAGACGAGCCAATATGAAGCAATAGCAAAATATCTGGAAGCGCAACAAGCATCCCAATCAGAAGCAGGCGCTATCATCGATAAAGTGAATTTCTATCAGAACAAGACGGCAATCGATCGGCTCACTACGATCATTGCCACGTCTCAGAGGAACGGGATCGCAAAGACGGTGTTTCTAGGGATCTGCGCCCTACTCATCGTTCTCAATACAATCCGCCTTGCGATCTATACCTCGCGCGATGAGATCGGAGTTATGAACCTGGTAGGCGCAGGCCGCTGGTACGTGCGAGGCCCATTTATGGTTGCGGGAGTTCTGTATGGCGCAGTGTCAGCAGCGCTTGTACTCCTGGTCTTATACCCGATCCTTCTCTATTACCCCGTCCTTATAGGGCTCGACCCAACGACAGAGCTGCTCTTTGGCTCTTTCAACTCGTTCGACTATTTCCTGGCGTATTTCCCGCTCTTCTTTCTGGTGCTAATGGGCACTGGTACTGGTCTTGGTGCTTTGTCCAGTTATCTAGCCGTTCGCCGCTACTTACGAGCGTAACGCCGCGTGAAATCGACGCACTTCGTCGTTGTGGGGCCCCCGCGGCGCACTCACCGTACTTTCGTACGGCTCGTGCGCCGCTTTCCCCACGCCTTGAATTGCATTCGATTTCACGCGGCATGGTAAAGTAGTTCGTATGAAGCGCGTGCGTGCGGGACACAAGTATGTTTTTGTTGTGGGCGGTGTTATGTCGGCCGTCGGCAAAGGCATCGCGACTGCCTCGATCGGCAAGCTACTCACGGCGCGCGGACTCTCGGTGAATCTCGTGAAGATCGATCCATATCTCAATGTGGACGCAGGTACGATGAATCCGATAGAGCATGGCGAAGTGTTTGTCCTCGACTCTGGATTAGAGACCGATCAAGACATGGGCAACTACGAGCGTTTTTTGGGGCGCGATCTCGGGCCAGATGATTACATGACGAGTGGTATGGTCTATCAGTCGGTCATCGCGCGTGAGCGCAATTTGGGCTATGGCGGCAAATGCGTTGAAGCGATCCCACACGTACGTGACGAGATCGTTAATCGGCTTAAACACGCCGCGAAACGCGCCGGCTCCGACGTTTCAGTCGTCGAAGTCGGCGGCACGGTAGGGGATTTCCAAAATGCGCTTTTCATCGATGCCGCGCGCGTGATGCACCTCGAACATCCATCGGACATTCTTTTCGTGATGGTTTCCTACCTGCCAGTCCCGGGCACGATAGGGGAAATGAAAACCAAGCCGACACAGACGGCAGTACGAGAACTCAATTCATACGGCGTACAGCCCGACATCATCATCGCGCGTTCCACGCATACTTTGGACAAAAAGCGTAAGGAAAAGTTATCAATTTCATGCAATGTGCAGCCAGATCGAATTATTTCCGCGCCCGACGTGGATTCGATATACGACGTGCCGCTCAACTTCGAACGCGACAAACTCTCGGAGCTCCTCATGGATCTTTTGGGGAAGAAGCCGAAGCAGACGCCGGATTTCTCCGAGTGGAAACATTTTGCAGATCACGCGCACAACGGACGTAGCACAGTGAAGATCGGGATCGTCGGCAAATATTTCGACACGGGTGACTTCGTTCTCTCCGACGCGTACCTTTCGGTCATCGAAGCCATCAAGTTCTCGGCATATGCGCACGGGGTGAAGCCAGAGATCAGCTGGCTCAATGCCAAGAATTATGAGAGCACACCCGCATCTATCGCGGAGCTAAAAGAATACGACGGCATCATCGTGCCAGGAGGATTTGGAGAAACGGGAATTGAAGGGAAGATCGCAGCCATCAAATACGCGCGCGAGCACAAGATCCCATACTTCGGCCTCTGCTACGGCATGCAATTGATGACCATCGAATTCGCGCGCAATGTCGCGGGATTGAAAGGTGCGCATACGACCGAGATTGATCCAAACACACCGCACCCGATCATCGCCATCCTGCCGGAGCAGAAAGCAAAGCTCGCGCGCAAGGCATATGGCGGCACCATGCGCCTTGGTGCGTACCCGTGCGATCTTGTCCAAGGCACGATTGCAAGCGACGCATATGAGAAAAAAGCGATCTCAGAGAGGCACCGGCATCGATACGAAGTGAATCCGGATTACATCGAGAAGCTCGAAGCTGCAGGCCTCGTATTTTCTGGCCGCTCGCCTGACAGCCGACTGATGGAGATCGCGGAACTTCCCAAAAACGTGCATCCTTTTATGCTCGGCACCCAATTCCATCCCGAACTCAAGGCCCGCCCGCTCTCCCCGCACCCGCTTTTCAACGCGTTCATCAAAGCGGCGATAGAGAGTAAGAAATAGCGTATGAGCGCTCTGTTGCCCTTCGTTCATCGGGGTGGTAGGAGCGGAGATTCTATATGCCTGCCGGTCGAACCCGGACTGTTCGAAGAGTTCCCGAAGACAGTCGTATGGGAAGGCCTGACGCTCCTCAAGAAAGATGAGTTCCACGTCACGCTTCTCAACATCACCTCTCTGCGCAATGGTGCGGGCATATCCGACGAGACAGTCATGTCTTTTCTTGACGAGTTCGCGAAGCAACACCGGTTCGAACCCACCGCTTTCTTGGATGATTTCCGCTTCGTGCGGGAAGGGGAGAGAGCATCTGTCGTAATCCGTTGTCGCGTATCAAATCTTGAAGAGTTGTTCAGGGAGATACGCCGGAAATTCAACATCGACCTACCGTTGCAGCCCGCGCATGTGACACTCTATACACTCCAGAGAAATGGCGGCATCCATATTCCAAGTGAAGAAGTCATGGAGTCCCTGCCTCCTGTCCGTATCCCGGAATTGCAAAAAGCCGCAGAAAATATTTCAGCCCATTGACTTTTTCGCTCGTGAGAGTATAATGGCTCATGGTTCGACGCAGCTCACCACAAGTGGGTGTGAAAATTCTCCAAGAAGGATTCACCTTCGACGATGTTTTGATCCGGCCTGCGGCAAGCTCGATGGAGCCGGCAGAAGCATCTCTCAAAACCAATATTGCCGGCATCACTCTTGCGGTGCCTTTTTTGAGTGCCGCGATGGATCGTGTGACAGAAGAGGAAATGGCGATTGCATTGGGTAAGCTCGGGGGCTTAGGTGTCATTCATCGTAACTGCTCCATAGAAGTGCAAGTCAAGATAGTCACGCACGTGAAAAAGGCGGGCGTCAAAGTCGCTGCCGCATGCGGACCTTTTGCCGCCGACCGAGCGAAAGCGCTCGACGAAGCGGGAGTAGACGCGGTCGTCATCGATTGCGCGCACGGGCATAATTTGAATGTCGTTGAAAGCGCAAAGAAAATAAAGAAAAGTCTCAAACACGCAAAAATGATATTTGGCAACATCGCGACCGCTGAGGCGGCAAAAGCGGCATGTCAATTTGCTGATGCGGTGAAAGTGGGAGTAGGCCCCGGCTCTATCTGCACGACGCGACTCATTTCCGGTGTAGGCGTGCCACAGCTATCGGCAATACTTGAGGTTGCTGCCGTTGCAAAGAAGTACAAAGTGCCTGTTATCGCCGACGGAGGCATCCGCACATCAGGAGATATCGCAAAAGCACTTGCGGCAGGAGCTTCAGCGGTCATGCTCGGTAATCTTTTCGCGGGCACCGATGAAGCGCCAGGAAAGATCGTCGAGAAGGGGGGAGTCAAGTTCAAAGAATATCGCGGCATGGGCTCAGAAGCGGTCATCAAAAGCGCATCAGGATCCGAGCGCTACTTCACCCATGGGCGCAAAGCCGTGCCCGAAGGGGTAGAGGCCCTGGTGCCCTACAAAGGCCCCGTTGCTGAGATCATCGCGACTCTTGTCTCTGGCGTCCAAGTCGGCATGGGCTACGTGGGCGCTCGCACTATTTCAGAATTTGAAAAGAAAGCGCAATTCATTCGCATCACCCACGCGGCGATAGCCGAAGGCAAGCCGCATTCGCTTGCAGGCATCACCCAGGAATAGAGGGATATACACACGAGAGCGCCCACGCAGCTGCGCGGGCAGTACACCCCGACAGTAGATGTCAGCGAGGCGCGAAGCGCAGTCGCCAGGGAACTCAATCTTGAAAATTAGTGTCTCTTGTGCGATATAAACAACTCTCAATATCGAAAAGACTATCGCCGACATTCACTGCGGGGTACAATGAGTGCGTGAGTGGAGCTTACGCATTACTTTAATTTTCGACAACTATGGAAAGTATATTTGTAGCAGCGGCCGCAAGCATTGCAGCGATCTTTGGGGGGCTCGGTGGCGGAGACCACAAAGCGCCGCTACAGGATAGGAATCAGATAAAGATACATGCGTCATCCACTGCCTCCGGCGTGAACATCGCATGCGTTGCAGCGGCTGTCGCCGCGCGCGAAGCTTCGCTCCAGGCCGGTATCTCGACCAACATGCAGGACGTTACCGCAGCATATACCACTCGCGCTTCCGCGCTTGCTTCCGCCTACACTCAGACAGGGAACGATGCTATCAGGAAGGCAGTAAAGAGCGCATGGAATAGCTTCAACGGCGCGATGCGGCTCGCGCACAAGAGTTGGCAGAAAACACAGCAAAGTGCATGGTCGGGCTTCAAGACCGCACTCAAAGCATGCGGCTCAAACGCTTCAAGCATCGCTGATTCTGCGAATGCATCTGTTGATGCCAATGCTGGAGGCGGTACCAAATAAAATCGTAATTGAAGAAGGCTTCTTTTTCGGGTATTGTTAACCCGCGTTCGATCATTGCGGGATCGTCTAATGGTAGGACTACTGCCTCTGGAGCAGTGTATCTTGGTTCGAATCCAAGTCCCGCAGCAAAATAAGTGTCACGCATTTTGCGAAGGGCTTGGATTAGGAAAGGGGTCGGGAAAACACCTGTTTTCCCGTGGAGGAAGGAATGGGAAAACCGTGGGTTTCCCAAGGGTCCTTGTCTCGCAGCAGTCATTTTGTTCGATACAGAGGCACCGAAGTGTCAACGTAAGGTGTTAGAATACAATACGTCTTCATGAATATACCCATTAGCAGCCTCTTACTATCGCTATGATATTTTCACTTATACTCGGCGTTGTCCTCGGAGCGCTTTCGATGATCTTCGTGCTCCAAAATATTGGCACGGTTACCGTCGCGTTCTTCGATTGGCAACTTACGAGCTCTCTCGCGCTCGTGCTGCTTTTTACCATTATTCTCGGTATCGTCATGACACTGCTCGTACTTTTGCCGAGCCTCATTCGCGGCGACTTTTATCTCTCATCTATAAAGAAGCAAAAGAAACAGCTGGAAGATGAGCTTGCGAGCACGCGCCGTGCGCTTGCCGATACGACGGCGCATGCGCCGCATACGACGGTCATCGAAAAGACAGAAACAGTGCACACGGCATAGCCCCAAAAAGTTGCGCTCAATCAATTCTCGTGGTACTCTCGAAGTATTGCTCTCTCGAGCTTTACTTCAATGACGCCTACCGTTGCTCCGCATACTCTGGAGCCCACATTCAATGGCCTCGGTATCGCACCGAATATTCTCGACATACTTGGCAAGCTTAATTTTGTCGTCCCTACTCCCATTCAGCATCGGGCAATTCCGCCGGGAGTTGCCGGCAAAGACGTCGTTGGCGTCGCCCAAACGGGCACGGGGAAGACATTGGCCTTCGGCATCCCACTGCTCCAGCGTCTTGCAGGGGCAGGAGGTCGCGGGCTAATACTTGTCCCGACGCGCGAGCTCGCACTTCAAGTAGATGAGACGCTTGCAAAGATCGCACGCCCACTTGGAATAAGAAGCGCTGTTTTTATCGGCGGAGCTTCTATGGGAGCACAGATCTCCGCACTTCGGCGGGATCCGCACGTTGTGATCGCGACACCCGGCCGCCTTTTGGACCACCTTGCACAAAAAACGATCCGACTCGACAAGGTTGAGGTCCTCGTCCTTGACGAGGCCGATCGCATGCTCGATATGGGTTTCTGGCCGCAAGTGAAAAAGATAATCGCTGCAGCACCCAAAGAGCGGCAGACGATGCTTTTCTCCGCGACGCTTTCACCCGATATCATGCAACTTGCAACGGCGCACATGAAGCTGCCCCTGCGCATTGAGGTTGCGCCCGCAGGTACCACCGTCGAGAAAGTAAGCCAAGAATTTTTCGTCGTGCGCAAGGAAGAAAAAACACGGCTTTTGGAAAAGATCCTCAGCGACTATGCCGGCTCGACACTCGTCTTTTCTCGCACCAAGCATGGTGCGAAAAAGGTCATGCGGACGGTCGCGGCAATGGGTCACACCGCAGCCGAGATCCACGGCAATCGCTCGCTCTCGCAGCGCAAGGAAGCGCTCGAAGGATTCAAGAATGGCCGCTATCGCGTGCTTGTAGCCACCGACATCGCTTCGCGGGGGATCGACGTCAAAGGCATCGAGCTTGTCGTCAATTACGACTTACCGATGGATAGCTCGGATTACGTGCACCGCATCGGCCGCACGGCGCGTGCAGGCGCTAAAGGCCACGCTATTTCATTCGCTGAGCCTCATCAGAAGCGCGACATCCGCGACATCGAACGCCTCATCAGGAAGACGGTCCCTATCTCCACTTTGCCTGCGCTTCCGCCCGCACGCGCGACCCCCACCTCTACATATAATGATGATCGCCCTCGAAGATTTTCCCGACCACAACAGAGAGGCTTCACTCCGAGAGGCAGGTCTAGTTTTGGAAGTCGTCCGCGCAGACAGTCGCCCTCACGCGGCCCTCGCCGCTTCTCCCGTTAGAAAAATCCATGTACTTATAAACACCGACCGAAGTTCATAAGTACATAGTGTCCAAACCACGCCTGTAGTTGCCTGTGTATACTGTACCGATGCCGCTGCCCGAAAGAAAAAAAGGGGAGCTCTCCGTGCTCTCTGCAATGGCAATCGGCTCTTTTTTCCCGATAGTGACGGTGCTCTCATACGCAGCCGTGCCAAGCCTCATATCATTAGGCTGGAGCACTCTTATTGCCGCGCTATTCTTTGGGGCTGTCGTGGCGTACCGGAAAAAGTGGAAAGAACTCGCGCAGCCGCTTTTGTGGAAATACGTCGCTCTTGTGACACTTTTCATCAGTATTCTCTATTACGGTTTCTATTACATCGGCCTCACGTACACGCTTCCCGGCAACGCGGCCATCATTGCGCTATTTGAGGTTTTTACCTCGTTTTTATTTTTCAATGTATTTCGAGGAGAGCGCATCTCATGGGACTATAAAATTGGGGCGCTTCTCATGGTCATCGGCGCGCTCATCGTTCTGGGGAAGGACTTCTCGCACATCAATGTTGGAGACCTCCTCATTCTCGCTGCCACTGTGTCGGCACCGATCGGCAATCTTTTCCAGCAGAAAGCGCGCAACATCGCATCGAGCGAAACTATCCTTTTCTTGCGGGGTATGCTCGCGGTCCCTGCCATATTCTTTTTCGCCTTTGTTTTTGGCCAACACGCATCACTGGGCAATATACAAGAAGCGGCACTGTTCCTTGTTATCAACGGCGTCATCATTCTCGGTATATCCAAAGTGCTCTGGATCGAGGCGATCCACCGCATCTCGGTCACCAAAGCTATGGCGCTGCAGAGCTTCGGTCCGCTCGCGACGCTATTCTTTGCGTGGCTCATTCTCCATCAAGCGCCCAACATTTGGCAACTTGCCTCTGTCGTGCCCCTCATCCTCGGCGTGCTTTTTTTGACCGACCATTTGAAGTTGAGTCGGTACAGGTGATCCAACTGCTTGCATAAAAAACCACCAGGGTGCATATTTTGGGTATTAGCACTCAATATTAGTAATAGGTCAAGCAAAAAGCCTGACAGAGAGCCATATTTTAGATATCTGTATGAAAAAGATACTCGTTTCCTCGCTCGTAGCAGTCGTCGCGCTGAGTGCCAATGTGGCCGCTGCTCAAAGCTATTATCCTACCTACTCCTACACCCCGACATATCAGACACAGACGCAAACTCAGTATCAGCAACCCTACATTGGCGGCTGCATCAATTTGATGTGGAATCTTTCGTTCGGCTCCCGCGGCACCGAGGTGCGGAAGCTCCAGACATTTCTTGTAAGCCGCAATTATCCGGGAGGTGGCAGCTGGATGATCACCGGTTACTTCGGACGGGCGACACAGGCCGCTGTGCGGAATTTCCAGATGGAGCAAGGGCTCTCGCCAGTCGGGATCGTTGGTCCTATGACACGTGCGGCGATCGCGCGTGTGAGCTGTGGCGGTACTGGCTATAATCCGTATCCCTACCCGACGCCTCCCACATACACCTATCCACCTACCACGCCGCCGAATAACACGACTTGCTACTACACCTACCCGTACATTTGCCCACCATTCAACAACTACCAGAACGTCACGCTTACCTCGCTCTCGGTCACATCAGGCCAGCCGGGGAGCAGCGTCACGATCTATGGATCCAATTTCGATTACGCCAACAATACCGTCTACTTCGGCACCATGCCGATCGCGAATGTCTCGTCGTACAACGGGACATCGCTCACCGTCACCGTCCCTAGCACAGTGTCCCAAAACGCAGTCAACGTCTACGTCACGAACACACGTGGCACAAGCAACACGCTCACCTTCAACATCACAGGAAATATCTGCCAGTACCCGTACACGAACTGCTACGGCTCAGTCAACATCCAATACCTCTCCCCAAGCTCTGGTAGCGTAGGCACTACCGTTACTGTGACCGGCAACGGGTTCAGCACCACGGGCAATACCGTACGCTTTGGCGCCGGCGTTATCACAGGAGTGAATTCTCCGAATGGCAACACGCTCTCATTCGTGATCCCTTCGCAGCTCGGTGGCACATCGCAATTCGTCACTCAGGGCACATACAATGTATCCGTATCGAACTTCTCGGGACAGACGAGTAACGCGCTCACGTTCAACGTTACGTCATCCAATTCATCTGGAGCACCGACCATTACAAGCGTGAACGGCCCAACTTCGTTGGCGCTGAACACGCAGGGTACCTGGACGATCCAGATCAACAACAATCAAACGAATTCGTACACAACGACATCGGTTAATTGGGGCGATCAATATATTTCCGGTGCGCAGCTCTCGGCTAATCAGACCACGTACGCACAGGGGAATCAGACGCTTACCTTCACTCACAGCTACTCGCAAAGCGGCACCTATACGATCACCTTCACCGTTACTGGCGTCGATGGCCTCAGCAACACCTCTACGATCACCGTTGTTGTCGGGAGCACAAGTTCGGGTTCGGTAACGCTCTCTTCTCTCAACCCAACCACAGGAGCGGTGGGTACGCAAGTGATCCTGCAAGGAACTGGATTCAGCGCGCTCGACAACACCGTGCACTTCGGCATCGGAGGCACGAAGCATATCCCAAGCTCCAACAACACAACGCTCTACTTTACGATCCCTTCATACGTTTCTCCGTGCGATGTCGTATCTTCAGGCAATGCATGTTCGCCGTACAGCCAGCAAGTGACAGGAGGCTCCTACCCGATCTACGTCACCAACAGCAGCGGCACCTCGCAGACACTGATGTTCCAGGTCAACTAACCTTTCTGGTGAAAGAAGGAGGTGCGTGGTGCATAATGCAGCCATGTACATTGTTCGCAGGTACTATTGGCTCGCTATCGTAGGACTGTTGGCGCTTCTTGCGCTTGCGATGATGATCCCCATCCTCATGCGTTTGGCGGTAGAGCCGTACGTCCACGCCTCGATCCAAGATGTGCCGCAAACGGAAGCCGCGCTCGTACTCGGTGCATCAGTAATACGCCGGGCTCCATCTCCTGTCCTTGCCAGACGCGCGGACATGGCGATCGCGCTCTACAAAGATGCCAAAGTGTCGAAGATATTGGTTACGGGTGATAATGGTGCACTGACGCATGATGAAGTAACCCCAGTGCGCAAATACCTCCTCGATGCAGGCATTCCCGCGCCCGATATCTTCCTTGATCACGCGGGTTTTGATACCTACAGCAGTTTTTATCGTGCGCGCGAAGTCTTTCAGGCTCGCTCGCTTATTATCGTGACCCAAGAATTTCACTTGCCTCGCGCCCTCTGGATCGCGCGGCAGCTCGGATTGGAAGCCTACGGGATAGTTGCGCCCGGGAGCGGTTCGATGCGCGATTATTTTCGCGAGATACCTGCGTCTGCAAAAGCGTTCGTCGACGTAGTACTGCGCCGACAGCCCAAATACCTCGGCCCCACCATTCCACTTTCGGGGGATGGAGAAATCACCTGGTATTGAACCTGTCCCGCATCAACGCCATCCGTTCGCGAGCTGGTCCTAAGTACCGAATGTAGTGAGACGTTTGATGCGGGGTGGTAAAACCCCGTCAGTAGATGGTGGCGATGCGCAAAGCGCAGTTGCTAGGGAAATTCAGCGTTCCAGTCATCGACACTGCGGTCCAAATGAATGTGCTGGCGCAAGAAAAGACTTTCGCCACCATTCACTGCGGGGTAAAATACGAGAGATGCGGACCGCACTTCATATCGCAGTGCCCTGGCTTCTTCTCGTGGGGTTCATTGTAATTGTATATGGGCTGTATGGATTTTCCCCCGAGGCGCCCCCGTGCGCGATAGGGGCATGCCCGCGTGTGCTTCACGAAACCGATGCAAGAAAGACCTTCGCATATCACGAGGGAGTGCAATTCAGCATTGTGATGACGGAGAGCAACAATCCATCAAGAAGCTTGCGTTGTATTCCCGAAGGAGTGATCGCGCGAATGGAGGATGCTGCCGCCTCGGATTCTACCTACACTGCTGTGTTTCAAGGCGTAGCTCACGGCACCTGCGCCCTTACCGGCGATAATTTCTCGGCAACGATCCTGATCCAGTGAACCAAAGCCCGCCCACACCTATGCATACCGGTAAGTGATAGGTATACTGGTGCGTCTGAAGTTGAGAAGTATGCCCAGCAGTGAAATGTGCCTTAGGCATAAACAACCCATGAAAACTAACCATAAACGCATGCAAAGTGCTCTAGTCGAGAGCTTGTGTACCGAGCCGCGGCAGCCGGCAGGCGTCTGCCGCAAAGGCACATTCTACTGACTGGGTATGAAATATGTCCGACTTTTGCTGGTTACAGCGGCGTTCCTCGTGCCGACTCTTTCATTTGCGCAAACATCGAGCTGTGTCACGTTCACTCGTAACCTCTCATTTGGCGCAACAGGGAGCGAAGTCACCAAACTCCAAACCTTTTTGAGGGCGCAGGGCTACTTCACGGCGGCGTCGGTTCCTCGCTTTGGACCTGCCACACGTACAGCGGTCCGCAATTTCCAACGCGCCAATGGAATTTCAGCGGTCGGGACTGTCGGGCCCATTACGCGCGCAAAGATCGCAATCCTCACTTGCAACCCGGCAGCCGAGAGCTTTGAAGTAACCGGATGGATCCCGTACTGGCGCGTCGCGACCGGCACAGCAGATACTTTGCCGCATCTCGACTTGCTCACAGAGGTCAATCCGTTCATCTACACGCTGCGAGGAGACGCAACACTTCTCTTCAATGGTTCGACAACGGATGCAGCCATCTGGCTTAGCTTCAACGCACAGGCAAAGGCAAAAGGCGTTCGCGTGATACCGACCCTTATGTCGGGGGATCGCGAGGTGATGCACAATGTCCTCAGCGACCAGATACTACGGACCACGCTCATAGACCAAATTTCCACGCTCGTAAACGAGAAGGGTTACGACGGCATCGACATCGATTTCGAGTTCAAGCACGCCAAGACAAAAGATTATTTCTCGCTGTTCCTCAAGGAACTCAAGCAGCGCCTCGGTACCAAGCTGCTCATGTGTACCATCGAATCGCGCATACCCAACGAGGACCGATACTACGGTACTTCCGTCCCACAAGACGCTGGCATCTTCTCCAATGATCTCCCCGAGATCAACAAGTACTGCGATCGCGTGCGTATCATGGCGTATGATCAGCAGGGAATAGATAGGAAGCTCAAAGCCGAGGTCGAAGCGACCGGGGAACTTCACGCGCCAGTTGCTGACCCGCGTTGGGTAGAAAAGGTAGTGAATCTCATGTCAAAAGATATTGATAAGAGCAAGATATTGATCGGGGTGCCGACATACGGATACGAATACTCCGTTACTACCTACGCCAACAACGAGCATGTGTACACCATTCTCTGGCCCTTCAATCCCGGATACGCGCTCCCGATCGCTGAAGTGCGGGGCATCACGCCGGTGCGCAACTCTGCGGGCGAGATGTACTTCACGTACTTCTCGGATCTGCCGACCTCGACTCCTGTCTCGCTCGTATCGGGGAATCTTGCCGCTGCCGCTGCAAGCCAGATCGCGACGCAGCAGAATTCCAATCTAACGTACCGCCTGCTCGATTGGCCGGATGCGCAATCGATCCAACAGAAGATCGATCTTGCAAAGCGCCTTGGCGTGCGCGGTATCTCTATATTCAAATTTGATGGCGGACAAGACCCGAATATCTGGAGCGTCTTGCAGGGTGTCAAAAAGTAGGGCGCTTCGCTAGTTGCAGTTTTCTAGAATCATGTACAATAGAACGATTATGCCGACTGAATCCGCACGCGATACCAGCAAGCTATATCTCCCCGTAGCGATCGTCGCGGCGGGCGCGCTTATTGCCGGCGGCCTCTACCTCGGCCTCTCCTCACAGAGCGCCGCACCTGCGCCAGGTGGTCAGCCTCAGGCAAATGTCGATATTAAGGACGTGAGTGTCGAGGGGAGTCCGTATATTGGTGATGCGAACGCCAAAGTCGTTCTCGCATATTGGTCGGATTATCAGTGCCCGTACTGCAAAGCAGTCGAGATGGGGCATGCGCAGATCCCGATCGAGCCGGCGCTTCCTATATTGATCAAAGACTACGTTGACACAGGCAAGCTTAAGATCGTATTCAAGGATTACCCATTTTTGAGCGAGGACTCTACTACGGCGGCTCTCTACGGCCGCGCTGTCTGGGCACTGTATCCACAAAAGTATTGGGAGTGGCGCGAAGCGATGTACAAGGCACAAGACGAAGAGCACGCAGGCTTTGGCAACGAGGCGACCATAGTTACGCTCATGCGCGGTATCAGTGGCATAGACGCCGACCGAGTGAAAGCGGATGTTGCAGGGAACAGAGCACAGTATCAAGCGCTACTCGATGCCGATCGCGAAGAGGGCACGAAATTCGGCATCAACGGCACTCCTGGCTTTATCACGGGTAAGGTCTTGATCGGAGGAGCCGCAGAGGTTTCGAGCTTTAAGAGCGCGATCGATCCGCAGTTGTAATTGACGCGAAGCCTAAAATAAGGCACAATTGAGCTACGGGGTGCCCCGACGGGGGCATTTTGCATTAAAGACCATGGAGATACGGAACATTGCGATCACCCCATTAGAAACGCGAATACGCGTTCTAACGGGGCAGGTCGCCCACTCTGTAGGTGGTACTTTTTAACATATGGAAATCAGGAACATAGCTATTATTGCCCATGTTGATCATGGGAAGACGACGCTGACAGACGCGCTTTTACGACAAACGGGAGTAGCCGAAGAGGGTGTATCCATGGATAGTAATGCGCTCGAACTTGAGCGGGGCATCACCATTTACTCCAAGAACGCAGCGATTTTCTATCAGGATACCAAGATCAACATCGTCGACACTCCCGGCCACGCCGACTTCGGGAGCGAAGTGGAGCGAGTACTGCGCTCGATCGATTCGGTATTGCTTGTCGTCGACGCCCAAGAAGGCCCCATGCCGCAGACACGCTTCGTGCTAAAAAAATCACTGGAGTTGGGCATAAAGCCAATAGTTGTCATCAACAAGATCGATAAGCCTGCGGCAGATCCTGCGCGCACGGAAGAACAGGTACTCGAACTTTTCTTGGAATTGGGCGCTTCTGATGAGCAGGCCGATTTTCCTATTGTCTACTCTATCGGCAGGCAGGGGATAGCGAAGCTCAAACTCACCGACGAATCGGCAGATCTCACGCCGCTGTTGGAGACGATACTGAGCCACGTCCCACCCGCCTCAAGCCCGGAGGCGCTCACGAAGCCTGCGCGGCTCCAGCCCTTTAACCTCGGCTACGACAACTTTCTCGGGCGCCTTGCGATCGTGCGCTGCTACGAAGGCACTCTCAAGACGGGAGATGCGGTATTCGTCAAAAAGGTAGACGGCCTGACCGGCCAGGTCGAGACGCATACTGGAAAGATCACGAAGATGTTCACGTTCAGAGGACTCAAGAAGATCGAATCGAGTGAAGTCTCCGCTGGCGATATCGCGATGATCGCGGGCATTCCGGAGATCTATATCGGCGAGACTATTACGACCGATGAAAGTACCGAAGCGCTTCCCGCGATAGCGATCGATGAGCCCACCATCACGCTCAACTTCCTCGTCAACAATTCTCCCTTCGCCGGCCGCGAAGGCAAATTCGTGACGTCGCGGCAGATCCGCGACAGGCTCGAGCGTGAGCTCGAGGTCAACGTCGGATTGCGCGTGGATTTCTCCGGCGGCGATACCTTCAAGGTCTCAGGCCGCGGCGAGCTCCACATTGCGATACTCCTCGAGAACATGCGCCGTGAAGGATATGAAATGCAGGTCTCGCAGCCACAGGTCATCTTCCACGAGGAGAATGGGGAAATGCAGGAGCCCTTTGAAGAGGTGATCGTGGACACGCCACAAGTGTACCAAGGTGCCATCATCGAGCGTCTCGGCACACGCAAATTCATAATGAAAGATCTGAAAGTCCATGAGAACCAAGTGAGGCTCATCTTCGAAGGGCCAACACGCGGGCTTCTCGGTTACCGCAGCCAATTCGTGCTCGACACCTCGGGCGAGGGGATCCTTTCTTCGCGCTTTGTGGGCTTCAAGCCGCACGTCGGCGAGATACGCCGCAAGAACGTGGGCTCCATGATCTCGATGGCAAGCGGAAAGGCGCTCGGATTCTCGCTCTGGAATTTGCAGGAGCGCGGTGTCATATATATCGGCCCTGCCGTTGATGTGTATGAAGGCCAGGTCATCGGCAACACCTCGAAAGGTGAAGAGATGACCGTGAACCCGACCAAAGGCAAGCAGCTCACCAACATGCGCTCGAGTGGCGCCGACGAAGCGATCAATCTCATCCCACCCTTTACGCTCACGATCGAGCGCGGGCTTGAAGTGATGGCAGAAGATGAGTATTTGGAAATAACTCCTACAAGCGTTCGATTGCGCAAGCAGCAGCTGACCGACATCGATCGCTCTCGGGCCAGACGGCAATAAATCGCCCGTGCTACAATCGCGGCATGACGAAACGTCCTATGCCCGAGAATGAGGAAGGGTGGAAGCAAGCGCTTACGCCCGAAGAATACGCCGTGCTTCGGGAGAAGGGAACGGAAGCACCGTTCACGGGCGAGTACGTACACGAAAAAGCCGATGGCACCTATGAGTGTAAGGCGTGCGGCAATCCGCTTTTCTCGTCGGAGGCAAAATTCGATTCTGGTACCGGCTGGCCCTCTTTTGATACAGCACTTCCCGGCGCCATAGAGCAGCATCGCGACACGGATCGCGGAATGGTGCGCACAGAGATCACGTGCGCGCGTTGTGGCGGGCACTTGGGCCACGTGTTCGACGACGGCCCGACATCCACAGGCAAGCGCTACTGCATCAATTCCGTTTGTCTGGACCTTGAACAAAAGTGATACTGCGACCGAGCGTTGAGCGAGGAAGTGCTGAGGCCAGTAGGGCGAAGCCGACCGAACGTTGAGCGACCAAAATTTCTTAGGAGCGGTAGCGAGTTAGAAATTTGGAAGTACTCTTGTGGTGCGAGGACGTGCCGTAAGCGAGCTCGCGTCGGCGATTAACTCGGTTTGCCTAGATTTGGAAGAGCGGTAGAATGAGCCGACATTTAGAAACATAACGAAACGATATGAATATGAAAGTACTGGTAGGCGGCATCATCATTATCATCCTCGTCGTCGGGGCGTATCTCGTTGCTACACAGAATAATCCAGCGCCGGCAGATACACAGCCGGAAGTGGTAAGCACGACGACAGAGATAAGCTGGACACCGGAGGCAAGCAGGGCGGTAGGTACGTGGCAAAGCACAGAGGATCCGAAATTCACGCGCGAATTCCGTATCGATGGCACCGTTACCGATATGTACGAAGGCGATGCCGCTGCAACTGCAAACGGCACCTGGAGCCAGGTCATTGATATTTCCGCGGAGCAATTCGAATTCCCAGCAGTCGATAATGCAACGTTCCTCAAGCTTGTCTTTAGCGATGGTGAGCCGATGTATTTTGCGATCGCCGCAGACACAACTGACGACAGGCTGGTCCTCGTCAACTTGAGCGGTCGCGGCAACGTCCTGACGTTTGCCAGGATGCAATAGCCATATGCGGAAACTTATTGTCACGGTCTTGGTACTACTTTCTCTCCCGATCTATCTTCTTATCTACAACCCATCGATGCAGCTCGGAGGCCTCGGCCTCATATTGGGTGGGATCGGAACGGTGATTTCACCGCTCACCATTCTCGCTCTCCTCGTCTACATCCTCGTGCAGGAGTGGAGGAAGTAAAATTAACGCAACCTTCATTCCCACAGTAGGAGACTGAGGAATGGCCAGGTACGGGAAAAAAGCACAGGAAAAAGTGAAGCGCGCGATGCACGAAATGAAGCGCGGCAAATTAAAGAGCGGCAGAAGCGGGAAAAAAGTGACGAGCCGCAAGCAGGCCATAGCGATCGGACTCTCAGAGGCGCGCAAAGCCGGTGGCAAGGTCCCACGAGCGAAAAAGCGCAAATGACTCAATAAACGCCGCGCTTAGGAAAAGAGCGCACGCGAGCCTATAATGCATCTCCGCATTAGTAGATAGCATCATCAAGCCTATGCCAATGGATATCAACAAAGTACCGAAGCAATTTTGCGAGAACATTTCCGCCGCCTTTTCACAGGAGTTTTTTGTCCTCGGCATGATCACGGGCGAGAGTGGCATTGCCTACGCGCTCACGCCGCAGCACATGAAGCGCCTCTCGCAGTACCTCGTGCACCAGATCGGGGAGTACGAGAAACAATTCGGAGAGATCAAAGCGGAGTGGAAGCCCGGGATCCAGAGCCCAATACAAACCAAAGACATCATGTGAGGATGCAGCGAAGTAATAGGGTATACCCCTGGGAATAGCTTGCTTCATCTCATGGGGTATACTACCCCGATGGGAAAAAGACCGGATCAGGACATCAGGAGAAAAAAGACACGCTCAAGAAAGACGAAAAAGCGGCTGGAGGCGAAGCGCGTGATGCTCGAAAAGAAGGGCTACAAATGGTAGGCCTTGTCTCTGTTTCCGTGATAGCATCTTGGTATGACCGATGAAATAGTCCGCGCTCGCTTTTGGCCGCGCCGTATCTCATGGCTGACGATCGTCCTTGTGCTCCTTGCCCTCGGCTCCTTTGTAGCGATCGCGCGCCCTTCTTCGTATTACCCGATGCCTATGGGTTACGGGGAAGGCGGTGGCTCACGAGGCGTAGTGGAGGATTCCGTCAGCTATTCGCCACCCTCCATGCCTTCTAAACCCATGTACGACATGGGTGCTACCAATGGAGCAAGCATGGCGCCGCAAGGCATGCCGGGGAGAGAAGCATATTATCCCTACCCGTACCCGGGCCAAGACGTACCCATCACCGACACGCGAGAATTCTTGAAAGTTAATTACAACGCCGAAATGCGCACCCGCGATGTGGGGGGATTAGTGCGTCGTGTCGAGACGACCGTGCGCGGATACGACGGCCGCATCGATCAGGAATCGAGCTCGCCGAAATACGGCTACGTCAATTTCGCGGTCCCTATGAGCAAATACGATGCCTTCCGCACTGAGCTCGAGGGCCTGGTAGATAGCCGCTTTCTTACGCTCAACATTTCTTCGCAGAATCTCTTGCCGCAAAAGCAGAGCATCGAGGAGCAGCAGAAGCAAGCAGACTCGACACTCGCGGATTACAAAGCGGCACGCCAAAAAATAGTCAGTGCGCACACGAGTGCCGCGCAGTCGCTCCAATCCCAGATCAACGCCGACGAGCAGCAGCTCACTTCACTTCGCGCACAGCCCCAGACTGTAGAGGTGCAAGCACAGATCCAGGCGCTCACCAATGAGGTGATCACACTAAGAGCGCGTCTCAGCAACGAGAACGCATCGTATTCGGCACAGCTAAAGAACGCGGATGCCAATATCAAGTACGCCGAAGATTGGCAGAAGGCGGTGAAGACGCAGGATCAGGCGCTTCTGGATAACGTCGCGACCGTGACGGGCTCTGTCTCGATACAGTGGATCAGCCTGTGGGAAATGGCGCAGCTCTACCTGCCTGGCTACTGGATCCCCACCATATTCGCAGTACTCGCATTTCTCTCGCTACTCTACGACCGCCGCCGCTTCGGGACAGCCTAAACCCTGGCGCATGGCGCAGGTGTACAAGGCGAAAGGAAAGGTGTGGCTCTGGCCGGGCGAGCAAGGTGTCTGGCATTTCGCCCATGTCGATAAGAAGCTTTCGGAAGAGATAAAGGAAAAGCATACGAGAGTGCGCAGGGGATTCGGCTCGGTTCGTGTGAAGGTGACTATCGGTAAAACAAGCTGGAAGACATCTATCTTTCCCGACAAACGCTCGGGCACCTACCTCCTCCCGCTCAAAGCAGCCGCGCGCCGCGCGGAAGGCCTCGCCGAAGGCGATACGATTGCTTTCACACTCACCATCTAGATCTTTATTCCTATGCTAGTGTTTTGCAAAAGACTGCAATAGAGTACAATCGATCTATGGCAGCTACATACAGACAGCTGGAACGAATAGTCAAAGGATTTGCGAATCATCGGCGTCTGCAAATCCTCGATTTGTTAAAACGAGAACCTGAACTGTCGGTCGAAGATATTTCACAGCGTCTAAAAATAGGATATGAAAATGCTTCGGATCACGTACGCAAACTGGCAATCGCCGGCCTCGTTTTTAAACGGAACCAGGGAAGCGCTGTCCGTCACAAACTGACACCGCGCGCAGAATCTATACTAGTGTTTTGCAAAAGACTGCAATAGCGGGATGTAAATTGATTATGCAGATTGTTGTATTCAGCGCGAAGGACTTTAGGAAGTGGCTGAAGAGGAATCATAAGAAGGAAACAAAGATGTCTGTCGTTGTGCACAAGAAACACACGGGGAAGCCTTTCCCCACGCATCGCGAGCTTATCGAAGAGGCGATCTGCTATGGCTGGATAGACACGATCATCAAACGCCTTGACGAAGATACTTTCTTGCGGCATTTCTCGCGGCGCAATGAGAAGAGCAAGTGGAGCGACAATACTATTTCTTATGCAAAGAAGCTTATCAAAGAGGGGAGGATGAGCCCTGAGGGGATGCGATTTTACAAACTCGGTAAGGCAAAGCCCATACACGATCACGGAATCCCGAAGAATCCCGACATGCCAATCGAGCTCGAAAAGGCGCTCGCAAAGAGCGCGAAGGCAAAGCAAGCATTTGAATCCCACCCACCCTCGCAAAAACGGATGCTTTATCGATGGATCCTTCGCGGAAAACAACCCGCAACCCGGGAGAAGCGAGTAAAGCAGATCCTGGCCTCCGCGCTTGCCGGCAAGCGCCATTCCCTCAACCCCGCCACCGAATCCCAAGGCTAACTCGAATCAATCCTCTAAAATAAGGTTGAAATGTATAAAAGCCCCGGGCATGCCCGGGGCTTTTCGTCGCATGGAAGCGTGTAGGCACCATCACGATGCCTTCTTGAGCTGTCGCATCTCCATTCGCAGCCCGAGATCTTCAAGGACGGAATCGCTGAGGTTGACGAGGCTCTCCATCATGACAACCTCTTCTTCGACGTCGATGTCGTAGATGCTCGACAGTGCGAGGAAGATGCCGCGCAACTGCTGCGTCGCGCTACCACCACCTCCACTGAAGTAGGTGCAGTCACCGCCGATGAACATCATGTTGGTGAACTGAACCTCGAAGAGATAGCGCCGCTCCGCCATATCGCTCACCTGCCGGACCGTGAATATCCGAAGGCGCTGAACGCCGGATGATTTTCCGTGTCCAGCTGCATAGCAGCGAATACACGTTGCCATGTCTTTGACGGAATCGTCAGAACCGCGACAGGGAAGGATGTAGGCTGCCCCGTGGCCGATGTGTTCAGGCAGACTGAAGCCAAACGGGTGTTCAGTCACTTTCTTGAGGCGAGGGCCGAGCGCGTCGAAATCGGGCCAACGGCCGCCTTTCGAGTCGAGCAAAAGTCCGAGTCCACTGCACCGATCACCACGCCTATCTTTAATGCGGTCCATGGGGTACCTCCTGGTTTGGGCCGGCCGATATAATGCCACGGCATCGTACGTAGGTCAATTCGTTCAAAATGAAGATTTGTGGGATGAGATCTATTCTAGTGTTTTGCAAAATACTTGAATAGGTATGTGGAGCGCGCTACTCCCCATCACAAAACCTTCCGAAAACAGCTCCACCTCATAGAGCAGAAAAGATAGAAGGCCCGTGCGCATTGCGCCGGGCCTTCTCGCATTTTCGATACGGTGCTCACCGCATCGCGATCTCGGCGATGAGTTTCTTGACGATCGCTTCGCCGAAGCTTCTGTGTTCTTCGGCGACGACGACGAACGACCCCGGCCCGCCGATCACATGACTGCGGAAGTAATTCTCGAGTCCGCCAACAGGATGCGTGTGCCAGGGGAAGCTCGGCGAAGGAAGCACGCTGAGGATCGCGAGGACGTTGATCGTGATCCCTTTCGCAACCGCCTCACTCCGCGCCTTCTCGAGATTCGAAGATGTGTTCGTGCCGTCGGCGGAGATGTCGATTGTCCGGCGGTGTGCGTGATACGGCGCCGCCTCGAGTCGTTTGACAGAAAAGTCGATAGCTGCGCCGATGGCGGTGCTCCTGCCGCGCGGTCGCTCAACTTCCACCATCTGAGCGCCGAAGTGTTGCGCTGAAGCGAGGCCATCGATGATCGTCCAGTCGACGATGACCGTCTGCTGGTAATCGCCGGACCACTCGATGTAGGTGACGGCGATCTTTCCGAGCATGCCCGAGGTAATCGCTTTCTGAACGCGCGGGTGAAGCAGTGCCTCCGCGTGTCCGCGGCGCTGGAGCGCGAATTCATCCGGATCGACGCTGCCCGACACATCGGCCGCGAGGACGAGGAGAAGGTCGACCTCCTCCTTGCGCTGCGCCGAGGCGGCGACCGTAGAGAAGGCGAGGATAAAGGCGCAGAGGGCTGCGCCAAGCAAAGTGCGCATTGTAGCCTCCAAGTAGAGCTCTTTCCACCTCAAAGAGCTGGGTTAAGTTTCGACCCCAACTATGGCACCCGCACTCCACCCCCGCAATACGGCCCCGATTCCCCAAAATGAGCAACCGCGCGTGGGGTATAATAATCCACATGGCGCTCGTAACCTTTCAGAAACCAAGACAGAAAATCCTCGCGTCTGTCGAGTTCAAGCCCTATTTCAAACAGGACAACTTTGTTCTCTACAATGCCGACTCGATAGATTTGCTCAGTTCGCTTCCTGAAAATTCTATCGACATGATTTTTGCGGATCCGCCGTACAATCTTTCGAATGGTGGCTTCTCGGTACACGCAGGAAAGATGGTAAGTGTGAATAAGGGAGATTGGGACAAGAGTAAGGGGTTTGAGGACGATTATGACTTTCACTACCGATGGCTCGAAGCCTGCAGACGAGTCCTCAAACCGCACGGAACGCTCTGGGTAAGCGGAACGTATCATTCCATTTACCAATGCGGACACGCCCTGCAATCGCTCAACTACCACATCCTTAATGACATCTCGTGGTTCAAGCCGAATGCGTCGCCAAATTTGAGCTGCCGATTCTTTACGGCGAGTCATGAGACTCTGATTTGGGCGAGAAAGGAAAAGAAAGCAAAGCATCATTTCGATTATGATCTGATGAAAGCGGGAGATTGGGGCAGAGATTTTCTAAAGAAACCAGGTCTGCAAATGCGCTCCGTGTGGTCCATTGGAACCCCTAAACCTGGAGAGAAGAAATTTGGAAAACATCCGACCCAGAAACCCCTGGAGCTTTTAAGACGAATTGTCCTCGCTAGTACAAGAAAAGACGATATTGTTCTCGACCCGTTTGCCGGCAGCTCAACAACGGGGTTAGCAGCTGCAGCGCACGGTAGGAAGTTTATCGGAATCGACCTTGAAAAGAACTACCTTGATCTTTCTGTGAAAAGGTATAAGGATCTGGTTAATGTCGCGAAATACTAATACCGGAGGAGTTTTGGAAAATATGGTGCTACCTGCTTTAAAAAGAGGCGGCTATGACTACACAAAGCAAATGCATATCGGCATACGACTTGGCGGAAAAGGCCGCCATATGGTCGATGCTATTGCAGAAAAAGGCGGAGAAAAAATACTCATCTCATCCAAATGGCAACAAACGAGTGGTACGGCAGAACAAAAAGTTCCTTTTGAGGTCATGTGTCTTGCCGAAGCACTCATTGATAACAAAGGTGTGTATTCAAAGGCATATGTCATTTTAGGCGGTGATGGATGGAAGCTCAGAGATTTTTATATAGCTGGTGGACTGAATAAATTTTTTAAAGATACAGATAAAGTAAAGATAGTAACTTTGGAAAGATTTGTTGCCTTGGCAAATAAAGGTGAACTGTAGTCCATGGATCTTAGAACGTATAAGATTGCTGACTCGTTTACAATCGCTGATGATGCAGTCTTTGCCGTAACCCGTTACATGAGAGCGATGGCTGAAACGGTAGAAATATTTAATGTCGAGAAAAATATAGAATATCAAAAAAGAGATATAGACCTGATTTGGAAATTCAAACTCAACGGATTAAGAATGGAACGGCTTATCGAGGTAAAAGGAGATACATATGACCGGACCGGAAACTTCTTTTTTGAAACGATTAGTAACGAAGAACATCAAACGCCCGGATGTTTCCTCTATAGTGAAGCAGATGATTTATATTATTATTTTGTAACTACAAAAAGGTTGTATATTTTGCCTTTGCGGCAAACTCGAGCGTGGTTTATCGAAAATATCGATAAATACCCACTGAGAAAGACTTCAACCCTCACCGGGACGGGAAGTTTTTATATTACTGTCGGACGAATCGTACCCATAACGGACGTATTAAATGCGATACCCGATGCCACAATTCACAATCTGGCAAATACCAGTATTCTCATTCAAGAGGCTATTGTAGCCACAGGCGAAAAAGTCGAAGAATCAAGCTCAAATGTTCCTAACTTTGCAGAGACTTTTGCGCTTACAATCGAAAAAATTGCTCGCCCGATATGGCAAATAATTAACTTCGTTTTGCGGCAATAGAAACGGAATTTGATATACTGCCCGACATTCTTGAACTTGTAGTATGGCGGAGTACAATCTGTTCATTAGTAGTAATCTTTAAAATCTATGAATCTAACTATAAAAAATTCCTGGCTCGCCGCGGCGGTCCTTGGGATGACATTGCTCGGCGCCACGGCCGTTTCTGCCGCCGGCTTCGACCAGTATGGATACAACGAGACGGCGCGTATTTTCAACGGCCTTGCCGACGGCATCGACCGCAATCTAGACGGCACATACTTCGGCGACACGACCTATGCGAACGATAAGATCGTGATGAAGTGGAATGCGGAGTGGGATCGCGGCAACGATGAAGGCTGGTTGAATCCACCCTATGACGCGTGGATAGACAACGAGTGGAACGGCAAGAAGGGCGGTTCGGGCTCGGTATGGCACTACAAGATCAAGTGGATCGGCGCGTGCACCGACTTTGCAACGCTTCCCGACGGCGGCTACTGCATCTGGGGCCAGTTCGAGGTCCTCATGGATCAGGGCACTGACGCGGGTTCGCACTATTGGTTTGCGCGTGCGACACCCAACGGATACGGGAACTAAATCTCCCGACTGCTGTTTGAAGAAAGACCGCCGCAGAGGCGGTCTTTCTATCTGCGCTCAAAGAGAATTGGGTCAGGGACCAGAATGGAGCGGAATTCATTGTATGGGTTGCGGGGGCGGATCGGCTCGCTCTCTAGGGGAGGTGCGTGCTACAGTGAACGCGTCGAATAAAATAATTAGTACGATTTATACACGCATAGTATGCAAAATAAGCTAATGTGGATCGTTGTTGCAATTCTCGTGGTCGGAGGAATTTATTGGTACATGAATCAAGGGGCCGAGCCCGCTTCGGAGGCTTCGGAGCCCGTCGTCGTAGCTTTGAGCGCGCAGAACGATTCGGGCATGAACGGCACAGCCACTTTGACCTCGATGGGCGGAAGCACACTCGTCGAGCTTGCGCTCACGGGTGCCCCGGCAGGTATCGTGCAGCCGGCGCACATTCACACGGGGTCGTGCGCGACTATCGGAGGAGTCGTCTATCCGCTTGAGTTTCCGGTCAATGGCGTGTCTGCAACGACGCTCAATGTCTCGCTCGATGCTATCCTCGCGCAGCTGCCGCTTGCGCTGAACGTCCACAAATCTGCCGAAGAGGTGAGCGTGTACGTCGCCTGCGGCGACTTGATGCGATAGAAGCAACTGGCAGTGGCTGGTAAGCAATTGCAGACAATTTCAAAAAATACGTAGAGACGTAGAGAGTAGCACGTGATTCTCTTGAGAAAATGCGAAATTCGTGGTAGAGTGTGTGGGATCGGTAATTAGCTGTGCTTAGGCACGCGTCGAGGTTACAAGCCGCTCTATCCTATTGTAAGCCTAATTTCTCACTACGAATATGACAAACGACACAACTCCGGCTGCTCCTGTCGCTACGACACCCGTAACGCCAGTGGTCGAGCCAAAGGTGGAAACACCTGCGGCAGCCCCAGCGGCCACACCGAAAGCCGAATAGTTCAACAAATAGTCCAGGCAAACCCCCGCTCGCGGGGGTTTCGGTTTGATATACTGCCCCGATGCAAATTACTTTGAAAACAAATAAGGGAGATATTGAGCTGGAGCTGATGGTTGCTGATGCGCCGAAGACTACCGAGAACTTTGTGAAGCTCGCGAAAGAGGGATTTTATGACGGCACCAAATTCCACCGCGTCATCAAGGGCTTTATGATCCAGGGCGGCGATCCGCAGACCAAAGACGATGCACTTATGGCCAGGTGGGGGACAGGTGGCCCTGGGTATAAATTTGAAGACGAGATACATGGGCAGAACAGAAATGACGTCGGCACGATAGCGATGGCGAATTCCGGGCCCAATACCAATGGAAGCCAATTTTTCATCAACACCGCCCCCAACAATTTCCTCGATGCCAAGCACACGGTCTTCGGCAAAGTTATACAAGGCATGGACGTCGTGAACGCTATTCAAGACGTGGAGACCACTGGCTCCGATCGCCCGGTAGAGCCAGTAGTGATCCTCAGTATCCGATAGAAAATACGTGGTCGGGATAACTCTATTCCCGAATCTTCACTTGACGTTCATCCCTGTATCCCTATACTTAACCCATGGTTAAGTATAGGGATGTGGAGCGCGGATGGGAGGAGGTGTGCCAGTCGGTGAGGCGGCGCATGGTCGAGCGGCTGCACCATGGCGGCGCTATGTCGCTTTCGAAAATGGCCGAACCGTTTGCAATCTCGCTTCCGGCAGCGCTGAAGCACGCGCGCATTCTTGAGGATGTGGGCATCATTTCCTCGCACAAGCGCGGACGCGTGCGCATCTGTGTACTCAACCAAAAGGCGTTCAGGGAATACAGCACCTGGCTCACATCACAGGCAGCCTTTTGGCAGGGGAGCTTTGATCGCCTGGGGAGACACATTACAAAGAGTAAAAAGAAACAATAGTATGGCAGACGCAACATTGGTTATAGAGCGCACGTTTGATGCCACGCCTGAGAATGTGTTCGATGCGTGGATTGATCCGGTACAGGTAGCGAAATGGTACGGGCCCGAAGGATTTACCAACGATATTCACGAATACTGTGCCACACCGGGAGGTGTCTACCGCCTGACGATGCATTCTCCCGACGGGGAAATGCATCCGCTCAAAGGCAAATTCATTACGGTAGAACGCCCGAAAAAGTTAGTCTTTACCTGGCAGTGGGAAGGCGACGGTGGCGCGGAGATGAACGCAGAGACGGTGGTAACGGTAGAATTCAAGGCTATGGGCAGTAAGACCGAGATGACGATGACCCATGAGCGCCTTGCCGGTGAAAAGTCTAAGCAGATGCACGAGCAGGGCTGGTCTTCGAGCTTCACCAAACTTGAAAAAATATTGGCGTAGGATTTCAGAGTTCATGGCCGATACATGCACAGTCTATAGACTGATACGGCATGAAAAACCCCATCAAAAAAGGTACGGGGACAATGCGCTGGCAGGCCGCACGGCTGCAGCCGGTGCACAAAAACCGCGGGATCAAAAAGATCGAGAAGCAAAAGCAACAGGTGAGAAAGTAAGTTTGATACACTATATCGGATGCGGCGAGCGATAGATTTTCTCATTTGGGCGTTGCTGCTCGGAGGGGCGGCATATTTTGGCTACTTGCACCAAACAGAGGTGATGGTCGCGGCGCGGCAGATCGAAGCGAAATTCTTGCCGTGCCGCAGCCCCATTACCTATAGCCTCGGCGCGATAGATCCACAATTCGGCATGGGGACGAGCACGCTCATCGCGCGCCTCAAAGAAGCGGAAACTATTTGGGAGCAGCCATCCGGCAGAGACCTCTTTGCATACGCAGCCTCGGGCGGAGCCGTTACCGTCAACCTTGTCTATGACTATCGCCAGCAAGCGACCGACAAGATGAAAGCCTCTGGCATACAGATCACAAGGAGCCTCTCGTCGTACGAATCCCTCAAGGCGCAATACGAGAGAATGGAAAGAAGCATCAGTGCGGAGAAAGCGGCGCTCCAGAAAAACATTGCTACCTATGAAGCGCGCGAAGCTGCATACAATGCGGAGGTGGAGAAATGGAATCGCAAAGGTGGTGCGCCACCTGCGACCTATGATCGTCTGCAGGAAGAGAAAGCCGCGCTCCAAGGACAGGTACAAGCGATCAAAGCGGCGCAGGCGAAAGTGAATGCCGATATCGATACCCTAAACGCGCTCGGAGCGTCGCTCAATAAGCTCATTGCAGAGCTCAATCTCAACGTCGAGAAATACAATCAGGCCGGAGCGTCAGCGGGGAAGGAATTTGAAGAAGGGACGTACGAAAGCCGTGCAGGGGAGCAGCGGATCGATATCTATGAGTATTCGAGTCGCACCGAGCTCGTACGCGTACTCGCGCACGAGTTCGGCCATGCATTCGGCATCGGGCATGTGGCAGATCCGGAAGCGATCATGTATGAGATCAACCGAAGCGACACGCTTGTCTTGAGCGCCGACGACACGGCGGCACTCGATGCTGCTTGCTCTGCGGGCATCGGGCAGTGGCTGTAAAGTCGGGCATCACGCAAATCGCTCGTAGCCGTGCCGTCTTTTGGGGATATACTTATCCCATTAGAAGCTCACACAATTCGTATGCATGTAAACGCAAAAAAAGTAGGAACCGTTGGCGCGGTAGTACTCGGGGGATGGCACGTTCTGTGGTCGCTGCTCATACTCTTGGGATGGGCCCAGCCACTGATCGATTTCTCTATGTGGGCGCACATGGCTCACTTTGCTGTGGTCGTCGGGCCGTTTGATGCAGGGGCGGCAGCGACTGTCATTATCATCGCGACGCTCGTGGGGTATTGCGTCGGCTATATCATCGCAGAAGTGTGGAACAGAGTGCACGCGCGCTAGAGAAGATCATGGGCGGCTACACGCTCCGAGTGAGTGCACGAGCGCGCACGATGCGGCTCGCAGTGTACCCTGATGCGCGTGTGGTGGTCACGACGCCAAGACTCTTTGGGCAAGGCGCAATAGAGCGCTTCGTCGCCAAGCATTCTTCCTGGATCCAAAGGCACGTCGAGAAGGCGCACACGCGAACTGCGCTCAGGGTGCCTCGGGGGAGCATACCGAGGCTTAAGCAGCGGGCGCTCGCGCTCGCGAGCGCCCGCTGCGAGCATTTCTCGAGAATATACGGCCTCTCGTACAACAAGATAACCATCCGCGCGCAAAAGACGCGCTGGGGATCATGCTCGCGCAATGGCGATCTGAGCTTCAATTACAAAATCGCGGCACTTTCTCAGCCTCTTGCCGAATACATCATCGTCCATGAATTGTGTCACTTGCGCGAAATGAACCACTCGCAGCGATTCTGGGACTTGGTTGCGCGTACGATACCAGCCTATCAGAAAGCGAGAACCGAATTGCGGTCGGTCGCAATATTCTTCGATTAAAAGTTGAAATTCCTGGCGAATGACCCGACCAATGGCAGCTCTTTCTCCTTGCCCTGTACAGCGTTCACGATGCCGATAACAGCCAAGATCAAGACCCCGAGATTGACGATCTGGACGAGCGGCATCAGCTGCCAGCCAAGCATCGTCATTGCGAGTGCCCACATCGCGAGCTCGATGATCACAAGCACGAGCCCCTGCTTGATGTGGAATTTCACGAACGGATCGCCTTTGGCGACGATAAGCGGGATAACGACGAGAATCCCTAAGTACGCGAGCACCGCCATGAGCGTATTCTTATGAGGGCTCGGAATGCCTGATGGTTGATCCATGAGAAGATTGTTAGCGAATAGTCTTTAAATTATAAGATAGAATACGTTGCATGCAATTATCCAGACGGGATATGTGGGTCGGGGCGCTGCTCATAGCCGCACAAGCGCTGGTGCTCTACTTGATGGGCCAGCCGACGATATGCACGTGTGGATATGTGAAGCTCTGGGAAGGAGTCGTACTGAGCAGCGGCAATTCACAGCACTTGATGGACTGGTATACCTTCTCGCACATTATCCATGGTCTCCTCTTTTACCTGGGCTTGTGGTACTTCTTCCCGCGCCTCTCTGTGGGGATGCGGCTCTTGCTTGCCCTAGGTATTGAGATCGCGTGGGAGATAGTCGAGAATACGCCGGTCGTTATTGATCACTACAGGCAGCAAGCGCTCGCGCAGGGCTACATAGGCGATAGCATCCTCAATTCGCTCTCCGACACGTTTGCGATGCTATTGGGCTTCGTGCTCGCGTGGAGAGCGCCTCTGTGGAGCACGATCGCGCTGGGAGTAGGCCTCGAGCTCTTTGTACTCTATATGATCCGCGACAACCTGGCGCTCAATGTCATCAATCTTATCTATCCACTCGAATTCATCTCGAAGTGGCAGATCGGAGGATAGTCAGTTGCTTTTTTTGGGCACGCGGTACAATTGATGTATGGCAAAGAACGCACGAAAAGGGCATGGGCGAAAGGGCGAGGTAAAGAGTCGCACGCAAGTCCTCTCCGGCCGCAATAAGCGCTGGACGAAGGTCAACAAGAAGACCGGACGCTTTATGGACCAGATGGCAAAGCGTGGCCGAGCCTTCAAGGGGGTCAAGATGAAATAATGCTTGTGAAAGTATTGCTATTCTGTAACGACATATACAGAGGCTGCGCGTATGAATGATTTTGCGAAGATGGACATCTTTTTTTTAGTTACAACTATTGCAGTTGTCTTGCTCGGTATTGGCGTTACGTTCGTTCTTGTACGCGTATGGCGCATCTTGGGGAAAGTCGAGGAGATCTCCGATATGGTCTCCGAAGAGGGAACGCTCGTGCGCAAAGATATTTCAGAGCTGCGAGCAAATGTGCGCCGCGAGGGCTTCGGCCTCAAATTCATCGGCCGTTTTTTCAAGAATATCGGTAGGCGATTCAAGGCAAAAAAATAAGCGGGAGACAATTTCAGGGGTTCTTCATGAGTCCTTCGGTATACATACCACTATCGGTCGATAGAGGCCTATTACAAAACTCAACTCACACAAACTAATATGAACCAAGAACATGACTCAAGCAGCACCGCTACGAAGGACACTGAGCAGGACAAGGACATGAAGAGCAAAGACACCAACGCTCAGGCGGATCGGACGAAGGAGAAAGAGCAATCGGACTTCGATAAGAACAAGGATCAATAACGCGTAAGGCGATACCCCTTGCCGCCTTTGCTAACGGCGGTAAGGGGTATACTTGCAAGATGGTAGAAGGATCCCATCGTCCTGCATCGCTTGATGCGCAGGAGGCAAAAAAGCAAAAGCTTGATGCGCGTGAGGCGACGTACCGCAAGGCAAAAGAGTTTGAACAGCTGGCAACCAGCGATGCGCTGACTGGCCTCTCAAACCGCCGCGAGTTCGAGAAGCGAGCCAGCGACATTATTGAAGGCATGCGAATAGGTGGACGTGCTAGCGATCCAGAAAAGCAGATCGGGATCATGATGTGCGATATCGATCACTTCAAGGTGCTCAATGATACTCAGGGCCATACGGCGGGCGATAAAGCTCTGCAAAAGGTTGCTTCGACGCTACGCACGAACCTACGACCTCAAGACTTGGTTGGGAGATGGGGAGGAGAAGAATTCGCCATCTGCATCATCGACGGCGACAAGGATCAAATTGTGAGAATAGCAGAAAGTCTGCGGAAGGACATCGAAGAACTCGGCATTGCAATTGAAAATACCTCACTCACCATGAGTTTTGGCGTGACGTTGGTCAATGAGGAGGACACCTTCGAGAGCGCCATTAAACGCGCGGACGATGCTCTCATGCATTCGGCAAAGGCGAAAGGTCGCAATAGAGTCGAATTTTTGTAGGCACGGGGGTATACCCCATGAGATAGGAATATATCTCATGGGGTATACTGTGCGCATGCTCCAGGCGCCTTTTTTCGACCCCAATAAGACCTACTCGGAAAATTGGGAGGAAGGCCCTTTCAATGGCTTTGAGGATGGCGTCGTCGTGCCCCTCGGCGAACCGCGGTTTGAATTCTTGGGTGAGAAACTCGAGTATCCGATCGGCATTCCCGCAGGGCCGCTTCTCAATGCAAAGTTCGTCAAAGCGGCGCTCGATAAGAGTTTCAATGTGCCGATACACAAGACAGTGCGCAGCCGTGTGCGCGCGAGCAACGAATGGCCCAACGTCTTGGGCGCCGATATCGAAGGCGATCTCACGCTCGAAAAGGCAAACGAGCCGATCGTGGTGCGCAACGAATACAAAGAGCCACTTTCGATAACCAATTCATTCGGCAATCCATCGTATGATCCAGAGATCTGGATGAAAGATCTGCGCGATTGCGTCGCCTACGCAAAGCCAGGGCAGCTCGTCGTTTGCAGCTTCGAAGGCACCAAGTGGGAAGGATTTTCACACGATGACTACGTCAATGATTGGGTACAGGGCGCTAGAATGATCAAGGACACAGGCGTCAAAATAGTCGAGACGAATTTTTCTTGCCCCAACGAAGGCGCCGCATCGCTCCTTTGCTTCGATGTGCCGAAAATAAGGCTCATCACGAGCGCGATAAAAGATCAGATCGGCGACACCAAGCTTCTTATCAAAATCGCGTATTTTGGAGAAAATGAATTGCGCGAATTAGTAAAAGAAGTCGGCACCGTCGTGGACGGGTTTGCTGCCATCAACACCATCCCCGCGCCTGTCGTGAACCCTGATGGCTCGCAAGCGCTTCCCGGTGCACACCGCGTAAAGAGCGGCATCTGCGGACATGCGGTGAAGTGGGCAGGGCTCGACATGACACGCCGCCTCAGCGCACTGCGCAAAGAATTCGGCATGCAATACGCGATCGTAGGGAGCGGAGGAGTCACGGTGCCAGAAGATTTCAAAGAGTACCGCGACGCCGGCGCCGACCTCGTCATGACCGCTACCGGCGCCATGTGGAACCCATACCTCGCAAAAGAAATCAAAGAAGCCTACCCGGATGCATAGCGAAATAACCGTCCGAACAGAAAGAGCCATCTCGGAGAAGGTGTTTCCGGGGTGTGTTATAGGACTTATTCGCCCGAATAAGACCAAAGAGATTTTGGCATTCGGGAATTTTACCTATGAGCCGAATTCAGCGGCCGTCAGGGAGGACACCATTTACGACCTCGCTTCTATCACCAAATCCATTCCCACCGCATCGCTCGCGCTCGCCCTCATCGCGGAAGGGAAGCTGCGAGCCACAGACCGCATAGTGGAGTACCTGCCCGAACTTAAGAACGATCACCAGGCGACCATCGAAGACCTGCTGACCTACCGCGTCCGCGGACCCAAACTTTCGACCCTGAAAGATAAAACTGCCGAGGGGATCTTGGAGCACATTTTTGAACGTGGGTTCGACGCGCCTTCGGGCGAATCGAACTATACGAACCTCCCGGCGCTTCTCCTTGGGCTTGCCATTGAGCGGGCTGCCGATCAGCCGCTTGAGAGCCTCGCTAGAAAGTATTTTTTCGGACCACTTCAGATGCAGCGAACGACATTCTTTCCATTTCGCGACCTTCCTGATAAGAAAGATGAGATCGCGCCTACGGAGATCGACGAGTGGCGCGGCGAAGTGTGTGGATTCCCGCATGATGAGAGCGCGTACATTTTTGCAAAGAGCGATCGTGCATGCGGGCACGCCGGGCTTTTCTCTACCGCGCCCGACCTCCTGAATTTTCTTGAGCGCGTCTTGCAAGGCGAGCTGCCAGCAATTGCGGAAGGTGCACAAAAAGGCTGGGGCTGGGAGCTCATGAATAGACCGCACACATTCGGCAAAACAGGATTCACCGGCACGTCGGTTGTTGTTGATGTGGAGCGAGGTGTCGCATTTGCCATTCTTTCCAACCGCACGTACCCCAAGCGCCCGCCAGACGCAGCGTTGGCGAACTCTGCGATCAATCGATTTCGTGCGAACATCGCAGACATTTTGCTCCGTTAATTTTTCGGGGCAAACGTGCTACTAGGTATCGTATCGCGCCGTCGCTCGGACGAAATGCAAACAAGCTTGCATTTCGAATCCTCGCTAGGCGTGATAAAGTGGCCCGATGTGTGGCATTTTTGCCTATACAGGAAAAAACGGGAAAGACGCCGGGGGCGTTCTTCTCGATGGACTGCTCTCGCTCGAGTATCGCGGCTACGATTCAGCCGGCATCTATACACCGGAATCCGGCAGTATTAAAACTCCGGGGGCGGTCGCAGAACTGCGCAAGAAAATGCCAGCAAGCTTTACCGGCAAAAGTGGCATCGCGCATCTACGCTGGGCAACGCACGGCGAGCCTACGGAGAAGAACGCGCACCCGCATGCAAGCGGCGATGGCGAAATATGGGTCGTGCACAACGGTATTATCGAGAATTTCAAAGAATTGAAGGCAAAGCTGGTCGTCCAAGGACATACGTTTCTATCTGACTCCGATACAGAAGTTCTCCCGCACCTTGTGGAGGAGCACTTAAAGAAAACCAAGGATTTTGAAAAAGCCGCGCTCATGGCGCTCAACGAAGTGCGCGGCACCTATGGAATCGCGCTTCAGTACAAGGGCGAGCCTGACAAAATAATCGCCGCGCGTATGGGCAGCCCAATAGTGCTCGGTCTTGGCGATGGCGAACATTTTATCGCGTCGGACCCTTCGCCGATCTTGCCGCATACGAAAAAGGTGGTTTTTCTCGAAGATGGCGAGGTCGCTATCATTACACCCGATGGCCACAGCATCACCAAGCTTGATGCGACGAAAGTGAATCGCATCGCTACCGAGATCGATTGGAATGCCGAGGAAGCACAAAAGGGTGGCTATGAGCACTTCATGCTCAAGGAAATAATGGAGGGTCCAGATGTGATCGAAAATACCCTTCGCGGGCGATTAATTGCCGAGAAAGGAATGGTGAAACTCGGAGGGCTTGAAAGTGTCGCCACAGAACTCGCACAGATAGAACGCATCATCATTGTGGCGTGCGGATCGGCCCATATCGCCGGTCTCATCGGTGAGTACATGCTCGAGGAATTCGCAGGTATTCCAGTCGAGGTAGAGCATGCGAGCGAATTTCGCTATCGCTCTCCCGTTTTGAATCAAAGGACTGCCCTCATCGCTATCTCACAATCAGGAGAGACTCTCGATACGCTCGAAGCGGTACGAGAAGGGAAACGCAGAGGCGCGCTCACGCTCGGTATCGTCAACGCCGTCGGTAGTACGATTGCTCGTGAGACCGATGCCGGAGTCTACAATCACGCAGGGCCGGAAGTAAGCGTCGCCTCTACGAAAGCACTTATTTCAGAGCTCGCCGCGCTGGTGCTCCTTACGATATTCCTAGGGCGGCAGCGCCTGCCCGGCCAGGGCGGGATGTCGGAGAAGACCGCTAAGGAAATCGCGCTCGCGCTCAAAGAATTGCCGAATAAAGTACAGCACATACTCGACACGAAACAGAAGATTGAGAAAATTGCGAAGAAGTACGCGGGAGTGCGGGACTTTATTTTTATCGGGCGCAAGTACAACTATCCCGTAGCATTCGAAGGCGCACTGAAATTGAAAGAAATTTCATATATCCACGCGGAAGGATATGGAGCCGGGGAGATGAAGCATGGCCCCATCGCGATGATAGACGAGCACTTTCCAACATTCGCGATCGTGCCCCAAGACAGCGTGTATGAAAAGAATGTATCCAACATTCACGAAATAAAGGCACGCAAAGGCCCTGTCATTGCGCTTGCGACCGAAGGAGACACAGAGATCGGAAAGCTTGTGAATGATGTGTTGTTTGTCCCGAGTACGCTTGAAATGCTCGCTCCCATTCTCAACATCGTGCCCTTGCAGCTTTTCGCGTACTATTTCGCGAAAGAAAAGGGTCTCAACGTGGATCGCCCGCGCAACCTCGCAAAATCCGTTACTGTCGAATAGTTAGATCTTAACGATCTTCTCCCACGGCCTGCCGGCGACGCCGAAGTGGCCGTAGGCTGCGGTTGCCTGAAAGATCGGACGATTGAGCCCGAGGCGCTTGATGATCGCGCGCGGACGAAAATCGAAATGTTCGTTTACGATCTTTGTGAGGTTTTTGCCTTTTTCATCGAAGGCTTCGATCATGACTGGCTCTACGCGACCGATCGCGTAGGCAACCGATACGAGCGCTTTTTTCGCATAGCCATTGGCCACCAGATTTTTCGCAACAAAACGGCACATGTACGCAGCCGAGCGGTCTACCTTCGTAGCATCCTTGCCCGAGAATGCACCGCCGCCATGCGGCATGACCCCGCCGTAGGTATCCACCATTATCTTGCGGCCGGTCAAGCCGGCGTCGGCGGTAAAACCGCCGAGTATGAATTGTCCTGTCGGGTTGACGAGTATTTCAATGTTTTTCAGATTACCCAAGATTGGTGTAAAGAGATGCTTGATGAGCTGTTTTCGTATTTCTTCTTGAGAAACTTTCTTATCGTGCTGTGTCGAGCAGAGCGCAGTGATGACCTTGCCATTGCTGATCGTCACTTGCGTCTTGCCGTCGGGCTTGAGCCATTTGAGAGTTTTGTCTCGCCGAAGCTTCTCGAGCCTTCGCGCGAGCGCGTGACAGAGGACGACACCAAGCGGAAGCATTTCCTTTGTCTCGTTGGTCGCGTATCCGTACATGATTCCCTGATCGCCAGCGCCGCCCGTATCAACGCCCATTGCAATATCCGGCGACTGCTTTGCAATCGTATTAAGTACTTTCAAAGTATCTGTGTATCCGATGTCGCGGTATACCTTGCGCGCTATTCTTTCAAAATCGACTTTTGCCCTGGTCTTCACCTCGCCGCCGAGTATGAGGGTGCCGTGGCTGCCGAAACTCTCTACGGCAACACGGCTGTACCTGTCTTGTTTAAGGCACGCATCGAGTATCGCATCGGATATCTGATCGCAGACTTTGTCGGGGTGGCCTGAAGTAACGCTCTCTACCGTGTATCTCTCTAATGAGTGGAACATATAGAATAGTTAGTAGTAAGTAGAACGTAGTAAGTAGTAAATACAAACACCCACTAACGAAACATCTCCCTGTAGGGAGATTCTTTCGACAAAAGCATCTTCCCGTGAGGGCTGGATGGGGCACTTTACCCTGAGCTTGTCGAAGGGCTTCTTCAACATTCTCGAGCAAGTTGCCGGCGGGTCGTAGAGCCAGAACTCTCACCGCACTCTTGATACGTATGGGGTGTGTAGGGCAATGCTAGCAGTATAAGCGGCAGTGTGCAATAGTGTGCGCAAATGAAACTCATCCTCGCCTCTGCCTCGCCCTGGCGCAAGAAGATCCTTGCAAAGAGCGGCATCGAGTTTGAGGTACAGGAAAGCGGGTATGAGGAACACATGGGCTTGCCGCTCCCGCCTCCCGCGCTTGCAAGGCACTTGGCGCTGGGGAAAGCACTCATGGTCGCGAAGCAGCATCAAGACGCCGTCGTTCTCGGAGCAGACACGTTTGCGGTATTTCGCGGCAAACTGCTGGGCAAGCCGCATGGCAAAGCGCGCGCCATACAGATGTTGACTGCATTAAGTGGTAAAACTCATACGCTCATTACCGGATTTGCGATCGTCGATTCAAAAACGGGCCGAACGTTCACGAAGACGGTCGCCACCCGCGTGAAAATGCGGAAACTCTCACCGACCGAGATCGTAGCGTACGTGAGAACAGGAGAGTCGCTGAAAAATGCTGGCGGATATGCTATCCAAGGGAAAGGCGAGAAGCTGATAGCAAGCATCGTGGGGGATTCCAATAATGTGGCTGGCTTGCCGCTTGCGGCGGTGAAGAAGGAGCTAGCAAAATTTGGTGTGCGGGTATAACCCCATGAGATAAGAGCACAAAATTGGTATGCGACTTCATTTGGATTTCAAAAATGAAAGCTTGTACAGCGATTACATTGCGCGAATATCTCACGGGGTATAAAGTTGTTCGATAATGACGCGCATGAAAAGGATCGTACGCATCGGAGGGGGAAGTGGCGGCTACACCCTCTTGCGCGGGCTTAAAGAGTTCCCCCTCGATATCACGGCCGTTTTTACTTCATTCGATTCCGGCGGATCCGCAGGAGTGCTGCGTGACGAATTCGGTATTTTGCCGCCAGGAGATGTGCGCCGCGGCCTCTTGGCGCTTGCAGACGAGGGCCAAGCGGAGATCTTGCGTGAACTTTTCAACTACCGATTCAACAACGGTGGAAGCACTTTGCACGGGCACAGTTTTGGCAACCTCTTTCTTGCAGCACTTTCTTCCATCTACGGAGGCGAGATAGAAGGTATACGCAAAGCTTCGGAGCTCCTCAACATCAAAGGCACGGTATTGCCGGTGTCGCTTGATAAATCGCACGTACATGCGATCCTCGAAGATGGCACGGAGATCGTGGGAGAGACGAATATCGATATCCCTAAACATGATGCGACTCTTCGCATCAAAAAAGTCTTCCTCGATCCGCCCGCGCGCATCTATGAGGAAACTGAAAGCGCCATTCGCGCTGCCGATCTGATCGTTATAGGCCCCGGCGATCTCTACTCTTCGCTCATTCCGACACTGTGCGTCGAAGGCATGAGGGAAGCGCTGCGAGAAAGCAAAGGAAAGAAGATCGCGGTGTGTAATTTGATGACCAAGTGGGGAGAAACTCATGGCTTTTCGTGCTCTGACATGATGAAAGAGCTTCTAATCTACAGTGGTCTTGAGAAGTTTGATCATGTCATCTGCAATACTCAAGCCATCCCCAAGGCACTCCTTGCATCCTACGAAAAAGAAAAGAAATATCCGATGCTCTGCGACTCGGCGCTGAAGGACTGTGCAGAACACGTTATTACTGGCGACTTTTTCTTTGAAGCCGACATCGCTCGGCACGATTCTGAGAAAATTGCGAAGATCATCTCAGAGTTGTAGACTATACCGTATGAGCACGCGCGGATGGTGGGGTATCATACTGCTTCTCACTGCAGTAATCATTGCCCTTGCGTGGGTGCTCTTTGCCGTACCATCACCAGTCGAGGCACCGACTGCCACATCAACATCCCCGACCACTACACCCGATCCCGATCAGCCACTGTCTGCTCGCGTCATAGTCACTTCTCCAAAGGCCAATGCAACAGTCGGGAAGACGTTAGTCGTTTCAGGAAGCGCACCCGGACCGTGGTTCTTTGAAGCATCGTTCCCGATCAAGATCGTCGATGGCGACAATGATTTCATCGGCAACGGCATTGCACAGGCGCAAGGAGAGTGGATGACCACAGAGCAAGTCACATTTACGTCGGTGATCACTATCGAGAATTATTCCGGTCCGGCGACGGTAGTGCTTTTGCGGGACAATCCATCGGGAATGCCCGAGAACGACGATTCTGTTTCGATTCCTATTGTGATCCAATAGTATGGGCAATAGCCCTGATAATTTTACCGGACCCCGAGAGGTGTGGAGCGCCCCTCGTATTGAAAAGGTTAGAAGCGATCTAGAGATCGCAATTAGCGAAGCGCAAGAATTGATGGCCTCGCATGAGCCGATCATACAGGAAGTACATGACGCGCTTGTTGAGCTAGGGCATCGCGTTATAGAGGCGGGTGAAGTACACGAAGACATATTGCGCCTGCAGGCGCAGGTAAAGCCCGATCAGGAAGAAGTGAACGACATTTTAAAAGGGGCAATTAAAACCCGAACTGCGCTCCTTGAGGCATACTTGAAGGCAAAAACCGAAATAGAGGAATAAACATGGGCAAAGAAGGACAAAGGCGCGCTCGAGCACTAAAAATTGTTGCCTATCTCAAAAAAGAGTATCCCAAACCCAAAAGCGAGCTCACGTATAAGACGCCCTTCCAATTCGTCGTTGCGGTCGTCATGTCGGCGCAGTGTACCGACAAGGTAGTGAATCGCGTGACCGACGCGCACCTCTTCACGAAATATAAGACGCCGAAGGATTTTGCACGGGCAAACCTCGAGACATTCACCAAAGAAATATCGGCCATCACGTTTTTTCGCAACAAAGCAAAGCACATCGTTGCGGCCGCAAAAAAAGTCGTACAAGATTTCGGCGGCTGTGTGCCGTGCACTATCAGTGAATTACAAACGCTTCCGGGTGTCGGCTACAAGACTGCCAACGTCGTCCTTGGCGAGCTCTATAATATCTGGGAGGGAATACCGACGGACACGCATGTGAAGCGCTTCGCCAAGCGCTTCGACCTTACTGACAATGAGGACCTTACGAAGATCTCGAAAGACCTGGAATCGTTGATTCCAAAAAGAGACTGGAAATACGTCAACAATGGCCTCGTACTCCACGGTCGCTATATTTGCCCCGCCCGCCCGCACACCGATTGCATCACGCATCCGCTTACCAAGCTTTGGCCCGAGGCCGCCAACAGGTGGCCAAAGGTTCGTTAGAGGTGTCGCCGAATACGGCGGACCGTTTCTATAACATAATTGAGCAAGTATCGCGCAGTGAGAGCCTTGTCTTGCGCATGCAGATAGTGTTCGGCAAATCCCCCGAATCCGCGCTTGAAACGCGAAAGCCCAGTCCATGCATGGCGAGAGTTATGTTCCGGCGCTACGCCCCAGAAGTTGTAGAGCGTGCATCCGCGGCGCTTCGCTTCCTGAATGACTCGCCACTGTAGGAGGTATGAGACATTGGAGCCGGACGAGAGCGACCCAGAATGGTGATAAAACGCCTGACCATTATAAAAAATAATGATTGCTGCTGCAACGAGCACGCCTTTCTGCTTGCCGAAAAAGAAAAGAGCTTGATCATCTTTTACATACAATTCGAACTCGGTCCGCAGGTAGCTCTTACTAAAGGGAGTGAATTGCTGGCGCTCCACGGTTGCCTCATATATACGCGAGAAGTGCTCCATATCTGCAGGATCCTTGCTTGTCGTTATCACGACACCTTCCTTCTCCATTTTCTTGATCAAGTACCGGGTCGTCTTGCGCATGCCCATCAAAAGCTCGTCTTCGGATTTCGTAATATCGAGCATCCATGAGATCTCAGGATGCATGTGGATCGGAGCGTCACTGAAGCCCAAGCGTCGGTACATCGCGCTATGTTCAGCGCTCCTTTGCAAGAGAGGGCAGAAGCGGATGAAATCGCATCGCTCGTCCGCGGCGATGCGCGTGCAATGTGCAGCGAGCATCCGCAAGACCTCTTCCTCATTTTCGGATTCGGCCACCAATGGGCCGTGAGGACAGAGCAAGAACAATCCGCGGCGAGCGGCTACCTTAATGAGTAGTGCTACACCCGCGAGCGAGTGTCCGTGGTAGATACCAACACGGAAGATCTTGGATCCAGTTTTTTCGAAATGCTCGCCCCATTTCCATGAGTGCAAAAAGCTGTGCGGCTTCATTGCACGCATAAAGTCTTCCCACACAACTTCTTGCGAGATCGTCCGTATGCTGTATCCATCGCCAGATTGTTCTGCTAACCACTCATTGACCGCCCTTGCGATCATGTGTGCTTGCGCTGGAGATACGTTGATATGAGTCGGCAGGTTTACGATCTTACTTGCAACATCTTCGGATCGCGGACACTCTCCAGAGTAATCAGTACGATACAGGAAGCGCTGCGGCCCCACCGGCGCGTCGTACCAAATATCGCCCACGTGTACATCGTTATTCTTTAGGTGCTGGATGAGAAGATCGCGGCCATTAAGAACAAGCGGAAATCGCAGGTTTGCGGAATGCTCGGGTGCCGCGTGGCGGGGAAACTGCACCCTCGCATCGATCATCTCGGTATATACTTGCGCAATTTTCTGTCGGTGTTTCGCAGCAGCTTCGAGCGCCACATATTTTTCGTGAATAACGGCGCAATACCATCCCGGAAGCCCATGCAGCTCGCTTGTTTCAGTATCGGAAAGCGGACGCGAGAGCATATTGAGCGAGCGAAGTATTTGGTGGATGATGCCGCCAAGCCCGAATGTATAGCTTTGCCTAATGATGCAGGTAAACAGAGGGTACAATCGGTCTTTGATCTGATGAACGAGGCCAACTCTTTTTGGGGTGAGCGTGGGGTGCTTGGCATATTTTTCGTTGCGTATGATAAGTGCGCCACCTGAGACCGCGTCGATAACCTTGTCTTGGCTAAATGAGAGCACGACGAGATCGCCCACAGTGCCTGCTTCTTGGCCCGAAGCATATTGGGTGCCGATCGAGTGTGCGAGGTCTTCAATAAGTGCAATATTGTGTTCTCGGCACAGAGCGGCGATCGGCTCGATGTCGCATGGAATGCCAAGCGTGTTCTGGATCACGACCGCACGAATAGACTGATCTTCTGTAAGCGCGTCGTTGAGCGCATCGGCAGAGAAGTGCAGCGAGTGGTCTGAAATATCTAAATAATGAGTTTTGTAGCCGCTCGCATGGAGCGCCTCGAATACAGCCCAGCAGGTAAATCCATTGATCGCGATCGACCCCCCAACTGCCGGCAAGGATGTGAATGCGAGGCCCAGGGCTTCACGGCCCTTGTAAGTGAGGATCGCGCGCCCGCCATACCGCTTCTCGAGATACGTACGCAAACTATTGGGCGCTGATGCGCCGCCTGCGGTAAAGAGCATCCGGATCGCGGAGAAGAAAGTGTGATTTGAACCAAGGGAATTAAAGATACTCATGTTCGTTTCAACTCTTCCGAGATGAGATCAGCGACTTTTTTTGTATGGGTAATATGCGGCGCGTGCCGAGCGTCGGGGATGACGACCATTCGCGAGTTCCGGATACCCGCATGCATCACCTTGCCGCCGGAGATCGGCGTCGTGGCATCATTCGCACCCCAAATGATGAGTGTCGGACATACGATTTGACCCAAAACGAGCGAGAGATCTACCGAAAGCAGATTTGCCATAGTCTTCCGCATCTCGGGTGTAGCCTTTCGGTAATCACTTTCACGAATGATCTTGTAAAATAGGTCTCGGAAACGCTCTGAACGAACGAACATCTGTCCAATATTGGCTATTTTTTTGAAGATATCGCGCTTCCACTTCCGCAATCCTACTGGAGGAATACCCGCACTATCCTCGAGAATGAGGCACGATACTTTTTCGGGATGCTTTGCCGTAAATGCCAGGGAAATGCGACCGCCGTTGGAGTGGCCATAGAGAATGACCTTATCGAACGGTACGGTCCTTTCCTCCAGCCAACGCACATAATCGTCCAGCGTCCACACAGGATTGGTACCATCGGTGAGGCCGGGGATGCGTAGGAATTCATAGTCAATGCCTCGTGCGGAAAGTATCTCCAGCAGCGGCTTCCACGTCTCAGCCGCGTAATACGTCCATCCGTGAAGAATAAAAAGTTTGTGTCTGTTCATGGTGTTAGAGTCCCCATTTCGCCCTGCGCTGCTGCCATACCTTCTCGCGGCGACACAGTTTTGCGATATCTGCGTTATCAGCAAGGAGATGTTCAATGATACCTTCCAAAAATCGTGCACCTTTAAATACCAATGTTTCGCCTCCTTGTATAGCTGATCCTAGATAGTCGAGCGCATCTCTCGGACCGATGAACGACTCCACAAGTTTGCCGCTTTTCTCGAGGATTGGCATCACGAAAGCCCGCATGCGGGGACCCACCAATATCGTTCGTTTGAGATTACACAACGCAAGTATATGCCCAAGGCGCTCGTGCTCTTCTTGCTCGAGTACACCTTGTTCTATCAGATCCCCCAGAATGAGCCACTTTTCTCCGGGCAGCGCCTCTGCCATGCGGACTATTGCTACGACCGAATCGGTGTTTGCGTTGTAGCTGCTGTCTATGATCGTCGTTTTCTTGATGCCTCGAAATACAGAACTCCTGCCCGGCGGGAGCACGAGATCGGTGAAGTCGCTCAGTGGCTCAACACCAAAATACTCTGCGAGCCTGATCAAGGACGCGATCGCGTAGAACGTTTCTTTGGGGAGCATATACGGCACAAGGTACGTACGCTCGGCAATAGTGAACTCCGTGCCGGACGTACTGACCGCATACGCGTCTAGTAATGCTCGTTCGCTGATCTCGTATGTGTCCGCTGTCGTTTGCTTCGCGTTTTCGACGATACGCGGATTATCAGCGTTTATGATCGCGAGCTTGGATGTATGTGCGAGGAAGCGCCCAAACCCATAAGCGATCGCCTCGTCGGCATTCTGGAATTTCCCAGGGCCGACAGTGCCTTCAAAGAGCATGCTATGCGTTCGTGCGGAGCTAAGCAATACGCATACCTCGGGCTTCAAAAATGATCCGAAAAAATCGCCAGCGCCTGGGCGGTCTCCGTCGACTTCCACAAAGTAGATTTTTTCAGGATGTGGACCTGTAAAGGCATAGAATGGGGCCAGAAGGAATAAGGTAGGCCATTCCGACAGTGAAAAGCTCGAGCGCTTCAGCCCAAGAATATCGAACGGTATCCCGAACGCACTATTTGCATTGAATGAGTATTTCGCGGCCGGCCCAAATTGTACGGCGCACAGATGCAGGCAGACCGTTTTTCCATTGGACCCAGTGACAAGGACTACTCGCGGTTTCCAGTACCGGAGGCGAATTCGTGCAAAGAATCTGAAATAACTCGCGACGGTGAAATACAGGGCGTTCTTTATCTTGCGGATCATTGTACGCCCAGAATACTAGATTACTGGCACCCTCGCCATTGTGAGCGGCGCGCAGTAGTATTGGCGTATGCCCGGCAGGACAATTTGGCATCGCCTTGGTTGCGGCCATACTCACGAGAGTCGATATATCATGTGTAAGCAATGTATGTTGTTTAAGGGTAAGATAACAGCGGCAGAAACAATGCCAAATTGTACTAGCCGGGTATGAGTGAGAAGCGAAAGGTAGCAATATTCGATGTGGACGGCACGATCTTCCGCTCGAGCCTTTTGATTCAAGTCGTTGATCGGCTCATCGAAAAGAAAGCCTTTCCTCCTTCCACAAAAAGAGTTTACGAGCGGGAATACGAGCGCTGGCTCAATCGCGAAGGGGATTATGAGGAGTACATCGGCGCGGTCGTCGAAGCATTCGTAGGCCATCTCAAGGGCGTGCACTATTCGGAACTTGCTGATGCTGCGGAAGAAGTGGTCGAAGAGCAGTGGAAGCGGGTATACCGCTACACGCGAGATCTGATCAAGGATCTCAAAAAGCGGGGCTACTTCCTGCTTGCCGTGTCGCACTCGCCGAAAACGGTTCTCGACAAATTCTGTCCGCGCCTTGGATTCAACAAAACGTATGGAATGATTTATGAAATAGGCCCGCAAGAGTGTTTTACCGGGAACGTCACCGAGGAGCATTTGATACTCAACAAGTCTGCGATCGTACGTCGCGCTGTCGAGAAAGAAAATCTCACACTCCAGCACTCGATAGGGGTCGGGGATACCGAGAGCGACATTCCATTTCTTGAAATGGTCGCAAAGCCGATCTGCTTTAATCCCAACGCGAAGCTGTATCGGTACGCGAAACGCCTCGACTGGAATGTAGTCGTCGAACGTAAAGATGTCATCTACCAACTCTAGTCGCATCAGTACGTTCCGGCGAACTGTCTGGAGCTATTGGAAAAAGCACGGAAGACACGATCTTCCGTGGAGAAAGACTAAAGACCCATACCGAATCCTGGTTTCGGAAGTCATGCTGCAGCAGACGCAAGTGTCGCGAGTGAAAGAAAAGTACAAAGAACTCTTGAAAGCGTTCCCGAGTGTTCACGTGCTCGCGGAGGCAAAACTCTCGGACGTTTTGAAGGTCTGGAGCGGGCTCGGATACAACCGGCGGGGGAAATACTTGCACGATGCGGCAAAAGTGGTCGTTTCAAAGTTCAAGGGCAACTTCAGAAAGGCACTAGAGCATTCATTGCCAGGGGTCGGACCGTACACGGAAGCCGCCGTGAAAGTTTTTGCGTTCAACGAACCAGACGTTCTTATCGAAACCAACATCCGAACATCGCTTATGTACCACTTCTTCCATGGTCGACCTACGAGGTCGACCATACCCGATAGCGAGATCATGCCGTTCGCAAACTGCGCCGCGAAGGGGCAAGACCCGTGCACATGGCATTGGGCGCTGATGGATTATGGCGCGCATCTGAAGCGCTCAGGGATTCGCAACAATGTCCGAAGTGCGCACTACACGAAACAATCGAAGTTTGAAGGATCACTGCGGCAGGTACGGGGAGAGATCTTGCGTCAGCTGCACAACGGACCTTCTTCCCTGAAGAATTTAAAGTTTAAAAGTTCAAACATTCAAAACGCGCTCGCTTCGCTTGCGCGTGACGGGCTTATCGTGAAAGAAAAAGGGAAGTGGCAGATCTCGTAAAAGCAAAATGGCAGAACCGACCGGCCTGCCATTTTAATTGCTCAAAGGAAACCGAACGGTGACTCACTTAGAGTTCTTCTTCTTGCGAAAGGCCTCGTTGGCCTTTCGAACTTTTTTGCTGATTTCCCGCTCAGCCTTGAGGTATTCTTTTGCGACACCTTGCACCATGTCAGGTCCCGCGCCCTTTAAGAGGCGACCTAGACGGACCATTCTGGGAAACGGTAAATCTTTTCCATGTCGGAACGTCATCGAGAAGTCCTCCGGGTTGCAACGGCTTCAAACTTATCACGCTCAGTGCGACAACGCTACACTGAAACAATTACCGGAATAACGATCGGGCGCTTCATGGTGCGTTGGAGGAGGAATTGGGAGACTGCGTCGGCGAGGTCTTCGCGGGCGACATCGAGGTCAGCAGCGCGAGGATTGCGCAGCGATGTTTCCACTGACTTGCGGATGATGAGGCGCGTCTGGTCCATGAGCTCCTTGTTGTCTCGCAGATAGACGAACCCGCGCGAGATGATGTCGGGGGATTTGTGCAGCTTGCCGGAGCGGCGATCTACTGTGGCAACGACTACGCAGAATCCTTCTTGACCCAGTGCTTTTCTATCTCGCATCAAGACATCGGAAAGCTCACTTACGGTGTGCCCTTCGACGACGCGTAACTCTGCAGGTGCTTTGAAAGGATGCTTGATGATTTTCTCTCCTTTCACAATATCAATGACAGAGCTGTTGTCAGGTATCGCGATGTTCTCGGGCTTCACGCCCATTTCGATTGCGAGATCGGCATGCACGCGTAGCATGTAGTGGTATCCGTGCACGGGAATGAAGAATTTCGGTTTGATCTGGGAGTGGATCCACGCAGCTTCTTCGCGGTTGCCGTGGCCGGAAGCGTGCACGTCGGAGGCGTGGTAGGTAATGATGTGTGCGCCCTGGCGTGAGAGATTGTCTTTGAGCTTCTGGACCGCGCGCTCGTTGCCGGGAATGACCGAAGAAGAGAGCACGACGGTGTCGGTCGGCTGTAGGCGGATGTGCTTGTGTGATTTATTGCCGATGCGCGCGAGCGAGGCGAATTCGTCGCCCTGAGCTCCTGTAGCAAGGATTATCATTCTCTCGGGTTGATATTGCCCCATATTCTCGACCGCAACGACCGTGTCGTCCTTGTACTTGATGAGTCCGATCTCTCGCGCGATCTCGATGTTGGTGCGCATGGAACGTCCGTCTATGACGATCTTCTTGCCGTACTGCTCGGCAAAGTGCACGACGCGGATGAGTCGCTCGAGGTGCGAGGCAAACATCGCGATGATGAGGCGACCCTTTGACTCTTTGATGATCCCATCAAGGGTCTTATAGACAACTGATTCGGGGATGGAGAAGCCGGGCTGCCAGACGTTGGTCGAGTCCATAAGAAGCGCAAGTACGTTGCGATCCTTAAAGATGCCGAATTCTTTTTTCTCCTCATCCGATGGTTCACCGTCCAAGTGATTGAGTTTTATATCGCCCGTGTAGACGACGTCGCCATGCGGGGTCCCGATAATGATGCCCATTGAATCAGGCACCGTATGCGTGACGCCGAAGAATCGGATGGTTGCGGCGCCGAGCTTGATGACCTCGTCGCTCTCCACTTCGCGGATGTTGACGGGCACGGCGGACGTGAATTCCTCTTGGCGCTTCTGGATCATCTTGGCGGTGAGGCGCCGCGTGTAGATCGTGGGGTTGCCGATGCGATCGATGATGTAGGGAATGCCGCCGATGTGGTCGAGGTGGCCGTGGCCGATCAGGAGGCCGCGTATTTTATCCCGCCGCTCTTCGAGGTATCCCGTGTTGGGTAGGATGTAATCCACTCCCGGCGTATCTCCTTCGGAGAACGCAAATCCGCAATCCAGAATAAAAATATCGTTGCCGAACTCAACGGCGGTCATGTTGCGCCCGACTTCTTCGACGCCACCCAGGGGGATAATACGGATGGTATCGGCAGGGGGCGGCGCGATCGGAGCTATGAATTGTTTGCGATCTTTTGACTGCTGGTGTTCGACGCGCGAGCGTGTGCGACGTGGGGGGTGATTGGAGCGGCCAAAATGCCGCACTCTGCCACTTCTTTGCGGAGCGCGACTTGGGGGCCGTGAACGGGGCCTCCCATGCTGGGGGGAAGGGTTTCGTTGTGTTGATTGTGGTCCCATACCCGGCTAGTACAATTTCGAATAATTCCTGCCGCAGGTTAGCCTGTGGAAGGTTGGTAAGACTGCTGAAGTGATTTTTCTTGTCATAGGTTGGTGAATGTTCATGCCGAGGCAATTCGAAATTGTCCTGCCGGGCATAGTTAGTTTGATTTTTCAGTAAAGATATTCCAGACTTTTTCTGTGTCGGTATACCAATTTCTAATGTTGACGTATCGCTCAGCGGGAGTGGTGAGCGAACCAAGCGTGATCCCATGCACAGAGCTTGGCACGAGGTAAATAAATTCAGGCGCGTACAAGAATATAGCCGGGGTGTCGTTTGCAACGGCATCAGAAAATTGCTCGTACAATTTTTCACGCTGCCTAAAATCCGTAGTCGCGCGCGCTTGGCTCAAGAGTGAATCAACACGGGAATTTGCATAGAGGGCAAGATTGAGCCCGGGATCATTGCGCTGGCTTGAGTGCCAGAACGCAAACAGATCGGCGGTTCGCCCCACGACTTCTCCAAAGAGGATCGCGTCATAGGCGCGCGGCCGCAAAACAGTCGTGTTGAGCTCAGAAAGGGAATATACCTGCACCTCTACCTTGATCCCAGCGGCGCGCCAATACGCTGCGACTTTATTTGCCGTTGCCAAAAGCTCGGGCTCGCCTGCTGTCGCGAGTGAGAACGCTAATTCAACATTTTTCTTTTTCCACACGCCCGTCGCTTCGTCGCCTGCTTGCGCCGTGCTCGTCGCGGCAGGCAGGAATGTCCAACCAGCTCGCTTCAGCGTCGCGCGAGCAGTGTCTGCAAGGTTGGAAGCTGAATCAGCAGAGCTCGTCGCAGATTCTGGCTTCGTAAACGTCGCCGCGCTAGCGGGGCGCATGTCGCCCGTTGAGCCGGGAGGTATTGGCCCATCAAGCGTCCTGCCGTACCCGTTGAGGACAGTGCGCACGATCTCTTCTTTGTCGAGCGCCTGATCCAGCGCCACTCGGACTGCCGTATCGGCAAGGACTGGGGCATGGCTCTGATTAAAAAAGACTCCGAACACTCTCGGCAGCGGCACATGGACATAATTAAAATCAGTGCGCTCGAGCTTGGAAAGATCTGCGGGCGTTACGCCAGCGATCGCATCGATCTTTCGCGCGTTAAATGCTTCGAGCATTGCCTCTTGGTTAGGATAAAAGACAAACGTAATGCGCTTCACATATGCTTCTCCGAGCGTGTAGTTTCTGAAAGGTACAAGATCGTAGCGTGTAGCAGAGCCGGTTGCATCCGTGGCAGAACTTAGCACTCGATACGGGCCGCTACCTATTGGGTGCGTATTGGCAGGGCTAAAAGGGAATTCTTCCGCCGGCACGTTTCCCCAAATGTGCTTGGGCAAAATGCCGAGCGTCGTATTCTCGATGAACGGCGCATACGCATGTGCTAGCTTGAATACGACCGTATGCTCGTCCGTCGCCGACACTTGGACGCCTTCCCAATCAGCACGCCGCGGGCTCTTGATAGCGGGATCTTGTGCTGCTTCCACCGTGAAAATAACGTCGTCGGCAGTAACCGGGGAACCATCGTGGAATGTTGCATCTTCCCGGAGCGTAAAGGTATACGTCGTCCCGTCTTCAGAAACCTCATAGTGGCTCGCAAGATCCGGTACCACAGAGCTCTGCGCGCCAGACGGGCTCGGCTCTGGTAAGACTCGAGTGAGACCCGAGTAGACAAGCATTGACAGGTCCTCGTCAGGCTGCGAAAGCATAAGAATAGGGTTGATAAATCGCGCAGGGCCTACCTCGCCTTCGACAAGCGTGCCGCCTTGGGTAGGTACCGTGACCGAGACAGCCGAATTCAAGCCCGCGAGCAGCGCAAGCGCTGAGATACCCAAAAGAATAGTGAACGCATAGAGAATAAGGCGCTCGCCGGGGCTGAATGTACGAAGCACGTCTCCTAAAGAAGAGAAGTGGCCGACCGTGCGCTCTTTGGTAAGCGTCACTTTCAGATTTTGAGCTGTACGGGAGTTGGAGTCGTAATCGGGATCCATAGCGGCTTTAGCCGCGCGCGGGCTGCCGAGGAATAGCCGTAGCTATTCCTGTGGTGTGCGCTGCTGTTAACTAATAAGAAGACTAACCAGTGCCGATAGTGCAAACAGTATACCAAGAAGGATCGTCGCGTGGAAGAGCGTACGCTCCAATCCGCGGCGGGTATGGAAACCGGACGAGAAATTGTCGGCTCCAAAAGCTCCCCCCAGCGAGGCACCCGTGCGCTGCAAAAGGACCGCAACAATGAGAAGGACCGAAAGGCCGATCTGCACGTAGGGCAGCATCTGCTGGAGCAAAACCATTGAGGTAGAGACTATCACGGCGCGAGGAAACAATCAAATTCATTGTATCACTCATATTAGAGCTGTCAAGTTGCCCCTTCGGAGCCATTTGACTATAGTGAGCCCTCGCTCTGCTTCTCTTCGAGCCCATTTATTCTAATTAAGCAAGGAAAAAATATGAAAAAGGAAACCAAAAAAGATACCAAAGAACCAAATATTAAAATGCGGCTTCTCGGCGATCGCGTGCTCGTCAAACCGGAAGAGGCGATGAAAAAAACAGCTGGCGGCATCTATATCCCTGACGCTGCAAAACAAGAGAAGCCGACGCGCGGAATAGTACTTGCCGTCGGCCCGGGACGAATGAACGACGACGGGAAGGTGCTTCCGATGCAAGTAAAGCCCGGACAGAAAGTGTACTTCAATCCGGGCTGGGAGAGTGAGATAGAGATCGATGAGCAAAAGCTTCATCTTATTCACGAGAGCGACGTAAAAGCCATCATTACATAAAACTCTATGGCAAAACAGGTACTTTTCGATCAGGATGTTCGGGCAGCGCTGAAGCGCGGGGTTGATGTCGTTGCGAGTGCGGTAAAAGTGACGCTTGGGCCAAAAGGGCGCAACGTTGCCCTCGACAAATCCTGGGGCGGCCCGACGATCACCAACGACGGCGTTTCTATCGCCAAAGAAATAACGCTCGCTGATAAGTTCGAAAATATGGGGGCCTCAATCGTGAAAGAGGTCGCGACCAAGACTAACGACAAGGCAGGAGATGGCACCACGACTGCGGTCGTATTAACGCAGGCGATCATTCACGAGGGCTTGAAACGTACCGCGCTCGGGGCGAACGCCATGATGGTGCGCCGCGGCATTGAGGCGGCAGCAAAGGATGCTGTTGATGAATTGAAAAAAATGGCGCGTGAGGTGAAAGGTAAGAATGATATCCGGCAAGTCGCGACGATCTCTGCTGAATCAGAGGAGCTCGGGAAAACGATCGCAGATACAGTAGAGAAGGTAGGGAAAGATGGCGTTGTCACCGTGGAAGAATCTCAATCTATCGGCATCGAGTCAGATTTTGTGGAAGGCATGGAATTCGACAAAGGGTACGTCTCCGCCTATATGATCACCAACGCTGAGCGCATGGAAGCGGAAGTGAAAGATACACCCATCCTCATCACTGATAAAAAGATCTCGACGGTAAAAGAGATCTTACCGCTCCTTGAAAAAGTAGCGCAAAGCGGGAAAAAGGACCTCGTTATCATCGCTGACGACGTAGATGGCGAGGCGCTTGCGACGTTTGTGGTCAATAAACTGCGCGGCGCATTCAACGTACTTGCCGTCAAGGCGCCCGGATACGGCGACCGCAAGAAAGAGATGCTGGCGGACATCGCGATCACCGTCGGCGGCACGGTTATCTCCGATGACCTCGGTATTACACTAGAAAAGGCGGAGCTCAACATGCTTGGCCGCGCGAACCGCGTGGTCGCGACGAAAGACTCGACCATTATTGTGGGTGGGAAAGGGAAGAAAGGCGATATTTCGGAGCGCGTGGCACAGCTACGCAAGCAGATAGAAAATACGGATTCCAAATTCGACAAAGAAAAACTCGAAGAGCGCGTCGCGAAGCTCTCCGGAGGCGTCGCGGTCATACGAGTGGGCGCTGCCACGGAGACCGAAATGAAATATCTCAAAGATAAAATTGAAGACGCGGTCAATGCCACGAAGGCTGCGATCGCTGAGGGCATTGTCCCGGGAGGAGGCGCGGCACTTGCAAAGGTGGGCGAGAAGCTCGGAAAGAAGATCGACGGAAAGGCACACGATGAATATACGGTTGGATACCGAATTCTTGTGAGCGCACTCTCTGCTCCTCTTTTGCAGATTGCACGCAACGCGGGGCGCGAGGATGCAGCCGTCGTCTTGCAGGAAGTTGTGAAAAAAGGCCCAGCCTTCGGCTTTGACGCTTCCGCCGAAAGGGAGGACGCTTCAATAGTTGATATGTACGAAGCAGGGATCCTTGACCCGGTCAAAGTAACGCGCAGCTGTGTTGAAAATGCTGCCTCAGCTGCGGCAGTGCTTCTTACCACGGAGGCTGCGGTGGCGGATATCCCAGAAGACAAGAAAGCCCCTGCCCCAAATATGGGTGGGGACATGGAGTGAGGCGCTCGGCGCTCAGTGGGCCTCTCGCAAGACACGCGTATCCGCCTGCTGGCGGATCTGCTCCTCTCGCCGCCGTCGCGGCTGCGAGGGGCCTTGCTCCAGGCCCACTGAGCGCCTCGCTTGGGGGTTGGGAAAATACGGAAGGAGCGCAATTTTGCGTGGTAGAATTGCGGTATGGCATCGCGGAGGAAGAAGAAGGCCTTCCGGTTTACATCCTCAAGCGCTATCGCGCTCGCCGCGGTATTCGTGGTGAGCTTTACAATTGGCTCACTGAGCATGTCTACGGCATCTCGCTCGAGCCAGCTTGCGGTTGCGAAAGAAGCGGACGCCAAATGCACACCCGACAAAGACTACACTTATCCCTGCGATAAGATAAATCCCAAAACAAAAAAGAAAGGGGGACTCGACTGTTCGTGTCCGGATTTTACCAATGGGCATGAGACACCTGGTAAGTGTAAGGGGCCAAACATCTGCAAGGGGGAGCCGCCAGGCGGAGGCAAACCACCCGAGATGCCGAAAATGCCTGAGCCAAAAAAAGACGAGAAACCGCCAGAGCAGCCGAAAACCGAGCCCTGTCCCGCATCTGGATCTACCAGATCTAGCGCCTTTAGCGGGGAGAGCGATCCCAATGCCCTTGGTCCCGATGGAAAGCCTTGCCCGAGCTCGCTCGGCAGTACGCTGATCAGCAATCTGCTGGACACCACACTTGTGCCTATCACCGACGAAACGACTGAGGATACAACAACCACCGAAGCCCCGAAGTCTCCGTTCAGCTGGTTTGCCGTGGGGAGAGTGATACAAGATGTGGCAAAATCAGCATCAGAGGCTGTGGGGAATGTTTTTAGCAATTCGAGTGCAACGTTGCAATCTGGTGAGACCGAGCGGCCCGTACTATATCCAACACAGGAAATGGTCGCGCTCCAAGCACAGGGGGCAGGCCAAAGTGGGCCCGCGGGTGGAACGGCAAACCAAGCATCGTTCTATACTAATCCGGATTTCAATACATTCGGCGGGCCAGCCCCCACTCCTAGCGCAAGCCCGCAGCCAAGAGGTTTCTGGGACGGAATCGCGCAAGCCCTGAAGAATTTCCTAGGTATATAGATAGTTGAGGCGATTGTGATACACTAAGCGCATGAACATTTCGTGGATACTTCTTGGGATCGCTGTCCTGGCAGTGCTGTTCGTTGTCTGGGCGTACAACCGATTCGTCCGGCTTACGAATCAGGCAGAAGAGGCGTGGTCTGACATCGATGTGCAGCTGAAGCGCCGCTACGACCTCATCCCAAATCTCATCGCGACGGTAAAGGGCTACGCTGCGCACGAAGCAGGAACGTTGCAGAAAGTAACGGATGCGCGTACAAAAGCGATGGGGGCGCAAAGTGTCGCTGAGCACGCGCAAGCAGAGAACATGCTTACCGGCGCGCTTAAATCGCTCTTTGCGGTTTCTGAGAGCTACCCCGATCTCAAGGCAAACTCTAATTTCGTCGAGCTCCAGCGAGAACTCTCCGACACCGAGAATAAGATCCAAGCCGCTCGCCGATTCTACAACACGGTCGTGCAAGACCTCCAGAACGCACTCGAGCAATTCCCAACGAACATTGTGGGCAGTACATTCGGATTCAAAACAAGAGAGTTCTTCCAGCTTGATGCTGGCGAAGAAGCAGCGAGGAACCCCGTCAAGGTCAGCTTCTAGCAATATATTGGTAGCGTTTTGGTATAGTTACGGAGTCTTTTCACTATGGCATCTCTTTACACCCAACAAGGCAAAAACATCCGCAAGACATGGTTCCTCATGGCCGGATTCTTGGTCATCGTTATCGCGCTCGGATGGATCGTATCGCAGCTGTATGGCAATACTGCCATTCTCTACGCCGCGGTCGCTTTTTCTCTTGTAATGAACATAACCGCATACTGGTTCTCCGATAAGATCGCTCTCTCTGCGACCGGCGCGAAGGAAGCTGATCCTGTCGAATACCTTGAGCTGCATCGCATTGTAGAGAATCTCGCGATCACCGCAGGGCTTCCGAAGCCACGCGTCTACGTAATGCAGGAGCCCGCTCCGAACGCATTTGCCGCCGGACGCGACCCAAAACATGCAGTGGTTGCCGTAACAACCGGACTGCTTGAGCGGCTGGATCGCTCGGAACTAGAGGGAGTCCTTGCGCACGAGCTCTCACATATCGGCAACAGAGATATTCTGGTGATGACGGTTGCGGTAGTCCTCGCTGGATTCATCGCCATCGTTTCAGATATCTTTTTGCGCATGAGCTTTTTCGGGGGAGGGAATCGCGACAATAAAAATCCACTGCTGCTCGTTGCCGGTATCGCTGCTATCATTCTTGCGCCCATCGCTGCACAATTGATACAGTTGGCTGTTTCCCGAAAGCGGGAATTCTTAGCTGACGCGTCTGGGGCGCTTCTGACGCGCTATCCGGATGCTCTTGCTTCCGCCTTACAGAAGATAGCGTCCTATGGTGCGCCGATGCAAAAGGCAAATCACGCCACTGCCCACCTTTTTATCTCAAATCCATTCGGTGCGCACGAAGCTGGCCGCTTTATTGCTAAGCTTTTCTCGACCCATCCACCTGTTGAAGAAAGAGTAGCAGCACTTACTCAAATGCGCGTGTAAGGTCATCCGCCAGCCTATCGTTGGCAAATCACACAGCATGAAATGTATCGATATATCGATACATTAGACTACGTGGCCCATAACCTGCGCTTGATGTCCGCCATGCGCCTTTTGTGTTTTGCATTTCCATGGCGCACGAACGTCAGCTCCAACAACTCTAATAGTGATACTTTTTTCTTACTGCGCAAGATTCTTTGAATTGCACGAAATACCCCCGCGCGAAGCATCCGCTCAAAACGAAGGACTGTAGAAATACTCACGTTCAGACCCTTACCTATTTCATATGAGGAATATTTGCGTTCGAGCATGACGATCATTGCTAAGCGCTTTGCGAGCATTGTCGTTTCCGTCGGTGTAAGAAGAGACTCGATGATAACCCCGTCATTTCCCCCGAGCGCGTTGATAAGGTTCTTCTTGATCCGCCTTGAAGTATTTGTGGCAAGCGTTCGCTGAGAGACATGAGTCATATTCCACATTGTATCGATATATCGATACAATTGCATTGTATTGAACAAGGCATGGGGATATTCTATACTTCGCAACATACGGAGGCGTCGCATAGTGGTCTAGTGCACCGCCTTGGAAAGGCGGCATGCCGCAAGGCATCGAGAGTTCGAATCTCTCCGCCTCCGAATCTGTACACATCGTCCTCTAGACGTGAGTGGGGTGCACGTTATCATTACCACAACATGATGGAAGTAACGTTCTGGCCAATACTCGCCGCAGGCGTCGCATCCGTTCTCATTGGGTGGGTATGGTACCACCCGAGCATTTTCGGCGGCAGCTGGATGCGAATGGGAGGTATGACTCCCGAAATGGCGGAGCGCGGCAAGAAGTGGATGCCGCTCTATGCACTCGTGGCGCTCCTTGCGAGCATGCTTGTCGCATATGTGATGAACTATTTCGGCATCGCCTGGGGAGTATATGACTGGATCGGTGCCATAGAGCTTGGCTTTTGGTGTTGGATCGGCTTTACCGCCCCGCCGATGCTTGGAATGGTGCTCTGGGAGCAAAAACCCATCCGCTACTACTTGATAGTCTCGCTCTACTGGCTTGTCTCATTCATTGTGATGGCTATCATCCTCGTCGTCGGGTCCGCAGCGGTAGGGGCGAACTATGACATGGAAGCGGATCAGACTGGCGCATATCTTGCAGAGTAGCCTCGTGATATGAAGCGCGGATCAATCTACATCGCTGTTGCGGGCGTACTTCTACTCGTCGCCGCATATTTCTATACGATCTTGACGGAGCAGCACGTTAAGCCTGCTCCCGTCAGTACTTCCTCGCTCGCATCTCCGATGCGGACGATAGGCGTGGGAGACCAAACCGTACAAGCCACTGTTGTAGAGACTCCCGCAGAGCGGCAAAGGGGATTGAGTGGCCGCGAAGGACTAGCTCCCGACGAAGGCATGCTCTTTATTTTTCCCGCCGATGGGGAATACGGATTTTGGATGAAAGATATGCGATTCTCGATCGATATTCTGTGGCTCGCCGCTGACGGCACGATCGTCTCTATCACAGAAAACGTGTCTCCCGATACCTATCCACAGAGCTTCGAGCCTACGCAGCAGGCGCGCTACGTGCTCGAGCTTCCGGCGGGATACGCTGCGGCGCATTCAGTTGAAGTGGGAGACTGGGTTCAACTATAAACGAAAGCGAGCATCGCTTTCGCTTTGTTCGTTTCCTCTGCACAATACTCACTTCGTTCGTTTTGTTTGTTTGGCTCAAAAGCAAACGAGCAAAGCTCGTTTGCTTTGCTCGCCTGCACTGCACAATAAGCCGGATTCTGTCGGGGGCAGCCATGTATCTGGGATGAATGTTGCCACTCACCTCGCGCGGCTCTCTCAGTCATGCCGCACTGAACACCGAATGTTCAAAGCGGCACGACCAAGCACGGCCTTGCACGCAGGTAGGATTTTTGCCGTTGCACCCAATGCGTTTCCACACTGGCTCACCCTTGCGCCTGCCTGTCGGCAGACAGGGGTGTCTTTGCCTCTCGGCTCGGACGTCTCTGTTCGCATCCCTAGGATTACCCCGGCGGGCGTTACCCGCTACCGTACTACATCTGATCGATGTGCGTGTCCGGACTTTCCTCTCAACGCTTGCGCGCGAGCGGCTGCCTAATGCAGGGGGACAGTATTTCATATATTAGCCAAAAAACAACATCCCCACCGTTTAGACAAAAGTTGCATAAAAACAGGTGTGCTACACTAGTGCGATACCAGTCAATACGATCGTATGGGGAATGGCACTTCAAAACTCGACTCCGTAGCGCAGTGGTGCATGATACTCCTTATCGGCCTTTTGCCGATTTTTTTCGTGCCCGTCCTTTGGATAACGATAGTACAAGCAAAAGCCGCGCTCATTGTCGTGCTATTAGCGATTACGGCAGTGTGTTGGGTGGCCGCCCGATTCTTAGAAGGAAGCGTTAGAATTCCCGCAAGCCTGATCCTCGCTGCTGGACTGCTTTTGCCGATCATCTACGCGACTTCTGTCCTCGTATCTGGCGTTTCTCAAGTATCGCTTGTGGGAACAGGAGTTGAACAAGACACGCTCGCTTTTGCATGCATTCTGTATGCCGCGCTCGCGCTTTCTGCGCTTATCTTTTCAGGTGCGCCAGAAGCCCGCGTGAGGGCAATACGGGGCCTCTATATTGGAGCCGCGATACTTGTAGGTCTTGAAATATTTCACTTCGCAATGCCGCAATTCGGATTTGGCGGCGCCATCGCAGGGCAGACAGGAAATGCGTTTGGCAACTGGCATGAATTTGCGATCATACTGGGCCTTTTCACTATTCTGGGGCTCAGCTTGCGAGAGAGCCAAGCTGCAGAGGGGATCTGGCGCTACCTTATCTGGGCCGTGTCTCTCGCCTCGGTCTTGTTACTTATTGTCGCGAATTTCTTTGATGTCTGGGCGGCGGTCGCTGTCGCTTGCGCAGTTGGGCTTGCATTTGAGCTCATGGCTCAGCGCGCTAAGAGCGGCCACGTTTCTTTCTCCTGGAAGACGCACGGCGAATGGGGGGTTCTCATTATCCTTGCGGTCTTCTTGATGGTCTTCGGCAGCTTTATCACAAACGTGATGCCTTCTCAAATACGGGTGGCAAGCGTCGAAGTACGGCCGTCCTGGCAAGGCACGATAGAGATAGGCAGCCTCTCTCTTACAGAGCCCGCGTCACTCTTTTTCGGAGCGGGTCCCAACACGTTTGGCCGTGAGTGGGGATTATATAAGCCGGCAAGCGTCAATCAGACAGCATTTTGGAACACTGATTTCAACGCGGGCGTAGGATCTATCCCTACTTCATTTGTCACGACCGGCATTATTGGCATTCTTGTATGGATACTCTTTGTAGGCGCGATCCTACTCACCGCGGGTCGCTCGCTTATACGCCATACTAAGGCGCACGGGGCGCCAGATGTACTCTATGCTTCTTCGTTTGGCCTTGCAGCTCTGTACCTGGTCGTCTTCTATATCTTGTACGTACCAGGCCCAGCACTAAGCGCACTTGTATTTATCTTCGCCGGATTGCTCACAGCCTCAGCCGCAGGGGCGGGGATCACGGGCCTCATCTACTTGCGCGTGCGCGGCGAGGGATGGCAAGGAATAGCGCAAGCAATCGGCCTCATCCTTTTTGGCATTGTGGTTTTGGCAACTTCTCTCGGGATATCGCGAGTGCTCGCAGCGGAGATGCTTCTCAATAAGAGTATTATTGTCTACAACCAGACACAAGATGTTCAGAGGGCATCAGATCTCATAAAGAAGGCACTCAAGGTATATCCGTCGAATACCCGCGCGCATCGTGCGGCAGTGCAGCTCGGACTCGTCCAGTTGCAGCAACTTATTGCAAAAGGGGATCCGGAAGATGAAGCAGTGCGTGCGCAATTGCAAACCACACTGCAAGAAACGATCCAACATGGGCTCGATGCAGTTGCGATTAATGGAGACGACTATCAAAATTGGCTTGAAGTCGCCGGGCTCTACCAGCAGCTCGCGGGCGTTAAGGTTGCAGGCGCGTATGAAAACGCCCGCGCAGCCTATGAACGTGCTCGGCAAGAGAATCCTTCAAGCCCCGTGCCGCTCTTCCAACTGGCGCAGCTTGAGATCATAGAAAACCATCCTGACTTAGCGCTGCAAAACTTGGCGGCAGCGGTACAGCTCAAGCAAGATTTTGCTGCCGCCTACTACGTTGCCTCGCAGATATACGCATCTCAGAACAATCTCAAAGACGCACTCTCTACCGCAGCGCTTGCCGCCCAATATGCGTCGAACGACCCGCTCGCATGGTTCAATGCAGGCTCAATTGCCTATGCTGCCAAAGACTTCCAAAATGCGGCTGCAGCCCTTGAACGCGCATTGACCCTCGAGCCCAACTACGCCAACGCCGCGTACGTTTTGGGCCTTACCTATGCAGAGTTAGGCCGTACGGCCGACTCCATCAAAATATTCGAGGCACTCAACACCATAGATCCAAATCAGCCCGTAGTGCAGCAGGCACTCGCGAATCTTCGCGCCGGTCGGCTACCCGTTGCTCAAAACCCCGTGCCGAATAGATAGCTCGTATGATGAATCGGGCTCTCCGACTCCTTTCGTACGAGGTGCGCGGCTTGCACGCGGCGGTGAATATGATCGCGCTCTCCGCGTTTCTTTCCTCTCTTTTGGCACTCCTGCGGGACAAGCTTCTGGCACACACGTTCGGGGCCTCGCAGACGCTCGACATCTACTACGCGGCATTTCGTATCCCGGATCTCATATTTGTTGGGACCGGCGCCTTGGTATCTGTGTATATTCTGATCCCTGAACTATCGCGCCGCACATTCACTGATCAGCGCGAGTATATCGATAGCATTATCATCGGATTTTCAATCTTTACCGTCGCAGTCGCCGCCCTTGCTGCGCTATTCGCGCCGGCTCTCCTTGCCTCTCTTTTCCCGAAACTGAACGCCGCTGGGCATCTCGGGGAGCTCGTCCTTTTGACCCGTATCATGCTCCTGCAGCCGATCTTTTTGGGGCTATCCAATATCTTCGGGGCAATTACCCAGGTGCGGCAGCGCTATGCCCTGTATGCACTCTCGCCGCTCCTATACAACATTGGCATCATCTCTGGCGTTGTCTTTTTCTATCCCATGTGGGGAATGCTGGGGCTCGCGCTCGGCGTTGTCTTAGGCGCGTTCATGCACGTGGGTATCCAGGCCCCATCGGCCTTCGCGGACGGCTTTTTCCGATCGCTCCCGCGCCTGAGGCGGCCGAGGGTCCTGTGGGAAACGGCCACCATCTCGATCCCGCGGGCGCTCGCGCTCTCACTCAACCAAATCACGTTCATCGGGCTTGTCGCGCTCGCCGCAACGCTAACTCCTGGCTCGATCGCGGTGTACATGTTGGCCTCGAACCTGCAGGCGGTCCCGCTTGCGATCATCGGCGCATCATATTCTGTCGCTGCTTTTCCTATCCTTGCTGCAGCATTTGCCCGCGGCGAGCGCGATCTTTTTATCGAGCACATTGCAACCGCCGCGCGACTGGTCGTCTTCTGGTCGCTTCCCGCGCTCGCGCTCATTATCGTGCTGCGAGCGTACATCGTGCGCGCGATACTAGGGAGCGGCGCATTCGATTGGACCGATACGCGTCTCACTGCTGCGGTACTTGGCTTACTTTCACTTTCCCTTGCCGCCCAGGGCATTGCGTTTCTCCTTGTACGAGGATACTACGCATCCGGCAGGACTTTTGTGCCATTTTTTGTCTCTCTCCTTACTGCCACCGCTACCGTAGGTCTCGGAGCACTTCTCATCGGCGTATTTCAGAATCCACTCATCGCTGATCTCGCCCAGAGTATCTTACGTGTCGTGAATGTGCCTGGAAGCTCGGTTTTAGCGCTCGCGCTCGCGCATACAGTGGTTTCCATCCTGGGCGCCATTGTCCTCGTAATTCATTTCGAAAGGAGATTCGGAGGATTCCTTTCGCGCGTGTGGGGCGGATGGGTGCAAAGCGCCATTGCCTCGCTCGCTGCAGGATTGGGTGCCTACGGCCTTTTGGTAGTGATCGGCCCTATTACGCTCGCTTCGACCACGCTCTCGGTTATAACGAAAGGTTTTGCGGCAGGTATGTTCGGGCTTATAGTCGCAGGACTCACGTACGCGCTCTTAGGGAGCCGCGAGTTTGCAGAGATCCTTGAAGCGATCCGCGGGCGCCTGCGTGGCATCAAAGTCCTCGTTCCGCAGAGCGCTGTCGTTTCGGCGGAAGAGGGAGGGCCGACGACTCCACAGTAGGGGGGCGCTCGTCGCAAGCTGAGCTTCTCGAAAGACACGCGTATCCGCCTGCTGGCGGATCTGCTCCTCTCGGCGCCGACACGCCTGCGAGGGGCCTTTCTCAAAGCTCAGCTTGCTCCTCGCTTAGAGGGTAGAAGAAATACACGCATGCCTTCAGTGCATCTCGCGCATAGGCACTCCTGTCTTTTAGAGTTAGGATACACTGGCTGTTATGAAAATTCGGAATTTTTCTATCATCGCCCACATCGACCACGGCAAATCAACGCTGGCCGATCGCATGCTTGAGCTCACCGGCACCATAGAGCCGCGGCGCATGCAGGAACAGGTCTTGGATCGCATGGATCTGGAGCGCGAGCGCGGCATCACCATCAAGATGGCGCCAGTGCGCATGGAGTGGAAAAAGGGCGGCGAGGAATACATTCTGAATCTCATCGACACGCCCGGCCATGTCGACTTTTCGTATGAAGTGTCGCGTGCGCTCACCGCGGTAGAGGGCGTCGTCTTGCTTGTGGATGCCACACAGGGCGTACAAGCGCAAACGCTCTCCGTCCTCAGTGTTGCCAAGGAACTCAATCGGGTCATTATCCCGGTCGTCTCGAAGATCGACGCGCAAAACGCGCGCGTGGGCGATATCAAAAGCGAGCTCGCGCTACTTCTCGGAGTCGATGAGTCGACTATTCTAGGTGTCTCGGGTAGAACCGGCGAAGGAGTTGCGGCACTACTCGATACGATCGTGGAGATCGTGCCGCCTCCGCTGCACACTGACCAGACGCAGGGGCTCATTTTCGATTTTGGCTATTCCGATCATCGCGGCATCATCGTGTATTTGCGCGTCTTCGGCGGCACATTCTGCAAAGGGGATACACTTCGCTTCGTCGCGGCCGATGCCGATTTCGTAGCACTCGAAGTCGGAGCAATGAGCCCCGATGAGCGTCCTCGCGACGAACTTATCGAGGGGGAGATCGGATATATCGTAACCGGTATCAAAAAGCCCGGAATCGCGTCGGTGGGCGATACCGTGACCAACGCCTGGCGCACCGCGCCCGCGCTCTCGGGCTATATGGCGCCGACGCCGGTCATTTGGGCGAGCGTGTACCCTGAGAGTCAAGATGATCTGCCAATACTACGCCAATCGCTTGAAAAGCTCCGCTTGTCGGACTCTTCACTCTCATACGAAGAAGAATCTTCGGGCATCATGGGCCGGGGTTTTCGCTGCGGCTTCTTAGGAATGCTCCACCTCGAGATCATTATCGAGCGCCTGCGCCGGGAATTCAATCTCGCGCTCGTTGTAACGCAGCCCACAACCATATACGAGATCACACTCATGAATGGCACGGTCGAAGAGATCTTCTCGCCTGCGAAATTTCCCGACGATGGCACCATCATGCAGGTGCGCGAAATGTGGGCCGATATTACGCTGATCACTCCGACCGACTATATGGGCGGCATCTCACAGCTCCTCTATGATCACGAGGCGAACGTGGGGGAAACACAGACGCTGCAAGACGGCAAGATCGAGCTACAAGCTGAAATGCCACTGCGTGAGCTGATGCGGGGATTCTTCGACAAACTCAAGAGTGTTTCTTCAGGATTCGCATCGCTCGGCTACAAACTCAAAGGCATGCGAAGAGCGGAGGTGGTGCGGCTCGACATACTCGTCGCCGAAGAAGCGGTACCTGCCTTCGCGCGCATCGTCTCAGAGCGCCGTGTGAATTACGAGGCCGAACAGATGGTAGAGAAATTGGAAGATCTTCTGCCGCGACAGATGTTTGAGCTCAAGATCCAGGCCAGATCAGGCGGGCGTATTATAGCCTCTCGTCGCAAATCGGCGCTCAGAAAAGACGTCACGCAGCATATGTACGGTGGCGACATCACCCGGAAAATGAAGCTTCGCGAAAAGCAGAAAAAGGGCAAAAAGAAAATGCTTGCTCGGGGCAAGATAGACATTCCCCATGAGGTATTTCTCAAAGTGGTTCGCGAGAGTTAGCCAGCGAGGTTTACGAGGCCAGGTGCGAAAAAGACCACCATGCTCAGCATGATGAGGATAGCGAGCACGCCCCAGACCCACCTCATTGCTTTCTTGGTGCGCTTGTCAAAAAGGAAACTCATAGAGGGTCGCTCGGTGAGCATCACTTTTTTCCGTCGCTATCTGCCGCTGTTGCGGCAGCGCTCGGTCTCGGTCCCGTCGGACCTGCGAAGCCGGAAAAAAGCAATGCCCACGCTCGCTCAGAGATTGTAATGCTAGGATAGAGAAATGGCAATGATGAGATACCGGAATGATCCTGTCCGGCTCTTTGGAAGGAGGCTTCTGCTTCTTGTGCTCCTTGGGCTGGTCGTTGTAGTGATCGGCGGGGTGTGGAACGCATATCAGAAAGAACAAGAGTCGAAAGCATTGCGTACCCGAGCAGAAGTGCAGCTGAGCGACCTATCAGAGCGGCAAACGCAGCTGATGTCCGATGTCGCCAGCCTTGAGACCGACCGTGGGCGCGAAGAAGTCTTGCGCGAACAATACGCGCTCGCGGCAAGAGGGGAAGGGCTAATCGTCATCGTCGAGCCGCAACCGGAGCAACCCCATGCAACCTCAACTTTTATGGATAAACTTAAAAAAGCCTTCACGTGGTGGTAGTGAGACGCTCGGCGGCATGCGCCTTTCGGAAAACGCATAAAATTCTGCAGAATTTTTGCTCGCGCTCGCGCCGTCGCGCTCCGCGGGTTTCCTCAAGGCGCATGCCGCCTCGCTTAGAGATGGGGATTTTGTTAAATTGATGGAGCAATAGCAGAAAGCGGGCCTGCCCGCCGAAGCTTTAGCGAAGGCGGGATTCGTTCAGTGGTAGGACGACTGCTTCCCAAGCAGTAGACGCGAGTTCGATTCTCGCATCCCGCACCATCGAGGAATGCGCAACCAATACTGGCAGCCAGATAGCTGTTACAGTTTATGTACATATGTACATAAATCGTAACGCTCGAAAACCGCCAAGGAGCCCGAAAAAACATCGGCTCTCACCATTCAGAGGCGTGCGCTTCGCGCACTCGTATTCTTTTGGGAAAAAGGAACTTTTGGGCATACGATTCTGAAGAATTGCTAATTGCTTTGAGTCTCAAACTTGTGGCATAGTTGCAATGGATGTATACCCGTGTCGCTCGGGTGAAGCGACTTCCAACAAATGGTGGAAACCATGATCTTCGACACCGGAATAACGGTTCTGTTTTTCGCCATCGCAGCAGCGATTGGCATTCTGCTCGGCCGCAACAAAGTGCTGTTCGCGGTCGTGGGGATCGCACTGTGGTTGTACATTCTTTTCACCCACACCGATTCCCTCGGCCCGAAAATGATTGAGTGGCTCAACGCTGATGACCCCGGCGTACCAATCATTTTCGGTTCAATCGCTCTGGGCATGTATGCGTCCATCGCAGACCTCGCCCTACAACTTCTCGTTCTCAAACTGTCCCACAGGAGGAGATTGTCATGAAAGTAACCACCCGACCGTCGCGCGGTCTTTGCGCAGTCGCCGCTGAACTCGGTATCGACTGGGCAGGAATCAGATGGTTCTGCTTCAGGGTTATCCCCGGCAACGTCTTCGGCTTGGCGATTTACGCCGTACAGCTTGTACGGGGCCGAATCGCGCCGGAGACCCGCAAGAGCGTGTCCATCGCGCTCGCCATCGGATGGTCGCTGGTCATCGCGGCCGCCATCGCATCCCTCATCTTCCCGCCTGGCGGCGCTGCGATGGGTGTGTCGTGGGCATACACGGCGTTCGTATCCGGCTTCCTGGCGGTACTCGCTGGCTCGCTGGTGTACAACCGCGTGAACTACGGCTTCTATCTCTGACCACTCGGTTGTCGTCTCGGCCACCTGGGCTCGCGAATTCTCCGCGGGCCCAGTTTTTTGTTAAAAATTCAAAGAACGAAATTGTATTCGCTTCGCGAATTCTCGAATCTAGTCCGCCACATTCTTCGCCAAGGCTACGAAGTGCGAAGCAAAGAAAAACCTGATATTGTCAGCGGCGCGGCCAGTTCGAGCTATTTCAAGTATTCTGCACTGTGGATAACTCGCTGTGATATACTAATCGTCCTTAAAAGGTAACGCGCATGACGTATGGCAACTAACGAAGCAGTTTCAATCTATACGACACCGACTTGCCACTTCTGCCACGCTGCAAAAGAGTTTTTTGCTGCCAATGGAGTGAACTTCACCGAATATAACGTCGCTTCCGATATTGAGAAGCGCAAAGAGATGATAGAAAAAAGTGGACAGATGGGAGTGCCGGTCATTACCGTAGGGGAGAGCCTCGTGGTTGGTTTCGATGAGCCGAAATTGCGCGAGCTCCTCGCGGTATAACCAAAGTGCTGATAGTCTAGTTTGAGCCCTCGTAGTTCAATGGATAGAACTTCGCACTCCTAACGCGAGAATCCAGGTCCGATTCCTGGCGGGGGCAATATTGCTATACTGGTGCCATGAATGCGGTCGCACTTTTGAGTTTTGCCGCTCTTTTAGGTGTCTCTGTGCTGGCATACGTTGCAAACCAAAAATTCCTACGAGGCCAACACGAGTGGCGTCGGATCAGACACTGGTGCGGAGTGGTGTTCTCAGGGGTGCTTTTTGTATTTCTCGAGGCACTGCTCTATGAAAGGGCTAGTATTTCTTTTACCACAGAGCTCTTGAAGGGTTCAGCAATGCCCCTCATTGTGTTCGTCGCTGGGTGCGTGATCGGCATGGCATGGGAGTATATGGGGCAGCTTGCTTTCGATTGGTGGCACTATCCGTCATTGCGCCGGCACCACGGGCTTTTTCTTGTGCTGCCGCTTTTTTGGGGATTCTTTATGCTTATCATGCAGGATACCTACGCAATTGCACGTATAGGTGGATTGGGGGAAATTCTCGCAGCGCTGCTTGCTGCTGCCTTCATGGGGCTCGTGATCGAGGGAATCAACCTGATTACGAATTCCTGGACCTATACGGGCAAATATTCCTCCCCCATAGTCCTCACCGTGGGGTGGCTCGTACTACTTGCCTTTACGTTTATACTCGGCTTCAACACTTTTTTCATCAATCCGTTCGGGCTTTGAACGGGGATGGTAAAATAACATCCATGGATCTCAATCCAGGAGAAGGGCAGCAGCGCGAAATCTATCGCCTCGTGCGGGAGAACAATCAGATGCTCCATAAGATGCGCCGCCATGCATTTTGGGGCGGCCTCATCAAATTCATCGTTTACGCGCTTCTCTTACTCGCACCTCTGTGGCTCTATATGCAATACCTTGCGCCAGTGCTCGATAGTACGATGCAGGCAGTGAATCAGATACGAGGCACGGGCGCCAAAGCGGAAGCGCAATTTAGCGGTTTGGAGGATGCGTGGCAACAATTCCAAGAGAATTTCTCCGGCTTCGGGAGTTCATCCAGCAGTACTTCCACGAGGTAAACATCCTATGCTACAGTAGCAGCGAAGCTTGGGTAGCTCAGTTGGTAGAGCATTCCCCTGAAGAGGGAAGGGTCGCCGGTTCGATCCCGGCCCCAAGCACAAACGAGCAAAGGGAGTTTGAGATTGGGGCCGGGATGGGGAAGGGGTCGGGAAACGGGAGTTTCCCGCGGAGGAAGGAATGGGAAAACCGTGGGTTTCCCAAGACCTATGCCCCAAGCACAAACTACAGCCCCAACGTGTACGTCATCGCGGTGCCCGCAGGGGAGAGCCATTTTGAAGTATCCAATTTCACTTCGTGGATCTTGCCGAGCTCTTTGTATTTGATCGAGCCGTGCTTGAGAGCGTGATCGAATATCTTTTTTGTGATCTCTACGTCTTTGAGGCAGTACTCGCGGACTTTTTCGATCTCACCGGCGCGCCACCACTGCAGCGACTGCGCGCCGCTTGCGATCTTTTTCTCGCCAAGTGTCCCTTCCGCAATGGAATCGAGCTTGAGCCTGCGGCCGAGGATCGCATATACCTCATGCATAAGATCAAGGCTCTTTATTTTTTTGAGATCACCCGGGTAGTACTTATTCAGCAGGGGAACGTCAAAATGATCGGAATTGTATCCGACCAGGATATCGGTGCGCTCGAGGATGTTCCACATCAGCGGAAGCTCGGATTCAAGATAGCTCGTGTACGTATCAGTCTCAGAATCGTGCATGCACACGAGGGCGATCGTAAGATCGGCGGGATCTCCGGAGCCCGTGTCGCTCATCCAATTCGCGGTCTCGATGTCAAATACGACAGTACGCATAGAATAGTTAGTAGAAAATAGAAAGTAGTTAGTAGTCTGGGAATTTATGTAGTCATTTTATTCAGCATGCGCAGTATTTCGCTTAGCAAAGACTCGCACCGCTCGCGTTCACGCAATTTCCCAAAGTCTAGTCGTTTGCTGATTTCTAACTGCGTTTCAAGCTCCGAAGCGGAACCGAATGAAATTTTTAGGAAATGTGCAGTATCTTTTCCGCGTCGCCTACTACCTTCGGCAATATTGGACGGGATGGATACAGCAGATCTTCTCATTTGTGATGTCAATCCATAGCGTTCGAGCTCGGGAAACGCTTGCGTGTAATGATAGACAGCAACGACTAACTCTATACTTTTCTGCCATACTGTAAGTTCCCGGTAATGAGCCATAGGTGTTATCACTACTTTCTACTAACTACTATCTACTTACTACCCCAATGAGCTAAAGAGATGCTCGGCAATTTCACTGGCAGGAAGCGTTTTTTCTGCGCCGGTCGGGAGATTCTTGATCGTGTAGCGCCCCGATTCTCGCTCTTGAGCGCCCACGGCGATAACGAACGGCACTTTCATTTTATCCGCGTGCCGGATCTGATCGCCAATGCGTTTGCCTGAAAAATTGACCGCAATCGTCACATCCTCGCGGCGCAAACTTTGGGCGAGCTGTACCGCATGTGATGTCGCATCTTTATCAACTATGCAGATCATGAGTTCGGTGGCCGGAGCGTAGGTAGGTATAAGGTTGTGTGTCTCCAGAAAATCACGAGCAACTGCGTCTCCCATTGCAAATCCGACGGCAGGAATGGGATCGCCGCCAAAGAGAGCAAGGAGGTTGTCGTATCGGCCTCCTCCTGCCATCGAGCGACGGTTTTGCGGGTCGGTATCAAACACTTCGAAGACCATGCCGGTATAATAATCGAACCCGCGAGCGATAGAGGTGTCAACGATCATATTGCGTACACCCATGTGTTCGAGTGTCGTGCGGAGATCCTCGAGGTATTTTGTGGAGGTCGTTCGCGCCAGTTGGTCGAGAAGCGTATCGGCACGGCTTCGTTCGATGAGCGATGAAAGTTTTTCGGGAAAATTCTCTACCTTTGCGCGCTGGTCAAAAAGCCGCGTAATATCGGGCCGCAGGTCTTCTGCGATTCCTACAGAATCATAGATTGAATCGAGGATCCGGCGGTCAGAAACCCGTATCTCAAAATTGCGCTCGTCCGCGCCCAGGCTCCGCAAGATGCCATGCGCTACGGCGATAACCTCGGCATCGGCCTCCACACCCGAGGCACCCACGATGTCGACGTTGAGCTGCCAGAATTCCCGTAACCGTCCACGTTGCGGCCTCTCGTAGCGGAAGCAGTTGGGAATAGAGTACCAACGCGCGGGCAGGACAATATCTCGCTGCCGAGCGGCGATCATTCTGGCAACCGTGGGCGTCATCTCCGGACGCAAGGTAACCTCGCGCCCGCCACGATCTGTGAAGGTATACGTCTGCTCGTTGACTATCTCTTCGCTCGTCTTTGAGCGATACAGCTCAGCAGGCTCAAGGATAGAAGCATTGTATTCCTCATAGCCAAAGAGCTCGCATACCCGCTCCATATGCTCGAACAAGTATTTTTGTACAAACTGGTCTTCGGGGTAGAAGTCCCGAACACCCTTGTAGCTTTCGGTCGAAAGCTTTTCTCGCTTTGCCATTGCCGGTATTATACCCGTACGCAATGAAAACGATAGCAGACCACATGCGCGTCATGCACTCGCGCCCCGGCACAGGGAAGGGGTTGTTTGCCGCGCGGCCGTATACGAAGGGTGAATTTATCGTCGAGTATACGGGCGTGAAAATTCCGACGAAGGTCGCAGATACGCTAAAGACACGCTATCTTTTTGAACTCGACGAAAAGTGGACGATCGACGGCAACGAGCACTCCAACATCGCGCGCTACATCAATCATTCGTGCGAGCCGAATGCAGAGTCCGAGATCCATGATGAGCATATTTTTGTCACTGCCATACAAGATATAGCTGCGGGCGAAGAATTCACCATGGATTACGGAGAGGAATATTTTGAGGAATTCATCCGCCCCGAAGGCTGCAAGTGCCGCGCCGCAACGCATCGAGTCTAAAATCAGATCCAGGCGGATATAACGAATGCCTGAAGAAACGAACCAAGCATATAGGCGATGATTGCGGCGGCACCACCGACCAGAAGCATTTCCATACCGGCGACAAAGGGATTTTTGTTGATGACGAGCGAGCGCGCTGATCCAACGAGAAAGAGTGTCGCGGCCGTCGCGGCCGACGATACCAGGAAGGCGCTCATCTCCGCTCCGGGGGTGAAAAATGGGATGAGGGGCAAAGCACCGACTGCGACGAATGAGACGAACGTAGCTATGCCATCTCCAAGTGGACTGCGCGCCTGCGAGCGCGCCGTTTCGAGCGATTGCTCTGATGCGAGGGAGAGGTATTTAGACGCTCCCATCGAAAAGCCATCCGCGATCAAATTCGCGATACCAAGAACGATGATTATGTGCGCGGAAAAGCCGGCACCTGCGGCGCCCGCAACGACGGCAAATGTCGTAATGATGCCATCGTTCGCGCCGTAGACGATGTCACCGATGTAATACTCGAGAAAACGCTTTATCCGCGCGTTCATACCAAACACTCTACCACGTGTACCTTGCGCGATGCGCATTGTTGCATATACTGGGATGATCGATATGACAAAAGGCGTGCTTATTTTTTGGGGCATCATCATAGCAGTAATTCTCGGTAGCATGGGCTTTTTGCTCTTTGCCAAGGCGGGCCCAGGCAAGCTCGATACCTTTGCGCAGTGCCTCAAAGACAAAGGGGTGGTTTTCTATGGCGCGTTCTGGTGTCCGCATTGCCAAAAGACAAAGGGGTTGTTTGGTAGTTCTGCCAAGCTTTTGCCGTATGTCGAATGTTCGACTCCTAATGGCCAGGATCAGACGCAGATCTGCAAAGACAAAGGCATTACGAGCTACCCCACGTGGACGTTCCCGAACGCGACGACAACCCTGACGGGGGAGCGCACGCTCGAAGAATTGTCGGCCGTGAGCGGCTGCCCGTTACCCCAGCAGTAAGTAGAAAATAGTTAGTAGTAAGTAGAAAATGCACATGACTTCAGATTTCTGACTACTAACTACGTACTACTATCTACTAACTATGCATGTTGAGACACTTAACTACCTACTGGGGCTCGCAACGATCGTGCTGCAAATACTCACTGTTGCGTTCCTTGCGGTATATTTTTTGCGGCACCAGTTTCCCGATCTTGAGGGCATCGTATCGTATCTGCGCACGTGGGGCATAGGAATAGCTTTTCTTGCGTCTGCGGGTGCGAGTATCGTAACGGTGGTTCATTCAGGGATCTTCGGCCTGCCGCCGTGCCCGCTGTGCTGGTGGCAGCGCGCATTTTTGTATCCGCAAGTTGTTATGTTCGGGATCGCGGTACTTATGAGAGACCGTGTGATCGCCGGCTACTCAATCGCGCTTTCGATCATCGGGCTCATGATCGGCGTATATCATCACGTGCTTCAAATGTACCCAACGGGCTCTCTGCCATGTCCGTCAGAGGGTGGAGTGAGCTGCGGGCAAATTCTCTTTTTGCAGTTTGGCTACATCACATACCCCATGATGTCGATCTCAGCCTTCGCGTTCCTTATTGTATTGATGCTTTTTGTGAGATCAACTCCACGTGCGCTTTGAATGCGGCGAGATATTTTGAAAGGACCTGTTGTGACTTCTCAT